>Ga0182742_1000003_pt1 | contig 557524 bp, 514 predicted proteins | sample eDN5th37CBELigMG_FD_128880 | JGI IMG/M metagenome (GOLD analysis project Ga0182742, IMG submission 128880) | Enriched Miracle-Growth compost microbial communities from Emeryville, California, USA - eDNA 5th pass 37_C BE-Lig MG (version 2)... ... | reverse complement strand
GCTGCGGCTTTTTTACGCCTTGATGCTGGTGTGGTTGACGGGCGGACTGAATGAAAAACATCGAATGGCGGCGTGAGCACCGCCTTCCATTGACGAAAAAGCTGAATTATTCAGCTCCGACTAATTATACGTAGCAAAGCCTGAAGTCCCCATCTTGGCCGCGGGCAGAGCCCGAGCAGCTCGCTCGCCTCAAGTTTCTCAGTTACCTGTGCGGCAGCGAACGTGCCGGCCGGCGGTGCCGCGTGGACGGTGCATTTCTCAGCTGCCTGTGCGGCAGCGAACGCTGTCGGACGCGATCTATGCAACGCATTACTTTTCTCAGTTGCCTGTGCGGCAGCGAACGACTCGACGGCGCGGATGTAGGCCGGGTGCAGTTTCTCAGCTGCCTGTGCGGCAGCGAACTGTCTGATCTGATCCTCTAAGCCCGTCGGGTCTTTCTCAGCTGCCTGTGCGGCAGCGAACTGCAGCCAGATACGCGCCTGCGCCAGGTCGGCTTTCTCAGCTGCCTGTGCGGCAGCGAACGAGAACGGTGTCGCGGACAGGCCAATGCACGCTTTCTCAGCTGCCTGTGCGGCAGCGAACCAGCCCGGACAAGACGCGTCTCCTTCCCTCGCTTTCTCAGCTGCCTGTGCGGCAGCGAACGAACAGGCGCGCGATGCCAAGGCCAGTTGGAATTTCTCAGCTGCCTGTGCGGCAGCGAACGTCAGGTGGTGCCAGCGCACCGGCACACCGAATTTCTCAGCTGCCTGTGCGGCAGCGAACGTCACCACGCATAGGTTCTTTGTCGCGCTGTATTTCTCAGCTGCCTGTGCGGCAGCGAACTCTGGCTTGGGCTGAAACCTGCTGATGAATGATTTCTCAGCTGCCTGTGCGGCAGCGAACCGTGATGCCACGAGCGTCGGCCAGGCCATCCATTTCTCAGCTGCCTGTGCGGCAGCGAACACGCCCAAGGCGAACGTCGAGCGCCGCAACAATTTCTCAGCTGCCTGTGCGGCAGCGAACTACCCGGTGTGCTGCGCCTGCTCGTGTGGTCTTTTCTCAGCTGCCTGTGCGGCAGCGAACCCGCCTGTCTGTCCAGGTCTAGACCAAGATTACTTTCTCAGCTGCCTGTGCGGCAGCGAACGACCCGGATCTTGGGACGTACTACGTGCGCTCTTTCTCAGCTGCCTGTGCGGCAGCGAACGACTGGTGATGAATTTCTGAACGAACTGCTCATTTCTCAGCTGCCTGTGCGGCAGCGAACACGCTCATCCGCTAGCCAGCTGTCTGTCTGGTTTTTCTCAGCTGCCTGTGCGGCAGCGAACTGTGCTGGCCCGCTGGTAGAGGCAGTCACTGTTTTCTCAGCTGCCTGTGCGGCAGCGAACCACGCCCCGGCAAATCCTGGCGCACCGTAAACTTTCTCAGCTGCCTGTGCGGCAGCGAACTTATCAGCAGGCCGGGTAACTGCGCCGGTTGTTTTCTCAGCTGCCTGTGCGGCAGCGAACGGCCGTATCCGGTGCTGGATCAGACGTTTGTCTTTCTCAGCTGCCTGTGCGGCAGCGAACAATCCGCCCCTTGAATACGCGCATTATCAGCATTTCTCAGCTGCCTGTGCGGCAGCGAACGCTTTGCGCGCTTTGGTGCCGCGCGCTTTGGCTTTCTCAGCTGCCTGTGCGGCAGCGAACGCGGCCTCGTCAATGGCTTGGGCGATCGCGTTTTTCTCAGCTGCCTGTGCGGCAGCGAACAAGAATGGGGCGACCCGAAAGCCGCCCCTGTTTTTCTCAGCTGCCTGTGCGGCAGCGAACAATCCGCCCCCTGAATACTCGCATTATCAGCATTTCTCAGCTGCCTGTGCGGCAGCGAACAGGTCGGCCTGACCGCGCGGCATGGGCTGGAATTTCTCAGCTGCCTGTGCGGCAGCGAACGGCGATGTCGAGTTTCGTCGTGCCGTCAACATTTTCTCAGCTGCCTGTGCGGCAGCGAACACTGGGCTGATCGAATCGAGCACACCGGAGCCTTTCTCAGCTGCCTGTGCGGCAGCGAACAGGGTCTTGTCGGAGGTGTCGATTTTCTTGCGTTTCTCAGCTGCCTGTGCGGCAGCGAACGCCACATCTTCGGACATTGGGCTTCTGGTCGATTTCTCAGCTGCCTGTGCGGCAGCGAACGTAACAAAACATGAAGACACTCATTGCCACCGTTTCTCAGCTGCCTGTGCGGCAGCGAACACGACCGAACAGGTGCGCGACTGGTACAGCCATTTCTCAGCTGCCTGTGCGGCAGCGAACGACGCCCTGACTGATTTCGTCATGACCGGCAATTTCTCAGCTGCCTGTGCGGCAGCGAACGACTTTGCCAAGCGCCGCCGCGAGCTCGACATTTTCTCAGCTGCCTGTGCGGCAGCGAACAATGAGGACGACGAACCAGAGCGCCGCAGCAGTTTCTCAGCTGCCTGTGCGGCAGCGAACCTCAGCGCGTGCATCGTGGCCGACGTCTGGCTTTTCTCAGCTGCCTGTGCGGCAGCGAACTCCCCGATGGTGACGCCAAGCCCGGTTGCAATTTTCTCAGCTGCCTGTGCGGCAGCGAACGGCGCGGCGAAGTTGTGCGTAGAGTTGGTCGATTTCTCAGCTGCCTGTGCGGCAGCGAACTGGAGGCGTACCCGATGCGCTCGTTCAGGGTGTTTCTCAGCTGCCTGTGCGGCAGCGAACTTTTGAGCCTGTACGGCGCCCGGGTAGTGCTGTTTCTCAGCTGCCTGTGCGGCAGCGAACTTCAACGACGCGCCGCACTCCGACATCGGCCATTTCTCAGCTGCCTGTGCGGCAGCGAACTTCAAGGATTGGGCGCAGACGATGCTCGGCGCTTTCTCAGCTGCCTGTGCGGCAGCGAACTGGTGCGCATGGCGCCGATGACCTTGAAGTTCTTTCTCAGCTGCCTGTGCGGCAGCGAACACAATGGGGTTCCGATGGTGGCGGCGCCGCAATTTCTCAGCTGCCTGTGCGGCAGCGAACGTCGGCCAGCAGCGCGCGCACTGTGTCAGGGTTTTCTCAGCTGCCTGTGCGGCAGCGAACGACGCCCTGACTGATTTCGTCATGACCGGCAATTTCTCAGCTGCCTGTGCGGCAGCGAACACCGTCGTCGGTGACTTTTGTGATGTGTACCATTTCTCAGCTGCCTGTGCGGCAGCGAACACCGGCCCGGCTGGGCGCAGGGGCCGAGCAGATTTCTCAGCTGCCTGTGCGGCAGCGAACACGGATCTGTCCACGAGCTGGGCATGGCTCACTTTCTCAGCTGCCTGTGCGGCAGCGAACGCCGCGCTACGTCAACTCGGCCAGGCAATCGGTTTCTCAGCTGCCTGTGCGGCAGCGAACCGCGTGCGAGGGGCAGTCAGATTATGATTCCAATTTCTCAGCTGCCTGTGCGGCAGCGAACGACCGGGACGCGCCGCTGGGCGCGGTCTGGCTTTTCTCAGCTGCCTGTGCGGCAGCGAACAGGCGGGAACTTCGCCCGCAGCGCCGCGACCATTTCTCAGCTGCCTGTGCGGCAGCGAACCCGCGTGTCTACCGCGAGGTCGAAGAGCCCGATTACTCAGCTGCCTGTGCGGCAGCGAACGACCACGCGCGGGGACATCGCGCCGATCACACTTTCTCAGCTGCCTGTGCGGCAGCGAACGACCCAGCGATCCGGGGCCAGGGCCAGGTGTCTTTCTCAGCTGCCTGTGCGGCAGCGAACATCATCGCCCAGGCCTGGCCTTACATCCTGGGTTTCTCAGCTGCCTGTGCGGCAGCGAACGTGCCATCGCCCGAGATCGTCAGGCTCAGGAATTTCTCAGCTGCCTGTGCGGCAGCGAACATGGATTTCTAACGGCGATCCCCGGAGCGGGTTTTCTCAGCTGCCTGTGCGGCAGCGAACGCGCCGGCGCGGGTCCTCGGTACATTGATCAATTTCTCAGCTGCCTGTGCGGCAGCGAACAGCGTCATCATCTTTTTGACGGGCCTGGTGCTGTTTCTCAGCTGCCTGTGCGGCAGCGAACGGGCCACAGAACCGCGTGCGTTACGACGCAAATTTCTCAGCTGCCTGTGCGGCAGCGAACGCCCTGGCGTTGGCGGCCGCCGTTGACTTGTTTTTCTCAGCTGCCTGTGCGGCAGCGAACCTTCCAGTACGTGATGGCCAACGAATTCATGCTTTCTCAGCTGCCTGTGCGGCAGCGAACATCCGTATGTGGCGGCAGCGGCCGGCGCTGCTTTTCTCAGCTGCCTGTGCGGCAGCGAACGCCTCTCAGGCCGTCCAGGACCTCCAGGATAATTTCTCAGCTGCCTGTGCGGCAGCGAACAGGCCACCATCAATGACGCCAGCGCGAGCTCATTTCTCAGCTGCCTGTGCGGCAGCGAACGGTCTCCTGTGATGCGATGCCGCCTGGCACGCTTTCTCAGCTGCCTGTGCGGCAGCGAACGCGCGACATCGAGCGAACAGGAACCGTCTGGGTTTCTCAGCTGCCTGTGCGGCAGCGAACCACCGCAACACCGTCAAGATCGACTTGACCACTTTCTCAGCTGCCTGTGCGGCAGCGAACATGTAGTCGGCGATCTCTTTCAGCGTGTCGAATTTCTCAGCTGCCTGTGCGGCAGCGAACTGATATGCGCCCGCGTTTCGCGGATTCGCAGCTTTCTCAGCTGCCTGTGCGGCAGCGAACGGATGCCGGGATCGCCAAGCAACGCGCGCGGTTTTCTCAGCTGCCTGTGCGGCAGCGAACCGGATCAGACCTGCGCCCAGCAACTCTACCTTTTTCTCAGCTGCCTGTGCGGCAGCGAACATCCCGCCCAATTCGCGGGCATCGCTCTGGGTTTTCTCAGCTGCCTGTGCGGCAGCGAACGCGCCTGGGTAAACGTCGCAACGGGGCAACTATTTCTCAGCTGCCTGTGCGGCAGCGAACTCCTGACCTGATACGGAGAGCATATTCACCATTTTCTCAGCTGCCTGTGCGGCAGCGAACGCGCTGGGCATCAAGACGAACCCACTTATGACTTTCTCAGCTGCCTGTGCGGCAGCGAACGTTCTGCCACGGCAGCAATAACGGGAACCAAATTTCTCAGCTGCCTGTGCGGCAGCGAACAAGCCACACGTCCACTGACCCGTCGCCAAGGCTTTCTCAGCTGCCTGTGCGGCAGCGAACATCACGGTATCGAGCGTGTCGGCGCCGATCATTTTCTCAGCTGCCTGTGCGGCAGCGAACGACCGAGCCCATCGCGTTGAGCTCCTTTTCCATTTCTCAGCTGCCTGTGCGGCAGCGAACCACGAATACCACGACAACGACGGCGGCGGCATTTTCTCAGCTGCCTGTGCGGCAGCGAACTTCGCCTCGCTGGCCGACAAGCCTGCCGAGGCTTTCTCAGCTGCCTGTGCGGCAGCGAACATCGTGACCACGCAGTACGCCCAGATCGAGGGTTTCTCAGCTGCCTGTGCGGCAGCGAACGAAATCGAAGCGGCAAAAGTCGCGCTTGTGCATTTCTCAGCTGCCTGTGCGGCAGCGAACAAGATTACGTACGCCTTCGAGCGCATCTATGATTTCTCAGCTGCCTGTGCGGCAGCGAACACCGAGCCCATGCGCGCCGGCAGCAGGTCCAGTTTCTCAGCTGCCTGTGCGGCAGCGAACGATCACAAGCAACGCCAGCTTGACCGTCGCCATTTCTCAGCTGCCTGTGCGGCAGCGAACGCCCCATTGTCGGACCCGGGATCGACTCGGAGTTTCTCAGCTGCCTGTGCGGCAGCGAACATGCCCGGCACGATCCCGCACGCGGGCCGAGATTTCTCAGCTGCCTGTGCGGCAGCGAACGCACACATCGGCGGCATGGTCACGGCTGGCCGTTTCTCAGCTGCCTGTGCGGCAGCGAACGCGCGCGCGCCGCGTAATCGCTTGAATCGCTCTTTCTCAGCTGCCTGTGCGGCAGCGAACATCGATCCGGATAACAACGGTTACCACGTGTGTTTCTCAGCTGCCTGTGCGGCAGCGAACAATTCACAACCTGATCCAAGGGAGCGACGAGTTTTCTCAGCTGCCTGTGCGGCAGCGAACAAGAAGCCCGCCAGCCGTGGCCGCAAGGCGAATTTCTCAGCTGCCTGTGCGGCAGCGAACGGCGAACCCCCGGCGCTTCCTTGTGGGTTGATTTTCTCAGCTGCCTGTGCGGCAGCGAACAGGTTGCCGCCGGCGTCCTCATTCGAGCAGGTTTTCTCAGCTGCCTGTGCGGCAGCGAACGGCACTGGAGGTGCCAGGCGTTACCCGCGCCTTTTCTCAGCTGCCTGTGCGGCAGCGAACAGGTGTACGGCGCCGATGCGGCCGAGGTGCGCTTTCTCAGCTGCCTGTGCGGCAGCGAACCTCGAGCAGGTCACCAGCAAAGACGGCATCAATTTCTCAGCTGCCTGTGCGGCAGCGAACGTGGAGCCTGTCGAGCGGTGGCGGCGGCGTGTTTTCTCAGCTGCCTGTGCGGCAGCGAACATAGGCCTCATCCAGTTCGGCCTGCAGGGGCTTTTCTCAGCTGCCTGTGCGGCAGCGAACGACGTGCCGTGCAGTCTGGAATGGTCTTGGGATTTCTCAGCTGCCTGTGCGGCAGCGAACTGTCCCGACTGGCGGATTTTGCCCGCGTCGAGTTTCTCAGCTGCCTGTGCGGCAGCGAACGCAATGCCGACCCCAATTGTTTTTGGGCCGTATTTCTCAGCTGCCTGTGCGGCAGCGAACATCCCGCCAGTCGGCGCAATACTCGATTTCGTTTTCTCAGCTGCCTGTGCGGCAGCGAACGGACAGAACGGTTTCGGAATCGGCGTCGAAGTTTTCTCAGCTGCCTGTGCGGCAGCGAACACCCCGGCTCCCAGCCGGATGTCAGGGGCAGCTTTCTCAGCTGCCTGTGCGGCAGCGAACCAAGCGCGGGGCCGGTGGTTTGGGCGCATGAGTTTCTCAGCTGCCTGTGCGGCAGCGAACTGCCAAGTTCCGTCCAGACTGGTGATCCTGCATTTCTCAGCTGCCTGTGCGGCAGCGAACTACTACAGCGACGTTGCGCTGAACCCGACTAATTTCTCAGCTGCCTGTGCGGCAGCGAACTACTACAGCGACGTTGCGCTGAACCCGACTAATTTCTCAGCTGCCTGTGCGGCAGCGAACGGGTCATGTCATTCCTCTTCTTCGGTTGTGAGTTTCTCAGCTGCCTGTGCGGCAGCGAACATGCCGCGCCGATACCCCCGGCCCGAGCGCCATTTCTCAGCTGCCTGTGCGGCAGCGAACTTCTTCAACCTCGGGGAATTCATCGAGTCCATTTTCTCAGCTGCCTGTGCGGCAGCGAACCAACGGGCCATTGAGCTGCTCGACCAGCTGCTTTTCTCAGCTGCCTGTGCGGCAGCGAACGAGGCTCAGCCCTTTGATGCGGATATCCTCTATTTCTCAGCTGCCTGTGCGGCAGCGAACGAGCCGATCGTGCAGTGGTTCTCGGATCTCTGTTTCTCAGCTGCCTGTGCGGCAGCGAACGCCACGACCGGCGAGACCTACGGCCCCGTGAATTTCTCAGCTGCCTGTGCGGCAGCGAACAAGAAAGAAAATAATCCAGCTATTTGATTTTTAAAGAGGAAAGGCAAAAAAACACAAAACACCTAAATTTCTGGATATTTTGTAATCTATTGATTAATAAGAATAATATGACGACCCTCTAGAAAAGGGTCAAAACCATGGCAATGTAGCTGTATTACTCAAGCCATAGGCATTGAACGAACCGAGTACCGGATTGGGTTCTGGATCGCCCAGTGCCAGGAACAGACAGAACCGCTGACCTGTGCTGGCGCTACGCAGTTGCACATAGGGGAGGTCCGGCTGCTGTTCTATACCATCTGGAATTGCTTTAGCCGCCTGTTCGTAGGTTTCTCCTTTTCGCCGCATCCTCCGATACCGGAGGCGATCCACACTAGTCTTGAACTGGCGGCGCAACAACCGGCGATGTTGAACCGCCTGTGGCACGACGGACATATTTCCCACCTCTACATGATCACGCATCCCACGCAACCAATCAGTGGACAACAAAGCGCTCAAGGCACTTTCGCCGCCATGCATACGCATGATCTGCCCCAAAGTACGGGGCTGCACGCTGTACTGTGGAAAGCTGACCCCGATCTCATGGGTATCCAGCCCGACCAGGGCCCGATGGAGTTTGGCATACAAAGCCCCCATCAAGTGCGCCTGGCTGAACTCCGGGTCGGGCAACAGCCTGATGTCGATGTAATAGGAACTCATGAGGGTCACTTTCCAGCATCGCCAAACACACCACCACGCACCAACACCGCCATGACGAAATGCTGCTGCTCGGTGTCAGGCACCTTGTCCTTCAACACCCAGTCATCGAACAGGTTGTAGAAGTCGAGGCTCGGCTTGACCTTAGGTTGGCGGTACGCCGTCCCTTGGGTCGTCACAGACCCATAAGGTTCCACCGCGATGGGCCCCAAGTCGTTCGCGCCGCTATACCAATCGTCAATCGTCCGGATGGCATTGCCCAGTTTCTGAGAGTGGATCGCAGCCACCTCTTTCACTTGGTAGAGCGTCTTGCTCTTGTCGCCCCGGCCACGATCCAGCACCAACTCCTGCGAGGGGAAGACTTCTTGTCCAGACCCAAGCCGCACAAAAGCCGTGACCTGCAGCAGTACATGACGCTTGCCCGCCAATCCATCCGCAATCAAGGCCGCCACGGCATCCCGATCTGCTTGTGCGCTACCCGCCTCGAAATTCCTCAGACTCAGGGACAAAGCGTCGAAAGACCAGCGTTGCGTCGCCTGGCCCCGTTCGAGCAGAGAGACGACCACACGCACCTCTTCGGCACCGACCCGATTACGCCAGAGGAAACGGCCATTGGCGAGATTATGGGCATATCGACGCGCCAACTCGCTGAAACCATGGGTTTTGACGTACCCATCGACCACCTGCATCAATTTGGCTTCGTACTCTGCGCTGTTGCAAGCAGACGGCTTGCCCATGCCCGGCAATACACGCAGCGTAAAACTGACTTTTAGCGTATCTGCATCAGCCGGCAAGGCAGCCACATCCACCGTTTGCAGATTCGGATTCTCGATTGCGGCATCGAGCTTAGCTGGGTCCTGATCGGCCGCCTTCAACCGATTGGAAATAGTGCCGCGCACCGACTTCGCATTGATTCCCACGGCAGGCCATTGGGTCGCATCGGCTTGACCGTCCCAAGAGCCTGCAGCAAACAAAGCATCGGACGGGTCCAGCTTGCGTTCAAAAGCAAGGACAGAGGCAGTTTTCAACGACATGGCAGAATTCCTTTTCTGACGAGAATTGTTTGCATTCAGAGTGTGCCAGCACTCATTGGTGAATCGGGTAGCGAATAGCCGGTCCCCTCTTCCACCAGTACTGGCTCGTAACCGTTGCGGCAGCGATAGAGGCCGTCGTCATGCGACTCCCCCCACCACAGCATGTCTTGGATATGCTGCAAACGGTGCGGACCGATCCACTGCCCGATGGAGTACACCCCTTCCACGAACCGGAATGGCGTTCTCTGGTCACGCGCGTTGGCGACCTGGCCACCGGCATATAAATCCGACAAGGCGGCGTAACCAACGGGTATCGGCACGATCCAACCAGATCCGGCTGGCCGATCATGGCCCCATGCGATGCGATCATGCTCGTCTCTGGTGCTGAACCAATTGAACCGCGACAGATCGAGCCATGCGTCCAGCACCGTGGCATCCGGATCTTGCAATTGCAATGTCTCCAGGTGCCTTTGCAGCAGATCGTCCCGCCCCACAAGGGCAAACCCTGGCAGCCATTGCCGTCGTAGCCGCCGGAAAAGTGCCTGGCGATCTCTTTCCTGTTCAGGCCACCCAAGCAATGACGGCGTGACACGCACACCAGGGCCTGGATTGGGCGGCAACACCGTGCCCCCGGCGATCCGCATTGCACCGACCTGCTCCCGAATCCTCCAGGCGACATCCCGACGAAGTGACTCATCACCGGCAAACAGGAAATGGGCTGCGTCCTCTTGCGCGACCGCTCCGACCTGGAAGACCAATGTCAGATCCAGATGAATACGACCCTCCTCGACGATGGCTGCCGTACCGCCGTCCTTGTCCACCGGATTGCGAGTCAACCGGAAGGTCTTGACATAATAGCCTTCCTGGGTCTGCTCCTCGTGCCAGTGGCAGATCACCCCGACCTTTTCCAAGGTCAATGGAATACCGGCCGTCGCCAGCTTGCGCCCCAGGGCCCACATGAATCCCAGAAAAGCCGTCATGGAAGGGAAGCCATGCGTCAGGGGACTGGAAATCGCGTTGGCGTTCTGGACACGCACATGGGGTAGAACCAGCAAGCCATCGAACTCTTGGTCTTTACGCTTCATGCCTGACCCCTACGTGTCGGGATGTAGTGCGGCCCATCCAGATCGGTGCGCAGCGTATGCAGGGCCTGTGCCCAACCACCCGGATCCTCATCCAGCAATAACTCTTTTTTCCAGTGGCGGTGCTCGACATCCCCAAGATAGGGGGACAACGTCTTGAGGCGCTCATTCAGCCAGTTGCCAAAACGATGGCCGATCTGCGCCGGCCAGTCCATGAACATCCATTGACGACGGAACTCGACATCTGCTTCGGCGCGCCAAGGGTCAAGCCAGCATTGCTCCTCAGGGACTAAAGCGCAGCGAGGGTCAGCCGTCCAGCCCCTGGGTAAGCTATAGCGGATCACGCCTGCCATGTCGACAAGCTCGTCGATCAAGCTGTCTACATGGGCATCCACCCGGTTGCGAGTTTCTACATTGGCAGGCGGGTTTTTCTGCAGAAACCCCAGCAATCCCCGAAGCGTTGCACGAACGTCACCATGCCGCATGAATACTGGGCCAAAGACGGAGGTCACCCCCCACATCCGGCGAGGCACATTCAAATCCCATTGAGGGGAAAGGGAGCCCAATAAATAATTCACCCCCCCACGTTCAGAATTCAGTTGAGAGATATTCTGTGGCTTGGTGCCTCCCAGCTTACGCACAGCCAGCGCTGGATAGTCTCGAAGGAACCCTTCGTGCTCCTTGTTTTCTCGGCGAGCTGCACGCGCTGCCTTGTTTGCATCCCCAAACCGATCTTCATGCAGGACCGCATGCACGGAATGCACCAGAGAGGTGGGAAACAGGGGTGACAACAAATGGTATTGCTCGTCATCGGCAGCATCTTCTCCCACCAGCCAATATGTTTGTTTGGCCAGGGCATGACTCGACACCGTCTCGTCACGGGCCGCTATCAAGCCGATGAACGCTGACTGCCATTCGCGCGCTTTGGCTTCATCGTGACTCAAAGCCCGTAGCGCAGCCGGATCATCCGCAACCAGCCAGTCCAACAGCGATCGGCCCTCAACTTCCAGCTTCAAGAACTTGTAGACATCCAGCGCCGCTGCATTGCCCACTACATCGCTTTCAAAACCGATAGCCAGTACATGGCTGCCTACCTCTGTGTGCAACGCCATCCGAGAAGGCTCTACATACAGGTTCGTTCCTCGCGCATCGGGATGGTTTGCCTTGAGGGCATGCGTGACCGCCTGGATCTGACGAACACGCCGCGCGGCATCTTCCAGCCACGCATCAGGCTGGTACTGGGCCGTGAGCTCCTCACGCTTGGGATTCTCTGCCGGCAGCTTTGAGAGTTTGGCTTCCAGGCGGCCTTGCAGGAAGTGATGGATTGCATCCTGTAGTTGTTGTTTGCGATCCGCATCAAAAGACGTAGCCATTGGCACTCCTTATAGCTCTGCGAAAACCGATGGAACGGCCTGCAAATGAATTGTGAATCAGGCAAGACAAAAAATCAACCAATTAAATCTTAACTTTTCAACAATGAAATATGATTAGATACACAAACTATACACGTAAGAACAGTCGCAGCACAATCAGCCGGTATGATTTCTGCTTTCTCTACTTGCTCACTAAGTAGCTCAGGAAAATTAGACCTTTACTTACCTGTACATCTTTCTGCCGAACAGGCAGCCCAGGATAAAAAAGCCTCCTGCATCTGCGATCCCCGTCACCTCCACACCGCAAACCCCAGCGCCCGATGCCAGCGCCACCCTTGCTCGCTGGCGGGCAGGCTGGCCCGTGCGTATCTCAGCGCGAATGCATCCAGTGTCAGGCCTAATTCCTCGGCCTGACTCTCCATGCAGCTTTTCAAGTCTTCATCCACGCCCCAGCCGCTAATCCCTTCGCCACGCACCGCTGAGTCCTGCACAGGGCGACACCGACTGGCATCGACGCGAACATAGAGTTCCTGGAACTTCCGCTCGCCCTCCTCCACCCGGTACAAACCAAGCTCATCTTCCTCATCGGGCCGCCAGACCACCTCCACGGCAGGTCTCGACTGATGACGAAACGGCTGGGCCTGCTGCAAGAAGGCGGTCAGCCACGCATGCTTCCTCAACCAGAAACTGGTCGCGTTCAACGAATAGGCCGGGTCGGGCGGCAACATCTGATGCTCCATCCGGACATGCTCGAGGTCGACCAAGTTGCCGTCAGGCTGGCGATCCGATGCAGCACGGGAGAGGATCCGAGGCTGCGCGTCGATGGGCAGGCAGTGATTGCCATCCAGCCAGGGGGCCAGCAGTGCTGTCAGGCGGTGCGGGCCCAAGGGATAGTCCAGACTCTCGAACCCCGGCTGGCAAAAGGCGGGCTGCCCTGGCCGGTCAAAATGCTTCAGATTGCTATCGCACACCAGGAGATTGGGTTGCGAGGCTGCCCTGTCGCGGCGGTGGCGCCATACTCGTCCCGCCAATTGAATCAAAGACCGCATCGAGGAAGGCTCGACTACGGCCCAATCATAGTCGTGATCCCGCCCGACCTCAGTCACAGGGGAACCCAACACTACGAATAACTGATCACGGGACTCCACAGCATCAATACGCCGCCGAACGTCGGGCAAGTCGAACACTGCCGCTTCCCGGCGTCGGTCCAAGGCTGCATCCAATTGATGCTCGATGCGGGAGCGCAAAAATAGCGGGAACTGGGAGTGGTAGACGCACAGATGGATATGCACATCCTGGGGTGCGCCGTGGCGAAACAGGGCCAACGCCACATCGAACAAAGGATCGATATTTGCCATGCGAATCAGGCCAAAACTGATTCGTTTGCCGCTATGAGGGTCCTCGGTACCGTGCAGCGTATGAAGGCTCAATGCAGCATCCCGCAAGATCCCGGCGAATATCTGTCGGCGATCCCCTTGATCCGATGTCCCCAAAGAGCCTGGCAGCTGAAGCAGCTGAGCCCGACGACGGATCATCTGTTCCGCCAATCTGTGTGCTCGCTTCCCCGTAAAAGCCTGATGCGCCTGGTTGAATTGCCCGACATCGGGGCAATCAGCATGGACTTGGGCAAACTCGTCGATCCACAGGCAACAGATATTCCGAGCCTCCGTCGGGCGGGCACCACGGTTGCGCAGGAACCAGCGCCGCCCCTCCAGATAGGCCATAAACAAACCTTGGACCAAGGCTGGCGGCAAGGTTGCCGAAGACACCAGCACACGCGACCCCAGCAAACCGGCCCAATGCACCAGACGAGTCAGCGCTGGCAGATCCGACAGGTCGAAGTCATCCGGCTCGTCCAGTACCAGATCCCCAGTCATGAGGCGCAGCATGGGTACGATCTGGCGGCCTCCCCGCAGACCCTCGGTAGCCGGCGTCAAATGATCGACGGTACAAACCAGCAACGGAGCAGCCAGAAAGCGGCGCACGCCGGCATCCTTCCCCAGATGCTCCAGCACCGGATGACGATCATTGCCTTCGTAGATGACGTGCGTCATTTCATCCAGCAAGGATTGCCGAGATGCGGAACCACTGTCTTCCGCCAATTGGGCGTAATACTCGAACAACTCGCGATTCGCGGCACCCCCGACCCGGATCGCCAACTCATCATCCGATAGACCGAGGTCTTTTTGAAAGCTGCGTCCCGTCTGCAAGGTCAGCGTCCGCAGGCCGACGGCGAATGCGCAGCGCAAGCCCCGCATCGGATCGGCCAACGCATTCATGATCCGGGCGTTCCCCAACGTTTTCCCGCAGCCGGTCGATGCCATATTGACGATGAAGGCACCCCGCTCCGCCGCGCGGGAACGAACGCCAGCCGCAAGATCGGCCGCTTTGTCTTGCCAACGGAACGCAGGGTTTGCACTCCGTTTCTTCAGACCCCGATGGCCCACCAGATGATTCAAGCCCTGCGCCAGGATAGGCAGTGAATGCACGATCCGACCCGCGTGCAGTTCGACACCCAGCAGGTGTTCATCCAGCGGTTGCAGCAAGGCACCGGTATCACGCCGGGTATTGGCAAACAGGGGAAAGCCTGGTTCCCCAGTCGTCCGATCCCCCTCAGCTTCCAGGCTCGAATAGTGATGATCCCCCAGCATCAACGCCAATCTCGACACATGCATGACGTAGGGGTCAGACAGGCAATCCGCGATCTCAGGCAGGTTCTGCAAGAGACTCCGGGCGACGCGTGCGGCCCGCTGGCGCCACTTCAGTGTTCTGACCGGCAATCCGTGAGGAAACTTCCAATACAGATCGAGCTTCTTTATAGGTAAGCCCGCATCCTCACCCCAGGGCTCGTTCCAATCCGCATCAACCTGGCTTAAAACGGCATTCAGACTACGACCGTTGATCCCTTGCGGTGATCGACCGTGCCACAACATGCCCGCATCTGTGGGCTCGGAGGAGCTATACGGCACGGCCGGCAGACGGTGGTGCGTCAACACCAGCCAGGCCACCGCCCGAGCCAAAGGAGGCAAGCCCTCACCTGTGGAGGCAAACGGTTTGTTGGCACGTGCTGCCGGATCTTTTCCATCGCGCAGCAAGCGGCCTTTCCGATGATCCAACCAATGAGCCTCGAAACGCGTCCCATCCACGCCCACCTGCCCGCTCTCAGCCAGGCGTTGCAACCATGCCGCGTCATCATCCCGACCGATGAAGGCCTGGAACAGGCGCACGGAAACCCACTCATGACGATAACGGTTCCTTTCCCGGGGAGATCCCGGACGCAAGCGATCCTGGAAGGACTGTGTCGCCTTGCCCAGATCGTGCAACAGTGCGGCCAGCGCAGCGATCTTGCGTATTGTCCCAAGACTGTGCCAATCGTTTTCATCATCACGCCGCAAGACATCGCTTTGGGTCATGTTCGTCGGCACGGCGCCTTCCGCATTGAACTGTCGGGCATCACCGACAATCCACAGCAATTCGCTGTGATCCCTGCCTCGGATCCAATGGCAGGCAACGGCCGTATTCTTGCGTGCCGTCTGCCGCAACAGCTTCCTCAAAGTGTCCAGGCCCGCCTGGGTGATCGCAGTTTGCCAGGTCCGGTCGCCTCGCCGCTCGGCAAACTGATCAAGAATCCGACGGGTTTGCACCAAGGCCCGTTTGCTGCACTGGGAGACCAGCAAGACATTCATGCGCTGCCTTCCTGGCCTGGAGCGGCAGGCCCGGCACTACGGGCAGTCGTCACGGCGATTTCCTTGACCATATCGATCATGAAATCCAGCGACTCGCTGCGTGTCAGCGCCTCGATGCAGTTGCGGCGAAACTGCTGTTCATCATCACCTCTCATCGCCGACAAAAAGGCCTGCGGCAAGATGCAGGCATCCTTGACGAGATCCGCCACGTCGAACACCAAGCCACCACGCCGCGTCTTACCGTGCAGCACCGCCAAACCATGCGGCAAACCCAACACCCAGCACGCGGTGGCGCCCAGGCCATAGGCAAGGTAATTGCCATGATCCAGGAACCGATTGGCCGGATCGGTCCCAGTCCCCCGTTTGGCCCGAGTGAAGTCCTCGCCATAGCCGACCGCCTCGACAGCCATCTTGAACAGCGCCTTGGTCAGCCGGGCCTCTTCAGTCAGCAAGTCGACGGTATCGCCCGCCTGCGCCACCCGGCGCACACTCTGTTCCAGCAAACCGTCCAGCCGCCCCAAGTTGACGTTGAAACCAGCCTCGGCCAGCCCTTTCTGCCGCCACTCCTCACCTAAACGCCGAATGCGGGCCTCCTGCAAGGCCTGGGCTGCCGACAACCGCCGGCGATCATCGAACCAGAATGCGACCCATGCCTGCAAGTATTCCGTGGGCCGATATTCGCTCTGCGGACTCAGCCAGGCGACTTCGACGTCGACCTCGTTGGCGGAAAACAAAGGGGTCCCGCCCCCCCCGCAGAACCCGACCAACACACCAGCCTTGGCCAGCTCCCGCATGGCAGCCTGCGTGATCGACGTCCCCGTGCCCAATAAAACGCTGGTGGTATTGGCGATCGGAATATTCCAGTACAGGGAGCGTTTGCCGGCATCCGTAACGTATTCGACACGGCCGCCGTTGACCAGTACCCGACAGTGCTCCAGGTAATAGATATTGGCCCGCTTGGAGTGCAGAATGGCCTTGAGATCAGAAGCCGCAATATCGTCCATGAATCTTTTTGTATCACGAGATTAAAAAATATGGAATGAAAACGCACAGCAGGAAAACAGCACGCGCCTGCGCAAATCCTGTCGGGAAAAAATCGCTGCCGCACTCGGCATCACGGCGGCCCAGGTGGATTTCTAGAGCATGGCTCCAGCATCCGTGTCACCCACGATCTTTCGCTCACCAGCTCCTGACACCCCCACGCCATTGAACGATAATAGGTAGTTCCCCGTTCCACCTCCCGGCAGCGCCTCACCCATGACCACCCCCGACCTCTCCAACCACACCCCCATGATGCAGCAGTATCTAAAGCTGAAGGCCCAGGCCGGTCCGCATCTGCTGTTCTACCGCATGGGTGATTTCTACGAGATGTTCTACGAGGATGCCGAGCGTGGGGCGCGTCTGCTGAACCTGACGCTGACCAAGCGCGGCACCTCCAATGGCGCCCCCATCCCGATGGCGGGCGTGCCTTTCCATGCGATGGAGGGCTACCTGGCACGCCTGGTGGCGCTGGGTGAATCGATTGCGATCTGCGAGCAGGTCGGCGATCCCGCCGCCAGCAAGGGACCGGTCGAGCGCCGGATCGTGCGCGTGGTGACGCCCGGCACGCTGACGGACGATGCCTTGCTGCCGGCGAAGTCCGACCGGATCATCGCCGCCCTCGTGGCTGGGCAGGGACGCCAGCGCGACGCGGTCGGGCTGGCCTGGATGAACCTGGCAAACGGCGAATTCAAGGTCTGCGAATGCGCGCCCGCCATGCTGGATACGGAACTGGGGCGCATCGCGCCGGCCGAGCTGCTGTGCGCGGAGGGCGCCGAGCCACCCGCCGAGGCCGCGGGCCTGACGGTCAGCCGCGCACCGGAATGGCATTTCGAGACCGACGGCGCCCGCGAAACGCTAATGACGCATTTCGGCGTGGACGTGCTGGGCGGCTTCGGCCTCGATCCGCTGCCGCTGGCCACACGCGCGGCGGGAGCCCTGCTGCGCTACGTGGGCGCCACGCAGTCCCAGGCGCTCAGCCATGTGCAAACGCTCGCCGTGGATGCGGGCGGCGAGTACGTCGTGCTGGATCCCGCGACCCGCCGCAATCTGGAGCTCACCGAATCGCTGGGCGACGGCGAGGGGCCCACGCTGTTTTCGATCCTGGATCACTGCCATACGCCGATGGGCAGCCGCCAGCTGCGCCGCTGGCTGCAGGCGCCGCTGCGCGAGAATCCCAAGGCGCGTTCGCGCCAGGACGCCATCACCTGCCTCTTGAAGGCGCGCGACGGGGACGCCGCGGCGGCGCTGCGCGAGCTGTCGCGCGCCCTGGACGCGCTGCCCGACCTGGAACGCATGGCGACCCGCCTGGCGCTGCGCACGATCCGGCCACGCGAGCTCGCGAGTCTGCGCGAGGCCCTGGGCGGCCTGCCCGCGATCGCGGCCCTCGCCGAGGCACGTTTCGAGGCGGGCGGCATGCTGCTGGAGGACGTGCGGGCCATCCCGGTCGAGGATGCGCTGCGCGCGCTGCTGGCGCGCGCCGTCGCCGCGGAGCCGGCACTGATGATCCGCGAAGGCGGGGTGATCGCCGAGGGCTACGACGAGGAACTGGATACGCTGCGCAAGCTGGCCGGCGACAACGGCGAGTTCCTGCTGGAGATCGAGGCGCGCGAACGCGAGCGCACCGGCATCGCCAATCTGCGGGTCGAGTACAACCGCGTCCATGGTTTCTATATCGAGGTGACGCGCGGCCAGGCCGACAAGGTGCCCGCGGACTACCGGCGCCGCCAGACGCTGAAGAACGCCGAGCGCTACATCACGCCCGAGCTCAAGACCTGGGAGGACAAGGTCCTGTCGGCGCGCGAACGCGGCCTGGCCCGCGAAAAGGCCTTGTTCGACGAGTTGCTGGAACACACGGCGGCGCACGCGGGGGCGCTGGCGCGCAGCGCCGCGGCGCTGGCACGGATCGATGCGCTCGCCAGCCTCGCGAGGCATGCGCTGGACAATGGCTGGACGGCGCCGACGCTGTGCGACGAGCCCAAGGTGCTGATCGAGGGCGGCCGCCACCCGGTGGTGGAGCACAGCATCGAGGTATTCACCCCCAATGATTGCGCCATGGATGCGGAACGCCGCATGCTGCTGATCACGGGCCCCAACATGGGCGGCAAGTCCACCTACATGCGCCAGGTGGCGCTGATCACGCTGCTGGCGCGCATGGGCAGTTACGTGCCGGCCAGCCGCGCCGAGATCGGCCCGATCGACCGGATCTTCACGCGCATCGGCGCGGCCGACGATCTGGCGGGCGGGCGCTCGACCTTCATGATGGAAATGATGGAGGCCGGCGCGATCCTGGCCGCCAGCACGCCGCGCAGCCTGGTGCTGATGGACGAGATCGGGCGCGGGACGTCGACCTACGACGGGCTGGCGCTGGCCTGGGCCATCGCCCACCGGCTGCTGACGCACAACCGCGCGCTGGTGCTGTTCGCCACGCATTATTTCGAGATGACGCGCCTGCCGGAAAAGGCCCACGGCGCCCTCAACGTGCACCTGGCGGCCGCGGACACGGCCGACGGGGTGGTGTTCCTGCACGAGGTGCGCAAAGGGCCCGCCAACCAGAGCTACGGGCTGCACGTGGCGCAGCGCGCCGGGATTCCCCAGGTGGTCATCCGCCATGCCCGGCGCGAGCTGGCCGAGCTCGAGGCGCGCAACCGCGCGGATTCCCAACTGGCGCTATTCATCCAGGAGGTCGAGGACGAGGACGAGGATCCGGACGCGCCCCTCAAGTCGGCCCTGCAGAACCTGGATCCCGACACGCTCACGCCGCGCGAGGCGCTGGAACTGCTCTATCAGCTGCGCCGCGATTTCCTGTGAGGCCATCATGAGCACCGACATCCTCGACATCGACCAGCCCGCGGCACTGTTGGGCGGCCTGACGCCGCAGGCGTTCATGCGGGACTACTGGCAGCGCAAGCCCCTGTTGATCCGCCAGGCGATCCCGGACTTCGCGCCACCGCTGACGATGGCCGACATCAAGACCCTCGCCCGGCGCGAGGAAGTGGAGTCCCGGCTGGTCTCGCATGGCGCGCGCGGCTGGGCCATGAAACGCGGCCCCTTCACGCGTCTGCCCCCGGCGACACGTCCGAACTGGACGCTGCTGGTGCAGGGCGTGGACTTGCACGACGATGCCATCGCGGGCTTGATGCGGCGTTTCCGCTTCATTTCGGATGCGCGGCTGGACGACGCGATGATCAGCATCGCCTCCGACGGCGGCGGCGTGGGCCCGCATTACGACAGCTACGACGTGTTCCTGCTGCAGGCGCACGGCCGGCGGCGCTGGCGCATCAGCCAGCAGACGGACCGCGCGCTGGTGCCGGGCTTGCCGCTGAAGATCCTCCAGGACTTCCGGCCCGAGCAGGACTTTGTCCTCGAACCCGGCGACATGCTGTATCTGCCGCCTCATGCCAGCCACGACGGCATCGCCATCGGCGATTGCATGACGATCTCCATCGGCTTTCGCGTGCCCAGCCGCGCCGCCCTGGCGCGCGGCCTGCTGGAAGCCGCGGCCGACCAGGTCTCGGCGCAGTTCCTCGAGGACCCCGGACTCTACGGACAGCCCGCCTTGCCAGGACCGGATCTGTCGGGCCTGTACGAGGACGCGGGCGCACCCGCCACTCGCCACCCCGCCGCCTTGCCCGAGGCGCTGATCGCCGCCACGCTCGACACCCTGGAACGGATACGGCTGGACCAGGCGGTGGCGGCCCGGTTCCTGGGCCAGTGGCTGACCACCCTGCCCGACAGTGCCCTGTTCGATCCGCCCGACGAGCCGATCTCGCTGGCGAACGCGGTCCCCGAGGGACGGCTGGTGCTGGATCGCTGCACGCGGCTGATGTATGGCGGCGGGCAGCTGTTCATCAATGGCGAGGTCGCCCCTGCCGCGCCGCAGCCTGGCCTCGAAGCGCTGGCCGACCGCCGCTGGCTGGCGGCCGAGGCGGTGCGCGCGCTGCCGGCCGGGGTCCGGTCCATGCTGGATGAATGGCTGGAGGAAGGCTGGGCGCACTGGCGGGCCTGAGCCGCCCGGTGCGCTCGCAGCCACCTTAATGCAGCGCCCTGGGAAAGTCCTTGCCGAAGGCCTGCTCCAGCGTCTGCACCTGCCCCATCAACCGGCAATCGTAGCCCACCAGGTCCTTGACGTATGACTGGTAGGCCTCGCCGTTCATCAGGTCGAGCAGGCGCTGCAAGGCGTGGGTCCCCACCAGGTCTTTGTTGATCCCGAAGAAATATCGTTCCTTGGCGAGCGGGATGAAGGCCAGGCCGCAGCGCCAGGCCGCGGTCTCCACGCCGATGCCGACGTCGGCCATGCCGCTGGCGATGTGGGCGGCGATGGCCATGTGCGTGAATTCGCCGGTGTCGAAGCCCCGCACCTCGTTCGGATCGATGTCCAGCTCTTCGAGCATCAGATGCACCAGGTAGCGGGTGCTGGAGCCGATCTGCCGATTGACGAAGCGCACGTCGGGGCGCACGAGGTCGGCAATCGAGCGGATGTTCTTGGGATTGCCGGACTGAACGAACAGGCCGGTGTTGCGCTCGGCCAGGTGCAGCAGCAGCATGCGGTCGGGGTTGAGCCAGCGCGCGTAGTGCCGCAGGATCGGCTTTTCATACGAGGCGCCCGGCACCTGGAAGCCTGCCAGGTCGCATTCCCGGCGGTCCAGCGAGGCCAGCGCCTCGATCCCCGTGCGATAGCGCAGTTCGAGCGGCATCATGTCCTGGTCGTTGGCCAGGCGCATCAGGCCCTCGACGGCGAAACCGTGGCTGGCGTGCAGGCGCAGGACAGACAGCTCCTCGGAATAGAGGCGCTGCAGTTCGTCCTGCAGCTCGGAGGCGATGCTCTCGAAGGTCGGCGCCAGCCGCGCGTCGATGCGGCGATTGGCCCACAGCAGATGCCGGGCGAAGTTCGTCAGGCGCGAGCCGCGCCGCCGGGAGGTCTCGATCAGGGCGGTCTGGAATTCCGCCTCGGCCTTGCGCAGCAGGCCCCAGGCATGGCGATAGGAGATGCGCCGCGCCTGACAGGCGCCGGCGATGTGGCCGCATTCGTCCACGGCGGCGAGCAATTGCAGGACCTCGCCCATGGCGAGGATCTCGCCGCTCTGCTTTTCCAGAAACCACTCGGATTTGAGCTTCGGTTTGAATCGATAAACCGCCATGCCTTCTCCCAAATCTATTAATAGGAATTTTTATACATATAAATCAGTACCCCTGTTTTTATATGCACTTTTTATCTTATTGAATCCAAATCATTTTCTATAGTAGAGTAAGTCAACGGCCGGAATATCATTATGCAAATTAAAACATATTAAGGCGCATCGCTCGCCGTCGATGCCCAGGAGACGACCCATGGATGCACCTCGGAACACGGTTGCGGCATGCCCGCTGGACCCCACTGAGCTGGTGCGCGACATCCTGCTGCGGCATGCGGGGCAGGAAGGGTCGCTGCTGCCCATCCTGCATGCCGTGCAGGACGCGATCGGCTACATTCCCGACGCCGCCGTGGTCCAGATCGCCGCCGGCATCCAGCGCTCGCGCGCCGAGGTTCATGGCGTGGTCGGCTTCTACAGCCATTTCCGGCGCGCGGCGCCGGCGCCCGTGCGTCTCGAGGTCTGTCGCGCCGAATCTTGTCAGGCCTGCGGCGGGCAGGCCCTGTATGCGCACGCCGAGGCGCGGGTCGCGGCGGCGGGCACGGCCGAGGTCTCGCTGGACCCTGTCTATTGCCTGGGGCTGTGCGCCCAGTCGCCCGCCGTCATGATCAACGGCCGGCCCCATGCCCGCATGAGTCCCGAAAAGCTGGATGCCCTGCTGGCGCAGTTCCAGGAGGCCTGAGATGAAAACCCTGTACGTGCCCCTGGACACCGCCGCCATCGCCATGGGCGCCGACGCCCTGGCCGAGGCCTTCCGCGACGAAGCCGCCCGCCGCGGGATCGCGCTGCGCATCGTGCGCAACGGCTCGCGCGGCATGCACTGGCTGGAACCCCTGGTCGAGGTACAGACGCCGGCCGGCCGCGTGGCCTACGGACCGGTGTCGCTCGCCGACGTGCCCTCGGTCCTGGAGGCCGCCTGTGCGGACGGCGCGGACCACCCCTTGTGCCACGGTCCGACCGATGATATCCCGTTCCTGCGCACGCAGGAACGCCTGACCTTTGCCCGCGTAGGCGTGATCGACCCGCTCAGCATCCCGGACTATGAGGCGCACGGCGGATTTGCCGGCCTGCGCAGGGCGCTGGCCATGGCGCCCGCCGACATCGTCGCCGAGGTCTCCGACTCGGGCCTGCGAGGCCGCGGCGGCGCCGCGTTCCCGACAGGCATCAAATGGCGCACCGTGCTGGATACGCCGGCGCCGCGCAAGTTCATCGTGTGCAACGCCGACGAGGGCGACTCGGGCACGTTTTCCGACCGTATGCTGATGGAGGGCGATCCCCTGTCGCTGATCGAGGGCATGGCCATCGCCGGGCTGGCGGTGGGCGCGTCCCGCGGCTATCTGTACGTGCGTTCTGAATATCCCCAGGCCGAGGCCGTGCTGGCCGCCGCCTTGGCGCTGGCCCGACAGGGCGGCTGGCTGGGCGAAAACATCCAGGACTCGGGCCTGTCCTTCGACATCGAGCTGCGGCGCGGCGCCGGCGCCTACATCTGCGGCGAGGAAACGGCCTTGCTGGACAGCCTGGAGGGGCGCCGCGGCATGGTGCGCGCCAAGCCGCCCCTGCCCGCCGTGCGCGGCCTGTTCGGCTGCCCCACCGTCATCAACAACGTCATTTCCCTCGCCACGGTGCCCATCATCCTCGCACGGGGCGCCGCCCACTACCGAGACTTCGGCATGGGCAAGTCCCGCGGCACCCTGCCGTTCCAGATCGCCGGCAACATCCGCCGCGGCGGCCTGGTGGAAAAGGCCTTTGGCCTGACCCTGCGCGAGCTGCTGTTCGACTATGGCGGCGGCAGCGCATCGGGCCGGCCGCTGCGCGCGGTGCAGGTGGGCGGCCCCCTGGGCGCGTACCTGCCGGAATCCCAATGGGACACGCCGCTGGACTACGAGGCCTTCATCGGGATTTCCGCCATGCTCGGGCACGGCGGCGTGGTGGCTTTCGACGACACGGTCGACATGGCGGCCATGGCCGAATACGCCATGGAATTCTGTGCCATCGAGTCCTGCGGCAAGTGCACCCCCTGCCGCATCGGCTCGGTACGGGGCACCGAGGTCATCGGCAAGATCCGCCGCGACGAGGCCCGCGAGGAACAGGCCGCGCTGCTGCGCGAGCTGTGCGACACCATGGTCGCCGGATCGCTGTGCGCCCTGGGCGGCATGACGCCCTACCCGGTGCTGTCGGCGCTCGAACATTTCCCCGAGGACTTCGGCCTCGCCCGCGTACCCGCCGCAGCGCAAACCGCCTAGGAGCCCGCCATGCTGGAAACCGTCGTCAAGCGCGACCGCGACCTGGGGACGCCGCCGTCTCCATCCACGGAACTCGTCCGGCTCACCATCGACGGCATCGCCGTGGCCGTGCCGGCCGGCACGTCGGTGATGCGCGCCGCGGCGCTCTCGGGCATCAACATTCCCAAACTGTGCGCCTCGGACAACCTCGAGGCTTTCGGCTCCTGTCGGCTGTGCCTGGTGCAGATCGAGGGCCGTCGCGGCTATCCGGCATCCTGTACCACGCCGGTCGAGGGCGACATGGTGGTGTGGACGGAAAACGCGCGGCTCCACGCGCTGCGCCGCAACGTCATGGAACTCTACATTTCGGACCATCCGCTGGACTGCCTGACATGCCCGGCCAACGGCGACTGCGAGCTGCAGGACATGGCCGGGGTGGTGGGCCTGCGCAACGTGCGCTATGGATTCGACGGCGCCAACCACCTCGACGACCGCGCCGACACCTCGAATCCCTACTTCACCTACGACCCCTCGAAATGCATCGTCTGCAGCCGCTGCATCCGGGCCTGCGACGAGGTCCAGGGCACCTTCGCGCTGACGATCGGCGGCCGGGGCTTCGATTCACGCATCATTGCCGGCCAGGACGACGGGTTCCTGGACAGCGACTGTGTGTCCTGCGGCGCCTGCGTCCAGGCCTGCCCGACCTCTTCGCTGATCGAGGACACCATCATCGAGCAGGGCCAGGCCGAGCACGCCGTGATCACCACCTGCGCCTATTGCGGGGTGGGCTGCGGCTTCAAGGCGGAAATGAAAGGCGAGCAGGTCATCCGCATGACGCCCTGGAAGGACGGCAAGGCCAATCGCGGCCATTCCTGCGTCAAGGGCCGCTTCGCATGGGGCTACGCCACGCACGCCGACCGTCTGACCCAGCCCATGATCCGGGAAAAGATCACCGATCCCTGGCGCGAGGTCTCGTGGGATGAGGCCATCGGCTACGCGGCCTCCGAGCTGCGGCGCATCCAGTCCAAGTACGGCGTCGACGCCATTGGCGGCATCACGTCCTCGCGCTGCACCAACGAGGAAACCTACCTGGTCCAGAAGCTCGTGCGCGCGGCCATGGGCAACAACAACGTCGACACCTGCGGACGCGTCTGCCACTCGCCGACCGGCTACGGCCTCAAGACCACGATCGGCGAATCCGCCGGCACGCAGACCTTCGACTCGGTCATGCACGTGGACGTGGCCATCGTCCTGGGCGCCAACCCCAGCGCGGCCCACCCGGTCTTCGCCTCGCGGCTCAAGCGCCGCCTGCGCGAGGGCGCGCGCCTGATCGTGATCGATCCACGCCGCATCGAGCTGGTCGACGGGCCCCACGTCAAGGCCGACTTCCACCTGCCCGTGCGTCCCGGCACCAACGTGGCGGTGCTCAACGCCCTGGCCCACGTCATCGTCACCGAGGGCCTGGTGGACCACGCCTTCGTCCAGGCGCGCTGCGAACCCGAGGCCTTCGACCAATGGATGCGGTTCGTCAGCCTGCCGGAAAATGCGCCCGAAGCCACCGAATCGATCACCGGCGTGCCCGCCGCCGACCTGCGCGGCGCCGCACGGCTCTATGCCACCGGCGGCAATGCCGCCATCTACTACGGCCTGGGCGTCACCGAGCACAGCCAGGGCTCCACGGCGATCATGGCGATCGCCAACCTGGCGATGATCACGGGCAACATCGGCCGCGAAGGCGTGGGCATCAATCCCCTGCGCGGCCAGAACAACGTCCAGGGCTCCTGCGACATGGGCTCGTTCCCGCACGAATTCCCAGGCTACCGCCACGTCTCGGACGACCAGGTCCGGGGCCTGTTCGAACAGGCCTGGGGCGTCGCCCTGCAGCCCGAGCCGGGCCTGCGCCTGCCGAACATGTTCGATGCCGCCCACAGCGGCTCGTTCAAGGGCCTGTACTGCCAGGGCGAGGACGTCGCCCAATCCGATCCCAACACCCGGCACGTCGTCGCCGCCCTCGAGGCCATGGAGTGCGTCATCGTCCAGGACATGTTCCTCAACGAGACGGCCAAGTATGCCCACGTGTTCCTGCCGGGCTCGTCCTTCCTGGAAAAGGACGGGACCTTCACCAACGCGGAACGGCGCATCTCGCGCGTGCGGCAGGTCATGCGGCCCAAGGCCGGCCTGGCCGACTGGGAGGTCACCTGCGCCTTGTCCAGGGCGATGGGTTACCCGATGGACTACGCCCATCCGGGCGAAATCCTGGACGAGATCGCGCGCCTGACCCCCACCTTCGCCGGGGTGTCGTTCGGCCGCATCGCGGCGCTGGGCGGCAGTGTGCAGTGGCCCTGCAACGACCAGGCGCCCGAAGGCACGCCGATCATGCACGTCGACGAATTCGTGCGCGGCAAGGGCCGCTTCATGATCACCCGCTACGTGCCCACCGAGGAACGGTCCACCCGGAAATTCCCCCTGCTCATGACCACGGGCCGCATCCTGTCGCAATACAACGCGGGGGTGCAGACCCGGCGCACGGCCAACAATGCCTGGCACAGCGAGGATGTGCTCGAGATCCATCCCCACGACGCCGAGGACCGCGGGATCGTCGAGGGCGACCGGGTCGCCATCCAGAGCCGCGCAGGGGAAACAGTCCTCAAGGCCACGGTCACCGATCGCATCCAGCCGGGCGTGGTCTACACGACCTTCCATTTCCCCGAATGCGGCTCGAACGTCCTGACGACGGACAATACCGACTGGGCCACCGATTGCCCCGAATACAAGGTCACCGCCGTCCAGGTCCGCAAGGTCACCGCGCTCTCCGCATGGCAACAGGATTGGCAGGCCACCGAAGGCCAGCAGGATCGGCTGCTGCGCGAGCGCGAGGCCATGGACGCCCTGCAGCGGTAGGCTTGCGCCCATGCATCCCGCCGACTACGACCCGCTATCCGACCACCCCGGCAGCGCAGCCGGCCATTGCGTCGGCCCCGTGCTGCGCGCGCAGGCCGGCGGTGCACGCGCCGGCCAGGACGCGATCGCCTGCGAACAGGCGGTCGCGCTGGAATACAACGGCATCGCCCATGCCGCGCTGCTCGCCTCGCCGCTGCATATCGAGGAGCTTGCGCTGGGATTCTCATTCACCGAAGGCATCATCGAATCCGCCGACGAACTGCGCGACGTCGCCGTCCACGCCACGGCTGAGGGGCTGGTCGCCCAGGTGCAGATCCCGGCGGCCCGGCTGCACGCGCTCAAGCTGCGCCATCGCAATCTCGCGGGCCGTACGGGCTGCGGCCTCTGCGGCGTCGAAAGCCTGGCGCAGGTTCGCCGCGACCTGCCGCCCCTGCCCGTCCCGGCACAGCCATGGACGGGCCGCGCCCTCGAACGGGCGCTGGGCGAGTTGCGCCGTCGCCAGCCCCTGCACAATCTCACGGGTGCAACCCATGCGGCGGCCTGGGCCGATGCGCAAGGCGGGCTCGCTTACCTGTATGAGGACGTCGGCCGCCACAATGCGCTCGACAAGCTCATCGGCCGGCTGCTGCGCGAGCCGGTGGAGCGCGGCCGGGGTTTCGTCGTGGTCTCGAGCCGCGCGAGCTTCGAGATGGTGCAAAAAACCCACGCGGCCGGCATCGGCGCGCTGGTGGCGGTCTCGGCCCCGACCTCGCTGGCGGTCCGCCTGGCCGACGAGGCGCGGATGATGCTGGCCGGCTTCGCCCGCGAAAACAGATACACGATATACACACACCCCGAGCACCTGAGCCTGGATGGGACCGCGTCATGACCAATATCGAACACCTCATCCGCCTGGCCAATCGCATCGGCCATTTCTTCGAGGCCATGCCCGACCGGGCCAGCGGCCTGGACGGCATCGCCGACCACATCCACCGGTTCTGGGAGCCGCGCATGCGCCGCGCCCTGCTGGACTACCTCGAGGCGCACCCGGAGGGACGCTGGGGCGACACCACGCTGAGCGACATTTGCCGCGAGGCCATCGCCCTGCACCGCAATCGCCTGTACCCGCAAGCCCGGCCCGCCTGAGCGCAAATGCCCGGTCGGTCTTACGGCCGGGCATTTGCTTATGCCGCATAAGGACATGAGCATCCTGTCGTTCACGCCAGCCAAGGCTCTCCATAGAATGAGGAGCTTGATGAACCGACAAGGCCACCGCCATGCTCGCGCCGACCTATTTGCCCGAAGCCAAACATGCCCTGATCGCCGACCTGGCCGACAGCCTGGAGCCCCAGGCCCTCAGTTGGTTGTCGGGCTATTTCGCCGGCGTGGCGCAAGGCCGGCAGGCCGTCCGCCCCCCGGCGCCGCTGGCGGTCGCCGCCGCGCCCGCCAACGCGCGGCGCCTGACGATTCTGTACGGCAGCCAGACCGGCAACGCCAAGCGCATCGCCGAGGGCCTGCTGCAGCGCGTGCAGGGGCAAGGCCTGGAGGCCCGCCTGGTGCGCGCCGACCAGTACCCCACGCGCGAGCTCAAGGAAGAGCAACTGCTCTACATCGTCATGAGCACCCAGGGGGACGGCGAGCCGCCCGATGACTCGATCGCGCTGGTGGAGTTTCTGCTGGGCAAGCGCGCCCCCAAGCTGCCCAAGCTCAAATACGCGGTCCTGGGCCTGGGCGACTCCAGCTACCCCTCGTTCTGCGGGATCTCGCAAAAAATCGACGAGCGCCTGGCCGAACTGGGGGCCGAACGCCTGCAAGAGGCGGGCGCCGCCGACCTGGACATCGAAACCGTGGCCTCGCCCTGGCAGGACGCCGCCCTGGCGCATGCCCGCCAGCAGCTGAAGGCGGCCGAGGCGCCGGCCGGCGCGACCGTCACGCCCTTGCGGGTCCAGCCCGGCAAGGTCACCCGCGACCAGCCCTTCCACGCCGAACTGCTGCTGAACCAGCCCATCACGGGTCGCGACAGCGACAAGGACATCCGCCACCTCGAGCTGTCCCTGGAAGGCAGCGGCCTGCACTACGAACCGGGCGACGCCCTGGGGGTCTGGCCGGTGCAGGACGAGGCGCTGGTGGCGCGCGTGGTCGAGGCCGCGGGGCTGGACGCCGCCGCGCCGGTCGAACACCAGGGCGCGACACGCCCGCTGGGCGAATGGCTGCGCAGCCACCGGGAACTGACCGTATTGACGCGGCCGTTCCTGCAGGCGCTGGCCGAGCGCGCCGGCGACGAGGGGCTCCACACCCTGCTGCGCCCCGAGTCGCGCGAGGCGCTGGCCGCCTACATGGCCGGCCACCAATTGATCGACGCCCTGCGTGCCTGGCCCGCACGCTGGCCGGCCGACGCACTGGTGGCCGCCCTGCGCCCCCTTGCGCCGCGCATGTATTCCATCGCCTCGTGCGCCGCCGTCGCCGAGGACGAGGTCCACCTGACGCTGGCGAACGTGGCCTTCGAGCGCGAGGGCGAGGACCGCTGGGGCGTGGCCTCGCGCTTTCTCAGCCAGTTGCCCGAAGGCGCCAAAGCGCCGGTATTCGTCGAGGAGAACACGCGCTTTCGCCTGCCCGCCGATCCGGGGCGCGACATCATCATGATCGGCGCGGGCACCGGGGTGGCCCCCTACCGCGCCTTCATCCAGGCGCGCGCCGAGACCGGCGCGGCGGGCCGCAACTGGCTGTTCTTCGGCAATCCCCACTTCGGCAGCGATTTCCTCTACCAGACCGAGTGGCAGCAGGCCCTGAAGGCGGGCGCCCTGCAGCGGATCGACCTGGCGTTCTCGCGCGACCAGGCCGGGAAAGTCTACGTCCAGCATCGCCTGGCAGAGCGCGGCGCCGAGGTCTACGACTGGATCCAGGGCGGGGCCCACGTCTACGTCTGCGGCGACGCGACCCGCATGGCGCGCGACGTGCATGCCACGCTGCTGGAGATCGCCCGCGACCAGGGCGGCCTGGACGAGGAAGGCGCCCGGCAATGGCTCGACGAACTGGCCGCGCAGGGCCGCTACGCGCGCGACGTCTATTGAATCCCCACCCACGCAGGATCCCATGAGCATTTCACCGCTGTCCCCCCTGGAAGACATCAAGGCCGCCAGCAATTTCCTGCGCGGCACCATCGCCCGCGAGCTGGAAAACCCGGTCACCGGCGCCATCCCCGAATCCGACACGAAGCTGCTGAAATTCCACGGCAGCTACATGCAGGACGACCGCGACATCCGCGAAGAGCGGCGCAAGCAGAAGCTGGAGCCCGCCTACGCCTTCATGGTGCGCGCGCGCCTGCCCGGCGGCGTCGTCAGCCCCGCCCAGTGGCTGGCGCTGGATGCGCTGGCCAGCCGGTACGCCACGCGGGGGCTGCGCATCACCACGCGCCAGACCTTCCAGTGGCACGGCATCGTCAAGCGCGACCTGCGCGCCTTCATGCAGGGCATCCGCGACGCGCGGGCTACGACCATCGCCGCCTGCGGCGACGTCAACCGCCAGGTGGTCAGCGCGGTCAACCCTCATCTGTCCAGCCAGCACGCCCTCGTCCAGGAGTGGGTGCTGCGCCTGTCCAATCATTTCCTGCCGCGCACCCGCGCCTACGCGGAAATCTGGCTGGGCGGCGAGCAGGTCTCCGAGGCGCTCGACGAGGAACCGATCTACGGCGCGACCTACCTGCCGCGCAAGTTCAAGATCGGCATCGCCATTCCCCCCACCAACGACTGCGACGTATTCGCCAACGATCTGGGCCTGATCGCCATCATCGAGGGCGGCGCGCTGCTGGGCTTCAACGTCGCCGTCGGCGGCGGCATGGGGGCCACCGCCGGCGACCCCACCACCTATCCGCGTCTGGGATCGCTGATGGGGTTCGTCGCGCCGGACGACCTGATCGCAGTCGCCGAAGCCGTCGTGACCTTGCAGCGCGACCACGGTAACCGCCAGGCGCGCCAGCACGCGCGCCTGAAATACACCGTCGACCGGCTGGGCGTGGACTGGTTCCGCGAACAGATCCAGGCCCGCAGCGGCCGGACGCTGCACGCGCCGCGACCCTATCGCTTCGAGCGCAACGGCGACCGCTACGGTTGGTCCCAGGGCGAGGACGGCCGCTGGCACCTGGGGCTGTACATTGCCTCGGGCCGCCTGTGGGACCGCGACGGCCTGCGCCTGCAGACCGGCATGCGCGAGATCGCCCGGGTCCTCAAGGGCGAGTTCCGCATGACCTGCAACCAGAACCTCGTGATCGCCAACGTCGACGAGGCCGACCGCCCGGCCATCGACGCATTGGTCGAGGACTATGGGCTGGACGGCTATCGCGAGCAAAGCGGCATCCGCCGCCATCACATCGCCTGCGTCGCGCTGCCCACCTGCGGCCTGGCCATGGCCGAGAGCGAGCGTTACGCCCCCGTGCTGCTGGCCAAACTGGAGGCCCTGCTCGAGAAACACGGCCTGGCCGATGCGCCCATCCTGCTGCGGATATCGGGCTGTCCGAACGGCTGCTCGCGGCCCTACTTGGGCGAAATCGCGCTGGTCGGGCGCGCGCTGGGCCGCTACGACCTGCGCCTGGGCGCGGATTTCACGGGCGAGCGCATGAACGTCCTGTACCGCGAGAACATCGACGAGGCGGCGATCCTGTCCAGCCTGGACGCCGTGTTCGAACAATACGCCGCGCGCCGCGAGGCCGGCGAGGGTTTCGGCGATTTTCTGGTGCGCACACAGGCCATCACGGCGCACACCCCGACCGTATGAATCACTTCCCCCTGTTCGCCGACCTGAAAGGCCGCCGCGTGCTGGTCGTTGGCGCCGGCCCCGTCGCCGATCGCAAGATCGCCCTGCTGCTGGCCGCCGGCGCCCGCGTCGTGGTGGGCGCGCGCGCGGCCCATCCCCGCGTACTGGCGCGCGCCCACGCCGGCGAGATCGACCTGCGCCTGGGAGAATTCAATCCCGCCTGGCTGGACGACGCCTGGCTGGCCATCGCCGCCACCGACGATCGCGCACTCAACCGCAAGGTCTCGGAGGCTGCCACTGCGCGCCGCCTGTTCTGCAATGTGGTCGATGATCCCGAGCTGTCCAGCGTCCAGGTGCCGGCCATCGTGGACCGGTCGCCGGTGACGATCGCCATTTCCTCGGGCGGCAGCGCGCCGGTGATCGCGCGCCGCTTGCGCGAGCGCATCGAATCCCTGTTCGATCACTCGTTGGGCGCACTGGCCGATCTGGCCCGACGCCGGCGGCCCGCCATCCGCGCGGCCCGGCCGGGCCTGCGGGCGCGCCGGGCATTCTACGATTGGCTGCTGGACGGTCCGGTCCTGGGCGCCCTGCGCCGCGGCCGGCCCGACGAGGCCGAACGCCTGCTCGACGAGGCACTGGCGCAGGCGGCGGCGCCGCCGCGTGGCCGGGTGCTGCTGGTCGGCGCCGGCCCCGGCGATCCCGGCCTGTTGACCTTGCGCGGCCTGCGCGCCCTGAACGAGGCGGACGTCATCCTGCACGACCGCCTGGTCGATGCCGGGATCCTGTCCCTGGCGCGGCGCGACGCCCTGCTGATCGACGTGGGCAAGGCGCCCGGCGGCCGACACGAGGCCACCCAGGCCCGTATCCACGCGCTGATGGTATCGCACGCCCGTCAAGGCCGCTGCGTCGTGCGCCTGAAGGGCGGCGATCCCCTGGTCTTCGGGCGCGGCGGCGAGGAACTGCAGCACCTGCGGCGGCACGGCATCGATTATGAGGTGGTTCCCGGCATCACGGCCGCCCTCGCCTGCGGCGCCTACGCCGGCATTCCGCTGACCCACCGCGACCACGCCCAGTCGCTGACCCTGGCCACCGCACACCGCCGCGGGGGGGCGTGCGCCGACGCCGAGCCCGAATCCGGGCACACGCGGGCGTACTACATGGGCGTGGAGCGCCTGGCGGGCCTGCGCGCGCAGCTGCTGGCCGGCGGTCTTGCGCCGGACACACCCTGCGCCATCGTGGAAAACGGTTCGCGCAGTGGACAGCGGGCGCTGTACGCGACACTGGAGAACGTCGAGGGCCAGGCTCGACGGCATGCCATCCGCTCGCCCGCCCTGATCATCGTCGGCGAAGTGGCCGCCCTGGGACGGGAACTGGCCTGGTTCGGAGAGATCCTGGACGGCGAGCCGGCGACCGCAAGGGCCCGCCTGGCGGCCGCCTAAGCCCCCGACGCGGGCCCCTTGCGGCCCCGCCCCGCTGGCGCGGGACAGGGCCGGGACGCCGCCTCAGCGCGTCTCGTTGAGGTGCTTGGACAGCACCGTCATGATGCGCTGCGCGGTGGCGTCGGTCTTGGGCTGGCCCGCCTCGTCGAGCACGGTCACCCGGGTGCCGGTGCCGTCCTGGGCGACGTGGACGCGGAGCTTCAGGGGTTCGGCGGTGTTGCGCGACCCGAACAGGCGGCCGAACATATTGGGCTGCTCGATCTTTTCACCCGTGTCCGTATCCAGATAGCGGATGTAGTAGTCGCCCTGCTCGCGGTTGCGGTCCTCGACGGTGAATCGCGCTGAGTCGATGGCGACGCCCACGCGCCGCCAGGCCCGGTCGAAGGGCTCGTTCAGGCTCAGGGCGGCCTCGCCCGCGCCGATTTGCGCCGCCGCCACCGGGGCGGCCTCGTCGCCGGCGGACGCCAGCCGGGCCTGCGCCTGCTGCTCGCTGGCGCCCAGGTAGACCATCAGGCGCGCCAGCATGGCGGCATTCAGGCCCGGATCCTCCTTGCCATACACCCACTTGAAGCCGGCGCCATCGCCGGTGGGCGTTTCCTCCATGTGCTGGTGGCTGACGTAGATCTCGGTCTTGCCGTTGGCCCGCTCCATACGGGTCGTGAAGCGATCGCGCTCACCGCTGTCGAACACCTGGTCGATGACGTTGCCCAGGGCACTGCGCAGCCAGCCCTCGGGAATCTTGGCGCGATTTTCAGCCCAGTCGGTCTGTATGAGCCCCGCACGCGGATCCTGTGACTGGATGGTGAAGCCCTGTTCGCCCCAGAATTCGATCACCTTGGGGAACAGCGTCTCGGCCGGCTGATCGACGACCAGCCAGCGCAGCGCGCCGTCGCGCATGACCTGCATGCCGGCCTGCTGCGGCAGGACCCGGTCCGCGGGGGAGACGTTGGTCTGCGCCTGGCGGCTGGCAGCATAGTCGCTGAGGCGGGCCGTTCCTTCGGGCGCCTGGTAATGCGGACTCTGGTTGGCCTTGGTCAGGTCCGGCGGAATGACCAGGGGGTCGCCGGAGACCGTGCTCTTGTATTCGATGGACTCGGACTGGCCGGTCAATTGCCCCAGGGTGGAGCAACCGGCCAGCGCCAGCAGGCTCAATCCAAGAGCCGTCTGGACCCAGGGGGTCGGCGTGCGTTTTGTCTTCATTCAGAGAGAACCTGCATCAATCAGGGCTTGGCGCACGACGGCGCGGTACTGGGGGTCCAGGGGCGTCAAGGGCAGGCGATAGCCGAGCTGGGTCAGGCCCATTTCAGCCACCGCCCACTTGACGGGGATGGGATTGGCTTCGAGGAACAGCACGCGGTTGAGCGCGCTGAGCCGGGCGTTCAGGCGGCGGGTCTCGGCTGCGTCGCCACGCAATGCGGCGGCGCACAATTCATGCATGAGGCGCGGGGCGACATTGGCCGTCACCGAGATGTTGCCGCGCCCCCCCATCAGGATGAGGGCCGCGGCGGTCGGATCGTCGCCGCTGATCACCTGGAAATGGGCCGGCGCCTCGGCGATGAGCTGGGCACCCCGGCCGATGTTGCCGGTGGCATCCTTGACGCCGACGATGCCGGGCACCTGCGCCAGCCGCAGGATGGTGTCGTTGGACAGGTCGGCCACCGTGCGCCCGGGCACGTTGTACAGGATGCACGGCAGGTCGACCGCCTCGGCCACACTGCGGAAATGCTGGTACAGGCCTTCCTGGGTCGGCTTGTTGTAGTACGGCACCACCGACAGGCCCGCGGCCGCGCCCGCCGCCTTGGCGTGGTGCGAGAGCTCGATCGCCTCGGCGGTCGAGTTGCCGCCGGTGCCGGCGATCACGGGAATCCGGCCCGCCGCGTGCTGCACGGCGATCGCGATCAGCTCGGCCTGCTCGTCCACCGTCACGGTGGGCGATTCGCCCGAGGTTCCGACCACCACCAGACCGTCGGTGCCTTGCTCGACGTGCCAGTCGATCAATTTCCGGAAGGCCTCCATGTCCAGTCGTCCGTCGGGGTGCATGGGCGTCACGAGCGCGACCATGCTGCCCTGGAAGGTGGGGGAGGATGAATCCGAGCGGGCCATGATGAGCGCTGCCTCCTGAGCATCTGGGGATACGAGGCCCCGATTATAAAGCTGCCAGTGTACCGGATGAATAGTCCGGGCTCACAGGAAAGCGTTGACGATCAACTGGCCGAAGGCGAGCAGCGGCCGCAGGATCACCCACAGCACGCCGGTGAACATCAGGACGATCAGAATCACCAGGCCGTAGGGCTCGATCCGGGAGTATTGCCAGGCCAGGCGCGGCGGCAGCAGGCTGAAGACGATGCGGCCACCGTCCAGCGGCGGCAAGGGCACCAGGTTCAGGGCCATCAGGATCAGATTGACCTGCACGCCCGCGATGGCCATGCGGACCCAGAAGTCCCCCTCGCCGCCGGCCATTCCCGTGCCCGCCATCAGGCGCAGGGAAATGGCCCAGAGGACCGCCATGACGAGATTCGAGGCCGGGCCCGCGAGCGCGACCCAGAGCATGTCGCGCTTGGGACGGCGCAGGCGGCCCCAGTCGACGGGCACCGGCTTGGCCCAGCCGAACAGCAGGCCGCCCCCGCCCATGAGCTTGGAGGTGAACAGCAGCACGATAGGCACCACGATCGTGCCCATCGGGTCGATATGCCGCAGGGGGTTGAGGCTGATGCGCCCCGCCTGCCAGGCCGTCGGATCGCCGAACATGCGCGCGACGTAGCCGTGCGCCGCCTCGTGCAGGGTGATGCCGAACAGGGCCGGCAATGCGTAGACCGTGATGGTCTGGATCAAGGATTCCATGGTGCTCCGTGCCGGACAGCCGCCGGGATCCGACCCGCCGGCGCGGGTTTCGCGAGTATCAAGCCAGGCCCAGGGTTGCCGGGTCGCCGCGCCCCCGGCGCACCACCTGCGGGGCCGGGCCCGTCAGGTCGATGACCGTGGTGGCCTCGAAGGGGCAGGGGCCGCCGTCGACCACCGCGGCGAGCTCGTGCTCGTAGCGGGAGAAAATATCCTGGGCGTCGTTCAGGGGCAATTCCTCGTCCCGAGGGATCAGCGTCGTGGACATCAGCGGCGAGCCCGCCGCCTCGATCAGCGCCAGCGCGACGCGATGGTCGGGCACGCGGATGCCGATGGTCTTGCGCGACGGGTGCGACACCCGCCGCGGCACCTCGCGCGTGGCCTCGAGGATGAAGGTCCAGGGCCCCGGGGTCGCCATCTTGAGCAGGCGGTACTGGGCATTGTCGACGCGCGCGAAATGACTGATTTCGGCCAGGTCGCGGCATAGCAGCGTCAGGTGGTGGCGATCGTCGAGGCCGCGCAGCCGGCGCAGGCTGTCGGCGGCCGCCTTGTCGTCCAGGCGGGCCACCACGGCATAGCTGGAGTCAGTGGGGACGGCCACCAGGCCGCCCTCGGCGAGGAGTTCTCCGGCCTGGCGCAGCAGCCGGGATTGCGGATTCTCGGGGTGTACGACGAATATTTGTGCCATGAGCGCATTCCTGTGTAACTGGCGCCATGCCCCGAGGACGAGACGCGGCACCCGGTTCGCGGCGAAGGTCCCGACATCGCCCGCGCGGTGCCGGGTTCAACCATAACATGAAGGAAAACGCGCCGGTGATCAAGGGCCGCCGCGCGCGGCACAAAACCGCCCCGGTTCATGCTAGAATCGCCATTCTTCGGTCTGACGGGATACACGCCCGTTTTTCCGATCCGGCGGTGACCGTAGCTCAGTTGGTAGAGTCCCGGATTGTGATTCCGGTTGTCGTGGGTTCGAGCCCCATCGGTCACCCCAAAATTCCTTCAAGGCCCTGTTTCGGCGCCAGTTCAGGAGACCAGAGGCCAGTCAGGCCTCGCAAGCGAGGACGACCCCGCTTGATGCGCGAGTTCGCGGTGACGACACCGCCATCCCAGCCCTCTCCATGCAGATCCACGAACGCAGTCCCTCGGAACGCCTTATCCACGCCCTGCTCTTCGAAGTTCTCGCCATCGGCATCTCGGCGCCCGCAGCCGCCTGGATCACGGGCGAGTCCATATTCGACATGGGCGTGCTGACCGCCGTCATCGCCACCATGGCGGTGCTCTGGAACATGCTCTATAACTGGCTCTTCGACCGCCTCCAGGCGCGATGGGGATTCGAGCGCAGCTACCGGGTCCGGATCGCGCATTCCTTCGGCTTCGAATTCGGCCTGATCCTCATCGCCATCCCCTTCGTGGCCTGGTGGCTCGAGGTCTCGATCTGGCACGCGCTGGTGCTGGACATCGGATTCGTATTGTTCTACCTGCCCTACGGCTTCCTGTTCAACCTCGGCTACGACAAGATCCGGCAAAATCTGCTGAGGGCCGGGTAAACTGCGGGAACCCGCAGGTCCACGCCCGGACCTCTTGCGACGTACCGAAGGATCGCCATGCAGGACACGCCCCCCGCACCCGACTGGTCCGCGGCCCCCGAAGGCTGGAATTGGGCCGCGCAGGACGCGGACGGCCGCTGGTTCTGGTATCGGGTCCGCCCGGTCCCCGGCATCGGCGGCGGCGTCTGGCGCGCGCACTCGACCGCCCAGTCGTACGCTGGCCAGGGCGCGCCCAATGCCGACTGGTTCGACTCCCTGGTCCAGCGGCCCGGCACGCCGCCCGGCGCCTGAACACCGCCATGGATGCGCTGACCGCCTTCCTGGCCGAGTACTGGCCCCACGTGACCGCGCTGGCGTCGCTGGGCATCGGCGCCGCCGCGGCAATCCATGCCGCCATGAACAAGTCCGACGTGCGCGCCGCCATCGCCTGGGTCGGGGTGATTCTGATGTCGCCGCTGGTGGGCCCCGTCCTGTACCTGGTGGCCGGCATCAACCGCATCCGCCACGACCAGCTGTCGATCCAGCGCAGCCGCAGCATCAAGGACTACGTCAACCATGCCCGCAAGCCCTTCACCGACGTCGCCTCGCGGGCCGGCCCGCAGTTCGCATCGCTGCGCGTGCTCTGCGACCGCATCAGCCGCTTTCCCCTGCACGACGGCAACCGGATCACCCTGCTGGACGGCGGCGACGAGGCCTACCCGGCAATGATCGACGCCATCGACGGGGCGCAGCATTGCATCGCCTTGCAGACCTATATCTTCGACCACGACCGCATCGGCCTGCGCTTCGCCGAGGCGCTGCGGGCCGCCCACCAGCGGGGCGTCAGGATCCGCGTCCTGATCGACGCCATCGGCTCCAAGTACTCGCATCCGCCGATCATCCGCCTGCTGTTGCGCAACGGCATCCGGGCGGAGCTGTTCATGACCAACCCCCTGGGCCTGCGCATGCCCTACGCCAACCTGCGCAGCCATCGCAAGATCCTGTTCGTGGACGGCCACCTGGGCTTCACCGGCGGCATGAACATCCGCGAGGGCTTCATGGCCTCGCTGGCCGGCAGCCATGCGACCCACGACACGCATTTCCGCATCGAAGGTCCCGTGGCCACGCAGTTGTTCGCCGTGTTCGCCAACGACTGGGAATTCACCACGCGCGAACGACTGCCCATCGAGGAATGGTGCGTGACCAGCCCCGACGTGCCCGCGCCGCACGTACCGGCCCGCTGCGTGCGCTCCAGCCCCGACCGCTTCATCGCCGCCAGCCACAACGTCCTGTTGGGCGCGCTGGCCGTGGCCCAGCGCCACGTGCGCATCCAGTCGCCCTATTTCCTGCCCGACCAGATTCTGATGGGGGCGCTCAATACGGCTGCGCGGCGCGGCATCCAGGTCGACATCGTCATCCCCGGACGCAATAACCTGCGCCTGGTGAACTACGCCATGACCGCGCAGCTCGACCAGGTGCTGGCCGGTGGCTGCCGCATCTGGCGCAGCCGCTCGACCTTCAACCACTCCAAGCTCCTGACCATCGACGGCGGCTGGTCCTACGTGGGCTCCTCGAACCTGGATCCCCGCAGCCTGCGCCTGAATTTCGAGCTCGACATGGAGGTCTACGACCCGCAGCTGGCCGGCCAGATCGAGGCACGCATCGACCGCGAGATCGCCGACGCCGAGGCCGTCACGCGCGAGTCCCTGGCGGCGATCCCCTTCATCAAGCGGCTGCGCAACCGCGTCATCTGGCTCGCCAGTCCCTATCTATAGCGCCGGGGGCGGCGGGCGTATGATGGGCGCTATCCCATCCAAGCCCACAGGAGCCCCCATGAATGCCCCCCGGCGCGATTGCGCGAACCTTCCCGACTGGCATCGGGAAACCACGGTGCTGCACGGCGATGCCGCATTCGCCACGGATGCCGCGGTCGTCGCCCCCATCCACTACAGCGCCACGTTTCGCGCCGATACCGCGGAACAGTTCGCGGAGATCTCCACCACGCCCCGGCCGGCCAATTTCTACACCCGCCATGGCAATCCCGTGCACAAGCGCGTCGAGGCCATCCTCGCCGAGCTCGAAGGCACCGAGACCGCGCTGCTGACCGGCTCGGGCATGGGCGCGATCTGCACCACCGTGCTGGCCCTGCTCAAGGCCGGCGACCACGTCGTGGCCCAGCAGCGCCACTACATGAGCACGTCGAAACTGTTTTCCGACGTCCTGACCCGCTATGGCGTCGAGGTCAGTTTTTTTGATCAGACCGACCTGGACGGGCTGCGCGCCGCACTGCGCCCGGACACACGGCTGATCATGCTGGAAACCCCCGTCAATCCGTCCCTGTCGATCACCGACCTGGCGGCGGTCGCCGCGCTGGCGCGCGAACGCGGCATTCTGACCATCGCCGACAACACCTTCGCCTCGCCGCTGAACCAGCGCCCGCACGACCTGGGGATCGACATCGTGGTGCACAGCGCGACGAAGTACCTGGGCGGCCACCACGACCTGATGGCGGGGGCGATCTGCTGCAGCGAGGCCCTGGCCGAGCAGATCTGGCACATGCATGTCACGCTGGGCGCGGTGCTCTCGCCCATGGACGCCTGGCTGCTGCTGCGCGGCTTGCGCACACTGCCGCTGCGCATGGAGCGCATCAACGCCAACGCGCTGGCCCTGGCGCAATGGCTCGAGTCGAGGCCGGAGATTGAAAAGGTCTATTATCCGGGCCTGGCCAGCCATCCGCAGCATGCGCTGGCCGCGCGCCAGATGACAGGCTACGGCGCGGTGGTGGCGTATTCGCTGCGTGGGGGGTTCGATGCCACCCAGCGCTTCGTCTCGGCCCTGCGTCTGGCGACGCAGGCCGTCAGCCTGGGCGGGGTCGAGACCCTGGCCGTGCACACCGCCTCGATGTGGGCCAGCTCGATGACCGAGGCCGACATGCGGGCCGCCGGCATCGAACCCAATTTCGTGCGCATGTCGGTGGGCGTGGAACACGTCGACGACCTGAAGGCGGATCTGGCGCAGGCGCTGCAGCAGGCCGCGCGGGTCTCCTGACCCGACAGGCGGCCGAGCCGGATCGCCCCCGATGCCCAGCGCACGCATCCTGATCGTCGAGGACGACCCCACGATCGCCGCGAATCTCTACGGCTACCTCGAACGCCAGGGCTACACGCCGGATGCGGCCTATGACGGCCAGGGGGCGCTGGCCATGCTGAGCGCAGCGGGCTTCGAGGCAATGGTGCTGGACCTGGGCCTGCCGGGAATGAGCGGCATGGACCTGCTGCGCGCCATGCAGCGCGACGAACGCTTGCGCTGCCCGACGCTGGTTCTGACCGCACGGGATCGCATGGAGGACAAGCTGCTCGCCTTCGAGCACGGCGCCGAGGACTATCTGATCAAGCCCTTCGCATTGGCCGAAGTCGTCGCGCGCCTGCGGGTGCTGCTGCGCCGCGGACGCGGGCACGAACCCGAGGTCGCGGTATTCGGAGACCTCGGCTACGACCCCCGCACGCACGCGGCCACCGTCGGGGACAAGGCCCTGCCGCTGCCGCGCAAATCGGTGCTGTTGCTGGAGCTGCTGCTGGGCACGCCGGGCCGCCCGGTGTCCCAGGCGCGGCTGAAGGACACGCTGTGGCCGGACGGGCCGCCGTCCGAGCGCGCCCTGCACGATCAAGTGCATCTGCTGCGCCGGCGCCTGCGCGAGGCCGGCGGGCCGGATATCGTCGTCGTCCCGGGGCAGGGATGGCGACTGGCCAGCAGCCGCCAACCGGACTGAGCGCCGTGCGGCCGATGTCCCTCGCCAATCGTGTGACCTGGGCCTTGACCGGCTCGGTCGCGCTATTCCTGCTCGTCATCTGCCTGCTCGCCTATGAGGCGTTCGCCCAGATGGAGGACGACCTGGTCGACGAGGTGCTGGCCGGCCAGGTGCAGGCGCTGCGCGACGACCTGCGGGCCCAGCGAAATCCATCCACCGTCCTGTCGGCCCGGGCCAGCGATGGCGGCAGGATCCAGGCCTGGGTCCTGCCGGCCGACGCGCGCCCGCCCGAGGACGATCTGTTCGACCAGGCCGCGGGCGCCCGCGAGCTGCATCGTGACGGCCGCACCTGGCATACCTGGGTCGAGGCGGTTCCCCAGGGCCGGCTCTACGTCCTTTACGACGCCACGGCCCATGAAGACCGCGTGCGGGCGTTTGGCGGGGTGCTGGCGGCGGGGGCCGTGGCGGCCCTGATATGCGCGTGGCTGCTGGCGCGTCGTCTGGCGCGCCGCGTCGTGGCCCCCATCGGCATCGTCTCCGAGCGTCTGTCCGCCTGGAGCCGCGGCGGCGCGCCCGCGCCCGCGCCACGCGGAGACGAAGCCGCTCAACTGATCGAGGCCTTCAACTGCCTTCAGGATCACGTCGACCGCTCGATGGCGTTCGAGCGTCAATTCGCCGCCAATCTGAGCCACGAGCTGCGTACACCCCTGGCGGCGCTGCGCACGGACGTCGAAATGGCCCTGCTGGAAACAGCGTCCGACTCACCGCTGTGCGAGCGGCTGCAACGCATGCTGACCCAGATCGATGCGGCGGCCGCCAGCCTGTCGGAGGCCGTCGCGATGAACAGCATCGATCCTGCCCGCATCCAGTCCGTGGATCTGGCCGGCGCTCTGGACGAGGCCTGGTTCGCCATGCAGCCCACGGCCCAGGCCCGGGGACTCACACTGCTGAATCGGGTCCCGCCCGGCAGCGTCTGCCGGCTCGATCCCTACGCGCTGCTCATCGTGCTGCGCAATCTGCTGCGCAACGCGATCGAGCACGCCGCCCCCGCCACCCTGACCGTCGGCCTCGCACAACCGGCGACGCTGCGATTCCACGATGACGGCCCCGGCATCCCCGCCGAGCGGCTCGCCAGGCTTCGAGAGTGGCGCGATGGCCGGACCGACCTGAAGTCCAGCAGCCCGACCGAGACCGGCGGCCTGGGGCTGGCGATCGCGCAACGCGTCTGTGAGCTGCAGGGCTGGGAGCTAGCCATCACCTCATCGCATGCCGACACGCCAAGCTGGACAGAGGTCCGCCTGATTTTGCCTCCCGATGCGCCTCGTCGCCCAGAGGTATTTTCAGCATCCCGTCAGCAGAATTCGTAAGTTTTTCGGGACGATGGCGCTAAGGTGGCTCCGTCACTCAACGGAGGCCTCCATGTCGAATCCTGTTTTTTTCTCCAAGCCCTCGGAAATACGAGGAGCGGGCCCCGGCCTCGATGTCGTCTGGGCGCGCCTGGCACAGGCCCAGGTCCTGCGTCGCCACGCGCTCACCCTCTTGGGCGTCGCGGCCGTCCTCGCATCGCCATGGATCGCGTCGGCCTGGCCGCAGGCCGGCTGGGTCAACCAGGGCCTCGAATGGCTGGGATTGGGCTTGATGCTCCTCGCCCTGCTCGGCCGCTGCGCCTGCATGCTGTACCTGGGCGGACGCAAAGGGGCGGAATTGATCGCCGACGGCCCCTATTCGGTCAGCCGCAACCCGCTGTACGTCTTTTCCGTCCTGGCGGTGCTGGGCATCGGCCTGCAGACGGGCAGCCTGGTGGTGGGGCTGGCGCTGGCCCTGGCGGCGTTCGCGGTGTTCCGCTGGATCGTGGCCGAGGAGGAGCACCTGCTGCACACGGCCTTTGGTGCCGGCTACGATGCCTATTGCGCGCGCGTCCCGCGCTTTGGGCCGCGCCCGAGCCTCTGGCGCACGCCGCAACGGGTCACCGTGGATTTGCCGGGGGTCTGGAAAACCGTGCGTGACGCCCTGCCCTACTTTCTGTCCATCCCGCTGTTCGAAGCCATCGAGGCGGCCCAGGATACGGGCTGGGTGCATGTCCGGCTGTGGCTGTTCTGAACTGGCCCGCCCTGCAGGATTCGAACGTATGGCCTGCCGCCAATATGTCGCGCTGCAACAGGATCAACAACGCTCGAGAACCACAGCAATGCCTTGACCCACACCGATGCACATCGTGCACAAGGCATAGCGGCCACCAGTCCGATGCAGTTGATTGACCGCCGTCATGGCCAGCCGTGCGCCGCTGGCCCCCAGGGGGTGGCCCAAAGCGATGGCGCCGCCATTGGGATTCACGCGGGCATCGTCGTCCGCCAAACCCAGATCACGCAACACTGCCAGACCCTGTGCGGCAAAGGCCTCATTCAATTCGATCACGTCCATCTGATCCAGCGTCAGACCAGTCTGAGCCAGCACCTTGCGTGTGGCCGGAGCAGGACCCATGCCCATGATGCGGGGTGGCACCCCTGCGGTTGCCATCCCGACCACCCGTGCACGCGGCGTCAGTCCCTGCCGATTGGCCTCGGTCTCACTTGCCACCAACAAGGCGCAAGCACCGTCATTGACACCAGACGCATTGCCCGCCGTAACCGTACCGTCGGCACGGACCACGGGTTTCAGTCTTGCCAAAACCTCGAGACTGGTTTCACGAGGATGCTCATCCTGAGTGAAAACCATCGGGTCCCCTTTCTTCCTGAGGATGGTGACCGATGTGATCTCAGCATCAAAAAAGCCGGCCTTCTGCGCAGCAGCAGCCTTCAACTGACTGGCATAGGCCATGCGATCCTGGTCTTCACGGCTGATCTTATAGTCAGCCGCGACATTCTCGGCAGTCTCCGGCATGGTATCCACGCCATACTGCTGTTTCATCAGTTTGTTGACGAAACGCCAACCCATGGTGGTGTCATAGATCTGGGCGTCGCGCGAGAATGCGTTCTCAGCCTTGCCCATCACGAAGGGCGCACGACTCATGCTTTCCACGCCGCCCGCCAGCATCAGGGATGCTTCGCCGGACTTGATCGCCCTAGCAGCGATACCCAGTGCATCCAACCCTGAACCACACAGCCGATTGATGGTGGCACCCGGCAGATCGGCCGGCAGCCCAGCCAGCAGCGTGGCCATACGTGCCACATTACGATTGTCCTCACCTGCCTGATTGGCGCAGCCCAGGATGACATCGGTGACGGCATGCCAGTCGACCTGGGGCTGACGCGCCATCAACGCCTTGAGCGGAATGGCGGCCAGATCATCCGCACGCACCGATGACAAGGCGCCGCCATAGCGACCAAAAGGGGTGCGGATCGCATCACAAATAAAGGCTTGCTGAATCATGCTGAGGGCTCTTATTTACTTAAGCTTGGTGCAAGGGCACGCCGCACAGATGCCGTAATTCATCAAAGGACAGCCCATCCACCAAATCGTACGCATGAACACCATCCTCCCGAATATCAAATACCGCCACATCGGTATAGATGCGGCTTACGCAACGAACACCCGTCAAAGGATAGGAACAGGACCTCACCAATTTGCTGTCGCCTTTTTTGGTCAACAATTCCATCATGACAAAGACGTCTTTGGCGCCACTGGCCAAGTCCATTGCCCCACCAACCGCCGGGATGGCATCCTGTGCGCCGGTGTGCCAGTTGGCCAAGTCACCCTGGATTGAGACCTGAAAGGCCCCCAACACGCAGATATCGAGATGTCCGCCACGCATCATGGCGAACGAATCAGCATGGTGAAAGAAGGCTGCACCCGGCAAAGCGGTCACAGGCTGCTTGCCAGCGTTGATGAGCTCCCAATCCTCTTCGCCCGTGGCAGGCGCCGGCCCCATCCCCAACAGACCGTTTTCGGTGTGCAACAGTACCTCTCGCTCTACTGGCAAATGATTGGCGACCAAGGTAGGCAAGCCGATTCCAAGATTCACATAGGCGCCTTCGGGAATGTCCCGTGCTACGCGCTTGGCCATCTGATCACGATTCAATTTATTCATGCCCGACTCGTCACGTCGCGAACTGCAACCCCAAGTGCCACCACGCGCTGTACAAAAATGCCAGGCGTCACCACGCATTCGGGATCCAGATCGCCCAATTCCACAGCCTGATTAACCTGTGCCACCGTCACCTTGGCGGCCGATGCCATGATGGGGCCGAAATTGCGGGCGGTTTTGCGGTAGACGAGATTACCCCAGCGATCCCCGCTCTCGGCTTTGATCAAGGCGTAGTCGGCATGCAGCGGATACTCCAGCACGTACTGGCGGCCATTGATTTCGCGGGTTTCCTTGCCTTCGGCCAGCAGGGTGCCATAGCCGGTCGGGGTGAAGAAGGCGCCGATTCCTGCGCCGGCCGCGCGAATGCGTTCTGCCAGATTGCCCTGAGGAACCAGCTCGAGTTCAACTTTGCCGCTACGGTACAGGCCATCGAAGACCTGTGAATCAAGCTGTCGGGGAAACGAGCAGATGACCTTGCGTACCCGATGGGCCTTCAACAGCGCAGCCAGGCCAACCTCACCATTACCCGCGTTGTTGTTGACGATGACCAAGTCTTTGGCACCCTGTTCGAGCAGCGCATCAATCAGGTCCACCGGCTGCCCGGCCGTGCCGAAGCCACCGATCATGACAGTCGCGCCATCCTGCACATCCGCAACGGCCGCGGCGGCGCTAGATACGAATTTGGAGATCATGGGTATTTTTGGAAATCCAACCGTGTTATCCGGATAATGATCTTAGTATTTGTTCTATATACGAACATTTGTTCGTATAATGAATATGATTTCATAGGACCGGCCCTGTGTCAACATAACGACCGCCACCCCTCTCCTAATCACTGCGCGCATGCACAGGAGCAGTCATGATCGAAGACAGTCCTGATCAGAACGATGCCTCATCCGGCAAGACCCCCTCGCCCGGCGATAGTTACGTGCAATCATTCGCGCGGGGCCTGTCGGTCATTCGCGCCTTCGGTCCGCATCGGCCCAGCATGACGCTGTCCGAAGTTGCTGCGGCGACAAACCTGACACGCGCGGGGGCACGCCGCATTCTGCTCACACTGGAATACCTGGGCTATGTCACCACCGACGAGCGCCGCTTCAGCTTGACGCCACGCATTCTCGAACTGGGATACGCCTATCTTTCCGCCACGCCGCTATGGGGCCTGGCGCAGCCCTATATGGAAACAGTCGCCGCCAACACACACGAGTCGTGCTCCGTATCGGTGCTCGATGGCATCGATATTGTTTACATCCTGCGCGTGGCCACCCACAGGATCATGGCCATCAACCTGGCCGTTGGAAGCCGGCTGCCAGCCTGGGTCACCTCCATGGGCCGCGTGCTGCTGGCGGGCCTGCCCGAAGACGAACAGGATCGCGTGCTGGCCGCCAGCGACATCCGCGCCTACACCCCTGACACAGTCACCGATCCGGTCCAACTGAAACGCATGCTGGCCAAGATCCGCAATGACGGCTATGCGTGTGTGGCACAAGAGCTGGAGCCGGGGCTGCAATCCGTAGCAGTCCCTCTGATCGATCGCGGCGGCCGGGTGATCGCTGCGATGAACGTCAGCGGCCATGCCAGCCGCTATTCGCGCGAAGCCATGCTCGACACCTTTCTGCCACCGCTACGCGAAGCAGCGCGGGAAATCAACCAAGCCTTGCGACAGCGTTGAGGCGCATCCACGCCTTTCACTGATTGCTGATGGACGGGAAGGCGCCCACCCCCCAGACCCTACATGCGCACGGTTTGCCAGGAGGCTGATACGCCTCCTGGCTTTTTCACGTACAGACTCGCTCAAGGCCTTATCCGGGTAAATACTAGGCCAAAATCGTATTACATAGAAATACATTGTTCTTTAAAAATTGACTAGAGAATTTCTATGTGTCATCTTTAACCCAAAATCAAAGGAGGACACTTATGAAAGACACGCGCCCTCGCGTCACGTACTCGAATATCACCGCCGATTTCTCGAGCGTTCATGAATTGCTGGGTCAGCGGATCGACGCTGTGACGCAAGCGCTGGGGAAATTCCATCCGAACGTCATTGGAGGACAACCTAGCGGCGACGGACAACGCTATGAGGCACACAGTCCCATCGATCATCGGATGCTGCTGGGCTCATTCATCAGCACTGACAAAACGGGCGTCCATGCTGCCGTTCAGGCCGCCCGCAGCGCGTCTGAAGCCTGGGCCAAGAAACCCTGGCAACAGCGGATCGCCACACTGCGCAACGTCGCCAAAGCGATAGAGCGCGAGAAATATGACCTCGCGGCAGTCTGCCTGCTGGAAGTTGGAAAGTCGCGCATGGAGGCCATGGGAGAAGTCGAGGAAGCCATCGACCTGATCGGCTATTACTGCGATGAAATGGAAGCCAACAACGGCTATGTGCGACCGCTGCGACGCGCCCTCGAGCAAGAGTCCACCCTGGATATCCTGCGTCCGGTTGGCGTCTTTGGCGTAATCGTGCCATTCAATTTCCCGGTGGCTCTGGCCATTGGCATGCTGACCGGTGCGTTGCTCGGCGGAAACACCGTGGTGTTCAAGCCCAGCCCGCTGGCAGGTCTGACAGGAAGTCACATCGCCCGCCTATTCCAGCAGGGCGGCATCCCGGATGGCGCCCTGAATCTGGTGTGCGGCGATGCCGGCACAGGACAGGCCATGCTGGATCACGCCGGCATCGATGGATTTGCCTTTATCGGCTCGCATGCTGTCGGGATGCATATCCTGCGCAGCGTTGCTGCTGGCCGCTACAACCGACCAGTCATCATAGAGATGGGCGGCAAGAATCCCTCTTACGTCACCCGCCATGCGGATTTGGACACAGCAGCTGAAGGCGTGATGCGGTCCGCCTTCGGCTTGCAAGGTCAAAAGTGTTCCTCGGGGTCCAAGGTCTATGTGCAAGACAGCGTTTTCGATGCATTCATGCAATTGCTGTTGGACAAGTCAAAGGCGCTGCATATCGGCAACCCGGCGGATCAACAGGTATTCATGGGGCCGGTCATCAATGAAAAGGCGGGCGAGCGCTTCGTTCGCGCATGCGAGGATGCACGTCGGGAGGGCAATATCGTGCTCGGCGGCGCACGCCTGAGCGGTGGGCTGTTTGACCATGGCGTCTATGTGCAACCCACGATCGTAACCGGACTGCCCGCAGCACACCGGCTGCACAAGGAAGAACTATTCCTGCCGTTCTTGTGCGCCCAACCCTTCGATACGCTGGCTGCAGCCATCCGCGACGGTAATGACATCGACTATGGACTGACGGCAGGAGTCTACACCACGGACGCCAGCGAGTTGGACTACTTCCTGGCACACGCCGAAGCCGGTGCCCTATATGCCAACCGCGCCAGCGGTGCAACGACAGGGGCATGGCCCGGCGTGCAGACATTCTGCGGCTGGAAAGGCTCCGGCACGACGAGTAAAGGAGGACTTGGTCCCTACTATGTCCCGCAGTTCATGCGGGAACAAAGCCATACCTTGATGAACGCCTGATCACCTGGCAAGACACCCCATAACGGACACGACATGACGACCGCGCCCATCCTGACACGCCTTGACAGCAACGTCTGCGTGATCACCTTGAACAAACCTGAAAAGCTGAACGCATGGGACCGTCCGATGCGTACCCAATTACTGACTGCGCTGCAACAGTGCGAAGCGGACCCCGACATCAAGGCCATTGTGCTGACAGGCGCGGGCGACCGTGCGTTCTGCGCCGGCCAGGACTTGAGTGAAACCAAGACGTTCGACGGCAACGATGGTGCCGCCTGGATCGCTGAATGGGACCAACTCTACTCATGCATCCGCTCACTGACAAAGCCCTTTATCGCCGCGCTCAACGGCGTGGCGGCCGGGTCCGCCTTCCAGCTTTCCCTGCTGACGGACATTCGTGTCGGCCATCCCGGCGTACGCATGGGTCAACCCGAAATCAATTCCGGCATCGCCAGCACGCTCGGCCCCTGGATCATGCGGGAAATGCTCGGCTTGAGCAGGACGATCGAACTGACCCTGACGGGACGGATGATGAACGCCGATGAATGCCAGCGCATCGGCCTGATCCATCATCTGGTCGCCGCGGAGGACGTCCTGCCAACCGCCGTCGCAACGGCCAGACAACTGGCCGGCAAGCCGCCTATCGCCATGCGGTTGAACAAGCAAAGGTTCCAGGAAATCACGGAACCGGGCTTTCGAGATGCCCTGAGAGCGGGGATTGCCATGCAACAGGAATCCTACGCTTCAGGTGAACCCTCCCGCATGATGGAAGAATTCTTCCGCGTCCGTCGTGCTCGCAAATCCGGGAACTAATGCGGAAGTACCCACACCCATAACGATCATTTAAAAGGGGACATCAATGTCTTTCTCTCAATCTCGACGCAACATCCTGCGGGCTGGTGCGGGTGTTGCCCTGGCCAGCACACTGCCCCTGTCCATGACGGCGCGTGCGCAGTCGGTCAAGCAGATCACCGTGGCCGATCCCGGCGGCGCCTATCAGGCAGCTTTCCGCAAAGCCTTCTATGACCCATTCGAACAAGCAACCGGCATCCGGGTGGTCAGCGCTGCGCGCCAGGCTGAACCCACCGCCCAGATCAAATCGATGATCGCCACCGGCTCGTATACATGGGACGCATCAATCCTGACTCAGTCGGCCCGGGACATCCTGCTCGCGCAGGATTTGCTGGAACCGCTCAATCTCCCGGCCGGCACGACACAGGACTATCTGCCTGACGCACATACACCCGTATGGATGGGTACAGATGTTTATGCAACGATCTTCGCCTATCGCACCGACACCTATAAGAACGCAGCGCCGCAAAGCTGGAAAGATTTCTGGGATGTAGAAAAATTCCCCGGTCGACGCGGCATGAGCAAGAGTCCCATCGACTCGCTGGAACAGGCCTTGCTGGCAGACGGGGTGCCGCCCGAACAACTCTATCCTCTCGATATGGATCGCGCCTTCAAAAGCCTGGATCGCATCAAGCCCCACGTGGCCGTCTGGTGGGCCGGCGGCGCCCAGTCCGCCCAAATCATTGAAAGCGGCGAAGTCGACATGGTGGCCATCTGGAATGGCCGTGCTCAGGCCGTCATCGACGCGGGAGCACCGGTCGCGCTGGTCTGGAACCAAGGCCTCTACGCTATCGAAGGATGGGGCATTCTCAAGGGCGGCCCCCGCGTGGACGCAGTGCGTCAATTCATTGCCTTCTGCGCAGACCCGAAACGTCAGGCGGCGTACACGGAAAACCTGTCCTACGGCCCCCCAAACAAGGCGGCCTACCAGTACATCCCGAAGGAACGAGCGGCGATCCTGCCGTCAAGCGAACAGAATATCGCAGGGATGATTCCGGCAAACGCAGACTGGTGGGCGGCGAACCGGGCCAAGGCGGTAGAGCGGTTCAACACCTGGCTGATCGGCTAAACCTCGAGCCAAAGGGCCGCCGCGCGCCCGCAGCCTGGGTCAGCGGCGGCGCGTACCCGGGCTTGGCATGCCGTGGCCCGATTGCGAAATCGCCCGGGCCGCCGCAATGACCTGCGGAGCGAATCGCTCCTCGGCCTCCTGGGGCGTATAGCGAGAGCGGGAAACGGACAGCGTCAGCGCGGCGGCCGGATTTCGCCTGGTATCGAATATGGGCGCTGAAATAGACAGATCATCATGGTAATACTCTTCAAAGGCGGTCGCGTAGCCACGTGCCATCGACTCGTCGAGCTTTTTCTCGAGGTCTGGCAGGCGCCACGTCGTATGGGGCGTAATGGGCCGGCAATCACAGCGGCTCAGCACGTCCAACGCGTCGGCGCGCGTCATCTGCGCAAGCATGGCAATGCCGGGCGCGGTGCAATACACCGGCATGCGAGTGCCGATCGTGACGTCCGTATTGAACAAATGCCGGCTCATGAACCGCGAGACAAACACGATTTCAGTGTCGTCCCGCACGGTGATGTTGATGGTTTCCTCGGTTTCCCGGCTCAGGTGTATCAGATAGGGCATGGCGCGTGTCAGCAAGTCGTGCGTACGCAGATAGCCGTAGCTGAAATTCAAGGCCTTGACAGTGAGACTCATCCGTCGCGTTTCGGGATCCTTGCTGAGGTAGCCCAGCCGTTCCAACGTGTACGTAAACCGTTGCGTAGTGCTTTTGTCCAGCCCCAGCATGGTACCCAGGTCTCGCAAACTCATGGGTGTAGGCGAGGAACCGAACGCTTCGAGCACATTGAGCGCCTTTTCCACCGAACGCACCATGAGCGTGTCTGCCGACGTTCGTTTTTTCGGGGTTTCGGTCGGTTCCGTTTCAACCTGCGTCTTCAATTCATCCCTCCGAGAGATCGCGTGCGAACCGCAGCAGAAAGACTCTCACAGGCTCGCCCATCGTATCGAAATAACTAATTATATATTTTATAACAATGGCTAGTATTTCTATAAAATATTCTAGAGGATTCCCCATGTCATATCAATCGAACTCGAAAGGGGAACTCCCACACCTCAAGACAAGTACTGCAGCACCTCTGCAGTCTCGGCGGAGCGTGAGTACAAGCGATCGCGTTGCGCCCGACATGGGGGGTGCCATACCTGGACAGGACGGTCGCAGGCTCAAGTTGTCGGTACGAGGCCTATCAAAACGATACGGCGATGCGCTGGCCCTGGAGGCTACGAATTTGACCGTCGAGGAGGGGGAATTCCTGACTTTGCTCGGGCCCTCCGGCTCTGGCAAGACCACCCTGCTGCAAATGATTTGTGGCCTGGTGACACCGACCAGCGGCCAAATCATCATTGATGACATAGACCATACCAAAACGCCTGTGCACAAACGTGACATCGGCCTGGTCTTTCAACACTACGCCCTCTTCCCCCACCTGACCGTTGAAGAAAACGTTGCATTTCCATTGCAAATGCGTGGCATATCACCCCGGGAACTGCGCCAGAAGGTGCAGGCCGCGCTCGACATGGTCCAGCTCGGCCATTTGGCGCGCAGGCTTCCCAAGGAACTGTCGGGCGGACAGCAACAGCGGGTAGCGCTCGCCCGATGCTTCATCTACGAGCCCTCCATCATCCTCATGGATGAGCCTCTGGGCGCGCTCGACAAGAAGCTGCGTGAACACCTGCAGATGGAAATCCGCCAGCTGCACCAACAAACCCGGGCGACCATCATTTACGTCACGCACGACCAGGAGGAAGCCCTGGCACTGTCAGACCGCATCTGCCTCATGAACCAAGCCCGCATCGAGCAGATCGGCACGCCCCGTGACATTTACGCGCGACCAGTCTCGGCGTTTGCCGCCGATTTCATTGGCACATCCAATATTTTCTTCGGCCAGGTCAATAGCGACCAACATTCTGTGCGCTGCAACACGCTGGATGCTCCAATCCTGATGCCGGACCACACTTTTTCCAACGGTGACGACGTGGCCGTGGTCGTGCGCCCCGAGCAGATGCAGTTGAACGGAGATGGCGCGAACCGGCTCGATGGCACTGTCATGGATTGCGTCTATGCGGGTTCTGAGTCCCGCATCATCGTCAAGGTGGGCCGGGACACACAAATCACCGTGCGCACAGGCCTCGACACGCCATCAAAAGGTTCGCGGGTCACCGTGTCCTGGGACGCCGCGCAATCCGTTGTGGTGTGCCCATGAATGCGCCCATGAGCATCGCACCGCCGGCCCGAAAATCGCGTCGGTTCACCATCACGCGCAATCACTGGCTGCTGATTCCAGCCATGGCTCTGCTGGCGGTTTTCTTCATTGTGCCCGTTGGCCGGCTACTGGCACTGAGTTTCCAGGATGATGCCAGCGGGTTACTGACCCTGCACCATTTCACCCGCATGCTGACGCAGGATGTCTACACCCGGGTTCTGCTGACGACATTGCGCATCTCGATCCTGACAGCCTTGCTGTCCATTCTGTTCGGCTATCCGCTGGCCTATTGGTTGGCCAAGATGCCCGCGCGGCGGCGCGCCATATACCTGCTGCTGGTCATGCTGCCATTCTGGACCAGCTACCTCGTCAAGACATTCGCCTGGGTCATCGTGCTGGGCCGCAATGGGGTGATCAATCAGCTGTTGATGGGTATTGGCATCCCCCGTCTTTCGATGCTGCAAAGCGAATTCGCCGTCTTGCTGGGCATGGTTCAGGGCCTGTTGCCCATTGCGGTGCTGAGCATGCTCCCGGTCATGCTGGCCATCGACCGGCGACTGGTGCAGGCCGCCGAGACAATGGGGGCCCATCCCGCACGCGCCTTCTGGCTGGTGTATTTCAAATTGTCCGTGCCAGGCATCGCCGCAGGCGGCCTGATGACTTTTCTAACCGCATTGGGATTCTTCATCGTGCCAGCCCTCATGGGTAGCCCCCAGGAAACCTTGCTGGCGCAGTTGATCATCGTCCAAGTTCAGCAGGTCCTGGACTGGGGCTTTGCAGGAGCATTGTCCGTATTCCTGCTGATTGCGACGGTCGTGACCTGCCTGGCGTATGACCGGGTGTTCGGCCTGTCGTCGTTATCGGGAGAGGAACGGCAAATCACCCAGCACGGTTATCTGAGCCGCTGCGGGACCATCCTACTTTCCTGGACCGCACGCATTGCGCAGCACATCGATGAAGCGGCGCACCGCATCCTGCCCTCCGCCATTACATCCAGGCTGTTGGGTTGTCACAGCCTATTCGTGCTGTTTGTGCTGGCCGCACCGACACTGGTCGTGATCCCCATTGCATTCACGAGCTCGAGGTCACTGGATTTCCCGCCAAAGGGCTACAGCCTGCAGTGGATGGAGCAATACTTCACCACGGGGGTTTGGTGGGAGGCCACGATACGGTCCTTTGGCGTCGCATTTGCGACGGCACTGGCGGCCACCATCATCGGCGGTATGGCTGCACTCGCACTGACACGCGGCAAGACCCGATTCAGCGGCATCCTGTTCAATGCGTTTCTTGCACCGATGATCGTGCCGCGCATTGTTCTGGCAACGGGCCTGATGTATCTCTTTGGGCAAATTGGCTTGATCGGCACAAACCTTGGGCTGGTTATTGGCCATACCGTCATTGCGCTGCCCTTTGCAATCATCACATTGCTTGCCATGTTGAAGGGGTATGACGTCCGCCTGGATCACGCCGCTGCCACGCTGGGGGCCTCACCCCTCAGAACCTTGCGCAGGATCACGATTCCCTTGCTCAAAGAGGGGCTGATCGCTGCCTTCCTGTTTGCCTTCATCACCTCATTTGATGAGCTGACGATCGCCCTGTTCGTCACAGGTGGAACGACCGCGACGCTGCCCAAGCTGATGTGGGACGAGATGTTCCTCCAGCTCAGCCCCATGATCGCGTCCGCTTCCGTGGTCGTGCTGTTGGTTGCTGTTGTGCTGCTCACCCTGTCGGAAAAGCTCAGAGCAGACCGTTAATCATCAAAATCGAAATCACATCATGCAGCCGAATTACCAAGGATTTGTCACACTATTTCTCGAATGCGCGCGTCATCGCCCCTCGGCTGTGTTCGCGACCTACGGAACCCAGACCGTCACGCTCTCTGACATGGAACGCCGCTCCCGTGCATTTGCGGTGAATACCCGCAAGCTCGGGTTGAGACCAGGAGACCGGGTAGCCATCATGCTGCCGAACTCACCCGCCGTCATGGCTTGCCTGTACGGCATGGCACGCAGCGGGCTGGTATGGATCCCGGTCAACCCGGAACAACGGGGCACCAACCTGGCTTATCTGCTGGAGCACAGCGCGCCGTCGATGATCATCGCTTCGCGCCACGACATCGACGAATTGAAACAACTTGGACATTTGACCCAGGGAATCCACCTGATCTCTGTCGATGACAACGAGCAGGAGCTCGAGGCGCTGCTGGACGGCGATGCATCATACGACGAATCGGTACCGACCCCGGATTCCATCTTTTCAATCATGTACACCTCCGGCACGACCGGTCGCCCCAAAGGCGTACTGATCACCCACCAGATGATGCGCTATGCCGCGGAAGCGGCCATCATGCTAGCCGATGCGCGGGATGACGATGTATTGTTCATGTGGGAGCCGCTCTACCACATTGGCGGGGCACAGGTCCTGCTAATGCCGCTCCTGCGCAAACTGCATCTGGTGCTCGTGCGGCGGTTCAGCGCCTCGCGCTTCTGGGATCAGGTGCGCGAATGCGGTGCGACACATATCCACTATCTGGGTGGGGTACTGCAGATTCTGATGACGCAGCCGCCCAACGCGATGGATCGCATGCACAAGGTCCGCGTGGCCTGGGGTGCGGGCTGTCAGCCCGATACCTGGAATCTGTTTCGCGACCGCTTTGGAGTCGAGTTGCGCGAAGCCTACGGCATGACTGAAACCGCCAGCATCACCACGATCAATGGCAATGGTCAGGCAGGGTCCATGGGTTATCCCGTCCCATGGTTCGACATCGACATCAGGGATCCTCAGGGAAATTCCGTGCCCCGAGGCACGCGTGGCGAGATCGTCGTACTGCCCAAGCGCGATGATTGCATATTCCCCGGCTACTATCGCAACCCCGAGGCCAGTGCCCGCATCGTGCGCAATGGAATCGTCCACACTCAGGACATCGGCTCGATCAATGACAAAGGGGCATTGATATTCCACGGCCGCATGACCGACAGCATCCGCTGCAAAGGCGAAAACGTGTCTGCCTGGGAGGTGGAACACGTCCTGAGAATGCATGAGGCCGTTGAGGACTGCGCGGTCATCGGCGTCAAGGCCGATATCGGCGAGCAGGATATCAAACTATTCGTTCAATTGAAGCCGGATCATTGTGCTGAGCCAGCCGAACTATCCGCCTGGTTGTCCTTGCGGTTGGCCCCCTTCCAAAATCCACGATATATCACCTTCGTGGACTCGTTCGCCCGCACGCCGAGCCAACGCATCATGAAGCATGTACTGCCCGCTGATGTCGAATACTGCTGGGATCGCATGGCGCGGCACCCCATCGAGGAAAGCAAATCATGAGTCGCGTCCTGACTGACGATTTTTCCACCGAGCCATTCTGGGTGACAGGCCTACCGTCGTTCCAGGCGTCCCACACCTGGAACGATAAGCGCGCCGACACGCTGATTGTCGGCGCAGGCTATGCCGGGCTGTCTGCCGCGTTGACATTGGCCAGAGCAGGCCAGCGCGTGCTGGTCTGTGACGCCGGCCGCGTCGGATCGGGCGCTTCATCCAGTTCAGCGGGCTCTCTGGGCAATGTGCCAAAAGCCAAGTTTGATGATCTGTTGCAGCACTATGGTGAGAATGTGGCGCGCCGTGTCTACCAGGAAGCACGTCTCGCCCGCGAATACGTTGAGCAACTCATTCAACAGCAGGGGATCGCTTGTGACTTGCGATGCGAAGGCCGTTTCATCGCGGCACATAGTGCAAAGGCTTTCACACGCTTGCGAAATACGCTGCCCGCTTTGCGCGCAGCGTGGGGCGACGTGACACTGGTGGACCGGTCCGAGCAACAGTCACAGATTGGATCGAACGCATTTTTTGGCGGTGTCCGGTTGGCGGACTCATCCACATTGCAACCCGCCGGCCTGCATATGGGCCTGGCCCAGGCGGCGGATGCCGCGGGCGCCGTGATTCTTCAAGAAACTCGCGTGACCGCCATTGAGCCCGCCCCACAGGGTTACACCGTCACCGCCGGCGGGCGCACGTTCGAGGCGAAGGAAGTGATACTGGCCACCAATGCGGAGACTGGCCGCGACACCCCCCACACCCGTAGGCTGCGCAAGGGGCTGACCATCGTTCCGGCCTTTGCATTGACCACCGAGCCACTGTCCGACGCTCTGCTGGCAAACGTGTTGCCCCAAGGCGGCTCGTTCAGCAACACCTGCAAGATCATCCATTACATGGCTATCGCAGGGGGTTCCCGGCGACTTGTGATGAGCGGTCGGGCAGGCCGCAGCGACGGCGGACTGGAACACAAGGCCGAATACATCTTCGACTACTTCCGCCAGCGATTTCCCGCCCTGTCGGAAGCCCGTGTATCGCATTGCTGGTCCGGGCGTTTCGCCATCACGGGCGACTGGTTGCCGCATATCGGCCAGCAGAACGGCGTGCATTACGTACTTGGATGCTGTGGCGCCGGAATTCCCATGTCCACATACCTGGGCCACAAGGTGGCGCTCCGCATACTGGGAAGCCCGGAAGGCGTAACGGTATTCAACCGTCCCCTGAAATCCATTCCCTACTGGCCCGCCAATAATTTATTCCTCCCCATGGCGGTCCGTGCCTTCGATTGGCGCGACCGCTGGTTTCATTAATCGGAGCTTCTCTGCCATGCAATGCATTTCGAGTGATCAGATCACCAGCCTTAATCTCGATATTCCACAGATTGCCGAGGCGTTGGATGTCGCGTTCAGAGCCAGTGCCAAAGGCGCCATTCAATGGAAGCCAAAGTCCATGGTTGGACAGCAGGACGGATCCTTTCTAATGTCCACCTTCGCTTCCTGGCCAGATGCCGGATATGGAATCTTCCACATGCTGGGTGGTGCCTCGGCCGATCATGCCAGTGCTGGCAACCCTGCTTACCACAGCATGCAACTGCTGACGGATGCCAGGTCCGGAACTCCTTTGGCCCTTTTTACCGCAGCTTTCACTTCGATGATTCTGCCGGCGGGCATTACACGCCTGATGACGCCACGGCTGGCCTGCTCCCGCACTCGCGTCGCGGCAATTATTGGTGCCGGCACGCAAGCCAGGGTCAACCTCGAAGCCCTGGATGGCATCTTGCCCATCGAGGAGGTCCGTATTGCCAGCCGGTCGCGGGCATCGGCAGAAAAATTTGCTGATCATGTGCGCGAACGTGGGCAACGGGCGCTTGTGATGGAACCCGGAGTCGAGATGTTCCAGGGTACGGACATCATCATTACGACCGTGCCCGCCAGCCCCGGCTTGAAACCGATGCTGGACCCTGCCTGGGTCGGCCCTGGAACATTCGTGAATGCCGTGGATCTTGGCCGCAGCTGGATGCAAGGCTTTGACAAGTTCAACCGCTGCGTGGTGGATGACAAGCGACAGGCGGAACAACAGTATCGGGAAGCACGCCTGCCTCATGCCGGACCGTTCGACAGCGAACTCGCAGAGATCCTGGTAGGAACCAAACCGGGACGGCGTACCGATGACGAACGCATCGTGCTGATACATCCCGGCAACGTCGTGGGCATTCTGGCGATTACCGCCCTGCTCCATCGGCGCCTGAAATCCGAGTGAACGCCATTGCCGACCTTCCTCTGAAAGCCAAAAGGACACATAAACATGCAGTATCCCGATGAGCACTCGCGATCCCGGGCATTGTTCGAGCGCGCGCAGCAATATCTGCCCGGCGGCAACACCCGTACAACGGTCTATATGAAACCCTATCCCATTTATGCCGCCCGAGGCGAAGGCTGCCGGGTTTGGGATGTCGATGGCGTAGCGCGCATCGATTGCATCAACAATTTCACCTCGCAGATCCACGGCTATGCACATCCAGCCATTCTTTCCGCCATCCTGGAGCAGGCGGCAGCCGGAACGGCCTTCGGGTTGCCGACCTCCTCGGAAATCGACTTGGCGCAATTGATTTGCGAACGCATCGACTCAATCGAGACGCTGCGGTTCATGAATTCGGGCACCGAAGCGGTGATGATGGCCCTGAAAGCTGCGCGGGCATATACCGGCCGGCCCAAGATTGCCAAAGTGGAGGGCGCCTACCACGGATCCTATGATTATTCGGAGGTCAGTCTGGATCCAACACCCGCCAATTGGGGGGATCGGCAACCCGCGTCTGTTGCCTATGCGGCAGGGACTCCCCACGGTGTGACAAACGATGTGATCGTGTTGCCGTTCAATGATCCGGAAGCGGCACGCACCATGATCGAGGCTCATGGCCCGGAACTGGCCGGCGTCCTGGTCGACCCCATGCCGAACCGCGCAGGCTTGGTGCCCGCAACGAACGAATACATGACTGCATTGAGGAGCGCCTGCAACAAGACAGGGGCACTGCTCATCATGGATGAAATCATCGTCTTTCGGCTGGGCATGCACGGCGCGCAACCCGACTGGGGAGTTCGTGCGGACCTGACGACTCTGGGCAAAATCATCGGCGGCGGTTTTCCAGTGGGCGCCGTCGGTGGCCGGCGGGATGTCATGGAGGTGTTCGATCCGACGAGAGGCAAGCCGGCGCTCCCGCATGGCGGTACGTTTTCTGCAAATCCCATGACGATGCGCGCTGGGTTGGCGGCCATGGAACTGCTCAACTCGCCGACCTTCGAGCGACTGGACCACATGGGCAACACCGTGCGCCAGGGAATCCGGACTGCCCTCAAACGTCACGATGTCGCAGGCACGGTAGTAGGCCGCGGTTCATTGCTGAAAGTGCACTTCACCCATAGAGTGGTGCAGGACTATCGCAGTGCATTTCCGACGGCGGACGAAGCACATCGGCTGGCCTTGTTCAACAGGGGATTGCTGAATCGCGGCATTCTGGCGGCGGGTTACGGACTGATGGCGCTTTCGACCCCCATGACCGATGCAGACATCGCAGAGATCGTGCATGCAGCCGATCAATCTATCGCCGATGTGGCGGCAGCGATGGATTGAAGGATCGAGGAATCCGCCCAAGATGACGGATGGCCAAGGCCCATGGCCCGCCCTGCAGGATTCGAACCTGCGGCCTACGGCTTAGAAGGCCGTTGCTCTATCCAACTGAGCTAAGGGCGGCGCTCGCCGGCATGCTGTCACACCGGGAAACGGGCATTTTAGCGCGCAAGTGCTAAAGTTCCGCAGTATCCCCTTTACGGCCCGGCATGCCCATGATCCATCCGCCGCTTCGCACTCTCTTCCGGCGCCTCGCGCCGCTCTGGCTGGCAGCCGCCCTGTTGCCGGCATCGCATGCCGGCATCGTGTACCGGCTGACCCAGCCCAGCGTCCAGGCCGGACAGGATATCGAACTGCAGGGCGTGGTGTTCAACGACACAGGCAATGCGCTGACAATCGTCCCGCCGGCCACGCTGGAGGCCGGCCTGCAGGACGCGACCGGCCGCTCGCGCAGCCTGCGCTTCACCCTGTCCAGCCCGCCGGACACGATCGTGCTGCCGGCCAATACCTTCGCGCAGATTGCCTGGACCGCCACCGCCCCCGAGGGCGCGTCAGGGCTGCGGCGCCTGCGCATCGAGGGCCAGCCCGACTCGGCGCTGGCCCTCGATGTGGTGGATGGCGGATCCGGCCGAGGGGGGGCCAAGCTGGTGGCCGGCGCCGGCGCCATGGCCACCGCGGCCGCGGCCGAATCCGGGTCCGGGTCCGGGTCCGGGTCCGGCATCGCCGAGGGCGAGCCCTCGCCGTTCGACAAGTTCCGCAACGCGATCTCGCCCTACGAGCCGATCTACTTCATCGTCGGCAACCGCGACGGCGCCGACGCGCGCTTCCAGCTCAGCTTCAAGTACCGGCTGCTCAGTCCCGAGGATCCGGCCAAGGCCGGCTTCATGGACAACTGGTATTTCGGCTATACCCAGACCTCGCTCTGGGACCTGCATTCGGACTCCATCCCCTTCGTCGACACCTCCTATAATCCCAGCCTGTTCTGGAACAAGGACGTCTTGTGGACATCCCGGTCACGCGACTGGTCCCTCGGCCTGAACGCCGGCGTGGATCACTTGTCCAACGGCAAGAACGACGATGACTCGCGTTCGCTGAACGATCTCTACGTGCAGCCCGCGCTCAACTACCGTTTCGAGGGCGGCAGCCAGCTGAGCTTCACGCCCCGGTTCAAATATTATTTCTCGACCGACCGCGACATGCGCTATCCCGACTATCTGGGCCATATCGACTGGAAGCTGCGCTGGGCGCAGGATGACGGCTGGGCGCTCAGCGGCCTCTATCGCCAGGGTTCCGAAGGCCGCAACGCCGTACAGCTCGAGGCCGCCTGGCCGCTGCGGCATACCTTCCTGCACATGAACGGCTACCTGTACGCGCAGTACTTCCGCGGATACGGTGAAACCCTGCTTGGATACCAGCAAAAGGCCAGCCCGGTGGTGCGCTTCGGCATCGCCCTGGTGCCCTGAGCAATGGGCACCCAGGTCCTGGCCTTCGCCCTCGCCGCGCTGGTCCTGCTGACGCTCAGCCGGATCCTGCTGATCGCCTGGCTGTGGCCGCGCGTGCGCGCCGCCGGGGGGCCGCGCAAGATCCTCGCCTGGGGCCTGCGCATCGACCTCAACCAGGTCGCCATGTGGGCCGGCATCCCGGCCCTGCTCGCACCCTGGGCGGGCGACAGTCCGCTGGCGATCGCGATCACCGGCGCCTGGCTGATGGCGGCCTGGATCCTGATGGTGCTGCTGGAGGTCTCGACGCCGCAATTCATCCTGGAATACGACAGCCGGCCCAACCGCCTCTACATCGAGTACCTGAAGTACCCCAAGGAAGTCTTCGGCATGCTCTGGAAGGGCTACAAGCTGGTCCTGCTGGCCGCCGTCCTCGTGCTGGCGCTGGCGATCGGCCTGGGGTGGGCCTGGTTCGGCCGCGCCGAACCGGACGTGCTGCCGGGATTCTGGTGGCGGCCCGTCATCAGCCTGGCGATCGCGGCGGCCATCGTGCTGGCGATCCGCGGCACCCTGGGACACCGTCCCATCAACCCGGCCTCGGTGGCCTGGTGCGGCGACAGCCTGCTCAACACCCTGCCCCTGAATTCGCTCTACAGCGTCCTGTTCGCCCTCTACGCCATCAAGAACGAGCGCTCCGCGGCCGACGTCTACGGCGACATGCCCGAGGCCGAGATGCACGCCCTGGTGCATGAACAGGCGGGCTTTCCGCCGCCCTCGGACACCGACATTCCCTCGCTGCATGCCCAGCAGGCCAGCCGCAATCCGGCCCGGCCGCTGAACCTGGTGCTGATCGTCGAGGAAAGCCTGGGCGCCCAGTACGTCGGCAACCTGGGCGGCGCGGGCCTGACCCCCTGCCTCGATGCGCTGGCCGCGCAAGGCTGGAACTTCACGCGCGCGTATGCCACCGGCACGCGCTCGGTGCGCGGCCTGGAGGCGGTGAGCGCCGGCTTCCCGCCCACGGTCTCGGATGCGGCGCTGCGCCTGACCAATGCCCAGAGCCGATTCTTTACACTGGCCCAGTTGCTGAAGCGGCACGGCTACCGCTCGCGCTTCATCTACGGCGGCGAAGCCCACTTCGACAACATGAAGAGCTTCTTCCTCGGCAACGGTTTCGACGAACTGTACGATCTGCCCACCTTCGAGTCGCCGGCCTTCGTCGGCACCTGGGGCGCCAGCGACGAGGACATGTTCGACAAGCTGCACGCGCTGCTGGCGGCCGACGGCCCCGCGCAGCCCACCCTGACGCTGGCGTTCTCGGTCAGCAACCACACGCCCTGGGAATACCCGGCGGGGCGCTTTCCCGTCGAGGGCAACCCCGCCACCGTCGAGAACACCGTGCGCTATGCGGACTGGGCCATCGGCCGGTTCTTCGAGCAGGCGCGCCAGTCGGACTACTGGGACCACACCGTGTTCCTGATCGTCGCCGACCATGACTCGCGCGTCGGCGGCGCGCAGCTCGTGCCCTTGCGGCATTTCCACATCCCCGCGCTGATCCTGGGCGGCGGCGTCGCCCCCCGCCGCGACGAGCGCATCGTGAGCCAGATCGACCTGCCGCCCACGCTGCTGTCGCTGATCGGCGTGAGCGACAGCCACCCCATGATCGGTCACGACCTGACCCGCGGCGGCGGCGGGCGCGCCATGATGCAATTCGAGGAAAACTACGGCTACCTCAGCGGGGACACCCTGGTGGTCCTGGAACCGCAGCAAGCGGCGCGGACCTACCGCTATACCGCACCGGACGGCTACGCGCCCCTGCCCGCCGACCCGGCCCTGGCACGCACGGCGCTGGCCCATGCCCTGTGGCCGGCCTGGGTGTACCGCCACCAGGCCTATACCCTGCCCGAACTGAAGCTTCGGACCCCGGCCTGAAGGCCCCAATCCTGCGTGGCTCCCATGCTAGAATCGGCCCTCTAACGTCGGGGCGTAGCGCAGCCTGGTAGCGCATCTGCTTTGGGAGCAGAGGGTCGCATGTTCGAATCATGTCGCCCCGACCACCGGAGTCTCAACAGGCCCTCAAAGGATCCGCACATGTCATCGACCGCTCTGGACGACCTGGGCAAACTGGTCTTGCGCTTGAATCTGGGCATCCTGCTGCTGTTGCATGGACTGTCCAAGCTGGACACCGGCGTGGCTCGCATCGGCAACGCCCTGGCCGCGAACGGCCTGCCCGCCTTCATCGCCTACGGCGCCTATCTGGGCGAGATCCTCGCACCCGTGCTGCTGATACTCGGCCTGTACTCTCGCCTGGGCGCCCTGCTCGCCCTGGTCAACATGCTGTTCGCCATCGGCCTGGCTCACATGAACCACTTGTTCACCCTCGGCCAGTCAGGCGGCTGGGGCCTCGAACTGCAGGGTTTCTTTCTATTCAACAGCCTCGCCGTCCTCCTGTTGGGCGCGGGCAGCCACAGCGTAGGCGGGCGCAACGGCCGCTGGAACTGAGGGCCGCCCACGGACCGGCTTGCGGCCCGCAGGCGCGTGGGCCCTGAAGCTCAGACGTGCTTGCGCGCGATCGCCATGGCCTCGCGCAAGACCGACAGATCGCCGATATGGTTGGCCAGCAGCAGGATCAGGCGCGCATTGACCTGCGCGCTTTGCTCCTCGCTGAGGTCGCGGTGCAGCTCGATCAATTCCTCATAGAAATCATCGCCGGGCGTGTATGCCCGGATATAGCGCTTGCCTTGTTCGCCCAGGTTGGGCCGCAGATTGAGAGACATGATGGCTCCTAGAGCTTGCAGGTTGCGCGCGCCAGCGCGGTGCGCACGGCGTTCGGGTCGATCTTGCGCCAGCGGGCGGCGACGTGCTGGTCGGGACGCAACAGGTAGGTCGTGCCCGGATGCGCGTCGTAGCGCTCGGCAAAGCGTCCGGTGTAGTCCTCGAAGACGCGCAGGCCGTCGGGCGAGCGACCGCCGCGCGGGGTCACCAGGATGACTTCGATGGGCAGGTCGCCGGCCATGAGGGCCTGCAGGGCCGAGGCCTGCGGCACCTTGGCGGGATCGTCGACGTAGACCAGAAGCTGGAAACGGTTGCCCAGCTTGTCCAGCAGCCAGAAATTGTCCACCTGAGCGCGCATCGGGCAGTCGTCGCCCGGCGTGCCGGGCGCCATGTCGCCCAGGAATGAGGCCGTGTCCGGCGTATTCAAGCGCGAATCCTCGAGGCAGCTGGGAACCGAGAGCCGCCCCGAGTTCACCAGCGCACGCGCAAAGGGATAGTCACGCGCCAGCGTCAGGACCGCGTTGCGGAACACCAGCGACATGCGGCTCTTGGGGGTGATGAAATCGGTCGATCGCGTGGAGTTCAGGATGTTCTCGTCGGCGGCGTAGACGCGCTCGTCGGAGTACGTGTCCAGCAGGGACTCCGGCGCCTTGCCCTCGATCACCAGGCGCAGTTTCCAGACCAGATTGTCGACGTCCTGGATGCCGGAATTGGCCCCACGGGCCCCGAAGGGCGAGACCTGGTGCGCCGCATCGCCCACGAACAGCGCGCGGCCGTGGCGGAATTTGCTCATCCGGCGGCACTGGAAGGTATAGACGCTGACCCATTCCAGCTCGAATTCCCGGTCGTCGCCCAACATGGCGCGGATGCGCGGAATGACGTGCTCGGGGCGCTTTTCCTCCTCGGGGTCGGCATCCCAGCCGAGCTGGAAATCGATGCGCCAGACATTGTCGGCCTGGTGGTGCAGCAGCACGGACTGGCCGGGATGGAACGGCGGATCGAACCAGAACCAGCGTTCGGCCGGGAAATCAGCCTTCATGACCACGTCCGCGATGAGGAAGCGGTCCATGAAGATCTTGCCGTCGACCTCGAGTTCCATCATGCGGCGGATGCTGCTGCGTGCCCCGTCGGCGACCACCATCCAGTCGGCATCCAGCGTGTAGATGCCGTCGGGCGTCTCGACCTGCAAGGCCACGCCGTCGGCCTCCGGGCTGACCGAGATGACCTTGTTGCGAAAACGCAGATCCAGATCGGGCAAGGCCTGCGCGTGCCGCACCAGGTATTCCTCGAGGTAATACTGCTGCAGGTTGATCATCCCGGGACGCTTGTGATCGGCCTGCGGCAGCAGGTTGAAATTGTAGACCTCCTCCTCGCGAAAGAAGGTGCGGCCCACGTTCCAGCTGACCCCTTTTTCCACGCACTCGTCGCCCACACCCAGGCGATCCAGGATCTCGAGCGCCCGCTTGGCATAACAGACCCCGCGCGAGCCGATCGACACCGTGTCGTCGTCGTCGAGCAGGATCACCGGGACGCCCTGCTGGGCCAGGTCGATGGCCGCCGCCAGGCCCACGGGGCCGGCGCCGACCACGACCACGGGATGCCGCGTGGTCACACCGCCCCGCAGTTCGGGCGGCATGGAATATTCATACTTCGGGTACTGATAAGTGCTGAGCATGGGGGGGGTCTCCTCGATACGAATTCTTATGGTGTCGAAGTTCAGGCCTGCAGGGCGTGCCACATTTCCTTGTCGCGCTCGGCCGTCCAGATCCTGGGGTGCTTGATGCCCTGGGCCTCGTCCATGGCGCGCACCACGTCGAACGGCAGGCAGTGCTCGTAGATGAACACGTCGGCGAACTTCGGGTCCATCGCCGCGCGGATGTGCGCCATCGCCGCCTTGAGGTCCAGGCCGCGGGCCACCGCCTCGCGCGCCGAGCCGTACAGCGTCGTCACGAAGTCCCGGGTGTAGGCCAGGCCGGCGGCGACTTTCTCGGGCGTATCGAGCGCCGGGCCGCGCCCGGGCACGAGCTTTTCGGCGCCCAGCGCCGCCAGCGCATCGAGCGTCGCCGGCCACTCCTCGAGCTGGGCATCGCCCGTGTAGCAGGCCGCGCCGTACTCGACCAGGTCGCCCGAGAACAGCACGCGCTCCGATGGCATCCAGACCACGGTGTCGCCACGCGTATGGCCCGGGCCCGGATGCATGATCCTGACCTCCAGATCCTCGCCCATCCACAGGGTGATCTCGTCGGGAAACACCAGGGTCGGCCAGGTCAGCCCCGGGATCGACTCAAAATCCTGGAACAGGCGCGGGAAGCGCTCGTATTCCGATTGCATGTCCTGGGCGCCGCGCTCGACGATCATCTCGTAGGTGGCCTGGCTGGCGATGATCTCCTGCATGCCCTCGGCGCGATAGGCCGAGGCGCCCAGCACGCGCACGGCGTGATAGTGCGACAGCACGACGTACTTGATGGGCTTGTCGGTGACCTGGCGGATCTCGGCGATCAGGCGCGCGGCCATGACCGGCGTGGCCAGCGCATCGCAGATCAGCACGGCCTCATCGCCGATGATCACGCCGGTATTGGGATCGCCCTCGGCGGTGTAGGACCAGCAATGCTCGGAGAGCTGGGCAAAGGTGGTCTTTTTTTCCTCCAGGTCGGCGACGGAGGCGAATTGCTTGCTCATGATGAATTCCTCTTGCAGCGGTGAATGTTGTGGATCCAATGGCCGGCCTTGCGGCCCCTCACATGCCCAGGTAGGCCGCCCGCACCTGCTCGTTCTGGCTCATGTCGCGCCCCGTGCCCGAGAGCACGATGCGCCCGGTCTCGAGCACGTAGGCGCGATCGGCGATCCCCAGGGCGGCAAAGGCGTTCTGTTCGACGAGCAGGATGGTGATGCCCTCGGCCTTGAGGGCCTTGATCACGTTGAAGACCTCCTCGACCAAGAGCGGCGCCAGGCCCATCGAGGGTTCGTCGAGCAGCAGCAGGCGCGGGCGCCCCATCAGCGCGCGGCTGATGGCCAGCATCTGCTGCTGGCCGCCGGACAGGGTGCCGGCGGGCAGGCGGCGCTTTTCCTTGAGAATCGGGAACATGGCGTAGACGCGCTCCAGGTCCTGCTCGGCCTGGCCGCGCGGGCGCGTATACGCGCCCAGGCGCAGATTGTCCTCGATGGCCAGCGGCCCGAAGACCTGCCGCCCCTCGGGGCTGTGGCAGATGCCCCGGCGCACGCGCAGATCGGAGCGCAGCCGCGAGATGTCCTGGCCGTTGAAGCGGATGCTGCCCGCACTCATGGGCTGCACGCCCGAGAGCGTGCGCAGGAACGTGGTCTTGCCCGCGCCGTTGGCCCCGATGAGCGCCACGAGCTCGCCCTTGCGCACCTCCAGATCAATGCCCTTGAGCGCCTGGATGCGCCCGTAACAGGACTCCAGCCCCGTGACCTGCAGCAGCGCGCTGTCGGCCCCCGCAGCCGACAGGTGCCGCAAGCCGCCGGCGCTGCTGCCGCCCAGGCCGATGGACTCGGGCGCCAGCGTCGCGATGCGGTGATAGAGCTCGCGGTACTCGGCGCGTGCCTGCTCGCCGAACAGCGGATCGGTGTTGTCGCCGAAGGCCGCGTTGATGCCGACCCAGTCCTCGGGCTCGAGCACCTCGCGCGCCAGCGGAAAGGCGTCCTTTTCCTCGGACCGGATGTGGCCCTTCAAGTCCTGGGCATAGCCGCGCAGGCCGGCGATGAAGGCCTCGTTGCGCACCAGCGACGGCGTGCCCCCGGCCAGCTGGGCGCGCAGGGCCTGCAGGTTGGCCGGCCCGTTGCGGTGCTCGGCCTGCAGGCGATCGAGTATGGTCGCCGCCTCGGCGCTGCGTCGCCGCATGGCCAGGAACAGGTATTCGTCCTCCTTGGCGTGATGGCAGCCGTCCATGAATTCATGGATGTAGTCGAACAAGGCCGTGAAAAAGCCTACGTCCACGGTATTGCCCGCGGCCAGTTCGTCGGCCACCAGATCGATGGTGATCGCGATGCGCCACAGGTTGCGGTGTTCTTCCTGAATGATGTCCAGTGCGTGCATGTCGGCTCCTTCAGGCGTGGCCGCCGAGGTAGGCGGCGATGACCTCGGGATTCTGGCGGACCTCGGGGCCGGTGCCCTCGGCCAGGCGCTTGCCGTAGTCCAGCACCAGGATGCGGTCGGACAGGTTCATCACCATCTTCATGTCGTGCTCGACCAGCACGACGGTGATGCCGGAGGCGGCGATTCTGCGCACGAGCGCGTCCACGTCCTGGGTCTCCTTGGGGTTCAGGCCCGCGGCGGGCTCGTCCAGGAAGATCATGCGCGGCTGCATCGCCAGGGCGCGCGCGATCTCCAGGCGCTTGAGCGCGCCGTAGGGCATGCTGTCGGCGCGCGCCTCGACGTAGCCGCCCAGGCCGACGAAGCGCATCAGCTCGGCGGCCTCCTCGCGCAGGGCCCGATCGCGGTTGCGCAGCGCCGGCAGGCGCAGCATCGCCTTGAACATGCTGCGGTCCAGGCGCAGGTGCGCGCCCACCATGACGTTCTCGATGGCGCTCATGTTCATCCAGACCTGCAGGTTCTGGAAGGTGCGCGCCACGCCGCGGCGCGCCAGCGCGTCGGGGGAGCTGCCCTGGATGTCCTGGCCGTCCAGGCGGATGGCGCCCGCCGTGGGCCGGTAGATGCCGGTGATCAGGTTGAACAGCGTGGTCTTGCCCGCGCCGTTGGGGCCGATCACCGAATACACGACCCCCTGCTCGACCGAAAAGCTGACGTTCTGGACGGCACGCACGTTGCCGAAGTGGATGGACAAGTCGCAAACCTCGAGCAAGGCCATGCTAGCCCCCCTTCGTGAAACGCGCCGCCAGCGTGGGCACCAGGCCGCGCGGCAGGAAGATCATGCACAGCATCAGGATCGCGCCGAACACCACGGTTTCCCAGCCCTCGAAGGTCGCCAGCATCTGCGGCAGCGCCGTGAGCAGCACCGCGCCCAGCACCGAGCCGAACACCGAGGCCATGCCGCCCACCACCACCATGGTGATGAGCTCGATGGAGTGGAAGAAATTGGACACGTCGGGGCTGACGAAGCCGATGTAGTGCGCCATGATGCTGCCCATGACGCTGGCCATGACCGCCGAGAGCACGAACACCGCCGCCTTGTAGCGGGGCACGTCCACGCCGACGACCTGCGAGGCGACCTCCGAGCCGTGCAGGCCGCGCAGCGCGCGCCCGAACGGCGAATCGATCAGGTTGATGGCGCCCAGGATGCTCAGCACCAGGATGACGGCAATCACCCAGTACCATTGGATGTCGCGCACCAGCTCGAAGCCGAAGAGCGCCATCGAGGGCACCGGCATGCCGTCGGGGCCGCCCGTCCAGGCGGCCTCGTTGCGGATGACGATGTTGATGATGATGCCCAGGCCCAGGGTGGCCATCGCCAGGTAGTGGCCGCGCAGCTTGAGGATGGGCCGCGCCACGATCAGCGCCAGCAGCCCCGTACAGGCGGCCCCCGCGAGCAGCGCCGGCAGCGGATGCCAGCCCAGGTGGGTGGGCAGCACCGCCGAGGCGTAGGCGCCCATGCCCACAAAGCCCGCGTGGCCCAGGCTGATCTGCCCGGCATAGCCCACCAGCAGGTTCAGGCTCAGCACGATGACCGCGTTGATGCACATGCGGATCACGATGTCCAGGTAGTAACTGTTGGGCACGATGAAGGGCATGACGGCCAGGATCACCACGAGCACGGCCAGGCCGATGTAGGCGTTCTTGCGCATGGTCACACCCGGTCCGTCGATTTGCCGCCGAACAGCCCGCGCGGCATGAAGAACAGGATCAGCAGGATCAGCACGAAGGGGATCGCGTCCTTGTAGGCCGAGGAGATGTAGCCCGCGCCCATGGCCTCGAGAATACCCACCAGCAGGCCGCCCACCACCGCGCCCAGGCCGTTGCCCAGGCCGCCGACCACCGCCGCGACAAAGCCCTTCAGACCCAGCATGATGCCCACGTCGTAGGAGGTCAGCGTGATCGGGGTGATCAGGATGCCGCCCAGCGCCCCCAGCGCCGCGGCCAGCGCAAAGCTCATGAACAGCACCCAGTTGGTGTTCACGCCGGCCAGCTCCGCGGCGACGCGGTTGTAGGCCGTGGCCAGCATGGCCTTGCCGGCCAGCGTGCGGCTGAAAAAATACCAGAGCACCGCCACCACGATCGCCGTCACCCCGAACACCCAGAGGCTTTGGGGCAGCAGCATGGCGCCCAGGATGAACATCGGGTCGTTGTTGGAAAAGGGCGGCAGGCTGTGCGCGCCCTTGCCCAGCCACACCTGGATCACGCCGCGGATCACCAGCGAAGCACCGATGGTGATGATGATCAGGGTGACGGTCTCGGCCTCCTTGACCGGCTCGATCGCCAGTTTTTCCAGCAGCACGCCCACCAGCGCCGGCACCAGGATCGCCAGCGCAAAGGCCACCGCCCAGTGCGCCCCGGCCTGCGTGAAAAACACCGCCAGCATGCCGCCCAGCATGATGAACTCGCCCTGCGCGAAGTTGATGACGTTGCTCGCGTTGTAGATCAGGTTGAAGCCCAGGGCGGCCAGCGCATAGGTGGTCCCCACCGTCAGCCCGGAAAACAGAAACTGCAAGAACTCGGCCTGCATCACGTGTCCCCCCGGGGGGCCATCGGGCCGGCGAGCCGGCCGTCATGTTCTGTCATTGTCTTGCCTCCTTGGGTGCTGGAAAAACAGTCAGTCCCGGGAGCCGGTGGCGGCCGCCGCTCTGGCTGACTTAATAATACAAATTAATCGAGTTCACTCACATATTACGTATCAGTGTAAAAGTAGAGAATTTGGAAGGATTTCGCAAGCGATTCTGACAACCTTCCCCGCCTTATAGGGGAAAACCATCAATATGACGATCGTCTCACCTGATGGATTCATCAGCTCAGCCTGTGAAACGGCGCTTATTTTTGAATGACAAAAAAATGCCATAAAAAGAATTTTATGTATCAAATAGGAAATGAAGGGTCGTGCGCGGCGCAGAAATCCCCGCGCCGGCGCCCGTGAGGCGATACGGCGATGCCCGCCACCGGACGGAGCGGATCAGAGCGAGATCACGGCCAGCGGATCGTCGGTGGGAAAGCGTTCCAGTCCTTCGGGCTGCAGGGGCGGGTTGGAGCCGTCGGCCAGGCGCATGTGCTCGTCCAGATGGCGCTCGGAGGGCTCGAACAGGCGGCGATACAGCTCGCGGCACAGGATGCGTGCCGTTTGTCCCGGCCAGTCCTGCGGCAGCAGCACCTCGGGGAGCTCCGGATCCCGCAGCAGCAGGCGTCGGTAGTCGTGGATCAGCAGGATCCGCAGCAGAAAGGCCTCCTCGGGATCGATCTGCGCAAAGCGGTCCCGCCGCAGTTCGGCGAGCACCGGCAGATAGTCCGAGACGAAACCGCTATAGGATTCAGCGAGCTTGTCGAGGTTCCAGGCGCGCGCGACGAGCTCGGCATCGGAGGCCGACAGGGCCGACCGCGAGTCGGCCGCGAGCAGCGGCACCAGCCGGCCCAGCAGGTCGGACAGGCCGTCGGCCACCAGCGTGTCGAAGGCGGCCACGAGGTCCGTGGAGGGATGGACGAAGCAATCCGCGTTCAAGGCGCCGAAACCCTGCCACAAAAGCGCCTGGCGCAGCCGCTCGCGTTCGCGCGGATCGAGGTCGCCCACCACCAGGATCAGGCGCCAGCGGCGGTCCCAGATGGGGGCGTAGGAGGCATAGATATGGCGCGAGGCCTCCTCGAAGCGCAGCCGCCCGGCGTGCGTCAGGACGTATTCCGCGCGCCGGCCCTGCGCCTGCGCCTGCAGCCATTCCTCTTTGGCCAACCGAAAGACCGAGGTGCGCACCAGGCGTTCGTTCAGGTCGAGCGGCTCGAGCAGGCGTATCAGGCTGCCCAGCCAGATGCGCCCGCCCCGCGGCAGGACCGCGTCGCCGAAGACCGATATGATCAGGGAGCCCGCACGCATGCGGCGCTGTTGGCGGAAACTCTCGAGGCGGCGTTGAATGGATTGGATCAAGTCAGCCCTGGGACGCTGGGTCCTGTCGTGTGTTTCAGAAAGACCTGCCTTCGGCATCGGCATGCTGCTGCTGGGCGAAGAATCCTTCCTTGTGTATGAAGCCGTCGCGCGCGCCGAGGGTCTTGGCCACCGCCACGCAGGCGTCCACGAACTCGGGACTGCCGGCGACGAACAGACTGTGCGCAGAGAGGTCGGGATACAGCTTGGGCAGGATCGCGTCGATCCGCCCGTGCAGGTAGCCTTCGGCCTGCTCGCGCGTGAGCGTAATTTTATAGTCGAAATTTCGGTGCTTGGTCCGCCACCAGGACATCATGCCCACGCCATAGACGTCGGCGCGCGTCCTGGCGGAGAAAACCAGGTCCACGCGTTTCTTGTAGCCGCGGCGCAATGCGGCCTCGGCCAGGTCCATGATGGGCGACAGGCCGGTGCCGGCCGCCAGGCAGAGCACGGGCGTCTCGACCGAAGGGTCGCCGATGAAGGTACCATAAGCGCCGTTGATCTTGAGACTGTCGCCCACCTGGACGGTATCGTGCACCCAGGCGCTGGTGACGCCGCCGTCGGCGCGCGAGATCTGCAGCGAGATCTCGCCGTCGGGGCGCGGCGCGTTCGAGATCGAGTAGGCGCGCAGCGGGATGCCGCCGCGCTCGTCGCCCAGCGTCACGTACTGGCCCGGCCAGTAGCGGATGGGCTGGCCCACCGGACGCAGGCGCAGTTCGATGATGCGCGAGGCGAGCTCGCGCCGGTCGATCACGACGAACAGCGCGCCCTCGCGCGGCGGGAACAGCTTGGGCCGAGCTTCGGCGTCGCCCCACTCGATCACCATCTCGTCCGAGATCGGCTTGGCCATGCACATCAGGCCATAGCCCTGGCGGCGCTCGTCCTGCGAGAGCGCCATGTCCAGGACCATGCCCTGGTCATACTGGCCCGACAGGACCTTGACCTTGCACTCGCCACAGGCGCCCGCCCGGCAGTTGTTCGGCAGCGCGTAACCCGCCTTTTCCAGAGCCATCAATACAGTGTCGTTGCCCTTGACCTCGATGGTCTTGCCGGAGGGCTCGATGGTGACGCGTGCCATAGGAATTCCTGAAATCAATATGAACGGCGGCCGGCGCCTTCGCCGACCGCCCTGGTAGAGGGCCCGCCCGCCGGATCAGGGTGTCCGCCGGATGGGCCCACGACATCGAACGGTGCGATTAGAACACCGGAATGATGTCCTGCATCTCGACGTCGGAGATTTCCTCGCCGGTGATGCCGACCTCGGGAATCGCCGGGAACGGGATGCCGTAGCGGTCCAGCACGCCCTTGAGGTTGAGCATGGCGTTCTTCCAGTTCTCGAGCTTGGCCTCGTAGGTGGGGATGCCGAATCCGGCATCGCGGGCGATCTGCTCGGCCTCGCGCTGGTTGGCGATGAAGTCCTCGGGCAGGTCCCAGAATTCCATCGGGGGCTCGAACAGCACGGCCGACAGGAACAGGTAGCCGGCGCGAATCTGCTTGGTGACGACGGCCTTGTGCTCCTCGCTGATGCCGGGATAGTCGCGCTCCATCACGGCCATACAGATGGCCATGTGGCGGCCCTCGTCGCGGCCGATGTTCTTGAAGGCCTCCTTGAAGACGGGCTCGCGCGAGTTCTCGTACATCTGCTTGAAGATGGTGGCCGCGGCGATCTCGCCCATGAGGAACGAACTGAACAGCACCGCCAGGTCGTACTTGGGCACGGCCTGCTTGTAGCCGTTCCAGTAGCGCGCGCCATTGAAATACAGCCAGCGGGCGTTCTTTTGCAGGCGCTTGCCGATGTCGGTCTTGGGCTCGTAGGTCAGGGGATCGGGATGCTCGAGCAGCTTGGTGATGGACAGGCCGCACATGATCTCGTGGTTCTGCTCGTCGCTGGTGACCGAGAAGAAGCACTTGCGCACCGGGTCTTCCTCGTGGACCTCGTAGGTCTTGATGAGGGCCTCGGCGAACACCGGGGGCGCGGAGGCGTCGAAGACCGACAGCAGCGTCCACCAGTAGGCGATGCACTCGCGTTCCTCCCAGGAATAGCTTTCGACGTCCAGGGTGTCCCAGGGCAGTTTTTCGGGCTCCCAGTACTCGCGCAGCGAGGCCTCCCACACTTCTTGGAGTTTCTTGGTCTTGGAGTGCCAGGACAGCGGATAGACATTGGGCTGCTGGATCTCGGGCGGAAACTCCATCTTGTCCGCGTAGCGTTCTTTGCTTGACATAACTCCTCCGTCATTGGGGGTCTGATTGTGGGTGAAACAAAGGGGGGCGTCCGGCCGTGGCAATGGACGCCGTCATCATGTTACGAACGACATGATGATGTCAAGTTATTTTGTATCGCTTTCGGGTTGGGGTTTTCCTTTATATGAAAGCATTCGCCAGGGAATACGAAATGAATCTGAGGCTACATCATCATTATGTCATTGATATATATGAATTTTTTAATTCCACAGACAATGGGCGGGAATCTTTTAGGCCACAAATAACCACACTCCAAAGCGATACATTTCGTTGACAACACGCTAATTTGTTCGTAATGTTAAGGTCGTTGAGCCGGGGCGCACCCGGAAAACCGGGATTCGCCGCCAAGGAGGCCTCATGCCGCACGCACTGCTGGACAAGCACCGACAGACCCTCGATTCCGCCCTGACGGCCATCCGCGAACGGGGCTACTGGTCGCCCTATTCCGAATCGCCCAGTCCCAAGGCGTACGGGGAGGCCGCGCCCGCGGACGGCCGCGCGGCCTTCGAGGCCCACCTGGGCCGCTCCTTTGAACTCGACCAGCCCGGCCAGTCCGGCTGGCACGATGGCGAGATCTCGCCCTACGGCGTCGAGCTGGGCGTGCGCTATCCCGTATGCGACCCCCAGGCCCTGGTGGACGCCGCCCTGCGGGCCATGCCGCAGTGGCAGGCGGTCGGCGCGGAGGGCCGGGTGGGCGTCTGCCTCGAGATCCTCGAGCGCCTCAACCGCCGCAGCTTCGAGATCGCGCACGCGGTCATGATGACCAGCGGCCAGGGCTGGATGATGGCGTTCCAGGCCGGCGGGCCGCACGCCCAGGACCGCGGCCTGGAGGCCGTCGCCTACGCCTGGCGCGAAATGTCCTTCATCCCCCATGAGGCCACCTGGGAAAAGCCCCAAGGCAAGCATCCGGCCCTGGTGATGCGGAAAAATTACGAAATCGTGGGACGCGGCGTCGGGGTGGTCATCGGCTGCGCGACCTTCCCCACCTGGAACACCTACCCGGGGCTGTTCGCCGCCCTCGCGACCGGCAACCCCGTCCTGCTCAAGCCCCACAGCCAGGTGGTCCTGCCGGCGGCCATCACGGTGCGCGTGATCCGCGAGGTCCTGGCCGAGCACGGCCTCGATCCCAACCTGGCGGCCCTGTGCGTGCCCGCCGACCGCGAGGCGGCGCAGGCGCTCTTCCGCCACCCCAAGGTCCGCTCGATCGACTACACCGGCAGCAATACCTTCGGCCACTGGCTGATCGACCATTGCCGCCAGGCGCAGGTCTATGCGGAACTGGCCGGCGTCAACACCATCGTCATCGAATCCACCGACGCCTACCGCGCCATGCTGCGCAACCTCGCCTTCACCCTGTCGCTGTATTCGGGACAGATGTGCACCACCTCGCAGGCCCTGGTGCTGCCGGCCGCCGGCATCGACACCGACGAGGGACACAAGACCTTCGAGCAGGTGGGCCAGGACCTGGCCGCCGCGATCGAGGCCTTCCTGTCCAAGCCGGAGGTCGCCCACGCGGTGCTGGGCGCCATCCAGTCCGACGACACCCTGGCGCGCATCGAGCAGGCCTCGGCCGGCGCCATGGGGCAGGTCATCCTGGCGGCCAAGGCCCTGGACAACCCGGATTTCCCCCGGGCGCGCGTGCGCACGCCGGTGCTGGTCGCCTGCGATGCCGCCGACGCCGCACACTATTCGCAGGAACAATTCGGCCCCATCAGCTTCATGGTGCGGGCCACGGACAGCGAATCCGCGATCGCCCTGGCCGAGGACATCGTCCGCCGCCACGGGGCGCTGACCGCCGCCATCTACAGCACGCGCGAGCCCGTCATCGAGGCCATGACGCAGGCGACCTGGCGCGCCCAGGTCGCCCTGTCGATCAACCTGACCGGCGGCGTGTTCGTCAACCAATCGGCCGCGTTCTCCGATTTCCACGGCACGGGCGGCAACCCGGCGGCCAATGCCTCCTATGCCGATTCGGCCTTCGTCGCCAACCGCTTCCGCGTCGTGCAGCGCCGGCGCCACGTCTGAACCCCCACGGAACCGCCATGGACTACGCCAACATCCTTTTTGAATCCGCCGACGGAATCGCCCGGCTCACGCTCAACCGCCCCGACAAGCTCAACAGCTTCACCGAGGCCATGCATGCCGAGGTGCGCCACGCGCTCGAGCGGATCCAGTCCGACGCCGGCGTGCGGGTACTGGTGCTGACCGGTGCGGGACGCGGGTTCTGTGCCGGCCAGGACCTCGGGGATCGCGCCATGCAGATCCAGGCGGGCCGCATGCCCGACCTCGGCCACACGGTCGAGCATTTCTACAAGCCCCTGGTCCTGACGCTGCAGAACCTGCGCGTGCCCACCCTCGCCGCGGTCAACGGCATCGCGGCCGGCGCAGGCGCCTCGATCGCCCTGGCGTGCGACCTGGTGGTTGCGGCCGAATCGGCGGCCTTCCTGCAGGCCTTCAGCAAGATCGGGCTGATCCCGGACACCGGCGGCACCTGGTTCCTGCCGCAGCGCATAGGCATGGCCCGCGCCATGGGTCTGGCGCTGCTGGCCGACAAGCTCCCTGCGCGCCGCGCCGCGGACTGGGGCCTGATCTGGTCCTGCGTGGCCGATGGCGACTTCGGCACCGAGGTCGACCGCATCGCACGGCAGCTCGCCCAGGGCCCGACCAAGGCGCTGGTGCGCACCCGCCAGGCCATGCATACGGCCCCGATGCACACCCTCGAGCAGCAGCTCTCGATGGAGGGCGGCTTCATGCGCGAACTGGGCTGGAGCGCCGACTATGCCGAGGGCGTGGCCGCCTTCAACGAAAAACGGCCTGCCCGCTTCACCGGAGATTGACCCCTTGGCCCGACTGGAGACTGACGCCCGCATTGCGGTGATCGGCGCCGGCACCATGGGTGCCGGCATCGCGCAGGTGGCCGCCCTGGCCGGCCACGAGGTGCTGCTGCACGACGCGCGCGGCGGCGCCGCGGCCGAGGCCGCGGAACGCATCCGCGGCCAGCTCGCCGGCCTCGCGGCCAAGGGCCGCCTGGGCAGCGGCCTGGCGCAAGCCGCCGGGGCGCGTGTCTCGATCGCCGACAGCCTCGAGGCGCTGGCGCCCGCGGCGCTGGCGATCGAGGCCATCGTCGAACAGCTCGAGGCCAAGCAGGCCTTGTTCCGCCGGCTGGAAACGATCCTGGCGTCCGATAGCCTGCTGGCCAGCAATACGTCGTCCATCCCGATCACCGCGATCGGCGCGGCGCTGGCGCACCCGGGGCGACTGGCCGGGATGCATTTCTTCAATCCGGCCCCGCGCATGCAGCTCGTCGAGATCGTCTCGGGGCTGGACACCGACGCGGCCACCGCCGCCACCCTCCACGACACGGCGGCCGCCTGGGGCAAGACGCCGGTGCATACCCGCTCGACCCCGGGATTCATCGTCAACCGGGTCGCCCGCCCCTATTACGCCGAGGGCCTGCGCCTGCTGCTCGAGCAGGCCGGCGACCCGGCCACCCTGGACCACATCCTGCGCGCCAGCGGCGGCTTTCGCATGGGCCCCTTCGAGCTCATGGACCTGATCGGCCACGACGTCAACTTCGCCGTCACGTGTTCGGTCTGGAACGCCTTCTACCAGGACCCGCGCTTCCAGCCCTCGCTGGTCCAACAGGAGCTGGTCGACGCCGGGCGACTGGGCCGCAAGACCGGACAGGGTTTCCACGACTACCGGCCGCAGGCACAGGGGCCTACGCCGCGCCTCGAGGCTGTGCGCGCCGCGCCCGCGGACATCACGCTCCACGGCGACAGCCCCGCGGCGCAAGCCCTGGCCGACCGCCTCCAAGCGCGCGGCATCACCCATCGGCGCGCCGCCGCGGCGCCCGACCAGCGCATCGCCGGCATCGGCCGCGCGGCCCTGTACCTGACCGACGGCCGCACCGCCACCCGCCGCGCCGCCGACAACGGCCAGGCCGACACGGTCCTGCTGGACCTGGCGCTGGATTTCGCGCGGGCCTCCTGCGTGGCGATCGCCGCCGCCCGGCAGGCCGGCGCCGATGCGATCGCCGACGCCGTGGGCCTGCTGCAGGCCGCGGGCCACGAGGTCGCGCGCATCGGCGACGTCCCGGGCATGCTCGTCATGCGCACGGTCGCGATGCTGGCCAACGAGGCCGCCGACGCCGTGAACCAGGGCGTCTGCACGGCGCAGGCCGTGGACCAGGCCATGCGCCTGGGCGTCAATTATCCCTTGGGCCCCCTGGAGTGGGCCGACCGCCTCGGCGCGGCGTCGATCGGCACGGTCCTGAACCACGTCGCCGCCGCCTACGGCGAGGACCGCTACCGGCTTTCCCCTTTGATCCAGCACGCCATTCATTCCGCAAGGCCCATCCATGACTGACGCCCGCAACACCCAGACCCGCCACGACGCCCAGGCCGTTGCCCAGGCCGCCGCGCAAGCCATGTGGCGCCGCGACCGCACCGCCCATGCACTGGACATGGCCCTGCAGGCCGTCGGCCCAGGCACGGCCACGCTGACCATGACGGTGCGCCGCGACATGCTCAACGGCCACGGCATGTGCCACGGCGGCATGATCTTCACGCTGGCCGACACCGCCTTCGCCTACGCCTGCAACAGCTACGACCACAACACGGTCGCCTCGGCCTGCCAGATCGATTTCCTCGCTCCCGCGCACGAAAACGACGTGCTGCAGGCCAGCGCCGCCGAGCGCGCCCTGGCGGGCCGCAGCGGGGTCTACGACATCACCGTGCGCAACCTCACTAGGGAACGCGACATCGCGCTGTTCCGCGGCAAATCGCACCGCATCCAGGGCCTGGTCACCGAATCGCTGGCGGACGGATCCGACCCGGCGCCCCAGGCCTGAACGATCAAGCACACCAGGAGACACCCCATGCCCGTCAAGCAACCCAAACCCGGAGACCTCGAGCCCATCGAGCGCGCAAGCCGCGATGAAATCGCCGCACTGCAACTGCAGCGGCTGCAGTGGACCGTCCGCCATGCCTACGAGAACGTGCCCCACTACAAGCGCGCCTTCGACGCGCGCGGCGTGCATCCGGACGACCTCAAGACCCTCGCCGACATCGCCAAGTTCCCCTGTACCTCCAAGGCGGACCTGCGCGAGAACTATCCCATCGGCATGTTCGCGGTGCCGCGCGAGCGCATCGCCCGCATCCACGCCTCCTCGGGCACCACCGGCAAACCGACGGTCGTGGGCTACACGCTCAACGACATCGACAACTGGGCCGACCTGGTGGCGCGCTCGATCCGCGCGGCGGGCGGACGCCCTGGCGACATCTGCCACGTCGCCTACGGCTATGGCCTGTTCACCGGCGGCCTGGGCGCCCACTACGGGGCCGAGCGCGCGGGCTGCACCGTCATTCCCATGTCCGGCGGCCAGACCGAAAAACAGGTCCAGCTCATCCAGGATCTGCGTCCCGACATCATCATGGTGACGCCCTCGTATTCCCTGGTGATCGCCGAGGAATTCGAACGCCAGGGCATCGCCCCCGAGGACATCTCGCTGAAGGTGGGGATCTTCGGCGCCGAACCCTGGGGCGAGGGCATGCGCGGCGAGATCGAACGCAAGCTCGGCCTGGACGCCGTGGACATCTATGGCCTGTCCGAAGTCATGGGCCCGGGGGTCGCCTCGGAATGCGTCGAATCCAAGGACGGCCCGGTGATCTGGGAGGACCATTTCTATCCCGAGATCGTCAATCCGGAGACCGGCCAGCCGGTCGCCGACGGCGAGGAAGGCGAACTGGTCTTCACCTCGCTCACCAAGGAGGCCCTGCCGATCATCCGCTACCGCACCCGCGACCTGACGCGCCTGCTGCCCCCGACCTCGCGCAGCTTCCGCCGCATGGGCCGCATCACGGGGCGCTCGGACGACATGCTGATCATCCGCGGGGTCAATGTCTTCCCCACCCAGATCGAGGAGCAGATCCTGCGCGATCCGGCGCTGGCGGGCACCTACCAGATCATGCTCACGCGCGAAGGCCACCTCGACAACGTCGAGATCCGCTGCGAGCTGCAGCACGACGCCGACGCGCTGGACGCGGCGCAGATTTCCGAGATCGCCAAGCGCCTGCAGCACCACATCAAGACCAACATCGGCATTTCGACCAAGGTCTCGGTCACGCATTACGGCAGCCTGCCGCGCACCCAGACCGGCAAGGCCCGACGCGTGTTCGATGAGCGCCCGAAACAACATTGAGGCCGGCATGGACGCCTACATCTGCGATGCGATACGCACCCCCATCGGACGCTACGGCGGCGCCCTGTCGGCCATCCGCGCCGATGATCTCGCCGCCCTGCCGATGCGCGCCCTGATGGGCCGCGCGCCGGGGCTGGACGCCGCGGCCATCGATGACGTCCTGTACGGCTGCGCCAACCAGGCGGGCGAGGACAACCGCAACGTGGCCCGCATGGCGGCGCTGCTCGCGGGCCTGCCGGATACCGTCCCGGGAACCACCCTCAATCGCCTCTGCGGCTCGGGGATGGACGCCGTCGGGCTGGCGGCGCGCTCGATCAAGGCGGGCGAGGCGGACCTGATGATCGCCGGCGGTGTCGAGAGCATGTCGCGCGCGCCCTTCGTCATGGGCAAGGCCGACAAGGCCTGGTCGCGCCAGGCGGCGATCTTCGACACCACGATCGGCTGGCGCTTCGTCAATCCCCGCCTGGACGAGGCCTACGGCACGCACTCCATGCCGCAGACGGCCGACAACGTGGCCGAGGATTTCGGCGTCACGCGCGCGGACCAGGACGCCTTCGCCCTGCGCAGCCAGCAGCGCTGGGCGGCCGCCCACGCCGCCGGCCGGTTCCAGGACGAGATCCTTCCCGTCGAGATCCCGCGCCGCAAGGCCGATCCCCTGCTCTTCGATACCGACGAGCATCCCCGCCCCGACACCACGCTCGAGGGCCTGGCCCGCCTCAAGGGCATCAACGGTCCCGGCCTCAGCGTGACGGCCGGCAACGCTTCGGGGGTCAACGACGGCGCCTGTGCGCTGCTGCTGGCGTCGGCGCAAGGGGCGCGGCGCCACGGCCTGACGCCGCGGGCGCGCGTGGTCGGCATGGCCACCGCGGGCGTCGCGCCGCGCATCATGGGCATGGGCCCGGCGCCCGCCACGCGCAAGGTGCTCGCACAGACCGGGCTCTCGCTGGACCAGATGGACGTCATCGAGCTGAACGAGGCGTTCGCCGCCCAGGCCCTGGCCGTCCTGCGGGACTTGGGCTTGCCCGACGACGCACCTCACGTCAATCCCAACGGCGGCGCGATCGCCATCGGCCATCCGCTCGGCATGAGCGGCGCACGGCTGGTGACCACCGCCATGTACGAACTGGCCCGCCGCGGCGGACGGTACGCCCTATGCACGATGTGCATCGGAGTCGGCCAGGGCATCGCCCTGGTCATAGAAAACCTAGTCAACCCTCAAGGAGACAAACCATGAAGTTCACTATCAAGCATTGGGTGGCTGGCGCGGCTTTGGCCATGGTCAGCCTCGGCGCGACCGCCGCCGATCCCATCAAGATCGGCTCGGTCCTCTCGGCCACAGGCCCCGCATCCTTCCTGGGCGACCCCGAGGTCAAGACCCTCGAGATGTACATCGAGTCGATCAACAAGGAAGGCGGCGTGCTCGGCCGCCAACTGGAGCTCGTCTACTATGACGACGGCAGCGACTCGAACAAGGCCAACGGCTTTGCCAAGCGCCTGATCCACGACGATCAGGTCGACCTCATCATCGGCGGCACCACCACCGGGTCGACCATGTCGATGTATCCCCTGGTCGACAAGGCCGGCATCCCGTTCATCTCCCTGGCCGGCGCCACCGTGATCATCGACCCGGTCAAGAAATGGCTCTTCAAGACGCCCCATACCGACCGGATGGCCGCCGAGAAGGTCTTCGAGGACATGAAAAAGCAGGGCATCACCAAGATCGCCCTGGTGACCGAGACCAGCGGCTTCGGCCAGTCGGGCAAGAAAGAAGCCGAAGCGGTGGTGGACGGCTATGGCATCCAGATCGTGACCGAGGAGACCTACGGTCCCAAGGACACCGACATGAGCCCGCAGTTCACCAAGATCAAGAACAACGGCGATGTACAGGCGGTCTTCATCATCGGCCTGGGCCAAGGCCCGGCGCTGGCCAGCCGCAGCTACAAGCAGCTCGGCATCACGCTGCCGCTCTACCACGCGCACGGCGTCTGCTCGGACGAGTTCATCAAGCTCGCGCGTGATGCCGCCGAAGGCGTGCGCCTGCCCTGCGCGGCCCTGGTGGTGGCCGACAAGCTGCCCGACAGCGACGCGCAAAAACCCGTCGTCACCGCCTACAGCAAGGCCTACAAAGAGCGCTGGAAATCCGACGTGTCCACGTTCGGGGGCCACGCCTACGACGGCCTGATGATCGCGGTCGACGCCATCAAGCGCGCCGGCAGCACCGACAAGGAAAAGGTCCGCGACGCCATCGAGAACACCAAGGGCCTGATGGGCACCGGCGGCGAATTCAACCTGTCGCCGACCGATCACATGGGCCTGGATCTCAGCGCCTTCCGCATGCTGGAAATCAAGAGCGGCGACTGGACGCTCATCGACTGAGGTCCGCATTCCCGCCGGCCGGCCGCCCTCGCGCGGACCGGTCTCCGACCGCAGCCCCCGCCGCGGCGCCTCCAGGATCTGGGGCGCCGCGGTTTCCGTCCAGGTCCACGCGCGCGCCAATCGCAGTACGATAGAGGCACCATCGACCCAGAATCAGAATAACTTTCGCGAGGTACCCATGCTGCAGGCCGGCGCCGACTACGAACACACCAGACAGGCTTTCACCTGGTCCATCCCCCAGCATTACAACATCGGCGTGGACGCCTGCGACAAGTGGGCCGACGGCAGCGGGCGCCTCGCGCTGATCGTCGAGACGCCCGACGGCGCACGGCGCTATACCTTCGACCAGCTCAAGGCCTGGTCCGACCGGTTCGCCCAGGCCCTCAGGGCCCAGGGCGTGGATCGCGGCGACCGCGTCGGCATCCTCTTGCCGCAGACGCTGGAAACCGCGATCGCCCACATCGCCATCTACAAGCTCGGCGCCATCGCCGTGCCGCTGTTTACCCTGTTCGGCACCGAGGCCCTGCAATACCGGCTGGAAAATTCCGGCGCCCGCGCCCTGGTCACCAACGCAGACAGCCTGGACAAGATCGCCGCCATCCGGGAGGGCCTGCCCGAACTCGCGTCCGTCTTCAGCATCGATGGCGGCGCCGCGGTCCCCGGCCTGCATGCGTTCTGGCAGGCCGTCGAGGACCAGGACGGCGCATTCACCGCCGTCGACACCTTGGCCGAGGACCCTGCGCTCATCATCTACACCTCGGGCACCACCGGCAAGCCCAAGGGCGCACTGCATGCCCATCGTGTGCTCCTGGGCCACCTGCCGGGGGTCGAGATCTCGCACAATTTCTTTCCCGACCGGGCGCAGCTCATGTGGACGCCGGCCGACTGGGCCTGGATCGGCGGCCTGCTGGATGTGCTGATGCCATCCCTGCATCATGGGATTCCCGTACTGACCTGCCGCCTGCCCAAGTTCGACGCGGACATTGCGCTCGAACTCATGGCGCGCCATGGCGTCACCCATACCTTCCTGCCGCCCACCGCCCTCAAGCTGCTGCGGGCGGCCGGCGATCCGGGGCGCCATGGCCCATTCGCGCTCGTCTCGATCGCCAGCGGCGGCGAAACCCTGGGCAGGGAGCTCATCGAATGGGGCCGCCAGAACTTCGGCCTGACCATCAACGAGTTCTATGGCCAGACCGAATGCAACATGATCGTCTCGTCGTGCGCCGCCCTCTTCGAGCCGCGCATCGGCGCCATGGGCCGGCCCGTGCCGGGTCACGACGTGCAGATCATCGACGACGCGGGCAGGATCCTCCCCGACGACGTCGAAGGCCACATCGCCGTGCACCGTCCCGACCCCGTCATGTTCCTGGAATATTGGTGGAACCCGCGCGCCACGGCCGACAGCTTCGCCGGCGACTACCTGCTGACCGGCGACCGGGGCAAACGCGACGCCGACGGCTTCATCTGGTTCATGGGGCGCGGCGACGACGTCATCACCACGGCGGGCTATCGCGTGGGCCCAGGCCCGATCGAGGATTGCCTGCTGGGCCATCCCGCGGTGCGCATGGCTGCGGTGATCGGCGTGCCCGATGCCGAACGCACCGAGATCATCAAGGCGTGCATCGTGCTCAACAGCGGCTACCAGGGCAGCGCCGAACTGGTCGCCGAGCTCCAGGACCACGTGCGCCGCAAGGCCGCCGCGCACGAATATCCGCGCCTGGTGGAATTCATGGACTCACTGCCGATGACGACGACCGGCAAGGTGATCCGCAAGGAACTGCGGCGGATGCATGAACAATAGCCACCTCAAGCCGGAATAGCCCTCCACCTCGCGGCTTGCACGCCGCTCCGATTCGACAGGCACAGAACAGTCCGCAGGGACTCTCAAGCCGGGATAGCTCTCCACCTCGCGGCCTGCAGGCCGCTCCGATTCGACAGGCACAGGACAGTCCGCAGGGACTCTCAAGCCGGGATAGCTCTCCACCTCGCGGCCTGCAGGCCGCTCCGATTCGACAGGCACAGGACAGTCCGCAGGGACTGTCCTGTGTCCAGTCTCATCCAAACCTTCCCGTAATGTAATCCTCGGTTTCCTTGCGGGCGGGTTTGACGAAGATCTGGTCGGTGCGGCCGAACTCCATGAGTTCGCCCAGGTACATATAGGCGGTGTAGTCCGAGCAGCGCGCCGCCTGCTGCATGTTGTGGGTGACGATGACCACGGTGTAGTCGGATTTCAGCTCGGCGATCAGTTCCTCGATCTTGGCCGTCGAGATCGGGTCCAGCGCCGAGCAGGGCTCGTCCAGCAGCAGGACCTCGGGCTTGATCGCCACGCCGCGGGCGATGCACAGGCGCTGCTGCTGGCCGCCCGACAGGCTGTTGCCGCTCTGGTCGAGCTTGTCCTTGACCTCGCTCCACAGGGCCGCCTTGGTCAAAGCCCATTCCACCCGCTCGTCCATCTCGCCCTTGCTGAGGCGCTCGAACAGGCGCACGCCGAAGGCGATGTTGTCGTAGATGCTCATGGGAAACGGCGTGGGCTTCTGGAACACCATGCCGACCTTGGCCCGGATCAGGGAGATATCCAGGCGGGAATTGAGCAGGTTCTCGCCGTCGAGCTCGATGGCGCCTTCGGCGCGCTGGCCGGGATAGAGCTCGAACATCCGGTTGAAGGTCCGCAGCAGCGTGGACTTGCCGCAGCCCGAGGGCCCGATGAAGGCAGTGACCTTGTTCTCGGCGATCGACATATTGATGTCGCGCAATGCATGAAAGGAACCGTAATAGAAGTTCAAGTTCCGCACGGCGATCTTGGTGCGCTCGTCTATGGGGGTCGTAGTCATGGTCATGGGGGCGACGGTCTATCCTGGAATCATTTGCGGAACAGGCTGCGGGCGGCGATGTTGATCGCCAGCACCAGCAGGGTGATCAGGACCGCTCCGGCCCAGGCAAGGCGGTTCCAGTCCTCGAAGGGGCTGGCCGCGTATTGGAAGATCACCACCGGCAGGTTGGCGATGGGGGCGTTCATGTTCATCGACATGAACTGGTTGTTGAGGGCGGTGAACAGCAGCGGCGCGGTCTCGCCCGCGATCCGGGCGACCGCCAGCAGCACGCCGGTGATGATGCCCGAGCGCGCCGCCCGATAGCAGATGAACACCACGACCCGCCATTGCGGGCAGCCCAGGGCGACAGCCGCCTCGCGCAGGCTGTTGGGCACCAGGGCCAGCATGTTGTCGGTGGCCCGCACGACCACCGGGATCACCAGGATCGCCAGCGCGAAGGCCCCCGCCCAGCCCGAATAGTGCTCGACCTGCGCGACGTAGACGGCGTAGATGAACAAGCCGATGATGATGGACGGTGCCGACAGCAGCACGTCGTTCAGGAAGCGGGTGGCCGGCGCCAGCCAGCCGCGCTGGCCATATTCGGCCAGGTAAGTGCCGGCCAGGATGCCGATGGGCGCGCCGATCAGCGTGCCCACCGCCGACATCATGAAGCTGCCCACGATCGCATTGAGCAGGCCGCCGTCCTGCCCCGGCGGCGGGGTGCTCTCGAGCAGCAGCGTGAACGACAAGGCATCCGCCCCTTTGATCAGCAGCGTGAGAATGATCCAGGCCAGCCAGAACAGGCCCGAGACGAGCGCGAAGCTGGAGAGGCCGAGCATGAAGCGATTGAAACGCTGGCGCCGGCGATAGACGGGATTGGACTGGACGACGACGGAATCCGGAACGGGCATGATGTGCAATCCTTTGGCTAGCGGCCTTCCTTGCGCGAGAGCTGCAGCAGCATGAGCTTGGACAGGATCAGGACCACCGTGGTGATCAGGAACAGGATCAGGCCCAGCTCGAGCAGCGCGGATTTCTGCATCCCGCCCGCCTCGTTGAATTCATTCGCCAGCGCGGAGGCGATCGAGTTCGACGGCGAGAAAATCGATTGCGGCATGTTGAAGGCGTTGCCGATCACGAAGGTCACCGCCATGGTCTCGCCCAGGGCGCGGCCCAGTCCGAGCATGATGCCGCCGATCACCCCGTGCTTGGTGTAGGGCAGCATGACCTTCCAGACCACCTCCCAGGTGGTGCTGCCCAGTCCGTAGGCCGATTCCTTGAGCAGCGGCGGGACCTGCTCGAACACGTCGCGCATGACGGCCGTGATGAAGGGGATCACCATGATCGACAGGATCAGGCCCGCGGTGAACAGGCCGATGCCGAAGGGCGGGCCGGCAAAGACGTGCTCGAGCACCGGCACGCCCTCGAAGGTGTCGATGACGAATGGCTGGATGTATTTCTGGAAAATCGGCACGAAGACGAACAGGCCCCACATGCCGTAGATGATGGAGGGGATGGCTGCGAGCATCTCGATGGCCGTGCCCAATGGCCGGCGCAGCCATACGGGCGACAGCTCGGTCAGGAACATGGCGATCCCGAATGACACCGGGATGGCGATCAGCAGGGCCAGGAAGGAACTGATCACGGTGCCGGTGATGGTCACCAGCGCACCGTAGTGGTTGCGCACGGGATCCCAGTCGTTGGTCCACAGGAAGGCAAAGCCGTGCTGCATGATGGACTCGCGGCTGCCATAGGCCAGCGACACCATGATGGCCGCGAGCAGGATGAATACGAAGAACGCAAATACGCGGGTCAAGTGCCTGAACCCGGCATCTACCAAGAGGCTGCGCTGCTTGTCGATCATGCTCTCATCCGCGGCGGCCGGCCACCGGATGCGGGGCGCCGCTCAGAAACTTGAAACCGCTATTTTCACATAAACGGGGCGGCGCGCCGTGCGCCGCCCGGGGCGAGGGCCTGGCGGCCCCCGCGGACATCACTTCCAGACCGGGGTGCCGTCGGCCGCCTTGATGTTCGCCGCCCAGACCTCGCGCACCTGCGCGGTCACCTCGTCGGGCAGGGGCACGTAGTCCAGCTCGCGGGCCATGTCGGCGCCCTTGCGATAGGCCCAGTCGAAGAAAGCCAGCACCTCGCGGCCACGGGCGGCATCCGCCTGCCGGCCGTGCATCAGGATGAAGGTCGCCGCCGTCACGGGCCAGGACTCGGCGCCCGGCTCGTTGTTCAGGATCACCCCCATGCCCGGCGCGCTGTTCCAATCGGCATTGGCCGCGGCCGCCGCAAAGGCCGGCTGCGAAGGCTGCACGAACTGGCCGTCGCGGTTCTGCAACTGGGTCCACGAGAGCTGGTTTTGCTTGGCGTAGGCGTATTCGACGTAGCCGATCGAGTTGGCGAGCTGGCGGACGTAGGCGGCGACGCCCTCGTTGCCCTTGCCACCCTGGCCGGTGGGCCATTTCACGGCCTTGCCCTGCCCGACCTTGTCCTTCCACTCGGGCGACACTTGCGACAGATAGTTGGTCCAGCCGAAAGTCGTGCCCGAGCCGTCCGAGCGGTGCACCACCACGATGGCCTTGGACGGCAGCTTCAGCCCCTCATTCAGCTGGACGATGGCCGGATCGTCCCATTTCTTGATCTTGCCGAGGAAGATATCGGCCAGTACGGGGCCGGTGAGCTTCATCTGGCCGGGCGCCACGCCCTCGACATTGATCACGGGCACCGTGCCGCCGATCACCGCGGGAAACTGCACCAGGCCGTTTTCCTTGAGGGCCTCGGGCTTCATCGGATCGTCGGTCGCGCCGAAATCGACGGTCTTGGCAATGATCTGCTGCTGGCCGCCGCCAGAACCGATCGACTGGTAGTTCACGCGATGGCCGGTCTCGGCGTTGTATTGGCTCGCCCACTTGGCGTAGATCGGATAGGGGAAGGAAGCGCCCGCACCGGTGAGGTCGGCGGCGCTCACCGTCGCGGCAACGGCCGCCATGGCCAGGCCGGTGGTGCATTGCGCCAATATGCGATTGAACATGTTGAATCCTTGTAAGGTCTTGCACTCAGTCGACGGGGCGATCCCGTCAGAACAGCATGTTAGGGGGGCGTCGTGACACCTTGATGACAGCACCGGCATGCCTGTCACATGCCGGTTCACCCCCCGAGCCGAGCCATCAAATGCTGGTGCAGGTTCATCGGCGCGCGCCGGTTGCGCACGCGCAGGTAGCGCCCGTCGGGCTGCATGCTCCAGGCCAGTTGATTGTCGCGCAGGGCGAAGGTGAAGGCCTCGTCGATCACCCGCCTGCGCAGGTTCTTGTCCAGCACCGGGAAGCCCAGCTCGACCCGGCGAAAGAAATTGCGGTCCATCCAGTCGGCCGAGGACAGGTACAGCGCGCCCTCGCCTTCGCGATGGAAGTAAAAGACGCGGGAGTGCTCCAGAAAGCGCCCGATGATGGAGCGCACGCGGATGTTCTCGGACAGGCCCGGCACCCCCGCCTGCAGCGCGCAGGCGCCGCGCACGATCAGGTCGATGCGCACGCCGGCGCGGCTGGCCTCGTACAGCGCCTCGATCATGGAGGGCTCGAGCAGGGAATTCATCTTGGCCATGATGCGCGCGCGCTTGCCCGCGCGGGCGCTTTCAGCCTCGTCCCGGACCATGCCCAGCAGGGTGTCGTGCAGCGTGAAGGGCGACTGCAGCAGCAGCTTGAGCGTGCGCCGCGACCCCAGGCCCGTCAGCAGGGAAAAGACCTGGTCCATGTCCTCGCACATCTGCGGATTGGCGGTCAGCAGGCCGAAGTCGGTGTACAGGCGCGCCGTGCGGGGATGGTAGTTGCCCGTGCCCAAGTGTCCATAGCGGCGGATGCGGCCGTCCTCGCGGCGCAGCACCAGCGCCATCTTGGCATGGGTCTTGTGGCCCACCACGCCGTAGCTGACGTGCGCGCCGACCTCCTCGAGGCGGGCGGCCCAGTTGATATTGGTCTGTTCGTCGAAGCGCGCCATGAGCTCGACCACCACGGTGACCTCCTTGCCCGCCTTGGCCGCCGTCAGCAACAGCCCCATCAATTCGGAGTCCTCGCCGGTGCGATAGATGGTCTGCTTGATGGCCATCACCTGGGGGTCCGTGGCCGCTGCCCGCAGGAACTGCAGCACGGGCTGGAAGGACTGGTAGGGATGGTGCAGCAGGTGATCGCGCGCCGAGATCGCGGCAAAGAGTTCGGCCGGATCCTCCAAGTCGCCGTCGAAGGGCGCCGGCACCTTGGGACGGTAGGGCGGGTATTCGAGGTCGGCGCGGCTGACGCGGTTGCACAGCTGCATCAACCGTGCGAGGTTGACCGGCCCGTTCACCCGATAAGTGTCGGCGGGACCCAGGCCGAACTCGCGCTGCAGGAAGAGCTCCAGGTCCGGCGGCATGGCGTGGGCGATCTCGAGGCGCACCGAGGCGCCGAAGTTGCGCTGCGAGAGCTCGCCCTGCAGGGCCTGGCGCAGGTTGGTGATTTCCTCTTCGTCGACGAACAGGTCGCTGTTGCGGGTGACCCGCCATTGGTAGCACCCCTGCACGTCCATGCCGGGGAAAAGCTCGCCCACGAAGGCGCTGATCAGGGTGGTCAGCAGCATGAACCCGTCGGGGATGCCGGCGATCTCGGCCGGGACCTTGACCATGCGAGGCAGCGCCCGCGGCGCCTGCACGATGGCGATATGGCCTTCGCGTCCGAAGGCATCCTCGCCCGAGAGCGCCACGATGAAGTTCAGGCTCTTGTTGTAGACGCGCGGGAAGGGATGCGCCGGGTCCAGTCCGATGGGGGTGAGCAGCGGCATGACGTCGCGCCGGAACAGGCCGTGCGCCCATTCGCGTTGCAAATCCGTCCAGCCGGTCGAATAGATCAGCCCCACCCCCTGGTCGAGGAGCTTGGGCATGACGTCGCCCGTCAGCAGGCGATTCTGGCGGTCGACCAGCGCATGCGCCGCGCGCTGGACGCGGTCGAAGGCCTCGTCCGGCGTCAGGCCGTCGACGCCCGCCAGTTCGGGCGTCTGGCGCTGCTGTTCCTTGAGGCTGGCCATGCGGATTTCAAAGAATTCATCGAGGTTCGAGCCCACGATGCACAGGTAGCGCAAGCGCTCGAGCAAGGGCGTATCGGCACGCTCTGCCATGGCCAGGACGCGCTCGTTGAACTTCAGGATAGACAGTTCGCGATTCGACAGAACCGTTGGTGTCCCGCTCGCCTCCATGCGCGCTCCAAATTGTGTCATGACCGGCCACTATAATCGCACAATGTGACATTACCGGGTACAAGCATGGACGACCGGCTGGCCTCGATCGACCTGGGTTCCAATACCTTCAGACTTTCCATCGGACGCGTCGTGCAGCACGACGGCAAGGCGCAGATCTATGCCGAGGACAAGCTGCGCGAGACGGTCAATCTCGCCAGCGGCCTGGACGAATACAAACGCATCCGGCCCGAGGCCGTGGCGCGCGCGGTGGCCACGCTCGAGCGCTTCGGCGACCGGCTGCGGGGCTTCCCGCCCTCGAACGTCCGCGCGGTCGCCACCAATACGTTCCGGGTGGCGCGCAACGCCGCCGACATCCTGCCGCTGGCCGAGCGCGCGCTCGGCTTCCCGATCGAGATCATCTCGGGCCAGGAGGAGGCGCGCCTGATCTTCGCCGGCGTGGCCAACGAGCTGCCACGCTCCGACCAGCGGCGCCTCGTGATCGACATTGGCGGCGGATCGACGGAATTCATCATCGGGCGCGGCTGCAAGCCCTTGCGGCTGGCCTCGCTGACGATCGGCTGCACGACCCATACCCGAGCGTACTTCCCGCAAGGCCGCATCACCGAATCGCGCATGCGCCAAGCCATCCTGGGCGCCCGCCGCGAAATCGAGGCCATCGCGCGCCCCTACCGCCACACCGGCTGGGACAAGGCCTATGGCTCCTCAGGCACCGCCAAGGGCTTGCTGGCCGTCCTGACGGAAAACGGCCTGTCGCAGCGCGCCATCACCCTTGAAGGCATGGAGCGCCTGCGCACGGCCCTGATCCGCGCCGGCGAGGTCCGCCTGCAGGATTGGGCGGGTCTGAAGGCCGAACGCGCACCGGTGCTGGCCGGCGGGCTGGCGATCATGATGGCCGCCTTCCAGGAGCTCGGCATCGAATCCATGGGCGCCGGCGAGGGCGCCCTGCGGGTCGGCGTCCTCTACGACCTGCTGGGCCGCGACCTGCAGCACGACAAGCGCGACGAGACCGTGCGCCAATTCGCCAAGCGCTACCAGGTCGACGAAGCCCAGGCGGCGCGCGTGTCGGCGCTGGCGTTGATCCTGTTCGACCAGATGGAACTCGAGGACGAGCCGGAATACGAGGACCTGCGCCGCGCCCTCGCCTGGACCGCCTCTCTGCACGAATGCGGCCTGGCCATCGCCCATGCCGATTACCACAAGCACAGCGCCTATATCCTCGGGCACGCCGACATGCCCGGATTCTCGCGCGACGACCAGGAACTGCTGGCCTTCCTGGCGCTGGGGCACCAAGGCAAGCTGGGCAAGCTGCGTGACCGTTCGCCCAGCCGGGCGCGCTGGCTGACCCTGTGCTGCCTGCGCCTGGCGGTGTTGCTGCATCGCCGCCGCGAGGAGGTGTCCCCCCTGCCCTTGCGGCTGCATGCGCACGGCACCCACGTGGACATGGCCGTCGATGCGCATTGGCTGTCGGCCCATCCTTTGGGCGAATTCACCTTGCGGGCCGAAGTCGAGATCTGGCGCAAGGCGGGGTTCGAACTGCGCCTGTCGCGCGTCGCGACCCTGGCCGCCTGAGGCGGCCGACGGCCTGCGCCGGCGGTATCCTCAAGCGATACCGAAGTGCCGCCGGTAGCGCGAATCCAGGCGTTCCAGGTCCAGCAGGATGGGAAAGTCGGCGGTATTGAAATCCGGATCCCAGGCGGGTTCACCGCAAATCGTCGCGCCGATCTTGAGATAGCCCTTGATCAGAGGCGGGACGCGCGCCGGCAGCGTGCTGTCGAGACGCTCGACCGGATAGCGATGGATGGGGGCGATGCGCGGGATGCCGGGATTGCGCGCCATCAGGCCCTGGGCGATGCGCCAGACCTCGGCGGCCGTGACGCCGTCGTCGCGCAGGCTGACGCTGGCGCAGCCCAGCATGTAGCGATAGCCGCCGCGGGTCATGATCTGCGCCAGTCCGGACCACAGCAACATGATGACGCTGCCGTGGCGAAAATCGGCGTCGATGCACGAGCGGCCCACCTCGACGAGGCCCGGACGCAGCGCCCGCAGCGGCGCCAGATCGAACTCGGATTCGGAATAATAGCCGCCGGCCTGCACGGCGGCCTCGGGCGTCAGCACGCGATAGGTGCCCACCACGCGGTCGGAGCCCGTGTCGCGCACCTGGAAATGCACGCACCAGTCGTCGAAGCGGTCCACGTCCCGATCGCCCACCGCTGAAGGAAAGACCGCGGCCAACTCGTCGGTGAAGACGCGATATCGGAGACGCTGCAGGGCTTCGAGCTCGTCTGCCGTCCTGGCGATGCTCAGCGCCAGGCCGCCGGCCTCGACGCCCATCCAGTCTGTGCGTGCCATCGTGTCGATGCGAGGGGATATACCATGATGATGCATAGGCCACCTCCTGAATTCGTGCCTGCGGCGTATTGTGACAGCAGCATGTTTCAGTCGTGAGACGGTCGCCCCGGAAATTCAGGCCAATTTTACAGCGGCGAGGCGGCGCACGCCGTCCTCGGCCAAGGCCTCGTCCTCGGCCTCGACCATCAGGCGCAGCTTGGGCTCGGTGCCGGAGGCGCGGATCAGCACCCGGCCACGCTCGCCCAGCATGTCGCGCACCGCCCGGGCCGCGGCCTGGAGGCCCTCATGCGCCTCCCAGGCCACGCCCGGGGCCAGCGGCACGTTGATCATTTTCTGGGGGTACATCCTGAGATCGGCGACCAGTTCGTCCAGGCGCGCGCCACCATGCCGCATCGCCGCCAGGACCTGCAAGGCGGCGACGATCCCGTCGCCCGTAGTGTGGCGATCCAGACACAGCAGGTGGCCGGAGCTCTCGCCGCCGAACAGCCAGCCGCGCTGGCGCAAGGCCTCGAGCACATACCGGTCGCCCACCTGGGTGCGCTCGAATGGAATGCCCAGGTCGCGCATGCGCTTCTCGAAGCCGAAATTGGTCATCAAGGTGCCGGCCACACCACCGATCGGCTGGCTGCCGGCCCGGTCGCGCACGATGGCGTACAGCAGCTCGTCGCCGTTGTAGAGCCGTCCTTCGCCATCGACCATCTGCAGGCGGTCGGCGTCGCCGTCCAACGCGATGCCGAGGTCTGCGCCCTGCGCCCGCACGGCGGCGACCAGCGCCTCGGGATGGGTGGCCCCCACCCCTTCGTTGATGTTGAAGCCGTCGGGCTCGCAGCCGATGGTGGTGACCTCGGCGCCCAATTCGCGAAACACGTGCGGCGCGATGTGGTAGGCGGCGCCATGCGCAGCGTCCACCACGACACGCAGGCCCTGCAGGTCGAGCTCGTTGGGAAAGGTGCTCTTGCAGAACTCGATGTAGCGGCCGGCCGCGTCGTTGATGCGCCGTGCACGGCCCAGGCCCTCGGAGTCCGCGCAGCCGACGGGTTCCGCGAGCATGGCCTCGATGGCGGACTCGGTCTCGTCGGGCAGCTTGGTGCCGGCCGCGGAAAAGAACTTGATGCCGTTGTCGTAATGCGGATTGTGCGATGCGCTGATGACGATGCCGGCCACCAGGCGCCAGGCCCGCGTCAGGTAGGCCACGGCCGGCGTCGGGATGGGTCCGGCCAGCATCACGTCCACACCCGCGGCCGAGAGCCCGGCCTCGAGGGCGGCTTCGAGCATGTAGCCCGAGATCCGCGTGTCTTTGCCGATGACCACCGTGGGCCGGCCCCCGCCGATGGCGTCGCGCGCCAGGACGCGCCCGGCCGCATAGCCCAGCCGCAAGGCGAATTCGGCGTTGATGGTTTCCCCGCCCACGATGCCCCGCACCCCGTCGGTGCCGAAATACTTGCGTGCGCTCATGCGCGGACTCCTTCGACCATCGCCCAGACCTTGAGGGCATCCACCGTATCGGCCACGTCATGCACCCGCAGGATGTGCGCGCCGCGCGCCGCGCCGGCCAGTGCGGCGGCGATGCTGCCGCCCAGCCGCCGGTCGACGGTCCGCCCCGTCACCGCGCCTATCATCGATTTGCGGGACATGCCCACCAAGAGCGGGTAGTCGCCCGTTTTCAGCTCGCGCAAGCGCGCGAGCAAGGTGTAATTGTGCTGCACCGTCTTGCCGAACCCGAAGCCGGGATCGAGCACGATGCGTGTGGGCGCCACGCCCCGGCCGCGCAGCGCCGCGGCCCGGTCGGCCAGGTAGCCGCCGACCTCGCCCACCACGTCGTCATAGACCGGCGCATCCTGCATGGTGCGCGGTTCCCCACGCATGTGCATGACGCAAACGGCGCAGGCCGCATCCGCCACGGCCTCGGTGGCGCCGGGCGCCTGGAATCCCATGATGTCGTTGATCATGTCCGCGCCCGCCCGCAGCACGGCGGCCATGACGGCGGGCTTGCAGGTATCCACGGACACGGGCACGCCGCAGTCGCGCAAGGCCTCGACCACCGGCACCACGCGCTGCAGCTCCTCGTCGACGGGGACGGCCTGCGCGCCGGGACGGGTGGATTCGCCGCCCACGTCGAGGATGTCGGCACCCTCGTCGACCAGGCGGCACGCGTGCGCGATCGCCTCGGCGGCGCGAAAGTGCTGCGCGCCGTCCGAGAACGAATCGGGGGTGACGTTGACGACCCCCATCACCAGCGGACGCTGCAGGGTCAGCCGGAAGCGCCCGCAGTCCAGGTATCCGGACATTCGGAGTCCGTCAGACGGGCGTGGCCGCCGGTCCCTTGTCGCCGCTGGGCGCCGCCTGACCGGCCGAGGGCGGCGGCGTGCTGCCGGCGTCGCCGGAAGCGGGCGGCTGCGGCGCACGCGGCGGACGGCCCTGCATGATGTCCTCGATCTGATCGGCGTCGATGGTTTCCCATTCCAGCAGGGCCTTGGCCATCGCATGCATCTTGTCCTGATTGGACTCGATCAGGTTGCGGGCCACGGCGTACTGGGCGTCGATGATGCTGCGGATCTCATGGTCGACCTTTTGCATGGTCGCCTCGGACACATGGGTGGTCTTGGTCACGCTGCGGCCGAGGAAGACCTCGCCTTCGTTCTCGGCATAGACCACCGGCCCGAGCGAATCGGTCATGCCATAGCGCGTGACGATGTCGCGGGCGATGGCCGTGGCGCGCTCGAAGTCGTTGGAGGCACCGGTGGTCATCTGGTTCATGAAGACCTCCTCGGCGATCCGGCCGCCGAACAGCACCGCGATGGTGTTCAGGAGGCGGTCCTTGTCCATGCTGTAGCGGTCGCCCTCGGGCAGCTGCATGGTCACGCCCAGCGCGCGGCCGCGCGGAATGATGGTGACTTTGTGAACGGGATCGGTCTTGGGCAGCAGGCGTGCGACCAATGCATGCCCGGACTCGTGGTAAGCCGTGTTGCGGCGTTCCTCCTCGGGCATGATCAGGGAGCGGCGCTCGGCGCCCATGATGATCTTGTCCTTGGCCTTTTCCAGGTCGGACATGTCGACGGTGCGGCCATTGCGCCGCGCGGCGAACAGGGCGGCCTCGTTGATGAGGTTGGCCAGGTCGGCGCCGGAGAAGCCCGGCGTGCCGCGCGCCAGCACCATGGAGTCGACGTTCTGAGCGATGGGCACCTTGCGCATGTGGACCTTGAGGATCTGCTCGCGCCCGCGGATGTCGGGCAGCGAAACCACCACCTGGCGGTCGAAACGGCCCGGGCGCAGGAGCGCCGGGTCCAGCACGTCGGGCCGGTTGGTGGCGGCGATCACCAGCACGCCTTGCCCGGTTTCGAAGCCGTCCATCTCGACCAGCAGCTGGTTGAGGGTTTGCTCGCGCTCGTCGTTGCCGCCGCCCAGGCCCGCGCCGCGCTGGCGGCCGACCGCATCGATTTCATCGATGAAAATGATGCACGGGGATTGCTTTTTGGCGTTCTCGAACATGTCGCGCACGCGGGCCGCGCCCACGCCGACGAACATTTCGACGAAATCCGAACCCGAGATGCTGAAGAACGGCACCTTGGCCTCGCCGGCGATGGCCTTGGCCAGCAGCGTCTTGCCGGTACCCGGAGGCCCGACCATCAGCACCCCGCGCGGGATGCGGCCGCCCAGGCGCTGGAATTTGGTCGGGTCGCGCAGGAAATCGACCAGTTCCTGGACGTCTTCCTTGGCCTCGTCGCAACCCGCGACGTCGGCAAAGGTGATGGTGTTGTTGTTTTCATCGAGCATGCGCGCGCGCGACTTGCCGAAGCTGAATGCCCCGCCCTTGCCACCGCCCTGCATCTGGCGCATGAAAAAGATCCACACCCCGATCAGCAGCAGCATCGGGAACCAGGAAATGAACAGGCTGGTCAGGAAGGAAGGTTCCTCGCGCGCGCGGCCGGAGACCTGGACGCCGTTCTTGACGAGTTCGGGCACCATCCAGAGGTCGCCCGGGGACGTCAGGCTGTACGAGCGGCCGGATTCCGGGGTCACGAAGAGCGTGTCGCCCTGGATGTCGACCTTGTTGATGCGTCCGGCCCGCGCGTCATTCATGAACTGCGTGTAGCTGACGGTGTCGTTCGTGACCGGATGGCCTTCGAACTGTTTGAACACCGTGAAGAGCACGAGCGCGATCACCATCCAGACCGCGATCTTGGAAAACGAGTTGTTCAAAGCCAACCTCCTGCGTATGCTGTCGTCGGCCAGTCGCTTGATTACAATAAGCTGACAAAACCGTCAATGCTTCATTCTACCTGAATCCAGGCGTCAGTCCGTGCCGTTTCCCGCGTCTGTGCCGGCGGTCTCCTTCAGGCCACGCGCGACCAGAAAGGTTTCCGAGGATTTGTCCCGCGAGGCCTTGGGCTTGCGTTCCACGACGCGGACGAAATGGCGCTTGAAGGATTCGACCACCTGTGAAAATCCGCTGCCGTGGAAGGCCTTGACCACCAGCGCGCCATCGGGCCGCAGGTGGCCCAGGGCAAATTCCAGGGCCAGCTCGCACACATGGGCGATGCGCGCCGCGTCGGCCGAGGCCACACCGGACAAATTGGGGGCCATGTCGGAAATTACAAGGTCCACCGGCTGGTCGCCGAGGCACCGCCGCAGTTCATCCAGGACGGCGTCGTCGCGGAAATCCCCCTGGATGAACTCCACCCCGGCGATGGGCTCCATCGGCAGCAGGTCCACGGCGATGATCCGGCCGTCGATCGAACCGCCTGGCCCCGCCAGCCGCTCGCGAACGACCTGGGACCAGCTGCCGGGGGTGGATCCCAGATCCACCACCACGTCGCCGCGGCGCAACAAGCGCTCGACGTCCAGGATCTCGGCCAGCTTGAATGCCGCCCGGGCGCGATAGCCTTTCTGTTGCGCCATTTTGACGTAGGGGTCGTTGATATGCTGCTGGACCCAGGCTTTGGAGAATTTTTTCTTGGCCATTACCGTACAATTCCGCTATGCCCAAACTCGAATTGACATCCCATGAACGCAGCGCTCTGCGCGCCGCGGCCCATCCCTTGCGTCCCGTCGTGCTGATCGGCGACCGGGGCCTGAGCGAATCCGTCCTGAACGAAATCGACCGCAGCCTCGCAGCGCACGAACTGATCAAGGTGCGCGTGGGGGGCGCCGAACGCGAGGAGCGCGCGGCCATGCTCGAGGCCATCTGCGAGGCGCTCTCGTGCGCCGCGGTGCATCATCTGGGCAAGACGCTGATTATCTATCGGCCCGACCTCGCCGCGCAACAGGCCCAGGCCGAGGCCCGCAATGCCACCCGCGCCGTGCGCAAGCCGTCGGATCCCCACATCCCCAAGAAGCAGGCCGCCCTGGGCCGCGGCCAGGCCAAGCCCGCGCGCGCCGCCGCCAAGCCCGCGGACGGCACCCGCAAGGCCGCGCCCGCCGCGACACACGCAAGAAAAAGCGACGCCCCTGCCTCGCAGGGACGCCGCCCCGATGCGCCAGCGCGCACCCCTCGCCGTCCGGCCGCCGCGCCCGGCATCCCGCGCCGCAGCGGCGGCAGCGCCCTGACGCTGCGCGCCGGGGCGCGGCGCGGCCGCACTACACGTAGCTGACGGAGCACACCTCGTACTCGCGCACGCCCGCGGGCGCCCGGACCTCGACCACGTCGCCTTCGCTTTTGCCGATGAGGGCGCGGGCCACGGGGCTGGAGACCGAAATCATGTTGGCACGGATGTCGGCCTCGAGGTCGCCCACGATCTGGTAGCGCAGGCGCTCGCCCGACTCCAGGTCCTCGATCTCGACGGTGGCGCCGAACACCGCCTGGCCGGCCACATCCAGGTCGGCCGGATTGATGATCTGGGCGTTGGACAGGGTGCCCTCGAGTTCCTGAATGCGGCCCTCGATGAAGCCCTGGCGCTCGCGCGCCGCATCGTATTCGGCGTTCTCGGACAGGTCACCCTGCGCCCGCGCCTCGGCGATGGCGTTGATGACTTCCGGACGGTCGACCGTCTTGAGGCGATGCAACTCGGCTTGTAAACGCTCTGCCCCGCGAGCTGTCAAAGGGATCGCAGACATGACTCTACCTGACTCAAAAAGCCCCGCACCGCGCCTTCGGCTTGCTGCCCCCCGAGGGGGTGCATTTGCCTTGGAGCGGTCCGGCGGCAAAAGTAAAAAGACGCCTCGCACACGAGAGGCGCCTGACCTTGCACTGACGGATCGGCCGGGCATGCTTGCACCCGGCGTGGGCGGCAAGCGGATCGGCCATCGGCCGATTCCACGGGGTACGCCCCGCAAGTTGCCCGCCCAAAATAAAGCCCCGGCCGAAGTCACCGGGGTACTTGAGGCTATTTTGAGCAAAACGCCGGGAAAAAGCAAGCCCCAGTCCCCAGTCCCCAGTCCCCAGTCCCCAGTCCCCAGTCCCCAGTCCCCAGTCCCCAGTCCCCCGTCCCCCGTCCCGCCGGACGCCGGGGCTCGTCCTGCGCGCCTGGGGCTGTCCCTCAGCCCCGCTGGCGCCGGCCCTTCAGCAGCGCATACAGGATGATGGCGCCGAAAGTCGCGGTGCCGATACCGTCCAGGCGGAAGGCGCCGATGGCGACCGAGAAATTGCCGGCGCCCAGGATCAAGGTGACCGCGGCCACGATCAGATTGCGGTTGTCGCTGAAATCGACCTGGTTCACGACCCAGATGCGCGCCCCCGCGATGGTGATCAGGCCGAACACCACGATCGACATGCCGCCCAGCACGGGCGCCGGAATGGCCTGGATCACCGCCCCGAACTTGGGCGAGAAGCCCAGGAAGATCGCAATCAGCGCCGCGACCACGAAAACCAGGGTGGAATAGATGCGAGTGACGGTCATGACGCCGATATTTTCGGCATAGGTGGTCACGCCGGTGCCGCCGACCGCCCCCGACACCATGGTGGCCACGCCGTCGCCGATGAAGGCGCGGCCCAGGTAGCGGTCCAGGTTCTGGCCGGTCATGGCGCTGACCGCCTTGATGTGGCCCAGGTTCTCGGCCACCAGGATGATGGCCACGGGCGCGATCAGGCTGATGGCGTGCGCCTCGAACACCGGCGTCGAGAACGTCGGCAGGCCCAGCCAGGGCGCGGCACCGATGGCGCTGAAATCAATGGGCGTACCCATGCCCAGGCCGTTGGTGAGGACGGCATAGATCACGCAGGCCAGCAGCAGGCCCACCAGGATCAGCAGGCGCTGGACCATGCCGCGGGTGTAGACCGCCACCCCGCCCACGCACAGGATGGTCATGATGGCCATGGCGGACTCGAACAGCGTTCCGCCCATGGCCCCCTTGGCGGCGATGGGTGCGAGGTTCAGGCCGATGACGGCCACCACGGCGCCGGTGACCACCGGCGGCATCCAGGCGTCGATCCAGCCCGAGCCCCCATCGGTCCTGGCGCTGATCCAGGCGGTCAGCACGCCGATCGCCGTATAGACCAGGCCGCAGATGATGATGGCCCCCAGGGCGACGCCGATGTTCGGATTTGGCCCGCTGCCCGCGTAGCCGGTCACCGCGATGACCCCGCCGATGAAGGCGAAGCTGGAGCCCAGATAGCTGGGCACGCGCCCGCCCACGAAGAGAAAGAAGATCAGCGTGCCGATCCCGGACATGAGGATCGCCATGTTCGGATCGAAACCCATGATGAGCGGCGCGAGGATCGTGGAGCCGAACATGGCGACCACGTGCTGCGCGCCCATCGCCACCGTCTGGGGCCAGGGCATGGTCTCGTCGGGCTGGACCACGGCGCCCGCGGCGGCGCCGGGTACGCGGCGCCACTGCGGAAAATAGGAATTGGACATGGGGAACGGGCCTCGGGAAAAGGTGGACGCGGGAGGGGTGGCGCAAGTTTATGGCTGGTCGGCCACCCCGCGCAAGCCTTCCGTCAAGACCCGTAAAGGCTAGACAATGGATCTATGCCGCTGGATACAGGTCTCCAGGACCTCCTCACCGGGGCGGCTCCACCAGTCCTCGGAAAAGATCTCGACCTCGCAAAGGCCCGCATAGCCGGCCGCCTCCATCTCGCGGCGGATGGTCTTGAGCTCGATCACGCCGTCGCCCATCATGCCGCGGTCGTTCAGGAGGTCGCGCGTGGGCGCGAGCCAGTCGCACACATGGTAGGCCAGCAGCCGATCGGCGCCGGCACGCCGGATCTGCCCATGGAGCTTCGGATCCCACCACACGTGATAGACGTCCACGGCCACGCCCAGCATGCCGGTGCGCTCCGGATCGAGCTCATCGCACAGGTCCAGCGCCTGCTCGAGCGTATTGACGCAGGCGCGCTCGGCGGCCTGCATGGGATGCAGGGGCTCGATCGCCAGCGGCATGCCGACCGTGCGGGCGTACTCCAGCGTGGCGGCGATGCCGTCGCGCACCTCGCTGCGCGCCCGCGCGATGTCGGTATAGGCCGGCGCGCCCTGCAGCGCACCGGGCAGGGCCCCCACCACCAGGACGAGGCAGGGCGCATCCAGCGTGCGGGCCTCGTCCACCGCGCGCCGATTGTCCTCGAGCGCCGCGGCCAAACCGGCCGCGTCCGCCGCCGGGTAGAATCCGCCGCGGCAATAGCCCGACAGGCGGATCCCCGTTTCCCGCAGGCGCCGAGCCACGATGTCCAGGCCGACGGCGGCCACCTGGTCGCGCCAGGGCGCGATCGCCCGGATGTCGCGCCGGGCGCATTCATCGATGATGGTATCCAGCCGCCACTGCTTGCGCACCGTGGCGGTGTTCAGGGACAGAAGTTCGTGATCCTTGGACAAATCCCGCATGCCGCGCCTCTCAGGATTGATGAATGCCGTGGACCGCCAGCCACTGCGCCATGCGCTGGACGGCCAGGTCGGGGCGCTCGAGCACACCGGCCTGGTCGGCCAGGCGGAACAGTTCGGCGATGTGCTGCAGGGACCGGGCGCTCTGCTGCCCACCCACCATCGAGAAGTGGTCCTGGTGGCCATTGAGCCAGGCGACGCAGACCACGCCCGTCTTGTAGAACCGGGTCGGCGCCGCGAAGATATGCCGCGACAGCGGCACGGTCGGCGCGAGGATCTCGTGGAAGCGCGCCGCGTCCCCCGCCGCCAGCGCGGCCAGCGCGGCGCTGGCCGCCGGCGCGATGGCGTCGAAGATCCCCAGCAGCGCATCGCTGTGGCGATGCGTGGGCAGCTCGCCCACGCCGTCGCCGGCGATCAGCTCGGCATAATTGAAATCGTCGCCGGTATACATGCGCACCCCCTCGGGCAGGCGGCGGCGCATCTCAAGCTCGCGGTCCTTGTCCAGCAGCGAGACCTTGATGCCGTCGACCTTGGCGGCATGGTCGGCGATGACGCCCAGCGCGGTGTCCATCGCCCGCGAGATGTCCTCGTCGCCCCAGTAGCCTCGCAATTGGGGGTCGAACATGTCGCCCAGCCAGTGCAGGATCACGGGCTCGCGCACCTGCTCGAGGATGCGGCCGTAGACCCGGGCATAATCCTCGGGGCCGCGCGCCACGCGCACCAGGGCGCGGCTGGCCATCAGGATCAGCCGCCCGCCCAGGGCCTCGATCGCCTCGACCTGCTGCTCGTAAGCCGCGATGACGTCCTCGAGCGTGCGCGCCGCCTCGGGGGCCAGGTGATCGGTCCCGCAGCCCGAGGCCACGCTGGCGCCGGGCACATCGCGCGCGGCATCGAGCGAGCGCCGGATGAGTTCCAGCGAGGTCGTCCAATCGAGGCCCATGCCGCGTTGCGCCGTGTCCATGGCCTCGGCCACCCCCAGGCCCAGGGACCACAGGTGGCGGCGGTAATCGATGGTGGCGTCCCAATCGATGGCGCAATCGACCCAGGGGTCCACGGCCGCGAGAGGATCCGAGACGACGTGGGCCGCTGAATAAGCGATGCGGTTGAAGGCCGCGCCACCGGCCGGCCGGGGCGCGGCGACGCCGCGCAAGGTATAGGTTTCAAGCCCGCCGGACGGCGTGGGCAGCAGGATGCGGTTGCTCATGAGGCCTCCTCGGTCAGTGATTCGGGAACAGCGCCGGCACGTCGACCCAGCGACGCTCCTTCCAGCTTTGCAGCGCCGTCTCGACGAGCTGCACGCCCTTGGCCCCTTCCTCCAGGGTCCAGCGGAAGGGTTCGTCGGCCGCGACGTGGCGGATGAAATGCTCCCACTGGATCTTGAACCCGTTGTCGTAGACTTCAGTGTCCGGCACCGTCTGCCACTGGTCCATGAACGGCATCTTTTGTTTTTCGTCGGGGTTCCAGACCGGGCGCGGCGTGTTCACCCGCGCCTGCGACACGCAATCGGTCAGGCCGGCGACCGCCGAGCCATGCGTGCCGTCGACATGGAAGGTCACCAGATCGTCGCGGCGCACGCGCGTGGTCCAGGAGCTGTTGACCTGGGCGATGACGGGCTCGCCGCCATGGCCCTTGAGCTCGAAGGTGGCGTAGGCGGCGTCATCGGCGGTCGCCTCGTACAGCCGGCCCTGCTCGTCCCAGCGCTCGGGAATGTGGATGGCGCCCAGGCAGGATACGGACTGGACCTCGCCGAACAAGTTATCCAGCACATAGCGCCAATGGCAGACCATGTCGAGGATCATGCCGCCGCCGTCCTCCTTGCGGTAATTCCAGGATGGGCGCTGGATGGGCTGCAGGTCGCCTTCGAACACCCAGTAGCCGAATTCGATGCGCACCGAGAGCATGCGCCCGAAAAAGCCCGAGCGGCGCAGCATGTCGAGTTTGCGCAGGCCCGGCAGGAACAGCTTGTCCTGGACCACGCCGTGCTTGATGCCGGCCTCGCGCGCCAGGCGGCAAACCCTCAGGGCCTCATCCAGGCCCGTGGCGATGGGCTTTTCGCAATAGATGTGCTTGCCGGCGGCAATGGCGCGCGCCAGCAGGTCGGGGCGCATCTGCGTGGTGCCGGCGTCGAAGAACACCGTGTCCTCGGGATTGGCCAGGGCGGCGTCCAGGTCGTCGCTGTAGCGTTCGATCCCGTGGGCCTGCGCCAGCGCGCGGACCTTGTCCAGGTTGCGCCCCACCAGGATGGGATCGGGCATCACCCGGTCGCCATTGGCCAGGGCCACCCCGCCCTGGCGGCGGATCGCCACGATCGAGCGGATCAAGTGCTGGTTCATGCCCATGCGTCCGGTGACGCCGTGCATGATGATTCCAAGACGTTGCGTATTCATGGAAGTCCTTTTGATTCAGTAAGTGGAACGCATGGCGTCCCAGGAAACATGCCCCCCGGCCGTTCCGGTGGCGAAGCCGGGGCAGTCGAGGTTGCTTAGATCGATCTGACCGTTGTCGATGCGTAGCCGCACGGCGCCGTCGCTGTGCCCATAGAGCGTCGGGAAACCGCCGAGGAAGCCGCTTTGCTCGGTATCTGGTGCGGCAGCCAGGCCGTTGACGTAGTGGTGGCCGTTGCGTTCGACATGGGTGAGGCCCAGCCAGCCCACCAGCGCCAGATCCTGCTGGATGCCCAGGCCGGCCTGCATGGTCAGGTCCTCGCCCGACAGGAAGTATTCGCGTCCGGCCTCGCGCGACCAGGCTGCGCAGCGCGCCGCATTGAGCACGGATTTGTAGAAACCCTTGCAGCTCTTGCTGGAGATGCCGGTATAGCCCGCCGCCCGGGCACGCGGAAACGCATCGAGCGTCGCATCCGACTCATCCACCAGCAAGGGCACGCGCAGGCCCAGCGCCGAGACGTCGGCGTCCAGCGCATGGGCGCGCGCCATGGGCTGTTCGACGAAGGCCAGGCAGGCCCTCAGGGGTGCCAGGCCCGGATGCCGCTCGAGCTGGTCGAGGAACTCGGCCAAGTGCGCGGCATCACGGTATTGTTCGTTGCCGTCGAAGGTCACCAGGCGCATCGCGTCGTGGATGACGGGCGCGATCTCGGCCAGGCGCTCGACGTCCGCTGCGGCATCGCCCGAGAGCTTGAGCTTGAAGTGCCGATGGCCGTAGCGGGCAATGGCTTGCGTGAGGGTGCAGGGCAATCCGTCCTCGGGCGAACCGGGCAGCGGATCGACGAGCGCATCGGCCAGCCCGACCGTGTGGCGGGCCGCGACCGTGCGCCCCGCCAGGGAGGCGGGATGCGCGGCGAGGAAGGCATCCAGGTCGAAATCCCGCAGGTCGTCGGCCAGGCCGGTGCCGTCCAGGCGCATGCCCGCGGCGTTGGCGGACATGGCCGCGCTGAAGCCGGTTCCCAGAGCGCGGCACACGGCATCGAACACGGCGCGATCCACCAGCGCGGGGCCGTATGAGGCCACCAGGGCCGGCAGGCCGCGCCGCGCCGCGGATTCATGGATGCCGCGATAGTGGCGGGCGAAATGCCCCCAGGCGGTGTCCGGGGCCGAGTCGGAACGATAGGCCTCGCGGGCCAGGATCAGCGCCTCGCGCAACTGGCCGAAATTCTGCTCCTGCGAGAGCGCCGGGCTCTTGTCGAACCATTTGGGGATCATCATCTCGGCCGCGCAACCGGTCGACGTCGAGCCATCCTCGAGGCGAATGCGCGCCGTGGCGTAGGCCTGCGGGCAGGCCCGCACGGTGGCGCTGCCGAACCTGAAGGGCAGCCGCAGGGCGACATCGCGCTCGGCAAAGCCGATGTCCTCGATTACAAAGCGTATGGCTTGCATGTCTCGTCCCGCACCGGGCGGGTTCTCAGTGGTCCAATATGCCTTCGGAATAGAAGTGCGCGCGGACCTGCTTGGCGTACTTCGCGAACTCGGGCGTGCCCATGATGTCCAGCGGGCGCAGGCGCGGCAGGTCGATGTCGTAGACGGCTGCGATCGAGCCCGGGCGCTCGCTCATGACGATGACCCGGTCCGACAGGAAGATCGCCTCGGGAATGCTGTGAGTGATCAGCAGGACCGTCTTGCGCGATTCCGCCCAGATCCGCTGCAGCTCGAGGTTCATTTTCTCGCGCGTCATGGCATCCAGCGCGCCGAAGGGTTCGTCCATCAGCAACAGCGCCGGGTCATGCAGCAGCGCCCGGCAGATCGAGGCACGCTGCTGCATGCCGCCCGAGAGCTGCCAGGGGTATTTCTTTTCGAAGCCCGACAGGCCGGTCATCTCGATGAGCTGGAGCGCGCGCTCGCGCGCCGGCCCCATCGGCATGCGGCGCATCTCGGCCTGCAGCAGAATGTTGTCCAGCACGCTGCGCCAGGCCAGCAGGACCGCGCTCTGGAACACGATGCCCACGTCCTTGCGCGGCCCGTCGACGGGCTTGCCCGCCAGCGACAGCCGGCCCGCGGTGATCGGCAACAGACCGGCCACCATCTTGAGCAGCGTGCTCTTGCCGCAGCCCGAGGGCCCGACGACGGACACGAACTCGCCCTTGCGGATGCTGAAATCCAGCGGTTTGAGGGATTCCACCGGGCCATCGCGGGTCTCGTAGACCTTGGTGACGCCGGCGGCTTCGATCAGGATGTCGTCAGACATGGGCGAGTCCAATACAGCTTCAGTTCTTGGGGAGATAGTCGAGGGTCACGTAGTCGGCCGGGGTGCCGCGGTGCGCCGGGTCGACCCCGCCGTACTCGACCAGCAGGTCCAGCGATTTGTCCACGTTGTCCATGGCGACGCGGAACGGCGGCTGGCCTTCCGTGTCCTTGGTGTGATAGAGCTCGATGCTGCGTTGCAGGCCGACCAGCAGGGTCTCGGATACACCCGCCTTGGGCTTGGCCTCGAGCATGGCGTCCACGGCCGCCTGCGGATCCTTGACCGTCGCCTCGACGGCACGGGTGGAGGCGCGCATGAAGCGGCGCGCCAGATCCTCGTTCGCGGCCAGCCAGTCCTTGTTGACGATGATGCCCGAGCTGATCTGGTTGACGCCCGAGTCGGCAAAGCGGATCGGATGGACCACCTTGCCGGTGGCGTCCTGCAGCTTGATGGCCTGGTCCATGACGTAGCCCAGCAGCATGTCGGCACGGCCGGTCATGACGGCGTTGAGTTTCGTCTGGGCGTCGCCCGAGACGATGTTGATCTGGCTGGGATCGATGTTGTTGGCCTTGAGGAAGATCGGCCACATCTGCGACATCGAGTCGCCCGGGGTGACCGCCACGGTCTTGCCGATGATCTGCTGGGGCGTCTTGATGCCCTTTTCCTCGAAGCCCATGACCGACATCGGGCTGAGCTGGAACAGCACGCCGGTGGAGATCAGGGGGGCGCCCTTGGCGGCCGCCTTGATCATGGTGGTCACGTCGATGTAGCCGAAGTTCACGGACTTGGCGGCGACGGCCTGCGCGGTGACAGCGGAGCCCCGGCCCTCCTGGATGTCGAGATTGATGCCTTCGTCAGCGTAGTAGCCGAGCTTCTTGCCCAGGAAGAACGGCGCATGCTCGCTGTACAGATACCAGTTCAGCATCAACGTGACGTCGTCCTTGGGTTTGTCCTGAGCCTGGGCCGGCGCGGCGCCCAGCATCGCGGCGGTCAGGGCCAGGCCCAGCCCTGCTTTGAGCAAGTTGCGAATCATGCGTGTCTCCTTTGGGCGCTGCCGGCCCGTCATTGTCCAAGCCGCCATGAGCGACTACGAAAAAACCAAGTATTCCCCGGCGCGAGCCTGCCGTCGTCTAATTGACGCGCTGCGAGGCATGCCAGGGGATCATCATGCGCTCGATCAGGTCGACGACGGCGAACAGCAGCACGCCGATGACCGACAGCAGCACCAAGCCGGCGAACATCAGCGGCAGGTCGAAGTTTCCGTTGGCCACCTGCAGGACGTAGCCGATGCCGGAATTCGAACCGACGAATTCGCCCACCACCGCACCGACCACGGCGAGCGTGACCGACACCTTGAGGCCGCTGAACATGGCCGGCAGCGCCGCCGGCAGGCTGATCTTGAAAAAGGTCTGCAGGCGGCTGGCGCCCATGGAGCGGGCCAGGTCGAGCATATCGGACTCGACCGACTTGAAGCCCATGACGGTGGACACGACGATCGGGAAGAAGCCCAGCAGAAACGCGGTGATGACCTTGGGGAGGATGCCGAAGCCGAACCACACCACGAACAGCGGGGCGATCGCGACCTTGGGCACGCTTTGCGAGAACACCAGCAGCGGATAGACGTAGGATTCGACGATCCGGGAATAGGCGATCACCATGGCGATCGGCACGCCGACCACGATGGACAGGAGAAAGCCCCAGACGGTCGCCTCGGTGGTGAAGTAGCTTTCGGACAGCAGCATCGGCCATTGCTCGACGAGCTGGACCATGACTTTGCCCGGCGGCGGGATGAGGTAGGCGGGAATGCTGAAAAGCCGGATGGTGAGATCCCAGAGCACGACCAGGAACACGACCAGCAGGATCGGCCGTATGGCCGGTGACATGATCAACTTGCGAAACATCCAGGGCTCCCCGCAGTGTCGCCTGCCATGTTCCGGCCTGCGCCCCACGTTTTTTCCTTAATTCACTGAATGGTGAATTATGATCGTAAGGCGAATCAGGTGTCAATAACGACCGGGCCTAGGGATATCCCTCGCCGTCGTCCGGCTGGCTGGACGCGTAGCCGACCACCAGGTCGGTCATGTGGGCCAGGCGCTGGTCCAGGGCGTCGGGCGCGCGCAGGTCGCGTCCGAAGATCACCGACAGCGTGTGGTTGTTGGCCAGGTAGAAAAAGCCCAGCGAGGCGATGGAGATATAGAGCTGCACGGGGTCGATGCCCGCGCGGAAAATGCCTTGCGCGCGACCGCGCGCCAACAGGGTGTCGAGCATCTGCACCAATGGCGAGTGCATTTCGCGGATCTTGCTGGATTTCTTGAGGTGGCTGGCCCGCAGCAGGTTTTCGCTGCCCAGCAGGGACAGGAATTCGGGATGCTCGAGGAAATAATGCCAGGTGAAGGTCACCAGCTTGCGCAGGGCCTGGACCGGATCGAGCACATCGAGGTGCAGCCCCTGCTCGGCCGCCCGGATGTCCGCATACGCACCCTCCAGCACCGACAGGAACAGGGCGTTCTTGTTGCCGAAGTAATAGTAGATCAGGCGCTTGTTGACGCCCGCACGCTCGGCGATGCGGTCGACCCGCCCGCCGGCGAAGCCGTGCTCGGCGAATTCGTCGCGCGCGGCCCTCAAAATTGCGGCCTGGGAGCGGTCGGTGTCGCGCGAGGCGGGAAGATGCGTGGCGTGGGTCGGTTCCATGAGGGGCATTTTACGGGCGCTCGGCCTGTTCGAGGCCGGCGCCCGGGTCCATGTCCATGGAACGGTCAGGCTGCGTGCATGGCCTGCAGGGCGTAGACCTTCAGGCCGCCGCCATGGCGCAGGTACTGCAGCCCCTCGACCGCGGCGCGCGCACCGGCGATGGTCGTGAAGAACGTCACCCGGTTGGCCAGGGACTGGATGCGGATGGTGCGCGAGTCGGCGATGGCGTTGCGGCGTTCCTCGACGGTGTTGATGACCATCGCGATCTCGCCGTTCTTGAGCATGTCGACGATGTTGGGGCGGCCCTCGGTGACCTTGTTGACGATCTGCACCCGCAAGCCGGCGCCCTCGATGACGGCGGCCGTGCCGCGCGTGGCCACCAGGTCGAAGCCCATGGCGGCCAGGCCGCGGGCAACCTCGACGGCGCGCGGCTTGTCCTGGTCGCGCACGCTGATGAAGACGCGGCCCGATTCAGGCAGCCAGGCGCCGGCGGCGATCTGCGATTTCACGAAGGCCTCGCCGAAGGATTCGCCCACACCCATCACCTCGCCGGTGGACTTCATCTCGGGCCCCAGGATGGTGTCCACGCCGGGGAACTTGACGAAGGGGAAGACGGCCTCCTTGACGCAATAGTGGCGCGGCGCCGGGATCGAGGCGATGCCTTGATCCGCCAGCGTGCTGCCCGCCATCACGCGCGCGGCGATCTTTGCGAGCTGCTTGCCGGTGGCCTTGGAGACGTACGGCACGGTGCGCGAGGCGCGCGGGTTGACCTCGAGCACGTAGACCTCGCCGTCCTGGATGGCGAACTGCACGTTCATCAGGCCCTTGACGCCCAGGGCGCGCGCCATCAGGGCGGTCTGGCGCTCGATCTCGGCGACCGTCTCGTCCGACAGCGAATACGGCGGCAGGCTGCAGGCCGAATCGCCCGAGTGCACGCCGGCCTGCTCGATGTGCTCCATCACGCCGCCGATGATGACCTGCTCGCCGTCGGCCAGGCAGTCCACGTCGACTTCGGTGGCATTGTTCAGGAAGTGGTCCAGCAGCACTGGGGAATCGTTGCTGACCTTGACGGCCTCGCGCATGTAGCGCTCGAGATCCTGGGGCTCGTGGACGATCTCCATGGCGCGGCCGCCCAGGACGTAGCTGGGGCGCACCACCAGGGGATAGCCGATCTCGCCGGCCAGGGCGAGGGCCTCGTTCTCGGTGCGCGCCGTGCGGTTGGCGGGCTGGCGCAGGCCGAGCTTGGTCAATAGTTTCTGGAACCGTTCGCGGTCCTCGGCCACGTCGATCGAATCGGGGCTGGTGCCGATGATGGGCACGCCGTTGGCCTCGAGCGCGCGCGCGAGCTTCAGCGGGGTCTGGCCGCCGTACTGGACGATCACGCCGGCCGGGTTTTCCTTGTGCACGATCTCGAGCACGTCCTCGAGCGTCAGGGGCTCGAAGTACAGGCGGTCGGAGGTGTCGTAGTCGGTGGAGACCGTCTCGGGGTTGCAGTTGACCATGATGGTCTCGAAGCCGTCCTCGCGCAGCGCCAGCGCGGCATGCACGCAGCAGTAGTCGAACTCGATGCCTTGGCCGATGCGGTTGGGGCCGCCCCCCAGGACGATGATCTTGCGGCGGTCCGTGGGCTCGGCCTCGCACTCGTCCTCGTAGGTGGAGTACAGATAGGCGGTTGTGGTGGGGAATTCGGCCGCGCAGGTGTCGACGCGCTTGTAGACGGGGCGCACGTTCATCTGGTGGCGCAGCTTGCGCACCTCGGCCTCGGTGGTGTCCAGCAGGAAGGCCAGGCGCCGGTCCGAGAAGCCGCGCCGCTTGAGTTCGCGGACCGTGCGGTCGTCGAGATCGCTGAGGGTGCGTTGCTCGAGAGCCAGCTCGATGTCGACGATTTCCTTGATCTGGGCGAGGAACCACGGGTCGATGCTCGTCAGGGCATGGACCTCGTCGAGGGTAAAGCCCTGCGCGAAGGCGTCGCCCACGTACCAGATGCGCTCGGGGCCGGGCTCGCCCAGTTCGATCTGCAGGCGTTCGCGATCGGTGGTCTTTTGATTGAGGCCGTCGACGCCGACCTCGAGGCCGCGCAAGGCCTTCTGAAACGATTCCTGGAAGGTGCGGCCGATGGCCATGACCTCGCCCACCGATTTCATCTGGGTGGTCAGGCGGGCGTCGGCCTGCGGGAATTTCTCGAAGGCGAAGCGCGGCACCTTGGTGACGACGTAGTCGATGGCCGGCTCGAACGAGGCCGGGGTCGCGCCGCCGGTGATCTCGTTGCGCAGTTCGTCGAGCGTATAGCCCACCGCCAGGCGCGCGGCCACCTTGGCGATCGGAAAGCCGGTGGCCTTGGACGCCAGGGCCGACGAGCGCGAGACGCGCGGGTTCATCTCGATGACGATCATGCGGCCGTTGGCCGGATTGACGGCGAACTGCACGTTCGATCCGCCGGTGTCCACGCCGACCTCGCGCAGCACCGCGATCGACGCATCGCGCATGATCTGGTATTCCTTGTCGGTCAAGGTCTGGGACGGGGCCACCGTGATCGAGTCGCCCGTGTGCACGCCCATGGGGTCGAGGTTCTCGATCGAACACACGATGATGCAGTTGTCGACGCTGTCGCGCACGACCTCCATCTCGAATTCCTTCCAGCCCAGCAGGGATTCCTCGATCAGCAGCTCGTTCGTCGGCGAGGCCTCGAGGCCGCGGCGGCAGATCACCTCGAATTCCTCGCTGTTGTACGCGATCCCCCCGCCCGTGCCGCCCAGCGTGAAACTGGGCCGGATGACCACCGGGAATCCCGAATGGCCGAGCTCGGCCGCGATGCGGCGCTGGACGTCCCAGGCCTCGTCCATGCTGTGGGCGACGCCGGACTTGGCCGACTCGAGCCCGATGTCGGTCATGGCCTGCTTGAATTTCTGGCGGTCCTCGGCCTTTTCGATGGCCTGGGCATTGGCGCCGATGAGTTCCACCCCGTGACGCTCCAGCACGCCGTGGCGCGCCAGGTCCAGGGCGCAGTTCAGCGCGGTCTGCCCGCCCATGGTGGGCAGCAGCGCGTCGGGTTTTTCCGCCTCGATGATTTTTTCGACCGCCTGCCAGGTGACGGGCTCGATGTAGGTGACGTCGGCCGTCTCCGGATCCGTCATGATGGTGGCCGGATTGCTGTTGACCAGGATGGTGCGGAACCCTTCGGCCTTTAGGGCCTTGCAGGCCTGGGCCCCGGAATAGTCGAATTCGCAGGCCTGGCCGATGATGATCGGGCCGGCGCCGATGATGAGGATGCTCTGGATGTCTGAACGCTTGGGCATGGGATGGCGGTGGTTTTCTTATTGGGAGGACTGGGCCTTGTGGCGGGCCATCAGGTCGATGAACTTGTCGAACAGCACCAGGATGTCGTGCGGTCCCGGGCTGGCCTCGGGATGTCCCTGGAAGCAGAAGACCGGGCGGTCGGTGAGCTCGAAGCCCTGCAAGGTGCCGTCGAAGAGCGACACGTGGGTGACCCGGGCGTTGGCCGGCAGGGTGTCGCCATCCACCGTGAAGCCGTGGTTCTGGCTGGTGATGAACACGCGGCCGGTGTCGAGGTCCTGCACCGGGTGGTTGGCGCCGTGATGGCCGGCCTTCATCTTGATCGTATGCCCGCCCAGGGTCAGGCCCAGGACCTGCTGGCCCAGGCAAATGCCGAAGAGCGGGATGCCGCGCTCGAGCACGGCGCGGCAAGTGTCGGCCGCATAGTCGCACGCGGCCGGATCACCCGGACCGTTGGACAGGAACACGCCGTCGGGCTGCTGGGCGAGGATGTCCTCGACCGGCGTGGTGGCGGGCACCAGCGTGATGCGGCAGCCGCGGTCGGCCAGCAGGCGCAGGATGTTGGCCTTGATGCCGTAGTCGTAGGCGACGACGTGGAACAGATCGCCGTCGCGGCGGCTGAAGCCCTGGCCCAGCGCCCAGGTGCCCTGGGCCCAGGCCCCGGCCTGCCGGGTGCCGACCGCCGCGGCGAGATCCTGGCCGGCCATGCCCGGAAAGCCGCGGGCGAGTTCGATCGCGCGCTCGACGTCCTCGCCGACCAGGATGCAGGCGCCCTGGGCGCCGTGGTCGCGCAGGATGCGCGTGAGCTTGCGCGTGTCAACGCCCGAGATTGCCACCACGCCCTGCGCCTTGAGGTAGTCGGGCAAGGTCTGGCTGGCCCGGAAGCTGGACATGCGGGCGGGACAGTCGCGCACGACGAGGCCGGCGGCATGCACCTTGGAGGACTCGACGTCCTCGGGATTGACCCCGGTGTTGCCGATGTGCGGATACGTGAGGGTGACGATCTGGCCGCTGTAGCTGGGATCGGTCAGGATTTCCTGATAGCCGGTCATCGAGGTATTGAAGACGATCTCGGCCACGCTGTGGCCGTCCGCCCCGATGGATACGCCCCGAAACACAGTACCGTCAGCCAAGGCTAGAATCGCTGGAACAAGGCCGCTGGGACCCTCGGGAAAGATTGACGGCAGCAAGATAAACCCCGGTTGTAATGTCGATATGCAAACTTTCCCATTATACAGTCTCGGACCGCCCCACCCCCCTGCCCCGTCCAAATGCACTACAGTAGGGCTTTTCACATTTTTGTTGCTGCAGCCATGTCCTCCGAACTCGAATCCCTGCGCGCCTTGACCACGGTCGTCGCCGATACCGGCGATTTCGAGGCCATGCGCGCCTATCGTCCCACCGATGCAACGACCAATCCCTCGCTGATCCTCAAGGCCGTCCAGCAGGACGCCTATCGCCCCTTGCTGGAGCAGGTGCTGCGCGACCATCCCGGCGCTGCGCTGGCCGAACAAGTCGATCGCCTGCTGGTCGCCTTCGGCCGCGAGATCCTCGCCATCGTCCCGGGCCGGGTGTCCACCGAGGTCGACGCCCGCCTGTCGTTCGACACCCAGGCCAGCATCGAGCGCGCCCGCCAGATCATCGGCCTGTACGAACGCGCCGGCATCGAGCGCGAACGCGTGCTGATCAAGCTCGCCTCCACCTGGGAAGGCATCCAGGCGGCCCGCGTGCTGCAGGCCGAGGGCATCCACTGCAACCTCACGCTGCTGTTTTCACTGCCCCAGGCGCTGGCCTGCGCCCAGGCCAAGGTCACGCTGATCTCGCCTTTCGTGGGCCGCATCTACGACTGGTTCAAGAAATCCGCCGGGGCGGACTGGGACGAGGCCGCCCATGCCGGCCCCGACGACCCGGGCGTCCGGTCGGTCGAGCGCATCTACACCTATTACAAGGCCTACGACATTCCGACCCAGGTCATGGGCGCGAGCTTTCGCAACATCGGCCAGATCCGCGCCCTGGCGGGCTGCGACCTGTTGACGATCAGCCCCGAATTGCTGGGCCGGCTGGCCGCCAGCACGGCGCCCCTGACGGCCCGTCTCAGCATCGAATCGGCCAAGGCCGAGGCACCGGCCTGGCAGGCCAGCAACGAGGTGGCCTTTCGCACCGAACTGAACCAGGACGCCATGGCCACGGAAAAACTGGCCGAGGGGATCCGGGCATTCACGGCGGATGCGATCAAGCTCGACGCCCTGGTCACGCGGTCGCGGGACGGGGGCTGAGCCGCCCACGGCAGGGTCAGAGCATCCCGGATCCGCCGGGACTCGGGCGCCACGCCAGCAGGCGCCGCTCGACCAGGGTGACCACGCCGTCGAGCAGCAAGGCAAAGACCGTCAATACGACGATCCCCGCAAACACCGTGTTGACGTCGAAGGTGCCCTCGGCCTGCAGGATGAGGTAGCCCACCCCCGCGGCCGATCCCAGGTACTCGCCCACCACCGCGCCCACGAAGGCCAATCCCACCGACGTGTGCAGGCTGGAGAACACCCAGCTCGTCGCCGAGGGGATGTAGACGTGGCGCAGCAGCTGGCGGCGGCTGGCGCCCAGCATGCGGGCGTTGGCCAGCAGCGTCGGGCTGACCTCGCGCACCCCCTGGTAGACGTTGAAGAACACGATGAAGAACACCAGGGTCACCGCCAGGGCGACCTTGGACCAGATGCCGAGCCCGAACCACATGGCGAAGATCGGCGCCAGAATGACGCGCGGCATCGAGTTGGCGGCGGTGATGTAGGGATCGAGCAGCGCGCTGGCGCCGCGCGACAGGCCGAGCCACAAGCCGAAGCCCAATCCCCCTGCCGTGCCGATCGCAAAGGCCAGCACGGTCTCGATCAGGGTGACCCCCAGGTGGCGGTAGATGCCGGCGTCGGTGACGAACCAGGCCCAGATCACCTGGGCGACCTCGAGGGGCCGGCCAAAGAAAAAAGCCACGTCGCGGTTGGCGGAGGCCAGGTGCCAGATGAGCAGGATCGCCGCCAGCAGCAGGACCTGCAGCGTGCGCAGCAGCGGCGCGGACCAGGGCCCCTTCATGTCAGGCCTGCCTCTGGCGGGCATAGCCCTTGAGGACCTCGTCGCGCAGCACCGCCCAGATGGCCCGGTGCAGCGCGACGAAGCGCGGATCGGTGCGGATCTCGGCCACGTCGCGCGGCCGTGGGATGTCGATGGGAAAATCGCCGATCGGATGGGTGTCGGGCCCGGCCGAGAGCACCACCACCCGGTCGCTCATGGCAATGGCCTCGTCCAAGTCGTGGGTGATGAACAGCACCGCCTTGCGGCTGGCCATCCAGAGGTCCAGGACCTCGTTCTCCATGAGCTGGCGCGTCTGGACGTCGAGCGCGGAAAAAGGCTCGTCCATGAGGATGATGTCGGGATCGCGGATCAAAGTCTGGGCCAGCATGGTGCGCTTGCGCATGCCGCCGGACATCTGGTGCGGATAGCGGTCCTCGAAGCCGCCCAGGCCGACGCGCCGCAGCCAGTCCATGCCGCGCCCACGGGCTTCGGCCGGCGGCACGCCGGCGAACTCGAGCCCCGTCGTCACATTGGCAAGCGCCGTGCGCCAGGGCATCAGCGCCTCCCCCTGGAACATGTAGCCGGCGCGGTGGTTGATGCCCTGCAAGAGCTCGCCGAACACGCGCACCGTGCCTGCCGTCGGCGCCAGCAGGCCCGCGGCCATGTTGAGCAGCGTCGACTTGCCGCAGCCCGTCGGCCCGACCACCGAGACGAACTCGCCCGCGGCCACCGCCAGCGTCGCCTCGCGCATCGCCGTGTACGCGCCGCCCTGCGCCGCCGGAAACGTGCAGGTGACGCGGTCCAGGCCCAGAGCCTCAGGCATGAGGGTATTTCTGGTTTGCCCTGGCGACGAAATCGTTGGTCCAGACCCGGGAGATGTCGATGGCCGACTTGTCGAAGCGCGGCACGAACTCGGCCAGGGCGTTCAAGGCGGTTTGCGGGCCGTCCTCGGGCACCATTCCGTCCGGCGAGAGCGCCTCGAGGTTGCCGCGCAAGGCGAGCTTGTAGAGTTCGGGATCGCCCAGCAGGTAGGTCTTGGGCACCAGGGCGGCGATCTCGTCGGGACCGGCGGACTGTATCCATTTGTCGGCGCGGACCATGGCGTTGGCCAGCGCCTGCGTGGTGTTGGGATGCGCGTCGATGAACGCCTGGGAGGTGTACAGGCACCCCGAGGGCATGTTGCCGCCGAAGATCTGGACAGTGTCCTTGAGGGTGCGCGTATCGGCGATGATCTGCACGGCGTCCTCCTTGAGCAAAGTGCTGATCACCGGGTCGAGATTCGACATCGCATCGATCTGGCCGCTGCGCATGGCGGTCACCGCGCCCGCACCGGCGCCGACCCCGATGAAGGAGGCCTCTGTGGGCTTGATCCCATGCTGGGCCAGGAAGAAGCTGGCCATCATGTTGGTCGAGGAGCCCGGCGCGGTGACGCCGATCTTGCGGCCCTTGAGGTCGGCGGGCGATCGGTAGTTCCCCAGGGTCTGCTTCGAGACCGCCAGCACGATCATCGGCGCCCTGCCCTGCTGTGCGAACGCCCGGTAGTACTGACCCTTGGCCTGCAGGTTGATGGTGTGCTCGAAGGCGCCGGACACCACGTCGGCGCTGCCGCCGACCACGGCCTGCAGGGCCTTGGAGCCCCCGGCGAAATCGGCGATCGTCACATCCAGGCCCTCGTCCTTGAAGTAGCCCTTGAGGTGGGCGACCGACAGGGGCAGGTAATAGATCAGGGCCTGGCCACCCACCGCGATGGTCAGCGAGGTCTTTTCCAGGGACTGCGAACGGGCGATGCCGGGCAGCACCCCCATCAGGCCGGCCGCCCCCGCGGCCTTGAGCAATTCACGACGTGAAACGGGCATGGCGGACTCCCTCGGGACAGTTCCGGCCATGATAACGGGATCGGATGCCGAAATCAGCCGGGAACTTCCCTGCCCACGCGCACCGCGCGGGTATCCGGGAGGATCAGCCGGGCCGGCGCTCGAGCAGCGCCCAGGCGATGGTGCCGGCGTCCACGTATTCGAGTTCGCCGCCGCTGGGCACGCCGCGCGCCAGGCGGCTGACCGTCAGCCCGCGGGCGCGCAGCATGTCGGACAGATAATGCGCCGTGGTCTCGCCCTCGGCGGTGAAGTTCGTCGCCAGGATGACCTCGCGCACGAGCCCGTCGGTGGCGCGCTCCAGCAGGCGCGCGAACTGGAGCTGGTCCGGGCCTACGCCCTCCAGCGGCGCAAGGCGCCCCATCAGCACGTAGTACAGCCCCCGATAGCCGTGGCTGGCCTCGATCATGTTCTGGTCGGCCGGGGTCTCGACCACGCACAGCAGCGCCGGGTCGCGGTCCGCATGGGCGCAGGTCGGGCACAGTTCGTCCTGCGAGAAGGAATTGCACCGCGCACAATGGCGCAGCTGCCCCACGGCATCCTGCAGGGCACGGCCCAGGCGCAAGGCGCCGTCGGTGTCGTGCTGCAGCAGGTGATACGCCATGCGCCGGGCCGAACGCACACCCACCCCCGGTAGCCCGCGCAGGGCCTGGATCAGGGCGCGCAGCGGTTCGGGCTCGGGCAGGCTGGGGTCCATCAGAACGGCAGCTTCATGCCCGGCGGCAGGGACATCCCGGCGGTGACCTCGGACATTTTTTCCTGGGCCGTGGTCTCGGCCTTGCGCAAGGCATCGTTGAACGCGGCCGCCACGAGATCCTCGATCATGTCGCGGTCGTCGTCGAACAGGGAGGGATCGATCGTCACGCGCTTGACGTCGTGCTTGCAGCTCATGGACACCTTGACCAGGCCGCCGCCCGAGCCCCCCTCGACAATGATGTCGGCCAGGGCTTCCTGCGCCTTTTTCATGTTTTCCTGCATCTGTTGGGCCTGGCGCATCAAGCCCGCGATTTGTCCTTTCATCATGAAGTGATCCGTCCTCAAATATTTGAGCAAAGAATGGACTATACCGCAGGCGGCCGCACCGAACCCGGCACCACTCGGGCGCCGAAAGCCTGCGTCATTGCCTGCACCACGGCGTCCGCCGGGACGGCGTCCTCGGCGGCCTGCTGGCGGGCCGCCCGCGCCGACTGGTCGACCGCATAGGCGGTGTCCTCGCCGGTGGAACCGCACTCGATCTCGAGGCGGATCACCCGCCCGAAATGTTCGGAGAGCACCGTGCGCAAGCGCTCGGGCCCGCCACCCTCGGTCAGGGACTGAATGGCGACCCGCAGGCGCACCTGATGCTCGTCGCCCGAGATCCATTCGCTGTTGACGGCGAGTTCGGCGGCCGCGCCCGTGACCGGCAGGGCCGCCGCCAGCGCCGGCCAGTCGCGCGATCCCACGTCCCGTGGATCCGGCAGGGGCGCCGCCGCGGCCGGCCCGCGGATGCCGGTGGCCGGCACGGCACCCGGTGGCGCCTCGTCGAGGAGGACCTCGTCGTCCTCGATGCCGACGGGCACGAGGCCGTCATCGCCTTCGGGAAAATCCGGAATATCGTCGTCCCAGGCCGGCGGCCCATCCGTGCCCGGCGGCTCGCCGGCGGCTTCGGCTTCGGGTCCGGCTTCGGCTTCGGGTCCGGCTTCGGCTTCGGGTCCGGCTTCGGGTGCAGGTTCGAGTTCGGCGACCGCCGGCAAGGCGGCGTCCGGTTCGGCCTTTGGTGCGGGGGAGGCGTCGGGGCCGGGCTCAGCGGGACCGGATGCGGCCGCTGGTCCGGGGACCGCAGGCACGAGTCCGGGAGGCGGCGCGACCTCGGACGCAGCCGGCGGGGGCACAGCCGCCGGGGATGAAGCCGCCGGCGCCATGGCGGGGCCTGCGTCAGGGGCGGCGGAGCGGTCGCCAGCAGGCGCGGGAGCCGGCGCCGCGGCCGGCGGCACAGGCGCCGCCGCCCGGTCGGCGGGCAGCAGCGCCAGCATGCGCAGGCAGGCCATCACGAAACCCGCGTATTCGTCGGGCGCCAGGGAGAGTTCGTGGCGGCTGTTGACCGCCACGGCATAGAACAACTGGACCTCGTCGGGCTGCAAGGCCTGGGCGAGCGCCTGGATCTCGGGCGCCAGGGGGTCGTCGTCCTCGCGGGGAGCGCCCAGGCGCTGGGCGATGGCGATGCGCGACAGCAGCACCGCCAGGTCGGCCAGCGCCGCCTGGTAGGACAGCCCGCGCGCCGCCAGATCGTCGGCCACGGCGAGGATGCCGGGGGTGTCCGCGGCAGCCAGGGCGCGCAGCAGCGTCACCAGGTGATGCTGGTCGAGCGTGCCCAGCATGTCGCGCGCCGCCGCGCCGGTGAGCTGGCCCGCGCTGAACGAAATGGCCTGGTCGGTGAGCGACAGCGCATCGCGCATCGATCCACCCGCCGCCTGCGCGATCAGCCGCAAGGCCTCGGCCTCGGCCGGAATGGATTCCTCGGCCAGGACGTGGCGCAAATGGTCGACGATGGCCGTGACGGTCATCTGCTTGAGGTTGAACTGCAGGCAGCGCGACAGCACGGTCACCGGGATTTTCTGCGGATCGGTGGTCGCGAGGATGAACTTGACGTGCTCGGGGGGTTCCTCGAGGGTCTTGAGCATGGCGTTGAAGGCATGCCCGGTGAGCATGTGGACTTCGTCGATCATGTAGACCTTGTAGCGGGCCGAGGACGGCGCGTAGACGGCCTGCTCGAGCAGCTGGGTCATCTCGTCGACGCCGCGGTTCGAGGCGGCGTCGAGTTCGATGTAGTCCACATAGCGGCCCGCGTCGATCTCGGTGCAGGCCCGGCAATGCCCGCAGGGCGTCGCGGTGACGCCTTGTTCGCAATTCAGGGACTTGGCCAGGATGCGCGACAGGGTGGTCTTGCCCACGCCCCGGGTGCCGGTGAACAGCCAGGCATGGTGCAGGCGGCCGCTGTCCAGTGCATGCGTGAGCGCGCGGACGACGTGGTCCTGCCCGATCAGCGTGTCAAACGAACGTGGACGCCATTTGCGCGCCAATACGAGGTAGCTCATGGATAAGCCGCGATCATGGTCGAAAGAGAAGGCGAGCCTGACTTCGGCACTGGTTCCGCACGGCTGTGGCTGCTTCGTTCCCGACCTGACCAGATTCACCGCCGAACCATGCGAAGGGGCCCGCCGTTGTCATTCTAACAGGACTTCCATCGAAGTCCGCACGAGTCCCGAAACCTGGTGCAACACGCTGGCAGCGATGCATGCCCCCCTTCCCATGGTCCCGACACTCTCATACAATAAATGCATGTTGGCGACTAGGAGCATCTCCAGTCACTCATGCCGACCTCTACAGGCCATTAGCCAGTTACTTCGGCGACATGCCCCTCCTCTGTCAGGGGCATGTCGCAGCAAGTAACCCCACAGGGACTCGCGATGATGTCCAGTGCCGCAGCGGGCACGACTCCAATCTCCCTTAGTAATTCCCACAATTATCCATCGGCCAACAAGCGGGCCATACTGCATTCCGTTGGTACCATTCCGTATTTCCAACCGCAAAAAACCCCGTGCGAATTGTCAGCATGGCAGAACCCATGACCCAGAAGCCGCTACAAGCACTGTTCGATGCCATGTACCATGGCAGACACGCCTTCACGGATTTTCTGGAAGGGTCGGTAACGGATCACTATACCGTCCACTGGATCAAAGAACGAAAGGTCTTCGCACCTGACAAACTGCTCAAGACCTACCACTCGTTCATCAGGCTGTTTCTGCTGGATTACCTGCGCACCAATACGGACGTCGTCTTTTCATACAGAAAGGGCACCAGTCCCTACGACGCCGTCGCCAGGCATCAGGAAAGCAAGGTTTTCTACCATACGGATATTTCCAACTTCTTTGGAAGTCTGGATTCGGCCATCGTAAAGGCCACAATCCAGCGTAGCGCATCCGAAACGCCCATTCTCGATCTGGATGACCATATCGACAGACTGCTTGAATTAACAATGGCTGAAGGTTCTCTACCTGTCGGCTTCTCCACCTCGCCGCTGCTCAGCAATGCATGCTTGTACGACTTCGACAATCAATTAATGGAATATTGCCAGGCCCATGGTTTGATCCTAACGAGATATTCGGACGACATAATTATCTCGGGGGACGACGCCCTCGCGCTCTCAGGCGTCGAAAAAGCCGTCAGCGCCATACTGCAAGAAATCTTCGACGGAAAACTCTCGATCAATCAAAAGAAAAGCCGCTTCCTGAACAAGGGACGCAAGATCAAGCTTCTGGGCATGGTCATCCTACCCAATGGACAAGTCTCCATTGACTCAAAATTCAAGTCGAATCTCGAGGTTCTGATTCACTTCTACCTCAAAGATCAAGAAAAGTTTATTGATAAGAGCAGAGGAAAAATTGAAGATGGGATGACGAGGATTACTGGTTACCTCAATTACGTAAATACGGTGGATAAGGCATATCTGGACAAGCTCCGGAGGAAATATGGCATTACCACAATAGACACCCTTATGCGGGACACAAGAGAACGCTAGGACGGCGCCCCATGTTGTTTTCGGTTGATATCCAAAACGTCCAGCATATCCAAAGGGCAATATTTGAGGTCGATACCAGTCGCCATGGCCTGATGTGCATCATCGGCAGGAATGGTATCGGAAAAACAACCCTCATCAAGGCAATCCGAAACTTCCACACAGCAGACACCTTTGCCAAAACCACGCAAACTCAGGCCTTTGGGCCAGACAGTTCAATAACATATTCCATAGAGGGAAAAATATACGCATTTACATATGATGAAAATCTCAAGGCCCTGAATTGCCGCACTGCAATTCCACGAGCATACAGATCCCAGCTGGATGTCGAGCTGCCTATTCCATATGGACACAGATTCAATTTCTTTCAGGAAATAAGCAACGCGGACCTGGACATACGTCGCGCAATCGTGTTGGGGCAACACCAAAAGCCCGATGAATTGATCGCTTTTATGTCCGAGGTGTACGGCAGTCAAAAATTCGATGAGTTGGTCGAAATCAAGACGCGCAGTACCTCTTATTTCTGCATTCCACAGGCAGGGAACAGATACATTCGAGAAGACTATCTAAGTTCGGGGGAATATTTCCTCATCAGCCTCTATCGAAAAATCAGAAAGAGACGCAAGCTGATCGTTGTAGACGAGATCGACATCTCATTGGATGCAGCCGCGCAAGTGCATCTCATCAGGAATCTCCGACACTTCTGTATTCGATACGAAACTAATATTGTCTTTACTACGCACTCCCTGGCCATGATCCGCACCCTTGAAGAAAGAGAGCTCTTCTATATAGAGGAAAGAGACGGTATTATTCAGCCCTTTTCCGCCTCCTACAATTACGTTCGCAGCAGGCTTTTCGGCTTTATCGGATGGGACAAGTATATTTTGACCGAAGATCGGGAGTTGCAAGAATTAATTGAATACGTAATCGGAAGATATTGCTCAAAAGTCCGCTTCTATAGCCACAAGATCATCTATGCAGGGGGTGCCGGAAACGTCATCGATCTGATGAAAAGAAATGAAAAGGAGGAATTCCTGGCACCCGCAAAGGATGTCATTACAATATTGGATGGGGATCAGGCCGACGCTCGACTACCCCCCGGGGTCGGTGCTATCCTCTACATTCCTTTCATGAATGTCGAACAAGCCATTCAGGATCACTACGAAACCCCAGACTTTCCCTATAAACTGCCAGCAGGGATAGGATATAAAAATCCAAAATCTCTTTTCAAGGAACTCCAGCGACACAAGATCATGTCTCGGCAACAAGTATACGAATATCTCTGTGACGCAGATTCTGCTGCAATCCAGAATTTCTCACAAAAGATTGAATCTTTTCTAGCCCCAAAGCCTGCTTGAACCCACCACATGCCTCGCCCGCCCGCCCCTCCCGAACTCACGACCTCACTGACGCTGCGCAGCCAGGCGCAGAACTGGGGCACCGAACGCCGCATGGCGCTGCTGGCGGCCATCGGCACCGAGGGCTCGATCAGCGCGGCCGCGCGCAAGGTCGGCCTGAGCTACAAGGCCGCCTGGGATGCGGTGGACACCATGAACAACCTGGCCGACAGCCCGCTGGTCGAGCGCGTGACGGGCGGCAATCGCGGCGGCGGCGCCTCGCTGACGCCGCGCGCCCGCGAGCTGATCGACTGGTACGAGCGCATGCGCCAGGAACACCAGCGGTTCATGGACGTCCTGGCGCGCTTCGGGCCGGATGCGCCGCGCAATCTGGAATTGCTGCAATACATGATGGTGCAGACCTCGGCGCGCAATCGGCTGCTGGGGACCATCCGGCGCATCGTCCCCGGCGAGGTCAATGACGAGGTCACGCTCGAGACCGCCGAGGGCTTGCCCATCGTGGCATTCATCACGCATGCCAGCACGGTTGCGCTGGGCCTGCGCGAGGGCCGCCGCGCCCTCGCCTTCATCAAGGCACCGGCGGTGATGCTGGCGCAGCTCGACCCCGGCGCGCGGCTGTCCGCCCGCAACCAGCTGCACGGCAGGATTTCGCGCATCGTGGGCGGCAGGCACCAGGCCGAGGTCGGCGTGGATGTGGCGCCGAACACCCGCATCACCGCCACCCTGGGCGGCGAGGATCTGCGCGCCATGGCGCTGGCCGAGGGCCAGGACATCACGGCGGTGTTCAAAGCGTCGGACGTGCTGCTGGGTACGCTGGATTGATGGGCACCGGGCCATGGCCGCGGATGCGGCCTTGGTCGATGTGGAAGACCTCGTCGGCCAGGGCCTCGACGTCGCCCGGGTCGTGCGTGATCAGCACGGTGGGAATGTCGATCTGTGCCTGCAGCCGCGCCAGCTCCAGGCGCATCTGCACCCGCAGGCCGGCGTCCAGCGCGGACAGCGGCTCGTCGAGCAGCATCAGTCCCGGCTCGGTGGACAAGGCGCGCGCCAAGGCCACGCGCTGGCGCTGGCCGCCGGATAATTGGGCCGGATAGTGATCCAGCAGGGCCGCCAGATGGAAGGCCTCGACCCAGCGCTGGGCGGATGCCGGCAACGGGCGCCGGCCGTGGCGGTTGAGCCAGCCGCGCGTCAGGCCGAAGCCGATGTTCTGGCGCACCGTCAGGTGCGGGAACAGCGCGTAGTCCTGGAACAGATAGGCCAGGCGCCGGGCCCTGGGCGGCACGTCGATGCCATGCGCACTGTCGAACAAGACCCTGCCGGCCACCTCGATACGGCCCTCGTCGGGCTTGAGCAGGCCGGCGATGGCCTGCATGGTCAGGCTTTTGCCGGCTCCCGACGGACCGAACAGCGCGACGCGGCGCGCGGCGGTCTCGAGCCGCACATCCAGCTCGAAGCCCGTGTCCCCGCCGACGCGGCGGCGGATGGCGACCCGCAGGCTCATGGCGCGCGCCTCGCCTTGCGCAGCCGGCCCGCGCCCGGCGTCAGCCACGCCGCCAGGCACAGGGCCGCGATGCAGGTGGCCGAGGTGACCAGGACCAGGAAGTTGGCGTAGCCGTCCTCGCCCGCCTGGACGGCCTCGTAGATCGCGATCGACAGGGTCTGGGTCCGGCCCGGGATGCTGCCGGCCACCATCAGGGTCGCGCCGAACTCGCCCAGCGCCCGCGCAAACGCCAGCAGCACCCCGGCCAGGATGCCGCGCGAGGCCAGCGGCAGGCTGACCCGGAAGAACACCGCCGCGGGCGACACGCCCAGGGCCGAGGCCGCCTGCTCGAGGCGATGATCCACGTCCAGGAAAGCGGCACGCGCGGCCTTCAGCACCATGGGGAATGCCACGACCGAGGCGGCCACCACCGCCCCCTGCCAGGTGAAGACCAATTCGATCCCCATGTCGGCCAGCCAGGGCCCCAGCCATCCGCGCCGGCCCAGCAGCACCAGCAGGTAATAACCCGTCACCGTCGGCGGCAGGACCATGGGCAGGGTCAGGACGGCGTCGACCAGGTCGCACCAGCGCGACGACCACAGCGACAGGCCGTAGGCCACCGCCACGCCCAGCACCGTCGCCAACAGGGTCGCCCAGGCGGCGACCTTGAGCGACAACAGCAGAGGCACCCAGACGCTGCTGCTCATGACCTCACGCCCTCGCCCCGCCCGCCCGCGCGAATGCCGCCATCCAAGGCCCGGCGGTATGTGTCCGCGGCGGCGTATCCGTCCGCGGAATCACGGCTTGGCGAAACCGTACTTCGCCAATATCGACTGGCCCGCGTCCGACAAGACATAGTCGAGGAAGCCCTGCGCCTGCGGCGCCCGGCCCTCGCGCCGGACCAGCGCGATCGGATAGACGACCGGCGTGGGAGTCTGGACGGATTGGACGACCGTGACCTTGTCCTTCATCAGGGCGGCATCGGTGGCGAATACGAAACCGGCGTCGACCTCGCCGCGCTCGACGTAGCTGAGGACCTGGCGCACGTTCTGCCCCAGGATTTCGCGCGACTGGACCGCCTGCCAGTCGCCGGACTGCTCGAGCGCCGCCTGCGTGTAGCGGCCGACCGGCACCGATGCCGGATTACCGAACGCGATGCGCGTGACCTTGTCGCCATGCAGATCCTCGAGCGAACGGATTCCGGCGGGATTGCCGGCCGGCACGATCAGCACCACCTCGTTGCGCACGAAGTCCCGGCGGGTGGAGGGATCGACGGCCTGGGCCTCGACCGCCTTGTCCATCGCCTTTTGGTCGGCCGAGGCGAACACATCGGCGGGCGCGCCCTGGATGATTTGCTGCAGCACGACGTCGGAAGCGCCGAAATTGGTCTGGACCTGGAGCCCGGGATGCGCCGCCTGGTACTGGGCGGCCAGATCCTTGAAGGCGTTTGTCAGGCTGGCCGCCGCCGAAACCAAAAGGTCCTGCGCCATGGCGGGCGCCATGACGCAGGAGAGTGCGCACGCGAGCATCAAACGTCGAATTTGCATGATTCCTTCCTTGTCGTCGAAACATTATCGTAATATATATAACTATATACCGATAACAAGAATCTTGGGGCGACCAGCCCTCCTCCCGTCGACAGAGGCCGATGCATCACATAAGTGCTACTATTTTGGCTAGTGATGGGGCGCGATGTCCGCTGGATTGCGCCCCGGCGTCACTCCCCATGACGACGAGGTCAGCAATGTCATCCGCTATCCGGGTTCTCCAGGGGCAATTTGGACGCATCGCCCTGCTCAACATGGACCATCCGCTGGTGAACCATGCGCATTCCCAATGCCATGTGCTGATCAAAGTGGGTGGCTCCGACACCTTTTTTCGGGTGGGCAACAAATACTGTCCGCTGAATGCGGACACCGCCGTCCTGATCAACGCCTGGGAGCCTCACGCATACACGCACCACAACCACAACGCGCCGCATACGGTGATCCTGGCGTTCTACATCGAGCCCCTTTGGCTCAGCGAGATCGACAAGTCGTTCATCTCCAGCCAGTCGCCCAATTTTTTTCCACAACCCTGCGTGCATCTGCCGCCGCAGATCCGGGCGCTGTCCGAGAGCCTGGCCACGACGATGCTGTACGGCGGGCAGATCAGCGACGACGCGCTGCAGACGCAGTTGTCGAATTTGATGGTGCTGGTGATCGACGCGTTCTCGGAATGGCGCAGCACGACATACCTCAGCGCCTACGATTTCCCGCACATTCATGATTCCCGAATTCGCCGCGCCATTTCCTACATGCGGGCGAATGCGGGCTCCAAGGTCGACACCGCGGCACTGGCGTCCGAGGCGTGCCTGTCGCGCGCCCACTTCTTCAAGCTGTTTCGCGAACAGACCAACCTGACGCCCACGCTCTATAACAACATCCTGCGGGTCGAGGCGGCCATCCACGGCATCACGGACACGCGTGAGTCCATGAGCACGCTGTCGGCCAACCTGGGGTTCAACGCGCAAAGCCATTTCACGCGTTTTTTCCAGCAGCACACCGGGGTGCTGCCCAGCCAGTACCGCCAGGTGGTCGACGTCTACCAGGCGAACAAGGCCCCCTGAGCCAGCCCGGCGGCACGCCGGCGCCGTGGACTAGACTCCGCGAAAGACCGCCGGCCGCTTGCCATGGAAGGCCTCCACGCCCTCGCGGAAATCCTCGGAGGAACGCAGGCGGCTGTAGCAGTGGCCCTCGAGCTCGATGGCCGTGGACAAGCTGGCATCGTCCGTATCGTTCAGCAGTTTCTTGGCCGTGCGCTGCGCCAGCGGCGAGAACGCCAGGAGTTCGCGCGCCATGGCGTCCGTCGCCTCCTCGAGCTGGGCGTCATCCACGCACTGCGTGGCGATCCCCCAGTCATACGCCTGTTCCCCCGATATGCGGCGCGAGCGCATGACCACGTCCTTGGTGCGCGTGATGCCGATCATTTTCTGCAAGCGCGCGGAACCGCCGGAACCCGGGATTTGTCCCAGCTTCTGTTCAGGCAGTGCGTACTGGGTCGTGTTCGTGACGATGCGAAAATCGCATGCCAGAGACAGTTCGAATCCGACGCCGAAGCAATAGCCGCGGTTGGCGGCGATCACGGGCTTGCTGCAGCGGTACGGCGCCGCGACATTCCAGGCCAGCTTGGAGACATGCTCCGGCGATGCGGCCAGGAAGCCCTTGATGTCGCCACCGCTGGAAAAATGGGTCCCTTGCGCACGCAATACGATGATGCGCACGGCGTCATTGATGTCCAGCGCCTCGAACACCTGGCGCAGCTGATCGCGCTGCGGCATGGAAATCACGTTGAGGGGGGGACGGTCGAGGATGATGTCGGCGCGCTGCGCCTCGGCGTTGATCTGTACGCTGAAGCCATCGTAGTGATTCGTGTGATCCATTGTATTTGCCTAGGTTTGGTGAAAATTAAGAGTCATGCGCGGGCATGCTTTTCCTTGATCACCCGGCGCAGAATCTTGCCGACGGGCGATTTGGGCATCTCGTCCACGAAGACGTAGCCGCGCGGACGCTTGAAATTGGGCAGGCTCGACGAGCGGCAATAGGCGTCCAGTTCCTCGGGACTCACCTCGGCCTTGACCTTGACGAACGCGGTGACCTTTTCGCCCCAGCGCTCGTCGGGCAGGCCGACGACGGCCACCTCGTCGACGGCGGGATGCAGCGACAGCAGGCTCTCGATATCGGTAGGCGATATGTTCTCCCCGCCGCTGACGATCATGTCGTCCACCCGGCCCGTCACGAACAAGTCGCCATCCTCATCGTAGTAGCCCAGGTCGCCGGTCAGGAACCAGCCGCCGCGTATCGCCTTGGCGTCCGCATCGGGGCGCCGCCAATAGCCTTCGAAGGCCTCGTCCCCGGCCAGATCCGCGGCGATCGGGCCTTCCTCGCCGATCGCGGCGAGCTCGTCCATATCATCCGAGCCGTATTTGATGACGCGGATGCGCTGGTTCAGCGCGGACTTCCCCGCGCTGCCCGGTTTGCTGACGACATCGGGTTCTATGGTGCAGGTGTAGACCTCGGAGGACCCGTAGTGATTGACGAACAGCTCGGGCTGAAAGACCTCCTGCAGGCGCTTGACCAGGGCCGCCGTCATGGGAGCGCCCGCGTATCCGAGCTTGCGCACCGAGCTGATGTCGGTCGCCGCCAGATCCGGATGCTGGACGATGTCGTGGTACAGCGTGGGCACGAGGTACAGGTTGGTGATCTTTTCCTGCTGGATGGAACGCAAGGCCAGGGGCACGTCGAACTTGCGCACGCAGACGAAGCAGCCGTTCAGAATGGACATGGCCAACAGCGAGCGCACGCCCATGGTGTGATAGAGCGGCATGACCCCTAAAGTCCGCTCGCCGCGCGCATACAGGTTCTGCGCGATGTGCGCCAAGGCGGCGGAGCGCTCGTGCTGGTGGCGGCGCGGCACGCCCTTGGGGCGTCCCGTGGTGCCGGACGTAAACAGCATCAGCGACCAGTCCTGCGCTTGCGCGTGGATCAGGTCCGCCGCGGGGGCCGCCTCCAGCAATTCCTCGAAGCCCAGGGTCGCGCCTGCGGCGCCGTCCAGCGCGATCCTGGGCACACTGTCCGCGGAAGACGCGCCCTGGACGGCATCCGCAGACACATCCTCGTAGACGATCGCGCGCGATTCGGAATACTGCAGGCAGTAATCCACCTCGTCGGGCTTGGCCCGCCAGTTCAGGGGCGTCATGACCGCGCCCAGCAACTGGCACGCCCAGTGCAGGCTGGCCATCTCCCAGCGATTCTGCATGATGGCCATGACGCGATCCCCGTGCCCGATGCCGAGCCGGCCCAACCCGCCTTCGATCCTGCGGATCTTTTCGAACCACTCCCCATAGCTCAGGCGTAGATCGCCATCCACGATGGCCAGTGCGTCAGGGCTACGTTCAACGGATGCTACGAAGCTACGACCCAGATCGAACATTCTCGTCCTCCTCCTTCTTGATCCCGTTTCGCTGCGCCACGACGGCCTGGAGCGCCTGCACGATGTTGGTGTAGCCGGTGCAGCGGCATAAGTGGCCGGACAGCATGTCGCGCAGCTGCGCCTCATCCGGACAGGGCTCCTGCCTCAGGTACGCATCGCTGGACATCAGGATGCCCGCCGTGCAAAAGCCGCACTGCAGCGCATGGTGGTCCTTGAATGCCTGCTGCAGGTCCGTGAGCTCGACGGCGCAGTCGCGGTTCAGGCCCTCGACGGTTTCTATCGAGCGCCCTTCGGCCTGCACCGCGAGCATCAGGCAGGAACGCGCCGGCACGCCGTCGACCTGCACGGTGCAGGCGCCGCAAACCCCGTGTTCGCAGCCGACATGCACGCCCGTGGCTCCCAGCGCATGCCGCAGGAAATCGGACAGGAGCATGCGCGGCGTCGCCCGGGCGCTGCGTTCGCGGCCGTTCAGGATCAGGCCGATGGTTTGCAATGCGTCGCTACGATACGGTTTCATCGAGCACCTCGGTAATCAGTCGTTGGCCCAGCGTGCGAACCAGATGGCGGCGGTAGGCCGCGCTGACGTGCGGATCGCTCTGCGCCTGCAGGTCCCAGGCGAATGCCGCCAGCGCGGCCGGCAAGTCGCCGGCGACGGAGCGCGGCCAGCGCCGTGTCACGGGCCTGTCCGCCACCCCGCCGATGGTGAGGGCGACGTCGGAGGCACTGGCCACCACGGCCAGGCTGACGATGGCGAAATCGCCGCGCCGCAGGGCCACCTCGTCGAACCGGTAGCGGTGCCCCTCGGCGGCCAGCGGGAACCGCACCTCCTCGATGAATTCGCCGTCCTCGATGGCCGTCATGAGCATGCCCGTGAAGAACGCGTCCGCGGCCAGGGTGCGGCGCCCGGACTTGGACCGCAAGACGACCGAGCCCTGCAGCGCCGCAAGGCACAGGGGCAGCTCGGCGCTGGGATCCGCATGAGCGATCGAACCGCACACCGTGCCGCGGCTGCGGATCTGGAAATGGGAAATGTACGGAAACGCGAGATGCAGCAGCGGCACCTCACGGGCCAGCGCCTCGCGCTGCTGCACCCTGGCCTGGGTGACCGCCGCCCCCACGACCAGGTGCCCATCCCGGACATGCATGTAATCCAGCTCGGCACAGCGGGAGATATCGACCAGCGCTTTGGGACGCGCCAGCCGATAGTTGACCATGGCCATCAGGGATTGCCCGCCGGCCAGGATCCGTGCCTCCGCGCCGTAGTGCCCGAAGGCGTCGAAAATATCCTGTACGCGGTCCGCGCGTACGTAATCGAAAGCACTGGGCTTCATCGGCCTATCCCCAGAAATGCCAGCAAGCGGCGCCACCAGGACGGACGGGCGACGATCGTTTCACCGGACGCCTTGCGGCCCAGCCGCTCGAAGAGCTGCTGCAGGATGACCTTGGCGGCCCCTTCGAGCATGCGGCTGCCGACGGCCGCGACCTTGCCGCTGACCGCGATGTCATAGTCGTATGCCAGGCGGGTGCCTCCCGCCATCGGCTCGAGACGCACGGTGCCGCTGCCCTGCGCCGTTCCCAGGGCGCTCATGCCCTTGCCGCCCAGCGACAGGCCATGCGGCGGATCGAGGTCGCTGAGGGTGACCTGCGCCTGGTAGCGCGCCTTGACGACGCCGATCCCGATCGTGACTTCCGCACGGTAGGTGTGCTCATCCACCTGTTCCAGGGCATGGCACCCCGGGATGACGCTGGCCAGCGCATCCGGATCCATCAGGACGGCATAGACCCGTTCGGGGGGCGCGGCCAGTTGCACCGTACCGGACATGCGCAGCGTATCGCGCCCCGCGCGGCTGCCGTCGGCCGACGCCGCCGGGGCGCGGGACGCCTCGGCCGACGGGGGCTCGGGTTCCGGCTCGGCCAGCAGCGCATGCACGCGCGAGGGCGTGAGCGGCAAGCGGACATCGGCCACCCCCAAGGCATCGGCCACCGCATTGGCGATGCACACCGGCGTGCTCATGTTGTTGCCCTCGCCGATGCCCTTGGCGCCCAGGGGCGTGTAGGGCGACGGGGTTTCGAGGTGCACGATGATGGGCTCCGGCACCTCGCAGGCGGTGGGCATCAGGTAATCCGCCAAGGTGCCGGACAGGAAGCTGCCGTCGGCCCCGTACCGGTACTCCTCGAGCAGGGCCGCCCCCAGGCCTTGGGCGAATCCCCCCCGTATCTGGCCCTCGGCCAGGGCGGGATTCAGCAGGCAGCCGGCATCATGGGAGGTCACGTAGCGGTCGATGCGCACCTGCCCGGTGGCGCGATCCACTTCCACGGCGCAAATATCAAAAATGAATCCATAAGCCGCAGAACTGTTGATCACGTCCTTGTCATCGGGCGCCTCGGCCTGAGGCGGCGACCAGAAGACCGTTTCGCGCAGGCCCGGCTGCATATCGGCGGGCAGTGAACCGGGCGACCAATGCGTCAGGCCCGCCACGCGATGGAAACGCAAGCGGCGATCGGGCGCCTCGCTGGAATAGAGCGTGCCGCCGGCGAACTGTATCGTGTCCGGCGGCGCCTGCAGGGTATCGGCGGCGATCTGCGCCATTTTTTCGCGGATCCGCAGGGCGGCCACATGGACGCTGCCGGCGACAGCGCCGGCAAAACGGCTGGAGTAGTTCCCCGCCGCGATCGACCAGGCATCCTTTTGCGTGTCCAGCTCGGTGTTGACGATGATGTCCTCGGGCACCAGGCCCAGCACATCGGCCACGACCTGGGCGGTGGCCGTGCGGTGCCCCTGGCCCCCGGGGACGGAGTCGATGATCACCGTCACACAGCCCAGCGGATCGACGCTGACGGTCGCGCTGGCGATCGCGCCGTTCTTGGGGCCCGCCTTGGCGCGCGCCTCGGCCGTCATGACGGTCGTGATATAGCCCATATTGGAAATGGACGGCTCGACGACGGCGGCGTAGCCGATGCCGTACAGCCGGCCGGCCGCGCGCGCAGCCTGGCGGCGCTGCAGCAATTCGTCCAGGTTGCCGCGGCCGACCGCCAGGGCCAGCGATTCCTGGTAATTGCCCGAGCCGATGAGGGCGCCGGCGGGCGCGCGATACGGGAATGCATCGGGCTGGATCAGGTTGCGCCGGATCACCTCCAGCGGATCGAGGTCCAGTTCGACCGCGATGCGCTGCATCAGGCGCTCAAGCGCGAAGTACATCTGGGGCCCGCCGAAGCCGCGCACCAGGGCGCTGGGCGTCTTGTTGGTCAGTACGACCCGGTTGCGCACCGCCAGGTTGCGCACCCGATAGGCCCCCGTCATGATGCCGTGCATCCGATACAGCGTGGCCGGTTCCGGGGCGCGCAGATAGGCGCCGCAATCGTCCATCTGGTCGTAGCGCAGGGCGGCCAGGGTGCCGTCGGCCTGCACCGCGGCCTCGATCGTCGTGACCCGGTTCGGGGCGGCGGCCGAGGCCATCAAGTGCTCGTAGCGGTCTTCCACCCATTTGACGGGCGCCCCGGCCTTGCGCGCCGCCAGACACAGCAAGGCCACGTAGGTCGATACCGCCTGCTTGACGCCAAAGCTGCCGCCCGAGTCCTTGACGAAGCGCAGGCGCAGCCTCGAGCTGCCGACCTTCAAGGCGCGCGCGACCACCGTATGGATGGCAAACGGCCCCTGGAAGTTCGACAGCACATCGTAGCCTTCGCCACCCGCCAGGTATTCGGCCACGACGACGAACCCCTCGATCGGCGTCGTCGAGTTGCGTGGGTAGTGGATCGTCAGGGACACGCAGTGTTCCGCGGCCTCGAAGGCCGCGTCGGGATCGCCGTAGGAAAAATGCCGGTCGGTGACCACATTGGAGCCCACCGCCTCGTGCAGCACGGGCGCCTGCGCGCCCGCCGCGGCCTCGGGGTCGACGGCGGCCGGCAACTGGCGGTATTGGACCTCCACAAAATCCAGCGCGTCCTCCGCCAGGTATCGGTCCTCGGCGATCACGACCGCGACAGGTTCCCCGACGTAACGCACTTTGTCGATGGCCATGCACCAATGCTCCATGGGCTGGTGCACGCCGACGGGAAACGGCGCCGCCCATTGCCGGACGTCCGCACCCGTGAGCACGGCCCGCACGCCGGGCAGCTGTTCCGCGGCCGCCGTATCGATAGACACGATTTCCGCATGGGCATGCGGCGCGCGCAGGATCGCAGCCTGCAGCGTGCCGGGTTTGACGCCGACGTCATCCGCATAGTGTCCCCGACCGGTCAACAGGGCCGCGTCCTCGACGCGCAGTGCGCGGCGACCCACATGCGGGCCTGATTCATTCACCAATTCGGAACTCATGTCTCTGGCTTTCCGGCTGTAGTATTCATATCCAACCATGGTAGAACAAAGCCTGCGCCCAAGTCTTTATCATGTAGTGCTTGTATTTACCTATCAGTATGATTTACTTGCTTAAAATGGCACCGCCGTCGGACGGAAAATCCTTAAAAAAGACCCAGAGATAAATCAGCGGACACGCTGATAATGGTTTTCGTATCCACTCCCTATAAGATAAGTCGCTGGTACATCGGGACTTTCTAATCATAAGGACGGAGACTCGCAATCATGAACAAAGTCATTTGTCAGTTCGCCACCGGTATCACGGCGGCCTTGGTGGCTGCCGCCTGCGCACCCGCATTTGCAGCCAACGACCAACCCATCAAAATTGGCGTGCTGACGCCGCTGTCCGGCGCCTATGCGCCCATCGGCCAGCAGGTCAAATGGGGCACCGAACTGGCCGTCGAGGAAATCAACGCGTCGGGCGGGATCGCCGGCCGCCAGATCCAGCTGATTTTCGAGGACGGCGAGGCGGATCCCGCCGTCATGACCCGCAAGGCGGAAAAACTGTTCCAGAGCGACAAGGTCGATTTCCTGACGGGCGTGGTCAATTCGGGCGGCACCATTGCTGTGGGCCAGGTGGCCGAGCGCAACAAACGCCTGGCGTCCACGACCGTTTCGCTGTCCGATGCCATCACCGGCGTCCGGTGCTCGCCCAATCTGTTCCGCGTCAATGCGCCCGGCGGCATGCAGGCCACCGGTCTGGTGCAATGGATCAAGACCCATCAAGCGGACGCACGCATATTGGCGGTCGGCCCGGACTACGAAATGGGCCGCAATACCGTCGCCGGTTTTGTCAGCACCGCCAAGGAGGCCGGCCTGAATATCGTGGGCGAGCTGTTCCCGCCGCTGGGCGAAAAGGACTTCACGTCCTATTTCGGGCAAATCCGCCAAAGCCGTCCGGCCATCATCTATACCTCGACGGCCGGCAACGACACTGTGCGTTTCTTTTCCCAGCTCGAGGAATACGGCTTACGCAGCCGCATGACCCTGGCGGGCGCCTCCGTCGCCGTCACCGCGCAGAATATCCAGGCGATGGGCAATACCGCCGAGGGTTTCGTGACCGTCGCCGGTTATTCACCCGACCTGGATACGCCGGAAAACAAGAAATTCACCAGCGACTTCCAAAAGAAGACCAATGCGACGCCCGACCTGTACGGCGCCGACTCGTACGGCGTGGTGTATTTCTATAAGGCCGCCGTCGAAAAAGCCGGCGGCACCGACACCGACGCGGTGCGCACCGCGATGCGCGGCCTGACCTGGGATACCCCCCAGGGCAAGAAAGAAATGCGCGCCGGGGACCACCAGGCCATCATGGACGTGTATGTCCTGCAGGTGAAGGACGGCAGATTCACCATCGTCGACAAGATCAAGGGTGCGGACGCCGCGGGTGCGGATACGTGTGAGCGTTTCTAAGAACCGACATGATCGAATATCTGCAATTCGTCCTGGGCCCGCAGGTCATCAACGGCCTGACGATCGGCGTGGCCATTATTCTGGTGTCCCTGGGGCTGAGCATCATATTCGGCTTGCTGGACGTGGTGAACATGGCCCATGGCGAGTTCTACGCCATGGGCGCGTTCGTCAGCATGACGCTGTACGCCCTGGGCCTGGGGTTCTGGGCGGCGCTGATCATCACGCCGCTGCTGATGATGCCCATCGGCGCCCTGGTGGAACGAGGCCTGATCCGGTTCGTCTATCACAGCCCGGACCGCCACACGCTGACCCTGCTGCTGACGATCGGCCTGTCCATCATCCTCAAGGACCTGTACGACGTGCTGTACGGGCCCAACACGATGAAGCCGGACAATCCCATTTCAGGCGTGACCGAGATCGCGGGCATCATCATTCCGAATTACCGATTGTTCCTGCTGGTGTTCGGCACGGTGATCATCACGCTGACCTGGTTCGTGCTGTTCCGGACCCGCCTGGGCGCCGTGATTCGCGCGGCCGCCCATGACAAGGACATGACGGCCAGCCTGGGGGTGCCCGTGCGCCTGATCTATTCCGGCGCCTTCGCCTTCGGCATCTCGCTGGCGGCCTTGGCGGGGGTGTTGCTGGCGCCGATCTATTCCGTGTTTCCCACGATGGGCCACGATTTCATCCTGCTGGCCTTCACCGTCGTCATCGTGGGCGGGATCGGCAGTTTCTGGGGTACGGTGGTGGCCGGCCTGCTGCTGACGCAGATCGAATCCATCGCCAGCCTGTACATCGCTCCCAACTGGGGGGAACCGCTGATCTTCAGCATCATGATCGCTGTGCTGATCGTCCGCCCGCAGGGCCTGTTCAATTGGAGCCGATGACCGTGGGTGCGCAAAAACTCAATGGAACGGCCAGCACCAGGTTCCTCGCCTGGCTCTTTTTCATCGTCGCCATCGCCTTCGCCATCGTCGCCGGCATCAGCCAGGAAATCTTCTATCTGCGCCTGGCCACCGAGGCCCTGATTTTCTCGGGCATCGCCCTCAGCGTCGATCTGCTGCTGGGGTATACCGGGCTGTTCTCGCTGGGCCAGGCGCTGTTTTTCGGCATGGGCGCCTACCTGACCGCCCTGCTGCTGACGGAGGGCAGCGGCTATGGATTCTGGAGCGCACTGGGCCTGAGCCTGCTGGCCTCCACCGTCGTGTCGCTGATCATCGGGGCCATCGCCATTCGATCCAAAGGTGTTTATTTCATCCTGATCACCTTCGGCCTGGCCCAAGTGGCCGGCCAGTCGGTCTACAACACGCGTTCCCTGGGCGGATCGGACGGCATCACGGGCATTCCCGTGCTGGACATCGACTTTGGGTTCTTCAATGTGAACCTGGGCGACCCGGTCAGTTTCTTCATGTTGTCGCTGGTCTTCGTCCTGGTGTTGTACCTGGGGCTGCTGTACCTGACGAGCACGCCTTTCGGACGCGTGCTGATCGCCATACGCTCGAACGAAGAACGCGTGCGCGCCTTGGGCTACAACCCCTGGCGGTACAAACTGGCCTCGTATGTGATCGCCGCGGACGTGGCCGCACTGGCCGGCACCCTGTACCCGCTGTTGCGCGGCTTCGTGTCCCCGGAGCTCATGTATTTCGACATCTCGGTCAATGCCGTCATCATGGTGATCCTCGGCGGCACGGGCACGCTCATCGGGCCGCTGTACGGCAGCGTGTTCCTGATCGCCCTCAAGACCTTCATCAGCAGCTGGACGCTGCACCACGGCATCGTCATCGGCATCATTTTCATGCTGACGGTGATCTTCTTCCCCGCGGGATTCGTCGGCCTGTACAAGCGACTGGCCACTGCCATCACACGACGGGGGCAAACCTCATGACGGACGTCATCCTCAACGTGGACGGGGTCAGCGTATCCTTTGGCGGCTTGCGCGCCGTCAACAACGTCAGCCTGCAGGCGCGCGACCGGCAGATCACCTCGGTGATCGGCCCCAATGGGGCGGGCAAGAGCACCTTGTTCAATCTGATCGTCGGCGCGATCCGCTCGAACGCGGGGCATGTCCGCTTCCAGGACCAGGACATCACCGGCTGGCCGTCAAACCGCATCTGCCGGGCGGGCATGGCGCGTTCCTTCCAGATCACCAAATTATTCTTCGACCTGACGGTGGAGGAAAACCTGCGGCTGGCCAGCCAGTTCCTCGAGGCCGACAGCCGCCTGCTACAGCCCCTGGCCCGCAGCACACGCGCCGATGCCAAGACCCAGGAGCTCCTGGAGCGCTTTCTATTGACCAAACGCCGCAACGACCTGGCCGGCTACCTGTCCCATGGGGAGCAGCGCCGGCTGGAAATCGCCCTGGCGCTGGCGAGCGAACCCCGGATGCTGCTGCTCGACGAGCCCACACAGGGCATGTCGCACGGCGATACGGAAGACACGAAGAGCATGATCCGCGATATCGCCGAGGACATCGCCGTCATGCTGGTGGAGCACGACATCGAACTGGTGATGGACTTGTCGCACTGGATCGTCGTCATGCACCAGGGCCAGAAACTGGCCGAGGGGGTCCCGCAAGAGGTCCGGGCAAACCCGGCGGTACGCGAAGCCTATCTCGGAGAGGCGTGAACAATATGATATTGCGTATGTCGGGGGTACACTCCTACTATGGCTTGAGCCACATCCTGCAGGGCGTGGATCTGGAAATCGCGGCCGGCGAAATCGTCGGCCTGTTCGGCCGCAATGGCGTGGGCAAGACCACCACGCTGCGGACGATCGCCGGATGGGTCAAGCCGGCGCAAGGGGATATTTTTTTCCAGGACACGAGGCTCGACAGTCTCGAACAGGATGCCATCGCCCGCCAGGGGGTCGCCTTCATTCCCGAAGACCGGCGGATATTTCCGGGACTCAGCGTCGAGGAAAACCTTCAACTGGGGCTGCTGCAGAACCCCAAGCTGTCCAAGGCGGAACAGCGCCAGGGCCTGGGCGACATTTACCAGCGCTTTCCCAGGCTGCACGAACGCCGGTCGCAGGCGGGGATCACGCTCTCCGGCGGCGAACAGCAGATGCTGACGATCGCCAGGGCGCTGATCGGCCGTCCGCGCCTCATGCTGATCGACGAGCCCAGCGAAGGCCTCGCGCCCATGATCGTCGACGATATCTTCACACTGCTGGAGGAACTCAAGAAGGAAGGGGTGTCCATCCTGTTGGTGGAACAGAACGTCAAGCGATCGTTGACGGTGGTGGACCGCTTCTACGTCATGAAGCGCGGCAGCATCACACTGGCCGGCAAGGCAAGCGAACCCGCGGACCAGGCGCAGCTCCTGCGGGAGATCGCCCTATAAGCGCTTTGCAGCCGGCGGCCACCCAGCAGAAACCCAAAGCAAAGGGGGACGATGATGGAGTTACGCCAGATTCAGTATTTTCTCTGCTTGTTCGAGGAAGGCACCGTGACCCGGGCGGCCAAACGGCTGAATATCGTTCAACCCGCGCTCAGCATGCAGATCGCGCGGCTCGAAGAGGAACTCGACCAGAAACTGTTCAAACGCAGTCCGCGCGGGATGCAGCCGACGACGGCGGGTCGCCAGATGTACCAGCTGTTCTTTCCCATCATGCGCGATCTGACGCATGCGCGCGAACAGCTGCTGCGCACCAAGGGGGAACTGCGCGGCCACATCAATGTCGGCATGATCGCGTCCATCGCCCATGGGGCCCTTGCCAACACCCTGCTGGAATTCAAGAGCCAGCACCCCAAGGTCAATGTGACGATTGCCGACGGCTATAGCGCCATATTGGCGGATTGGGTGGCCGGCGGCCGGCTGGACGCCGCCATCATCAACAAACCGACCCGCCCCTTGGGCCTGGACATGGAGGTCATCACCGACGAGGACATGGTGCTGATCACCAGCGTCGATCATCGGCGCGCCCTGCCCGACGTCGTCCCCTTGCGCATCGTCGACACGCTGGAGCTCGCCCTGCTCACGCGGCATCATGGCCTGCGCGGCATCATGGAGTACTACGCCCAGGGGGCGGACATCAACCTGTCGCCGACCATCGAGTCCGATTCGGTCACATCGATCCTGAATCTGGTCAGCCATACGCAGTTGGCGACCATCCTGCCGGGCATCACCTTGAGCGGGCAGCCCTGGAGCCCACGCCTGCAAACCCATCGCATCGTCGAACCGACACTGACCCGCCGTGTCGTGTGCGTGACCCATCCCCGCCACCCGCTGAATCAGGCGACCTCGGCCTTTATCGAATTATTGACGCAGCATCTGCAATCGATGCAGATCGGCGCGGGCGCCCCGAAAGAGCCCGCGCCGCAAACGTACGACTTCATGCGGGCCATCTCTCAGGAGATCGCGGTCGACGTGCCGTCGACCACGCCGGCGCTCTGACAGATGTGCTTGATCTCGGTAAAGTCGGCAAGGGCGTCATAACCGTGCAGGCGGCCCAGGCCGCTGCGCCGATAGCCGCCTGTCGCGGCCTCGGCAAAGAGCTGATTGTGGTCATTGATCCAAACCGTTCCGTCGCGTAGCGCACGGGCCACGCGCCAGGCTCGCGCCCCGTCGCGCGTCCACACGCTGGCGGACAAGCCGTAGACGGTATGATTGGCGCGCTGCACGGCTTCGGGCTCGTCCTCGAAACGCTCGATCACCACCACGGGGCCAAAAATTTCCTCCTGAATGAAGCTGGCACCGGTATCCCGATGCGCAACCAAGGTCGGCAGCATGAAGCAACCGTGCTGGAACCCATCCCGAGGGCGCCCCCCGCGCAGAATCACCTCGTCCGCCGTTTGCAGCACCTCCTCGACGCTGGCGGCGACGCGGTCCCGCGCCTGTTCATCGATCAAGGGGCCATACTGCACGCCATCCGCCAGCCCATTGCCCATCCGCATGGCCGCGAGGGCCCGCGCCAGGGATTTTTTCATGGCGTCAAAACGCGAGGCGTGCACCAGCACCCGCCGTGCGGCTGTACACTGCTGCCCGGCGATGATCATGGCGGCGGCCGCGAGCTGGGTCGCCACGGCGTCCACATCCACGTCGTCGAACACCAGGCAACTGGACTTGCCACCCAGTTCCAAAGAAAGTTTCTTCATCGTCGGGGCGGCCGCCGCCATGATGCGCTGGCCCGTGGCGTTCGAGCCGGTGAAACTGATGACATCGACTTGTGGGGACTCGACCAGGCGCTGGGCTACAGCATGACCTTGCTCGGACACGAAGTTCACCACGCCGCCGGGCAGTTGCTCATCGTCCTGCAAGGCACGCATGAGGGCGGCCGACAGCAGCGCGGTTTGCGGCGCTGGCTTGACCACGGCGGTGCAGCCCGCCGCCAGGGCGGGGGCCAGCGAACGAATCAGCAGGATGGCCGGCGCATTCCAGGGCACGATGATGCCGGCCACGCCCGCCGGCTCCTTGAGCTGGCTGGAAAACACGCCAGGCGCCACCTCCAGCATCTGTCCCGGGATATAGCGCGCTACGCCGGCGTAATAGCGGATTTCCGAGACGCTGCCGCGAATCTCGCCGCGGGATTCCGCCAGCGGCTTGCCATTCTCGAGGGTCAGCAGGCGGGCGAGTTCCTCGCCTTGCGCCTCGATACGATCCGCCCAACGCAGCATGACCAGCTGGCGCAAGCGCGGGTTCTGGGCCCATTCGGGACGCTCGAACGCCCGCCGCGCTGCCGCAATAGCAGCATCGGCATCGGCCTGGCCGCCGTCGGCGAACTCGCCCACCAGGCTGCCATCGGCCGGATTTCTGCGCTGTCCCGTGCGCCCGTCGCCGGCCGGTTGCCACTGGCCGTCAATCAGGTTATTCACCTTCAAAAGCATCGTCATACTGTTTCAACCCTCATTCAATGCATGACCGAACCACCGTCGACCACCAACGCCTGCCCCGTCACAAAATCGCTGGCGGGCGACACCAGGTACAGCAAGGTGCCGGTCAGATCCTGCGGCAAGGCGTCGCGCTGGATGGCGCGGCTGGCGACGTTGTTTTCAGAGACCTTGCCCTGCCAGGCCGGGTTGTCGATGACATTGGCGCTGCGGGTCAGGCCCGGGGCCAGCGTATTGACGCGAATGCCATGGACGCCGACCTCGCGGGCCAGCGCCCGCGTGAGCGACAGGATCGCACCCTTGGACGTCACGTAGTGCAGCAGCATGGGCGTGCCCTTGAACGCCGTTCCAGAAGCAATGTTGACGATCTTGCCGTAGCGCTGCCTGCGCATGGCCGGCAACACCGCCTTCGCGCACTCGAACGCACCGCGCACATTGACGGCCATGAGGTGGTCCCACTCATGGCTGTCGATCTGCTCGAACGGCTTAGGCGTCAGGTGGCCGAACAGCGCCGCGTTATTGATCAGGATGTCGATGCGCCCGAAGGACTGCAAGGCGGCCTGGGCCATGGCCTCGACCGAGGCCGCATCCGTGACGTCGGTATGCTGGTACTGGGCACGGCCGCCAGCGGCGCGTATCCGCGCCACGACATCGCCGCCGTCCAGCACATCGGCCACCAGCACGGCGGCGCCATGCGCGCCCAGCATCAAGGCATATTCGGCGCCGATGCCCTGCGCCGCACCGGTCACGATGGCGACCTTGCCGCTCAGCACCGGTTCGGTTCGTCCGGGATCTGTTTCCATTTCAGTCTCCATGCAGGCGCCCTCAGGCCAGTCCGAGGAACTTTTCGTTGAATTGCGCATCGCCCAGGATCTGGTCGCGAGAGCCCTCCAGGACCGTGCGGCCGTTCTCGATCACGTAGGCGTACTCCGCGAACTCGAAGGCGCGGTGCACGTTCTGTTCCACCAGCAGCATCATGACGCCGCGAGCCGAGATTTCGACCAGGGTTTCGATGATTTCCCGCACGACCAGCGGCGCTACACCGATGAAAGGCTCGTCCAGCAGCAGCACCTGCGGACGCGACATGAGCGCCCGGCCGATGGCCACTTGCTGCTGCTGGCCGCCGCTCAGCTCGCCGGCGCCCTGGCGCGATTTTTCCTTCAGGATAGGGAAAAGCTCATGCACTTGGCGAAGGCTGTCATCGATATGCGCCCTGGCCTGCGGCGAATAGGCGCCCATCAACAGATTCTCGTGCACGCTCATGGCGGGGAACAGCCGTCGGCCCTCGGGTACCAGGGCGATCCCCGCCGCGACCGTCTCGACCGTGGAATGCCGATGCAGTTCGCGCCCCTGGAAACGGAGGGTGCCCGCCGCAAGCGGCAGCAGCCCGCAAATGGCGGCCATGGTGGTCGACTTGCCGGCGCCATTGGCACCCAGCAAGGCGGCCCGCTGGCCGAGCTTGACCTCGAGGCTGACATCCCACAAGGCACGGACGTGCCCGTAGTCCACCGCAATGCGCTCAAGCTCCAGCATGGCCGTCCTCCGCATGAGCACTGCCCAGATAAGCGTTGATGACACGCTCGTCGCGCACGATCTCCGCCAGCGGGCCATCGGCGATCAGGCGGCCGTGATCCAGCACCACCACCCGGTCCACCACCTGCGCCAACGCCGAAAAAATATGCTCGATCCAGATCACCGTCATCCCCAGTTCGTCGCGCATGTCGCGGATATGCCGGGTAAAGCGGGCTACCTCGGCCGGCGTCAGGCCCGAGGCCACCTCGTCGACCAGCAGCAGCCTGGGGCGGCACGCCAATGCGCGCGCGAGTTCGAGCGCCTTTTTTTCCTGCAGCGACAGCCCCTCCGCCAGGGAACCGATGCGCGCCGACAGGCCGGCATAATCCAGAAAGGCCCGCGCCTGCGCCAAGGCGGCGGACGGCCGCAGGCGCGTATCCTGATACATCAGAGGAATGGCGACGTTCTCGTCGACGGTCAGGTCGCCGAAAGGCCGGGGAATCTGATAGGTGCGGCCCACGCCGATCCGCGCAATCTGATCGCGGCGCAGGGACCGGATGTCCTCGCCAAACAGGACGATTCCGCCGCTGGTCGGCTCGAACACCTTCGAGATGCAATTGAACAGGGTGGTCTTGCCGGACCCGTTGCCGCCGATGAGCCCGACGATCTCGCCCTGGTGCACACGCAGGTCCAGTGCATCCACCGCGATGTTGCCACCAAAGGCCTTGGTCACCTTTTGACAATCCAGGACCACGGCCTGGCGGTCGGCCGCCTGTGGCACCAGGGGCAGGCTGGTGATGGCGACCGCCGCGCCATGGACCTCGTCCGGCCCGTCGGGGGCAACACCCCTAGTCGCCGTGCCGCCCGTGCGCCGGCGATACGCCGCGCCCAGCGCCCGTGCCCAGCCTGCGCGCAAGATGCCGCCCGGCATGTAGCGACCGATGAACAGGATGATGGCACCATACACGGTGGCATTGAACATCGTGACGTTAATCAACAGCCACTGCTGGATGATGGCCAGCACCAGCACACCCACCAGCGGCCCCCAGAGCAGGCCCGAGCCACCGAGCAGGGCCATGGCGATCGGAATCAGGGCGACGTCCAGTCCAAAAACGGTCGGCGGATCGATATAGCTGAGTTGCCAGGCCTGCAAGGCGCCAGCCAGCGCCGCAAAGCCGGAACTCAATACCAGGATCCTTGTTTTTGCCGACTGGATGCGCCCGCCCATGGTCTCGAGCACGAGCTCGTCATTGCGGATGCCGCGCAAGGTATAGACGAAACGCGACCGATCCAGCAGCACGGAAGCCAGAAACGCCAGCGCCGACAGAACCACGGCAAGAACAAAGGTCAGGTCGCGGACATTGTGGGCAGGCAGCATGACGCCGTCGGCCCCATGGGTGATCGATGACAGGTTATAGGCCAGGATCTCCGCCAGCGGCAATAATGCAAGCGTCGCAAAGGCGAAATAATCCCCCCTGAGGCGAAACAGCGGGAAAGCCAGGACGACCGCCACCGCGGCGGTGAACAGTACGGCCCAGATCAACGCCAGCACCGGTGTGGTATGTGAAGCCAGGGCTAGGGAAAATGCGTAGGCGCCCACGCCATAAAAACAATAATGGCCCAGATTGATATAGCCCATCTCGCCAGCCACCCAATCCCAGCTTTGCGCCAGCGTATAGGCGATCAGCACCGTGAAGACGAAGGTGACCATGTAGGGGCTGGCGAAATGCGGCATCGCCGCCAGTGCGGCAATGACCAAAACGGCCAGCGATCCATAGACGAACGGCTGCAGCCCCGCATGGACCGGCGCGTCCGGCTTGTCGTCATGCGACAGATTTGCTGGATTCGTCACGCTGTCTTCCTCGAAAAGCCTTGCGGACGCACGACCAGGATGACCAGCAGCAAGACCACGCTAATGGCAGGAGCCCACTGTGTGTCCCAGTACAGCCCGGTCATGCCCTCGGCGACGCCCAGCAGGATGCCGGCCACCAATGCGCCGGGCAGGTTGCCGATGCCGCCTAGGATGATGATGGTGAACGCCTTGACGGTCAGGCCGAAGCCCATGTAGGGATCCACCGGATAGGTCAGCACATACAGCACCGCCGCGATGGCGACCGTGCCGGCGCCAAACGCGAACGTCATGGTGCGCAGCCAGACGCTGCGCACGCCGCACAACTGGGCCGCCACTTGTTCCTGCGTCACCGCGCGGATGGCGCGACCGAACCACGTGCGCGTCAGCACCAGGTGGATGGCAAGCGTCAGCAACGCCGTCGCCAGGAGGATGGCCAACTGCATGCGCGGGATGACCACATCGCCGATGAGGTACACCCCCAGGCGAGTCGGGATGTTCTTGGGCGTCGCCCCCGCCAGGACCGAGGTGACGTCGCTGAGGATCAGCAGAGCGCCCACCGTCACCAGCACCGTCCCGACGGTCGATTCGAACGGGCGCCGGGCGCCCAGCGGGCGCAGCAATGTGAAGTAGAAGGCGCCACCATAGGCGAATGCGCAAGGCACCAGGATGAGCGCGATCCATAGGGGATTGAGACCCGCCAGGTACAGCAGGCTGGCGATGACGCCGATGACGGCCAGCAAGGTGCCGTGCGCGAAATCCAGGATGTGCACCACCCCATAGGTCAGCGACAAGCCGAATGCAACGAGCGCATACAGCCCGCCCAACATGACCCCGCCAATCAGGACTTGCAGAAAGACCTCAATCAATGCCGCCTCCTAGTGCCGGCCCGCCGCCGGGGAGCCGGCGGCCAGACCATGTCCCAGTCGATCACTTGGACGCCGTCGCAGGCCAGCGCAACTGTGCCGTGGCGACATCCTTGGGCCAGACCACGACCGCCTTGCCGTCCTGCAATTGGATCGTAAAGGCGCCTGTGTTGGGGAAGCCGTTTTCGTCAAAGACAATATCGCCCGCGGGGGACTTGAAAGTGCCGCGATACAGGGCCGCCTTGACCTTCTCGCGATCGACCGCGCCGGCTTTTTCAACCGCCTGCATCATGACCAGGTACGAATTCAGCCGCGCCAGGGTCCAGATGTAGTCGAACATATCCACATTGGAGCGCTCGAGCACCGTGTCGATCAGGTCGCTGTAGTCCCCTTTGACCCCCTGGTACCAGACCAGTTCGCCGGTCCATCCCTCGATATCCGCGCCGACCTGGCGCTCGAGCGAGCCCGTCAGCATGGTGTGATGGATGTCCATCGCCTTGATCTGCATTTGCGCCATTTGCTGGACGAGCGGCACGGAAGCCCCGTCAAAAGAGCTGATGTAAATGATGTCGGGTTTCTGCGAACGAATTTTTGCAAGGACCGCCGTAAAGTCCTTCTGGGTGCTGGAGAACATTTCCGAACCGACGACCTCCAGGCCCTGGTCCTCGACCTTCTTGCTCCAGACCGTGGTGATGCCTTTCATCACCGGATTGTCCTCGGTGACGAAGTAAATGGTCTTGGGCTTTGGATCGACGTTCTTGAGCATGTCGAAATAACGCTCCGACCAGCGCGGCACCACCGGCGCGGGCGTACCCCAGACGTACTTGAACCCGCGCTCGTATATGGACGGCGTCGCCACATTGGCCATCACGATGGGCACCTTGTGGCGTTCCGCCACCGCCGGCACAGGCCCTCCGATGGACGACCAGTCGGGCCCCACCAGGAAATCCACCTTGTCGACCGACACCAGGCGTTCATACAGGCTGACGGCCGTCGCGGGCACGCTCTGGTCGTCATAGATGACGAATTCAATGGGCAGGTTCTTGTTGCAATCCTTGACCGGTATGCCGCCGCGCTTGTTGACCTCCTCGGCAAAAATCTTGGTCATGTTGCGCCAGCGATCCGCCAGGGTCGAAAAGACGCCGCTTTCGGATAAAGTCGTTCCCAGGACGATGGGGTCGTCGCAACTGCCGAGCTTGGCCGCGGCCGGCTGCGCAACAGCCAAGCCAATGACCGCGCTGGTCGCAAGCGTCAAACATAGTCTCGTTTTCATGTTGTCTCTCTCCTTGTGAACCACACTGCCCCGGTGTTTTACAGGGGGGCGCTTCAAGCCGGTTCAAGCGTGCGCCGACAATCCGGGGCCCGTATGGCGGCTCTACCGCAGGCCGGCTTCCTTGAAATAGGCCTCGGCACCGGGGTGAATGGTCCCGCCGATCCGCTGCGGGTCCGATGCAATCTGCGGCGTCCAATCCTTCATGGACGCGAGGCTGCCTTTGAGTTCGTCGATGCCCGCCAGAATGGATTTGCAGATGGAATAGGCCTCGTCATCGGACATGGCGCTGGAGGCATAGATGCCCGTGCTCCAGCCGACGCCCTTCACGGGGTAGTCCTGCTTTTCGAACATGCCGGCCGGCATCGTGGCCTCGGAGAACCCGTATTTCTTCAGGTATTCAATGGCATGGTCCTGCAGTCCGAGGAAGCGCTGGCCGGGCGCAATCGACAGTTGTGCGGTATTGGGATGCCCGGGCGTGGTGATCCCCATCACCATATCGAGGCGGTTATCCTGGAACAGGTCGGTAATGACGCTGAGACCAGAGCGCACGACGTTGCCGCCATATCCCTTGATATCGTCGTAGGTGATGCCATTGGCCTCGAGGATCAGGCGGGCCATGTACTCGTTCAGGCTGCCGTCGGGGCCGGTGCCGATCCGGACCGGAAGCTTTTTCTCCTTGATGTCGGATAGTTTCTCAAGCTCGTAGCCGTTCCTGACCGTGACGCGCTGCCAATACTGGTCCAGGCCGCCCAGCAAGCCCCGGATATTGCTGATCGGCTCCTTGAAGGGGCCGACGCCCTGCTCGGCCCAGGCCACGACGGGCGGGAAATTCAGGCCCACGTCGGCATCACCGCGGGAAACCAGAAAGGTGTTGGCAATCGCCATGGGCGTGCTCATGACCTCGACGCTCGACCCGTTCGGCAGGCCCTTCAACAGCACGTTCCTGAAGGCGCCGCCCATGGCATACCAGCCACTGCCGGTGCCGGCCGTGGCAAACCGGATATGGGCGGGGTCCGTGACCATCTTTGCGCCTTCAGCCGCCGCGGCCCATGCCGCGGGGATGCCATATGCGGCATTCAATGCACCGAGACCGATCAGCTTGATCACGGTTCTGCGGGAATTCAAATGAGACATGTCTGCTCCTTGGTTATGGCCTCGAGGGCTGTATTGCATCAGCGACCTTCCAATCCGGGTCGCCCGGTTTCTGAATCCCCCCTTGCCGGGCGAGCGGACCGAAGGGGCTTCAGGCAAGTTTTCGGATACGAACCCCTTGGCTAAGCCACACAATCGCCAGTATGGCCAGCCCGATGCCCACATACACGGCATCGAAAGACAAGAACGAAATCCCGATTGAAAGCATCAGGACATTTTCCACCTTTGAATTATGCGTACGCCAAAATCCCGAAAAACACACGGCCATGATGTAGCAGCTGGCCAAGGTCACGAGACTGTGCAGGATGATGATGTGCACCGGACCTTCCAGCAGCAAGGCGGGGCTGCGGACCAGGGCGAACGCCACCAGAAAGCCCGCAAAGCTGTTTCTCAGCGCGAGCCATCCGGTTTTCCAGACGTCCGCCCCGGCGATGCCGGCCGCGACGAATGTCGCCAGCGCCACGGGGGGCGTCACCATGGACAGCACGGCGAAATACAGCACGAAGAAATGGATGGAAATCAGGGGCAGGTCCAGGATCTGCAGCGCCGGCACGGCCAGGATGGATCCCATGATATAGGCCGCCGTGGTGGGCATGCCCATGCCCATGATGATGACCATCACCATGACGATCAACAGGGACGGGATCAGATAGCCACCGGATATGGTCAACATGAACCCGCCGAAGGTCAGGCCCAAGTTGGTCATGGAGGCAACGCCCACGATGATGCCCGCGCCGGCGCAGGGGATCGCGACCGTCACCGCGGCCCGTCCGCCGCTTTCCAGCGCCAGGATGGAATCGACGACGATATCGCGCGCGGTCGTGCCCACACTGCGGAAAAAGCCCTGGCCATTACGGGTCTTTTCATACAGCCTGGTCAGATAGGCCAGGATGATCGTCAGCGCAACAGCGCGCAAGGTGGACGAGCTGAGGGACCTGCCGGCGAATATATCGTAGACCAGCGAGACCACCGGAATAAACAAATAGAGGCGCAAAAAGGTGGACCGCCAGGTGATATTCAACTCGGCCGCCGAAACCCCCTTGATATTGTGCTTCTTGGCGCTGCTGTCGATGACGAAGAAAAGCGCCGCGTAATACAGCAGCGCCGGAATGATCGCGGCGATCGCGATATTCCGATAGGATTCCCCCATGAACTGGGCGATCAGGAAGGCGGCAGCCCCCATGACGGGCGGCATGATCTGCCCGCCCGTCGAGGCTGCCGCCTCGACGGCGGCGGCCTCCTCCGCGCTCAGGCCCGACTTGCGCATGGCCGGGATCGTAAAATTGCCGACGATCGCCGCATTGGCCGTCGCACTGCCGCTGATGGCGCCGAACATGGTGGACCCGATGACCGCGACCTTAGCCATGCCGCCGCGAAAACGCCCAACCAGCAAAGTCGCCAGATCAATGAACAGTTTTCCGCCGCCGAACGTTTCCAGGAACGCGCCAAACAGCAGGAAATACATCACCTGCGTATAGGACACGATGCTGGGAATCCCGAATATGCCTTCATTCTGGAGCGTCTGCAGCTCCAGAAATCGCCTGAAGAACGACGCCGTCAATTCGCCGCCATGCGCCACGGCGCTGATGCCGGGAATGCCGCGCATCGCCGTACCGCTGAACTGATAGACCAGAAACGCCAGGATCACAAAGGTCAGGCCCCTGCCCAGCAGCCGCCGCGTCGCCTCGACGACGAGAATGACGGTGAGCACGCCGACCACGAAATCACCCGGCGTGACGGGATCCACGCCCGCGATGCGGGTGGTGATACGGCCCTGCTCCATATAAAAATATGCAGCGATGCCGATGCAGGCCAGCACACTGGCAATATCGAGCCACCGCGCGCTGGAGTAATACCTGGAATCCGGGTTCTTGATCAGGGGTTTGCTGAGGAACACCAGGACTGCCGCGAACATGACGTGGATCGGGACCGCCACCATCAGGTCCAGCGGAGTTCCGTACACCACGTAGATCTGGAAACAAGACCAGAGGATCGCAAATATCGAGAGCGGATTCAAAAGCTTTCTCATTATGGCTGCCTTCTATGCTTTCATCGGGTTTCGAGTTTTGCAGCGGTGGGGCGAATAGTGGCCGATAAGCGAGGCGCTCTGCTGAAAAAGGTCAGTGGCATATGGACGGCAACCCGGCCGCCTATAGCCGATCGACATCGAAACAGGCATTCGGGGATATCACCTCGTCGAGATCGATGTCCTGCTCGCCCGGAATTCTGACCTTGGTGAATACATGCCCCTCGTAATGCACGGGGCGCGTGGCATCCAGGCCCATTTTGGCGCTGAGACCCTGAACCGTGGCATCGTCGGCGCCTTCCCCCTGCGATCGCGCGTAGAGCGTCGTCGACGGATCCAGCACGGATCCCTGGGCGCCGTGAACCACCACCAGGTCCCGGCTGGCCTGAAAACGGGTGGCCACCGCCCACTCCACCTGTTGCGGATCATGCACGTCGACATCCTCATCCACCACCACCACGTGCTTGATGTCGTAATGGGCGCCGAACGCCGCCAGGATCACGTTCTTCGGCAGGCCCTCATGGGTCTTGCGCAGCCTGATGTACAAGTGATAGCGGCAGACGCCGCCCACCGACAGATGCACGTCCTGGACTTGCGGATGGCTGGCTTGCAGATGACCCAGCAAGGTCGCCTCCCGGGGGATGCCCCCCAGCAGCAGATGCTCCATCTCGGCCGGCACGATGGTGTGGTAGATCGGCCGTTCCCGGTGCGTGATCAGGTCGACCTCGATGACCTCGCGATGCTCTTTCTCGCTGTAGTATTTCGGGAATTCGCCGAAAGGCCCCTCCATGTGGCGCTCCACGGGCAATATGCGGCCTTCGATGACGATTTCCGAATGCGCGGGCACCCGCACATCATTGCTGAGGCATTTCACGACCTGCAAAGGGTCGGCGTGCAGGGCGCTGGCGATCTCGAGTTCATCGTGATCGATCGGCGTAATGGCCTGGGAGGCCAGCAGCGTCAGCGGGTCCACCCCGATGACGATGGCGATGGGCAAGGCCTGGCCGGCGCCTTCGGCCGCCTTGTAGAAGGCATGCAGATGGCGCGGCAGCATCAGCAAGGCCATGTGCCTTTCGCCATGGACCTGGATGCGGTTGATCGACACATTCTGGATGCCGGTCGCGGGGTTGCGGGCGATCACCAGGCCCGCCGTGATGTAGGGGCCGGAATCATGCTCGCTGTGGGTCGGGATGGGCAGCAGGCGCCGCACGTCGACATCCCGGTGCACAATCTGCTGACACGGGGCGTCCTTTTCGATCTCGGCGCAGGGGCGGGGGTTTTCCGCCGCCTGCCGATAGCGCGCCAGCAGTTCGGATTGCGGCACCCCCATGGCTTCCGCGATCCAGGCGCGCTTTGACATGAAACCGGAAATAATGCCGATATCATGCCCGCCCGGTTTGGGAAAATACGCCGCCTTGCTGCCATCCAGCCGTTTGGCGATCGCCGCCAGGCGGTGCTGTAGCGGAATGCCGTCCTTCAGCGTCGCCAGACGATCTGTTTCGGCCAGATGCCGAAGCCAATCACGCAGGCTGTCGAAACGCTTGCCGGCATGCAACGGATTCATCCCTTTCCTCCTTTGCCTCGATATTTTTATATGCTTCGCAATCATTTTATTGTCGGCCATATGTTCCATTCAGGCGATATATCGGCCCAGAATGAGATAATCGGATAAATCCGGCCAGGGATTGCTTGACTGATCGTTGAATTCAGTCTACAGGCGCGCATCAATCAGCTCAAGTAATATATAATGATATTATCCATCAATTAGACTGATAATGACCGGCATGCCTTCGACCCTAATCGATCGGCCATTTTGGAATATGCTTCATCGGCCGTTTAGCCGTATATTGGCCATTATTATCAAGATCAAGGCGCTGTGATGAACAGGATCGTCGGATTGCTGCTGGCGGCCGGGCACGGGCGGCGCTTCGACCCTGCGGGCCAGGCCGACAAGCTGCTGCAGGCGCTGCCTGACGGTACGCTGGTGGCCCAGCAAAGCGCCCGTCGCCTGCGGACCGCGTGCTCGTCCGCCATTGCCGTCGTCGGGCCGGCGTCCTCGGACGCATTACGCCAGGTGCTGGCCGACGAAGGCTGCGCCGTCGTCACCTGCGCGGCATCGGCCGACGGCATGGGGCATTCCCTGGCATGCGGGGCGCAGACGGCGACCGATCAGGCGGCCGACGGACTGATCATTGCGCTGGCGGACATGCCGTTCGTCACGGCTGCGACCGTCGACGCCCTGGTGCAGGCATTGCGGTCCGGCGCCGGCATCGCCGTGCCGGCCATGGCCGGGCGCCGGGGCAATCCCGTGGGATTCGCCAGCCGTCATTTCAGCCAGCTGGCGCAGATGCGCGGCGACACGGGCGCCAAGGCGCTGCTCAAGGCACACCCGATTCATGAGGTGACTGTGGACGACACCGGGATTTTCCGCGACATCGACACCCTCGGCGACTTGCCAGGACGAGCATAAGCCTGCAAGCTGACGGGCGAAGATCGCCCCAGGCGGCGCCGCCTGGGGCCCTTCCTGATCAAGCACGCGTTATGGCCGACACCATCACCCCATCCAGCATCGACGCCTTCCTCGACAGCCTATGGCTGGAGGACGGCCTGGCGGACAATACCCTGGCGGCCTACCGGCGCGACCTGTCCGCCTTCGCGCACTGGCTCGATGCGCAGACGGGACGGCCGCCGGAATCCGCGCGCGCCGAGGACATCCAGTCCTGGTTCGCGGCCCAGCATGCCCACAGCAAGGCCAGCACCGCCAATCGGCGGCTGGCGGCGCTGCGCCGCTACTATTTATGGGCGCTGCGCCACGGCCTGTGCGCCCAGGATCCCTGCCTGGGCCTGCGCGGCGCCCGTCAGCCGGCCCGCTTCCCCAAGACGCTGTCCGAGGCGCAGGTGGAGGCGCTGCTGGCCGCGCCCGATGTGAACGGCACGCTGGGGCTGCGCGACCGCGCCATGATCGAAACCCTCTATGCCACGGGGCTGCGCGTCAGCGAACTGGTCGGCCTGGCCGTCCAGGACACCAGCCTGGACGAGGGCGTGCTGCGAGTGGTCATGGGGAAAGGGGGCAAGGACCGCCTGGTGCCCCTGGGCGAGGAGGCTTTGTACTGGATCCAGGAATACCTGGCCCGGGGCCGGCCCGCCTTGCTGGGCACACGGCCCTGCGATGCACTGTTCGTGACGGGGCGTGGGGCGGGCATGAGCCGCCAGTCCTTCTGGCTGCTGATCCGCAAATATGCGGCGCAGGCCGACATTCGCGTGCCCTTGTCACCCCACGTGCTGCGTCATGCCTTTGCCACGCATCTGCTCAATCACGGCGCCGACCTGCGCGTGGTGCAGATGCTATTGGGCCATGCCGACATTTCCACCACCCAGATCTACACCCACGTGGCGCGTGAACGCCTCAAGACGCTGCATGCGCAGCACCATCCGCGCGCCTGAGGCCGCTCGCGTCCTTTTTTCAGAACCAGAACATCCCGGCCCCATGTCCAAATCCCGGCATACGTCAGAAACCCCCGCCACCCATTGGCTGCGCCAGCAGAACATCCCCTTCGGCGAACACCCCTACGACTATGTGGATCACGGCGGCGCCCGCGAGGCGGCGCGCCAGCTCGGCGTGCCGCCCCATCAGGTCGCCAAGACCCTGATCATGGAGGACGAGCAGGGCCGCCCGCTGATCGTGATCATGCATGGCGACTGCGAGGTCTCGACCAAGAACCTGGCGCGCCAGACCGGCGCCAAGAAAATCGGTCCCTGCGCCCCCGATACCGCCCAGCGCCATTCGGGCTACCAGGTGGGCGGCACCTCGCCCTTTGCCACGCGCAAGCGCATGCCGGTGTGGTACGAGGACACCTTGATGGCATATCCCGAAATCTACGTCAACGGGGGGCGGCGCGGCTATCTGATCCGCATTGCGCCGGACGTCCTGTCGCGCGCGCTGGGCGCCCGGCCGGTGCATGTCGCATTGGAACGGGACGACGGCCGAGAGTGAATGTGGCGTCTCCTGCAGGAATCGAACCTGCAATCTTCCCTTAGGAGGGGAAAGTTATATCCATTTAACTAAGGAGACGGACCCACGATTATAAAGGAAAGCCCCGCCGCGCCCGCCGCCTGGCGCCGGCCGCGGGCTGTCTTGGCGCATCGCGGCGACGCGTACAATGGCGCAGTTTTCGCGACGTCCGCCCGGGCGGCCGGCTGCCCAAGCCGTCGCTCGCCGTTTCTACAGAGGCCCGCCATGTCCCGCCCTTCCGCCACCCTGACCATGACGCTGGCCGATGAGGCCGCCACCGTTGCCCTGGCACAACAACTTGCGCATCTGTTGCGCGGCGACGACGCCGCAGAACGCCGGCCTGGCAGTCGCATTCACTTGCGAGGCGAGCTGGGGACAGGGAAAACCACGCTTGCGCGCGCCCTGCTGAGGGCCTCCGGAATCCAGGGACGAATCAAAAGTCCGAGCTACGCCCTGCTTGAAAGCTATAATATTTCTAACTTATACTTCTATCACTTTGATTTCTATAGATTTAGCGATGCCCAGGAATGGCAGGATGCGGGCTTCCGAGAATTATTCGACGAAAACGCCGTCATCCTGATCGAATGGCCCGAGCAGGCCGGGACTCGCCTCCCCCCCCCTGACCTGGACATTTTGCTGGAACATGCCGGCACCGGCCGCCGCGCATCCATCGACGCCTACAGCGACAAAGGACGACTATGGCTGACGCAACTGACTCCGTCCGGACCCTGAGTCCTCAGGCCGACCCCCTGCGGCGCAAGCTGATCTCGGGGGGCGTCGCGCTGCTTCTGCTGCCCGTCATCCCGCGCCTGGCCCACGCCGCAACCATCCTGGCGGTGCGCACCTGGCCGGCCGACGAATACACGCGCGTGACTCTCGAGATGGATTCCGAGCTGAAGGCCGAGCACTTCGTGCTCGACAACCCCTACCGGCTGGTCGTCGACATCGACGGCCTCAGCATGAGCCGCGCCATCAACGAACTGGTGTCCAAGGTCCGCCCCAACGATCCCTACATTCAAACCGTGCGGGTGGCCCAGAATCGGCCCAATGTGGTCCGGCTGGTGTTCGACCTGAAGCAGGACATCGCGCCGCAGGTCTTCACGCTCAAGCCGGTGGGCGAATACAAGTACCGGCTGGTCCTCGACCTGTACCCCAAGATCGCCCAGGATCCCCTGCTGGCCCTCCTGAAGGACGCACAGAACGATCCGCTGGCGGGCATCCTGGACGAACTGGCGCAGAACGGACCGATGGCCGAGGCGCCGATCCCCTCGGTCGAAGGCCAGAAGCTGCCCCCGCCGGTCGCCCGCAGCGCGCCCGAGCCCGTGATCCCCGCGCCGTCGCCGTCCAGGCGCGACCGCCCCATCCTCATCGCCCTGGACCCGGGCCATGGCGGCGAGGATCCCGGCGCCATCGGCCGGCGCGGCACACGGGAAAAGGACATCGTCCTGCAGATCGCCAAGCGCCTCAAGGCGATCATCGACGCGCAACCCAACATGCGCGCCTACCTGACGCGCGACCGCGACTATTTCGTGCCCCTGCACGTGCGGGTGCAGAAGGCGCGCCGCGTGAAGGCCGACCTGTTCATCTCGATCCACGCCGACGCCTGGATCAAGCCCTCGGCGCGCGGCTCGTCGGTCTGGGCGCTGTCCCAGCACGGCGCCACCAGTTCCGCCGCGCGCTGGCTGGCCAAGAAGGAAAACGACGCCGACCTGATCGGCGGCGTGAACCTGGGCGCCCACAACCAGCAGGTGGCCAAGGTGCTGCTGGACTTGTCCACCGGCGCGCAGATCAATGATTCGATCAAGGTGGGCTCCCGGGTCCTGAGCGAAATCGGCAAGATCAACCGCCTGCACAAGAACCGCATCGAACGCGCCGGATTCGCCGTGCTCAAGGCGCCCGACATCCCTTCGATCCTGGTCGAAACCGCCTTCATCAGCAACCCCGAGGAGGAGCGCCTGCTGCGCAGTCCCCAGCACCAGCAGCGCATCGCCCAGGCCATGTTGAAGGGCGTGCAGGATTATTTCGCCGCCAGCCCGGCGCTCGCGCGGCGCGCGTAAAGCGCGCCGCGGGCAGGGGGATTATCGATCGGCCGGCCGCCGGCGCAGGAGCTTCCACAGCAGCCCCAGCGCCGCCGGCACCGCGGCGGCGCTCACACCGATCAGCACGATAGTGTTGAGGTGATCCTTGATGAAGGGCACATGGCCGAAAAAATAGCCTAGGGCGATCAGACCGGCGATCCAGGCCGCGGCCCCGATCATGTTGTAGAACTGGAAGCGCAAGGCATTCATCGCGGCCACGCCGGCGACAAAGGGCGCGAAGGTCCGGAACAGAGGCAGGAAGCGCGACAGCACGATGGTCTTGCCGCCATGCTTTTCATAGAATGCGTGGGTCTTCAGCAGCGCCTTGCGATCGAGGAAACGGTAGTCCTTCTCGAAGACCTTGGGCCCGATGGCGCGCCCGACGGCGTAATTGACGGTATTGCCCAAGACTGCGGCGGCCAGCAGGATCGCGCCCAGCAGGACGGGATCCAGCAGGCCCGAGGCGCCGAAGGCCCCCGCGATGAACAGCAGCGAATCGCCCGGCAGGAACGGCAGGATCACCAAGCCGGTCTCGCCAAAGATGATCAGCGCCAGGATCAGGTAGATCCAGGACCCATATTGCACGACCCAGAAGCCCAGCGACTGGTCGATGTGCAGGATCAGATGAAAGAATTCCGCCATGTTGTCCTTTGGTGTCCCTCTGAACAAGTCGAGCGACAGGCAGGCGCTGCGGATTTGTGGGGGATTTTCGATCCAGAATCATAAACCGTTTAAACTGGCTGGATCGTCATGCCCTCGCTGCTCGTCCCGATGTCCGACCGCCGTTCGATCTCTCCCCTGCCCGACACCCTGATCAGCCAGATCGCCGCGGGCGAGGTGATCGAGCGCCCGGCATCGGTCCTGAAGGAACTGCTGGAGAACGCTTTGGACGCCGGCGCGCGGGCCATCGAGGTCCGCCTCGACGGCGGCGGCATCCGCCGCATCCTGGTCAGCGACGACGGCTCAGGCATCCCGCCCGCCGAACTGCCGCTGGCCCTGCAGCGGCACGCGACCAGCAAGGTCCGCTCGCTGGCGGAACTGGAATCGGTCGCCTCCATGGGATTCCGCGGCGAGGCGTTGGCCTCGATCGCCTCGGTCGCGCGCCTGGCCCTCACCTCGCGCACCGCGGGCGACACCCAGGCCTGGCGGATCACGGCCGAATCGACGACACCGGAAGCCGCCGCCGGCCCGGTCGGGACGCGCGTCGAGGTGCGCCAGCTGTTCGATCACATTCCGGCCCGCCGCAAATTCCTGCGCACGGAGGCCACCGAATACGCGCACTGCATCGAGGCCGTCGAACGCATCGCGCTCGCCCACCCCGAGGTGGCCATCCGGGTGTTCCATAACGACAAGCCGCAGCGCAACTGGCCCCCCAGCACCCCCGAAAACCGGATCCGCGACGTGCTGGGCGAGGCATTCGATGAGCAAAGCCTGCCGGTGTCGGCCGTCCAGGGCTTGATCGCCCTCGGGGGCCGCATCACCCGGCCGACCTTCGCCCGCAACCGGGCCGACCGCCAGTACCTGTACGTGAACGGCCGCTACGTGCGCGACCGCACCGTCTCGCACGCCGTGCGCCAGGCCTACGCCGACGTGCTGCACGGCGACCGCCAGCCCGCCTACGTGCTGTTCCTGACCCTGGACCCGGCCACGGTGGACGTGAACGTGCACCCGGCCAAGCACGAGGTGCGCTTCCGCGACAGCGGTGCCGTCCACCGGTACGTCGCGCAGGCCCTCGGCCAGGCGCTGGCGCAGCACGGCGGCGCCGCCGGCCCCGGCGCGGCGCAGGCCCCGCCGGCACCCACGGGCGGCGATCCCGCCTGGCGCGCTGCAGACCCGGACCGGACCTCGGCATGGACGGGGACCGCGGCCGGCGCGCCCGCCGCCCGCCCGCCCGCCGGTTCCCCGTCAGCCGCCCCGCCCTGGGGCCAGCAGCGCTTCAGCCTGAACGAGCCGGCAGCCGCCGTCGATTGGCGTCGCCTCTACCGCCCGCTGGATGCCGAGCCGCCCACAGCAGCCCCGCATCCGGCGCCCCAGGCGGCGGCGCCCGACCCCGGCGAACTGCCGCTGGGCATGGCGCTGGGCCAGCTGCACGGCATCTACATCCTCGCGCAGAATGCCCGGGGCCTGATCCTGGTGGACATGCACGCGGCGCACGAACGGGTGGTCTACGAAGCCCTGAAGCAGGCGATGGACGGCGCGCCGCTGCCCGCACAAGAACTGCTGGTCCCCGTGGTGCTCAGCGCCAGCCCGACCGAGATGGCGCTGGCCGAGGCCGAGCAGGACACCCTCGACGCCCTGGGGCTGCGCATCCGTCCGACCGGCCCGGCCTCTCTGGCGGTGCGGGCGGTGCCCGCCCTCCTGGCGCAAGGCGACATCGAGGCGCTGGCGCGCGGCGTCCTGGCCGATCTCGAACGCATCGGCCATTCGGCCCGCCTGACCGAACAACGCAACGAGCTGCTGTCCACCATGGCGTGCCACGGCGCCGTGCGCGCCAACCGGCGCCTGGGCATCGACGAGATGAACGCCCTGCTGCGCCAGATGGAGCGCACCGAACGCGCCGACCAGTGCAACCACGGGCGGCCCACCTGGTTTCAATGGAGCATGGGCGACCTGGACAAGCTGTTCATGCGCGGCCAATGACGCGGCAGTCCGCCCAGGCCGTTCGGGGCGCATTTCCAGGAAGCGCGGCGCCGGACTCCGACGATGCCGACCCCGCCGCTCCCACGCTGATCTGCCTGGCCGGGCCGACGGCGTCGGGCAAGTCCGCCGCGGCTCTCGCGCTGGCGCAGCGCTGGCCCATCGAGATCATTGCGATGGATTCGGCCACCATCTATCGCGGCATGGACATCGGCACCGCCAAACCGTCACCGTCCGAACGGGCGCGGATCCCGCACCACCTCATCGACATCCGCGATCCGGCCCAGGCCTATTCGGCGGCGGAGTTCGCGGAGGACGCCGGCTCGCTGGCGCGCGAGATCCGGGCACGCGGGCGCATTCCATTGTTGTGCGGCGGCACCATGCTCTACTACAAGGCGCTGCGCGAGGGCTTGCACGCGCTGCCGCAGGCCGACCCGGCGCTGCGCCGGACCATCGACGCGGAGGCCCAGGCCCGGGGCTGGCCCGCCCTGCATGCCGAACTGGCGCGCGTCGACCCGCAAACCGCGGCCCGCCTGGCCCCCAACGACAGCCAGCGGCTGCAGCGGGCGCTCGAGATCTGGCGCGGCAGCGGGCGCAGCATGAGCCAATGGCTGCGCGAGACGCCGGACCCGCCGCTGCCCGGCTGGCGGCACGTCACCCTCAGCCTGGAACCCACGGACCGCGCCTGGCTGCATGCCCGCATCGCACGGCGCTACGGCGCGATGATCGAGGCCGGCCTGGTGGACGAGGTGCGCGCCCTGCATGCGCGCGGCGACCTGCATCCGGGCCTGCCTTCGATCCGCTGCGTGGGCTACCGGCAGGTCTGGGACTTTCTGGACGGGGAATGCACGCAGGAACAGGCGATCGAGCGGGCCGTTGCCGCCACGCGCCAACTGGCCAAGCGCCAGATCACCTGGCTGCGCGGCTTGCCTGGACGCCTGGCGACCCCGTGCGATGCCGCGGACGCCGCGGAACGCGTGGTGGACGCCTTTGCGCGGGTGTGCGCCGAACGCCGGTCGTCACCCGGCCGGGGCCCGTCGCGGCCCGACCCGGCGTAGCGACCGGCATTTCAGATCACGGCGGCCTGGGGCGCGCCCGCCGCCTGCTCGACGACGGCGCCCAGTGCATACACCGTTTCGCCCTGGGCCCGCAAAGTGGCGCTCACGGCGTCGGCCTGTGCCGGATCGACCACCAGCACCATGCCGATGCCGCAGTTGAATACGCGCGCCATTTCATGATCGGCGACGCCGCCCTCGCGCTGCAGCCAGGCAAACAGCGCAGGCAGGGTCCAGGCGTCGCGATGCAGCTCGGCCGCCAGGCCGGCGCGCAGGATGCGCGGCACATTTTCCAGCAGGCCGCCGCCGGTGATGTGGGCCAGGCCCTTGATGGCGGGCCGATGGGCGGCCAGCGCGGCCAGCACCGACTTGACGTAGATGCGGGTGGGCTCCATGACCACGTCGGCCAGCGGGCGGCCGCCCATATCCTGGTCCGGGCGCGCGTCCGCATGCTGCAGGATCTTGCGCAGCAGGGAATAGCCGTTGGAATGCGCGCCGCTGGAGGCCAGGCCCAGCACGGTGTCGCCCGCCTGGATGCCGGCGCCGTCGATGATCTGGGATTTCTCGACCGCGCCGACGGCAAAGCCGGCGAGGTCGTACTCGCCCTCGGGGTACATGCCAGGCATCTCGGCGGTCTCACCGCCGATCAGCGCGCAGCCTGCCAGTTCGCAGCCGCGCGCGATGCCGCCCACGACCTGCGCCGCCGTGTCTACCGACAGTTTTCCGCAGGCGAAATAGTCCAGGAAATACAGCGGCTCGGCACCCTGGACGAGGATGTCGTTGACGCTCATTGCCACCAGGTCGATGCCCACGGTGTCGTGACGCTGCCACTCGAAGGCCAGGCGCAGCTTGGTGCCCACGCCGTCGGTGCCCGACACCAGCACGGGCTGGCGCAGGTGCGTCGGCAGCTCGAACAGCGCGCCGAAGCCGCCGATGCCCGCCATGACGCCCGGGCGCATGGTCCGGGCGGCCAGCGGCTTGATCCGGTCGACCAGGGCGTCGCCGGCATCGATGTCGACCCCGGCATCGCGGTAGGTCATGGAAGCTGCAGGTTGATCATTCATGAGAAAAGCCGCCAGATGTGCAAGAATTGCGTGTTCGAACACTGAGAAGCCTCGATTTTACGATGAACTTCCTTCTGGCATGACGCAGCAACTGCTACTGGACATCCTGCCGGCGTCGCCACCCACCCTGGACGGTTTCGTGATCGGGGACAATCAAGCGACCCTGCGGGCCGTGCGCGAGCTCGCACCGGGGCGCGCCCTGTACCTGTGGGGCGGCGCGGGTTCGGGCCGCAGCCACCTGCTGCGCGCCAGCGCGCAGGCGCACGAGGCGCCGTACATGGCCGCCGACACGCCGGCGGGCCGGTTGCGCGACCTGGCCACCGACGAGGATCGCCGGCTCTCGCTGGTGGCGATCGACGATGTCGGCGATCTGGACCCGGATGCGCAGGCGGCGCTGTTTGCCCTGTACAATCGCTGGCGCACCGCAGCGGGGACGCCGGAGGCCTTTGCCCTGTTGCTGGCGGGCGACCGTGCCCCCATGGCCATGGCCCTGCGCGAGGACCTGCGCACCCGCCTGGGCTGGGACCTGGTCTACCGCCTGGAGCAACTGTCGGATCAGGACCGCGCGGCGGCCCTGCGCGAGCGCGCCCAGGCGCGCGGCCTGCGTCTGGGCGACGACGTCCTGGGCTGGATCCTGACCCATTACGACCGCGACATGGGCAGGTTGACTGCTCTCATCGATGCGCTGGACCGCTATTCGCTGGCGCGCCACCGCCCCATCACCCTGCCCCTGCTCAAGGATTTGCTCGCCGACGCGCAGACCACCCCGAGGACGCCATGACCACGACGCCCCAAACCCTGGCCCTGTTCGACCTGGACCACACCCTGCTGCCCTTCGACAGCGATTATCAATGGGCCGACTTCCTGGCCCGCACCGGCCGCGCCGGGGACCCCGATGCCGCGCGCCGGCGCAACGACGACCTGATGCGCCGATACAACGAAGGCACCCTCAGCGCCCAGGAGGCCGCCGATTTCATGCTGGGCCTGCTCAAGCTCGCGCAGCACGAGGAACTGGCCCTGTGGCACGAGGCCTACATGGCCGAGGTCGTGCGCCCCGGCATCCTGCCCGCGGCGCAGGCCCTGGTGGCGCGCCACCGCGACGCCGGCGCCCTGTGCGCCATCGTCACGGCCACCAACGAATTCGTCACCACGCCCATTGCCCGCGCCCTGGACATTCCTCATCTGATCGCCACCGTACCCGAACGCGATGCCCAGGGCCTCTATACCGGCCGGATCGACGGCACGCCCAGCTTCCAGGCGGGCAAGGTGCTGCGGGTGCGCCAGTGGCTGGCCGGCCTCGGGCACGAGCTCGAGGACTTCGACGAGACCTGGTTCTATAGCGATTCGATGAACGACCTGCCGCTGCTCGAGGTGGTGAGCCACCCCGTGGCGACCAATCCCAGCATTGCCCTGCGCGCCCTGGCCGCCGAGCGGGGCTGGCGCACACTCGACCTATTCGAGGACATGCAGGACGCAAAGTCATAAAATAACGGCCCATATGCTCAAGCAGACCATCAAGAATTTCGTATCGCGCCTGCTCGCGGCGCCGCCCAACGGGCCCGAGCGCCTGGCGCGCGACAAACACGGCATCGACCGGCGCCTGGTCTCGCGGCACGCCATCAAGGTCTGCGAGGTGCTCAATCAGCATGGCTTCGACGCCTACATCGTCGGCGGCGCGGTCCGCGACCTGATCGTCGGCCTCGCGCCCAAGGATTTCGACGTGGCCACCAACGCCACGCCCGCCCAGATCCGGCCCCTGTTCCGGCGCGCGCGCATCATCGGCCGCCGCTTTCAGCTCGTCCACGTGGTGTTCGGCCAGGAGGTAATCGAGACGTCCACATTCCGCGCGCCCTCCTCGGGCAACCAGGAAACCGACGAGCACGGCCGCATCCTGCGCGACAACGAGTTCGGCACCCACGAAGAAGACGCCGCGCGGCGCGACTTCACGATCAACGCGCTGTACTACGATCCGATCAAGGAGGAAGTCATCGATTTCCACCAGGGCGTGGCCGACCTCAAGAACCGCGTGGTGCGCATGATCGGCGACCCCGAGACCCGCTATCGCGAGGATCCGGTGCGCATGCTGCGCGCCTTGCGCTTTGCCGCGAAACTCGGGGCGCGGATCGATCCGCCGACCGAGCAGCCCATCACCCGGCTGGCCGGCCTGATCGAGCACGTGCCCGCCTCACGCCTGTTCGACGAAACGCTCAAGCTGCTGACCTGCGGGCATGCCATGGACTGCCTGCGGCAACTGCGCCGCTCCGGACTCACACAGAACCTGATGCCGCTGATCGACCGGATCTTCGAGGAACAGGGTGGCGAGGACTTCGTCGAGATCGCCCTGTCGCGCACCGATGCACGCGTGCGTTCAGGCAAGCCGGTCAGTCCCAGTTTCCTGTTCGCGGCCCTGCTGTGGCGCCTCGTGCACCAACGCTGGCAAGCCCTGGCCAACGACGGCCTGCAACGCACCGAAGCCTTGATCCAGGCCGCCGATTCGGTGATCGACGACCAGACGCACAAGCTCGCCATCCAGCGCCGCTATCAATCCGACATGCGCGAGATCTGGCTGATGCAGGCCCGTTTCGAGCGTGCCACCGTGCGCTCGATCTGGCGGCTGCTGGACCAGCCGCGCTTTCGCGCAGCCGTGGATTTCCTGCAATTGCGCGCCGAGGCCCGCGAGGTCGACAGCGTGCTGGCCCAATGGTGGATGGACCTGGCCAACAGCAGCGAGGATCGCCGCAATCAGATGATCGACACCTGGCAGGCCGGCCACACCGGCGCGCGCAACGCGCCTGCGCGGCGGCGGCGCAAGCGCCGGCCCCGCGCCGCGGAAGGCGCCGGCCAGTCCGAATCCCAGGCCTGAGGCCGCGGGCGCACCCATGATCCAGCCGACCGATGTCGCGCCGGGCGTCGATCTCTACGTCGGCCTGGGCGCCAACCTGGGCGAGGCCGCCGACACCTTGCTGCATGCGGCCGACAGGCTGGCGCGCACCCCCGGCATCCTGAACCTGCGCCTCTCGCCCCTGTATCGCAGCGCACCCGTCGATTCCTCGGGACCGGACTACATCAACGCCGTGGCCCACGCGCGCACCGCTCTGCCCCCCCAGGCCGTGCTGACCCTGCTGCAAGCCATCGAACAGGAGCACGGCCGCCAGCGCCCCTACCGCAATGCGCCGCGCACGCTGGACCTGGACTTGCTGCTGTACGGCGACCGGCGCATCAACGAACCCACGCTGATCGTCCCGCACCCGCGCATGCACGAGCGCGCATTCGTGCTGCGTCCGCTGGCCGACCTGGCGCCCGGCCTGATTCTCGCGCAAGGCCGCCTCGAGGACCTGCTGGCCGGCTGCATCGATCAGGCGATACGCCCCTTCAGGGCCTGTTCACCCTAAGCCGCCGTCACGCGGACGGCTGGCCGAAGGCCGCGGCTGCCTCGCGGATCGCTTCGGGCGTGATGTCGCGCACGTGCGTGGCGATGGCCCACTGATGCCCGTAAGGATCGACCACCACGCCGTAGCGGTCGCCCCAGAACATGTCGGCGGGCGGCATCAGCGCCGTGGCACCCGCCTGCAGCGCACGGGCGAACACCGCATCGGCATCCTCGACATACAAGTGCAGCGTCACCGGCGTGCCTTTCAGGGTCACGGGGCTGACGGCCTGGCATGCGGACGATTCCTCCATCAACATCACCGCCGAGTCCCCGATCCGCAGGCAAGCGTGCATCAGGCCGCCCTGTGGACTATCCAGGCGAGCCATCACGCGCGCCTCGAAAGCCTGTTTGTAGAATTCGATCGCCCCGGGCGCATCCCTGCATACGAGATGAGGCGTCACCGCGTTCATATCGGGCGGGATGGGCCGCGTCCGCGCGGTGCCGTCGGGCTGCAGGTGCATCATCGCCTTGCCGGTCTGCGCATCGAAGGGAAACGAGAAATGCTCGTGCGCGATCAGCCAGCGTTCGCCCTGCCGCCGGAATCCGGTGCTCATGCGGCTCCAGAATTCGCCGCCGCCCGTTCCATCCCCGCAGCCCACCAGCCCATGCGCATAGCCGATGTCGGGCGCGCCGCTGATCTCCAGATCCTGGAAGCGGAAATTCAAGCCGGCCGGGCACATGTCCAGGCACATGCGCCAATGTTCTCGATAAGCGTCCCGGCCGGTGAAGCGCAAGGCCTGGATGGCATCGTAAGCCACCACGTCGGGTGCGTAGCACGCCATCAGCGCCTCCAGGTCGCGCCGCTGCGAGGCGGCGATCCAATCGTCCAGCACGCCGCGCAATGCGGCACGGACGGTGTCGTCTCCGGTATTCGTCTGCATCCTTGGTCTCCTTGGGCTTGCCGCGCCACGGCCGGCACGGACTCGGACAGGGCACACGCCCTTCCAAACCTGGACTGTACAATCATTGAGTCCTAAAAAACAACTAAAAAATTATTTGTTAGGACTTGATGGTATGCTGTAACACTTGACTGCTCCCCTCCCTAAAATGGAAGGGGATTCCCACTTCACAGAACCCAGCCAATGCGCACTTGCATGCACACAGGACTTACAGTTTCTCCATGGGCTGACACCGCCAGTCCGGCGGCCAAAACATTGCGCGCAGCGTTCACGTCCCGGTCGTGGATCGAACCACATTCCGGGCATGCCCACTGCCGCACATTCAGCGGCATCTTGGGCATGGTGTATCCACAGTCCGAACAACGCTTGGAAGACGGAAACCACGTGTCGATGCCGATCAATTCACGCCCATACCAATGGGCCTTGTATGCCAACTGCCGCAGAAATTCCGACCAGCTTGCATCGCTGATGGATTTCGACAGACAGCGGTTTTTCTGCATGTTCGATACGGACAGGCTCTCGACGGCGATCACTTGGTTTTCGCTGATCAGCCGGGTGGAGAGTTTGTGCAGGAAGTCCCTGCGCGAGTCCGCGATCTTCGCGTGCAGACGTGCAAGCTTGAGCTTCGCCTGCTTGCGACGGTTCGAGCCCTTGGTTTTCTTCGCAAGCCGGCGCTGCAACTTCGCCAGCTTGGATTCGTTCTTGCGGAACGTGTTCGGTGCGGGCACCTTCTCGCCGGTCGAAAGGATGGCGAAGTGAGACAGGCCCAGGTCAATACCAACCGTGCCTTGCGCTTGTGGCTTGGCGGCCACGGCGTCATCGCACAGCAGGCTGACGAAGTAACGACCAGCCGTGTCTTTGCCGACCGTGACGGTCGTGACCTTGGCAGCCTTGGGTATCCGGCGCGACCAGCGAATGGAAAGCGGTGTGGCCATCTTCGCCAGCTTGAGCGAATGGCCGTCCCGCTTGAATCGGTAGGCGCGTTTGATATCCACATTTCGCATCATACCAAAAACATGTGTAAAACACTGTATTTATATCCAGTATTGCAGCCTGCCGGCTGCGCCTGTTTCCTCCCCGCCGTGAACGACGGGGTTTCTCGGAGCAGCGGATGAATGCGAAACGAAGCTACGGCGACGGCTGCGCGGCGGCGCACGCGCTGGATCTGATCGGCGAGCGTTGGGCCTTGCTGATCGTGCGCGAACTGCTGCTGGGGCCGAAACGCTTCACGGATCTGCGCACCGGCCTCAAGGGCATCAGCGCCAATGTGCTATCCCAGCGCCTGGTGGAACTCGAATCCGCCGGAATCGTCGTCCGGCAACGCCAGCAGCCGCCCGCCGGCGGCATGGCCTATGCCTTGACCGCCTGGGGCCTCGAACTGGAGCCCATCCTCCTGCAACTGCTGCTCTGGGGCGTGCGCTCGCCCGCCTTCGCGCGCGGCAGCCCCCTCAGCGTCGATGCCATGGTCCTGTCGTTTCGCGCCCTGTTCGACCGCGACGCGGCCGCCGGCCGCGATGCCGAGATCCTGCTCATCCTCGATGGACAGGCCTTTGTGGCGCGAGTGCGCACAGGCACATTCGACGTCCGGCGGGCGGATCCCACCCGGCAGATGGCGGCGGTCCTGCGCACCGACCCCACCACGCTGCTGCACCTGGCCTACGGCGCCGCCAGCCTGGACGCTGCGCTGGCCGATGGCCGGGCCGCCCTGGCCGGCGAGCGGCCGGCGCTCGACAATTTCCTCAACTGCTTTTCGGTGCCCCGCCCCGTCGGCGCGGATCGCCGCCCTTAAGGATCCCGCATGCCTACACCCCTCGTCCGGCTGGTCGTCGCCTACGCGGACAACCGCGTCATCGGGCGCGACAATACCCTACCCTGGCGCCTGCCCGGCGATCTGGCGCACTTCAAACGCAACACGCTGGGACATCCCATCATCATGGGACGCAAGACCTGGGCCTCGCTCGGGCGGCCATTGCCGGGACGCCGGAACCTGGTGCTCAGCCGGGCGCCGGGTTTTTCCGCGGACGGCGCGGAAGTCCTGCCCTCGCTGGAGGCGGCGCTGGCCGCCTGCGCGGACGCCTCGGTGGCCTGCGTCATCGGCGGCGAGCAGGTGTTCCGCCTCGCCTTGCCCCTGGCCGACGAGATCGTCGCCACCGAGGTCCATGCGCAGATCGAGGGCGACACCTGGTTCCCCGCACTGCCCGCCGGACAGTGGCGCGAGACCGAACGCCTGGTCCAGCCCGCCGAAAATGGGCTGGCCTATGACTTCGTCATCTATCGCAGGGCCTGAATCGGTGCCCAGTGTGCTGTTTGGCTAGTTCGTGCATTTAAATTCGGATGCATGGACTTGTCAGGCAAGGCGCAAACCGCAGGGATAGCGGTGGCTATCCCGAGGATTTGCAACGCCGCATGGCAAGTTCAGGCGCCGAAGTTAAGTATGCGAACTAGCCAAACAGCGCACTAGGCCGGGGATCAGTCCAGCGCATCCCTGAAGAACCGCCACAGGCGCGGGTGCGTCGAATAGGCGACGTTGAAGCGAAACCACCCCTCGTCGCGCCCGCCAGGATCGAAATAGGCGCCGGGCGCCAACCAGATGCCGGCCTCCAGGGCGCGGGCAGCCAAGCCCACGGCGCCTTCGCCGCGGGCCGCGCGCGGCCGGGCCCACAGGAACAGGCCCGCGCCGGGTTCATGGCTGATCTCGAAATCGCCCTGCACCATGGCCTCGCAGACTTGGTCATGGGCCTGGCGCAGGCGCTCGCGCACGCCGCGCATGTAGGTGCCGTGGCGGCCGTCGCGCAACACGTGGTAGACGGCGCGTTCCATCATCTCGGCCGAGGTGAGGCCCAGGGACATCTTGGTGCGCGCGCACTGCGCCAGCAGTTCCGGGGCACACAAGAGGTAGCCCACCCGCATCGACGGCATGACGCTCTTGGCAAAGCCCGAGATATACACCACCCGCCCGGTGCCCGCGAGGGCCGCCAGCAGCGGTGCGGGCTCGAGCAGCAGTTCGCGGGACACATCGTCCTCGACCACCAGAAAGGCATGCCGCTCGGCCAATTGCAGCAGACGAAAGGCGCCCGCCATCGAAAAAGTCGCACCGGTCGGATTCTGCAACACCGTGGTGACGAACATGACGCGAATGGGATGCTCGCGCACCAGGCGCTCGAGAGTGTGTTCGCAAACGCCTTCCCGCGTACGCGGCACGCTGTGCACCACGACACCGCTCAGCGCCAGAATCTGCAACAGGTTGGCATAGCACGGGGTCTCGACCGCCACATGGTCGCCTGGCCGCAGCACCGTGCGCACGACGACATCCAGAGCCTGCGTCGCCCCGTGCGTCAACAGGATCTGGCCGGCGTCGGTCTCCAGGCCATGCTCGCCCAGGCGATGGGCGATGTGCTCGCGCAAGGGGTGGTATCCCAACGGGTGTCCGTAGGACGCCATCTGGCTCACCGGAACGCGCCCCAGTTGACGCAGGGCATGCTGCAGGCCGGCCTCGTTGTGCCAGTCGGGCGGCAGCCAGCCGCAGCCCGCCTTGATCGAGATGGAATGGTCGGCGAACACGTCCGACAGCAGCCAGGTCGGCCCGATGCGCGGCGCCACCCAGGACGGCGCCGGCACCGGCGCCGCCTGCCGCTGACGTGCAACGCGGAAGCCGGCGCCCGGGCGCGACTGCAGCAGGCCTTGCGCCACCAGCCGGTTATAGGCCGCCATCACAGTGAAAGTGCTCAGCCCATGGTCGCGGGCGAATTGTCGGACCGAAGGCAGCGCCATGCCCGGCCGCAGGACGCGCTCGCGGATGGCGCGCTCGAGGGCGCAGGCCGCCTGATCGACCAGCGAGGGCGCGCGCTTGCGATCACGATCGGGCTGGAACAGGATCATCCCGCATCCTCCAGGCGCGCCGCGCCAATCCGGCGGCCGCCCAGCAATCAATACAGTTAGGCGATTGGAGTCAATACAGCTATCCAGCCATCCTAACACTGTATATGTATTTCACCCAGGGGGCGGCACAGAATGGGTCGACCATTTTCCGTCTCTGTATCCTTTGATCGCGAGGCCGCCATGAGCACCGACACCATTACCGCCACAGACTTGTCCAACCTGTGGATGCCCTTTACCGCCAACCGCCAGTTCAAGTCGCATCCGCGAATGCTCGCCGGCGCCAAGGACATGCATTACACCACCACCGATGGCCACCAGATCCTGGACGGCACCGCCGGCCTGTGGTGCGTCAACGCCGGCCACGCCCGCCGACCCATCATCGAGGCCCTGACCCGGCAGGCCACCGACCTGGACTACGCGCCGAGCTTCCAGATCGGCCACGAGGACTCGTTCCGGGCGGCCACTGAAGTCGCGGCCCTGATGCCCGAGGGCCTGGACCGGATTTTCTTCACGAACTCGGGTTCCGAATCCGTGGACACCGCCCTCAAGATCGCCCTCGCCTATCACAGGGCGCGCGGCGAGGGCCAGCGCACCCGCCTGATCGGCCGCGAGCGCGGCTACCACGGCGTGGGCTTCGGCGGCATCTCGGTGGGCGGCATCTCGCCCAATCGCAAGACGTTCTCGGGCGTGCTGCTGCCGGGCGTCGACCACCTGCCCCACACCCACGACCTGGCCCACAATGCCTGGACGCGCGGCCAGCCCGCCTGGGGCGAGCATTTCGCCGACGCCCTGGAGAGCATCATCGCCCTGCACGACGCCTCGACCATCGCCGCGGTCATCGTCGAGCCCCTGGCCGGCTCGACCGGCGTGCTGCTGCCGCCCAAGGGCTACCTGGAAAAGCTGCGCGCCATCACTGAAAAACACGGCATCCTGCTGGTCTTCGACGAGGTCATCACCGGATTCGGCCGCCTGGGCGCAGCCACCGCCAGCGACTTCTTCGGTGTCACCCCCGACATCATCACCATGGCCAAGGGCATCAGCAACGCCGCGGTGCCGGCCGGCGCCGTCGCGGTGCGCCGCGACATCCACGACACCATCCTCAATGCCGCCGGCAGCGGCATCGAGTTTTTCCACGGCTATACGTATTCCGCGCATCCCATGGCCACGGCCGCGATCCTGGCCACCCTGGGCGTCTATCGCGACGACGGTCTGTTCGAACGGGCGCGGGCCATGTCCAAGCCGTTCGAGGATGCGGCGCACGGGCTCAAGGGCGCGCCCCACGTGATCGACGTGCGCAACCTGGGGCTGGTCGCCGGCATCGAGCTCGCCCCCCGCGAAGGGGCCCCCGGCGCGCGTGCGGCCGAGGTCTTTGCCAAATGCTTTGATCGCGGCGTCCTGGTGCGCTATACCGGCGACATCATTGCGATATCGCCCCCGCTCATCATCAGCGAGGCGCAGATCGGGCAGATTTTCGACACGATCCGCGAGGTCCTCACGACGGTCGACTGAACACCCCCCGGCACGCCGCCATACGGCGGGCGTGCCGGGGTGGGGCGGTGGATGCCATCACTGAGCGGCCTGTCGCGCCAGGTCGACGTTCTCTTGGCCATTGGGTACATTCTTCAGCAAAGGACCGTACAGGCCAGCGGTAAGATCCTTGAACGCCGCAATATCCGACTGCACGATCGTGACGCCGGATTTTGTCATCGCGTCGAGACTCGCCTTATAGGCATCCCCATAAAACTTGATGCCGTAAGCCGCAGCCTCGTCGGCCGCCTCTTGAATAACCTTTTGATGGTCAGGCGATAGCCTGTTGAAGGCGGATTTGCTCATTATGATGACGCATGGCATATAGTGAATCTTCACCATATTATAGAATTTACTGACCTCAGCAAATTTATCGTCAATCATAAGGTCGGGGGAAGTCTCTCCGCCATCGATCACCCCGGTCTGCAGGGCCAGATAGACCTCGGAATAAGCCATGGGGGTCGCCTGCGCCCCCAACTTCTCATAGGCATCCACATAGCCGGGCGACTGAATCACTCGAATTTTCAAGTCCTTCATGTCAGCCGGGGCCTCGATCTTCTGAGAGCCATATATATTGCGCTCTTGCACCGAGATCCACCCCAGGCCGATCAATCCGTGCTGATCCAGGTATCCAAGCATTTTCTTGCCGAAATCCGCCTGCAGAGCGCGGTTTGCGCTATCGAGATCAGGGAACAAATAAGGCAGGGAGAATATTCCGAATTCCTTGACGGTATTCTCGAGCGGTGGCTCGCCGGTAATGACCAAGGGTACGGCCCCGGTGCGTGCCGACTGGATCAGCTTGACCTCTCCGCCTAGTTGGCCGGATGGAAAAACATTGATCTTAAGTGTATTGTCGGATTTTTCCAGTGCCAGCTCTGCCATCCTGGTGGCGACCGCATGATAATGGCTCTGAGGGGCCAGCACATGGCCTAAATTCAGTTCCACCACCGTCGAGGCCATCGAACTCATGGGAAAAATGGCAGCGAACAAAATTCCAGCTAATGATTTTTTCATTGAAATCTCCATACACCCAGGGTGTTATAAAAAGGCCAGGGATAGCCAGGGAATGTAACTGATCAACAGTACATCAAGGATCAACACGCACAGAAATATGCCCAGCGGACGAAGCAAGGATTCCACGGACAAGTTTGCGATCTGGCAAGCGATAAACAAGTTCACCCCTACCGGCGGAGTGACCATTCCAATGCATATATTCACAATCATGACGATGCCGAAATGAATCGGGTCGATGCCGTAGTCGATTGCAATAGGTGCAAGTATAGGAACGAGAATGACAATGAGGGCAATGGCCTCCATGAACATGCCCGAAACAAACAGCAAAAGGTTGGATAGCAGCAGAAATCCGATCGGACCATCCACCAATTCGCTGACGATCATGCCGAACTTCTGTGGAATCTGATTCAGCGTCAGCATGTAGGCGAAAAGACCCGCAAAGCCGATGATGAGCATGATCACGGCCGTCATGATCGACGCTTGTTTCAATGCATCCCGAATGCTATGCCAGGTGAGTTCCCGATAAACTATTCCGCCCAGAAATAATGCATAGAGAACCGCAACGACCGATGCCTCTGTCGCCGTGAACGCTCCGGAATAAATACCTCCCAGGATGATCAGCGGCATCAACAACGATAAAAATGATTCCTTAAGCGCGCGAAGGGTTCTCACGGCCCACGTGGACCACTCCACGCGTTCGGCAACGTCAAAGCCGACAATACTGGCCACGATGATTATCGTCATCATGAGGGAAACGCCCACCAACACCCCCGGCAGTATTCCCGCTATGAACATGCTGCCTATGGAAACATTGGCGATCAAGCCATAAACAATCATCACGAGCGACGGCGGAATGATTGCGCCCAGCTCTCCGCCCACGGCTACGCAGGCGGCGGCGAAGTTCTTGGGGTAACCCTTGTTCTCCATCGCGGGGATCATGCTGGTGCCAACCGCTGCTGTCGTCGCCGAGGAGGAACCTGACATGGTCGCAAAGAACATGCACGTCAGGATCGATGAGGCCCCAAGACCACCACGCAGCCACCCGACCAGAGCATTTGCCAAATTGATGAGCCGCCTCGATATCCCCCCCGTCTGCATGAGGCTCCCCGCCAGAATGAAGAACGGTATGGCCATCAGGGTGAAGGAATCCAGGGCATCGAATATGGTTTGCGGAATACTGAAAAGCTCGATCCCATAGTCCATCATGGCGAAAGCCCCAGCGACCCCGAGCGCCGCAAACACGGGCACTCCAATGGCAAGGCAGGCGAATAAACCTCCAAACAGTATCAGCATGGCGTCTTTCCCAGAAACTGGTTAGGGCTGCGGCCGATCATGGGACATACCCGATGGCGAGCTAATGGATTCAAGCAGGACGGCAAGGACATTAATTGCAGAAATTGCAAACCCAACCGGCATTGAAAGGTATAGCCAAAATTTCGATATTGTCATGGCCGGTGAAGTTTCGTTTGCGCCAAATTGACTCCATATATATCCGTACCAAGCCATTGTGACGAAGAAGCCCATCAAGATGAGTAATGAAAGGAATTTCATCACTCTGGCAGCAGGCGGCGGTACAGCGTCAACCAGAGCAAGCACGGCAATCAGCAGACCGTGCCGCGCGGCGGCGGCTCCACCCAGGAACACGAGCCATACCATCACATATCGCGCAAGCTCCTCCGTCCATGGAAGGGAAGCGGAAACCCCAAGCATGGGAAGTATGAAACGCACGCCGATCTGTACGGATATCAGGACAACCATCAGCAGCAGTCCGAACGCAAGCAGGGCATGGACAATACGATTGAAGCCGTCTACAACCCATATAACTGCAGCATTCATATTTATCCTGAGTCCGCGTGGTGGCGAATAAGTATTCATTGATGCCTCCAAACAAGCCAGCGTCGACTCAACAACTCGACCCCAGATGGCTATCTAGCATGACCATCGCCCATTTGACGGTTCGCGCGACGCGAATAATACTCAAACGTTGCGGTATAGCGCCGCGGCGTACTCAGCCATGCTTGGGCTTCGATCCCCAATTCGGGGGCAATGGGGCGTATCTCACCAGCGCTCATGGCGAGCAGCTGCAAACGCGCCGCCCGCTCGAACAACACGCTCAGCACGCAAGCCTCCTGTACATTGGAGGCCGCCACCAGCATGCCGTGATGCGCCAGAAATACGGCTTTCTTGTCCCCGATTGCGCTGGAGATCAGTTCACCCTCTTCGTTTCCAACCGGGATTCCAGGCCACTTGCTCACAAACGCCACTTGGTCATACAGCATGCAAGCGTCCATATGAGAGATGTCGAGCGGTACCTCGAGCATCGACAGCGCCGAAACATGGGGCGGGTGAGAGTGCACGATGCAATTGACATCCGCACGCTTGCGATATAGCCAGGAATGAAAGCGATTGGCGGGGTTGGCCATGCCGGCACCCTGCAGGACCTTGAGATCCTCATCAACAAGCAGAAGGTTATCCGTTGTGATTTCGTCGAATCCGAGACCAAGCCTTTGCGTCCAGTAGGTCCCCGGCGTATCCGCCCTTGCTGTTATCTGGCCCGATAAACCGGAGTCATGGCCGAACGCGAACAGAATTCGACACGTTTCGGCGACTGCTTCCTTGGTAGTCCACTGACGTGGGCTTAGATTGGCCTCCATCTGCTCAATAGCTGCCGTTACGATGTCGGCTTTGGCCATCTTCATTGTATCGTTAGACATTTTCGCCTTCTCTAAAAACATGAAAGTCTTATAGACCAGAAACTGGTCGGTTAACGCATGACGAACAAGTTCTTGGTTTCGGCCCCGGTATTGATCCAGACATTCTTGGTTTCCAGGTACGAATAAATTTGCGCCATTCCGTTCTCACGGCCAATACCAGAATCCTTGTAGCCGCCGAAAGGAACCATGAAACTGAGCGCGCGGTAGGTATTGATCCAGACTGTGCCGGCCTGAATGCGATTCGCCATGCGAAATGCCCGTCCCATATCCTTCGTCCAGACGCCCGCACCCAGGCCGAAACGCGAGTCGTTGGCTATCCTGACCGCATCGTCTTCGTCTTTAAATGTGATGACCGAGAGAATCGGGCCGAAAACCTCTTCCTGCGCGATTCGCATCGTGTTGGTCACTTTGCCGAATATGGTTGGCTCTATGAACCATCCATTGCCGCATTCCGGGCGCGTTGCCGCGACGCCGCCAGCCAGCAGTTCGGCACCATCGTCCTTTGCAACCTCTATATAACTCAGGACTTTTTCATACTGTGGCCGATTGGCGATCGGCCCCATTTGTGTGTCCTTTTCCTGCGGGTTTCCCATTCGGATGGCCTTCGCGCCCGCGACCAGTTTCTCCGTGAATTCCTCATAGATTGACTCCTGCAACAACAGGCGCGAACCTGCAATGCACGTCTGCCCCGCTGCTGAGAAAATCCCCGATAGCGCGCCTTTGACAGCATCTTCCATGTTGGCGTCCGCAAAGACGATATTTGGAGATTTTCCGCCCAGTTCGAGCCCGACCGGCTTCAGGTGCTTGGCGGCTTGTTGGTTGATATGCCTTCCAGTGGCGTCGGAGCCAGTGAACGAGACCTTCCTGACCAGGGGATGCTCCACCAGCGCAGATCCGACATCCGCGCCAAATCCGGTCACGACATTGACCACACCAGGTGGAAAACCCGCCTCTGCAAACAGCTTTGCGAACTCCAGCGTGGAAGCGGAGGCATGTTCCGAAGGCTTTATCACTACGGTACACCCAGCAGCCAAGGCCGCTACTATCTTCCAGGCTGCGAGAAGCAGTGGTGAATTCCAGGCGGTAATCGCGACGACGACTCCCACTGGTTCATACTGGGTGAAATTGAAATACCCTTTTTTGTCCAACGGAACGGTCGCCCCCTGGATCTTGTCCGCCAAACCTCCAAAATAGTAATACCACTGCGCGGTATAACGTATCATCGCCTCTGTTTCCGCGATCAATTTCCCATTGTCATTGACCTCGGTTTCCGCCAGCGTCCTTGCGTCTCGAATAATCAGATCGCCCATGCGATGCAAAAGCGCTCCACGCTCGGTGTGTGTCAACTGGGACCACGGACCTTCCGAAAACGCGGCAGCTGCGGCTTTTACAGCAACATCTGCGTCCTCAGCGTTGCCTTCCCCAATCTGCGCCCAGACTTCTCCCGTATATGGGTTGTAGCTGTCGATCCACCGGTTCGACGTCGGGTCGACGTATTGCCCATTGATGTACATTTGATAACGGCGCATGCTCAATCCTTCATTCATTGAGGTAAGAAACACATTCACTCGAAGAGAAAAACCCACAGCGTCATTGTGGACTTCATTACGACAACCACCAATGCACCTCCAGTCATAGCAGCTATCTAACCGATGGGATGCGCGCGACGAAACAGGCGAACAGCCCCCTCCGCGGCCAGCATGGTGGCCCGAAGAATATTGTGCGGAATCATTGCCCTGCGGCGGGCTGCGAGGCTACGTACAAACCCTGCTGCTGAAACGAGGAGCCGTCGGACAGCCCCGTCACTGTTCAGGCAAGGCCTTTTTTGCGACTGACTTTGCCATTTCGAATAATTGGGTCGCCAAAAGGGGGGCGCCATTTCGACGAATGATGGCAACTACGCGTCGTTTCAAGACAGGGGCGGTCAGCGGGATTTTCACCAGGTTGTATTCCGCCAATACTTCTTCAGGTATGCGGTTCGGCAATATGCACCGCCCTATGCCCGACGCCACCAGCCTCAGCATCGCCTCCAGTGTGTTGGCTTCCGCTATGACCCGTGAGTCCAGGCCCGCTGTTTTTATCATGTTACGAAGGGCGAATGTTTCTGGGAATCCGATCAGTGGGAATTGGGAATCGAATATATTCATCCCCGTCTGATCATCGGCATCCTGGCGTTGGATGATGACACACATGGTATCCTCAAACAGAGGCGTCGATTCCAGGAGATCGGATGCCACGGCGGAATCGTAGGCAAAACCGATATCAACCTTCCTTTTCTCGACCAGCTCCACGACATCGGGTGATCCGCCGGCCGTAATCGAAAGGTTGACACGGCCCTGGCGGCCGATGAAGGTCCCCAATAGATCGGACACAAAATATGATCCTAGGGTATGAATGCTCGCAATCCTGAGGTGCCCCTCCGTTATGCCGTGTTTGTCCCTGATATGCATCAGCGCTATATCGATTTTTTCATATCTTGATCGCGTTTCCAGTTGAAGCTTCTCTCCTGCATCGGTGAGCTTCACACCGCGCCCGGTACGCACGAACAAAGGCTTTCTCACAAACGACTCGAGCATCGCCAATTGGCGGCTGAGGCCCGACTGTCCGATGCCGAGCTCTTCAGCCGCCTTCGACAGGGAACCAGTTTCTGCAATTTTCAAAAAATACCTGATTTTCGTATCGAGATACTCGATTTTCATGGCCACCCCCGCTTCAAAGTCGTCCGCGCGCATGTGGGCCGCCATGTCGAGACCGGCGGCCATCGCTGCAGTGTGCCACACGGCCGGGTAAGCCAGGCGAGAAGGTGAGGTCTGAGCCTTTACACCGTAGCCGTTCGCATTTTCTACAGGGCAGTGCTTGTGCGGATTTCGTCGATGATCGAGCGCAGCCTTGCGACATGGTCTTGGGAAAGAGGTTGCAAAGGCATGCGATGCGGCCCGAAAGAGCGATTCAACAGATCGCCCATCGCCTTGGTCGTGCGGGCCACGCCGTGCATGCGAATGAATCGGAACAAAGGCTGGAGACTTTCGAATATCCGGGCGGCTGTGGTGTAATCCTTTTGCTGTGCGGCATCGTACAGCGTCACGATAGGGGCCGGTATCACGCTGTTGATGGCATTGCAGCACCCATCCGCGCCCAGCACCAAGCTGGGCAGGGACTGCGATTCAGTGCCGCACAGATACGACATGCCGGCACTGCCGAGCGACCGTAGTTCGCTGATCCTCGTGATATCACCGGCGCCGTCCTTTGTGACCGCAACAGGGCAGACCTGCTGAATCTTCAGGTAGAGCTCCGCGGAGATATCCACGCCGGTCGTGACAGGATTGTTGTAGACGCCTATGGGGCATGGGACTGACCTGCCCACTTCCTCGTACAGGCCCAAAATTTCGCTGGCGGTCAGCTTGAAGTAGGAACGCGGCATCACCATCGCTGCGGCAGCACCGTGGTCGGCTGCATGTTTGGCCAGCTGCAGCGTTTCCTGAGTGGAATTGCCCGAAACGCCGACCAGCACAGGCCGTTTTTCGCCGACGGCTTCCAGTACGCAGCTTGTGAGGAACATTCTTTCTTCTGCGGTCATGTAGGCGAACTCGCCCGCCGAAAGCTGGGTGCTGAATCCGTGTACGCCGCTCTCCAGGAGGCTGGCGATGCGTTCCCTCATGCGCGGGGCATCGATCGAGCCGTCTTTGGAAAACGCTGTCGGTAAGTTGGCAAATACGCCCTGGATGGATTGCATGGAGATCTCGCTATCAAGGAAGTGGTGATACATTGGGAAACTGGGTTACCCAGTTGCTATGTGCAATGTAATGGAAGTAGCGGTAGGCGTCAATGGATCGGCCGTCTCCGCTGCGGATCACACTGCCCTCTCCAGTCCCCATGAGGACGTTTCCATCACTCTAGGGCTGGATATTTCTATTCAGCGCTGATATGGATTACCCTGCCCATGACAAAATTTGAGAATTGATTGAACGGAAAAATCGTGTATGGCGATACCCACATCCAAAGACTCCACCGCCTTGCCCGCCATCCGCAGTGTGCGGCTCTACGAGAGCGTGCTGCTGGCGCTTCGGGATTTCATTCTTGCGGGGAACGTGGAGCCCGGCGGGGCGTTTCCCAGCGAGCGAGTCATGGGCCAGCTGCTCGGCGTGAGCCGCCCGGTGCTGCGCGAGGCCTTTCGCGTGCTGGAGGCCCACGGCGTGGTGCGGTCGCGCCCGGGCGGCGGCCGATACCTTATCCATGGCCAGTTTCCCGATCTCGACAACCTCAAGCAGACCAAGCTGGCGAACAGCGTCGAGACCCTGCTGGCGCTATGGGACGCCCGGGATATCGTGGAGGTGCGAGCGGCAGAACTGGCCGCGCTGCACCGCACCGAGGAACAGCTGAAGGCTATTCAGCGCCCCATTTTGTTCATGGACACGGAATCCCGCGCCAGCTATCGGGAGGGCGATCTGAATCTCGAGTTCCACCTTGCCATCGCAAGCGCCTCGGGCAATCCCTTCCTGAAGAAGATCATCGGTGGCCTGATCGAGGATTTCCGGCAGATAGACTTCAAATACCTGCTGCCCTCCAATCAATGGGACGAACTGCAGGATGTGCACACATCAATTTTTGAGCCCATCCGCGATCGGGACGCCATGGCGGCCGGCCAGGCGATGCACCGCCACTTCGAGATGCTCCGCCAATCCGTGGATCAAGCTGTTGCAGCGCCCCCGATTCGGTAGTTGCGCTTCGACCAGCATGTCAGACGGCGGCCCCCTCAAAGGGTCCGCCGTCCTGCATCAGTCCGATGCGCCGGCCTCGCGCCGGCGCAGCTCGGTGACGGTTTCGCCCGCAACCCCCCAGCTGTCGGTGTCGATTTCCTCGATCACGACAAAGGTCTGCTGGGGTTTCTTGTCCAGCACATCCACCATCAGCTGCGTAGCGCCCTCGATGAGGCGGCGCTTTTGTTCGGCGGTGGCACCCTCGCGCGTGATCTTGATGCTGATGTAGGGCATGGCAGCTTCCTTGCGGGTGGGGTTCAGGCCGGCTCGGCCTGGGCCTCGGCGTATTCCGAGATCGGCGGGCAGGCGCAGGCGAGGTTGCGGTCGCCCCAGGCATTGTCCACGCGCGAGACCGGCGGCCAGTACTTGCGCTGGGCGAGGCCCGGCACCGGATAGGCGGCCTGCTCGCGCGTGTAGGGATGGGTCCAGTCGGCGGCCAGCAGCGTTTGCGCGGTATGGGGCGCATTGCACAACAGGTTGTCCTCGGCGCCGTGCTGGCCGCTTTCCACCAAGGCGATCTCGGCGCGGATGGCGATCATCGCCTCGACGAAGCGGTCCAGTTCGGCCAGGCCCTCGGATTCGGTCGGCTCGACCATCAGGGTGCCGGCCACGGGGAAGCTCATGGTTGGCGCATGGAAGCCGTAGTCCATCAGGCGCTTGGCGATGTCCTCGGCGCCGACGCCGCTGGCCTCCTTGATGGGCCGGATGTCGAGGATGCACTCGTGCGCCACCCGGCCGTTGGGGCCGGCATACAGGATGGGATAGTGCGGCGCCAGGCGGCTGGCCAGATAATTGGCGTTCAGGATCGCAACCTGGGTGGCGCGCCGCAGGCCCTCGGCGCCCATCATCGCGATGTACATGTACGAGATCGGCAGGATGCTGGCCGAGCCGTAGGGCGCCGCCGACACCGGACCGGACTGTCCGGCGGGCAGGCGGCCGTCGGGACCGACCATCCCCGGCAGGTAGGGCGCCAGATGCGAGCGCACGGCCACAGGGCCTACGCCCGGTCCGCCGCCCCCATGAGGGATGCAGAAGGTCTTGTGCAGATTGAGGTGCGAGACATCCGAGCCGAAGCGCCCGGGACGCGCCACGCCCACCATCGCGTTCATATTGGCGCCGTCCAGGTAGACCTGGCCGCCCGCGTCATGCACCAGCGCGCAGATCTCGGTCACCGTGGTCTCGAAGACGCCGTGGGTGGACGGATAGGTGATCATCAGGGCCGCGAGCCGGTCGCCGACCTGGGCGATGCGCGCGCGCAGGTCGTCCATGTCGATGTTGCCATTGTCGTCCGACGCCACCACCACCACGTCCATGCCCGCCAGGTGCGCGGAAGCCGGATTGGTGCCGTGGGCCGACGCCGGAATCAGGCAGACGTTGCGCTGGAATTCACCGTTGGCGTGGTGATAGCCGCGGATGGCCAGCAGGCCGGCGTATTCGCCCTGGGCGCCGGAGTTCGGCTGCAGGCTGATCGAATCGTAGCCGGTGATCTCGCACAGGGCGGACGACAGGCGCTCGATCAGTTCCTGGTAGCCCTGGGCCTGACCCGCGGGCGCAAAAGGATGCATGTCGCCGAATTCCGGCCAGGTGATGGGGATCATCTCGGCCGTGGCGTTGAGTTTCATCGTGCATGAGCCCAGGGGGATCATGGTGCGATCCAGGGCGAGATCCTTGTCGGCCAGCTCGCGCAGGTAGCGCAGCATGTCGGTCTCGGAGCGGATGCGCGAGAAGGCCGGATGCGAGAGGATGGGGCCGGCGCGCCGGCAAGCCGCCGGGACGCCGTCGCCGGCGGACGTGAAATCGGGTGCGACGCGGGCCAGGCCCAGACCTTCGGCCAGCACGCCGACCAGAACCTCCAGGTCTTCGGCCACCACGGTTTCGTCCAGCGAGACCGCCACGCTGGCGTCGTCGACGATGCGCAGATTGATGCCGCCGGCCACCGCCGAGTCCAGCACCGCCTGGGTGCGTTCGCCGGTGCGCAGGTGCAGGGTGTCGAAGAAGCTGTCGTTGAGTACCGTCGCGCCCATGGCGCGCAGGGCGGTATTCAGCCGCGCCGTGTGCGCCGCCACGCGGCGCGCGATGCGTGCGATGCCTTCGGGGCCGTGCCACACGGCGTACATGGCCGCCATGACGGCCAGCAGCACCTGGGCGGTGCAGATGTTGGAAGTGGCCTTTTCGCGGCGGATGTGCTGCTCGCGCGTCTGCAGGGCCAGGCGCAGCGCCGGGCGGCCTGCCGCGTCCTGCGACACCCCGACGAGGCGTCCCGGCAGGTTGCGCTTGTAGGCGTCCTTGCAGGCCATGAACCCGGCATGCGGGCCGCCGTAGCCCATCGGCACGCCGAAGCGCTGGGCCGTGCCGACGGCGATGTCGGCCCCCCACTCGCCCGGCGGCGCCAGCAGCGCCAGAGCCAGCAGGTCCGTCGCCACGGCCACGATGGCGCCCATGTCATGGGCCTTGTCGGCGAGCGCGCGATAGTCGGCGATGCCGCCCAGGCTATGCGGATACTGCAGCAGCACGCCGAAGCATTCGGGCAGCCCTTCGGCCTCGTCGCCCACGATGAGTTCGATGTCCAGGCCGGCGGCACGGGTGCGCACCACCTCGAGGGTTTGCGGATGGACATGGCACGACACGAAGAAGGCCTGGGTCTTGGCGCGCGACACCCGCCGCGCCAAGGTCATGGCCTCGGCCGCCGCCGTGCCCTCGTCGAGCAGCGAGGCATTGGCGATGTCCAGGCCGGCGAGGTCCGCCACCATGGTCTGGAAGGTCAGCAGCGCCTCGAGCCGGCCCTGGGAGATCTCGGGCTGGTAGGGGGTGTATGCCGTGTACCAGGCCGGATTTTCCAGGATGTTGCGCAGGATCACGTGCGGTACGTAGGTGCCGTAGTAGCCCTGGCCGATGTAGCTGCGCAGCACCTGGTTGCGCCCGGCGACGGCCCTGAGCTCGGCCAGTGCCTCGACCTCGCCGCGAGGACCCGGCAGGTCGAGGTACGGCGCCTCGGACAGGATGCTGGCCGGCACCACCTCGCGCACGAGAGCCTCGAGGTCGGTCACGCCGATGGCCTCGAGCATCAGGCGCTGATCGTCCTCGGCAGGCCCGATGTGGCGGGGGATGAATTCGGAATGCGTGTCGGTGTCGCGCAACATGTAAGACCTCTGGGCTACGGTTCGGAAAGACGGATCAGGCCTGTGCCTCGTAGGCGGCCGCATCCAGCAGGCCGTCGACGTCGGCGGCGTTGTCGGGACGGATCTTGAAGATCCACTGGTCGTAGGCCGCCTCATTGATCAGGCCGGGCTGGTCGTTGAGGGCCTCGTTGAAGGCCACGATTTCGCCCGCAACGGGCGCGTAGATGTCGGAGGCGGCCTTGACCGACTCGACGACGGCCGCGGTGTCGCCGGCGGCAAGCCGGGCGCCCACCTGCACATCACCGACGAACACGAGGTCGCCGAGCTGGTCCTGCGCATCGTCGGTGATGCCGACCAGGAAGACGTCGCCCTCGGCTTTGACCCATTCGTGCGAGGAAGTGTATTTGCGATCGGAAGGAATGGACATGATGTACCCCGTAGTGGATTGGTGCTGGTTAGGGATGGAGCGTGTTGTCGGTTGGCGGAAGTCAGACCAGGGCCTGGCCATTGCGCACGAACGGCGGCCGCACCACCTCGGCGGGCAGCCACTTGCCGCGGATTTCAACCTCGACGCGGTCGCCGGGCTGCGCGCCCGCGGGTACCCGCGCCAAGCCTATGGATACTCCCATGGTGGGCGACATGCTGCCACTGGTGATTTCACCGTCTCCGGCGGCGGTGCGGACCTTCATGTGGCCCCGCATGATGCCGCGCTCGAGGAGCTTCAGCCCGACCAGGTCGAGGGCGCCATCGGCCGCCTCGAGGGCCGCGCGGCCCACGAAATCACGGCCGGCATCCTTGAACGAGACCGTCCAGGCCAGGCCGGATTCCAGGGGGTGCACGGTCTCGTCCATGTCCTGACCGTACAGGTTCATGCCGGCCTCCAGGCGCAGCGTGTCGCGCGCGCCCAGGCCGCAGGGTTGCACGCCGGCGGCCAGCAGGGCGTTCCAGAAGGCCTCGACGCCGGAATCGGGCAGCACCACCTCGAAGCCATCCTCGCCGGTATAGCCGGTGCGCGCCACCAGGGTGCTCTCGTCGATGCGCGTGCCGATGAAGGGCTTGAGTTCCTCGGTCGCCGCCCGCCACTCGGGGCGCACGCGCCAGACGATCTCGCGGGCCTGGGGGCCCTGGACGGCCAGCATGGCCAGGTCGCGGCGCGGCGCCAGCACCACGTCGGCATCCCAGGCGGCCGCCTGCTCGCGCATCCAGGCCAAGTCCTTGTCGGCCGTGCCGGCATTGACCACCAGCCGCCAGTTGTCGGCGGCGAAGAAATACACCAGGAGGTCGTCGATCACGCCGCCGTCGGGACGCAGCATGCAGCTGTACAGGGCCTTGCCCGGCTGGCCGGCGATGCGCGCAACGTCGTTGGCCAGCAGGCGGCGCAGGAAATCCAGTGCGCCCGGGCCGGTGACGTCGATGTTCAGCATGTGCGACACGTCGAAGACCCCGGCGGCGCGGCGCACGGCGTGGTGTTCGTCGAGCTGGGAACGGTAGGCCAGCGGCATGTCCCAACCGCCGAAATCGACCATTTTGGCGCCCAGGGCGACGTGGGCAGCGTGCAAGGGGGTGTGCGAAGGCATGGGGACTCCGGAAAAGGAAATGGAACAGGGCGGCACGAAAATGCCGGCAGCGCCCTTCTGTCCTTTTGCCTGAGAGTTGCCCCGCGCAATGGGGGTTCACCTTCGGCGCCCGCGTCCCGAATGGCGCGAGTCTCTCCAGAATGCTGCGATGCACGCCCTGGCGAACATCATGCGGATGGTACGGGGGCCTGAGCGATTCTGGGCGAATTGCGCCTTCGGCGGCCGGCGAAGCCGGCGCTCTCCCACCCGCATCGGGTGACAGCAAACGCTAAGCATACCCTGAAACCGGGCCTTGCAACAATCGGTGGGCCGGCTAGATCAGCCCGCGCGCACGCCAGGCGCTGCGGGTGCGGGCGTCCACGCCCAGACCTTCGAGCACCTCGTCCGTATGCTGGCCCAGGGCCGGTGCCCGGCTGTCGATGCCGCCGGGCGTGGCCGAGAGCTTGGGTACGATGCCGGGCACCTGGCACGGCGTGCCGTCGGGCAGGACATCGTCCAGGATCATGCCGCGCGCCCGGTAGTGCGGGTCGGCGGCGATATCGGCAATGTCGTAGATCCTGCCGACAGGCACCTCGCCGGCGTTCAGGGCCTCCAGGACGTCCTCCAGGTCGCGGGTGGCCGTCCACCGGCCGATCGCCTCGTCGATGCGGGCCACCTGGGCCACGCGACCGGCATTGTTCCCCAGGGCCGGGTCGTCCGCCATGTCGGGACACCCGATCACCCGCATCAGGCGCTTGAAGATACTGTCGCCGTTGCCCGCCACCAGCACGTACTTGCCGTCCCTGCACGGGTAGGCGTTGCTCGGGGCGATGCCGGGCAGGCTGCTGCCCGCCGCTTGGCGGACTTCGCCGAACACGGCGTATTCCGGCAGCAGGCTCTCCATCATGTTGAAGACGGATTCGTACAAGGCCACGTCCACGACCTGGCCCACGCCATCCCGGTCCCGGGCCCGCAAAGCCATCAGCACGCCGATCACGCCATGCAAGGCCGCCAGCGAATCGCCGATCGAGATCCCCACCCGCACCGGCGTGCGTCCGGGTTCGCCGCTGAGGTGGCGCAGGCCGCCCATGGCCTCGGCCACCACGCCGAAACCGGGCCGGTCGCAATAGGGTCCGGTCTGCCCGTAGCCGGACACGCGCAGCATGACCAGCCGCGGATTGACCTGCCGCAGGTCCTCCCAGCCCAGGCCCCAGCCCTCCAGCGTGCCCGGCTTGAAATTCTCGACGATCACGTCGACCTCGGCCGCGAGGCGGCGCACCAGCGCCTGGATCTCCGGATCGCGCAAGTCCAGGGTGACCGATTGCTTGTTGCGCGACTGCACCTGCCACCATACCGAGGTGCCCTCGTGCAACAGGCGCCAGCCCCGCAGGGGATCGCCCCGGCCGGGGGGTTCGATCTTGATCACCTCGGCGCCGAAATCGCCCAGCATCTTGGCCGCGAAGGGACCGGCGATCAGCTGTCCCATCTCGAGTACGCGTATCCCGGACAAGGGCTTGCTCATGTGCTTCCTCCATTCCATTGCCGGCGCGCCGGCTCAGGCCGCCGCCAGCGCGCGCCCGCAGGCCATGCCGGAGGCCCAGGCCCACTGGAAGTTGTATCCGCCCAGCCAGCCCGTGACATCCACCGCCTCGCCCACCACGTACAGGCCGGGACGCCGCCGCGCCTGCAGGCTGCGCTGGTCCAGTTCGTCGGTGTCCACGCCACCGCTCATCACCTCGGCCTTCTTGTAGCCCGCGGTGCCCGTGGGCCGCAAGCGCCAGTCATGGATGCGCGCCGCCAGGGTGCGCAGGTCGCGGTCGCTGGCGTCGGCCACACGGCGTTCCCCCAGGCCCTCGGCCTGCGCCAGCCAGCATTCGGCCAGCCGGCGCGGCCAGGCCTGCGCCAGCACCGTCGCCAGGCGTTGGCGGCCGCCGTGCTTGTGCCGCAGCAGATGGTCGGCCATGGGCTCGTGCGGCGACAGGTCCACGGCAAGGGCCTCGCCCGGGCGCCAATAGCTGGAGATCTGCAGCACCGCCGGCCCCGACAGGCCGCGATGCGTGAACAGCAGGTCCTCGACGAAGCCGGGCGCGGCATGGCGCCCGCGGCGGCGCCCAGCCGGCGATGCGGGGGTGTCCTCCGGGTCCGCAGCCTCGCGGGCCACGCGCATGCCCACCTCCAGGGCCACGCCCGCCAAGGCGGCGAAAGGCCGCCACTGCTGCGCGTCGAAGACCAGCGGCACCAGCGCGGGCCGGGGCTCGACGATCCGCAGGCCGAACTGGCGCGCGACGGACAGGGAAAAGTCGGTCGCACCCATCTGGGGGATCGCCATGCCGCCGGTGGCCAGCACCAGTTGCCGCGCGCGCAGGCGGCCCTGCGCGGTGTCCAGGACATAGTCCCCGTCCTCGAAGGCGACGGCACGCACCGCGCACGGCATGCGCCAGTGGACCCCGCCCGCATCGCACTCGCGGCGCAGCACCTCGATGATGGACTCGCTGGAATCGTCGCAGAACAGCTGCCCGCGGTGCTTTTCGTGCCAGCGCACGCCGTGGCGCTCGATCAGCTCGATGAAATCGCGCGGGGTGTAGGCGCGCAAGGCCGAGCGGCAGAAATCCGGATTGCGTGACAGGAAATTGGCGGGCGTGGTGCCGATATTGGTGAAATTGCAGCGCCCGCCGCCCGAGATGCGGATCTTTTCAGCGAGGCGCGCGGCGTGGTCGAGCAGCGCCACCCGCAGGCCGCGCTGCGCCGCCACGCCGGCCGCCATCATGCCGGCGGCGCCGGCGCCGATCACGGCCGCGTCATAGACGGCCGTCACTCGGCCTCGCGAATGCAATCCACGTAATAGTGCCGCCGGCCCTGCTCGTCGAGCGAATAGGCCAGGCCGTGCACGTCGGTCTCGAAGCCCGGAAAGCGCGTATTGAAGTCCTGGGTGAACTTCAGGTAATCCACGATGTCGCGGTTGAAGCGTTCGCCCGGGATCAGCAGCGGGATGCCCGGCGGATAGGGCGTGAGCAGCACGCCGGTGACGCGCCCCTCGAGGTCCTCGACGGCCACGCGCTCGACCTCGCGGTGGGCCATGCGCGCATAGGCATCGGCCGGGCGCATCGCGGGCACCATGTCGCTGAGATAGACACGCGTGGTCAGGCGCGCGAAATCATAATAGCGATACGCCTCGTGGATCTGCTGGCACAGGTCGCGCAGGCCCATGCGCTCGTAGCGCTTGTGCGAGCGGCTGAACTCGGGCAGCACACGCCACAGCGGCTGGTTGCGGTCATAGTCGTCCTTGAACTGCTGCAGCGCCGTCAGCAGCGTGTTCCAGCGCCCCTTGGTGATGCCGATCGTGAACAGGATGAAAAAGGAATACAGGCCGGTCTTTTCGACGACCACGCCGTGCTCGACGAGATAGCGCGAGACCAGCGCGGCCGGTATGCCGCTGTCGGCGAAGGTGCCCGAGATGTCCAGCCCCGGCGTGATCACCGTGGCCTTGATCGGGTCCAGCATGTTGAAGCCCTCAGCCAGGTCGCCGAAACCGTGCCACTCGTCGCCCGAGGCCAGCAGCCAGTCCTCGCGGTTGCCGATGCCCTCGGCCACGAGGCGGTTGGGGCCCCAGACCTTGAACCACCAGTCGTTCTTGCCGAACTCGGACTCGACCTTGCGCATGGCGCGGCGAAAGTCCAGGGCCTCGCGGATGCTTTCCTCGACCAGCGCCGTGCCGCCGGGCGGCTCCATCATGGCGGCGGCCACGTCGCAAGACGCGATGATCGCGTACTGGGGCGAGGTGGACGTGTGCATCAGGAAGGCTTCGTTGAACAGGTTGCGGTCCAGCGCGCGCGCCTCGGAATCCTGCACCACGATCTGCGAGGCCTGCGACAGGCCGGCAAGCAGCTTGTGCGTGGAGTGCGTGGCAAAGATCATGGATTCCTTGCTGCGCGGGCGGTCGGGGCCGATGGCGTGCATGTCCTCGTAGAACTCGTGGAACGCCGCATGCGGCAGCCAGGCCTCGTCGAAATGCAGGGTGTCGATCTCGGAGCCGAGCGTTTCCTTGATCATCTCTACATTGTAGATCACACCATCGTAGGTGCTCTGCGTCAGCGACAGGATGCGCGGGCGCTTGTTCGCCGCCTCGCGGGCAAAGGGATTGGCCTCGATCTTGCGCCGGATGTTCTCGGGGTCGAACTCCTCGAGGGGGATGGGGCCGATGATGCCCAGGTGGTTGCGCGTCGGGCGCAGGAACACCGGGATCGCGCCGGTCATGGTGATCGCATGCAGGATGGACTTGTGGCAGTTGCGGTCGACCACCACCACGTCGCCCGCGGCCACGTTGGCATGCCAGACGATCTTGTTCGAGGTCGAGGTGCCGTTGGTGACGAAGAAGCAATGGTCCGCATGAAAGATGCGCGCCGCATTGCGCTCGGACTCGGCCACCGGACCGGTGTGGTCCAGCAACTGGCCCAGCTCGTCGACCGCGTTGCAGACGTCGGCGCGCAGCATGTTCTCGCCGAAGAACTGGTGGAACATCTGGCCGACCGGGCTCTTGAGGAAGGCGACACCGCCCGAGTGCCCGGGGCAGTGCCACGAGTACGAGCCGTCCGAGGCGTACTCCAGCAGTTCGCGAAAGAACGGCGGCGGCAGGCTGTCGAGGTAGGCGCGCGCCTCGCGGATGATGTGGCGCGCCACGAACTCGGGCGTATCCTCGAACATGTGGATGAAGCCGTGCAGCTCGCGCAGGATGTCGTTGGGGATGTGCTGCGAGGTGCGCGTCTCGCCGTACAGGTAGATGGGGATGTCCTCATTGCGGAAACGCAGCTCGCCGATGAAGGCGCGCAGGTTCTTGATCGCGTTGGCGACGTCCTCCGGCGAATCCTCGTCGAATTCCTCGTCGTCGATCGACAGGATGAAGGCGCTGGCGCGGCTTTGCTGCTGTGCAAAAGAGCTGAGGTCACCATAGCTGGTGACCCCCAGGACCTCCACCCCCTCGGCCTCGATCGCCGCCGCCAGCGCCCGGATGCCGAAGCCCGAGGCGTTCTCGGAACGATAGTCTTCGTCGATGATGACGATGGGAAAGCGAAATTTCATTGCGATTCACCCTGGGCCGGCGGCCCTAAGTGCGGGGCAGTGTGACCCCTTGTTGTCCCTGGTACTTGCCGCCCCGGTCGGCGTAAGAGGTCTCGCAGACCTCGTCGCTTTCGAAGAACAGCATCTGGGCGCAGCCCTCGCCGGCGTATATTTTGGCCGGCAGAGGCGTGGTGTTGGAAAATTCGAGCGTCACGTGGCCCTCCCATTCGGGTTCGAGCGGCGTGACATTGACGATGATGCCGCAGCGCGCATAGGTGCTCTTGCCCAGGCAGACCGTCAGCACGCTGCGCGGGATGCGGAAATATTCCACGGTGCGCGCCAAGGCGAAGGAATTGGGCGGGATGATGCACACTTCGCCCTGGAAATCGACGAAGGATTTTTCGTCGAAGGCCTTGGGATCGACGATGGTCGAATTGATGTTGGTGAAGATCTTGAACTCGTCCGCGCAGCGCACGTCGTAGCCATAGCTGCTGGTGCCGTAGCTGACGATGCGCCGCCCATCGACCGCGCGCACCTGCCCCGGCTCGAACGGGGCGATCATGCCCGCACGCGCCGCCTCCCGGATCCAGCGATCATTCTTGATGCTCATGGCCACCTCTGTATTCGCGTTGCGGTATTTTATGCGTTTTACCCGTGGAAGGTCCCGCGCCCTCAATCCATCGAGAACCAGCGATGGACCAGGGCGAGGCCGGTGACGGTGCCGACGGTCAGTTCGGCCCGCAGGCCTCTCATCAGGCGATAGCTCAGGCGCGCCACCGTGCCGGTTTCCGAGAGCGCCTGCTCGAGGCTGGCGCGCAGGTCCTTGGCGATCGTCTTGCCGGCCACGATGAAACGCCGCTCGATGTCGCTGGCGCTGCTGTTGTCCTGGCTGCTGACGACGCTGTCGATGGGCAGGATGCTGCCGGTGCTGCCCAGTTCGCCGGAGCGCATGCTCAGTTCGTCCAGGCCGAAGCGCTGGTAGAAGGGCTCGCCGTTGGACAGGAAGGAGCTGCCGACCGAGAACAGCAAGGCCATGTCGCCGCCGCCCTCGTCGGGTCCGTGGCCCAGCAGCAGCCAGGTGAGTTTCTCGGTTTCGCTGACGTCCGGATAGGATACCAGGTCGATGCGCGGGCGGCGGGCGGTGCCGGCCACGCGCACGCCGGCCTGCACCGCCGCATCGGTGCGCAGGGCCTCGATGCCGATGACGGGGTTGGTGATGTCGCCCTGGAACGTCACCCGGCCCCCGCGCAGCTGCAGGTGCTGGCCATAGGCGTCCAGGGATCCGCCGCGGGTGCGCAGCTCGCCGATGGCGGTCAGCTTGCCCGCCACCATGCGCAGGCGCAGGTCGCCCACGAGGCCGGAATTCACCCCGTAGCCGGTGAGGTAAAAGCGCGGCCCCAGGTCCACGGTCAGGTCCAGGTCGATGTCCAGGGGCGGCGGCGGATCGTCCGGCACGCTGTTCTGGCCGGGCGCGAGGATCACCACGTCGCCGTCGAGGGACGGGATGTTGCTGAGCATGTCCAGGTCGAACCAGCCGGCATCGGCTTCCACCCGGCCGCGGATGCCGAGTTTCGGCAGCACGCTGTCGATGCGCAGGCTGCCGGTGATCATGGCGTAGCGGTCCGAGCGCTGCAGGATGGGATAGCGGTGGAACACGATGTCCAGGCCGCCGCCCTGCTCGAACAAATTCCATTCGCCCGACAGCGTGAGCGATCCGTTCTGCGCGTCGGGCTCCTCGGCGATCCAGGTGGCCGTGCGCCACTCCTTGGGCGTGACGCGGCGCACGGCCGGGAAGCGCAAACCGTCCAGACGCACGCGCTCGCCCTCGAAATGGGCCTGCAGAGTGCCTTCCAGCAGCCGCACGCCCTGGTCCACGCTCAGCAGGCTGATGTCCTCGCCCCGCAGGGGACCGCTGAAGCTCCAGCGCCCGTCTGGCCGGCTGCGGCCCTGGATATCGGCATGGATCGTGCCGCCCACTTCGAGCCCGCCGTCCAGGAACAGGTTGATCCAGGCCAGGTCCTCGGACACGGCCTCGACGTGCACGGTCTTGGTGTCTTCCGGCCGGATGCCCAGGCCGCCGCCCGGCAGCGCATGCAAGGGGCTGCCCGCCCGCACCCGCATCGATCCCATGCGGGCGGTGGCCACCTGCAGGTCGGCCTCGACCTGGCTCAGGCCCGCTGCGCGGCGGCGGATCGAGACGTCCAGCGCCGCCTCGCGCAGGCCCAGCTCGATCGGCACGTCGCCCGGCACCACCAGGTCGCCGCCGATACGCGCCAGGTGGATCTCGCCCGACAAGGTATCGTCGTAGGACAACGACCAATCCAGGCGCGCGTCCAGCCGGCTCTTGCGCGCCTGCTCGGACAATGGGGTGTTCACTCCCCCTTCCTCGACGCCGCCCCGGCCCAGCCATTCCTGCAATGTCTTGATGCGCTCCGGCGTCACCACCAGCGGATCGATGCGGCCGCTGGTCTTCCAGCGGTGACCGGAACCGCTGGAGGCGCCATGGTCCAGCCGCAGCAGCGTCTCGCCGTCGAGACCGACCGCGATGCGCGCCGCGCCGACTTTCCAAGCCCAGTCGGGGGCGGCGGGCGCCGGCGCATCGGCGGGCGAGGCGGCGTCAGCGGGTTCGGCAGACGCCGGAACCGCGGCCGCCTGCGCGTCGGCCGGCCCTGCGGGGGCATCCAGTTCCAGGGACACCGGCGTCTCGCTGCGCAGGGACAGCCCGGCATGCCCGGCCTCCAGGGTCTCGAGCGTGCCGCGCCAGCCTCTGCCCTGCGTCCAGCCTCCGTCCAGGCGCAGCCGGGCCTCCACGGGGGCGTGCCCCAGGACGTCCTCCTTCATGTCCTCGGGTGTGTAGCCGCCCTCGAGCGCCAGGCTCTGCTGCGCGAGGCTGCCCTGCAGGATCGCATGCAACCGGGCGCCGCCCGGCAGGCCCGGCCACATGGCATTCAGCGCCGGCGCTTGCGCCTGCAGGTCCAGGTCGGTGCGCCCGGCACCGACCTCGCCGCGGGCACGCACGCGGTTCGGGCCCAGGGTGACGTCGACGTCCAGTCCGGACACCACCAAGGCGGCCGGATCGAACGCGGCCGCCGCCTGCGGGTCGAACAGCGGACCGCTGCCCATGCCCACCCGTTCCACGGCGACCGTCCCGGACAAGGCCTGGCCGTTCCAGCGGCTCGCGGGATCGAAGACCGTCTTCAGGGACAGATTGCGCACCGCATGGGCAGCATCCAGGCCGATGCGGGCCTCGCCCTGCACGCTCAGCCGGCTGGCCCCCAGATCCGCGGGCAGCCACGGCTGCAGGTCGAATTCACGCAGGGCGATCTGCACGTCCAGGGCCAGCGGCTCGCCCGGTGCCGGGGCCGAGTCCGGCTGTGGCTCGATCCGCAGCGTCGCCTCCGATCCGTCCGGCAGACTGGCGGCCAGGTGGGCGCGCGCCAGGGGGAACACCCGATCGGGAAAGACATCCCCCCCGGCGTCCAGCGTCAAGCCCTCGCCCGTGGCACCCAGCGCAACGGTGAGGCTATCGAGCGACCCGGCCGCATGCAGCGTCATGTCGACCCGGCATGGCGGTGCATCGGCTGCGGGCTCGGGGGCCGGAGCGCCGGAATCCGCGGCGGCCGAAGCGGAGGCCGGCGCCGCGGGCTGTCCCAGGTACTGCCGCAGGCACAGGGGCGAGCCCTCGCTGCGATCCTGGGCAAAACCCTGCAAGTCCAGGACGAACGGCCACGGCGAGGCGAGGCCGTTGAGCGCCAGGCGTCCATCGATCGACAGCAGCATGCGTCCCCACGCGGCGTGCAGATGGTCCAGGCGCACGCTCGCGGCATGGCGGTCCAGCGTCGCGGCGGTCGAGACCGACAGCAACTCGACCGGGGGCGCCTCACCGTTGATCTGCAAGCCCAGGCCGCCCAGGGCCAGCCGGTCCAGCCGCACGTCGATCGGCAGGGCCGGCATCCGGAAAGGCTCGGCGGACGGCGGCTCGTCGCCGGGGACTGGATGCAACGCCACGTCGACCCGCACCGCCGACAGATCATCGACGTGCAGCCGGCGCTCGAGCAACTCCGGCCACAAGACCTTCAGGTGCAGGCCCACGACGCGCACGTCGGCATCCGGCAGCGCCAGCGACAGGCCTTCGACGTAGGCGCCATCGCGCAAGGTGCCGTGCACGCCTTGTGCCGCACCGTCGAGCTGCGCGGCCACGGTGCGCAGCAGCCAGCGCGTGCCCGGCTCGCTGGCGGCGCACCAGTACGCGAAACCCAGCAGGAGCAGCATCACCGTCACCAGCAAGGGCAAGACCCACAAACCGAAGAACCGCAGGATCGCCCTCAAAACGCAATCCCCAGTGAAAAATGCAGCCGCAGCCGGCGATCCTTGTCCGACCAGGCCAGATCCACGTAAAACGGCCCGGCCGGCGTGCGCACCGCCAGGCCCGTGCCATAGCCGATGTGCCAGTCCATGCTGGAGAACGAGGGCGCCGCATCGCCGGCGTCCACGAAAACGCTGGCGCCCAACAGGTCGGTGAAGTAATGGACGTATTCGACGCTGGCCACCGCCAGGGTCGGCGCGCCGATGATGGCATCGCCGCTTTCGATGCCGATGCTCTGGTAGCGATAGCCGCGGATGGTGCGCGAGCCGCCGGTGCGAAACGAGAAATCCTGCGGCAGCCTGTCGGTGTCCGACCAGACCTTGCCGACTTCGCCCCGCAGCGTCAGGACGTCATGCCGGCCCATGGGCCACCAGCCCTGGGCGCGCAGGCTCGTCCGGTAAAAGGGCTTCCAATCGTCCAGCGTCGTGCCGGCGCCCAGGCCGAACTCGACCAGGTTGCCTTCGCGCGGCTCGTACTTGGCATCCACGTCGCGTCGCAGCCACTTCCAGTTCAGCGCCCAGCTGGGCACCTCGTAGTTCTCGCCGCCCGAAATCCGCGTCTTGTCGTGCGTCACCAGCGCGCCGAGCTGCGTCTCGTACTCGACACGGCTGTTGCCCGCCGCCCGGCGTTTCTGGGTGCGGGTCCACCCGAGGCCCGCACGGCTGTTCTCCTGGCCCTCGATGTCCGTATGCTCGTAGAGGACGCCGAAACTGTCGTGATAGCCGGCCAGGGTCGGCGGCAGGTGCACGTCGAAGAACGCACGCTGGCGCTTGGGATCGATACCCGCACCGGTTTCTATCCAGACGGGCTGGCCAAAGACGATGTTCTGGCGATACAGGCCCTCGACGCGCACGCCGTGGTCGCTATCGACCCCGATGGAGCTGCTGACGCGCCGGGCGGGCCCCTCGGTCACCCGGACATGCACCGGCAGTTCCACGGGCTCGTCGCCGGCGGGCTGCGGGCCGGCGGCCCCCGCGGCGGCATCGCCCTGCGGCGCTGCATCGGCCGCCGCAGGCTCATCAAGCGTCACGAAAGCCCCCCGGAAGAAGGTCGTCGACTGCAAGGCCTCCTGCCACGCATCGAGCAGATCCTGGTCATAGGGATCGCCCGGATCATAGCGGACGTAGCGTGCGATCAGGGATTCGGGCACCCGCTTGAGGCCCTCGACCCGCAAGGGACCCATGCGCACCGGCGGGCCGCTGTCGACGTCGACCTCCAGATCCGCGGCGGCGGCCTGCGGATCGACGGTCGCCCGGGTACGCGCATAGCGGGCGAAATAGAATTCCTTGCGGGCGACCTCATCGAGCAGCGCCGCCTTTGCCGAGTTCCACTCGCTGTTGATGAAGGGCATGCCCGACCGCAACGGCCAGGCTTCGCGCAGCTCGGTGCGGCGGCCTTCATAGGCCGCGCCGGAAATCGCGCCGGTGAAATTCAGGCCCAGCAGCCGCACCGTCGAGCGCTCGCCCGGCTCGATGGCGATATCCCAGAATTCCCCGCCGCCCGGCGCGCCGTCGCTGGCATCCAGCGTCACCACCGGCGAGAAATATCCCTGGGTCTGCAAGGCGGCCCGCGCCGCCTCCCAGGCCCGCCGCCGCAGCCGGGACACCTCGCGGATGTCCTGGTCCTCGGCCAGCCGCGTGATCGCGCCCACCGCCAGGGTAATTTCTTGCAACACCTCGGGCGGCGCGCCGCCCGGATCGATGATGACCTCGGGTTGGGCGGCATGCGCCGCGCCCTGCAGCCCGAGCACGCCGCAAAAGCAGAGCCCTCCGATCCCGCGGCGCATCCGGCTCAGGTCTTGCGGGCGACCACGCGTGGCCGGCTGCCCGAATCGTCCAGAGGCTGACCGGCCACGTGCACCGCCAGGCGGTGCGCGATCTGCTGGTAGAGGCCGGCCGCCGCCCCCTGGGGCGAGGCCACCACGCTGGGACGTCCGGAGTCCGTTTCGCTGCGGATGTCGATCTGCAGCGGCAAAGCGCCGAGCCAGGGCAGGTTGTACGTCGACGCGAGCTGGCGGCCGCCGTCCTGCCCGAAGATGGGCTCGGCATGTCCGCAATTCGAGCAGACGTGGACAGACATGTTTTCAACGATTCCCAACACCGGCACATCGACCTTCTGGAACATGATCAGGCCCTTGCGGGCATCCGCCAGGGCGAGGTCCTGCGGCGTGGTCACGATGACCGCCCCCGTCAGAGGCACCTTTTGCGCCATGGTGAGGGCAATATCGCCGGTTCCGGGCGGCATGTCCACTATCAGGTAATCCAAATCGTTCCAATTCGTAAGGCTGAGCAACTGGGTGAGGGCCTGGGTGACCATCGGGCCGCGCCAGATCGCCGGACCGTCGTCGTCCATCAGAAAGCCGATGGAATTGGCCTGCAGGCCGTGGCCGACCATGGGCTCCATGCTCTTGCCGTCGGCGCTCTTGGGCTTGCCCGAGAGGCCCAGCATGATGGGCACGCTGGGGCCGTAGATGTCGGCGTCCAGCAGCCCCACGCGGGCGCCCTGGGAATGCAAGGCCAGCGCCAGATTGACCGCCGTGGTGCTCTTGCCCACCCCGCCCTTGCCCGAGGCGACGGCGATGATGTTGCGCACCGAGTCCAGGGGCCGCAGCCCGCGCTGCACCGCGTGGGTGCGTATCCTGGAGACGAAATCGAGGGCGCCGACGGACACGCCGCGAGCCGCCAGCGCGTCCCGGATCCGGCCCTGCAGTTCCTGCTGCCCATTGAACAAGGGATAGCCCAGGGTTACAGTGAGGTTGTAGGCATCGCCCTCGGGCCGGATCTGCAGATCCGGCTCGGTCACCGGCAGGGTCTTGCGGGTGTCGGGGTCGATGACTTTGGACAGGACTTCGCGGATGTCCTGGATAGTGGCGCTCATGGGATGATCCGATCATGTTTGAAGGTCGAAACCGAAAGAATAGCGGATCGACCTTGACATCGCAGTATTGACCCCAATATCGACCTTAATGCCGCCATGATTATGAACCTTTCGGGGTGCGAGGAGTCCAACACGCCATGAACATCATCCAACAGATTCTGCGAGGCGCCCTGTTCCTGGTCCTGGCCTTCTTCGGCATGGTCATGGCGTTCGTCTTCATGGCGTCGACCGCCGTCGCGGTGGCCGTCCTGTATGTCGTGGCCCGCCTCCAGGGCAGGCCCTTCGGCATGAAGGCCTATTGGGCAGAGCGCCGCCGCCCCGGCGTCCATCCGGGCTTTGCCGGGACGCGGCAACGCAACGCCGGCCCCAAGCAGGACGTCACCGACATCGAGATGCGCGAAATCCCCTAGAATTGAGGTTTTACGGTTTTCACGCCCACCTCGATGTCGCGCACAATCTTCGTCACCACCGCCCTTCCCTACGCCAACGGTTCCTTCCACATCGGCCACATCATGGAGTACATCCAGGCCGACATCTGGGTGCGCAGCATGCGCATGGCCGGCCACACGGTGCATTTCGTGGGCGCGGACGACGCGCACGGGGCGCCCATCATGCTGAAGGCCGAGGCCGAGGGCATCACGCCGCAGGCCCTGGTCGCCCGCTATGCCGACGAGCGGCCCCGGTACCTGCAAGGGTTCCACATCCGCTTCGACCACTGGCACAGCACCGATTCGGCGGAAAATGTCGAGCTCTCGCAGGACATCTATCGGGCGCTGAAGGCCGCGGGCTTCATCTCCAGCCGCGAGATCGAGCAGTTCTACGATCCCGTCAAGGGCATGTTCCTGCCCGACCGCTACATCAAGGGCGAGTGCCCGCATTGCCACGCCAAGGACCAGTACGGCGACTCCTGTGAGGTCTGCAGCGCGGTGTACGCCCCCACCGACCTGATCGACCCCTACTCCACGATCACCCAGGCGCGCCCCGTCCTGCGCTCGTCCGAGCACTTCTTCTTCAAGCTGTCCGATCCGCGCTGCGTGGCCTTCCTGCAGGAGTGGACCCATGGCACGCGCGCGGACGGCACGCGGCGCCTGCAGCCCGAGGTGCTGGCCAAGACCCGCGAATGGCTGGGCGAAAACGAAGGTGCGCAGGCCAATCTGGCCGACTGGGACATCTCGCGCGACGAGCCCTACTTCGGCATCCCCATCCCGGACGCGCCCGGCAAGTACTTCTACGTCTGGCTCGACGCGCCGGTGGGCTACCTGGCTTCGCTCAAGGCCTACTGCGGCCGCCAAGGCCTGGATTTCGACACCCTGCTCGACCCGGCGGGCGACACCGAGCAAGTCCACTTCATCGGCAAGGACATCGTCTATTTCCATGCGCTCTTCTGGCCGGCCATGCTGAAGTTCTCGGGCCGCAAGACCCCCGACATGCTGCACGTGCATGGGTTCATCACCGTCAGCGGCCAGAAAATGTCCAAGAGCCGCGGCACGGGCATCTCGCCGCTGCGCTACCTGGACATCGGCATGGATGCCGAGTGGCTGCGCTACTACATCGCGGCCAAGCTCAACGCCCACGTCGAGGACCTGGATTTCAATCCCGACGACTTCGTGGCGCGCATCAACAGCGACCTCATCGGCAAATACGTCAACATCGCCAGCCGCGCCGCCACCTTCATCACCCGGCACTTCGACGGCGCACTGGCCTATTCCGGCGGCGCGCAGGCCATGGCGAACGAACTCGCCCAGGCGGCCGACGAGGTGCGCGCCGATTTCGAGGCGCGCGAGTACGGCCGCGCCGTGCGCCGCATCATGGCCCAGGCCGACCGCATCAACCAGGCCTTCGACGCGGCCCAGCCCTGGGTGCTGGCCAAGGGCATCGCCCAGGCGGACGCCGCGCAAAAGGCGGCGCTGCAGGACATCTGCTCGCGTGCCCTGGCCGGTTTCAAGGCGCTGTCGGTCATGCTGGCGCCGGTGCTGCCCGCCCTCGCCGACCGCGTGGCGCGCGAACTCTTCGGCCTGGATCGCGCCTTCGCCTGGGCCGATGCGGGCGAACCGCCCACACGGATCGCCGCCTTCAAGCACCTGATGCAACGCGTGGATCCGAAACAGCTCGACGAACTGTTCGAACCGCCGGCCGCCCCGGCCGTCGTCCCGGGCGGCGAGCCCATCGCCGAGACCATCGACATCAAGGACTTTGCCCGCCTGGATCTGCGCATCGCGCGCATCGTCGAATGCACGGCGGTGGAAGGCTCCGACAAGCTGCTGCGCCTGTCGCTCGACGTGGGCGAGGGGCGCCTGCGGCAGGTGTTCTCCGGCATCAAGTCCGCCTATCGCCCCGAGGATCTCACCGGCAAGCTCACCGTGCTCGCCGCCAACCTGGCACCGCGCAAGATGCGCTTCGGCGTGTCCGAAGGCATGGTGCTGGCCGCCAGCCACGCCGATTCCTCGGTGGACGACGGCCTGTACATCCTCGAGCCCTCCAGCGGCGCACAGCCCGGCATGCGGATCAGCTGACACAAATCCACGCGCCGCGTCGGGGGACACTTGCGCGCCGACGGCCGCCGCCTATACTTCCGGCATGCAGCCTCCGTCCCTCCCTCCGGTGCCGGGGCCCGACCGCCATGCGGCGGCCCGGCGCAGCACCTGGATCAGCGTCCTGGTCAACGCCCTGTTGTCCGCCGTCCAGCTCGCCATCGGCGTGTTTGCGCACTCGCAGGCCCTGGTGGCCGACGCCATCCACTCGCTCTCGGACCTGGCCTCCGACGGCCTGGTCCTGCTGGCCAATAAACACAGCATCCGCGGCCCCGACGCCGATCACCACTACGGGCACTTGCGTTTCGAAACCGCCGCGACGCTGGCCATCGGCGTGCTGCTGCTGCTCGTGGGCGGCGGCATGCTGTGGCGCAGCATCGAATGGCTGCAGAACCCGGCGGCGGTCCCCACCGTGCATCAGGCCGCGCTCTTTGCCGCGCTGCTCGCGCTGCTGGCCAAGGAACTGCTGTTCCGCTACCTGCTGCGGGTCGCGCACCGGGTGCGCTCGACGATGCTGATCGCCAATGCCTGGCATGCGCGTTCCGACGCGGCCTCCTCGCTGGTCGTCGCCCTGGGCATCGGCGCCAACCTCGCCGGCCTGCCCCTGGCCGACCCGCTGGCCGCCCTGATCGTCGGCCTGTTCATCCTGCGGATGGGCGGGACGTTCTCCTGGCGGGCCTTCAATGACCTGGTGGACCGCGCCGCGGACGAGGACACCGAACGCGCGATCCGCGAACGCCTGCTGGGCACGCCGGGGGTGCGCGGCATCCATGACCTGCGCACCCGTAAAATGGGCGACATGGTCTGGGTCGAGGTCGACATCGAGATGGACGGGACGCTCACCATCGAGGCAGGCCATGCAATCGCCGTCGAGGCGCGCCGCCGCGTCATGGCCGACCTGCCCGTGCTGGACGTCATGACGCACTTCGATCCCGTTTGACATGAAGCAACCGCACTCGCATCCCCACGATCACGATCATCATCACGGCCACGACCACGCTCACGATCATGCGCCGGCGGTGACCCGCGCCAACGAGCGCAAGGTCCTGCTTTCCTTCTACCTGATCTTCGCCTTCATGCTGGTGGAGGTCGCCGGCGGCATTGTGTCGGGATCGCTTGCGCTGCTGGCCGATGCCGGTCACATGCTGACCGACGCCGTGGCGCTGGCGCTGGCCTATGCGGCCTTTCGCTATGGCCGGCGCGCGGCCGACGACAAGCGCAGCTTCGGCTATCTGCGCTTCGAGGTGATCGCCGGCTTCGTCAACGCGATCACCCTGTTCGGGATCGTGCTGTGGATCCTCGTCGAGGCCTGGCAGCGCCTGCGGGAACCTCAAGCCGTCCTCGCCGGTCCGATGCTGGCCGTGGCCGTCGCCGGGCTGCTCGCCAACGCGCTGGTCTTCTGGATCCTCACGCGCGGCGACAGCGACCACGTCAACATCCGGGGCGCGGTGCTGCACGTGCTGGGCGACCTGCTGGGGTCGGCGGGCGCGGTGATCGCCGCCATCGTCATCCACTTCACCGGCTGGATGCCGATCGACCCGATCCTGTCGGTGCTCGTCTCCCTGCTGATCCTGCGCAGCGCCTGGCGCCTGCTCGCCAAGTCCCTGCACATCCTGCTGGAGGGCGCGCCCGACGACGCGCGGCCCGACATGATCCAGCGCCACCTGCAGGACGAGGTGCCCGGCGTCGCCGCGGTCAGCCACGTCCACGTCTGGCTGATCACCTCGGGCCGGCCCTTGGCCACCCTGCACGTGCGTCCGATCCGCGATGCCGAGGCGCGCCTCGTCGTGCGCGCGGTCGAGCGCGAACTCCTGGCGCACTTCGGCATCGGGCACGCCACCGTGGCCATCGACTGGAACACCGAGGACACGGCATTCTGCAGCCTGTCCGACGAGGCCAAACCGGCGGACCCAGCCGCGCACGGACACGGCGGCACGCCCTCCCCCTGATTTCCGCACAGGATCCGGCACGCGACGCGGGCAACGGGAAAACCCCGATCTTGACGGAAAATTTAGATCGATCTAATATTTTCCGACCGCCACCCAAAAAGGCGGATGAAAACCATGTGCCGACATGTCGCATCCGCGCCTCGGCCTCACCGATCCGGAGACCCCATGAAATTTCCAAACCTCCAGAAATCCCTGCTGTGCGGCATCGCCCTGACGCTGTCGGCCAGCTTCTCAGCCCAGGCCATCGAACTGACCGCGGGCCACGTCAATCCACCCGGCGAACCCTGCTACGAGGCCTTCGTCCTCTTGCAAAAAGAGCTGGCCGCCGGCAGCACCGGGGTGACTCTGAAAATATTCCCGCAAGGCCAGATCGGCGGCGAAAAAGACGCCATCGAGCAAGTGCAAATGGGCGCCCTCACCTTGACCTGCGTGGCCGGCGCCAACCTCAGCGCCTTCGCGCCCAGCGTCGGGGTCTATGACATTCCGTTCCTGTTTCGCGACGGCGTGACCCACCCCTGGGTGGTCACCGACGGCCCGATCGGCCAGGGCATCACCGAGAAAGTCGAAAAAGAAGCCGGCGTAGACGTCGTCGGCTGGTGGAGCGCCGGCGTGCGCCACGTCTTCAGCCGCAATACCCCGATCAAGACGCCCGCCGACATGAAAGACATGAAGATCCGCGTGATCGGCAGCCCGGTCTACATCGACACCTTCAATGCGCTGGGCGCCAAGCCCACGCCCATGCCCTACGGCGAGGTCTACACCAGCCTGGCCACCCACACGATCGATGCGGCCGAGAACGATTCCTCGGGCTATCGCAACATGAAGTTCTATGAGCAGGCCCCGCAACTGTCCCTCACGGGCCACTTCTTCCTGATGAAGCCGGTCATCGCCAATCGCGCCGCCCTCGCCAAGCTCAGCCCCGAGCAGCGCCAGGAGTTCGACGCGGCCATGGCCAAGGCCACGGCCTACCAGCGCAAGCTGTTTGCCGAGAACTTCGACGGCGACATCGCCTGGCTCAAGGAACACGGCGTCACCGTCACCGAGACGGACCGCGCCGCCTTCGAAGCCGCCGTCAAGCCGGTGCAGGAAAAGTACGCCAAGCAATACGGCGCCGATCTGGTGGAATCCATCCGCAACGCCCGCTGATCCCGCCAACACTCAGCCGGGGGGCCCAGGCCCCCCGAGGGATACACATGAACAAGACACATTTCCTCCGGCTGGAGGCGGGCGTGGTGCGCCTCGAAGGCCTGATGCTGTTCGCCATCCTCGCCGCCCTGCTCTTCACCCTGTCCATGCAGGTGATTTCACGGTTCTTCATGGACTTTCCGCTGGCCTGGACCGAGGAACTGGGGCGCGTGCTGCAGATCTGGCTGGTCTTCATCGGCGCGGCCGTCGGCACGCACCGCTGCGAGCACTTCGTGGTCGAGCTGTTCATGGAGAAAGTCAATTTCCCCGGCAAGGCCGCGGTCGCCCGCCTGATCGACCTCACCACCGTCGGCTTTTTCGCCATCCTCGCCTGGGTCTCGGCCCAGACCATGCTCAACGGCGCCGGCCAGATCCTGCCGACGCTGGGCATCTCGATCGCCTGGTCCTATGCCGCGATCCCCATCGGCTGCGCCTTGATGGTCCTGCACTTTCTGATGGCCGCGGTGCGTCCGATCGATCCCAACGCATCCCCGAAAGAGGTGATCGAATGATCTGGCTCTTCCTCATCCTGCTGATCCTGCTGATCCTGCTGCGATCGCCGATCGCCGTCGCGCTGGGCCTGCCCGCCCTGGTCTGGCTGTTCCTCAACGACATCTCGCTGGGCATCACCACGCAGCGCATCTATGGCACGCTGAACAACTCCGTGCTGCTGGCCGTGCCCATGTTCCTGCTGGCGGGCCGTCTGATGAACCTGTTGCAGGTCACCGACCGGATCTTCGATTTCGCCATGGCCATCGTCGGTCACATCCGCGGCGGATTGGGCCACGTCGTGGTGGTCACCAGCATGATTTTCTCGGCCATGTCGGGCTCGGCCGCCGCCGACGCCGTGGGCGTGGGCACCATCACCGTCAAGGCGGCGCGCGAGCGCGGCTACGATCCCGAGTTCGCCGCCGCGATCACGCTGTCGGCCTCGACCCTGGCGCCCATCATCCCGCCCTCGATTATCATGATCATCTACGGGGCGACCGCGAACGTCTCGATCGGGCGGCTGTTCATCGGCGGCATCATCCCGGGCATCATCTTCGCCTCCCTCCTGCTGATCGCGGTATCGATCATCGCCCGACGGCGCCAGTATCCCTTGATGGGGCAGTTCTCGTTTCGCCGCCTGTTCACGACCTTGCGCAAGGCCTTTCTGGTGCTGCTGACCCCGGTCATCATCATCGGCGGGATTTTCTTCGGTTTCTTCACCCCCACCGAGGCGGCCACCATCGCCGTGCTCTACATCCTGCTGCTGGGCATGTGGTACCGCACCCTGACCTGGCGCGGCATGTATCGCGAGTTCGTCAACGCCGGCAGCACGGTGGGCGTGCTGATGCTGGTGGTGGGCATCTCGGGGCTGGACGGCTGGGTGTTCACCCGCGAACAACTGCCCGTGCTGTTCATGAACGGCGTCAGCGGCGTGGTCAGCGAGCCCTGGGCCATCATCCTGGTCCTGCTGGCCGTGATCCTGGTCCTGGGCATGTTCATGGATGCCACGCCCATCATCCTCATGGTGGCCCCGGTCATGATGCCCATCGTGGCTTCGGCAGGCATCGATCCCGTGCATTTCGGCGTGCTGTTTTGCATGACCTGCGTGCTGGGCCTGATCACACCCCCCGTCGGGGTGGCGCTCTATGGGGTGGCCTCGGTCTCGAAGCTGCCGATGGAGCGCATTTTCTGGGCCACGATCCCGTTCTTCCTGTCGCTGATCGGCGGCATGATTTTCCTGGTGTTCGTGCCGAGCGCGGTGACGTTCGCACCGAACTTGTTCCTGAACTAACCCCACACGAGTCTTGAAAAACCGTTGTTCTCAGAGGTAATGAAATGGCTAGAGTGATCTCCGCGGAACAGGCCGCCGCCTTGCTGCAATCCGGCGACACGCTGCTGATCGGCGGATCCGGCGGCGGGCATGCCGTGCCCGATCGCCTGATGCGGGCGGTCGGCGACCGCTACAGGGAAACGGGCCTGCCGGCCGGCCTCTCGGCCCTGCATCCCGTCGGGCTGGGGGACGGCATCAGCAAGGGCGCCGGCTATCTGGCCCAGGAGGGTCTGCTGGCTCGCGTCATCTCCGGCACCTACGTCAACTCGCCGGCCATCTCGGACCTCGTGCAGGCGGGCGCCATCGAGGGCTGGACGCTGCCCCAGGGGGCGCTCTCGCAACTGATGCGCGAAATGGCCGCGGGCCGTCCCGGCCTCATCACCAAGACCGGACTGCACACCTTCGTCGATCCGCGTCTCGGCGCAGGCCGGCAGTCCGAGCCGCGCACCGCCGAGGTCGTCGAGCGCGTCGAGTTCCAGGGCGAGGACTACCTGTTCTACAAATCCTTCCACGTGGACGTCTGTTTCCTGCGAGGCACCACGGCCGACGAGGACGGCAACGTGACCATGGAACAGGAGGCGATCTTCGGCGAGATGCTCTCCGAGGCCCAGGCCACGCGCCGCTGCGGCGGCATCGTGGTCGTCCAGGTCCGGCGCATGGCCCAGCGCGGCACCCTGCCGGCCAAGCAGGTCAAGATTCCCGGGATCCTGGTCGACTACATCGTGGTCGAGCCCGACCAGTTGCAGACCTACCTGACACCCTACAGCCCGGCCTATGCCGGCGAGCTGCGCATCCCGGCCTCGGACATGCCGCGCCTGCCGCTGGACGCACGCAAGGTCATTGCCCGCCGTGCGGCCCAGGAACTGGTGACGGGCGCCGTCTGCAATCTCGGTTCGGGCATCTCGACCGGGATCGCGAGCATCGCCGCCGAGGAAGGCGTGCTCGACGCCGTCTGCCTCACCAACGAGCAAGGCCTGATCGGCGGCGCCCCGGCGGCCGGCGGCGACGCCGGTGCCGCCACCAACTACGCGGCCCTGATCGACCAGCCTTATCAATTCGACTTCTATGACGGCGGCGGGCTGGACCTGGCGTTCCTGTCGTTCGCCGAGATCGACGCGCGGGGCAACGTCAACGTCAGCCGCTTCGGCAAGCGCATCATCGGCCCGGGCGGATTCATCAACATCAGCCAGAACGCGCGCACCGTCGTCTACAGCGGCACCTTCACCGCCGGCGCCAGCCGGCTGGTCTGCGCCGGCGGCCGCCTGCGGATCGAGCAGGACGGGCCGCATCGCAAGTTCGTGCGCGAGGTGCGCCAGATCACCTACAGCGGCCCGTATGGCGTGCAATGCGGCCAACGGGTGGTGTATGTCACGGAGCGCGCCGTCTTCGAGCTGAGCGCGGAGGGCCTGGTCCTCATCGAGATCGCCCCCGGCGTCGACCTCGAGCGCGACGTGCTCGCGCATATGGACTTCAAGCCCATCGTGTCCGGCTCGCTGCGCACCATGGATGCCGCGCTCTTCGACGAGGGCTCGATCGGACTGGCCTCGAGCCTCGCCGAAAAAGGCCCCCTCGCACCACGCAGCGTTCGCATCGCAACCGGACAAGGAGTCCCCACATGAGCATCGCCCGCCTCGACGGCGCCACGCGCCTGTACGGCATCGTCGGCCACCCCATCGCCCAGGTCCGCTCGCCGGAAGTCATGACGGCCTGGCTGCAGCAGGCCGGCCACAATGCCATTCTGGTTCCGCTGCACGTGCTGCCCGAGGCCTTCGATGAAACGATGCACGGCCTGATGCGGCTGGGCAATCTGGATGGGCTGGTGGTCACGGTGCCCTACAAGGCACGCGCCCTGGCCTTGGCCGACACCTGCCTGCCGACGGCGCTGCAGGTCGGCGCCGTCAACGCCCTGCGCCGCAACGCGGACGGCAGCTGGCACGGCGCGATCTTCGACGGCACCGGCCTGGTCCGCGCCCTGCGGGCCGAGGATTTCGAACCGGCGGGGCGGCGGGTCAAGATGCTGGGCGCCGGCGGCGCCGGCAGCGCGGTCGCCATCGCCCTGGCCGAGGCCGGCGCGCGCGCGCTGGACATCTACGATACGGACGCCGCGCGCGCGGCCGACCTGGCGCAGCGCGTGTCGACGCACTACCCGGATTGCGAGGCCCGCGCCGCCAACGATCCCGCGCACGTGGACGGCCACGATCTGCTGATCAACTGCACGCCCATCGGCATGCAGGCCGGCGACGGCATGCCCGCGCCCTTCGGCCCGCTCGATCCCGGCTTGCGCGTCGTCGACATCATCATGAAGCCGCAAAACACACCCCTGGCCGAGCATGCGCGCGCCTGCGGATGCCGGGTCATGAACGGCATCCCCATGCTGGACCGGCAGGTGGAGGCCGTCATGTCGTTCTTCATGGAGGCCTCCACATGAGCGACGAAGTCATCATGGACGTCGAGGACGGTGTCGCGCACATCACGCTGAATCGTCCCCGCAAGATGAACGCCGTCACGCCCGGGATGGCCGTGCGGATCGAGGCGTGCTGCCGCGAGGCGGACCGCGACGATGCCGTGCGCGCCGTCCTCATCTCGGGCAGCGGCGAACGCGCGTTCTGCGCCGGCAGCGACCTGGGCTCGCTCGCCGAATACCCGAACGCCTGGTCCTTTCGCAACCGCCTCGAATACGCCCACGCCTTGCGCAACGTCCGCAAGCCGGTGGTGGCCGCCCTGCGAGGCTGGGTCCTGGGCGGCGGCGGCGAACTCGCGCTGGCGGCCGACTTGCGTGTCGGCGGTCGCGGTTCGCGCTACGGTTTCCCCGAAGTCACCCACGGCTGGGTCGGCGGCGGCGGCGCCTCGCAGATGTTGCCGCGGCTGATCGGCTACGGGCCCGCCCTCAAGCTGTTGCTGCTGGGCGAACCCATCGACGCCGCCGAGGCGCATCGTCTGGGTTTGATCGACGAGCTGGTCGATGACGATGCGGTCCTGGAAACGGCGCGCGCTACCGCCCGCAAGCTGGCCGGCCTCAATCCGATCGCCGCGCAGGCGGTCAAGGCCGCGGTGCGCCAATCCCTGTCGACGCCGCTCGAGTCGGGCCTGCGCTACGAGAATGAGATGAACACGCTGTGCTTCAGCACCGGCCAGCATCTGGAAGGCATCTCGGCCTTCCAGCGCGGCGGCAAGGAGGACACATGACACCCGCAAGACAAACCATCGGGCTGGTCGGCCTGGGCATGGCCCTGGGCCCGCATCTCGCCAGCCTGCGCGATCTGTCCGGCCGCGCCGAGATTGCGTCCGCCTGGACCCCCAGCCCGCAACGCCGCGCCGCGGCGCGCGACATGGGCCTGCCCGTGGTCGAGACCCTGGACGCGATGCTGGCGGACCCCGCCCTGGAGTCGGTGCTGTTGCTGACGCCGCCGCTGACCCATCTCGAGCTCATCCAGCGCTGCGCCGCGGCCGGCAAGCACGTGCTGGTCGAAAAGCCGCTGGACGTGTCGACAGAGCGCGCCCTCGAGGCCATCCGGACCATGGAGGACGCCGGCCTGCACCTGGGCGTCGTCCTGCAACATCGCTTCCGGCCCGCCGCCATCGCGCTGCGCGAACTGCTGCAAGGGGGCACCCTGGGCCGCCTGGTCTCGGGCAGCGCCTCGATCCGCTGGTGGCGGACCCCCGCCTACTATGCCGAGCCCGGCCGCGGCATGAAGGCCCGCGACGGCGGCGGCGTGCTCCTGACCCAGGCGATCCACACGCTGGACCTGCTGCTGGACCTGGCCGGCCCTGTGCGCCGGCTCACCGCCTTGACGCGCAATTCGGGTCTGCGCGCCACGGACACCGAGGACATCGCCTGCGGCGCGATCGAGTTCCAGAACGGCGCCGTAGGCACCATCGACGCGACGACCGTCGCCTACCCCGGCTTTCCCGAGCGCATCGAACTGGCGTGCGAACGCGGCACGGCGGTGATGAGCGGCGAATCGCTGGATGTCTACCACCAGGATGGCCGCCACGAACACATGGCGCCGCCCGAATACCAGCGCGACCCCTCGAACCCGATGGCCTTCGACCACGGCGCGCACCGCGCGCTCATCGAGGACTTCCTCGATAGCGTCCGCTGCGGCCGCCCACCCGGTGTCCATGGCCGCTCGGCCCTGCGCGTGCAGGCCCTGATCGAGGGATTCCTGCGTTCCAGCGACGAGCAGCGGGCGATCACGCTCGAGGCGACTTCCTGACACCTTTTTCACGCACGACACACAGCGAGGCAACGTCATGACTTTTCACGTCAGTGTGGGCGATCATGCCCAATTCACCAAAACCGTCGGCGAGTACGACGTCCTTGGATTTGCCGGCATCACCGGCGATCTGGCCCCCAATCACGTCGACGAGCACATGATGCGCGACACGCCGTATGGCGGACGCATTGCCCACGGCGCCCTGGTCGTGGGCTACATGTCGACCACCTCGACCATGATCTGCCAGAACGCCGAGGCCAAGGCCAAGGGGCCACAGGACGAGATCCCGGTCTCGCTGGGCTACGACCGCATCCGCTTCCTCAAGGGGGTGCGCATCGGCGATACGCTCACCGTCCACTACACCATCGCCGAGGTCGATCCCGAACAGCGCCGCTCGCGCTCCGAGATCCGCGTCACCAACCAGGACGGCGACACCGTCGCCGTCGCCCAGCACATCCTCAAATGGGTCAAGAAGGCCTGAACATCATGACGTATACATTCGATCCCCCGCTCAATGACATCCAGCGCATGATCCGCGACTCGGCACGCAGCTTCGTCGACGAAAAGGTGCGCCCCATCGCCGCCGAACTCGATGCGACCGAACGCTATCCCACAGAGCTCTACCAGGAAATGGCCGGCCTGGGCATGCTCGGCCTGACCGTCCCCGAGGCCCACGGCGGCGTGGGCGCCGGCGCCCTGGCCTATGCCGTGCTGATGGAGGAACTGGGCAGGGGCTACGCCTCGGTCGCCGACCAGTGCGGCCTGGTCGAACTCGTCTCCTCGCTGTTGTCCGAGCACGGCACACCGGAGCAACGCGAACGCTACATGGGCCCCCTGCTGCGCGGCGAAAGGCGTTGCGCCTACGCCATCACCGAGGCGGGCGCGGGCTCGGACGTCGGCGGCATCCGCTGCACCGCGACGCGCACGGCGGACGGCTGGTCGCTCAGCGGCGAGAAGCTCTGGATCCACAACGCCCCGGTCGCCGACTTCGCCGTCGTGCTGGCACGCAGCAACGTCGAACTGGGCAAGCGCGGCATGAGCATCTTCCTCGTAGACAGCGACCTGCCCGGCTATACCGCGGGCCCGCGCGAACACAAGATGGGCCAGCGCGCCTCCCCGCTGGGATCCCTGTCGTTCCAGGCCGTGCCGCTGTCCGGCGATGCGCTGCTGGGCACCGAAGGCCAGGGCTTCAAGATGATGATGAGCGTCCTGGACAAGGGCCGGGTCGGCATCGCCTCGCTGGCGGTCGGGATCCTGCAGGCCGCCCTCGAGGCCTCGATCGACTACGCCCGCATGCGCCGCCAGTTCGACCGGCCGATCGCGGACTTCCAGGCCGTGCAATGGATGCTGGCGGACATGGCCAAGGCCACCCATGGGGCCCGCCTGATGGTGCACGCCGCGGCAGACAAGATGGACCGGGGCGAACGCGCCTCGGTCGAGGCCTCCATGGCCAAGTGCGCCGCCAGCGATGCCGCCGTCGAGCACACCGCCAATGCGGTCCAGATCCACGGCGGCATGGGCTACACGCGCGGCATCGAGGTCGAGCGGCTGTACCGCGACGCCAAGATCACCCAGATCTATGAGGGGACCAACCAGATCCAGCGCATGATCATCTCGCGCGCGCTGCTGAGCTAGGGGCCTGCCATGTCACAGATGGAATCCCGCCGCCCCGCGGCCCTGGTGACCGGCGGACGCCGGGGCATCGGCCGGGGCATCTGCCTGGCCCTGGCACGCAAGGGCTATGACATCGTGGTCAACGACGTCGCGCACGACGCGGCCATGGACGAGACTGTCGCCGAACTGCAGCGCGCCGGTGCACGCGCCGAAGTGGTGGTGGCCGACATCGCCGATCGCGACGCGCGCGCCGCCCTCGCCGCCCGGGCCTGGGAGGCCTTCGGCGGCTTGAGCTGCCTCGTCAACAACGCCGGCATCTCGGTCAAGGTGCGCGGCGACATCCTGGATGTCAGCGAGGACAGCTACGATACGCTGATGTCGGTCAACCTGAAGGCCATGTTTTTCCTGACCCAGGACATCGCCCGCCGGATGCTCGCCGACAGTGCGCCCCGCGGCCATCGGACGATCGTCAACGTATCCTCGGCCAATGCGCTGTTCGCATCGGTCGAGCGGGCCGAGTACTGCCTGTCGAAAACGGGGGTGTCCATGGCCACCAAGCTCTACGCCTTGCGCCTGGCCGACAGCGACATCCGTGTCTACGAGATCCGCCCCGGCGTCATCGAGACCGACATGACGCGCGTCATCAAGGCCCGCTACGATCAGCGCATCGCCGACGGCCTGAGCCCGATCCGGCGGTTCGGTTCAGCCGACGAGGTGGGCCTCGCGGTCGCCGCCTTGGCCGGCCGCGCATTCCCGTTCAGCACGGGCGACGCCTTTCATATCGACGGCGGCATGCACATCCCGCACTTCTGATCAGGCGCCGGGGCGCGCGCCGCTGGATTCACGCAGCACCAGCTTCGGGGCAAGAATGACCTTCTGAGCCGGCCGATCGGGCTCATTGATGCGTTCGAGCAGCACGCGCGCCGCCTGGCGGCCGATTTCCTCGATCGGGACGGCGATGGTCGTCAGGCCCGGCATCCACAGGCCGGCCTCGGTGATGTCATCGTGTCCGGTCACGGCGAAGTCGTGGCCGATGCGCATGCCCAGGCGATTGAGGCCCAGCATCACGCCAAAAGCGCTGATGTCGTTGAAGCAGACCGCCGCCGTCGGCGGCCGCGGCTTTGCCAGGAGCGACATCAGGCCTTCCATCCCATTGCGCCGGGTGGGCGCACCCTCGACGATGAGGGCGGGCTCCACCGGCAGGCCGGCGTCCCGCAAGGCGGAGGTATATCCCTCGAGGCGCTCGCGGCCCGTCGATGTCCGCGTGCTGGCGCAGATCATGGCAATGCGGCGATGCCCCAGCGCCAGCAGGTGCTCCGTGGCCATCCGCAGGCCACGGACATTGTCGTTGGAAACGTAGTCGGCCTTGACCCCGCCGATGCGGCGCGACAGAAACACGAACGGTATGTGCAGCGCGTTGAGGCGGCGGATCGTCGCCACCGGCGTGTCGATGGCCGGACAGATGATCAGGCCGTCGACGTTGTACTCGCGCATCGTATCGATGAAGGAATCCTGCTTGTCGACCGATTCGTTGTTGTTGCTGAGCAGCGCCATCCGGTCGACCTGCGACAAGCCCTGCTCCGCGGCGGCGGTGAGCTCGGCGAAATAAGGATTGCTGAGGTCGGTGATGGACACCCCCACGATCAATGAGCGGCGGGACCGCAGGCTGGCGGCGCCGCGGTTGTAGACGTAGCCCAGTTCGACCGCGGCCTGCTTGATGCGCTCGCGGGTTTCCTGGGCGACCAGCGGACTGTCGCGCATGACCAGGGACACCGTCGCGCGCGACACGCCCGCGTGGCGGGCAATGTCCAGCAAGGTCACGCGGTTGGTCGCCCGCCTCGCGTCCTTGGCAGGGGGGGATTTCTTGAGCGTTGGCATGGATCGATCCAACTCCGCCGGTAATCAATACCGCCCGCGCCTGCGCCCGGACGGCCTGGTGTCGAGATCGAATTATATCGGTCCCCCGGGGCCGGCGCGCGGCGCGCCAGATGCCGTAGATCTGCTTACCCTTTTCGCTCAAAGACGGACAAAACATCTCTGAAATGTAACGGTACCTATGGGCCGGGGCCGATTCATTCCACGTCGAGGCAGCGACGATTTCCGCCGTCCGGCGCCGTTACATTTCCTCATCTCGTATTTTGACAGCCACCAGCCGCGGCCTTACGTTGAAAACAGCGGATGCCAATCCCGCCTGGGGCGACTGCAGAACATGCGAGCCGACCCTCAAACCTCAACGACAAAGAGAGGCCATCATGAACAACGACATCATCGCAGGCAAGTGGAAGCAAATGACCGGAAAGGCCAAGGCGGTGTGGGGAGAACTCAGCGACGACGAGTTGACCCGCACGGAAGGCAACGCCGAGCGGCTGGCCGGCCTGATCCAGGAGCGTTACGGCAAGACGCGCGAGCAAGCACAGAAAGAGGTTCGTGAGTTCTTCGACAACAACCCCTGAGCCACTCTTCATCGGGAGAAACCGACATGCTGCACTACGCCGTGGTTTTCTTCGTCATCGCCATCATTGCGGCGATTCTGGGCTTCGGCGGCATTGCCGCCGGCGCCGCCGGCATCGCCAAGATCCTGTTTTTTGTGTTCCTGGCGCTGGCCTTGCTGTCCATCCTGGGCGGGATGTTCCGGAAATAAGAACAGGCCGGCGGCGATTGTCCGGCCGCGTCCCGCCCCCGCCGGCCCCTGACAGAAGAGGAGTATCAACATGGAATTTCGCAAAGCGATCATTGCCGCTTCGATCGGAGCGGGCATCGTCCTCGCCCCGGCGGCATTCGCCGCCGATGCGGACCAGGAACGGCAGTCCGTCGGCGAGTACGTGGCCGACGCCGCCCTGACCACCAAGGTCAAGGCCGCCATCATGGCCGACGAGGCGCTGAGCGTCCTGGACATCTCGGTGGAGACCACCGAAGGGGTGGTCACCCTCACAGGCACGGTCGGCACCGACACCGAGGTGGACCAGGCGACCACCGTGGCGCGCGGCGTCAAGGGTGTCAAGGATGTGGAGAACCGCATCACGGTCGATCCGGAAAAGAACAGGCCCGCACCGGCCCCAATGCAGCCCACGCCTCCGGCCGGCGGCGGCATGAGCTCGGGCGCGTCTACGGCGCCGCACGCAGCCACCGGAAAGTGAGGGCGGCGGGCCATACAGGCCCGCGCCCGCTATCCCGGCCGGCCCGCACCGATCGGTCTGCCGGGGCATCTTGGGGGGCAACAGCCCCCCATTTTCATGCCCGCGGCTTGCCAGTCAGAACATTCTCCAATGGTGTCATTGGTGGAGGGATGGTGTATCGTCGGAAAATTGAGAACAACGGCGGCAGGGCAAGATGCACAAGATTGCGGTGATTGCGGGCGATGGCATCGGCAAGGAAGTGATGCCTGAAGGACTACGAGTGTTGAAGGCGGCGGCCGAGAAATTCGACATCCAGTTGTCCCTGCAGGCGTTCGACTGGGCTCACTGCGATTACTACGCCAAGCACGGGCGGATGATGCCCTCGGACTGGTTCGAACAGCTGCAAGGCTTCGATGCCATCTATTTCGGCGCCGTCGGCTGGCCAGACACCGTACCGGACCATATCTCGCTGTGGGGATCCCTCCTCCAGTTCCGTCGCCGCTTCGACGAATACGTCAACCTGCGGCCCGTGCGCCTGATCAAGGGTGTCCCCTGCCCGCTGGCCGGCCGGCAGCCCGGGGACATCGACTTCTATGTGGTGCGCGAGAACTCCGAAGGGGAATACTCCTGCGTGGGCGGCGTGATGTTCGAGGGGTCGGAGCGCGAGTTCGCGCTGCAGGAGGCGGTATTCACCCGCACCGGCGTGGATCGCATCCTGAAGTACGCATTCGAATTCGCCCGCAGCCGGCCTAAGAAACACCTGACTTCCGCGACCAAGTCCAACGGCATTTCCATCAGCATGCCCTACTGGGACAAGCGGGTGGAACAGATCGCCCCCCAGTACCCGGACGTGCGCTGGGACAAATACCATATCGATATCCTGTCGGCGCATTTCGTGCTGAACCCGCAGCGCTTCGACGTCGTGGTGGCCTCCAACCTGTTTGGCGACATCCTGTCCGACCTCGGGCCGGCATGCGCGGGCACTATCGGCATCGCGCCGTCGGCCAACTTGAATCCGGAGCGCACGTTTCCGTCGCTGTTCGAACCAGTGCACGGCTCGGCCCCCGACATCTACGGCCGGAACATCGCCAATCCCATCGCCATGATCTGGTCCGGCGCCATGATGCTGGATTTCCTGGGCAACGGCGATGCCCGGCACACGGCGGCCCACGACGCCATCGTGGGCGCGATAGAAGACGTGCTGGGCGATGGAGGGACCGCCACGCCGGACCTGGGCGGCAAGGCGAGCACCACGGACGTGGGCATGGCCGTCGAGGCCGCGCTGATGGCGCGGTCGTAAAGCCGACGGCCGGGCCTCCACGCAGGCCCGAGGGTCTGTAGCACCGCGCCATCGGCGCGGTTCGCCTATGGCCGGCATGGCGCTGCCGCGCCCCAATGCGGCATCGGCACTAGAATCCAGTATCGAGCATGTCGCCGTTCGCCCCACCCCCACTTCGGAGGCCGCCTCACAATGAAGAAGATCGGATTCCTTTCTTTCGGCCACTGGACGCCGTCCCCCCAGTCGCAAACCCGCTGCGCGGCGGACGCGCTGTTGCAATCCATCGAACTTGCGGTGGCCGCCGAGGCGCTCGGCCTGGATGGCGCGTATTTCCGCGTCCACCACTTCGCCCGCCAATTGGCCTCGCCGTTCCCGCTGCTGGCCGCCGTGGGCGCCAGGACGCAACGCATCGAGATCGGCACCGGAGTGATCGACATGCGCTACGAGAATCCCTACTACATGGTCGAGGATGCCGGCGCGGCCGACCTCATCGCGGGCGGCCGCCTGCAACTGGGGATCAGCAGAGGCTCGCCGGAACAGGTGATCGAGGGCTGGCGACATTTCGGCTACCAGCCCGCCGAGGGCCAGACCGACGCGGACATGGGGCGCCGGCACGCCGAGGCCTTCCTCGAACTGCTGCGTGGCGAAGGCTTCGCCCGGCCGAACCCGCGCCCCATGTTTCCCAATCCGCCGGGCCTGTTGCGCCTCGAACCTTTTTCAGAAGGGCTGCGCGAGCGGATCTGGTGGGGTTCGGGATCGAACGCGACTGCCGTGTGGGCCGCCAAGCTGGGCATGAACCTGCAAAGCTCGACCCTCAAGGACGACGAGACGGGCGAGGCGTTCCACGTGCAGCAGGCCGCGCAGATCCGCGCCTACAAGGCCGCCTGGAAGGACGCCGGCCACGCCCGCGAGCCGCGGGTCTCGGTCAGCCGCAGCATTTTCGCGCTGGTGGACGACCGGGATCGGGCGTACTTTGGCCGCGGCGGCGATGACAGGGACCAGGTGGGCTTCATCGACGAAAAGACGCGCGCGGTGTTCGGTCGCAGCTATGCCGCGGAACCGGACACCCTCGTCGAGCTGCTGAAGCAGGACCAGGCGATCGCAGAGGCCGACACGCTGCTGCTGACGGTCCCGAATCAACTGGGCGTGGACTACAACGCGCACGTCATCGAGGCCATCCTGACGCACGTGGCGCCGGCGCTGGGCTGGCGGTGAGGCATTGTTGCTGCCTGGAAGACACTCACGCCTCGAATTTCAGCGCGTTTTCCGGCGTCCGCGGAACACCATGCCGAAGTTCGGCGCCGCATGCCGCCGCATTGCGATCCGGTTCAAGCAAGGACCTCACCATCCGCCCGAACAGGGCGAATTGCGACAAATACACGCGATTGGCCACCTGCAGGCACAGACGGGCCACCAGGGAGATGAGGGCCGTGGACAATCCCAGTTGCATCATGGCGAATTGCTCTCCCCATGGCGCATGGGCCTTCCAGCCCGCCTGGCCCGGTTGCAGTTGCGGCCAGACCTCATGCCAGAGGGTGGCCAGCAGACCGGTCGCAGGCGCCGCCCAGACCATGGCGGCCAGAATGTTCAGACCCCGGCGCAGTTCCGCCGCCTGCCCGGCGGCTTCGAGCGCAATCAGGCGCTGCGCCGCCGCGCCATGCGCGTCCCGTGCCTGCCCGTGTCGATCGGCCGCCGCATCAAACGTCTTTTTCTCGACCAGGATGCAATGGGCTACCCGTGAGAAAGATTGAAGCGTGGCCTGTCCATCAACGAGGGCCCGCGCCTGCTGCAATGACCTGGCCTGGGCGAAGCCGCGCAGGAACCGCCAGGCATGCCACGCCCGGCACGTCAGATCGGCAAGCTTGACCAGGAACAAGTACGCCCCGGCAAAGAGCATGGCCGATAGAAAGGCGAAAAACACCCCGGACGCCAAATCGCCATGACCGATGAGTTGCATATGAGCCCTCCCCGTCCAGCCCCGTGATCCGGCTCAACGCACGAATTCCGGCAGCGCGGCATGCCCATCGATTGCGGCCGAGGCACGTCGCCGATAGCCCGTTGTCGAATGTCGCATGACGGCTCACCTCATGGGCATGAATGATAATGATTCTCAATCATATCACCTATGCGGCCAATCAGGGAGGTCAAGTGTTCACGTCCGGGTGCGGCGCCAGTCCCGGGGCGAGGCTTTTTCCGCACGCGCCCGGGCACCGACAAGATCACACGGCACGTGTAAGGCCGCCGTCGACCCGGATGTTCTGGCCGGTGATGTAGCCCGGCGACACGTTGTTCATGCGGACGAACGGCGCGATGCATGCGTATCTACCGCTACGCATCGCAAGATCTGACCATAATCGAAGGGGATATCCCTTCTGGAACGCTCGAAGATACGTGGGCGAAAACCTGCGCCAGATAGTAAATACAAATTGCGCATAGGCCGCCTACGGGCGGCTATTTTCATGCATGCGCAGGCTCTCGAAATGACACGATAGTCGGCCGAGGCTTTTGCTCCGCTTGCCACAGATCATACTGAGCCTGCATGTTGACCCACATTTCGGCGCTGGTGCCCAGGGCATCACGAAGCCGTAAGGCCATATCCGCCGAGATGCCGGCTGAGCCGTTGAGGATGCGGGACAGGGCGGTGCGAGTGACGCCCAGGCGTTCTGCCGCTTCTGTGACGGTCAGATCGCCCAAGAATTCGCGCAGCGCCAGGCCCGGGTGTGCTGGATCGTGCATACGCATAGTGTTCTCCTAGTGATAGTCCTGGTAATCCACCAGGACGGCGTCCACGCCTTCGAAGTAGAAGGTGAGGCGCCAGTTGCCGCTGACCGACACAGACCAGTGATCCTGGACTGGCTGGCCCTTTGGGTTGCTTCCAGAGAGCTTGTGTAGTTTCCACCCAGGAGCGTTCATATCTTGAGGGCCGGTTGCCGCGCTTAGGGTCGTCAGTTGCACGTGCAGCCGCGCTACGTGCCTGGCCTGGATGCCAGCCTTCGATCCTGTCTCGAAGAAGGTTTGCAGGCCCTTGTGCCGGAAGCTCTTGATCATTTGTGTAGTGTATAGCATCACTACACGACAAACAAGGGGGAGGCGGAAGAAAAGGCCTTCAATGAAATTGAAAGCCACTATGGCAACCAAAGGCAGAAAGTGAATGCCGAGCGGGACTCAAGCTAAGCGCAAGCACCAGACACACCGCGTTCGCGCACCTCATGAAAGAAGATGTTTTGCCATGCTGCATTCTCTTAAGGCTTGAAGCCTCCGCAAAACCCGAGAGTGAGGATTCACTGCTCCTTATCACAACCAGCAACTGCGAGCAGGAGTTCTGCCTCGCGGATGGCAGTTAGACGCGGGAGTACTTCTGACGCCTGCGCCGCACGCCATAGGCGATCAGCAAAATCACACGGCACGGGTCAGGCCGCCGTCGACCCGGATGTTCTGGCCGGTGATGTAGCCCGCCCCATCCGACAGCAGGAAGGCCACGGTGGCGGCGATTTCCTCGGCCTTGCCGTAGCGCCCCATCGGCACGCTCTCGCGCCGTTCGTCCGTCGCGGGCAGGCTGTCGATCCAGCCGGGCAGCACGTTGTTCATGCGGACGTTCCGGGCCGCGTAGGTGTCGGCGAAGATCTTGGTAAAGCTGGCCAGCCCGGCGCGAAACACCGCGGAGGTCGGAAACAGATCGGCGGGCTCGAAGGCCCAGGCCGTGGAGATGTTGACGATGGCTCCGCTGCCTTGCGCCGCCATGATCGGCGCGACCAGCCGGACCGGGCGTACAGCGCTCAGAAAGTAGACCTCCATGCCCTTGTGCCAGTCTTCGTCGGTGATGTCGAGGATGGGCGCGCGCGGGCCGTGGCCGGCGGAATTGACCAATGCGTCGATGCGCCCCCAGCGCTGCATCGCCAGATCGACGAGGCGGCGCAGATCGTCGTTCGACTGGTTCGATCCGGTGACGCCCACACCCCCGAGCTCATGGGCGAGCGCCTCGCCCTTGCCGGACGAGGACAGCACGGCGACGCGGTAGCCGTCCTGTGCCAATTTGCGGGCGGCGGCGGCACCCATGCCAGATCCGCCGGCGGTAACGAGCGCGACTTTTTCCACAGACATACATAGCTCCAGTAACTTGATGACCGGTGCAATTATCCCAATTCGGCACCAAAGCTGCCCGCGACTGCAAGCGCGAGTTTCTGGATGGAGAGCGGCGCGCAGCCCTCGGCGTCGTTGCTGACGGTCACATAGGCCGGCTGGCCCGCCCCCGTGATGCCGCGGATGGTGCGCGCCAGCACGGCGCGCGTGTGGGGGTCTTCGCTGAGGATGGCGTCGAACGGACTGTGCTTCTTCTGTGCGTCGGCATAGCCATAGGCGCCAAAGATGCGATTCAGGTTCCATCGGCAGACCAGCGGCCCAGGCCATAGCGCGCGCAGCATGGGCAGTTGCTCCTCGATCGGCGGCATCTTGGCATGCAGGCCCAGGCAGAAGGTGGCGCCATGCGTCTGGAGCATGTCGACCAGCGCCTGGCCCAGGAGCTCCGGATCCCGGACTTCCACGGCGACGATCACGCGCGCGTCTGCGGGCAAGGCTTGCCGGACGGCCGCCAGCATACGGCCCAGTCTATCCAGCAGCGATGCGGAGCGGCTGAGTTCCCCCCACGGCAGAGGGCTCAATTGGAAGACGAGCACGCCAAGCTTGGCGCCCAGCCCTTCGAGCGCCGGCTGGACGAAGCGCTCAACGGCCCCGTTCGGGTCGAGGAACTCGGGGTTGGGCGCACGGACCTTGCCTTCGTCATCACGGATCTGTGCATCGGTGACGGTGGCGGGACATTTGACGACGAAACGGAAGTCATCGCCGACCTGGCCCGCATAAGCGGCATATTGACGTGCAGTCAAGGGACGCCAGAAGCTGCGGTCCACGCACACGGTGCGCAACAGCGGGTGCCGATGGTAGGCCTCGAGGCCGTGCTTCGATAAGGTGCTCGAATCGTAGTCGCCTTCCCAGACCAGGCCCTCCCACCCCGGGTAGGACCATGTGGAGGCGCCAAAACGCAGTTGGGCCGGCAGCCGCTGCGCCAGCCCGCGCCAGTCTTCCACGGCGGTCGCGGAACGCACCTTGGCCGCGCTGCTGGAGGTGGACGCCGACTCCGCAGGTGAGACCGCATCGGCCGCCGTCGATGACACAATGTCCCCGAAAAGATCGCCTTGCATGCAGGTCACATTGACAGTGAAACAGGTTAAAGCGTACTTCAATGCTTCAATGGCCGACGCGATGCATCGACAGCCATTGGGATGATCGCGAGGGCTTCGCCCGTCATGCGCGCAAGCTGCGCGAGCTTGTTGCTTCGGCTCGAAGGCGGACGACCCTGGCGCTACGCTGGGACTCCTCACCCGACCGCTGGGGTCAAACACTCATGAAGCGCCGCGAGGCTGATCAGACTGGGCAACGACTTCCACATGCGTGCGGTGTGCTTCATGGTTGGCTACCTCATGGTCGTTCCACGGCCGCTGGGCAAGGCGGTGCCGGTCTCCTTCATGCCTGCCGCGCCGCGAACGCTTCGGCGGTCATGATCAGGCCGGGAAAGTCCTCTCGCATGGCGAGAATGTCCGCGTCGCCCGTGATCAACGCATCCGCCTTGCCGACATGCGCGAGCACCAGGAACACCTGATCCTTCTCGTCACGGCAGACCGGCAGGTCCGGCCATGGTGCCGGAAGTTCCACCACATCGGCGTAGGGCAGAAAGTCCGCCAGCAACTCCTGCCGTTCCAAGGTCGACAGTTTGAACTTGGGATAGGCCAGGACGCGCAGGAGTTCACTGGCCGTCTCGCGGCAGACCAGCGGCTGCAACCGCTGGTGTTGCCAGGCGTGGCGTATCCAGGCCAGGCGTCCGGCACTGAAGATCAGCGCCGACAGCACGATGTTGGTGCCGAGGACGACCCTGTGCATCACTGCCGTGCCCAGGCCACGGCATCCTCGACGTCCTGTTCGGTGATCCCGAGTTGCTCCAGCTTCTCACGCACGGCCTGCGCCTTCAGCGCCGCTTGAAACGGCCTGATCCGGTGAAAACACATTGCTTGTTCCGCCCTGATCCGGGAGCGCACGGGCCCCGCATTGATTGCAGCACACGAAGCCGACTGTGGAGCGCCCTGGAAAGTTGAAGTGGAGCGGGTGATGGGAACATCACGCCGCACTCAAATCTTTGATTGATAAAGGGTTTATTCCATGAGCGGCACGGAATCAGGCCAGATTATGTACCAGTCCCGCCCTCTTGGGCAAAGGCTGGCTCGAAATCCAGCAGGTCGGTGCCGCGCATGCCCAATCCCCGGGCCACTGCGCGCCAGCCCGCCACGGCCTGGGCCACTTCGCTCCAGATCGCCTGCGCTTGCGCAGCATCCAGCCTGAAATACGACGCGGCGGCCATCAGCATGTCACGGCTGTCGATGACGCCGGTGTCCTCGGTCAGCCAGGTCTTGCTCTCGCGACGGTCGCCCGGCATCGGGTTCAGGTCGAAGGCCGGCGACAGGCGCCAGCCGCGCTGGCGCGCGTCGTACAGGAAGCCGGTGTTGCGCAGGTGGTCGTCGGTATTGCAGATCAGGAAATTGAAGACCAGCCGCCGCCACAACTCATGGATGTCGGCGATCGGATCGGCGCCCGACTGAAGCAGTACATCCACCAGTTCGGTGTAGGCATGCGTCGCGTCGCGGCCATCGGACTGGAGCATCGTCGCGGCCGACACGTAAGGGATGCGGCCGCCATCATCGGTGCGGTCGAAACGCCGGATGACGGCGACCGCCGTGCCGCCGATCACTTCCACGCGGGCCGGCGCCACGCGGATGCCTGCCTTGGCCGCCAATTGCATGGCCAGCACTTCGCCCCGGATCACGTCGCGCCGGTCCGTCTGGCTGGGAAACTTGCCGACCGCCAGGCGTCCGTCGGTATCGCGCACCGTGGACTTGGGCCTGGCACCACCCAGTGACGTGCCTTGCCCCAGCAGGTAGCGCAGGTCCTGCACGCTTTCCGTTCCGTCTTCCAGGGCGCGGGCCGCGTGGAGCACCTTCTCCAGTTCCACCAGGGGCGGTACATGCCGATTCGCGCCTCCGGCGCGCAGGTAGGCGTCAGATTGCGGATCGAACAGGCGCAGCGCGCCGACGCGCGCCTCGTCATCCACCCACATCACGAAGTCCACCGGGTCCAGTGCAGGCATGTCGCGGTCTTCCTGCCGCAGCTTCGCATGGGCGCGCCGGATCACACGCTCGCCCCAGGCGTCTGGCGCGGTGTCCTCCAGCGCGAGGAAGAACACCTGGCGGGGATGCTGCACGCCGGCCACCGGCTGGAGATCGGGCGACAGCGTGAAGAAACGGGCGTCCCGCAGCCAGCCTTCGTCGTAGCTGAACGCGCTGCGCCGGCCGCTGCCAAGATGCAGGCGCCCCACGACCAAGCCACTCGCCCCCAGGTGGACTTCGAGGTCCGGACGTCGTGTGGGCCGAGGCCTTGCCATCAGAAGCCCTCCAGGTCATCGGCAGGCGCGGGCGCATCGCCTTTGTCGACAACGGGCGCTGCCTGCCGCTTCCTGCCGGCAGAGGTGCGTACCCGCTGCGGCAGTTGCTCCCGCACCAGTTCCATGCCGAGCGCATCGTTCTCCAGGGTCATCGCCTGGGCCAGGTCATCGAGCCGGCCCAGCACGTGCAGCGCGCGCAGGAAGGTGTGCAGCGCGGTGCCGGGATAGCCATCTTCCATGCGCCTGACGGTGCTCAGGGACGTGCCGATGCGCTGAGCAAGGTCTTCCTGGCTCAGGCGGCGCATGCGCCGCGCCGCCGAGATGTCCTGCCCCAGGCGGCGCAGCGCACGCGCGACAGGCTGCGGCATCGCCACTTGTGCACCAGAGCGCTTTTGCTCGAAAGAAGACATCTTTTATAGCCTCAAATATGAGCTTATTTTTCAAATAAGCGTTCATATTTGAACGCAAAAATGAATGACAGTCAACCAAGTCCATGCCTGCCCCTTGCAGTTATGGCGCCCGACGTATTCGGCATGGCTGTAGGTCGCGCTGATCTTGTCTGGATCGGCATGCGATAGCTGGGCGTCCACGGACAGCGAGCCGCGCTTTTCCACCTTGCCGATGATGTCCAGCAGGTGCGCGCGGGTGATCTCGTAGATGGTCAGGTGCCGCAGCGAGGGGAACACATCTTTCTTGAAGACGCGCCCGATCTGTTCCAGGCTGGTCTGCCGTCCTTCCTCCAGCGAGAGCCGGCGATGGGCCAGCCATTGCTCGTAGACGGCCATGAAGGTGTGCTCGCCGGCCAGGACGATCGCGTGCCGCTTGCGCTTACGTTCGCTGTGGGGATTGACGCCCTTGGCGAGCAGCGAGCAGGCTTCATCGCGAAGTGCACGGGCGTCCTTCAGGGAAAGCGCCGGATAGTTGCCGAGGGTGATGCGCTCACGCTTGCCAAACCACGAATAGCGGAAGTGCCAAGCCTTGGTGCCGATGGCGGAAACGTAGAGATAGAGGCCGTCGAAGTCGGCCAGTGCGTATGGCTTGCCGGTGGACTTGGCCTGCCGGGCCATGAGGTCTGAAAGCATGATCCCAACTCCTTGAAAGCGAGTTGAGTGCCATGTTTCCCATCGGGTCCCGGCTCCTCCAGCAACAATGCGGCAGGGGAAGTTCGCGCATTGTTTGGGCCACTTTTTGTACCAGTTTGGGCCGGCCGTCAGTGGATTTCGCTGGACGTCACTGGAACGGATTTTCTGGAAAAACCGAACCGTGACAATGACTTGAAACACGCCATGGACGTCCTTGGAACACCATGGAAAGTTGAAGTGGAGCGGGTGATGGGAATCGAACCCACGCTTGAGGCTTGGGAAGCCGCCGTTCTACCATTGAACTACACCCGCATCGACCGCAATCGATTGATTCGCAAGGATTTACGGTAGAATGATGGGCTCATCCAAAACCCTTGCAGCCCGACATTTTACCAGTATTTTGAACCTCCCCAAATCCTCCCCGCCCATCGTGACCGCGACGCATCCGTCGGGCAGCGGCCACATCCGCAGCTTCGTCCACCGTCGCGCCCACATCACCCCCAGCCAGGAGCAGGCGCTCGCCCAATGGCTGCCGCGCTGGTCGATCCCCTACCAATCCCGGCCGGTGGACCTGGCCCAGGCCTTCGGCCGCGAGGCGCCGGTGATCCTCGAGATCGGCTTTGGCATGGGCGAGACCACGCAGCAGATCGCTCAGGCCCGGCCCGGTGATGATTTCCTCGGCGTCGAGGTGTTCAACGCGGGGGTGGGCGCGCTGCTCAAGCGCATCGAGGAACACGGCCTGGGCAACATCCGCATCATCCAGCACGACGCGGTCGAGGTGCTGCACGACATGATCGCGCCGGGGTCGCTGGCCGGCGCCCACATCTATTTTCCCGATCCCTGGCCGAAAAAGCGCCACCACAAGCGCCGCCTGATCCAGCCGCCCTTCGTCGCCCTGCTGGCCAGCCGCCTGGCGCCGGGCGCCTACGTCCATTGCGCCACCGACTGGGAACATTACGCGCAGCAGATGCTCGAGGTGCTGTCGGCCGAACCGATGCTGCGCAACACTTGCGCGGATTTCGCGCCGCGCCCGGACTATCGGCCGCTGACCAAATTCGAGAACCGCGGCCTGCGCCTGGGCCACGGCGTCTGGGACTTGATCTTTACCCGCCGCGCGGACGCGGCGCCCGCACACCACCGCGAACCCGAGGAGGCCTGATGTATCCCGCGATCGAACCCTACGCCCACGGCCACATGGACGCCGGCCACGGCCATCAGGTCTACTGGGAGCTGTGCGGCAACCCCGACGGCCGGCCGGTGGTGTTCCTGCACGGCGGCCCGGGCGCGGGCTGTTCGCCGGCCCATCGGCGGCTGTTCGACCCGGAACGCTACAAGATCCTGCTGTTCGATCAACGCGGCTGCGGGCGCTCCACGCCCTCGGCCTGCATCGAGCACAACACGACCTGGGACCTGGTCGCCGACATCGAGCGCCTGCGCAGCGAGGTCCTGGGCGCGGGCCAGATGGTGGTCTTCGGCGGCTCCTGGGGCTCGACGCTGGCGCTGGCCTATGCGCAGGCGCACCCGGACCGGGTGCGCGCCTTGATCGTGCGCGGGATCTTCCTGCTGCGCCGCGCGGAACTGCTGTGGTTCTACCAGGAAGGCGCCTCGTGGCTGTTTCCCGACCTGTGGGAACAGTACCAGGCGCCCATCCCCGAGGCCGAGCGCGGCGACATGATGGCCGCCTATCGCCTGCGCCTGACGGGCGAGGACCCGCAGGCGCGGCTGGCCGCCGCCCATGCCTGGACGCAATGGGAGAGCAACACCATCACCTTGCTGCCCGATGCGGCGCACCAGCAGGCGCACACCGGGGACGCGGCGGCGCTGGCGTTCGCCCGGATCGAGAACCACTATTTCGTCAACGCCGGCTTCATGGACGAGGGCCAGTTGCTGCGCGATGCGCACCGGCTCGCCGGGATCCCCGGGGTGATCGTCCAGGGCCGCTACGACGTCTGCACGCCGGCGCGCTCGGCCTGGGAACTGCACAAGGCCTGGCCCGGCGCTGATTTTCACCTGGTTCCCGATGCCGGCCACGCCTTCGACGAACCCGGCATCCTCGCGCAGCTGCTGGCGGCCACCGACCGGTACGCGCGCGAACCGCATCGATAGCCATGGGCCGGGCCCCGATAGCTGCGGACCCGGCGCCGGACACTGTTAATATGACTTCCATGAGCATGAACATCGTACTGAACGGACAAGCCACCCGGCTGGACGCGGTGCGCACCGTGCACGACCTCGTCGCGCATCTGGGCTACCAGGGCAAGCGCATCGCGGTCGAGCGCAATGGCGACATCGTGCCCAAGACCCAGCATCCCGAGACGCCGCTGGCCGAGGGCGATCGCATCGAAATCGTCGTTGCCGTCGGCGGCGGCTGAGGCTGCGCCGCCACGCCGGATCTAGCGAAAACCGCCGAAACCGCCCCGGCCCATCCCCTTGATGCCGCCCATGGCCCGCATCATCTTGGCCATGCCGCCTTTCTTCATCTGCTTCATCATGCCCTGCATCTGCTCGAACTGCTTGAGCAGGCGGTTGACCTCTTGCACGGGCACGCCCGCGCCGGCGGCGATGCGGCGCTTGCGCGAGGCCTTGATGAGTTCGGGCTTGGCGCGCTCGAGCGGGGTCATGGAATTGAGGATGCCCTCGGTGCGGCCTAATTGTTTGTCGGCCTGGCCGCCCTGGATCTGCGAGGCGGCCTGGGCGAATTGCGCCGGCAGTTTTTCCAGCAGCGAGCCCATGTCGCCCAGTTTTTTCACCTGCTGCAGCTGATCGCGGAAATCGTTGAGGTCGAAGCGGTCGCCGGACTTGAGCTTTGCGGCCAGTTTCTGCGCCTCGGCGGCGTCGATGTTGCGCTGGGCCTGCTCGACCAGCGAGACGATGTCGCCCATGCCGAGGATGCGCTGGGCCATGCGCTCGGGGTGGAAAGGCTCGAGGCCGTCGAGCTTTTCCGAGACGCCGACGAACTTCAGGGGCTTGCCGGTGATGTGGCGCACCGACAGGGCGGCGCCGCCGCGGGCGTCGCCGTCGAGCTTGGTCATGACCACGCCGGTCAGCGGCAGCGCCTCGGAGAATGCGCGGGCGACGTTGACCGCATCCTGGCCCTGCATGGCATCGACCACGAACAGGGTCTCGACGGGATCGAGCAGCGCATGCAGCGCGCTGATCTCGGCCATCATGGCCTCGTCGATCCCCAGGCGGCCGGCGGTGTCGACCAGCAGCACGTCGTAGTGATGGCGGCGCGCATGATCCAAGGCCTGCCGGGCGATGTCCTCGGGCTTCTGCGAGGGATCGGTGGGCAGGAAATCCACGCCGACCTGGGCGGCGACGGTGCGCAGCTGGTCGATGGCCGCGGGCCGGTAGACGTCGGCACTGACCAGCAGGACTTTCTTGCGGCCGGTCTTGCGGCCATGCTGGATGTGCTCGCCTTCGGCGAGCCACTTGGCGAGCTTGCCGCTGGTGGTGGTTTTCCCCGCGCCCTGCAGGCCCGCCATCAGGATCACGGCGGGCGGCTGCGCGGCCAGGGACAATTCGCCCGCCTCGGCGCCCAGGTCGCCGCCCATCAGCGCGGTCAGTTCCTTGTGCACGACGCCGACCAGGGCCTGGCCGGGATTGAGGCTGCCGGCGACCTCCTGGCCCAGGGCGCGGTCCTTGACGCGGGCGACGAAATCGCGCACCACGGGCAGGGCCACGTCGGCCTCCAGCAGGGCCATGCGCACCTCGCGCAGCATCTCCTGGGTGTTGGCCTCTGTCAGGCGCGCCTCGCCGCGCATGGTCTTGACGATGCGGGACAGGCGATTGGTGAGGTTGTCGAGCATGATGATGGATTCGCTGAAACTGGTTGATCGGGCGGGCAGCGCATAAAATAGGCGTTTTTGAGCGCACGCCGCTCGCCGGACACCCAAGGGGACTATGTCTGCAAGCATTGTATTTCACTTGCTCGCCGCGCTGGCCTACGGCGTGCTGACGGCCGCCCGCTGGCGGCCGCTGGCGCGCGGCCAGGCCGGCCAGCCCAGCAAGGCGATCGGCCGCCTCTGCGTGCTGGGCGCCATCGGGCTGCACGGCGCGGGCATCGCCCTGGCCACCATCGTACCCCAAGGCCTGCACCTGGGCTGGGCGTTGGCCCTGTCCACCGCCGTCTGGCTGGGCATGATCGTCTTCTGGATCGAGAACTTCCTGCTGCGCATCGACAGCGTCCTGCTGCTGCTCCTGCCCGCCGCCGCCGTCACCTGCCTGCTGGCCGCCGCCTTTCCGCAAGGCCACTTGGTGCCGCACGCCAACAACGACTGGCTGCGCACGCACCTGCTGATCGCCATGACGGCCTACGGCCTGATCACCGTGGCCGCCCTGCATGCGATGCTGATGACCGCGCTCGATCGCCAATTGCACCGCCCGGTCCAGGCCGAGGACCGGCGCGACGTCTTTGCCCGCGCCCTCGAGTCCATGCCGCCGCTGCTGGTGCTCGAGCAGCTCCTGTTCCGGCTGATCTGGATCGGCTTCGCGGTGCTGACCCTCACGGTGGTCACCGGCATCCAGGTGTCGCTGCGCCTGGGCGGCCCCCCGCTGCCCATGGATCACAAGACCGTCTTCACCCTGCTGTCCTGGGCGACCTTCGGCGTGTTGCTGGCCGGCCGCCACATCAAAGGCTGGCGCGGGCGCACGGCGCTGCGCTGGACGCTTGCCGGGTTCGCATTCCTGCTGCTGTCCTACACCGGCAGCCGCTTCGTCCTCGACGTCATCCTCCAGCGGGGCACGCTTGGCTAAATTACTGATCTGGATCGTCATCATCCTGGGCGTCATGCTGGTCGCGCGCATGGTCACCCACCGCAATGCACGCGAGCGCAGCGCGCCGCCGCCGCGCCCGGAGCGCGACGCGGGCTCGGGCACGGCCCACTCCATGGTGCGCTGCGAGCACTGCCAGATCTATCTGCCGCGCGCTGAGGCCTTCATGAGCCAGGGCAAGACCTGGTGCAGCGCCGAGCACGCGCGCCTGGGCCTGAAGAAATGAACCCACAGGCCCGCGACGCCGCGGCCGGCGGCGCCGGGCTCGCGCTGGCCATCGACGATTCGGGATGGCTGGCGCCCGCGGCCGGCGTCCTGCGCCGCCCCTCGCCCAACCACGACGAACGCCCCGGCGGCGAGGATCCCAGCCTGCTGGTGATCCACAACATCAGCCTGCCGCCCGGCGTGTTCCAGGGCGACGCCGTCATCGAATTCTTCCAGAACCGGCTGGATTTCACGGCCCATCCCTGGTTCGAGAACATTCGCGACCTGCGGGTGTCGGCGCATTTCCTGGTCCGCCGCGACGGGACGATCGTGCAGTTCGTGCCGACCACGCTGCGTGCCTGGCATGCGGGGGTCTCCACCTTCCGCGGGCGGGAACGCTGCAACGATTTTTCCATCGGGATCGAACTGGAAGGCACCGACACCCTGCCCTACACGGACGCGCAGTACGCGCGCCTGGAGGCGCTGGCGGCCGCGGTCCGGGCGCGCCATCCGATCCAGTGGGTGCAGGGGCACGAGCACATCGCGCCGGGCCGCAAGACCGACCCCGGGCCGGCGTTTGATTGGGGACGGTTTGAGCACGGATGCTGGCGCTGACACGCCAGATGATATCCCTAGTTTCCACCTAGGTCGTTATATCGCATGGACATTAACTCTTGATATGCCATGGTGTCCTAGCCTCCAGCGACAACCCCCTTATCTTGCAATAGAACGTTTCTAGGAATATCATAATGATTCATAAATGCTGCGCAGACTGAATCGTTAATATCCGTCAATCATATAAGCGCACCATATTCAGAATAAGAATTAGCATACATTCTTGATTTTATTCAACCAATTAAAATTAAGAAATTATCATAAGCAATCTCACCGAATACCAAGAACCAGAATATCATTCATATACGAAGGCGATGAAAATGAAAAATAATATTATTTTTACAATGCTGTTATCAACCATCTTGGCAGGATGTGCAACAAAAGTAGTGAGCTCGAACCCAAGATCCGTGATAGTAGAGTCCGAAATGATGGAAGCAAGCAAGGCTCAAGAACTAGCCGATATTGAATGTAAAAAGCATAATAGATATGCGAAAATGACAACAAAGGCGGACTTCCATGATAGGAACTACGTTTTCGACTGCGTCCAGTAAGGACCGGATTGTTCTCAGATATTATTTCCTAATCTAGGAATTGCTCTACGCAACCACCCTTGTCAAGTAGACATCGACTAATAGAGATTCGGAGCAAGGGTTAGTCGAGACATAAACTGCACCGGCGCGGCTTCCGTCAAGGTAGTTGAAATATCCCTCTGAGTCAGAATAGCTGTCGTTCCTATAGAATATTCAACGTGAGGGTGATGATGGAAGGGCAACGTGGGGAGGCATTTGTAGAAGAAAATAGTGTATCGGTGCGGTCGCCGATGTTACCCCCTCGACAACAGAGATCTTTAGTAAGGTCGTGGCCTAATATTTGATGCAACATCAAGAAAAATGTACTGGGAGTGATTCGTGACTATTCAAATTTGTCTTTTCAATCACAAGGGTGGTGTAAGTAAAACCACCACGGCCTTCAATTTGGGATGGAAGCTTGCTGATAAAGGAAAGCGTGTTCTCTTGGTGGATTGCGACCCCCAATGCAACTTAACTGGTATGGTTTTAGGCTTTAAGGCTGCTGGGGAACTAGAGAAAATATATCAATCAGACGGGGTGCGGAATATAAAGCAAGGACTTGCACCAGCGTTTGAATCGAAGCCGTCACCAATAGAGGCTGTGATTTGTGAGGAAGTGGAGAATCAACCGAATATGTTTCTTCTTCCCGGCCATATTGGACTGGCTGAATATGAAGTTACCCTAGGAATTGCTCAAGAGCTTAGTGGTTCATTGGTTACCTTGCAGAATCTTCCAGGTTCATTACGACACTTGTTTCAAATTACTGCGGAAAGGTATAATATTGATTACATATTAATAGACATGAGCCCTAGTCTTGGGCCAACAAATCAAAATTTATTAATGACAAGTGAGTTTTTTCTTGTGCCAATGGCTCCTGATTATTTCTCTGTCATGGCTACCGATTCGCTGGCTCATACACTTCCAAAATGGGCATCTTGGCGCACTCAGGCTGTAGAGTTGAGTGCATTGCAGGCTGCAACTTACCCATTTCCGAAAATAATTCCTAAGTTCATTGGAACGGTAGTTCAAAAATACAGATTGAGATCTCAGCAAAATGCATCAGCTGCATTCCAGAAATGGATCGATGAAATCGAAAATGGAGTGAGAGAAAACTTGATCCCAGTCATGGCTAATTGTAATATGTTGCTGGACTCCACAGAATATGAGAAAGTTGGCATAAATAACGGAAAACCAATTCTTCAAATGTCAGATTTTAATGGACTGATTGCACTGTCGCAGAAGCATAAGGCTCCAGTGTTCTGTCTCTCTGATGAGCAACTGGAGCAAACCGGGATTGTCTTGACGAGGACTAAAAAATCAATGACTCAATTCGATCGGCTTTTTAATGAGGCGGCTGATAAAATCATTAAACTAACGAGTAATGAAAAAGGCCGTTGATTCATTTGATCAATCGATTCAGCGCACAAGAACTCTGGGCGGACTTTTTACTGCGATAAGATCGCTAACTACATCAGCCATTGACCCATCCGATATTTTGCGCTCTCAGATCGTCTTTGCGGTAAGTGCGCTCGACTATTTGGTTCATGAAATAGTCTTGTGCGGCGTTTTGGAAATATATGATGGCGCCCGAGAGTCAACAAACGCATATGATAAATTTCATATACCTCTAGGGGGGTTGGGTATTTTTAATAAATTTGTTTTGGATAGGGACTCTTTTGAGTCTATTATCCGAGAAAAACATGGTTATCTTGCATTTCAAAAACCGGAAAAGATAGCTGATGCAGTCCGTTTGTTCTCGAATGTTCCGTTGTGGGATAGTGTTGGGTGTATTGTCGGAGAGGAGTCTAAGAGGGTTAAGGAGAGGCTTGGTTTGATAGTTGACCGTAGGAATAAGATTGCGCATGAATCGGATATGGATCCAAGCTATCCAGGAGCGCGGTGGCCTATTTCCGAGAAAGACACTAGTGATGTGATTATTTTTGTTGAAAATCTTGGGCACTCGATATATCAGGTGTGCAAGATTCCGTAGTTCCTTGGTTCCTTGATTATAGGTGGCTGATGGCTGAATTTTCTACGCTGCATCACGACTTCATTCGTAATTGCAAAGTGCCATTATCTTATTAGAAAATCTAAATCCCTGACATGGTATTTTCACCCTGGCTACCGGTAATTCGCCCGCCATCGCTACATACCCCTCCAACACCAGCAGCGACTGAATCTGCGCCGCCGTCACCACATCCTAAATCGTGCGGTCCATATCGTCCGCCCGAGTTCCACAGTTAACCACGCAAGCCATTGATTTATTTAAGCTCATGTGCAAAACATTCCGCTACAGGTTCGTATAGGCTGCCGCTGTGGACGGCCGCGTGCCCTCTGACCGCGGGACAATGCAATAACTTGGCATGCGGCAAAACTCGACCTGTATGCTTGACGGCACAAGATTCCCTGCTATTCTGTGAAGAATGCCACTTTTGGTAACGAATGGGGCCTTCATTTCATGACGGAACTAGAATTATTTGATCGAGACATCCACGAGGCTGCGCTTGAGGGTCGCACTGTAGAATCGGCGCACGCCTGCTATCTATATTATGTGCATAAAGGCAGAAACGCTTGGTACTCTACCTGGGTCATGATGTACTACAAGAGAAGCTGCATGAACCTTTGCTTCGAAGACGCCAAGCAGAAGGCAGAGGCCGATCGCGTGCAAGGGGCTGTCTTCTACATTAGTCAGTTACCGAGCATCATGTTCCAATCCGGCCAGACACGCATCTTTGTCACAGAGATCAATTCGAGCTTCCCCCTGAGCGGCTACTCCCCGCGGGCGAAGAGCCTTGAAATCCCCTACGATGCCGTGAGAATCGAAGGGGCGAGAAATTGCTACCTAGCCGACGGAGCACCGCTTCTCGGGGTGGCACTATCGTTCAGTCCTGACAGCCGGTTCTGGCGGGTGCGGCCCGCCCCAAAAAACTCGGTGATCGTCCTGTACTCGGAGAGTGGCCGGGAAGCGGAACTGATCGAACGGCCAATTCGGCGCGCACCCCTCGAGTGGAGGTCCTCCTCATTTGGCCCCACTTACTTCCTTGGTTGGAATCTCTCCAAGAATGGGAACCGAGTCACTGCTCGCGGCGTGAATACCGTGTTAAAGCTTGCACACCTCGATCCCCCCGACGAGCAGCCGACTCAAGCTTGAGGCCCCCAAATCCAGTAAATCTGTAATTCAACCCAGCAGCAAAGCATTCATCCGCTTGACGAACGCGGCCGGATCTTTCAGGGCCGCACCCTCGGCCAGCATGGCCTGGTCCAGCAGCAGTTCCGCCCAGTCGCCAAAGGCGGCATCGGGCTGCGCCTCGAGGCGCTTGACCAGCGGATGGCCTGGGTTGACCTCGAGGATCGGCTTGACCTCGGGGGCGTCCTGGCCGGCCGCCTTGAGCATGCGCAGCAGGTGGGGACTGAGCTCGTTCTCGTCGACCACCACGCAGGCGGGCGAATCCACCAGGCGCGCCGTGACACGCACGTCCTTGACGCGCTCGCCCAGCGTGGTCTTGAGGCGCTCGATGGTCGGCTTGAAAGCCTCCGCCGCCTCGGCCTGCTGTTTCTTTTCTTCCTCATCGGCCAAGGCGTCCAGGTCCAAGCCACCCTTGGCGACCGAGGCGAGGGGTTTACCGTCGAACTCATGCAGGAAGGACAACATCCATTCGTCGACGCGATCTGACAGCAGCAGCACCTCCAGGCCCTTGCGGCGGAAGACTTCCAGGTGCGGGCTGTGGGCGGCGGCCGCATAGGAATCGGCGGTCAGGTAGTAGATCTTGTCCTGGCCTTCCTTCATGCGGCTGATGTAGTCCGCCAGGGACACGGACTGGACGGGGCTGTCGGCATGCGTCGAGGCAAAACGCAGCAGGCCGGCGATGCGGTCCTTGTTGGCGGCGTCCTCGCCCACGCCTTCCTTGAGCACCTGGCCGAACTGCGTCCAGAACTCGGCATATTCATCGGGCTTGTCCTTGGCCATGTCCTCGAGCAGGCCCAGAATGCGCTTGGCGGATCCTTCGCGGATGGCGCGCACGTCGCGGCTTTCCTGCAGGATCTCGCGCGAGACGTTCAGCGGCAGGTCGGCCGAATCGACCACGCCGCGCACGAAGCGCAGGTAGGCCGGCAGGAGCTGCTCGGCGTCGTCCATGATGAAGACGCGCTTGACGTAGAGCTTGACGCCGCGGCGGGCATCGCGGTCCCACAGGTCGAAGGGCGCGCGCTTGGGGATGTACAGCAGCTGGGTGTATTCGCTGCGGCCCTCGACGCGGTTGTGGGTCCAGGCCAGCGGGTCCTCGAAATCATGGGCGACGTGCTTGTAGAATTCTCGGTACTGCTCGTCGGTGATGTCGGCCTTGGCCCGGGTCCACAGGGCGTTGGCCTGGTTGACGGTTTCCCACTCGTCCGTAACGACCTGCTCGGATTTCTCGGCGTCCCATTCCTCCTTGCGCATCTGGATGGGCAGGGAAATGTGGTCGGAATAGCGGCGCAGGATCTCGCGCAGCTTCCAGCCCGACAGGAATTCGTCCTCGTCGGCGCGCAGGGTCAGGGTGACGGTGGTGCCGCGCTCGGCCTGCTCGACGGCGGACACGGAAAACTCGCCCTGGCCGTCGGATTCCCACAGCACGCCCTCGGCGGCCGGCAGGCCGGCGCGGCGGCTGCGCACGGAGACTTTTTCCGCCACGATGAAGGCCGAGTAAAAGCCCACGCCGAACTGGCCGATGAGCTGGGCGTCCTTTTGCTTGTCGCCGGTCAATTGGGAAAAGAATTCACGGGTGCCCGAGCGGGCGATGGTGCCCAGGTTGGCGACGGCCTCGTCGCGCGACAGGCCCACGCCGTTGTCGGCGATGGTGAGGGTGCGCGCGTCCTTGTCGAAGGTCACGCGGATGCGCAGCTCGGTGTCGCCGGCCAGCAGATCGGGGTGGTCGATGGCCTCGAAGCGCAGCTTGTCGCACGCGTCGGACGCGTTGGACACGAGTTCGCGCAGGAAGATTTCCTTGTTGCTGTACAGGGAATGGATCATCAGGTGCAGCAACTGCTTGACTTCGGCCTGGAAGCCCAGGGTCTCGGGCGTTGTCTCGGTTTGGCTCATGGTGCTCTTCATTCAAAGAATCGTCGATGGCAATGCGGATGCGGCGGCCCGCCGTTGAGTCGGCCGGCACGGACCATCATATGGGGGCGTCCCCGCACGCCTTCAAGGCCCAGGCCCCGGTAGACGCCACGGCCAGGCCTGGAGCCCTGCTCAGGCCGGCGAGGACAAGGGCGGCAGCGGCTGATTGCCCAAGCCCTGCCGGGCCGGATCCGGCGCGGGACCTTCCCATTGCGGGATGTCCACCCGCGTGGCCGGGCCGGTGAGTTCGGCGCCGTGGCGGCGGATGATGCCCGCGATCTTGAGCAGGACGTCTTCCTGGACATCCAGGTACTCGTTGTAGTCGGTCGTGACGGTGAAGGCGTACAGGAACAGCTTCAGGGAGAAGTTTCCGCAGCTGCTGAAGTTGAAGGCAAAGAAATCGTGTTTCACGCCGGGGTGTTCCCCCAGCATCGCCCGCACCTCGGCGACGATGGCGGGCACCGCGTCGATGTCGGCGTAGCGGATATGGATGTCCTCCATGATGCGCCGGGCGGTCATGCGCGTGTGGTTGATGACCGGCTCGCTGTTGAACATGGCATTGGGCACGTAGAAGGGCTTGCAGTCGAAGCCGATCAGCCGCGTGGCGCGCCAGCCGATGTGCTCGACACCGCCCATGAGGTCGGTCCCGGGAATGATGATGTATTCGCCCACCTTGAAGGGGCGGCTGGCGAAGATCGTCAGCCCGCCCAGCAGATTGGCCACCAGGCTTTGCGCGGCAAAGCCGATGGCGATGCCGCCCACGCCGCCGAAGGCGAGCAGGCCGGCGATGGAAAAGCCCAGGGTCTGCATCATCATCAGGATGGCGGTGATGACGATCGAGGCGCGCGCGAGCTTGCCCACCGCGTCCGCGGCCGTGGGGTCCAGTTCGTGGCCGCGATGCCGCGCCCGCGCCATCATGTTGTCCTGCACGCGGCCGGCGACGCGCAGCAGGAACCACATGGCCACGCCGATGATCGCCACGTCGCGCGCCGGCCCGACCGCCTGCGCCAGGGTCGAGTCCCCCGCGCCCTCGCGCACGTCCAGCAGGACGTGGACCGCCGCGGCCAGGCCGACGATCCAGACACCGACCTGCGCCGGCGTGCTGGCACTGGTCAACAGGCCGTGCGCCCAGACGTGGCGCAGCTCGTCCACCCGGCGCGCCAGGCGGTCAAAGAGGGCGCGCACGACCAGGCCGGCGAGCAAAGTGCCCAGCACTACGCCGAAGACGAGGATCGCGGTATGCCATTCACGGTAAGCGGACACGAGGTCCTGGATGAGTGGTGTATCGTTCAACTCTTTCCTCCATTCGCTCGGCCGGCGGCACGGGCCGGCCGAAGGGTTCAGTGTACCGACAAGCGCCGCGCGACCCAAGACCGGCGCGGGATGGGGCTGTGGCCGTATAGGCTATAAAAGACCCCTCGCCACCCCCTTTGAAAAGCCAGAGACCCCACACCATGGATTCCATCACCCAGGCCGCCCTCGGCGCCAGCATCTGCGGCGCCATGCTGGGACGCGCGCACGGCCGCAAGGCCTATGTCGCGGGCGCGGTCCTGGCGACCCTGCCCGACCTGGACGTCATCATCCGGCACGCCGATCCGCTGTCAGCCATGATCAATCATCGCGGTTTCTCGCACGCCCTGCTGACGCTCACCGCCCTGGCCGCCCTGCTGGCCTGGCTGCTGCGCCGCCTGCGGCCGCATCCAGGCTATACAGGCCTGTGGCTGTTCGCGGCGCTGTGCCTGACCCTGGTCACCCATCCACTGCTGGACGCCTTCACCAGCTACGGCACCCAGCTCTTCTGGCCCTGGCGCCCCACGCCGACCGCCTGGTCGACGATTTTCATCATCGATCCGTTCTATACCCTGCCGCTGCTGGTGGCCGCCGCAGCCGGCCTGGCCACAGGCGCGCGTCCTGCCAACCGGCGCATCGCCTGCTGGGCCCTGGCGATCAGCACAGCCTACCTGGCCTGCTCCGTCGCCTTCAAGGCCGTCATCGAGCACCGGGTGCACGCCCAGCTCGAACGACAGGGCATCCGGGTCGAAGCCCTGTTCTCGACGCCCGAGCCCTTCAGCATCCTGCTGTGGCGGGTCGTGGCCCGCACGGCGGACGGCGATATGGTCGAGGCCATCGCCGGCCTCCTGGATCGCGGTCCCGCGGAAACCCTGCGCGCGCCCCTGAATCGCGGCCTGGCCGAGGCCGCCGCGGACATCCCGGCGCTGCAGGGACTGCGCTGGTTCACCGGCGACTGGCTGCGGTACGACGAGATCGACGGCCGGCTGGTGGCGACCGACCTGCGCATGGGCCTGGCCAGCGGCCTGTACTCGTTCCGCTTTCGCGTGGCCGAGCGCGACGCCGCCGGGCGCTGGCAGGCGGTGACGCCGACACGCTGGCCCAGCGAACGCGGCCGGGAGGCCTTGTCCACCGTGCTGCGGCGGATCTGGACGCAGGAGCCGCCCCTGCCGCTGGCGGACTGGGCGCGCCGCATGGACCAGGCTCCACCGGATGATTGAGCGGCCATGCGGCCGTGGCGCGCGCGGTTCCAGCCCTATTCATTGACAATAGTCATTGGCTCCTCGGGGAATCGGCGAAATAATATTGAGAACGAAAGGAATCCTCAATTATGTTTGCCTCCCCCCGCCCCACCGTCCCGGCGGCGCCGCGCCCGCGCCGCCGCGCGCTCCTGGGCCTGCTGCCCGCCCTCGCCGTGGCGGGGTCGCCCGCCGCCCGCGCCCTGGCCGCCGAGGGACCCCGCGACCGCCTGGTGCTGTCGGGGCCGCCCGCCACGGTCTCCTTTCCTTTCATCCACATGATGGAATCCGGCGCCCTGGCGCCGGTGGCCCGGAACGTGGAATTCCACCTGTGGACCAACCCCGACCAGTTGCGGGCGCTGGCGCTCGACGGCGCGGCCGACTTCATGGCGGTGCCCTCGAACGTCGGCGCCAATCTGTATAACCGCGGCGTCCCGCTGACGCTGCTGAACGTCTCGGTGTGGGGCATGTTGTGGATGATCTCGCGCAGCCCCGACATGCGCACCCTGGCCGACTTCCGGGGCATGGAGATCGCCCTGCCCTTTCGCGCCGACATGCCCGACATCCTGTTCAGCCTGCTGGCCAGGCGTCAGGGCCTGGATCCCCGGAAAGACTTCACGATCCGCTACGTCGCGACCCCGATGGACGCCATGCAGCTGCTGCTGACGCGGCGGGTGGACCACGCCCTGCTGGCCGAGCCGGCCGTGTCGGTGGCCTTGCGCAAAACCCATTCCTTCCCGCTGTCGGCGGTGGCGCCGGACCTCTACCGCAGCGTCAGCCTCACCGAGGAATGGGGCCGCGTGCTCGCGCGCCCGGCGCGCATTCCCCAGGCGGGCACCGCCGCCCTGGGCCAGGCGCGCGAGGACACGGCGCTGCTGACCGCCGTCAGCGAGGCCTATGCCCGCTCGCAGGCCTGGTGCGAGGCCAACCCGCAGGCGTGCGGCGAACTGGTGTCCCGCCACATCGAAATGGTCACTCCCGAGGCCGTCGCCGATGCCATGCAGGCCTCGGTGCGCCACCTGGCCAGCGCGCGCGAGGCGCGACCCGAGCTCGAGTTCTTCTTCCAGCAACTGCTTGCCGACCAGCCGGGCCTGGTGGGCGGCAAACTGCCCGACGCGGCGTTCTACGCTTGAGCCCGGCCGCCATCGACCGCGGGGACGAGGCGCGGCCCGGCCGCCCGGCGCGCGCGGCGGGCGCGGTCCTCGCCTACCTCTGGAGCGGCTGGGGCGCCATCGCCAGCCTGATGCTGTTCTGCGCCGTCTGGGAATGGGGCGCGCAGGCCTACGGCTCGCTCATCCTGCCCGGGCCCCTGGAAACCCTGCAGCGCCTGGCCGCCATGATCGGTCAGGGCGACGCCCGTCCCGAACTCACGATCTCGGCCCGGCGCGCGTTGACCGGCCTGGGCCTCGCGCTGAGCGTCGGCAGCCTGCTGGGCTTCGTCGCCGGCCGCTCGCTGACGGCGGCCATCATCGCGCGGCCGCTGGCCACGGTGCTGCTGGGCATGCCGCCGATCGCCTGGCTGGTGCTGGCGATGTTGTGGTTCGGCATGGGCGACGCCACGCCGGTGTTCACGGTCTTCGTCGCCTGCCTGCCGGTGGTTTTCGTGGGCGCGTTGCAGGGCGCCCGCACCCTGGACGGCAGCCTGCGCGACATGGCGCGCGCCTATCGCCTGCCCTGGCGCATGACGCTCACCGACTTGTACCTGCCGCACATGGCCTCGTACCTGTTTCCCTCCTGGGTCACGGCCCTGGGCGCCTCCTGGAAGGTCGTCGTCATGGCGGAACTGCTGACCACCGCCGACGGCGTCGGCGCCGCACTGGCGGTATCGCGCGCGCAACTGGACACGCCGACCTCCATGGGCTGGATCCTGGCCGTGCTGGGCCTGCTGCTCGCCTTCGAGTACCTGTGTCTCGAGCCGCTCAAGCGCACCGTCGAGCGCTGGAGGGTCTCGTGAGCCGGCTGCGCATCGAGGGCCTGACGCACCGCTACGGCCTCACCGAGGTCCTGTCCGGGGTGGGCCTGCGCCTGCCCGCCGGCCAGACACTGGCCCTGGTCGGCCCCTCGGGCTGCGGCAAGAGCACCCTGCTGCACCTCGTCGCCGGTTTGCTGGTCCCTTCCGAGGGCGTGATCGACAATCAGTTCCGCAACATCGCCTGCATGTTCCAGCAGGCGCGCCTGATGCCCTGGAAAAACGCGATCGACAACATCGCCCTGGGTCTCAAGGCCCAAGGCATGGCCGCCCCCGCGCGCCGTGCGCGGGCGGCGGGACTGGCCCGCGCACTGGGCCTGGATGCGGACGACTTGCGCAAGTATCCGCAGGAGCTCTCCGGCGGCATGCAAAGCCGCGTGGCCCTGGGCCGCGCCCTGGCCATCGAGCCCGACCTGCTGCTGCTCGACGAGCCCTTCTCGGCCCTGGACGTGGGCTTGAAGCTCACCCTGTATCGCCACCTGCGCGGCGAGATCGATGCGCGCGGCACCGCCGTGCTGATGATCACCCATGACCTGATGGAGGCCGTGCGCCTGGCCGACCGCATCGTCATGATGGCGCCGGATCCGGGCCGCATGGTCCACGAGTTCCCGCTGCAGCGCGCGCACGCCTTGCGCGACGACGCCTGGGTCTACCAGACCACCGGGACACTGATGCAGGCCCGGGCGGTGCGGCTGGGCTTCGGCCTGGACGAGACGTCCGCAAGCCAGCCCGTCGGGGAGGCGACGACCGTGCGCGCGGCGGGATGCGCCACATGAGGGCCAGCCATCCGGTCTTCATGTGCGGCTTCCGGCCGTTCTTCGTGCTGGTGGCGGTCAGCGGCATCCTGCTGGTGCCCGCCTGGCTGCTGGTGCTCATGGGTGCCGTGCCCGGCTGGCAGCCCGCCGGCGGCATCGTCGCCTGGCACGCGCACGAGCTGATCTACGGCCTCGGCATGGCCGCGGTGGCGGGCTTCCTGTTGACCGCGGTACCCGAATTCACGCGCAGTCCGGCCATCGGGCCGCAGGCGCTGCGCGGCCTGGTGCTGCTGTGGCTGGGCGGGCGCCTGGCCTATGCGGCCTCCGCCGCCTGGCCGGCCGCCCTCGGTCTGTGGCCGGCGGCCGCCTGCGACCTGGGACTGGCGGGCGTCCTCCTGGCGCAGCTGGCCCCGCCGCTGTGGCGCGACCCCCAGCGCCGCCACCTCGGCTTTGCCTACACCCTGGCGGCGCTCATCCTGCTGCAGGCGGGCTTCTATGCCTCGGTCGCCGTCGGCGGCGACGCCCTGGCCTGGCTACGGGCGGCGGTCGGCGCCTTCATGATCCTGATTGTCATGGCCGGCAGCCGCGTGTCGATGAACGTGGTCAACGGCCACATCGAGGCCGGCCGCCCCGGCGAGCCGCCGCCGGGCGAGGTGGGTTACCTCGCCCGGCCGCCACGCCGCACGCTCGCGGTGTTCTGCATCGGCGCGGCCAGCGCCGTGGAATTCCTCGCCGGCCCCGGCCTGGTCGCCGCGTGGACGGCGCTCGCGGCGGCGGCCGCGATGTTCAACCTGCTCAACGACTGGCACGTGGGCCGGCCGCTGTTTCGCCGCTGGCCGCTGATGCTCTATGGCGGCTACTGGCTGATCGGCCTAGGCTACGCCGCCATGGGCCTGTCCGGGCTGGGCCTGCCCATCACGGCATCGGCCGGCCGGCACCTGCTGATGGCCGGCGCCATGGCCCTGACCACGCTGGCCATCATGTGCATCGCCGGACGCATCCATGCCGGCCTGTGGCTGGACCGCCGCCCCTGGGCGCCGATCGCGGCCATCGCCCTGGTGCTCGCCGCGGTGTTGCGCGCCGCATCGGGGGTCGGCGCGGCAGGCGCCTGGGCCTGGCCTTTGCTCGGCCTCTCGGGCCTGGTCTGGTCGGCCGCCTTCGCCCTGTACCTGTGGCATGCCGGCCCCACCCTGGTCGGCCCGCGCACCGACGGCCAGGCCGGCTGCGCCGAACCCCTGCAGGAGGACGCCGCCTCTGGCTGCGACGTGCCTTGAGCCGCCCGATCAGGCAAAATAAGGTTTCCCCCACTCTTTTGCAGGAGGCAGGCATGCCCAGCTTCGACGTGGTGTCGGAGGTCGACAAGCACGAACTCGGCAACGCGGTCGACCAGGCCAACCGCGAACTGGCGACCCGCTTCGACTTCAAGGGCACGGACGCCAAGTTCGAGCTCGACGGATTCCTGGTCACGCAATCGGCGCCCAGTGCCTTCCAGCTGCGGCAGATGCTCGACATCCTGCGCGGCCGGCTGTCGGCGCGCGGCATCGACGTGCGCTGCATGGAGGTCGCCGATCCCCTTGAAAACCTGGGCGGCGCCCGCCAGAAAATCACGATCCGCCAAGGCATCGAGCAATCGACGGCGAAAAAACTGATCGCCGCGGTCAAGCAGGCCAAGCTCAAGGTCGAGACCCAGATCAACGGCGACAAACTGCGCGTCAGCGGCAAGAAACGCGACGACCTGCAGCAGGCCATCGCCCTGCTGCGCAAGGCCGACGTGGACCTGCCGCTGCAATACCAGAATTTCCGCGACTAGGCCGACACCGGACCGAATGCCATGAACGCCCCGGCCCTCCGTCACCGTCGCCTCGCCGCCCTGGCCTCGCTGGCCGCGGCGATCGTGCTGGCGCTGCCGGCGCCGCCCGCCGGCGCCGCGGTCAACGCCGGCGACCTGCCCGCCGATCCCCACACGCCGTTCGCCGTCCAGCGCGTCGCCGCCTTCGACGGACCCTGGGCCATCGCCTTCCTGCCCGACGGCCGCATGCTGGTCACGGAAAAGGCGGGGCGCCTGCACATCGCCAGGCAGGACGGCGCGGTCCGGTCCGTCTCGGGCGTGCCCGAGGTCCACGCGCGCGGCCAGACCGGCCTGCACGACGTCGCGATCTCGCCGGATTTCGCGCGCGATGCGCTCGTCTACTTCACCTACGTCGCGCCCGCGCCCGACGGCGGCGCCCTCACGCTGGCCCGGGCGCGCCTCGAGGACTCCGGCACAGCCGCGCAGCTGCGCGATCCGCAGATCCTGTGGCGCCAGGAACCCCCGGGCGGCCGAGGCCATCCCGGCGCCCAGATCGCCTTTGCCCCCGACGGACGACATCTGTTCCTGACGGTCGGCGAGCGCCAGGATTCGGACACCGCACAGGATCCCGACCAGGCCCGAGGCAAGATCCTGCGCATGCGCCTCGACGGTTCGGTCCCCGCGGACAACCCCATGGCCGGCGCCGGCGGTGTCCGCGCGCTGACCTGGACGACCGGCCATCGCAATCCCTACGGCCTGGCCTTCGCGCCCGACGGCAGGCTCTGGGAGCATGAAATGGGACCGCGCGGCGGCGACGAGCTGAACCTCATCGAGCCCGGCCAGAACTACGGCTGGCCCCTGGTGTCCAATGGCAGGCACTACATCGGCCTGCCTATTCCCGACCACGACACCCGCCCGGAATTCCGCGCGCCGGTCCTCTATTGGACGCCGGTGATCGCGCCGGCCGGACTGGCCTTTTACCGGGGCGATCTGTTCCCCGGGTGGCGGGGATCCGCCCTCATCGGCGGCCTGGTGTCCACCGGCCTCGTGCGCGTCGAGGTGGACGGCGGCAGCGCCCGGCAAGTCGGCCGCTGGTCGCTGGGCGCGCGCATCCGCGACGTGGCGGTGGCCGCCGACGGGGCGATCTGGGTCATCGAGGACGGCGACGACGGCGGCCTGCTGCGGCTCACACCGCGGGATCCCTCCTGAGGCCGGGGAGGTCGGCGGGAGTAAAATGCCCCACCAGACAACTTCAAAAAGGGGCGCCCGTGTTTCCGCAACGACTGATCGATGGCTATACCACTTTCCTGCACCATCGGCTGCAGACTGAACGCGCCCGCTACCATGACCTGGCCGAACAAGGCCAGCATCCGGAGATCATGGTCATCGGCTGCGGCGACTCCAGAGTCGCGCCGGAAACGATCTTTGATGCGGGGCCCGGCGAGATGTTCGTGGTCCGCAACATCGCGGCCGTGGTGCCGCCCTGCGAGGACGAGGCCCACGAGACCTTCCACGGCACCAGCGCCGCCATCGAATTCGGTGTGAACGCCCTCGAGGTCAAGCACATCGTCGTGCTGGGGCACGCAAGCTGCGGCGGCGTGGCGGCCTTCGCCAACCATGCCGCCCCCTTGACCCAACGCGACTTCATCGGCAAGTGGATGTCGCAGATCGCCCCGGTGATGGACCGCGTCGGCCCCGAAGGGGCGGACCGTGCCGACTGGATCCGGCGGCTGGAATGGGGCGTGGTCGAATACAGCATGAACAACCTGATGACCTTTCCCGCCGTGCGCGAGCGCGTCGAGGCGGGCAGCCTGACCATCCACGGCGCATATTTCGGCGTGGCGACCGGCCTGCTGTTCATGCGCAACCCGCAGACCGGCCGTTTCGAGCCCTACCAGGACGTGGAGGACGTGGCCTGAAACGCCACGCGCCCACCGCGTCCCACCCGTTCGCGGCGCGCTAGTTCTGCTGTGCGCGCAACGCGCGCAGTTCCTCTTCCGCCACGTCGATGCGCACCGTGCCCCGCTCCACCAGGCGGCGGGCCACGCGGCCGATCTCGTCGCCGACGGCGCCGGCCATCAGGGCGATGTTTTGCGAGTGCAGGGACATGTGCCCCTTTTGCACGCCCTCGGTGGCCAGCGCCTTCAGCGCCGAGAAATTCTGCGCCAGGCCCACGGCCGCAATCACGCGCGCGAGCTGCTGCGCGGACTGGATGTCCATGATGCACAGCGATGCCCGGGCCATGGGATGCAGCTTGGTGGCGCCGCCGATCAGGCCGACCGCCATGGGCATTTCGAGCGACCCCGCCAGATCCCCATCGGCGGTGACCTCCCACTGCGACAGGCTGCTGTACCAGCCCTTGCGCGCCGCATAGGCGTGCGCCCCGGCCTCGACCGCCCGCGTGTCGTTGCCGGTGGCCATCACCACCGCGGTCACGCCGTTCATGATGCCCTTGTTGTGCGTGGCGGCGCGATAGGGATCCATCAGCGCGAATTCGTAGGCGCGCACCATGCCGTCACGCACCTCGGGGCCGCCGATGGCGTCCAGTTTCCACACGCAGCGCGCCCGCGCCAGGCGGCGGTCCGCCAGGTTGGACAGGATGCGCAGGTATACGCGCCCGCCGGCCCAGCCCTCGAGGTGGGGCGCGAGCTTTTCGGCCATGGTGTTGACCGCATTGGCGCCCATCGCGTCGCGCGTGTCGACGATCAGGTGCGTGATCACCATGGGGCCGTGCGCCGAGTCGACGATCCGTACCTCCAGGTCGCGGAACCCGCCGCCCAGCTTGACCAGCACGGGATCGCAGGCGTCGCACAGAGCGCGGATATCCTCGATGCGCTCGAGTATCGCCAGACGCGCGTGGGCCGGGTCGGGGACGTCGACCAATTGGACCTGGGCGATCATGCAAGTGCCCGACATCGAGGTCGTGAACCCGCCCGATTCATAGCATTGGCGCGCCGCGTTGCACACCGCGGCCACCACCGAGGATTCCTCGGTCGCCATCGGCACCAGGTAGTCCTTGCCGTCGATCAGCAGGTTGGTGGCCACCCCGACCGGGATGTTCATGGTGCCCACGGCATTCTCGATCAGGCGGTCGGCCAGATCGACCGGCAGATTGCCGGTATCCAGGAACTGCGCCCGCAGCCCATCGTCCTCCAGGCCGGCGAATGCCATGACCTTGTCCACGCGCTCCGGGACGCTCAGTTTGTGGAATCCGGAAATCCGCGATGTTTTCGTACTCACGACATGCACCTCTATGGCAAACGGAAGGATCAGCTCATCAGCCTGGGTAGCCAGGTCACCATGGCCGGGAAGGCCGCGCAGATCAGCAAGGCGATGATCTGCAGGCCCATGTAGGGCAGGATGCCCCGGTACACCACGCCCATGCCCATGCCGGGCGGCAGCGTGCCCTTCATGTAGAACAGCGTGTAGCCGAACGGCGGGCTGATGTAGCCGACCTGGATGGTGATGGCATAGAGCACGCCGAACCAGATCTCGTCGAAGCCCAAAGCCTTGACGATCGGCAGGAACACTGGGACGGTCAGCAGGATGATGCCGATCTCGTCCAGCGCCGTGCCCAGGAAGATCAGGATCAGCATCATCGCCGCCAGGATGATGTAGGCGTTCACGTCCAGGCCGCGAATGAAGCTCATCAGGGTGTCGGCGCCGCCCAGGCCGGTGAAGATCGCCACGTAGGCCTTGGCCCCGATCGTGATCCAGAGGATCATCGAGGTCACCTTCAGCGTCTCGAAGCCCACGTCGGCCAGCCCGCGCCAGCGCAGCTTGCCGCGCACGGCGCTGGCGCCGATCGCGCCCACCACGCCCACGGCCGCCGCCTCGGTGGGCGTGGCGACGCCGAAGAAGATCGAGCCCAGGATCAGGACGATCAGGATGGCGGGGATCACGACGGCGCGCAGGCTGAGCAGCTTCAGGCTCATGGGCACGGGCTCGCCCGAGCCCGGCGGCACCTTGCCGGGCTGGAAATAGGCCACGTACAGGATATATGCAATGTAGATCGATGCCAGGAGGATGCCCGGCACGATGCCGGCGATCAGCATCTTGCCGATCGACACCTGGGCCGTCACCGCATAGATGATGGTCAGGACCGAGGGCGGAATCAGGATGCCCAGCGTGCCGGCCGCGCAGATCGTGCCGGTGACCAGCGAGGGGTCATATTTGCGGCGCAGCATCTCGGGCATGGCCAGCACGCCCATGGCGGTCACCGCCGCGCCCACGACCCCGGTCATCGCCGCCATCACCACGCAGATGACGACCGTGCCGATGGCCAGCCCGCCGCGCAGGCGGCCGAACCAGAGCTCCATCGCCTTGTACAGGTCTTCGATCACGCCCGAGCGCTGCAGGATGCCGGCCATCAGGATATACAGCGGCACGCCCAGCAGCGCCTCGGAGCGCATGGTGTCGAAGATCTGCAGCACCAGGATCACGATCGAATCCGGATTCCACAGCGTGAGGGTGAGCAGCAGCGACAGGCCGCCCAGGACGAAGGCGATCGGCAGGCCCGTCATCATCAGGGCGGTCAGGCCGCCGAACATCAGCAGCAGGATCATGTTCGGGCTCATGCCGGCTCCTTTTGGCCATCCAGGCACAACACGGCCAGCTCGGCCAGACTCTGCAGCCCCAGCAGCAGCAAGGAGGCGGGCACGGCGAGCTTGTAGGGCCACAGCGGCGGGTTCCACGCCGAGAAGGTGGTTTCCCGATAGGCCATGGCCTGCATGGCGAGCGGCACGGCGTAATACAACAGCACGGCGCAGAAGAACAGGATGATCAGCTGGTTGAAGATGTCCACGGCGCGCCCGGTGCGCGGGGACATGCGGCTGCGGAACAGATCCATGTTCACGTGGCCGCCCAGGTGCAGGACGTAGGGGCCGCCCAGCAGGAAATAGGGTCCGAACAACAGCACGGCCAGCTCCATGCCCCAGACCGTGGGCGCATGGAAGACATAGCGGCTGATGACCTCGAACATCATGACCGGCACGACGATCGCCATCAGTGCGGCCGCGATGATGAAGAGGAATTTATTGACGGCCGTGACGGTCCGTACGTATGCGCGAACGAGGTTCAGCATGGTGGGATTCCCGACGACTGGGATCGAGGGCGCGGCCCCGCGGGGGCCGCGCCCGGGTCATGGATGCAGGGACTGCCTCAGGCGATCAGGCCGAGCTTTTCCATGAAGGCGATCTGGCTATCCAGGATCTGGGTGGCCAGCGCCTCGCCCTTGGTCGCCTGGCGCCAGACTTCGACCGCCTTTTTGCGGCCCTGCGCCACGTCGGCCGGATCCAGGGCGACCACCTCGACCCCCTGCGCCTTGAAGGCGTCGATCGCCTTGCCGTCGGCCACGAGGATGTGCTGGCGCAAGGCCATGGACACCTCGCGCGCCGCCGCGGCCAAAGCCGCCTTGTGCGTCTCGGGCAGGGCCGAGTACGCCGCCTGGTTGGCCACGTAGCTGGTGGCGGTCGTCGGCTGGTGCGGGCCGGGCATGACGATGTGCTTGGCCACCTCGCCCAGGCCGGCCTCCTGGTTGGCGGTCAGGTCGCCGCGGTCGGCCAGGTCGATCACGCCCTTGTCCAGCGCCGTATAGACCTCGGCCGTCGCCAGCGGGGTGACCGCGACGCCCATGGCGGCCATGACCGATGAGGCCAGGCCGACGAAGCGGCCTTTCTTGCCGTTGAAGTCCGCGATGGTCTTGATGGGCACCTTCGAATGGATGGGCTCGGCGCCATACACCGTGGGCGCAACGTAGTACAGGCCGGCGGGCGCGTAGGCCTTGCGGGCGAGGTCCAGGCCGCCCAGCTCGTAGAACCAGGCCTCGTACTGGTCGGATTCGGTGAAGCCGAAGGGGATGGTGCTGGTGAAGGCAAAGCCCGGGATCTTGCCGGCCTCGTAGCCATCGAAGGTCTTCATCATCTGGAAGGCGCCGCCGCGCACCGCGTCGAAAGCCTGATTGGCCGGCACCAGTTGGCCCGCTGCGAACAACTCGATCTCGAACTGTCCGCCGGTCAGCTCGGCCACGCGCTTGACGAAGACTTCCTCGAATTTCTGCGGCGTGGTGCCACCATCCCAGAGCGCCTGCATCCGCCACTTGACCTTGTCCTGCGCGCGCGCCGCGCCGCCAAGCCCCAATCCCGCGCCGGCCAGCGCGCCGCCGCCCAGAACCTTGAGCGCAGAGCGCCGATTGACTGTACCCATTGTCATCTCCAGTGATCTCCGGATCCCGCTGTCGGGTTCCGGACGGCGGACGCCGCACGCCCGCCCTCGTTTGTCGTTTTCGGCCCGGCGATGGAACCATAGGCCGGACCCCAAGGATCATAAGCGGGTAACGGGTACAATAAAAGGTACAGTCCAATAAAAATCAGTAAACCGTCCCGCTCTTTGACCCATGACGATTGACACCGGAGGCCTCATGACCCGCATCGATGCCGTCATCCAGCACATACACGCCGGCATCGCGGCGGGCACCTGGCCCCCGGGCGCCAGGATATGGTCCATACGCACCGCCGCGGCGGAACTGGGCATGTCCAAAAACACCGTGGCCGAGGCCTATGACCGGATGGTGGCCATGGGCCAGCTCGAGGCCCGCATGGGCTCGGGCTACTACGTGCCCCTGCAGGCCCGGCGCGAGCCGCTGCCCAAGGCCATCTCGGTGGCGCAGGCGGTGGATGCGGTGTCGCTGCTGCGCGAGCAGCTCGTGCGCCGCTACGAGGTCCGGGTCGGCGAGGGCCGCCCGCCGCGCGCCTGGGTCGGCCGTCCCGACTTCAAGCCTCTCGCCGATGCGGGCCTGCGCCACGAGGACAACGAGGCGCACGACTACGGCAACCCCTGGGGCTTCGACAAACTGCGGGAGCACCTGGCCCAGAGCCTGGTCGAGCGCGGCATCGAGGCCACGCCGGGACAGGTCCTGACCACCATGGGCGCAAACCACGCCCTGGACTTGATCGCCCGCCAATTGCTCGAGCCCGGCGATACCGTGCTGGTCGACAGCCCGGGCTACTACCCCCTGTTCGCCAAGCTGCACCTGGGCGGCATCCGCATCGTCGGCGTGCGCCGGCGGGTCAATGGGCCGGACGTCGACGAGCTGAACGCCAAGGCCGCCCGGCACAAGCCCAAACTGTTCTTCACCCAGTCGCTGGCCCACAACCCGACGGGCAGCTCGCTGACCCTGCCGATCGGCCATCGGGTGCTGCAGGCCGCGGCGCGTCACGGCTTCGACATCGTCGAGGACGATCCGCTCGCCGACATCCTGCCCGCCAACGCCCCGCGGCTGGCGGCCCTGGACCAGCTCGAGCGCGTCATCTACGTCGGCACGTTTTCCAAGACCCTGTCCGCGGGGCTGCGGGTCGGCTACCTGGCGGCCAACCCGGCGCGGGCCAGCGCCCTGTGCGACCTCAAGATGCTGACCGTCGTCAGCTCGGGGGACCTCGCCGAGCGCATGCTGTTCGGCTTCATCGCTTCGGGCCAGTACCTGAAACACCTGCGCAGGCTGCGCACCCGGGTGTCGCAAACCACCGCCCAGGCCCTCCAGGCGGTGCGTGGCCTGGGCCTCGAGGTCTTCTGCGAACCTTCGGGCTGCTTCTACCTCTGGGTCTATCTCAAGCCCGGGGACGATGAATCGAGGCTGGTCGAGGAGGCCTCGGCGCGGAATATCTTCATCGCCCCCGGCCGTCTGTTCATTCCCGAGCGGGTCAACGACCGCCCCGCCATGCGGCTGAACATCGCCTACGCCACGCATCCGAAGTTCATCGATTTCATGCGTGAGCGGTCGGCGGGGCGGGCATAGTCGCCCACCCTTCATTACAATCCCCCGCATCCGCCCACTTCCTCCAGGTACCTCGATGTCCGACCACACGGCAACACTCAAAGAACTGACCATCAGAGGTACCATTCTCGGGGCGCTCATCACGCTGGCCTTCACCGCCTCGAACGTGTATCTGGGCCTCAAGGTCGGCCTGACCTTCGCGTCCTCCATTCCCGCCGCCGTCATTTCCATGGCGCTGCTGCGCGCCTTCAAGGGCTCCAACATCCTCGAAAACAACATCGTCCAGACCCAGGCGTCCGCGGCGGGCACCCTGTCGGCGATCATCTTCGTGCTGCCGGCGCTGCTGATGATGGGCTACTGGCAGGGGTTTCCCATGCTGGAATCCATGCTGATATGCGCCTGCGGCGGGATCCTCGGCGTCGTCTTCACCGTGCCGCTGCGGCACGCGCTGGTCGTCAAGAGCGACCTGCCCTACCCGGAAGGCGTGGCGGCGGCCGAGATCCTGCGTGCCGGGCACGCCGAGGACGAACCCGGCGGGCGGGCGCGCGGCGGCCATGGCCTGCGCGAGATCCTGCTGGGCGGCGCCGTGGCCGGGGGCTTCAGCCTGCTGGCGAACGGATTCAGGATCGCATCCGACGGGGTGTCCTACTGGGTCACCGCGGGGCGCGCGATCTTTCAGCTGCCCCTGGGCTTTTCCTTTGCCCTGGTCGGCGCCGGCTACCTGGTGGGCATCCGCAGCGGCATCGCGATGCTGCTCGGCGTCTTTCTCTCCTGGGGGATCGCGGTGCCCTGGCTGACCGCCTTGCACCCCGCGCCGGCGGGCGCGGACATCGCCGGCCACGCGACACAGATCTGGGTGTCGCAGGTCCGGCTCATCGGCGCCGGCATGATCGCCATTGCGGCCCTCTGGACATTGATCACGCTGATCAAGCCCATGATCGAAGGCATGCGCATTTCACTGTCCGTGCTCAGGGGCGGCGGCGGGCCCGCAGGCCAGGCGCGGACCGATACCGACCTCTCGCCGCGCACCCTGCTGGTCACGACCGTGCTGATGCTGGCGCTGCTGGCCGCCACGTTCCACTCGTTCATCGCCGACGCGGGCCTGCCGGGCGCCACGGCCTGGACGCTAGTGGCGATCGGCGTATTCATGTCCTTCCTGCTGGGCTTTCTGGTCGCCGCGGCCTGCGGCTACATGGCTGGCCTGATCGGATCATCCGCCAGTCCCATATCGGGCATCGCGGTGATTTCCATCCTGGCGATCTCGCTGGTGCTGATCGGCGCCGGACAGGCGCAAGGCCTGTTGGACGACGCCGGGAACGCGCGTTTCTACACGGCGCTTGCGCTGTTCTGCTCGTCGGTGGTCGTCGCCATCGCGGCGATTTCCAACGACAACCTCCAGGATCTGAAAACCGGCTGGCTGGTGCACGCCACGCCGTGGAAACAGCAGGCGGCCCTGATCATCGGCTGCGTCATCGGCGCCCTGGCCATTCCGCCGGTGCTCGAGATCCTCTATCGGGCCTACGGCTTCATCGGCGCCCTGCCGCGCGCCGACATGGACCCCACGCAGGCGCTCGCCGCGCCGCAGGCCGCCTTGATGATCACCATCGCCGACGGCCTGTTCTCGCATACGCTGGATTGGTCCACCATCCTGATCGGCGTGGGCGGCGGCATTGTGATCATCGTGATCGACGCGGTGCTCCTGCGCACGACCCGCAGGCTGCGCGTGCCGCCGCTGGCCGTCGCCATGGGACTGTACCTGCCGCCGTCCATTGTCACCGCCCTGTTCGTGGGCGCGCTGATCGCGTGGTTCGTGGGCCGGCGGACCACGTCGGATGCCATCGCCACAGGCACGGACCCCGCCGTGGCCCTGGAGCACGCCGACCGCCGCGCGACCCTGTTCGCCTCGGGCCTGATCGTCGGCGAAAGCCTGGTCGGGGTCGTGCTGGCGATGATCATCGTCGTGTCGGTCAGCGCGGGCGGCAGCGCCTCGCCGCTGGCCCTGGCGGGATTCGGCGACCTGGCGGGATTCATCGGACCGGCGGCGTTCGCCGCCATGTGCGTCGTATTCATCCGACGGGCGCTGAGGCGGCCCTAGCGTCCCCGGGGCCGGCCCCGGCCCCTCAGGACATGCCGGCCTTGGTGTCGCGCTGCATGAATTGCGCCGCGAGGAACACCGCCGCGCCGATGGCCAGTGGCGGCCACGAGGGAAAGAACATGGCCACGGCGCCCAGGACGATCCCGACGAGGGAACCGATCAACAGGACGTTGTTGCGCCGGGTCATGAGGGCGCCGATCGAGGTGCCGATGAGAATGGCGGCGAGAATCTGATAGATGTAAAGCATGAAAGCCCCCTCTGATTCTGTTGTTAGTAGGCGCGGGCGGCACGGATCCCACCCGCGTCGTCGTCCGTGTTGGACGGCCCGAGTGTAGCATCGCCGCGAAACGGAAAGGGTTCAACCGTGAAAGCTTGAAGCAAGCTCGGGAATCACCCGGCACAGGGCGCCCCCGTCCCTCAGGCGCCGCGCCGCGGCGACCAGTCCGCCCGCCGCCAGGACCGGACCGGCCGCCAGCACCGCGATGCGCCGGTAGCGCCCATCCAGGCGGTCCAGGGCCTCGGCCAGCGACGCGGCATCCCGCAGGGCCTCGTCCGCCAGCGAATGGCGATCGGCATCGCGGCGGGCCAAGCCCAGCAGGCCTTCATCGGTACCGACCGCGTACGCCACGAGGTCCGCCTCGTTCAGGGCGCGCAGGCCGCCCAGCGTCAAGCCGGCCGGATCGGAACAGCCGGCATGAATCAGGGTGATGACGCGGCCCTGCGGGGTCCTTGGGGCGCGCAGCCCTTCGCACAGCGCGCGCTCCGCCCGCGCGCCGTCGCCGGCGCGCAAGTGGGCCAGCACCGGACCATCGAACAACCAATCATAGAATTCGCGGCGTGCCCCCAGGGCGGGATGCATCGCGCGGATCGCTGGCCGATAGCGATGCGCCAGGCGTCCCAAGTCGCCCAGGGCATGATCGAACAGCGCCTCGAGGCGCTCGCGCAGACGCCGCGCCAGCACCGGCGCCGCGCCTCCCGACGAGATCGCCACCAGAATGGGCGAACGATCGACCACCGCGGGCACCTGGAAGGACGACCGTGCCGGGTCATCCACCACGTTGGCAAAGATGCGCCGCCGGTCCGCCAGCGCCTTGACCTGCGCGTTGACCGCCGCATCGCCGGTCGCGGCGATCACCAGCCAGGCCTCGTCCAGCCAAGCCTCGTCGAACAGTCCCGGATCGTGGATCAGGCATCCCGCCCGGGCCCAGGCCCGCAAGGCGGCCGTCAGGTCGGGCGCGCCCACGCGCACCCGCGCGCCGCTGTCCATCAGCATGCGCACCTTGCGCTCGGCCACGGCGCCGCCGCCGACGACCCGCACGACCCGGCCGTCCAGGTCGGCAAAGACCGGGTACAGGCGATTCAGGCTGCCCATTTCGCGACCTCTTCGCCGGCCTCGGCCAGGACCACGGCGCGGGGGTCGGCCATGACCCCGACCTCGCCCACCAGGATCAAGCAAGGCGAGGCGAGGCCCCCGTATCGCGCCGTGCGCGCCAGGCAATCCAGTGTGCAGCGCAGCGCCCGCTGGCGCGGCGTTGCGCCATCCGATACCAGCACGACCGGGGTGCCGCCGGGCCGGCCGTGCCGCAGCAGGCCTTGCGCGATGGCCGCCGCCTGCGACAGGCCCATGTAGAACACCAGGGTCCGGTCGCGCCGCGCAGCCAGCGAGGCCCAGTCGCAGCCCGCGGCGCCCGCGCGCTGATGCGCCGCGACCAACGACACCTCCGAGGCCAGGCCGCGATGCGTCAGGGCGATGCCGGTGGCGGCCGCGCAGGCACTGGCGGCGGTGATGCCGGGCACCACCTCAACCGGAATGCCGGCTTGGCGCAGGGCCATCACTTCCTCGCCCCCGCGCCCGAAAATGAAGGGATCCCCGCCCTTGAGCCGGACCACTTCGCGGCCGGCCGCGGCATGGCGGATCAGCAAGGCATTGATGTCGCCCTGGGACACGGGATGCCGGCCGGCCTGCTTGCCGACGTCGATCCTCAGCGCATCGGCCCGGCATTCGCCCAGCAGCGCGGGCGCGCCCAGGCGATCGTGGACCACGACGTCGGCCGCCCGCAGGCGCTTCAGGCCCGCAACCGTGATCAGGTCGGGATCGCCCGGGCCCGCCCCCACGAGCCACACCCGACCCGGGGCGCGCGCCGGCCGGCCGCCCGCCTCACGCGGCCGCATGATCGCCCTCCTGGCCGCATGCCGATGCTTGCGGCAGGCCGACATGGATGATGCCGGTCTCGTCCTCGCGCAGCGGCCAGCACCGCACCGAGACCGAGGCATCCTCCAGGCATTGTCCGGTATCCAGACGGAAATGCTGCTTGTACATCGGGGACGCCACCACGGGACATCCCCGCAGTTCACCCACGATGCCGCGTGCCAGGATGGCCGCCCCGCTGAAAGGATCCAGGTTGTCCAAGGCGAACAGGCCCTCGTCGGTCAGGAAGATCGCAATCTGCACGCCATGGGCGCGCACCGCGACGCCGCCGTCCGGGATCAGGTCATCGGCATGGCAGACCGCCGGCCAGGCGGCATCGTCCGGCGCGCCGGCCTCGGCCAGGACGGGCGCGGCTTGCGCCGCGCGGGTGCGGTTCAGTCGGGACATGGCATTCTCCTCAGAAAGGTCCGGCATCGGCGCCTTCGAGCACCGCGGCCCGTTCCGCCGTCGTGGCGGGCCGCGGTTGATGGCGCTCGCGCACGTGGATGACGTGCTCGTCGGGACGGATGTCGTTGATCACCGGCCGGAAGCGGCGCAGCGCCTGCGGGTCCTTGAGCGTGCGCGCCCACTCGCACTCATAGGTGTCGACCTGCGCCCGCATCTGCGCTTCGAGTTCATCTCCGATGCCCAGGCTGTCCTCGAGGATGACCTGCTTCAAGTAATCCAGGCCGCCCTCGAGGCTTTCCCGCCAGGCGGCCGTGCGCTGCAGGCGCGCCGCCGTGCGGATGTAGAACATCAGAAAACGGTCGATCGCGCGGATCAGGCCGGCATCGTCCAGGTCGCTGGCCAGCAGTTCGGCATGTCGCGGGCGCATGCCGCCATTGCCGCACACGTACAGGTTCCAGCCCTTCTCGGTCGCGATCACGCCCACGTCCTTGCTCTGCGCCTCCGCGCATTCCCGGGTGCAGCCGGACACCGCCATCTTGATCTTGTGCGGTGCGCGCAGGCCGCGATAGCGTTCCTCCAGCCGGATCGCCATGCCGACGGAGTCCTGCACGCCATAGCGGCACCAGGTGCTGCCCACGCAGGACTTGGCGGTGCGCAACGCCTTGCCGTAGGCATGGCCGGATTCGAACCCGGCATCGATCAGGTCCTGCCAGATGGCGGGCAGCTGCTCGAGGCGCGCGCCGAACAGGTCGATGCGCTGGCCACCGGTGATCTTGGTGTACAGATCGTATTTGCGGGCCACCTCGCCGATCACGATCAGCTTGTCGGGTGTGATCTCGCCGCCGGGAATGCGCGGCACCACCGAATAGGTGCCGTCCTTCTGCAGATTGGCGAGGTAGGCGTCATTGCTGTCCTGCAAGGCCGCATGCCGCGGGGACAGCACGTACTCGTTCCAGCACGAGGCGAGGATGGACGCGACCGTCGGCTTGCAGATGTCACACCCGCGCCCAGTGCCGTGATGCTCGATCAGGGTCTTGAAATCGCGGATGCCGTTGACCTGTACCAGGTGATAGAGCGCCTGGCGGTTGTAGGGGAAGTGCTCGCACAGGCTGTCGTCCACGGCCACGCCCAGGCGCACAAGCTCGGCATCCAGGACCTGTTTGACCAGCGGCGCGCAACCTCCGCACGTCGTGCCCGCCCGCGTCCGGGCCTTGAGATCGCCCAGGCCTGTGCAGCCCGCAGCGATGGCATCGCGCAGCGCGCCTTTGCTGACGTTGTTGCACGAGCAGATCTGTGCCGCATCGGGCAGCGTATCCACGCCCAGCGCCGGCACCTGCGCCGCGGCGGGGGCGATGAGGGCGGCGGGATCGCGAGGCAGGTCCAGCCGGTTGCTGAAATACTGGTCCAGCATGGGGAAGGCCGACGTATCGCCGACCAGGACCGCGCCCAGCAGGCGCTTGCCCGCACGATCGACGACCAGCTTGCGGTACACCCCCGACAAGGCGTCCTCGAACACGCAGCTCACGCTGTCGGCCGTCCGTCCGTGCGCATCGCCGATCGAACCGACCTCCACGCCCAGCAGCTTGAGCTTGGTCGAGGGATTGCCGCCGGCGAAACGCGGCTCCGTGCGCCCCAAAAGATGCGCGGCGCAGGCCCGTGCCATGTCGTAGCCGGGCGCGACCAGGCCGAAAGTCGATCCCCGCCAGCTGGCGACCTCGCCGATCGCATAGATATCCGGGTCGGAACTCTGGCAATGATCGTTGATCACCACCCCGCCGCGTTCGCCCACCACCAGCCCGCAATTGCGCGCCAGGCGGTCCGCCGGTCGGATGCCGGCCGAGAACACCACCATATCGGTCTCGAGGAAGCCGCCCTCGGAGAACCGCAGCCGGTAGCGCGAACGCAGCCCCCGGCCGATGGCCGCCGTCATCCGCGACGTGTGCACGTGGATACCCAGAGCCTCGATGCCGGCGCACAGCAGGCGCCCGCCAGCCGCATCCAGCTGGATCGCCATGAGCTGGGGCGAAAACTCGACCACGTGCGTATCCAGGCCGAGCTTGTGCAAGGCCCGCGCCGCCTCCAGGCCGAGCAGGCCGCCGCCGATCACCACGCCACTGCGGCTGCCCGCCGCGCTTTGCCGGATCGCCTCGACGTCCTCGAGCGTGCGGTACGGCAGGCAGTGCGGCTGGTCGCTGCCCTCGATCGGCGGGATGAACGGCAGGGAGCCTGTCGCGAAGACCAGCCGGTCATAAGGATGGGCCTGCCCGTCGGCCGTAAAGACGCAGCGTTTCGCCCGGTCGATCCAGGCCGCCGCGCAATGGCGCAGCACGCGGATGCCATGCCGGTCAAAGAAATCCGCGTCGGCGAGAGCCAGTTCCGCGGCGCTCGCATCCTCGAAGCATTGGCTGAGCCGGACCCGATCGTAGGCCAGGCTGGGTTCGCCGCAAAACACCGTGATGTGATGGGGCGCGCCCTGGTTCGCCAGTTCCTCGAGCAGGCGCTGGCCCGCCATGCCGTGGCCGATCACGACCAGCCGCAAGGCCCGTGGCGCGATGTCGGGGGGCAATTCGTCCGGTTTCATGCGCATCGCCTCCGTCATCAGGACCGGGGCGCGGCCGAGGCCGCGGCGGCGCCTTCGGGCACGGGCGCCTCGACCGCCCGCACGGCCGGACTGGCCGCCCAATAGGCGCCGCCCACGAACACCGCGCCGCCCACGATATTGCCCAGAGTCACCCAACCCAGGTTCCAGGCCAGACCGGCCCAGCCGACCGTCTCCGGATGATTGCCCGCCAGCGCCAGCAGCAACAGCGTCATGTTGGCCACGCAGTGCTCGAAACCGCAGGCGATGAAGGCCAGCAGGCACCATGAGATGACGATGCAGCGGGCGCTGTCCGACGACACGCGCGCCGACATCCACAGCGCCAGGCACACCAGCCAGTTGCACAGCACGGCGCGGGCAAAGAGACTGGCGGCGCCGGTGTTCATCTTCTGGGCGGCCGCGGCCATCACCAGGCCCCGCGGATCGTCCAGCAGCCCGCCGCCGCCCGCCATCACGAACAGGCCCGCCAGCACCGCCGCGCCGCACAGATTGCCGGTCCAGCTCAGGACCAGGGTCTGCGCCGCTTCGCCCCAGGTTCCGCGCCCTGTGTAGCGCCGCAAGGCCATGATCATGGTGTGCCCGGTGAACAGCTCGGCGCCGGCGATCACGACCAGGATCAGGGCCAGCCCGAAGGCACCGCCCATCACCAGCTTGCGGAACTCGGCCGGGGCCTGCGCCCCCAGCGTGAAAATCAGCAGGATGGCCACGCCGATATAGGCGCCGGCCAGCATGCTGGCGATGAAGAAGCGCTGCGGCGCCTCGCGCACCTGCGCGAGCTTGCGGTCCCCTGCGGCGACGAATCCGCGGATGGTCTCGTGATACATGATGGTGCTCTCCCTCGAACATGGAATCCGGCCGCGCCACGACCGCCCGGCCCTTCATGAAGGCTTAAAGCAATTGGCGTGCCAGATTTCCGGGCCGGCCGGGCGCCGGCCGCGCGAGCCCGGTTCCTCCAGGCCCTGAGGGACAAATCGGCAGGAAAGAGGCCGGCAAGGGGTCGCGGCGGCCGGGCCGGCGGGCGCCTTCGGATGGTGCGCCGCACCAGGACGGTGCGCCCGGACCCGTCAGGCGGGTCGGACGGTGAGTTTGATCCGGGGCCCGCCGCCTCCCGAGCGCTTGGCCTCGTACATCGCCGTATCGACGGTATGGACGAGGCCCGCAACCGACTGGAACCCCGTCATCGGCACGATGCCGATGCTGGCGGAGATGCGGCCGCCGGCATGGCCCACCGAAAAGTCGCGTGCCAGCGCGTAGGATATCCGCTCGGCAACGTCCAGGGCCTGCTGCAGGTCCGTGGAAGGCAGCAACAGCAGGAACTCGTCGCCGCCCCAGCGCCCGATCACGTCCCTCGCCCGCGTCGCCTCGCGCAACAGTTCGGCCACCCGCTTGAGCACCCGGTCGCCGCACAGATGTCCGTAGGTGTCGTTGATCTGCTTGAACTCGTTCAGGTCGAGCATCAGCACCGCGCCGCACGGCGCCTCGGCCGGCATGGATTCCAGCGCCAGCTGGAGGCGGCTCTCGAGTGCGCGGCGATTCAGCAGGCCGGTCAAGGGATCCCGATGAACTTGGCGCTGCAGCTCGTTGCGCGCTTCGTCGAGCGCCCGCACGATGCGATGCTGGGCCAAGTGGCTGCGGCGCAGCTCCAGCAGGTGCGCGACCTGGTCGCGCATCAGCGCCAAGGCCTCGAGCGGCCCCGACCCGAAGGCGCGAGGACGCTCGTCCAGCACGCACAACATGCCCAGCGGATAAGGGCCTGACTTGAGCAGGGCACCGGCATAGGAACGCAGGCTGCGGCCGGCGAGCCGCAGCAGCGGGTTGGCCGAGATGCGCGGATCGTTTCGCGCATCGTCGATCATCAGCAGGTCGGCCTCCAGGAGGGCGTGCCGATGGGCCGACGCATCGAGCGGCGCCTCGCGCACGCCCAGGCCGGTTTCCGCCTTGAACCACTGCCGCTCGTGATCGACGAAGACGAGCAGCGCAACCGGCGCGGCGCACACGGCGGCAGCCAGCTTGACGATGCCGTCGAAGGCCGCCTCGGGTTCGGTATCGAGGATCTGGCAATCGGCCAGAGCCTGCATCCGGCTCGGGTCCCCGACCACGTCGCCGGGCTCATGGTTGGACGGCGGGCGATTCGGCATCGGACCCTCGCATGATGGCCGCCCTGTGCCGGCGGCGCTGGCATCCTTGGGGGGACAGGCTTCTTTTGTTACATAGTATCACCATTGTGATTGGTGTAGTTGAAAAAGACCGCTTTCCGATATCGGGTGCCTGCCGTCTAAATTCCAACATATTAGAAATAAAAACAGTAGATTGTTCATTTTGGATCGTGTCGGTAGACTGGCCCCGTTTCCCGATAGTCAACGATGGACACCGAGACCATGAACAAAGTCAGCCATTTGCCCGCGGACCTGGACCGGGCGCTGCTGGTGGGCAGGGTGTGGCGCCCCGAGCCCGATGACGGCCCCAGCGTGGTGGTCGTGAGAGACGGCCAGGTATTCGACATCTCGACGGATGCGCCCACCATGGCCGACCTGCTGGACCGCGACGACTGCGCCGGGTACGTCCGCAGCCTGCGCGGCACGCCGATCGGCTCGGTCGAGGACCTGATCCGCGCCAGCCTCGACCGGCGGACCGCCGCCGGGGCTCCGGCCCTATGCGCGCCCTGCGACCTCCAGGTCGTCAAGGCCTCGGGCGTGACCTTCATGGTCAGCCTGCTCGAGCGCCTGATCGAGGAAAGGGCGGGCGGCAATGCCGAGCGCGCCAACGCCATCCGGGAATCGCTGCAGCAAGCGATCGGCACCGAGCTGTCCGCCGTCAAGCCCGGCTCGGACAGCGCCAGGCAGCTCAAGGAAGAACTCATCCGCCGCGGCGAATGGTCGCAGTACCTGGAGGTGGCCATCGGGCCGGACGCCGAGATTTTCTCAAAGGCCCCGCCCATGGCGTCCATCGGCATGGGCCAGCACATCGGCCTGCACCCCGATTCGGAATGGAACAATCCCGAGCCCGAGATCGTGCTGGCCGTCGATAGCCAGGGCCGCGCCAAAGGCGCAACCCTGGGCAATGACGTCAATCTGCGCGACATCGAGGGCCGCAGCGCGCTCTTGCTGGGCCGCGCCAAGGACAACAACGGTTCGTGCGTGATCGGCCCCTTCATCCGCCTGTTCGACGAACATTTCACCATCGACTCGGTGCGCGAGGCCGAGGTGTCGCTGCTGATCGAGGGGCCGGAGAATTTCCGGCTGCAGGCGGTCAGCCACATGAATCAGATCAGCCGCGACCCGCTGGACCTCGTCAACCAGGCCTACGGCGACCATCACCAGTATCCGGACGGCTTCATGCTGTTCCTGGGAACGATGTTCTCGCCCATCACCGACCGGGGCACCCCCGGCGCCGGCTTCACGCACCACCTGGGCGACATCGTCACGATCTCGTCGCCGCTGCTGGGGGCGCTGGTCAACGAAGTCCAGCGATCCAACCGGATCCCCCCCTGGACCTTCGGCATCCGCGCGCTCTATGGCAACCTGGCGCGCCGCGGCATCGCCGTGGATCGCAGATGATGACACAAGCCCGACCGGAGACCCTATTGAAGACAATACAGGAGACAAACCATGCAAGCCGCCAGCGAAATGGCGCCTGATCCAATGCGCAGGCATGAATGCGGCCGACGCCTGCTGCGCGCCGTGGACATCATGAACAAGGGGCTGGTCAAGCTGTGCGGCCTGGCACTGGTGGCGATGGTGCTGTCCGTGACGCTCGGCATCCTGGTGCGCTTCGTGTTTTCACACATGGACCTCCATATCCGCGCATCCTGGACCGAGGAGGTTTCGCGCTATCTCATGATCTGGTCCGTGTTCGTGGGCGGGGCGGTCGCCGCGCGCAGCGGCAAGCTGATCGGGGTCGAGGCCCTGGTCACCTACCTGCCCGCGGTCCTCGGCCGTTCGCTCAAGTACCTCGCACACGCCCTGTCGCTGGTGTTCTATGGCGTGCTGTGCTGGGTGGGGCTGGAATGGATCGAGTTCGGCGAGTCGCAGAACTCGCCCGTGCTGCAGATGCCGCTGACTTATCTGCACGCGTCGATGACGGTCGGCGGGGTGCTGCTGATCATCAATACCCTGGCCTTGATCCTCGAGGCGCGCATCAACGGAAAGGACATCCGGCACGCCGCCATTGACGATGAACTGGAGTCGGCGCTGGCAAGCATGGACAACGCAGCGAAGGCGGAGGCGCGCGCATGATCTCGATACTGATGATTGGATTCGTCGCCTTCCTGGCGGTCAGCATGCCCGTCGCGGTGACGCTCGGGCTGTCCTCGGTCATTGCCCTGCAAACCCAGGACATCCCGCTGCTGATCCTCGCCCAGAGCGCATTCGAGGCCCTGGACTCGTTCAGCCTGATGGCCATCCCCTTCTTCGTGCTGGCCGGCAACCTGATGCAGTCCGGCGGCATCGCCCAGCGGCTGGTCAACCTGGCCAACGCCATCGTCGGCTGGGTGCGGGGCGGCCTGGGTTCGGTCGTGGTGCTCAGCACGATGTTCTTCTCGACCATGTCGGGGTCCTCGTCCGCAACCACCGCGGCGATCGGCTCCACGCTGATCCCGGCCATGGAAAAGAAAGGCTATCCGCGCAATTTCGCGGCGGCGATCACCGCCTCGTCCGGTGAGCTGGGCGTAATCCTGCCGCCGTCCATCCCCATGATCGTCTATGCGCTGTCGGCCAACGTGTCCGTCGCCTCGCTGTTCCTGGCGGGCATTTTCCCGGGCATCATGATCGGGCTGTCGCTCATGGCCGTCGTCTGGGTGCGCGCCCGGCTGGTGGGCTTCGACGCCGTGCAGAAGATCACCTTCAGGGAATGGTTCCGCAACGTGGGCCGCGCCTCTGTCGAGGCGTCGCTGGCGGTCATGATGCCGGTCATCATCCTGGGCGGCATCTACGGCGGCCTGTTCACGACGACCGAAGCCGCCGTCGTGGCCGCGCTGTATGCGCTGTTCATCGGCCTGTTCGTCTACCGCGAGCTGAAATGGAGCCAATTGCTGGACGTGTTCGGTCGCTCGGCGGTGACCTCGGCGATCATCCTGATGATCGTGGCCTTCGCGGCGATCTTTGCCTACATCCTGACCATGAACCAGGTGCCGCACAAGCTCGGCCACTACCTGACCAGCGCGTCGGACAGCCCCATCTTTTTCCTGCTGCTGGTCAACCTGTCCCTGTTCGTCGTCGGCATGCTGATGGAAACCCTGGCGGCGATCATCATCCTTGCACCGATCCTGGCACCCGCGGCGATCCAGTTCGGCATCGATCCGATCCACTTCGGCGCGATCATGATCGTCAACCTGGCGGTCGGCATGGTGACGCCCCCGGTCGGCATCAATCTCTTTGTCGTCTGCCAGGTAGCCAACGTGCGCCTCGAGCAGTTGATGAGGCCGCTGCTGATGTTCCTGGGCGTCCTGGTGGTCAATATCCTGATCATCAGCTACGTGCCTGCCTTGACGACCTGGATGCACTGATGCGTGCCGCTACAGATCACCTCCTCCCTCAACCCCACTCGAGTACTACAACGGAGACTTTATCCATGCAACTCAAGACCATTGCACTGGCCACTTTCACCTCGCTTGCCGCCCTTTCGGCCTCCGGCGCCATGGCGGCGGTCACGCTGAACCTGGGCCACACGCTGGCGCCTGACAGCCACTACCAGGCCACCAGCGAGCGCATGGCCGAACTCGCCAAGCAGAAATCCAACGGCGAGATCACGATCAATGTGTTCCCCCAGTCCCAACTGGGCGGTGAGGTCAAGATGATCCAGGCGGCCCGCTCCGGCGTCCAGGACATGCTCATCACGGCACAGGCCCCGCTCACCAACACCATCAAGGAATACAGCCTGTTCGATATTCCCTACCTGTTCGACAGCTTCGAGCAAGGCAACAAGGTGATGTCGGGCCCAGTCGGCCAGACCTTCCTCGACATGCTGCCGCAGTACAAGCTCGTGGGCCTGGGCTTCCTGTCGCTGATGGAGCGCAACGTGTTCGCGGCCAACGCCATCAATAGCAAGGCCGACATGGAAGGCAAGAAGCTGCGCGTCATGCAGTCGCCCGGCTACGTCGAGACCTACCGGGCCCTGGGTTCCCTGCCCACGCCCATGGCCTACGGGGACGTGTACCTGTCGCTGCAACAAGGCGTGGTCGACGGCGGCGACACCTCGCCCGACCAGTTCGTCATGGACAAGTTCATCGAGGTGTCGAAATACTACAACCTGACCAAGGTGCACTACCTGCCCGCCCTGCTGATCATCTCCAAGGCAAAGTGGGATAAGCTCTCTCCTGAGCACCAGAAGATCATCCAGGAATCCGCGACGGAGGCGCTCGCCCACGGCCGCGACTACTACAAGAAGTCCTACGCGGATTCCATCGAGCAGATGAAGGCCGCCGGCGTGACCGTCGTCGAAACCGACCTGAGCACGCTCAAGGAGGCCAGCAAGCCCGTCATCGGCGCCTTGCTCAAGGACATCCCGAACGGCCAGGCTCTGTACGACGAAGTTCAGAAAGCGAAGGAGCAGTAAACATGGCGAAGCGCCCCCACATGGATTGCTATGCAATCGGCGACACGGCGGATTTTGCCAAGACAGTGTCCGAATATGATGTCTACGGCTTTGCCGGAATCGTCGGGGATTTCTACGGCGTGCACCTCAATGAGGTGCAGGCCAAGCAGACGCAGTTCGGTCGGCGCATCGCCCAAGGCGCCCTGTCCGTGGGGTTCATCTCCACGGTCATGGGCTACATGGCGGCCAAGGCGCCCGATCCCGGCGGGGTTTCGTATCGGTACGACGTGACCTTCAAGGCGCCGGTCTACATCGGCGACACCGTGACCGCAAAGCTCACCCTGATCGAAAAGGACGAAGACCGCAATACCTGCATCTTCGAGGCCACTGTCACCAACCAGGATGGAACGGTGGTGACCCAGGGCAGGACTTACCTCAAGGTGCTCTGACCGCCATGTCAAGCTCGACAACCGCCCCTGTGCTCATCAACCAGCGCGGGGCGGTTCGCGTCATTACGCTGAACCGCCCCGAAAAGCTCAACGCCTTTTCGAACGAGCTGCTGGATCAATTGGAAATTGCCGTATCCGAAGCCTGTGAGGACGACGCCACCAAGGCCATCGTCCTTGCCGGTGCGGGCGGCAAGGCGTTCTCTGCCGGCAACGATATTTCACGCCTTGCCGGCCTGGACGCCATGCAAGCCCACGCAGACATGGCCCGTGGCCAGCGTCTGATGCTGCGCCTGCACGAAGCCCCCAAACCCACCATCGCGATGGTGGGCGGCTACGCCTTGGGCGGCGGCTTCGAGCTGGCCCTGGCATGCAACTTTATCGTCGCCTCCAGCAAGGCCGTCTTCGGCTTCCCCGAAATCCGGCTGGACACCCTGCCCGGCTGGGGCGGCACACAACTGGCCGTCGCCAAATTGGGCATGGCCCACGCCATGGAAATGGTGCTGTCGGGCCAGTTATACCCTATGGCCCAGTGCGAAGCCTGGGGACTGGTCAGTCGCGTCTGCGCGCCCGATGCGCTCGAGGACGAGACACTGGCCTTCGCCTCATTGTTCACCAACGGCCACCCCTTTGCCGTGCGCATGGCCAAACAGGCCGTGCTACGCGCCGGCGAACTGCCCCTGGCAGCCGGCATGGATTTCGAGGCCGCATGCTACACGGCGAACTTCGGAACACCACATGCATTGGCCGGCCTGGAGGCTTTCCTGCAGCAAGGCCGCAAGAAAACGAAGTAAAACGACTACCGAGAGAAACCATGATGACCGACGATAACCATTTGGATTCCGAGCGCGAACTCATTCGCGACACCGTCAGGCGTTTTGCGGAACGCGAAATTGCCCCACAATCCGAAACCCTCTGGGAAGACCAGGCATTTCCGTACGAGATCTGGAAAATGGCCGGTGAACTGGGCTTCACGGGGCTGCCATACCCCAAGGAGTACGGCGGCGGTGACGGCGACTGGGTCTCTTTTACGATCGTCCTGGAAGAGCTCGCACGCGTGGACTGCGCGGTCGCCAACTCATTGATGGCGAACTCCACGGTTGCCAGCTTGCTCAGCAATTACGGCACCGATGCACAAAAGCAGCAATACCTGGCCCCGATCCTGGATGGCCGCAAGGTGGGCGCTATCGGCTTGTCCGAACCGGATGCAGGGTCCGATGCCGCCAATATCTCGACCCGCGCCCGACGCGAGGGCAATGAGTGGGTCATCGACGGCGCCAAGACCTTCATCAGCAACAGCGGCACCGAGGTCACCGGCCCTGTCGTGATCGCGGCCGTCACCGGCGCACGCGACAACGGCCGCAAAGAGATCTCGAACTTCATCGTGCCCAACGGCACGCCGGGTTTCGAGTATGGCCGCAAGCTGCGCAAGATCGGCTGGCGGGCCTCCAGCACATTCGAGCTCGTCTTTCGCAATTGCCGGATTCCGGCCGATAATCTATTGGGTGAACAAGGCGCAGGCTTGCGCCAGACATTGGCCCAGATCAGCACCGGCCGCATCCTGATCGGCGCGCTGGCCCTGGGTCTGCTGCAAGGATCGCTGGACCGCTCGCTGTCCTACATGAAGACGCGCCGGGCGTTCGGACGCCCCATCGCTGATTTCCAATCCCTGCAGTTCAAGGTGGCCGACATGGCAGTTCACGCTCATGCCGCGCGCCTGATGCTGTACGACGCTGCGGCCCGCAGGGATCAAGGTCGGCCGTTTGCCCAACAAGCCTCGATGGCAAAGCTCTTTGCCACCGAGAAGGCCATGGAGGCCACCCACCAGGCCATACAGATTCACGGCGGCTATGGCATCATCACTGAATACCCGGTCGCGAGGGCCTTTGGCGATGCCAAGGTGCTAGAGATCGTCGAGGGGACCTCCGAGATCCAGCGCATGATCATCTCGCGCGAACTTCTTTCCCAAATGGATACCTGAAGGCCATGATAGAAGGCATCAAAGTTCTCAGTTTCACGCACTTCCTGCAAGGGCCGTCGGCCGTCCAGATGCTGGCCGACATTGGTGCGGACGTCATCAAGATCGAACCCGCCCAAGGCGCCTGGGAGCGTCAGTGGGCGGGATTTGACGCCTTCGTCGAAGGCGTCAGCGTCTTTTTCATGCTGGCCAACCGCAACCAGCGCAGCATCACCCTCGACCTGCGCAACCCGAAAGGCCTCGAAATCGCCCAGCGCCTGGCCGCCGAGGCCGATGTGCTGGTCGAAAACTACCGGCCGGGCGTCATGGACAAGCTCGGACTCGGCTACGAGGCGCTCAAGGCCATCAACCCGCGTCTCGTCTATTGCTCGTGCACGGGCTATGGATCCTCGGGCCCCTATCTGAAACGCGCGGGCCAGGACCTGCTGCTGCAGGCCATGAGCGGCCTGACGATGCTCTCGGGCGACGGCGAGGCCGGCCCGGTGCCCGTCGGCTCGGCCATCGTGGACCAGCACGCCGCCAGCCTGGCCGCCTTCGGCATACTCGCCGCGCTGCATCAGCGCGAACGCACCGGCCAGGGCACCCGCGTCGAGAGCAATCTGTTGAACGCCGCCCTGGACCTGCAGATCGAACCGTTCTGCTATTACATGAACAAGGGGCCGCTGTGGAAGCGCAGCAGCCCGGCGATGGGCAGCCGCTTTCACGGCGCGCCGTACGGCACCTACCGCACGGCCGACCATTGGATCGCGATCTCGATCTCGCCGCTGGAGACCCTGGCGGTTGCGCTCGAGCGGCCGGAACTCGCGGACTTCGGCCCGCGGGGCGCGATGGAACAGCGCGACGAGGTGCACGCCATCGTCTGCGACGCCCTGCGCCAGCGCAGCACCGAGCACTGGATGGAGACGTTCGAGACCCACGGCATCTGGTATGCGCCCGTCAACGAGTACGAGCAAGTCGAGGTGGATCCCCAGGTGCAGCATAATGAGGTCATCCTGCCGATCGACTATCCGGGGGCGGGCACTATCCGTGTCCTGGCCCATCCGGTACGGTACGATGGCAAGGCGCCGCCCCTGCGCCGCACGCCTCCGCAACTGGGCGAGCACACGCACGAAGTCCTGGCCGAGGCCGGCTACAGCGACGAGGACATCCAGGCCCTGGCCGCAGAGGGCGCCACCCAACTGCGCACAACCCCCGAAAAATAGGTATCGGAGCAATCATGACGACCAGCACGCAACACGCAGGCCAGCAGGCCGCCATGCTCGGATTCGACGACATCGAGATCGGCCGCCAGTACACACTGAGCCGAACCGTCACCGCGGTCGACGTCGGCGTATTCGAGGCCTTGTCGGGCGACAACAACCCGCTGCACATGGACGAGGACTTCGCCTCGCGGACCGTATTCGGCCACCGCGTCGTCCATGGCTTGTTCACCGGCGCACTGATCTCGACGGCGCACACGCGCCTGACGGGGGCAGGTTTTGTGTACGTCGGACAGGATCTGCGCTTCAGCGGTCCCGTCCACATCGGGGACACCTTGACGATCGAACTGAAAGTCGTCGACAAGAAGCCCGCCAAGCGCATCATCGTCATCCACACCACCGTACACAAGCAGGATGGCAAGTGCGTGCTGACGGGCCAATCGGCCCTCAAGGAACTGGAGTTCAAGACATGAATCCTCTGCCAGGAAAAAACACCGCGGATCGGAATGGCCCCGACGCGGACGCCCGGATCAGTCTGCCCCTGGAGACGCTGCGCCAGATGGGGGTCGAGGCGCTGCTCGCCCATGGCCTCTCGCCCGAGCACACCGAAACCGTGATCGAGGCCATGGCCCTGGCCCAACGCGACGAATGCCATTCCCACGGCTTTCATCAACTGCCCGGGGCCGTCCAGCTGATCCGCCGCGGCCCGCTCGTGCGCGACGCCGTCCCGGTGGTCGATGACCGGACGGCGTCCCTGCTGCATCTGGATGCCCGCTTGGGCTATTCCCTGCTCAGCTTCGAGACCGGCCTGCCCTTGCTGGTCGAGAAAGCCCGCAAGACCGGCGTTGCAGTCATGGTCATCAAGAACTGCTATCACTTCTCGGCCCTCTGGCCCGAGGTCGAGGCCCTGACCGAGCGCGGCCTGATCGGGCTGGTCATGACGCAGGGTGTCAATTGCGTGGCGCCCGAGGGCGGCCACAAGCCGACCTTCGGCACCAACCCCATTGCCTTTGGCTGGCCGCGCCCTCAGGGCATGCCCTACGTCTTTGACTTCGCCACCAGCATGATCGCGCGCAGCGACATCCAGATGCACGCGCTTGCCGGCCAGGACATCCCGCTGGGATGGGCGGTGGACAGCGACGGCCAACCCACCACCGATCCGACGGCCGCCCTGAAAGGGGCGCTGCGCACGTTTGGCGGACACAAGGGTTCCGCCCTGTCGACCATGGTCGAACTCCTCACCGGCCCCCTGCTGGGCGACCTGCTGAGCGCCGAATCGATCAAGCTCGACGAAGGCGCTGGACTGACGCCCCTGCACGGCGAATTCATACTGGCGCTGGACCCGGACGTGTTCCTGGGCGCCGAGCGCAGCCAGCATTTCGACCGCGCCGAGCAGCTCCTCGAATCAATCACCGCCCAAGGCGCACGACTGCCCTCGCAGCGGCGCTATGAGGCCCGTCAGCGCACGCTCGCGACCGGCGAGGTCAGCATTCCGCGGCACCTGTACGAGCGCATCCGGTCGCTGACCACGACTGCGGGCTGACGCCAACGACACGCTGCCAGGCATGGCGCCTGCGGCTCGGCCCCAAAGAAAACGACCCAGGCTCGGAAACGGCCTGGGTCGCTGTCTATCGGGCTGGGGTCTCAGGCCGACGCCGCGGGCGTGACCGGCGAGGAGGCCGGTAGGAAGCGGCCCGGCATCACCGCCCGGCAGAGGGCTTCCACGAAGAAGTAATCCCCGAACATGGTCGCGCTGACCACGCCTTGCTTGTGCGGCCGGGAATAGCAGCTGTTGCGCAGCAGCCCCCGATGGGTGGGTTCATCCGCGAACTCCTCGCGGCACAGGCCGGCCAGCATGTCCAGGCCGCGTGCGCGCCAGGCCGCCCGCGCCGCCCGATCGGGATGGATGGTCCCCAGCTCGATCAGGGCCGAGGCGACGATTGCCGTGGTGGCCGTATCCTTGATCTCGGCATCCGCCCCCTCGGCATCGAAATCCCAGGGCGGCACCAGGCGGTCGCCCAGACGCTCGAGGTAGTAGTTGGCGGTCTTTTCCGCCAGATCCAGGTAGCGTGCCTTGCGGGTCTCGCGCAGGGACTCGACATAGCCGTAGATGGCCCAGCCCTGCCCGCGCGCCCAATCGGATTCATCCCCCGCCCCCTGGAACGTGAAGCCGCGCGTGCGCTGGCCGGTGGCCTCGTCGTATTCGACCGCGTGGTAGGTCGACCAGTTGGGACGCAGAAAGCCCTTGGCCGTCATGGCCGCGTGCGCATCGGCCGCCATGCGATAGCTGCCGTCGCCGCTATAGTGTGCCGCCCAATACAAGAGAGGCAAATTGGCCATGGTGTCGATCGCCGAGCTGCGACGCCCGCGCGGATCATCCATCGGCCCCCACGAGGCCAGGTAGGCGCCCCCCGGCGTGGTGACCAGGCGCGCGCGCAGCCGGTCGGCGGCCCGCAGCGCGATTTGCGCATACCAATCATCGCCGGTGATGTGAAAGCCCGGCACCGCGCTGCTTTCGAAGATGAAGCCGATGTCATGCGTGTTGCCGTCGTCGGCGCGCTGCGCCACCAGGCGCATGCGTTCGCGCGCCCAGGTCATGTAGCGCGGGTCGCCCGTATGCAGATGGGACGCCAGCAGCAGGCCCACCCAGAAACCGCAGAACCAGTTGCCGTGGCTCCATGCCTCGCCGGTGTAGCCGGCCGACACAGAGGCCGGCAGCAGGTCCCAGGACCCGTCGGGCAAGGTCACGTAGGGGAACTCCACGCCCAGGCGGGGCTCGTCTTCGGCGACTTTCTGCGCCACACGATCGAGCGTCCGGTCGAACAGCTCGCGCATGTCGTTCGGCAAGGCCTGTCCGGCGGCCGCAGCCTCTTGATTCATATGTTCAGCTCCCTTGAACTTGTCGATGAATAGCGGGTTGCCCCATTGCGAAATCCTTGGACTTTGCAGCGAAGTGTATATAGACTGCCGAAGTGGAACAATAGATTGTTCTAATTTCCGATATATTGGACGACGATGGATGAGATGACCGTACCCAAATCCGCCGCCCCCGCCGTGGACCGGGCCGATGCGATCCTGCGCCTGCTGGCCTCCCGCAACGAGCCGGTACGTCCCACTGAACTGGCGCAGCACACGGGACTCGCCAAAAGCACGCTCTATCTGCTGCTCGATTCGCTGGAGCAGCGCCGCTGGATCGAGAAACAAGGCAGCGGCTACGTGGTCGGCATCGGCCTCTACGTGCTCGGCTGCTCGTACATTCACCACGACGGCCTGCAGAACACCTTCCGTGCCGTGGCCACCGCCTTCGTCGAGCAGCACAACGAGGTCGTCCAGCTTGCCGTCCTGCAGGGCGGCGAGGTCGTCTATCTGGCCCGCGAGGACGCCCATCGCCCTGTCCGGCTGGTCTCCGACCTCGGATCCCGGCTGCCCGTCCATACCTGCGCCCTGGGCAAATCGCTGCTGGCGCAGCTGCCCGACGAGGAAATCCTGCGGCTGCTGCCGGCCCGGCTGCCGGCCGTCACCGAACGCACGATCACCCGACGCGAGATCCTCCTGCGCGAACTGGCCGAGGTGCGCCAGACCGGCCTGGCCCGCGACCTCGAGGAAGTCGCCGCCGGCCTCATCTGCTTTGCGGCCTACGCCGGCGAAACACCGCTGGGACGGCGGATCGCCGTCAGCACGTCGATACCCACCGACCGGCTGGACAAGAAACGGGAAAAATCCATCGCCCAGGGCATCGTTCAGGTGGCCCAGCAGATTCGCTCGCGCATGGGGACGCGGGGGTAAGACCGGCCAAAGCCCGGGACGTTCAGGCCTCGATCTCGCACAGCCCGGAGAGATCCGCGCGACAGCGCGCCGACCCATCGCGCAAACTGGTCGGGCTGGATCTTCACCGCCGAATGCAGGGATCCGACCGCCACGACAGCCATTCTCTCACCCTGAATGAAAGCGTCCTGGCCATCCGGCCGGGCGGCACGCCATGGACCTCGGATGCCAAGACGCGGTATCGCGTTCTCTTTCGACCGTCTCTGGGTTGGCCGCATGCAAGGCGAGACATCGCCTGTAGGCTCGAGGTGCGTGGGGCACCTTCCAGACGGCTGATAGAGGATTGGAAATGGCCGCCATACACCGCCGAGCGCTGGAAGCAATCCTTTGTTGACACACATCGATTTCGCTGAGTATTATGCGAAAAAATATAAATGGTACGACATTCTAAATAATAGAACACCCAACTGCCTCACCGGAATCCATGAACCGCTGGCCCCCTATCGGGCCAGCCATCAAAAAACAGAACGGAGACAAAGATGCACAATTCAATAAAAAATCATAGCCGCAGAACCCTTCTGCAGGCCACGGCTCGCCTCGCCGGCGCGGCTACTCTCGCCGGCATCTATCCGCCGGCGCTACTGGCCCAAAGCGGGAAACCCATTCATATCGGTTGTACGCACGACCTGACCGGCACGCTCTCCATGGACGGCACCTGGAACGACGTCGCCGTCAAGGCCGCTGTCAAGTGGGTCAATACCCACGGGGGCATCGGCGGCCGCCTCATCGAGCTCCACACCGAAGACACCGAGACCAATACACAGACCGCGCTGCGCAAGTTCCGCAGCCTCGTCCTGGACCGAGGGGTGGACTTTGTGGTCGGCGCCACCCATTCCGGGCACAACATCGCATCCGCCCCTGTCGCCAAGGAGCTGAAGACCCCCTATTTCGCGTCCGGCACCGCACTGGAGACGACGACCGACAAGGGCAACCGGTGGATATTCCGCGGCGTCAACAATATCCGGCAGCAGATGAAGGCGATGGCGCTCGTCGCCTTGAAGGAACTGAAGCCGCGCTACTATTTCGTCGGCGCGGACTATGCCTGGGGCCGCTCGCTCGTCAAAGAGACGAAAACCTATGTGTCCGCAGAAGGCGGGCAGATCATCGGCGAAACCTTCATCCCGCTCGGCACCGCGGATTTCGCGCCCTACCTGAACAACATCGACCCCCGGAGCTTCGACACGCTGGTGGTCGGCATGACGGGCGGCGATGCGGTCCGTTTTCTGCGCCAGGCCTATAGCATGGGGCTCTTGAACAATATCACCGTGGTAGGCAATATCGCCGTGACCAGCGGCTCCAGCGTACCCGATCTGGGCCCGGGCGCGAAAGGCAGCTGGTACACGACGATGTACCCACGGCGGTCCGCGGACGTGCCCGATGCGCTGAAGGAATTCGACGAGGCGTACCGGTCAGCGATCGGCGTCGACGGCGAAGGCGTCGAGAAGGCCACCGGCCGGGTCGCCAACCTGCCCTACAGTTTCGTCGCATGGCAGGCGATCTTTCAGATCAAACAGGCGATCGAGCAATCCGGCTGGGGATCGCGGGCGGACCATCCCAAGTTCATCGAGGCCATGGAGGGCCTCGTCGGCAAAGGCAGCATCGGCTATCCTCAAGGCGATTTCAGATTCCGGCCCGAAGATCATCAGATCGTGCACAGGCAATACATCGAGACCATACGCGACGACCGTCTGCAGGTGGTCACATATGTCGAGCCCGACCAGCTCGGCTATCCGCCCGAGGTCGACTATCGCACCGAGGCGCTCTGATCCGCTGCAGATCTCGCATCCGAACAATTCTCCCGCAGGGAATCGAGCATGGGCTTAGAAGCACTCGCCTTCCAAATACTGAATGCCGTGGTATGGGCATGGGTCCTCGCACTTCTGGCGCTGGGCCTGACCTTGATTTTCGGCTACCTCGACATCATCAACGTCGCCCACGGAACGCTGTATGCAATCGGCGCGGCGATCTCATGGTGGCTGGTGCAGGCAACGCAATCCCCGCAAGGGGGTTTCCTGCTGGCGCTATTGGTGGCGCCCCTGGCCGTGGCCCTGATCGGCCTGGCGGCCTACCACCTCACCATCCGACCGATCATGGCGCGACCGCCGATCTACAGCCTGGTCACGACATTCGGCCTGATGTTCATCCTGCAGCATGCCCTGTTCCTGATCATCGGCGGCGCGCCCCGGTCCGCCGAAATGCCGATCAGCACGCTCATCCCCATCCTCGGGCGGACCTACCCGCTATACCGGTTCGTCATGGCCGGCGTCGCGGCGGCGATCATCCTGGCGCTCTGGGTCTTCCTGCACCGCTCGACCTACGGCACCTGGATCCAGGCGGTCCAGCAGAATCGAAGCGTCGCCACGGCGATGGGGATTCCCGCCCGGCAAGTGGTGGCCGTGGTGTTCTGCCTGGGCTCGGCGCTCGCGGGAATCGCGGGCGTTCTCGCCGCCCCGGTGCTGCAGGTGCGATACGACATGGGGATCGACATCATCATGGACGCGTTCATCGTCGTCATCGCCGCTGGTTTCGGCAACCTCTTCGGCACGGTCATCGTCGCCATGGTGTACCAGATCATTCAGGCTGTCCTGGCCATGATGATCACCCCCTTGCAGGCCAAAGTGCTGGCGCTGCTGGCGGTCCTGGTCTGGGTCCTCATGCGCCGCAAAGGCCTGCTCGAACGGGAGCGGCTGGCATGACGCGCGCGCATAAACTGACCCTCCTCGGGGGACTCGTCCTGGTCCTGCTGCTGCCACACGTCGCGGGTGCATTCGCGCGGGCGCTGACGGTAGAGCTGCTGATCTACTCCATGTTCGCGCTCTCTATCGGGATCCTCTACGGACACACTGGCATGATGAGCTTCGGACATGCGGGGTTCTTCGGCGTCGGGGCCTACGCGGCGGCGCTGATGATCACCAAGCTCGACGCAGGCCTCGCCACCGCCTTGCTGGCCGCGGTGGGCAGCACGGCGATCCTGGCGATCCTGGTCGCGGCCGTGGCCGTCCAATTGAAAGGACATTACTTTGCCCTGATCACCCTGATCGTGGGCCTCGTCCTGTACTACCTCGGCACCGGCTGGCGCAGCCTGACCAATGCCGAGGACGGCATCAGCTTTGCACGACCCGAGCTCTTCGGGACCTACGCGCTCGGCGACCCGATGGTGTCCTATTACTTCTTCTCCATTCTGGCCATCCTCGTCATTTTTTTCGTGTGGTTCCTGCTGACCTCGCCGCTGGGCCGGCTGTTTCGAGGCCTGCGCGAGAACGACGACCGCGCCCGCTATCTGGGCTATCCCGTCGCACGCCTGAAGATGCTGTCGTTCACGATATCCGGGATGCTCGCCGGGCTTTCGGGGGGCATGTACGCCCTGTTCTCGGGCTATGTCAGTTCAGAGTTCCTGAGTTGGATCCTGTCCGGCGAGGCCGTGATGTGGGCCATGGTGGGCGGCGCCGGCTCGCTCATCGGGCCCATCCTGGGTGCGTCGCTGCTGATCTGGGGGCGCGAAGTACTCAGCAGCTACCTGATCGACATCTACCCCATTCTGGTGGGCTCGATCATGATCGTCTCGGTCATCTTCCTGCGCGGCGGCCTGGCCGGCGCGTTCCAGCAGATCCGGGATGCCTGCGCGGCCCGCCGCGCCCCGGCCCCGGACGCCGCGGCCAACGGAGAACCGACATGATCCTGGAGACCCGTGGCCTGACCCGGACCTTCTCGGGCCTGAAAGCCGTCTCGTCGCTGGATTTCAGTGTTCCCGCGGGCAGCGTGCGCGCGATCATCGGCCCCAACGGCGCGGGCAAGACCACGCTGTTCAATGTGATCACCGGCACCTTGCCCTCCTCCGGCGGCGAGATCCTCTTCGAGGGCCGCAGCATCGCCGGCAAGAGCCCCGAGCAGATCGCCCGCCTGGGGATCTCCAGGACCTTCCAGTTGACCAGCGCCTTTCCCGAGCTCACCGCGCTCGAGAACATCTGGCTGGGCGTCAATGCCCGGCACGGTTCCCTCAGCCCGTTCACTCCCCAACGCAAGATCCGCGATCTCGAAGCGCGCGCGCACGCCATCCTCGAGAGCATCGGCCTGGGCGAGCGCGGCCACATTCCGGCCGGCGAGCTTTCCTACGGACAGCAGCGGATGCTCGACATCGGCACGGCCCTGAGCACCGATCCACGCCTGCTGATGCTCGACGAACCGACCGCCGGCCTGGGCGTCAAGGAAACCGCGTCGATGGCGGCCCTCATCAAGCGCCTCGCCCAACGGATGACCATCATCGTGATCGAACACGATATCGAGGTCGTGCTCGAGATCGCCGACGCCATCACCGTACTCTACAACGGCGAACTGCTGCTGGAGGGCGCGCCCGAGGACATCATGTCGAACGAAACCGTCCAGCGCATCTATCTGGGCCATCAAGTGCACGTCAAGGGCGGCATCAAAGGGGAACCACATGCTGACGCTTGAAGACGTCCATACGCACTACGGCCGCAGCCACGTCCTCAAGGGCCTTTCGATCCAGGTGGGCAAGGGGGATTTCGTGGCCCTGCTGGGAAGGAACAGTGTCGGCAAGAGCACCGTGCTGAAAACAGTCCTCGGCCTGACGCCGGCCACTTCCGGCTGCATCCGCTTCCAGGATCACGAACTAACGCGCATGCCGCCCCATCGGATTCCGTGCCTGGGGATCGGCTATGTGCCGCAGCACAACAATGTCTTCGGCGCCCTGAGCGTCCTGGACAACCTCAAGATCGGCATGGTCAAGACGGGGCGCCGGGACATCGACCTGTCCCCCATATTCGAGCTGTTCCCAAAACTGGAATCCAGGCTTCAGCAGTCCGCGGGCTCGCTGAGCGGGGGCGAGCGCCAGATGGTCGCCATCGGCCGCGCGCTGGTCGGAGACCCGGAGCTCATGCTGTTTGACGAACCGACGGCGGCGCTGTCGCCCGCGCTCGCGCACGAGGTCGGCGAAATCATCCAGCGCATCGCCGACCGCGGCGTGGGCGTCCTGCTGGTCGAGCAGAATGTCCGCATCGCGCTCGACCATTGCCAGCGCTTCTATATCCTCGAGCGCGGCACCACCCGCTACGAAGGGGCCATCGGCTCGATCGACGATGCCACCCTGTTCCGATACCTGGGACTCTGACGGAGCACGCCATGAATCCACCGGATGGATCCCCGAAGCCGGTCGCCGAAGGCGCGCCGCCCACGCAATTGCTCGACGACATGGTCCGCGCCTTCCAATGGGGCGGACTGGGCGCCGGGGCTGATACGCACCCGCGCATCGGCATCATCAGCTCTTATGCGGGCACCGCCGTCTGTTTCCCGCACGTGCCCGAAATTGCCCGGATCGTGGCGGACGAGGTCTCGGACCACGGCGGCCTCGGGCTGATCATTCCCACGAGCGCCCCGTGCGACTCCCTGTACTTCGCCAACCGGCAGGCGGGGCGGCTCGCCACGTCCCTCGACCGGATGGTGGCCGACATCGAGGATGCCACCCGCGGGGTCGGCGTCGATGCCCTGGTCTTCCTGCCTTCCTGCGACACCACGGTGCCGGCCCACCTGATCACCGCGGCCCGCCTGAACCTTCCGACCGTGTTCCTGCCTTGCGGCTACCAGCTGCCCGGGACACATGGGGGCCGCCGCATCGACCTGATCGACGTGTACGAGGGGGTGGGCGCGGCCATGGTCGGCCGCATGCCGCGAAACACACTCGAAGCCATGGCGGGCGCCTGCGCGAGCGGCCCCGGCGTATGCCCGGGGCTGGGAACGGCCACGACCCTGCACATGGCGTGCGAGGCGCTCGGACTCACACCGCTGGGGCATTCGCCGATCGCCGGGGCGAGCCTGCGCCTGCGGGACCAGGCCAAGGCCGCCGCCCGCACCGTTCTCGACGTCAGCCGGCGTAACCTGAAGGCGCGGGACATTCTCTCGGCGCCCGCGATCACCGACGCCATACGGCTGGTGCTGGCGGTCGGAGGCGCCCCCAGCAGCCTGGGCTTTCTGCAGCGGCTGGCCGACGAGCTCCGGCTGTACGACACGGACGGCGCGGCGTTCGACGTGCGCCGCACTGCCGAGCGCCTCGCGGACTCCACGCGGCAGATCTGCTTCGTTGCACCTTGCGGGTCGGTGCCCGTCGACGACCTGGAGCGATCCGGAGGCGCCCGGCAGGTTCTCAAACGCCTCGAGCCAGGGCTGCACGCGGACCGGCCCACCGTATCGGCCGACACGCTGGGCGAGGCGCTGTCGGATGCGCCGGCCGCCGACGGCCCGGCCTTCGAGCCGCCCGGCGACGATCCGCGCGAGGCCGGGCTCATCATCCTGAGGGGCACCCTGGCGCCGGGCGGCGGCATCGTGAGGCCGGCGGGAACCGGTACGCGGCTCAGACGATTCAAAGGCTCGGCCATCGTCCTCGACAATTCCGCGCAAGCCTACGACGCGCTGGCCCGCAAGGCCATTCCTCATGGGTCCGTACTGGTCATCCGCGGCGCGGGCCTGGACGATTTCGGCTGTGCGCTGCACGGCGCGGGCTTGAGCGACTCTGTGGCGCTCGTCTCGGACGGAGGGCACTCGGGGCTGTCCCGCAGCCTCGCCGTGAGCTTCATCCGCCCCTCGGCCGCAGAGGGCGGCCCCATCGGCAGGGTCGCGGACGGCGACGAAATCGGCATCGACCTCGATGCGCGGAGCGTGACATGGAACTGAATCTGAAAGGCAAGACCGTCCTCATCACCGGCGGCTCCCGCGGCATCGGCTACGCCATCGCGGACTCGATGGCCGGCGAGGGCTGCCGCCTGCGGATCGTCGGGCGAAACCCGGAAACACTGGAAGCGGCGCGCGCCGCCCTCGCGGGAAAAGGCGCCGAGGTCGCCACGCATTGCTGCGACCTGGCCGACCCCGAGGCCACCGCCGCGTTCCTGGAACGGCTCGACCCGGACATTGACATCCTCGTCAACAACGCCGGCGCCATACCCAGGGGGCGCCTGACCGAACTGGGCGAAGCCCCATGGCGCGCGAGCTGGGAACTCAAGGTATTCAGCTACATCAACCTGTGCCGCACCGTCTACGCCCACATGTGCGCGCGCAAGCGCGGCGTGATCATCAACATCATCGGCGCCGGCGGAGAGCGCCCAACGGCCGCCTATATCGCAGGGTCCACGGCCAACGCCGCCCTGATGGCGTTCACTCAGGCCCTGGGCGGCGAGAGCGTGGACCAGGGCGTGCGCGTGCTGGCGATCAATCCGGGATTGACGGAAACCGAGAGGATGCGGGCATTGCTGCAGGACGACGCGCAACGGCAATTGGGGACGATGGATCGCTGGCGCGAGCTGACGAATTCCCGCCCCTTCGGAAGGGCGGCCCGAGCCGAGGAAATCGCCGCCGTCGCGACCTTCATGGCGTCGGACCGGGCTTCTTATATCAGCGGCACCGTCATCACCGTGGACGGCGGCTCCACGACACGTCACGCGCCGATCTGAGGCACCGGCATGGGCGGCCCGCCTCAGGATTGGCCGACGGGATTGACCTCGATGAGATCCATGCCGGCATGAGGGGGCATGCGCAAGGCGTCCAGGATCGCCGCCGCGACATCTCGCGGATCGAGCGGCCGGAAGGAGCGGCTCTGGTAGGCTTCACTGACGCGCGGATGCTGCTCGCCGCGAAAGATCTCGGTGCTCACCTGCCCGGGCGCGACCTCGGTGACTTTGATGCCGTGCTCATGAAGCTCGAGGCGCAGGCCCTGGGAAATCGCCCGTACCGCATGCTTGGTGGCGGCATACCCCAGGGTGAAGGGATAGACCCTGGAGGCCAGGATCGAAGAGATATTGACGATGTGGCCGCGCTTTCGCCGGGCCATGCCGCGCGCCACCAGCTGCGTCAGGCTCAGCACCGCATGCACATTGGTACGCCACATGGTTTCCCAGTCCCGGGGGTCGGCCTCGAGGAACGGCGCGTGGGCGAGGCAGCCGGCGGCATTGACCAGGATATCGACCCCGTCGGCCCGGGCCGCCAGCGTCCGGCGGAATTGCTCGTCGTCGATATCGCCCGCGGCGGGGACGATCCGCCCGCGCGCGTCCGGGGCGAGATCATCGCCCAACGCCAGCAAGCGCGCTTCGCGGCGGCCGCTGGCATGGACCACGGCCCCCGCATTGGCCAATTGGCGCACGACCTCGCGGCCGATGCCGGAACTGGCGCCCGTCACCAGGGCGCTGCGCCCATCGAGGGCCTGAAAACCGCCCGCATCGCCCGGTGCCGCCATGAATGGACTCCCATTGTGTTCCGCACTGTTGTTCTTAATAATAGCACGTCGTTCCTAAAAACATAGAGGAGATATCATGCCGGTACGCATCGCGGACATCCGCGTGACGCAAACCACACGGCGCTTCCTGAAGCCGTTCCGCAATGCCAAGGTCCACATGGAGACGCTCGACTATCTGCGCGTGGACATGCGCGGCGACGACGGATCCCATGGCCATGCCGAAATGACGGCCATGCCCGGCTATTCGAGCGAGACCATCGCCTCGATGCGCACCGCCGTCGAAGCCCATTTCGCACCCGTCCTGCTGCGGATGGAAGTCCTGAAGGAAAACGACATCCTCCAGGCGCTGCGGCAGGCCCTGCCGGGAAATCCCTATGCGCATTCGCTCGTCGAGCTGGCGCTGCTGGACCTGCGCGCCAGGCTGCTGGGCGTGCCCGCCCACGCGCTGCTGGGCGGCGCCGTCCGGGACGAAGTCCCGCTCGGCGCCATCGTCACGCTGGACACCCCGGCAGCCATGGCCGAAGAAGCCCGCTATTGGCATGCGCTCGGCGCCCGGACCCTCCAGGTCAAGGTGGCCACCGACGCTCCCAGCAGCCTGGCGCGGGTCGACGCAATACGCCGGGCCGTCGGATCGGACACCGTGATCGCCATCGACGGCAACGGGTCTTTCTCGGTCGCCGCCGCCCTCCAGACCATGAAGGCGCTCGAACAGCACGACGTCGGATTCTTCGAGCAGCCGGTTCCGGCCTGGGACATCCAGGGCATGGCGACCTTGAGCCGGGCGGGCCTGATCCCCATCGTCGCCGACGAGAGCCTGTTCACCGCCCACGACGCCCTGCGCATCGTGCAGGAGCGGGCGGCCGACGGCTTCAACCTGAAACTGGCAAAGAGCGGAATCAGCGAGACCTTGCGCATCATGGCGATCGCCGACGCCGCCGGCATCCCCTACGGCCTGGGGGCCATGCTGGAAACACCGTTCGGCTCTCTGGCCGGCATCCATTTCGCGGCGGCCCTGCGCCAGCCGCTGTTCCCGGCTGAACTGGTCGGCCCCTGGAAGATGCAAGGCCCGCGCGTCCCGGACAGCCGGCTGTCGCAAGACGGCTTCGCCTGGAAGCTGCCCGCCGGCCCCGGATGGGGCGGCGTCCCGGACGATTGACCTGCGGATGAAGGGCGCGGCTCTTTCTACACGCCCATCATCACGCCGCCGTCGATGAGCAAGGAAGAGCCGGTCACCATCTGGGATTCGTCCGAACACAGATAAACCGCCATCCCGGCGATCTCATCCGGACGAATCATGCGTCCGACTGGCTGGTACTCGGAGAACCGGCGGAAGGTTTCCTCCTCTTTGCCCGCGTATGCGGTCTTCAGGTAGTTGTCCACCATGCTCGTATGGACGCGCGCGGGGCAGATGCAGTTGGCCCGGATATTCTGCTTGACGAAATCCAGCGCCACCGAGCGCGTCATCATCATCACGGCAGCCTTGGACGAGCTGTAGGCGAAGCGGTCGTGCATCGCGGTCAGCGACGCCAGGGACGCCATGTTCAGTATCACCCCGCCGCCCCTTTCGATCATGCCCGGCAGGAATGCCTGCGTGACGTTGAACACGCCCTCGACATTCACCCGATAGACCCGCCGCAGGTCCTCGAGGGGGGTCTGCAAGATCGTCCCGACGTGGATGACCCCCGCGTTGTTCACCAGGACGTCGACGTCGAAGCCCGCCGCCGCGCAGGCGGACAGCGCCTCCTGCACGCCGTCGGGCTCCGTCACGTCCATCTGGACGCCCAGGGCCCTGCCCTCGGCCACCGCCGCCGCGAGAGCCTCGGGCGGCCTGGCGGCGAGATCGGCAGCCACCACGCGAGCCCCCTGCGCCAGAAAACCCTCGGCAATCGCCAGGCCGATGCCCGACCCCGCACCCGTGACGAGGGCCGTTTTTCCCTGCATTCGCATGTTTTCCCTCCTGCTCGGGACCATGGGGCTCACGCAATCTCGCGGACGCGATTGCGCAGCCGCCCGAGCCCGGAAATCTCGAGGACGCATTCGTCGCCGTCCTTGAGATAGATCGGCGGCTGGCGGCTGAAGCCGACGCCAAACGGCGTTCCCGTGACGATGAGGTCGCCGGCCTCCAGCGTGATGGACTGGGAAATGAAGGACACCAGTTCCGCCACCGGGAAAATCATGTTTCCGGTATTGGAGGACTGCAGTTCCCGGCCGTTGAGCAGCAGGCGCAGATCCAGGGACTGTGGATCGGGGATCTCGTCCTTGGTCACCAGGTAAGGGCCCCAGGGGCAGAACGTGTCGATCGATTTCCCGTGATCCCATTGTTGCGCACCGCGAAACTGCAGGTCCCGGGCGGACACGTCATGGGCGATGCTATAGCCGGCGACGTAGTCCAGGGCCTGCGCCGCGTCGACCCTCGAGGCGCGCGCGCCCATGACCACGCCCAGTTCCACCTCGTAATCGACCTCGGCGCAAATCCGCCGATCAAAGACAATGTCGTCGTCAGGGCCGGCCACCGAGGTCGGGAACTTGGCAAACAACAGAGGGACCTCGGGCACCGGCAGCTTGGCCTCGCGGCAGTGGTCGATGTAGTTCAGGCCGATGCCCACGATCTTGCCCGGACGGGACACGGGCGCCCGCAGCCTGGCCTCGGCCAGGGGAACGGACACCACGCCCGGAGCCTGCGAAGCCGCGCGCGCGCGCTCGATCATGTCCGGCCCCGCGCGCAGGATGCCCAGCAGGTCGCCGTCGCCGCCCGGCAGGCCCGCGGCGGCCAGATCCACGATCCGCTCGCCCACCAGGACGCCGGGCCGCGTTTTTCCCTCATGTTCAAAAGTCACCAGTTTCATTGGTCGATCTCCTTTTTGTATTCTTGCTCGATTCACGCGCCCAGCGTGGCGCCGCCATCGACGACGAGGTCGTGCATGGTGATGTGCCCCGCTTGCTCGGACAACAGGAACAGCACGGCGTTGGCCACGTCCTCGACCTGGGCGTTCTTGCCCAGGGGCGTTCCCACCCGGAAACTTTCCAGGCTGCCCTTGAGCAACAACTCGCCGATCCCCATGGTCTGGACCATGTTGCGGATCATGTCGGTTTCGGTGGCGCCCGGATCGATGCTGTTGCAGCGTATGCCGTGCGCGGCCAGTTCCAGCCCGAAACTGCGCATCAGGTGGCTCACCGCCGCCTTGGAGGCGCAATAGGCGCCTTGCTTGACCCGGGGCACGCGCGCGGCATTCGAGGACACCGTGACGACCGCCCCGCGCCGCGCCGGAATCATGCGGCGCGCCACCGCCCGGGTCACCAGGAACGTGCCCGTCACATTCACCGAGAACGTTGCGGCGAAATCCTCCTCGGAGAGCTCGGCCAGCAGGCCGAGCCGCTGGATTCCCGCGCAGTTGACCAGCATGTCGATGCGCCCGTCCTCGCCCGCAAAGGCCTGGACGGCCGCCTCGACCTCATCCCCGCGGGTGGTGTCCAGCGCGCGGCAAAAGGCCCCTCCCTGGACCGCCTCGGCCGCCTGCGCCAAAGCGTCCTGGTCGCGATCGAAGAGGGCGACGCGGGCGCCCGCGCCGCCCAGGGCCTGCGCCACCGCCAGGCCGATGCCCCGGGCTGCGCCCGTGACCACCGCCTTGGCACCGGAGAATCCGCTCAATTCCATTCCTGCCTCCTGGGAGTCCATGTCCCGCTGATTGCCGCCTCGACACACTGCCGTGTCGTGCCATAGCATGTTTCAACCTCGCGCGTCCCCGGCGCCGACAGCGCCGCCTTCAGGGAATTGGTCGCCAGGACCGCCCGATGCGCGAATTTTCCGGCGCCCAGATCGCAGCCAAAGCACATGCGATCCGCCGTCACCCGGACGCCCGACGCCTCCAGCGTCCGCAACAGGCCGCCGCGGGCGGCCACCTCGTAATTGCTGCAATTGGTCGTGAGCGTGAACTCGACCCCCGGCTTCACGCGACGCCCCGCGAGCAGATCCGCAACCTCGTGGATGTCCTGAATCGTGGCATGCGGCGCGCCGATCGTGACCAGGTCCACCGCGCGCTCCTCGCCGCGCTCGTGGCGCGCCAACTCGGCCGCCAGATCCGCGGGGCCGATCTTCTCGGGACGGACCGAGGCATCGGGCAGCGCGTCCCTCAGCGTCGGCGCCTCGGGCGTCACGCCGGGGATGTGGAATATCGGCAGGTTCCCGGAAATCGCGAAAGCGGCGGCAAAGCCGAACAGGTGCTCGGAACAGGCGTCGTCCAGGCCCGTCACAACGGGGATGCGGTCGCCGGCGCGGCGCGCGAGCACCGCGCCCAGCAAGCCATAGTCCGGCGCCTCCCGCACGCGGGCGTCGACCTCGAACCAGGCCCCCGCCAGGCGCTGCGCCGGATCATGCATGCCGTACCGGGGCGTCAAGCCCGTCAAGGCGGAAGCAAGCGCGGTGGCGCCCTCCCGATTGGAACGCGCGCCCAGCACGGCATTCAGATAAGCGGTCGTGGCCGACTCGCTCCAGGCCACGTGCTGGCCGAACGACGGCGCAATCCCCTGGCTGAACGGATTGCAAGAGCAGCTCGGCACGGCGCCCATGGCCTGGCAGGCCTCCAGCATCCTGCGCTGGTGCGCGTCGACCGGCGCCCCCGGACCCGCCGAGCGGTCATAGGAAATCGCGTTGATGCTGGTGGGCACCACGAACCTGCCGCCCTGCTCGGCGAGCGACACGACCCAGTCGGCGCCCGGCCGGCCCATCGCGAACGCATCCAGGACGATGTGGGCGCTTGCCACGGGAATCAGGGCCTCCGCGTCCAGGGCGTTCCCGACGGCTTCGAGCATCGCCATCGCCTGCTTGCCGGCCGGCCCTTCGTGTCCATCCAGTATGCGCCGCTGTTCAGCCGTCAGCCTCATGAGCCTCCCCTGTGCCATTGGACCGCGCCCGTATAGCCGTCGACGCGCACCCAATCCCCGGTCTTCAGGGTCCGCAAAGGATCCTGGTCGCAACGGTGCACCAGCGGAATACCGGCCAACACGGCGCCGGCGGCGGACAGCGCATCGGCCCGAGCGTTGATCAGCGCGATCGGCCCCACGCCCAGCGCCGCCATCTGCAACAGGCTGTAGGAACTCGCCGTGCTGCCCTTGCATCCGGGAAAGACCAGGATCCGGCCCGCGATGGACTGGCGCTCGAGCGCGTGCCCCCGCTCGATGACCACCCCGGTCTGTTCATCGACGCCCAGATTGAACGCAATGCGCTCGCAGGTCACCAGAGCAAGCCCCTCGACGAGGCCCGGCGTCACCGGCATGCCATTGAACACCGCCGTCCCGTCTCGCATCACTTCGCCTTCTTTGCCACGGCCTTGCGCGCCGGGCGGGCGCGCGGGGCGGCCTCGGGCATCGTCGTGACCTCGATGCCGATCACCGGCGCCCGCGCCCTGTGCTGCCGGTAGCCCAGCTCGGCCGACACCTTTTCGGCGCTCTCGATCACCTTCGGACCCAGCAGCTCGAGCTTGGGCAGGGCAAGGCGGTTGGCGGGACCCGAGATGCCGATGGCGGCGATCACCTCGCCCCGGTCGTTGCGGATCGGCGAAGCGACCCCGCACACCGACTCGCGCCATTCACCGCGATTGATGGCGTATCCCCGCTGCCGGATGTCCTCGAGCTCGTCCAGCAACTCGCCCCGGTCGGCAATCGTCATTTCCGAATGCTTGGGGAGCTTGTCGGGAAGGGACTCGGCCAATCCCTTTTGATATGCGAGCAATACTTTCCCGGTCGCCACGGCGTATGCCGGCGCCCGTCCACCGATCCGGGAATAGGCCCGCACCGGCTGGTTGCTCTCGACCTTGTCCACATACACGACATCCAGCCGGTCGAGGATCGACAGGTGGACCGTTTCCATGGTGTCTTCGGAGAGCTGCTCCATCACGGGCCGCGCGAGGATCTTGAAATCCAGGCGCTCGATCAACGCGCAACCCAGCTCCCAGGTCTTCAGCGTCGGGGTATAACGACCGTCCTCGAGGGCGCGGACGTACCCCATGGTGGCGAGGGTCGAGAGCACTCGATGCGCGTTGCTCTTGCCCATCCCCAGCGTGATGGCCATCTCGGTGACGCCGGTCGGCGAATCACGCAGACACATCCATTCCAATGCCCGGAGCGCTTTGATCGAAGTCGAGTCCATTTCAAGGCCACACCATAGGAGTTGAAGAGAAAATCATTATTCCATATGCCCCTGTTCAAACCACATGGCAGGACACCTCGTGATCCGGCCCAACGGCCCGCAATTCCGGGCCCTGGACGCGGCAACGGTCCACGGCCAGCGGACAGCGGGTATGGAACCGGCATCCCGGCGGAGGGTTCATGGGGCTTGGCGGCTCGCCGCGCAGCTCGATCGGCGGCTCGCCCGCACCCGACCGCAAGCGGCGGCCCGGCGCGGCCGCGAACAGGGCCCTGGTGTAGGGATGGCGAGGGGCGCGCACAATGTCCGCCTTCGACCCGACCTCGACGATCCGGCCCAGATACATCACCGCGATGCGGTCGGCCAGGTGCGCCACCACCCCCAGGTCATGGGAAATGAACAGCAGCGACAAGGCGTCGGAGGCCCGCAGGGACCTCAACAAGTTCACGATCTGCGCCTGCACCGACACGTCCAGCGCCGACACCGCCTCGTCGCACACCAGCAGCTCGGGCTTCAGCGCGATCGCCCGGGCGATGCTGATCCGCTGGCGCTGCCCGCCGCTGAATTCGTGCGGATACCGGCCGGCATGCTCGGGGCGCAGGCCCACCTTCAGCAACAGCTCGCGGGCCCACTGTACCCGCTCGGCCGATGTGCCCATGCCGTATACGGCGAAGGGCTCCGTCAGGAGGTCCTGCACCTTGCTCCTGGGATTCAGGGACCCGAAAGGATCCTGGAAGACCATCTGGGCGCGCCGCCGATAGGGACGCAGCCGCCGCCGGCTCAGGCCGGCGAGCTCGACGCCCTCCAGCTGGATGCTGCCCGCGTCGGCGATCTCCAGGCCGAGCAGGGTGCGCCCCAAGGTCGACTTGCCGCACCCGGATTCACCGACCAGCCCGAGGGTCTCGCCCTTTCCAATCACGAGCGAGACACCGTCCACCGCCCTCACGCTGCCGGCGGACGTCTGATGATGCTTCACCAGATCGCGGACCGCCAGCAGTGTCCCGCCCGACGGCCGCGCAGCGGATATGATCGGGCTCATGGATATCCTCCTTCAGGCCCCAACGGGAAATGACAGGCCGCCAGGTGGTCCTCGATCCCGGGCAGGGCCACCGTCCCCGGCACGTCCTCGCGGCAGCGTGCCGCGGCGCGCGGACAGCGATCGGCGAACGCGCAGCCGCGCGGCAGCGCGTTCAACGGCGGAACCGTCCCCGCGATCTCGAGCAGCGGCTGATCCGACAGCGCCTCCTCGATGCGGGGCCGGCACGCCAGCAATGCCTGTGTGTAGGGATGCGCGGGCCGGGACAGCACGTCGTCGGCCGCGCCCTCCTCCACCTTGCGCCCGGCATACATGACCACGATCCGATCGGCATGATCGGCAACCACGCCCAGATCGTGCGTGATCAGCAGGAGGGCCATCCCCAGGTCCCGGCTCAAGTCGCTGATCACCCGCAGCACCTGCGCCTGGATCGTCACGTCCAGCGCGGTGGTCGGTTCGTCGGCGATCAGCAGCCCAGGCTGGCATGCCAGGGCCATCGCGATCATGACACGCTGCTTCATCCCGCCAGAGAGCTGGTGCGGATATTCATGGATGCGATGCTCGGCGGCGGGAATGCCGACCAGGCGGAACCGCTCGACGACACGGGCCATCGCCTGCTGCGGCGAGACCCCGCCCTCGTGTTCGAGGATGGCCTCGGCCACCTGCCGGCCCACCGGCATCAAGGGATTCAGGCTCGTCGAGGGCTCCTGGAAGATCATGCCGATGTCGCGGCCTCGAATCCGGCGCAGGGCCGGCTCGTCCAGCGCCAGGAAATTGCGTTCTCCCATCCAGACCTCGCCGGCCACGATCCGGCCCGGCGGCTGCACCAGGCCCATGATGGAATACGCCAACATGCTTTTCCCGGACCCGGACTCGCCCACGATCGCCAGCGTCTCGCCGTGCCGCATGGCAAAGCTCACCTGATCGACCGCGACGACGGGACGCGCGCCGGCGCCGAAGTGCGTCGTCAAGCCGCGCACCTCGAGCACATTCCCTTGCCGGGCGCCGTTGGGCGGCGTCATCTCAGGCCCCCGCCCGGATGCGCGCACCCGGGTTCAGGACGTCGTTCAAGCCGTCGCCCAGCAGATTGATCGCCAGGACCGTCAGCATGATCGCGAACCCCGGCATGGCGGCCACCCACCATGCCGTGCGAATGACCGAGCGCCCCAGGCCTATCATCATGCCCCAGCTCATGACGTTGGGGTCGCCCAGGCCCAGGAAGGAGAGCGCGGATTCGAACAGGATCGCGGTCGCCACGGCCACCGACGCCGCCACGACGATCGAGGGCAGCGCATTGGGCAGGATCTGGCGAAACAGGATCCGCATGTCGCCCATCCCCAAGGCGATGCAGCCCTGCACGTATTCCCGGCTCTTGAGGCTGAAGACCTCGCCCCGCACCAGGCGGGCCAGCGGTGCCCAGGACACGATCACGATCGCCGCGATCAGGGTATAGACGGACGGCTGGAGGACGGCGACCACCACGATCGCGAACAGGAATGAGGGAATGGTCTGGAAGAACTCGGTGACCCGCATCAGAATCGCGTCGGTGCGTCCGCCGTAGTAGCCGGACAGCCCGCCGACCAGGACACCGATGGCCGTGGCGCACAAGGCCGTGATGAACCCCAGGGCCAGCGAAACCCTGGCGCCGTGCACGACAGCCGCCGCGATGTCCCGCCCCAAGGCATCCGTGCCCATGGGAAAGCCTTCCGACAGCGGCGGCAGGAAGGGGGCGCCGACCATGTCGAAGGGGCTGTCGGGGAACAGGACGCCGGCGGCCAGCGATATCCCGCCCACGCCCGCCAGCAGCACCGCGCCCAGCACCAGCGAGGGGTGGCCCAGCATCGCAAGACCGGCTTCCCGCAAGGACCCGCTCATCGCAGCACCACCCGGGGATCGACCAGGGTATAGGCCACGTCCACCACGATGTTGGTCAGCACGACCAGGATGCAGGTCAGGAACAGGATGCCGAGCAGCAGATTCAGATCGCGGGCAAAGAGCGACTCGAACGCCAGCAGCCCCAGGCCCGGCCAGCCGAACACCGACTCGATCACCACCGAGCCCCCCAACATCCCGCTGATCTGCACCCCGGCCATCGTCAGGACCGGCAGCAAGGCATTCCTGAGAACGTGGCGCAGCATGATTTTTCCTTGCGACAAGCCCTTGGCGCGCGCCGTCACCACGTAAGCGAGCTTCAGGTTTTCCAGGACGGCCGCCCGCATCAGGCGCGCATAGAGCGCCATGTAGAACAGCGAGAGCGTCAGCACCGGCAACACCGCGTGGTGAGCCACGTCCAGCGCATACCGCCAGCCCGTGTAGTCGGCGCCGATCCGGGCGATTCCGCTGGTCGGGAACCAGCCGAGCTTGACGGCGAACACCACGATGAACATCAGGCCGACCCAGAACAGCGGCGAGGCATACGAGACCACGGCGGCCGCCATGATGGCGCCCGCCGTGGCCGTCCCGCGCCGCACCGCGGCGATCAGACCGCCGATGGACCCCAGGACCACCGACACGCCAAAGGCGCCGATCATCAGGATCAACGTGGCCGACAGGCGCCCCAGGATCAGCTCCAGATTCGTGCTGCCATAGCGATACGAATAACCGAGGTCAAAGCTCAGCGTGGCGCCGAGATAGGCGAAATACTGCTCCACCAGGGACCGGTCCAGGCCGAACTGCGCACGCAACTGATCGCGGATGGCCTCGGTGGCGGCGCCGGCCTCGCCCATCAGGACATCGACGGGGTCCCCCGGAGCCAGGTGCAGGAGAAAGAAATTGCAGCTCACGATGACGATGATCGTGGGGATGGCCTGCAACAGGCGCGCACGCACATAGGCCCAGCGCTGCGCAGCCGGCCGGCGCATCCGGCCCGCCTCAGGCGCGGAACCCACGGACCGGCGCATCCACGGGAGCCAACGGATCATTTTTCCAGGCTCGCTTCATACAGGCCGCCCCGCATGCCCAAGGGGCTGGTGATCAATCCTTTCACCTGCTTGCTCTGCAGCGAAACCATGTGCAGCTCCAGCAGCCAGACCAGGGGGCTGTCCTCCGTCAGCTTGCGCTGGATCTGATGGAAGGCCTCGTTGCGCTTGGCGGTGTCCTGTTCGACGGCGACACGCGCCCACAGCTCGTCGATCTCCGGATCGCTGTAGCGGGTCGCATTATTGAAGGGAATGCCGGACTTGATCGTCCTGCTGACATACAGGCGCTGCGCCCCGAGGGTCGGATCCCCCATGCCCACGAACCAGCCCGAGGTGAAGTCATAGTCGTAGTCGGTATAAATGCGCCGCACCCACGCACCCCAATCCTCGTTGCGCAGCGTGACCTTGATGCCGATCTTGCCCAGGGCCTGACGCAGGTATTCGCCCAAGCGACGGTAGTCCTCGCCATAGGGTGATACGTCATGGATCAGCGAAAAGCGTACGCCGCCCTCTTTTTCAGGATATCCCGCCTCGTCCAGCAGGCGCTTGGCGCGCTCGATCCGGTCGGCAGTGTCGTAACGCACGATCCCCGAATCCGTGAAGATCCCGGAACTGGCATAGACCGACGAGATCGGCCCGACCGCCGGCTTGCCGAAACCGAACCAGATGTTGTCCGCGACGAACTTCCGGTCGATCGCGTAAGCGATGGCCTGGCGCACTTTGCGGTTGTCGAGCGGCGGCTTCTTGTTGTTGATCTCGAGCGAGAGGATCGGCGCAAGCGCCTCATAGCCGCCCTCCGCGATCTCGAGGTTGGGCAGGCTCGCCAGCCGCTTCATCTCGGCGGGGACGATCGAGCCAAATGTCGCCACCTGCGCCTCGCCGTTTTCCATCACGGCCGAGCGCGTGCCCGAGTCGCCGATGAAGCGGAAGATCAGCCGGTCCAGATAGGGACGGCCCTCGCGCCAGTAGTTCGGATTGCGCACCAGGGTGATCGCGCTGCCCCGGTCCCAGGACTTGAACATGAACGGGCCGGTGCCGACCGGCGCGTTATTCGCCGGATTGTTCCGGATGTCGGTGCCCTCATACAGATGCTTGGGCAGGATCGGCGCCTCGGCGCTGGACAAGCCCTTCAGCAGGGGCGGATAGGGATGTTCCAGGTGGAACACCGCCGTGTGCTCGTCCGGGGTTTCGATGGCCGTGACCGGCCCGAGGTTGCCCGGGCCGCGGGCGTGATACTGCTTGACCACCTGCAGCAGGGAGAACTGCACATCGGCGCTGGTGAACGGCCGGCCATCATGCCAGGTCACCCCGCGGCGCAGCTTGAACACTACGGTCTTGCCATCGGGCGAAACCTCCCAGGACTCGGCCAGGGACGGGATCGGCCGCATGTCCATGTCGTACTCCAGGAGCCCATCGTAGACCTTGGTGCCGACCTCGGTGACCGTGACCGCGGAACTCAGGGCATTGGTCAGCAGATTGGGCTCCGGCGTCGTCACGATGACCAGGGTTCCCCCCTGGGTCGCCGCCTGGACGCTGGAGGCGAGGCCCGCGCCGAGTGAAAGAAAGCAACACAGGCCGGCGGCCAGTGCTGCGCGCGTCAAGCGACTTTGGATAGAGGGGTTCATATGTCGTCTCCTGTTTATGTTTAATCGTTCGGCACGCCCGTGCGAAGGTCATCGCTCGGGCTGCGCGGGCTTATCGCCCTGTTTTCGAAACGCCTGCATGCGATCGCGGTAGGCCTGCACCCGGCTACGCAGACCGCCCTCGGCCGCCGACCGCACCAAAGCCGCCAGGTCCCGATCCCGCTCATCCCGGCGCGCCGCTGTCCGCAAAGCGGAAAAGGTCTGCCGATCCACGGAGGGCGCAGCCCAATCCAGGGCATCGAATGCCGCCACCGTCCGGCTGACCAGGCCGCAGGCCGCCGCCTCCGGACACTCGACTGCGCAAGCGCCGCCGACCCAGGCCAGCGCCCGCTCGACGCCCACCCGCTCGGCCAGCCTGCGGGTGCCCAGCACCAGCCCGAATCCCGCGCCCGGAAATCGAAAGCGGGTCCCCTCCAGGGCCAGGCGCAGATCGCAGACCGCGAACAGGTCGGCGCCAGCCCCCACGACCTGTCCATGCCCCAGCGCCACGGTGCGCAGCGGCGCATGCCACAGATCGGACAGCAACAGCTCGATCCTGACGAAGCGGTCCAGGAGATCGCCGTCGCTGGCTGCGTCCAGATCGGACAGATCGAAGCCCGTACAAAAGTGCCGGCCCTCGCCGCGCAGCACCAGGGTATGGATGGACGGGTCCGAGGCGGCGCGCCTCAAGCCATCGGAGAGGGCCGCCACCAGGTCCGGCGACAGGGCATTGCCCTTGTCCGGATGGTTCAGCGTCACCGAGGCGATGCCCGCGTGTGCGGCATACACGGCTAGGCTCCCCCCGGGCGATCCGGACCGTCCTTGGAACGATCCCAGAGGTTGGGCACGACATCGGCGGCGTATCCCGAAATGAACGATCGGGCTTTGCCGGTATCCGGGTCGAACACATGACGGCGCACCGCGCCGATATTGGCGCCGTAGACGTGGATACTGATCGATACTTCACCCTCGGCGGCGTTCGCCACGCGATGAATGTCGCCGACCGTCGGGCTGACGGTATCGATCTCTCCGGCGCGCAGGATCGACGTACCCAGCGGCGACAGGGCGGCTCCCTCTTGCGCCGGCGCGTAGCGCGTGCCCGACTCGGCGCCGCGCAGGACACCGATCACCCCCCAGACCGTATGATCGTGCACAGGCGTGTATTGGCCTGGCCCCCAGACAAAGCTGACCACCGAAAACCGCTCGAGAGGATCGGCATGCAGCAGGTACTGCTGATAATGGTCCGGATGCGGGCGGGCACAGAATTCCGGCAACCAGGCATCCGTCCGGATCAACCGCTCCAGCAGGTGCGCGCATCCGGCGAGCAATTCCGCCTCGTCGGATGTCTCCTGCACCAACCGGGTCATGTCTGACACAAAGGTGCGCAAGGGCGCTATCGATTCCGGCATCACAGGTTTCCTCCCCCTATTCCACTGAGCCGCTCGTCCGGCCCCGACCGGCTCGCCTCGCGCAAGGCCTCGGTATGCTCGCCCAGGACGGGGACCTGGGACCGGACGTCGACGAGACGGCCATTCACCCGGACCGGGCAGCCCACCGTCGATGTCACGATTTCGTTGGGCAGCACCATGGGCCGCACCAATCCCAGGTGCTCGGCCTGGCGGTCGCCCAGCGCCTCGGCATACCCGTTGATGGCCGACGACGGGACACCCGCCTGCTCGAACTTGGACAACCAGGCCTCGACGGAGTCGCCCGCGAACCGCGCGCTGAGGATTCCGGTCAGCGCCGCCTGGTTGACTGCACGCAGAGACGGGCTGGAAAACATGGGCTCCTCGAGCAGATCCGGCCGCTCGACCACCTGACAAACCGAATGCCACAAGCGGTCGTTGCCCGCCGCGATCACGAACCAGCCATCGCTGGCCTGGTACGCCTGATAGGGGGAATTCCTCGGGTGCGCCGACCCCAATCGGGCCGGGTTGCGTCCGGTCCCGAAATATTCGCTGGTCTGCAAGGCGGCGATGGCCAGGGTGGTGGAGAACATCGGCACATCGAGATGCGCGCCTTCCCCGCCCGCCCGAACCTGGGCCACGAGAGCGCTGATCGAATACGCGGCATACAGGCCCGCCGTGAAATCAGAGACCGGCACGCCGCACTTGACCGGATTCGCGCCCGTCTCCCCGGTCACACTCATGATCCCCGCCGCCGCCTGGACCGTCAGGTCGAACCCCCCCTCCCCCGAGCGGGGGCCTGTCTGTCCAAAGGCCGAAATGGAACAATAGACCAGGGTCGGCTTGCGGGCGGAAAACCAGGACCATCCCAGCCCCAGCCGGTCCATCACACCCGGCCGATTGTTTTCCACCAGCACATCGGCATCCAAAACCAGGGTGCGCGCAAGTTCCAGATCCTCGGGGTTCTTCAGGTTCAGGACCACCGACTGCTTGCCCCGATTGAGCGACGCGAAATTTTCCGAGAAGCCGCCAGTCAGGGGAGGCCACTGCCTCAGGCCGTCGCCGCTGGGCGGCTCGATCTTGATGACCTCGGCACCGAAGTCCGCCAGCAGCATCCCGCAGAAAGGCCCTGCGGCGATCTGGCAGAACTCGATGACCCGCAGGCCTTTCAGCGGCAGATCCGGACGAGGGCCATCGGCGGACGGTGTTTCGTGAGAACTGGCAATTGTCTTCATACGCTCTTAGTTCTATTATTTGGAATGTTGTTCTAATGATTTAAAAGTCTACGAGAGAGACCGAGTCTCGTCAATAGGGACTGGGGCCGGCGCGGCATCCGCCGCCGGCGATTCGTCGTGCAGGTGGCAGGCGGACCAATGTCCCGGATGGAGTTGCCTGAGCGTGGGCTCCTCCTGGGCGCAACGGGCGTGGGCGTGCACGCAGCGTGTGCGGAATCGGCATCCGCTGGGCGGCGAGCTTGCGCTGGGGATATCCCCCGACAGGATCACGCGATTCCTCGGGGCATCCGGATCCGGCGCCGGCACGGCGGACAACAGGGCTTGCGTATAGGGATGAGCGGCGGCACCGAAGATGGCTCTCCCGGGACCGACTTCCATCACTTTCCCCAAATACATGACCGCCACTCGCTGGCTGATGTGTTCGACGACGGCCAGATCATGCGCAATGAACAGGAGCGACATGCCGCGCTCTTCTTGCAGATCCATCAACAGGTTCACGATCTGGGCTTGCACCGAAACGTCCAGCGCCGATACCGGCTCGTCGCACACGATCAGGCTGGGCTCGAGCGCCAGTGCCCGGGCGATGCCGATGCGCTGGCGCTGCCCGCCGGAGAATTCATGCGGATACCGATCCGCATGCGCCTGCCGCAAGCCCACCCGGTCGATCAGCGCCAAGACCCGGCGCCGCAACTCGGGGCCGCGCGCAAGACCGAAATTCCTCAAGGGCTCGCCGACGATCTGTTCGACAGTCATGCGCGGGTTCAGGGACGCAAAGGGATCCTGGAACACGATCTGCAAGGACCGGCGATAGCCGCGCCATGCCTTCGAGGAGATCCGGCTCAAGTCCTGCTCTTCGAAACGGACCGTACCCCCGGTCAACGGCGCCAGCCCGAGTATCGTCCGGCCCAGCGTGGACTTCCCGCTGCCGGACTCGCCCACCAGACCGAGCGTTTCCCGGCGGTGAATATCCAATGTGATGCCGTCCACCGCGCGAATGGCCTGCCTGGCGCCAAACAGGCCGCGTCCCCGCACGGGGTAATAGGTCCGCACGTCCTCCAGCCTCAGCAAGGGGGATTCCTCGTGCCGCTCATGTGTCATGGCCGGCATACCTTCTCCCATTCAAAGCAAGCGCTGCGGCTGCCAGCGGCGTGCTCCACAAGCGCCGGCTCTTCGCGCCGGCAGCGCGCCACGGCGAACGCGCAACGCGGCGCGAATGCGCAGCCGGGCGGCCGGGCCGAGCTCAAAGCGGGAATCGAGCCCGGCAGCTCCAGCAGCCGGCCCGGGGGATGCGCATTCAACGACGAGCCCAGTCTGGGCATGGAAGCCAGCAGCGCCCGCGTGTAGGGATGGCCAGGCCGCCGGAAGATTGCCTCGACCGTGGATTCCTCGACGATGCGCCCCGCATACATCACGAGCACGCGGTGCGCCATCTCGGCAACGACGCCCAGGTCGTGCGTGATCAGCAGGACGGTCGTGCCGTTCGCTTCGCCCAGCTCTCGCATGAGGTCCAGGATCTGCGCCTGTATCGTGACATCCAGCGCGGTCGTCGGCTCGTCGGCGATCAGCAGCTTGGGCTTGCAGGCCAGGGCCATCGCGATCATGACCCGTTGCCGCATGCCGCCGGACAGCTCATGCGGATACTGATCCACGCGGCGCGCCGCTTCGGACAAACGCACCATGTCGAGCAGATCCACCGCGCGGCGCCGGGCCTCGCGCCTGCTCAATCCTTGATGCAAGCGCAGCGACTCGCCCAACTGGCGGCCGATGGTGTGCACGGGGTTGAGCGCGGTCATCGGCTCCTGGAAGATCATGGAAATCTCGTTGCCCCGCAGGCGCCGCATACCACGCTCGTCGAGGCGCAGCAGGTCACGGCCGGCGAACCGCACGCTGCCCGCCACGACCTTGCCGGCCTCCGGGGGTATCAGCCGCAGGATAGACAAGGCCGTGACGCTCTTGCCGCTGCCGGATTCCCCGACGATCGCCAGCGTCTCGCCGGCCCGCACGTCGAAGGACACCCCCTCGATCGCGGGCAATGCCGCCCTTCCGGAAAAGAAATGGGTCTGCAAGCCCTGCACGCTCAGAAGGGCCGGCCCGCCGTCGTCGAGGGGCAGCGGTCCGGCACCCCGATTCCGGGCGCCCGATTCCGGACCGGTGGGATCATGCCTGCTCATAGGCGCCTCGAAAGCCGTGGGTCGAGCGTATCGCGCAGGCCATCGCCCACGAGATTGACGGCCAGCACGGCCGACGAGAGCAGGAGCCCTGGAAAGAGAATGATGTGGTATGCCGCCTGGAACAGGCTGCGGCCTTCGGCCATCATGTTTCCCCAGCTGGGGATCTCGGGTGGCGTGCCGGCGCCGATGAAGCTGAGGATCGCCTCGGTGATCATGGCCGAGGCGCAAATGTATGTGCCCTGCACCAGCAGGGGGGCCATTGCATTCGGCAGGATATGGCGCGCCAGCACACGCACGAACGGCGCCCCCGACGTGACCGCCGCTTCGACGAATAGCTGTCCCCGCAGAGACAAAGTGACGCTGCGCACCAGGCGCACGACCCGCGGGATCTGGGTGATGGTGATGGCCAGAATGACATTCTGGATGTCCGCCCGGGTCAATGCCATCAGGCAGATCGCCAGGAGAATGTCGGGGATGGCCATCAGCGCATCCATGATCCGCGTCACCACGGCATCGACGGCCCGGCTGTATCCGGCGGCCAGGCCGATGACCGAACCGACCAGCATGCTCAGAAACGCGACCGCGCCGCCCACGACCAAAGAGATTCGCGCGCCGTACAGGCTGCGGCTATAGACGTCACGGCCGTACATATCGGTGCCGAACCAGTGGCTCGCGGACGGCGGCCGCAAGCGGCGCGCCGGTGCTATGGCTTGCGGGTCCACGGTGCCCAGCCAGGGCGCGCACAGGGCGACCAGCACCATTGCAATCAACAGCAGGACGCCAAGGGCGGCAAGCGGCTGCCTGGCGGAGAAATCCATGAACCGCGCGAGCAGGGGCAAGCGCCGCCAGGTTCCATGCGGGGCTTCCAATGCCGCTTCCACGGGATGCGCCATATCAATACCTGATGCGAGGGTCGATGACGGTGTAGCTGATGTCGATGAGCAGATTGATCAGCACGTAGGCGGCGGAAAACATCAAGGTCACGCCCTGGATGATGGGATAGTCCCGCCGCAGCACGGCATCGACGGTCAGGCGCCCGATACCCGGGATCGCAAAAACCGTTTCCGTCACGACCGCCCCGCTGATCAACAGCCCCAGGCCCGTCCCCACCACCGTGACGATGGGCACCGAGGCATTGCGCAGGGCATGGCTCCACAGCAACCGCAGCGTGGACACGCCCTTGGCCCGGGCGGTCCGGATATAGTCCTGGCCCAGGACCTCCAGCATGCTGGCTCGCGTGATGCGCGCAATCAGCGACGCATAGATCAGCCCGAGCGCAAGACTGGGAAGACAGATGTGCCTGAGGAAAGGAATCACGCCCTCGCGGATGCTGACATAGCCATACACGGGCAGCCATTCGTTTTTCACCGAAAAACCCAACAGCAGCAGATAGGCCAGCACGAACGACGGCAGGGAGAACCCCAGCACCGACAGCACCATCAGCAGGCGGTCGATCCAGCCTCCCGGACGATAGGCGGCGATCACGCCGGCCGGGATCGCGAGCACCAGGGCGACGATCGTGGTCATCACCAGCAAGGCGAGGGTGGGCTCGAGCCGCTGCAGGATCAGGTCGGAAACCGGCAGGCCGGTAAAGATCGACCGGCCCAGGTCCCCCTGGACCACCCCCGACACCCAAAGCCCGAAGCGCGACAGGAACGGCTCGTTCAAGCCGAGGTTCTCGCGGATCGCGGCGATGTCCTTGGGGGTCGCCAGATCGCCGCCGATGATCAGGGCGGGGTCCCCGGGCGCCAGGTACAGCAGCGAAAACACCAGGAGCGCCAACATCCCCATCACGGGCAGCGATCCGGCCAGGCGGCGCAAGATGTACGAAGCCATGGATTCGATCCGCCAGCGGGCCTAGCGTTTTTCCACCGCCCACATGAACACCTCGGGCGCCTCGATCACACCGTGCAGGTTGCTGCGATACGCGGTGGGGATCATGAACTGTCCCAGGGGCACATAGGGAACGCTCTTGAAAGCCTCGACCTGAATGTCGGCCGCCAAGGCCTGCTGGGCCGCGGGCTCCGCCACCAGCCACTGGTTCTTCATCGCCTCGAGCTTCGGATTCACCGGCCAGCCCACCCAGGACTTGGCCCCATTGCTGCTGAGGGGGATATTGAGCGCCGGATTGAGCATGTCGGCCGCGCTGAAGTAGGTGAAGAACACGTTCCAGCCGCCATCGCTCGGGGCGGCATGGGAGGCGCGGCGCTGCTGCATGGTCCCCCAGTCCATGGACTGCAGGTCGACGTTCAGCCCCAGCTTGCGGAACAGGTCGGCCGTGACCAGCGCCGACGCATTGGACAATGTCATGTCGGTGGCCGACATGATGACGATTTTCTCGCCTTTGTACGAGGACTCCTTGATCAGCGCCCTCGCCTTGTCCAGGTCGCGCGGACCCATCAGCGCTTCGGCCCCGGCGGTCGTCGACAGCGGCGTCTTGCACGTGTAGTACGAATAGCAGGCTTGCCAGTACTTCGGATCCTCGCCGGCGATCGCCGTCATGTAATCGCTCTGGTTGATGCCCCACAGCACGGCCTGGCGCAGCTTTTCGTCATTGAAGGGAGGCTGCTCGTGGTTGAAGCGCATGAGAACCCAGCTGCCGAAGGGGTCGATGACCCGGATGTTCACATCCTTGGCCTGCTCCAACTGCGGCACCAGGTCCTGCGGCACCTTGGCCACCCAGTCCACGGATCCGGAACGCAGCGCGTTCGTCGCGGTCTGCATGTCGGGGATATAGATCCACTCGACACGGTCCACCTTGGCGACCTTGCCGCCCGCCCCCCAATTCACCGGCTCGTTGCGGGGAACATAGTCGGGATTCTTTTCGAACACGGCCTTGGACCCCGGAACCCATTCCGACTTGACAAAGCGGAACGGGCCGGAGCCGATCGATTCCATGACTTGGGTGTTGGGATCGGTCTTGGCGACGTGTTCGGGCATGATGAACAGCGCGCCGGCGGCCAGCTTGGCAAAGGCGTCGAGCATCAGCGGAAAGGGCGACGTCAGGTCGATGCGAAACGTCTTGTCATCGACCGCCTTCATCTCGCTGATGGCCTCGGCCAGCGACTGGCCCAGGATGTCGCGCTTCATCCAGCGCTCGATGGACGCTACGCAGTCCGCAGAACGCACCGGTTTGCCGTCGTGCCACTTCAGGCCATCGCGCAAGGTGAAGACGTAATGCAGCTTGTCCGGGCTCACCGTCCATTGGTCGACCATCTGCGGCTGGGGCCGGAACTGGTCGTCCAGGGCAAAAAGCTGGTCATACACCATGTACGCATAGTTGCGAGTGACGCCGGACGTGGTCCAGATCGGATCGAGGCTGCGCAGGTCGCCCTCGGGCACGAACTTGAGCGTGGTACCCGCGGAATGCGCGGAAGATGCCGTCGCGAGGAGGAGCGCCAGGGCCGTCAAGCGGCCGTTGAAGAATCCCGGGAATATTTTCATGATTGATCTTCAGGTGATTGATGGATGGAAACGACGGGATAGCCGGCCTGGCGTTCAGGCCGCCAGGCCTTCTGACTTCATGGAAACGCTCGCGTGCTCGATCAGATGCGCACGCAGCACGGATGAATCGGGCTGCCAGCCAAAACCGGGGCGATCGCTGGCGCATAGCGTGGACGGCCCTGACAATCGCATCGCCGGTTCACTGATATCGGTCGCGTAGAAGGTGCCGTGAGGAAAAATATCCGAGCCATATCGGACATTCGGCAGCGTGGCAAGGGCGAGGGAAACCGCCTGGCCGAGGTTCGATTCGAGCATGCTGCCGATCCATACGGGAACGCCCGCCTGCTCGCATAGGTCATGGATCGCGAGCGCCTCGGTGACGCCGCCGACCCGGCCCGCCTTGATGTTGATCCAGCGACATGCACCGATCTCGATGGCTTTACGCGCGCGCGCAGCGCTGGTGATGCTCTCGTCCAGGCAGATCCCGACAGCCAGATGCCGCTGCAGGGCAGCATGATCCACCAGGTCATCGAACGCTAGCGGCTGTTCCAGCATCGCCAAGTCGAAATGATCCAGAGCGCGTATCCGCGGCAAATCGTCCAGCGTGAAGGCGCCGTTGCAGTCCACATGGATGACTGCGCCGGGAAACACAGCGCGCACAGCGGCCAATTGCCGTTCGGGCGCCTCCCGCGTGACCTTCAGCTTGAGGCGCTGATAGCCTTCGCCGACGGCCCGGCCCACGGCCTCGATGAGCGCATCCGTATCCGCCTGCAAAGGAATGTCCGCGCCGACCACGACCTCAGGCCTCGTCCCGCCGAGCACCTTCCAGGCCGGCTCATTGCGGCTGCGGGCATAGGCATCCCACCAGGCGACATCGATGGCGGCCTTGGCGAAATAATTGCCCCGGACACAGGAAAGCAGCGACTGAATATCCTGCCCGGACTCGATCGGACGCCCCGCCAGCAGTGGCCCCAGACAATCCCGGATGACGCCAAAGACGCCGGTCGCCCATTCGGGGCTGTAGGAGGGATGCACCTGAGGCGTGACTTCCCCCCAGCCCTCGATGCCCCCCCAGCGCAGGCGCAAAAATATTGTCTCGATCACGCGTTCCTCGCCGAGCGCTGATCGGAAAGGCGCCTTGAGCGGCATGCCGACGCGAAACACCTCCAACTCTTCGATCTTCATCATCCCCTCCCACTCACATCCGCTCAGCCCGGGCCGTTTTCATTGCGTTCTATTTATTGGAACGCTATTCTTATTTTTATTGAACGAATCCTAACAGCGACTTTTGTGGAAGTCAACGCATAACCAATGGGGCGAGGCGAGTGCGGACACGGCTCGCTTCTTCCGGAAAAGGTGCCGGCCCCGTGTCCAAGGGCGCTGGGAAGTGCTAGCGTATGGAGTCAGCCAGCACGCTGGTTCCGACACACCAGACACCGGAGAGACGATGGTCCCCCAACCCGAATTCGCCGAACGCGTACGCGCGAGCTTCCGGCGCCAGAACGCGATGCGCCTGATACGGGCCAGCCTGCCCGTCGTCGAGCATGGGCGCGCCGAGATCCACGTCCCGCACTGGGACGGCATCGAGCAGCAGCATGGATTCGTGCACGGCGGGGTGGTCGGCATGATCGCCGACTCGGCCGCAGGCTATGCGGCCATGTCCACGGTTCCGGACGGAACCTCGGTGCTGACCATCGAATACAAGATGAACCTGCTGGCGCCGGCCGACGGCGAAAAACTCGTCGCCCGAGGCCGGGTGATCCGTCCGGGCAAGACGCTGATCGTGACTCAGGCGGAAGTCTTTGCCGTCGGGAACGGCCAGGAAACCTTGTGCGCCCTCATGCAGCAGACCATCATGGCGCTGGCGGGCAAGGCCGAGAAATAACGGCCTAAGCCGCCGCCCCTATGGCCGCCGCCGCTGTTTCAGCGCGGCCACCACAGATAGGACACCGGATCGTCGGCGCACTCGCCGAAGCCGCATTCCAGCAGGGTCAAAACCAGGTTGGCGGCGACCAGGGCGAAGAACAGCCAGATGATCGCCCGGACCAGCGGCCCGTTCCTGCGCACTCGCGGCGCATCGGCGCAGGCCCGATCGATCACCAGCATGGCCGCCGTCCAGGCCATGGCGAGGACGAAGAGCACGAACGCCCAGGTATAGAAGTGCAGTCCCAGGAACGGCGAGCCGTAGCCCGGGTCGGCGGGGCCGATATGCAGCAGCATCTGGCGGCCGGCGGCAAACGCGCCGGCCAGGGCGGAAAAGAGAATCAGGGCGTAATGCAGGGGGGACGGCCCGAATCGCACATTGAGCAGCAGGCCGATGCCCACCAGCACGAAGCCCACCCGCTGCAGCAGGCACAAGGGGCACGGCAGTTCGTCGAAGGCGACCTGCCAGATGAAGGCCATGAGGAGCACGCCGCAGACGGCCGCCAGGCCGAGCGCATTCATCCCATCCGAAAAACGCCGTGAACCCGAAAAAATATCGCCTGCCATGATCGTCCGCCTAGAGGGAAATGGGAAGCACGCCGGTCATGTGATACTGGCACCAGGCCGCGAAAACCAGCAAGGTCACGACCCACAGGCCGATGCACGCGCCGCGCCGTCCGCTGATGGCAAAGCCTATGGCCAGCAAGGCGGTCAGGAAAGGCAACATCATGATCATGGGGCGCCCCGTCATCGGTTTACGAAGTGACACATTGTAGGTGAGGCGCCGCCGATTACACCAGGGGCGAGGCGGCAACATCGTGCGCCGCCCCCGTCCGGTCAATGCCCGTATACGTCCGAGTCGAGCATCTGGGGATCGTGCCGGTCCAGGCGATCGATCGCCGCCATGTCCTCGTCCGACAGGGTGAAATCGAACACCGACAGGTTTTGCGCCTGGCGTGCCGGATCGGCGGATTTCGGGACCGGGACATAGCCGGACTGCACGCTCCAGCGCAACAGCACCTGGGCCGGCGTGCGGTCATGCCGCCGGGCAATGGCTGCGATGGCCGGGTCATTGATCATGCCGCTGCCGGCGCGGCCCAGCGGCCCCCAGGCCTCGGTCACGATGCCGCGGTCACGGTGCACCGCCACGATGTCCGGCCGCAAATGGTAGGGGTCCAGCTGGATCTGGTTCACCTGAGGCACCAGGCCCGCATCGAACAGGCGCTGCAGGTGCGCGACCTTGAAGTTCGAGGTGCCGATGGCGCGCACCAGACCGGCTTCGACCAGCGCCGTCATGCCCTGGAAAGCCTCGACGTAACGATCCTGGTCCGGGATGGGCCAGTGGATCAGGAACAAGTCGATGTAATCCATGCCAAGGCGGCGCAAGCTGGCCTCGCAGGCCTGGCGCACGCCGTCCTTGCTGTGCCATTGGCGATTGAACTTGGTGGTGAGGAACACCTCGTCGCGCGCGACCCCGGAGGCCCGGAAGCCCTCGCCCACCCCGTGCTCGTTGCCATAGTTCTCGGCGGTATCGATCAGGCGATAGCCCGCGGCCAGCGCGGAGGCGACGGCGCCCGCGGCCTGCGCATCGTCCATCGGCCAGGTTCCCAGGCCGATGCCCGGCATGCGGACGCCGTTGGACAGTGTGACGGTGGGGACGGAAACAATCGACATGGAATCTCCTGGGAAAACCGGTGGAAACGAGCCTATAGCGACATTATGCCGTCGGCGCGCCGAAGCCGCTTGCGCAGCGCGCTGGGTGCAAGCCCCGAGCCTGCGGCCGCACTTTCTGAGTTAAGCTGGCGAGGCCCGGAAAAAAATAGATACGGATTCAACGGGATGTCACTCACACAGGCAGAGATCGCCACCGCCCTGCGGGAATGCCCCCTGCTGGCCGCTTGCACGCCGCAGGAGCACGCCCGGCTGCTGGCCGCCGCCCAGTGCTGCGAATTCCCCGCCGGCACCGACATCATCCGGGCGGGCGAGCCCGCCGACCACTATTACCGGATACTGGACGGCGCGGCCGAGCTCATCACGGCGCAGGCGCGCCGCACGCTCGGCCCCGGCGACGACCTCGGCGCCGAGGCCCTGGCCGACGCCCCCGCCGGGCAGGCACGCCACCTTGCAACGGCGCGGGCGATGACCGCGGTCTCGGCCCTGCGCCTGCCGCGCAGCGCCCTGACGGCACCGGCCGCCCGCGACCCCCGGATCAGATCGGGGGCGCTGCTGGGCCTGGCGGCGCGCTTGGGCGAACTGCCGCCCCCCGACACACAGGCCCCCGCCCCCAAGGCCCCGGCGCCCCTGCCGCTGAAGCAACGCATCGGCTGGGTGGCCACGCTGACCCTGCCGCTGCTGGCCTGGTACGCGGGCGGCCACCTCGGCCTGCCCCAGCACAGCGCGGTCTATCTGGGCCTGTTCACCATGACGGCCCTGATGTGGCTGTTCTCGCTGGTCGACGAATACATCCCGCCCATCATCGCCGTGGTGGCGATGCTGTTCATCGACCTGGTACCGGCCCAGGTGGCGCTGCACGGCTTTTATTCGCGCACCTTCCTGCTGCTGCTGGGGGTGTACGCCCTGTCGGCGGTCCTGGTCAGTTCCGGGCTGGCCTACCGCGTCATGCTGGGGATACTCGCCCGACTGCCCGATTCGCCGTTCTGGCACCGCAGCGCCCTGACCGCCTTCGGTTTCGTATTGTCCATCGTCATGCCGTCCTCGAACGCGCGCCTCGCGCTGCTGCTGCCGCTGTACCGTGAAATGGACGACAGCCTGGCCGCCCCCGCGCACAGCCGCGAGGCCACCGGCCTCATGATCGCCACCTTCACCGGCGCCACCTTGTTTTCGCCGCTGCTGCTGACCGCGAAATCCTCCAACCTGGCCGCCTTCACGATGCTGCCGATCCAGGTGCGGCAGGAATTCCAGGGCATCTGGTGGCTGGTGGGCGCCGGCGTCGTCGCCGTCGGGCTGCTGGCCTGCCACCTGCTGGCGATGCGCTTTCTGTTCCGCGCGGACACACCGCGCCGCGCCCTGCCGGCGGAACGCATCGCCGGCCAGATCGCGGTGCTGGGCCGGCTGCGGCCGCAGGAATGGGTGGCCGCGCTGGCCTTCCTGCTGTTCCTGGGCGGCGCAGCCGTGCCCCAGTGGCACCAGTCCCAGCCGGCCTGGCTCGCCGGTTTCGTGCTGGCCAGCCTGCTGGCGCTGGGCCTGTTCGACAAGCGCGGCTTCCAGACCGGGATCGACTGGCCCTTGATTTTCTTCCTGCTGGCCCTGGACGGCTTGACCCAGGCCATCCATTACCTGGGGCTGACCGAGGTGATGATCGACACGGTCGGCCACCGGTTCGACTGGATCGGCGGCCAGCTGGGCTGGTTCATCCTGCTCGCGCTGGCGGTGACCCTGCTGCTGCGCCTGGCGCTGCCGCTGACCGCGGGCATGATCCTGTCGGCCACGCTGCTCATGCCGATCGGCATGGACCAGGGCATCCACCCTTGGGTGGTCCTGTTCCTGACCTCGCTGTTCTCCGACATCTGGTTCATGCCGCACCAGAATTCCTCCTTCCAGCAGGTGCTGGCCGGCGGCCTGCGCGCGCGCTGCGACGAGACGCTGTTCTTTCACTACGCCTGGTGGCTGAATCCCCTGCGGGTCGTGCTGGCCTATGCGTCCATCCCGTACTGGCGATGGCTGGGACTGTATTGAGGCCGCCATGAAAAACCGCCTGGCCCTGGTGTTCGCAAGCCTGTTCACGGTGCTGCTGCTGGCGCTGCTGGTTGCCTTCAACCACCAAAAGCCGCGCGTGCTCATCCTGCACTCCTTTTCCGAGACCGGGCCCTGGGAAACCGCCGTCAACACCGGTATCCAGCGGGAACTGGCCCGCAACCGCCGGCCGATTGCCGTGCGTTGGCGCTATATGTCGTTCTCCGGGGACATGAGTCCCGCGCAATGGGCGGCTGCCGGCCGGCGCAACCAGGGCGCCGTCGACAGTTGGGAACCGGACGTGCTGGTGGCGATCGGCGAGGAGGCCCAGGTCTACGTCGGCCGCCACTACGCCGGCCGGCCCGGTCCGCGCCTGGTCTATGCAATGGGCGAGGACCCCGCCAGCTTCGGCTATACAACGGCGGGCAACGTCACCGGCGTCCACGAGGCCCTGCCGCTCGCCCAGATCGTCGAACTGCTGCGCCACCTGGGCCGGCCAGCATTGCGCATCCGCGCGCTGGGCATCGACGACCCGACCGGCCAGGCGGAGGGACAACAGGTGCGGAGCTTCGACTGGGGCCCGCATCGATTGCTGGGGGTGGACCTGGTGGACGACTTCGAGGCCTGGCAGGCGGCCGTGCATGCCGCCGCGCGCGACACCGATGTGCTTCTCGTGCTGAGTACCGGCGGCCTGCCGGGGGGTCCCGAGGATCCCGCCGAGACCGACAGGCTGTTCGTGGCGGACTGGACCGAGCGCGAATCGAAGCCCTTGGTCATCGGCGTGCGCGAAAGCTTCGTCGCCGGCGGCGGCGCGCTGGCGGTGATTCCCTCGCCCTATGGCCTGGGGGAACAAGCGGCACGCAAGGCGCTGGACGTTCTCGCCTCCATCCGGAACCGCACCCCCCTACCCTCGCCCGAGGTCAGCCTGGAATTCCAGATCGCGCTGCGGCCCGCCCGCCTGGCCGCGCGAGGCATCCAGTTGCCGGCTCTTTATGCCCAGGCAGCCCGGGCGTCGCAATCGTTGTATGACTAAACAGTATAAGGATATAGGGATCCAATATTGGAATGGCTTTCCAGGACTGCATAGAATAACGACGCATATCCACGCGGGTGTCGTCGGCGCCGTACCCGTGCCTCGGGGCCGCTTGCGGCCCCTTTGTCATTGATCTTTGCCACAGCCTGCTTCGCAGTTCGTCCACGCATCCAGCCGAGCCAACCATGCCCCGTGTATCCGAACCCGCCGTCGAATCCTTGAGCCCCAAGCTCCAGGCGCTCTTTCCCCACTACACGCTGGGCAGCGATCATTTCGCGGAGCAATTCCGGGTGCTTGCACAGGTGGAGCCCGCGGCGGAACACCTGTTCGACATGCTGCTGACCCTGAAGAACCGGCAAGGCATCTCGCTGCGGCATGCGGAATTGGCCATCATCGTCACCTCGCACCTGAACCGCTGCCAGTACTGCGTCGTGGGCCATACGCCGCGCCTGCAGGTCCAGGGGCTGGACATCGAGGATCCGCAGCAATTGATCGACGGCACCACGTCCGCCCCCCTCACCGACACCGACAAGCTCGTCGTCGAGTACGCCGCGGCGGTTACGCAATCCGCGCAGCGGCTGCCGGATTCGCTGTTCGACCGCCTGCGCGAGGTCTTCACCGAATCGCAGATCGTGGAGCTGACGCTGCGCATCACGCTGTGCGGCTTCTTCAACCGTTTCAACCAGGCCCTGCAGATCGGCGAGGGCGGCACCACCGCCCACGCCCTCTAGGCACCGTCGGTCAACGACTATTTCGACCTCATCAAGGGTATCCCACTCATGTCCAGCATCCTCGAACGGGGGCGCCGCCGCGCCATCCTCGCCGCGTTTTCATCGCTCGCCGCCCTGGCGGCCGCCGCCTTGCCCACAGCATCGATCGCCCAGGACGACACGTCGATCCGGATCGGCATCATCGCGCCCCTGAGCGGCGCCGGCGGCGCCTACGGTCCCGGCATGATCGAGGCCGCCAAGCAGGCGGCCGCGTTCATCAATGCCGAGGCGGGCGGCGTGTTGAATGGCCGCCAGATCGAGATCGTCGCGGCCGACAGCGAGACCAATCCCACCGCCGGCGTCGCCTCGGCCCGCAAGCTGCTCGACGTGAACAAGGTCGTCGCCATCGGCGGCCTGTGGAGCAGTTCCGTCGCCCTGGCGGTGCGGCCCCTGACGCTGGAGCGCAACGTCCCCATGCTGGTGACCGGCACGGGCGACGAGGTCACCCAGGGCGACAACCGGGGACTGGTGTGGCGCTTCCAGGCACGGGGCAGCGACTGGGGTGCCGTATTCGCGCGCGCCGCCTACCAGGATGGCGCCCGCACCGCCTCCGTGCTGGCGCAGCAAGCCCCCGCCTGGACCATCATGGTCGATCCCTTCGTCAAGGAATTCGAGAAGCAAGGCGGTAAGATCGTCGACGTCGTGTACTACAACCCCGGGCAGTCGTCCTACCGGGCGGAAGTCGAAAAGGTGTTCTCCGCGGAACCGGACGCCGTATTCCTGCCCAGCTACCTGCCCGAACTGTCGGCCATCGCCCGCGAAGTCTATCGCGGCGGCTTCACCAGCAAGATCTATTCGAATTCCTCGGCGGCGGATGCCGAGGGCGCTTTCATCAAGAACGTCGGCGCGGAGGTCTCCGAAGGCATCCAGCACATCCAGTCGATCCCGCCCGCCGAATCGACCGCCTACAAGACCTTCGCGCAGCACACCGGCACGCCGGCCAACACACTCGCCATCTTTCCCTCCAACGTCTGGGACCAGATCGCCGTGATGGCCCTGGCCATCGAAAAATCCGGCAGCGCCGATCCCGCCGTCTTCACCCAGTCCATCCTCGACGTGGTCAACGGCCCGGGCGAGACCGTGGAGGACCCGGTCGCGGGCCTGAAGGCGCTGCGCGCCGGCAAGGACATCGCCTACAGCGGCGCGGGGGCGGACTTCGAATTCGTGCCCACGGGCGACCAGCTGCACCGCAGCTACGGCCATTTCATCATCACCAATGGGGCCAACCATCTGAAGGGCCTGATCCAGTGACCTTCGGCCGCACCGGGCTCGCCCTCAGCGCGGACGGCGTCTCGCTGTCCTACGGCGGCTTCCAGGTGCTGCGCCGGATCTCGCTGCGCATCGAGCCCGGGCGGATCACCGGCATCGTCGGCCCGAACGGCGCCGGGAAATCCTCGCTGTTCAACGTGCTGGCGGGCAGTGTTGCGCCCGACGAAGGCGCCGTGCGCCTGGGCGAGCGCGACATCACCCGCCTGCCCATGCACCAGCGGGCGCGCGGCGGCATCGCGCGCACCTTCCAGCTCGCCCGCGAGCTGGACAGCCTGACGGTGCTCGAGAATCTGCTGCTGGCCTGGCCGGACAACCCGGGCGAATCGCTGTGGCGGATCTTCACCGACCGGCGCGCCATCCGCGACGCCGAGCACGCCGCCCTGGATCGCGCCCTGGCGCTGCTGCGGCGCACGCGCCTGCTGCGGCTGGCCGATGCGCCGGCCGGCAGCCTGTCGGGCGGCCAGAAGAAACTGCTGGAGCTGTGCCGGGCGCTGATGCTCGAGGCGCCCATCATCCTGCTCGATGAACCGGCCGCCGGCGTGAACCCGGCGCTGATGGAGGAACTGGCGGCCTTCATCGGCGAACTGCGCGACGAAGGCCGCACGTTCGCCATCGTCGAACACAATATGGACCTCATCGCCGCCTTGTGCGACACCGTCTACGTGCTGGCCGACGGCGCCGTGCTGACCGAGGGCAGCTTTGCCGAGGTCACGGCGGACCAGCGGGTGCAGGACGCCTACCTGGGGGTGACGCTGTGAGCGCCGCCCTGACGGTGCGTGGCCTGAAGGCCGGTTATGGCGGCAAACCCATCCTCCACGGCATCGACCTGGACGTGCCGGCCGGCTCGGCCCTGACCATCGTCGGGCCCAACGGCTCGGGCAAGTCCACGCTGCTCAAGGCCATCGTCGGCCTGGTGCCCGCGCAGGCGGGCGAGATCCGCCTGGGCGACACCCCGATCACCCGACGGGACGCCCCGGCGCGCAGCCGCCTTGGCCTGGCCTACGTGCCGCAAGAGGCCAATATATTCCGCAACATGAGCGTGCACGAGAATTTGCGGCTGGGCTGGGAATTCCATCCGGCTCCCCAATCCCGCGCGCCGCTGGCGCGCAAGATCGACGAAATCCTGGCGCTGTTCCCTGAAATCCGCCCGCACCTGAAGACCCCGGCCGGCGTCCTGAGCGGCGGCCAGCGCCAGATGGTGGCCGTGGCCTCCGCCATGATGCTGGAACCCGACCTGCTGGTGCTCGACGAGCCCTCCGCGGGCCTGTCCCCCCGGAACGCCGGACTGCTGTTCGGGATCATCGGCCGCATCCGGCGCACCGGCCTCACCTTGCTGATGATCGAGCAGAACGTGCAGCTGGGCCTGGCCGCCGCCGACCAGGGCCTGGTCCTCGTCATGGGCCGCGTGAGGCGCACGGCGCCCGCCGCCGAATTGGCGGCCGACGACACGCTGGCCGAACTGTTCCTGAGCCTGGACCGCCCGGGCACGCACACGCCGAACCCCTGACACGACATGATGCAGATACTTTTCAACGGCCTGGTCACCGGCATGCTCGTCGCGCTGCCGGCGCTGGCCGTGGCCCTTACCTTCAGCGTCCTGCGCTTCGCCAATTTCGCCATCGGCGCGATGATCACGGCGGGCGCCTACCTGGTCTATACCCTGAACGTGGTCCTGGGGCTACCGCTGCTCGTCTCCGGTATCGTGGGCGCCGCCCTGGCCGGCGCGCTGGCGGCGGCCATCGACCTGCTGGTCTTCCGCCCCTTGCGCGACCGCTCCGCCGTCACGCTGATGGTGGCCTCGATGGGGGTGTCGTTCATCCTCGAGAACATCGTGCGCTTCATCGCGGGCAACACCCCGGTGGGCTACGACGTGGCGCTGTCGCGCCCCTGGCGCTGGGCGGGCCTGCGCATCAACGTCGAACAGGTCCAGGCGCTGGTCGTGTGCGCGCTGGCCTTGCTGGTCGTGTGGATCATATTCCGCCGCAGCCGCCTGGGGCGCGCCATGCGCGCCATCGCGGACAATGCGCCCCTGGCGGCCACGCGCGGAGTCTCTCGCCAGCGGGTGATCACCGCGACCTGGGTGATGTCGGGCGTGCTCGCCGCACTGTCGGGCACCCTCATCGGCCTGGATGCCACCATCGACCCGCAAATGGGCTGGCTGTATGCCTTGCCCGCCTTTGCCGCGGCGATCCTGGGCGGCCTCACGCATCCCCTGGCCGCCATACCCGGCGCGCTGGTGATGGGCGTGCTGTCCGAGGCCGCCACCCTCGTGCTGCCCTCGCACTACCGCATCATGGTCGCTTTCGTGCTGATGAGCCTGCTGCTGATCCTACGCCCCGCCGGCCTGTTCGGCACCCGCTGGCTGACCCGGTAGGCGGAAAGGAGGCCCTATGACGAGCTATCTGCTGTCCCTGCTCACCATCGCGGTCATCGCCGGCGTGGTCGGCCTCGCGCTGAACATCCAGTGGGGCATGACCGGCCTGGTGAACTTCGGCCTGTTCGGCTTCTACATGGTCGGGGCCTATGCCTGCGCACTGCTGATCACGCAGCTGGGCTGGGCGCCCTGGCAGGCGGTGCTGGCGTCCATCGTGATCACCACCGTCGTCTGCGCCCTCGTCAGCCTGATTTCACTACGCCTGGAAGACGACTATTTCGCCATCGTCACGCTGGCATTTGCCGAGAGCGTGAAGCTGATCGTGAACAACGAGGAATGGCTCACCCGCGGCAGCATCGGCATCCCGGGCATTCCACGGCCGTTCCCCAGCGACATCGGCATGCTCCTGTTCGCGATGGCCGGGCTGGCGCTGGTGTTCCTTGCCTTCGAAACCGTGTCGCGCTCGCCGCTGGGACGGACCGCCCGCGCCCTGCGCGACGATCCGCTGGTGGCCGAGACCGTGGGCAAGAACGTGCTGGGCGCGCGCCTGCGCCTGTTCGCGCTGGGCGGCACCGCGCTGGGCATTGCCGGCTGCCTGCACGCGTTCTATTACCAATACATCGACCCGACGCAGTTCAATGTCGCCATGACGGCATCGGCCTTCATGCTGGTCATCCTGGCCGGCCGCGGCAGCCATCGCGGCGTGCTGCTCAGCAGCCTGACGGTGGTCGTCCTGATCGAGGGCACGAGATTCCTGGACGACGCGATTCCATGGTTTGCGCCCCACCAACTGGCCGCCTTGCGGCTGATCCTCATCGGCCTCGCGCTGATCCTGCTGCTGATCTACAAGCCCGAGGGGTTCGGGCGCGAGTACCGCTACCTGCACGGTCGGGGGCGCGCCACAGGTCGAGCTGCGGCCCCAGCGGCACGATGCCGTTGGGATTGATGGTGCCGTGGCTGCGGTAGTAGTGCTGCTTGATGTGGTCGAAATCCACGGTGCCCGCCACGCCGGGCCATTGATAGAGTTCGCGCGTGTAGCTCCATAGATTCGGATAGTCCGACAGGCGCCTCAGGTTGCACTTGAAGTGCCCGTGATAGACGGCGTCGAAGCGGATCAGCGTGGTGAACAGGCGCCAGTCGGCCTCGGTGAGGCGTTCGCCCAGCAGGTAGCGCCGGCGGCCCAGCCGGTCCTCGAGGCGATCCAGGCAGGCGAACACCTTGGCGACTTCCTGCTCGTACACGGCCTGCGAGGTGGCAAAGCCCGCCTTGTAGACCCCGTTGTTGAGCGCATCGTAGATGTCCGCATTGAGGGCGTCGATCTCCGGCAGCAGATCCGCCGGCGCGTAATCGCCCTCGCGCGCGCCGATGCCGTCGAACGCCGAATTCAGCATGCGGATGATTTCCGCGGACTCATTGCTGACGATGGTGTCGCGCTGCAGGTCCCACAGCACGGGCACGGTCACCCGGCCGGTGTAGTCGGGCTGGGCCCGCGCATAGAGCTGGTACAGGTACTGCGCCCCGAGCACCGGGTCGGCGACCACGCCGGGGGCGGGGTCAAACGTCCAGCCGTGGTCGCCCATATAGGGGTTGACGACCGACACGCCGATCATGGATTCCAGTCCCTTCAGGGTGCGCAGGATCAGCACGCGGCTGGCCCACGGACAGGCCAGCGACACGTACAGATGGTAGCGGCCGGCCTCGGCCCGGAACCCGGCGTCGCCGCTGGGCCCGGCCTGGCCGTCGGGCGTGATCCAGTGGCGAAACCCGGCGTCGCTGCGCACGAAGCGCCCGCCCGTGGCCTCGGTGTCGTACCACTGGTCATGCCATTGTCCGTCTATCAACAGTCCCATGTCGTTCTCCTTGCCGGCAGGCCTCGCAGCCCGCCATTCATCGGCATGCGCCATGCCCGGCCGGATGGCCGCCAGGCCTCGGGCGAATGCCCGGCCATTTATTCGGCCACCGCTTCCAGCGCGATGTCCAGCGTCACCTCGTCGCCCACGCCCGGCGCGAACTTGCCGGCGTTGAAGGCGGTGCGCGAAATGACCGCCGTCGCGTTGGCGCCGATGGCGTCCTTCTTCAGCATGGGGTGCGGGCCATTGTAGAAGGACGTCACGGTCAGCGTCACCGGATGGGTGATGCCCTTGATCGTCAGCTCGCCCTCGATGCTGACCGGCTTGTCGCCCTCGAAGACGACCTTGGTCGACTGGTAGGTGGCGGTGGGGAACGCGGCGGTATCCAGGAAATCCGCCCCCTGGATGTGGCCGTCGAACATCTCGAATCCGGTGCTGACGGAGGTCATGTCGATGGTCACGTCGACCTTGGCGTCCTGGGCCGCCTTGTCCAGCACCACCGTGCCCGAGGTCTTGTTGAAACGCAGGATCTGCTTGGACATGCCCATGTGGTCATACGAGAAGCGCGGGTAGGTATGGGACGGATCCACCGCATAGGTTTGCGGGGCGGCCAGGGCCTGGCCCGCGAAGAAAGCGGCGAAGGCGGCGGCGATGAGCGTCTTTTTCATGATGAATCCTCTATTCAATGTTCAATGGGTGGAAAGTTCAATGGTCAAAAATGAAAATCAGGGCTTGGCAACGATGCGGAACGAAATCCGGATGTCATTGGCGACGATGCTGAAATCCCGCCACTCGCCCTCGCCCACGCCGAAGTCGGCGCGTTGGAAGGTGAAATCACCCTCGAAGACACCGGCATCGCCGTCCTGCGCGAAGGTAAAGGGCGCCGTCACCGTGCGGGTGACGCCCTTGATCGAGAGCTCGCCCGTCACCTGATAGCGGTTGTCGCCCAAGGCCTCGACTCCGGTCGAGGTGAAGGTGGCGACCGGGTGCGCCGCCAGGGCCAGCCATTCGTCCTTTGCCAGTTCCGTGTTGGCCTCGTCGTAGCCGGCGTCGATGCCGGACAACGCGACCTCGATGGACACCTTGGCGGCTTCGGGCCGGGCCGGATCGAAGCTGAGTTCGGTCGCGCGCAGTTCGGCAAAGCGGCCGTCCATCTTGACGTTCATCTGGCTGTAGCCGAAGGCGAGCGTGCTGGCCTCGCCATCGAGCGTGGAATATTCGGCGGCGCCGGCGCTGCCCAGTATGCCCAGCCCGAGGGCGGTGGCCAGGGCGAGGGGACGCAAAAAAGAAAGATTCATGAGTTTTCCTTTGATCCTGTGATATCGGGTGTCAGGCCCGGCCCGCGAACGGCAGCATGCGGGCCATGACCGTGTCCTTCTTGATGAAATGGTGGTGCAATGCGGCGCCTGCGTGGCCGGCCACGGCGGCCAGCAGCAGATAGTTCAGGGTGACGTGCACGCCATTCAGAAGCTCGCCCAGGGCCGCGTTGCGCGGCACCAGGTCGGGCAAGGGCACGATCCCGAACCACACCACCGAAAAGCCCTGCGCAGAGCTCATCAACCAGCCGCTGACGGGGATGGCCAGCATCAGCGCGTATAGCAGCCAGTGCCCGACACCCGCCGCAAGGCGCGCCATCGGACTCATGGTGCCGGGCAGCTCGGGCGCCGGATGGCTCATGCGCCAGGCCAGGCGCACCACGGCCAGCGCCAGCAGCGTCATGCCGGCCCACTTGTGCCAGGAATACAGCTTCAGCTTGCTGGGCGACAGGGGCAGGCCTTCCATGTAGAAGCCCAGGCTGAACGTGCCGACCAGGCCGAGCGCGACCAGCCAATGCAAAAAAATGGCTGTGCGGGTATAGCGCGGGTTCGGGTTCACGGTCGCCTCCGGTTCGTGCGTGATGGGGTTGAAGTGCTACTTTAAGTATTTTGACAACAGGAATAAATACAGCGTAATGACATATACTATTCCTGTTTCAGGAATAATCAGGATAGGAGGACCACCATGGATCGCTTGCTGGCCATGCAGGTGTTCGAACGGGTCGCCGATGAAGGGGGATTTGCCGCGGCGGCACGCGCCCTGGACATGTCGCCGCCGGTGGTGACCCGCTTGATCGCCGAACTCGAGGCGATGCTGGGCACGCGGCTGTTCCAGCGAACCACCCGGCGCGTGTCCATGACCGAGGCCGGCGAGGCCTATCTGGCGCGCGTGCGCCAGATCCTCCAAGACGTCGCCGAGGCCGATGCCGTTGCCAGCGCACACACCAGCGAACTTGCCGGCCGATTGCGGGTGCACACCCAGCCGGCCCTGGCCAGCTATGTGATCGCCCCCCTGCTGTCGGACTTTCGCCGGCGCCACCCCGGCATCGTGATCGACATGGACGTCGAAACCCACCGCGACCCGCCCATCGAGGACTACGACGTCACCCTGCTGGGGGTGGACGCCGGTTTCGATGCCGACATCGTGGCGCGCAAGATCATAGAATCCGAAGTGATCCTGGTCGCCTCGCCCGACTACGTGGCCCGCCGGGGCGCCCCCAAAAAGCCGCAGGACCTGGCCGGACACGACTGCCTGCGCCTCAAACACCCGGGCGCGCCGCTGCGCGCCTGGCGCATGTGGCGCCACCCGCGATCCGGCCCCCAGGGCGCGGTCGAGGTGGACACCGAACCCGTCCTGATCGCGAACCACACCGACACCCTGCTGCGCGCCACGCTGGACGGCGCGGGCATCACCTCGATCTCGTTCGACCTCGTCGCGTCCTATCTCGCGCACGGCCGGATGGTGCGCGTCCTGAACCCCTGGATCACGGGCCGCCTGGCCATGTATGCGGCACTGCCCAGCCGCAAGTTCATCCCGCAGCGATCCCGCGTGTTCCTGGACTACCTGGTCGAACACGCCCGCCGGCAGAACGACGAAGCCATGCGGACGGCTTCGGTGTATTAAAGGCGACGGGCCCGACTGTCCCCGCCCGCGCCGTCAGCGGAACTCAAAGAACACGTGCCGGATCGTCGGGCATTCGTGGCTGACCGTGTCCTCCAGCCGGGCGATGGCCTGTTCGACCTCCTCAACGCGCATGCCCCGCTTGAACCGGACCGAGGCGGCCGCGATCAAAGCCCAGAAGTACAGGACCTTGCCGTAGCCGAACGGATGCGACTCGTCGGGCGGCCGGTTGCTGCGCCGCATGCCCAGCAACAGCAGCAATTCATTGCCCGCGTCGACGGCCGAATGCACACCCTCGGCCAGCATCGCGGCGCTACCGGTCGCCGCGGCGGCCACGAGCTTGCTGACCGCGATGGCCAGATTCGCCGCCACCGCCCCATACACAACACGGCGCGCGCCCTTCGCGTCGGCCGATGAGGGCGATGCCGGACTGGTTTCTGGCGGCATAGGAGTCTCCTCGCTGAAGGCCACAGGCCGGGGTGGCCTGTCCGCCCCTCAGGCCGTGGCTTTGCAGCACGTGGCGTGCCGCCGCCCGACCCGCCATGCGTGCAAGCCGCAATGGCGCAAGTTATCATCCTTGGCAACACATCAACCCCGGAAAAGGCTAAGGAAATGGACCAGGCCCTGCAAAGATTGCGACAGTTTCGCGACGATCGCGACTGGCAGCAGTTTCACAATCCCAAGGACCTGGCGGTGGCCCTGAGCATCGAGGCCGGCGAGCTGTTGGAGGCTTTTCTATGGAAGGCGCCCGAGGCCGCCGATCCCGAGAAGGTCAAAGAGGAACTGGCCGACGTGCTGGCCTACGCACTGCTGCTGTCCGATGCCTACGGCTTCGACCCCCAGCAAATCGTCCTGGATAAAATCAAACGCAACGAGGAAAAATACCCCGTCGACAAAGCCCGGGGCAGCGCGAAGAAATACAACGAGCTATGAGCCAGGCGGATCTTGTCGACGTCAAGCGATACGGGTTTTCCCCGGAGGTTTTGGCGAGCATACAGACCCATGCACACGCCGCAGGCCATTGGCCGCTGGTCTATATCCTCAGCGACGGTGCGACGCGCAATGCCTACGTCGGCGAAACCACCGACACACTGACCCGACTGGGCACCCACCTCAAGCACCCGCACAAGAAACGGCTGACCACGGTGCACCTCATCAGCAGCGAACGCTTCAATAAATCCGCCACCCTCGACATCGAATCCTCGCTGATCAAGTACATGGCGGCCGACGGCTGCTTCCGGCTGCTGAACGGCAACCTGGGCCTGGCCGACCACAACTACTTCCAGAAGGACGAGCTGTATTCGAGAATCTTTCGCGAAACCTGGGACAAATTGCGGGCGCACGGCGTAGCAGCGCATTCCCTGGAGTCCATCGACAACTCGGATGTCTTCAAGTATTCGCCCTACAAATCCCTGTCGGCCGACCAGCGCGAGGGCTTGATCGAGATCATGCGGGCACTGTTGAGCCCAGGGCTGAAGAACCTCATGGTCGAAGGCGGGGCCGGCACGGGAAAATCCGTTCTCGCCATATTCCTGTTCAAGCTGATCCACACTGACGATGCCGAACTGGAGCTGCACGAGTTTTCCGAAGAGGAAACCGAGCTGCGCGAACTGCTGGCGGCGTTCAAGAGTCGCTACCCAAAGCCGCGCATGGCCCTGGTCGTGCCGATGGCATCGTTCCGGAACACCTTGAAAAAGGCGTTCCGGAACATCGCCGGCCTGCGCCCGGACATGGTCATCAGTCCGTCAGAACTGGTACAGGGATCCTACGATATTGTGCTGGTGGACGAATCGCACCGGCTGCGCAAACGGGTGAACCTGGGCGCCTACTATGGCGCCTTCGACAAAGCTTGCGCGGCCCTGGGATTGGACAAGAACACCTGCAGCGAGATCGATTGGGTCACCCAACAATCAAGCAAGGCCGTCTTTTTCTACGACGCGGGCCAGAGCATCAAACCGTCCGATGCGAACGCCGCCGATTTCCAGGCCATCAAATCGTCGCCCGACTCGAAGGTCATGCGGCTGGTCTCCCAATTCCGGGTTCAAGGAGGCTCGGACTATGTCCAGTTCCTCGATGATCTGCTGAACGTGCACCTGCCCGACACCGGGACATTTCATTCAAAGAAGTACGAATTCCTGATGTTCGACAAGCTATCGGACATGGTGAAGGAAATCGATCGACGGAATCAGGCGCATGGCCTTGCGCGGCTGGTCGCCGGCTACGCGTGGCCGTGGATATCCAGGAAAGACCCGGATGCATACGACATCCGGATCGCGGATGTCCAACTGCGCTGGAACAGCACCACCATAGACTTCATCAACACACCGGGCGCCGAGCACGAAGTCGGCTGCATTCACACGACCCAGGGTTACGACCTGAACTACGCGGGCGTGATCTTCGGCCATGAGATCCGCTATGACGCGAAGCTGGACCAGATCGTCATCGACAAAGACAACTACCACGACCGCAATGGCAAGCAGACCATCGACGATCCGGAGGAGCTGAAGCAATACATATTGAACATCTACAAAACCATCATGCTGCGAGGCATCAAGGGAACCTTCGTCTATGCGTGCGACGAAGGCCTGCGCAACTACCTGAAGCGGCACATACCCGTCTATCGATCCACTATCATTCCGCTGGCCAAGCCGGCTGACAAACTGGAGCCGTACGTCAACGCGGTGCCTTTTTATGACCTGCAGGCTGCCGCGGGCGGTTTCAGCGCGCTGCAGCACGTCGCGCACGAACACTGGATCGCCGTGCCGCAAGGCATGCCAATAGGCAAGGACATTTTCGCCTGCCGGGTGGTCGGCGAATCGATGAACACGATCATTCCAAACGGCGCCACCTGCCTGTTTCGCCTGAATCCCGCCGGCAGCCGGAACGGCAAAATCGTGCTGGTCGAATGCGACGACATCCAGGATGGCGATGCGGGCTCGCGATATACCGTCAAGGAATACGAGAGCATCAAGGTCGAGACCGACGACGGATGGCAGCACCAGAGAATCCTGCTGAAGCCCCGGTCCGATGATCCCGGCATGGCGACCATTGAACTCGGCGACGATGACGCGCATCGTTATCGCGTGGTGGGCGAGTTTTTGGGCGTGATTGATTGAGGGAAAGCCAGGGACACGGCTGCGATGATCTCCTCTCATACATCGGGCGCGCCCAGTATGGGCATTTGCTTGGCCAGCGCATTGCTCAATTTCCCACACGGCGCGGCAGGCATTGACCACCCTGGCCGATGACGGCCACGCCCAGGCGGGATGGACTAGACGCCCTCCAGGAATTTCGACATCAAGAGCACGTTGTCTCGATGAAACTCGAGGTATTTGCGCTGCCCACTGGAAAACGCCCCGACGTTTGGCGGAGAGCTGGGGTTCAACCCCATCCGCCTCAATGACTCCACATCCGCAACAGGCGAGATGATGGTCCGTCCGTCGCCATAGAAGCCAATGAAACCACGATCGAACAAATGGTCCATGCTGGGCGTCAGCAACAAACCATTCTCGCCATCCAATCGTTCGTCGTTATTCGCATCACGCCAAGGTTTGCAATGGCTGGCGCGCAGATGCTCCTCGCGAGTGACGCCCGTGATACGGCATGCAGACTCTATTCGCATGACTCGCTTTTTGAATAGCCCCTGACCTCGCCGAGCCAGAACGATAGCTTGGCGCTCAGTATCTGACAGCGTCCCATTCGCCTGAATCTGACTGAGTTCGTGCTCCTCCCATTGCACGAGCCCAACCCCTGGAGCCATATGGGCCTGCTGTCCTTCGGCAACGAGAAGCCCGTTTACTAAGGCGTGAGCTTCGGCACCAAGCAAATCAATAAGCGTGGCAGCAAATTCCTCGGGCAGCCGTGTCAGGTAAACGCTCTGCAAGCCTGCACCATTAGGGCGCAAAGGGGCATACTTCGAGGGAAGCAGCGGGGCCAGAACGGACATATGGTCCGCAGGTCGCGCCGGCAGCCGCAACTCGTGAAACCTGACATCGACACGCCAACCGATGTGGCCCCAGTACGCCCCAATTTGCCCGAATTCCAGCGGCTTAGGTGCCTCATAGGCATGCGCTGCGATGATCCCGATCGCGCGAATCTGAGCATTGCTGAACGAGAAAACGATATCACCCGGTGTGACCTCACGCATGAAATCGTAGAACGGATTCTGGGCCAGATTCGTTTTTCGCTTTGGCGACCACAGATAACCGCCTTGCACTTCGTGGCGGTACGTCTGGTTCTGGTTGACCCACCAATAGCGCATCTCAGGCTGCTCTGCTTACAGAAGCTGAAGGTGATTGGTATTATTACTGTAGCACTTGCCTCTAGCTCGCGTGCCCTACGATATCGGCTCTCATCCCCGTCGTCTTTTGGTACGATGATCGCCCGCAAACCTGTCCATCCAAGGAGAAAGGGAAATGTCCATTGCGGGGCGGCTTTTAAAGAGATTACGTTCGGGATTCCTGGCGTTGACGATATCGGCCGGCGTCCTTGGGTTGGCAGGATTGCTGGTTGCGGCCAGCAGCCGGCCGGCCTTCGCCCAGACGTACAAGGTCTCTTCCAGCGTCCAGTACGAGCTGATCGATACGTGGGATGTCGACAAGCTGAACACCATCCTGACGACCGACTTCCCCAGGTTCGCGGGCATCAAGGCCGACTACAGTCCCGCGAAAAATGCGGTGCGCTTGTACAGGGTCACGTACAGGTCTGTAGTTCCAGAGCAAAACAATCGTCCCGTGCAGGCCAGCGGCCTAGTCGCCATTCCCGACCTGGAACGCGGCACGTATCCCCTGGTCTCATACCAGCACGGCACGGTGTACGGGAAGGAGCAAGCCCCCTCACAACCGGACAATTCCCCCGAAACACAGTTGATGCTGGCCCAGTTCGCAGCCCAAGGCTATATCGTGATCGGCGCGGACTACTTTGGCATGGGCCAGTCGCCGGAACCAGAGGGCTATCTGGTCAAAGGCAGCCACCAGCAGGCGACCGTCGATATGCTCTTTGCCGCCCGGTCCGTGCTTCAGGACCTGGGACTAGAGGCAAACGGACTTTTCCTGGCGGGGTGGTCCCAAGGCGGGTATGTGACGACGGCGTTGCTGGAAAGACTGGAGCAGATCGGCGTCCCCGTCACGGCGGCCGCCACAGCCTCCGCGCCGATCGACCTAGCCGTGGCGATGATGGGCCCTCTGAATTTCCCGCGCAAGATCGACGCCTCGTGGATCGGGATCACCTTCATCCTGTCCGCCTTTTCCTTCGAGAACTACTACAGCATCCCCGGCCTCGCGGCATCGGTCATCCAGCCCCAGCACTATGACGCGGCCAAGGCCGTCTATCAGCGTGACCACTACGATCCGGCGGACATCCCAACCGGCCTGAAGGAACTCATCCGTCCTGAGATGTCCGAACCGAGCTATTTCCAGGCATCAGCCTTTGGCAGGCTGATCGCACAAGCGGAGGCATACCGACGCGTGATCCAGGTGCCGATGCGCAACTACTATGGTGAGACCGACGAGGCGATCCCCGCAGGCTTGGCCAGGCTGGCGATGGTCTATCAGCAAAGCCTGGGCAAAGGCAACGACACGGTCGAGGCCATCTCGACGGGGAACACGGACCATCGGGGAACGTATGCAGTGGCTGTGCCGCAGTGGAAGGCGTGGTTTGATGGGTTTGGAGGGTAGCTCAAAAAGTACACAGATCAACAGTAGAGCATTGCGGCGATACTTGACCCAGGAGGGTGTCGTCATGAAGAAGACGAAATCCACCGAGGAGCAGATCGCTTTTGCGCTGCACCAGGCGCAGACCGGGGTTTCGGTCGAGGAGATCTGCCGCAAGACGGGCGTTTCACAGGCCACGTGGAAAGCGCCTGCCCGACGATAGCTTCCAACGTTTCGCGACTGAAGCCGGCGTTGGAGGTGAACCGGCCGCTTGTGGCTTCTAATCCCGGTATGCCACCCAGCCTTTGAATGTAAGGGCGGCGTAAAAGAGCTCCGCCTGCGAGAACCCCGCCTCGTGCAGGGCCGAGACATCCTGCTCGGGCGAAAGGACAGGCAATTGCGCCTTCATGGCCTGGATATTCAGACTGGACTGCACGCCACCGATCTCAAACGCTGCGACATAGGCGGCGAAGCGCGCGAGCCACTTGTCCTTGCCTGCATCGTCGTTCGGGAAGCTGTGGTGAGCCGTCACGAGAGGAGCGCCTGGCTTGAGCCGCTGATATAACTCCTTCAAAGTGCGAACCCGCTCTTCCTGCGCAAGGAAGTGCAGCGTCAGCAGGCAGGTCGCACCATCGAAAGGGCCTTGGGGCGCATCTTCGATGTAGCCTTCGTGAAGCATGATGCGGCCAGCGAAGTCCTTCGCGGTGACGCGCGCTTGATCGAGCATCTGCGTTGAAGGGTCGATGCCGTCGAAGCGCCAACCGGGGTGCATTCCGGCCTGCTGGATACCGGGACGGGGCGAGTCGCGAGCTATCGAGGCAATGAACGGCATGCCTTGCGGCGAGGAGATTTTGATATTGCAGTTGCTGACGCTACGCAGCACTGTCAGTGACGGCGCTCAACCCCCAGATCGACAAGATTCCGGACCATGTCTTGCGCCGACGTTTCGGGCCGGACTTGAGTATCGATCTTCAAGACACGGCCATCCTTGCCGATATAAATGGTATGCCGTTTGGCAACGCCCAGCAGGCCCAGTACCCCGTAGGCCTTGGCCACTGACTTGTCTTCATCGCTCAGCAAGGGGAAATCGGCTTCGGTCTTTTCCGCGAAGTCGACGTTGTCGGCCAGCGGGTCGACGCTGGCCATGAAATACGTCACATCAAACTGACGGATCTGGTCGCCGCTTTCCGCCAGCGACTTGCATTCAATCGTGCAGCCATGCGTGTTGGCCTTGGGAAACCAGGCCAGCACCACTGCCTGCTTACCACGATAGTCCGACAGCTGATAGGTGCCGCCATCAGCCCCCGGCAAGCGGAAATCGGGGGCCATATCGCCCACCTCGATCGCACCGGCCAGACTGGGAAACGCGATGAGGGACACCGCCATCAGCGTTGCGCTGATCCGATGGATGACCTGGGTTTTGAGGCTGGAGACTTGAGGCGCATTTTTCATGTCTGAAGAATGACATGCTTTTCGGACATTTAAAAGGTTTGTCTGGAACAAGTAACACTTTTCGGACAGTCATGAGGGGTTTGCAGAACTGGTCGGGGCCGGAATCGCACGTTGGCCGTAAAGCCAGTGTTCATGAGGGTTTTGGGGATTTCTTATTTCCCACGCTTGGTCACCCTCACGCAGTTGCGCTTCGCTTCATTGGCTGTGATCAACTGATGGCGGGACTTGCACCCGCAGGAGTGCGCCCATGCTGGGCGCACCACAAAAAGGCCTGCCCCTGTATCGGGGCAGGCCTTGAAATCTGCGGCCACGCTAGGCCGGCGCTGGCCGCAGACGCTTCGCGGCTTTACCAACTACACGCCCACAGCGCAGTTGGCAAAAAGCTTACTTATCGGAGCCTTGCTCTTCCTTGTCTTTTTGGTTCTCGCCAGACTCGGATTCTTGCTTGGATATCTTTGGGGCTTTCCAGTTAAGCGGTGGCGTGACGATATTTTTCCAGGCGACACGTTTAGGTGTAGACATGGTTTTTCTCCCAAAGCAATGTGACAGCACACCGTGCGCCGCCACTACTACTGTATAAACTATCAGTAATTCAGCATTATGTCAAGTCCGTAGGGCGGAGAGGCAATCCAGCGGCCGATATCCCTCGAATCGATGGTGAAGGTTCCCAACACCATGTCATTGCGCGGGACGTCCGTCGAGTGCATGACCCTATGGCACTCAGCGGCGGCGCACAAAGTCTTTACCGCCGTATCGCATCAGGCGATTTTTCCGCTCCGGTATCGCTCGGTGGACGAGCTAACCTGCATATTTCGTCACCGAGCCGATCATGCTGATTTTTCGGCCTGACGGGTCGGTAGCCGCAGCGCCTGCATTTTCAGTGGCGAGCAGACTGCATTTTTCAGCGCTACGGGGCCATGGCACGCGCCGCGTGCGCGCAGACGTGGCGCAAGGGGTGGTGCGAAGCCAGCAGGATGCGAACCCGTCGGGTATTGCGCACGATTTGTGTTTTTTTAGCGCGGCCACCGACACAGTTTGACGATCGAGGCCGTGTATCCGTTCAACCCTCAATTATCATTTGAACAGGTTTTTACCGGGCTGTCACAACCTCTATAATCCGCGCATGAGCACGCAGCCATCCCCTTACCTCCCGCACAGAGCCTCGACCATCGAGCAGATCACCATCCGAGGCACGATGCCCTATAGGATTCACCGGTGGGCGCCTAAAAACGGCTCCGTGCTTAACGCACCACCTCTGCTCCTGACGCATGGTTGGATGGACATCGGAGCCTCCTTTCAACGCTGTGTCGATTATCTGTCCGCTGACCGAGAGGTCATCGCGTTGGACTGGCGGGGGTTTGGCGGCAGCCGCGGCTCACAGCCCGTCGACAGTTATTCGTTCCACGACTATTACGGCGACCTGGATGCCGTCATTGACTACATATCGCCGGCCTCTCCAATCGATCTGCTGGGCCACAGCATGGGCGGCAATATTGTGATGGTCTATGCGGGCACATGCCCCACGCGCGTTCGTCGCCTGATCAATGTCGAGGGCTTTGGTCTGCCCCGGTCCGACCCGTCCGCAGCGTCTGCCAGGCTTGCTCAATGGCTGCAGGGCCTGAAATCGCCAACGACATTACGCTCTTTTGCGAGCGAGCAGGAGGTCGTTGATCACTTGAAGCGCAGAAGCCCGCTGCTCGAGCAGGAGTATGGGCGCTGGCTCGCGCGTCATTGGGCAGAGCTTGGAGAGGATGGTCGCCGGCACATTGCGGCGGATGCTGTGCATAAACGTGTCAACCCCCTTATCTACCGGTGCGATGAGGTCGTCTCCACGTGGGAGAAGATCCAGGCGCCCGTTCTGTTGGTGGAGGGTGGACATGACGGCCAGGGGTGGCAGGGCAATGATCAATACCCTCGTTCTGAATTCGAGGGGCGGCTGAGCAAGGTCCGGTCTGTTGAGCGCAGGGTTATTGATCGAGCGGGGCATATGGTCCATCTCGATCAGCCTGAGGCACTGGCTATAGCGATCGAGGCTTTTCTCTCAGCAGCTCGCTGATCGGCCCATAGAGCTGCTGCCCAGCCGCCAGGCTGAGGTGGCGTTGCGGCGGCCACAAACGGGTCAGCGCCTCAAGCGTGAGTTAGCACCAGGTGGCCGACCGGTTCCGGTGTTTTCCGCACGCGGATTTCTATGTCGTAACCCAGCCGGTTTAGGCAATCCATTAGCTTGCGTTCGGAAAAGTTCGAGAATTCACCACGCAGCAGGCTCGATACCTTGGGCTGGGTCAGGCCCATGCGTTGTGCTGCCTCGGCTTGGGTGAGCCCTCGCTCACGAATGGCCTTGGCAATCTCGACGGTCAGCCCTGATTTGATTTGCAGTTTTTCGGCGTCGGGGAGGCCCAGGTCAGCAAACACATTGCCGGTGCTGGCCTCGACTTCTACGCCGTCAATGATGCGTTTATTCATTTCTCAACTCCTGCGCAACGATTGCAGCCGCCTTCAAACGCAGACGAATGATGTCCATGTCCGGCTTGGGCGTTTCAATGCCCCGTTTGCTTTTCTTCTGGAAGACATGCAGCACAAAGACGGCCTCGGCGAAGCGCACGGTGTAGACGGTGCGGTAAGTGCCGCCGGTGTCGTCTTCAACAATTTCCAGTACGCCCGCATTGCCAAAGCCTTTTAGCACTTTCGCCGCTTCGTGCTGTTCGCCACGCTGGGCAAAATCGAGCGCATGACCGAAAAACTTTCGTACAGTGACGGGAAGGGCCAGCAGGTCTTTCTTGCTACTGCCAAGCCAGAAGAGCGGCTTTGTGATGGAAGGCTTCATATAAATATACCATTTCTGGGATGGTAGCCCCAGATCGCCTGGACTTTTTTTCGCAGCGCCAGCAATGCTGCCGTTTCAGCCAAGGCGGCGTCCTTGCGACGCAACTCCCGCTCAAGCTCCCGTATGCGTTTGCGCTCGGCCTTGGTCGCTTCCGATTGCCGTGCGGCGGCTTGGTCAGACCGATCATTGGCCTGTTCACAACTGGCGCGCCAGCGACGAATCTGCTCAGGATATAGACCACGGCGACGGCAGTACTCGGACAGCTCTTCTTCGGTCAACGCAGCGGTTTCCAGCACCGCATTGAACTTCTGCTGCGAGCTCCAGCCTTCGGTGCTGGGGGAGGCGTTTGGCAGCAATCGGCCCGTGCTGCGGGCTTGTTTTCGCCAGTTGTATATCGTGGCCGCTGAGATACCTTCCTCGCCAGCCAGATCATTGACGGTACGGTTATACGGCGCTTCCAGCTTGGCCAAGATGGCTTCGCGCCGCTCGGGGGAATACTTCATGGGAACCTTCTCTCTGCCCCAGGTTGGAGATTCAAACTCTAACATCTGTAGAGGTTCCAACTATTCTGACAGCGGGGGCCAGTAGGAGATTATTAATCGCGCAATCCTTGAAGTTCTTCGTCACTTAGGAATTTTCCTATAAGCCCTTTCAGCTCAACCGAGCGTAATGCATTTTCTGTCAAATATGCTGCGTCAATTCTTGAGAGCTGTTTAATTGTGAAGTTTGATATGTAGTCGGTTACTGTTCCTATGGCGCCAAGAGCGTCGAACACAGTAAATCTGCCTAACAGATCAAAGAAAATAGGTTGGTGAAAGTCGTGTGATTTCAGTGAATTTGGTATTACAGCTGCCGCCTGATTCTCAATGTCATTGAGAACTCTAGCCGCTACTGAAGTATCATAAATCCTAAAGTCCGCCTCATCGAAGAGCTCCCATAACTGCCTACGAGCATTTGAAAATTCTTCACGCAAGTTTAGGAGCTCGCAAGGTATATCGTCTCTACCTTTTGATCGGGACAGTACTATGCTTAAAAACAAAGGTATATTAATATCTAGCCTTCTACATAGTTTTACATGGAGCTGAGCCCAGCTTTCGTCTAAAACGCCGAAAAACTGATCAGCATTATATTTTCTAAGCTTGTCGTGCTCTTTTCGTACCTGTGGGTGACCCATATACATGACCTGCCCCGACGAGGAAAGTGGGGCAATGAATCGCCTAACGTATTTTTCTTCTAGGAACTTTTCCGAGAAAAATCTTTCTTGATTATTAGCAATAAAAATTATTGGCCCTGTTTCGAAATCCACTTCAAAGGAAGGATTTGAACGGCTAAAAGCGTATCGCTAGCGCTAGCGCTTTCGGTTTGATTGTGAGACGACGCTACCTGCTAGTGTCCTGGTCAGTGCACTGGATCGATTGCCTTCGAGTGCGCTAGATGCTTTATGCTCCAACCCTGAGCTCGTTTGTGCAGGGCGACCCGCCTGCCGTAGGGCTGAACCAGCCAGAGATTTTTGCAGCGCACTGGAGTTTCTGCTGCCTAATGCTTTGCCAGCGGTTGATGCAACGCGTGATGATGTTTTCTTCGAGTTAATGGTCATTTAATATCTCCGAAAGCAATGTGGAAGGAAATACGCTGGCGGGATGAGGATGCAGCGGACGCAAGGGTAAAGTCATGTGATGGGAGTAAGGACTTCCACTGCATAGTCCCATCTCACGCTCTGTCCACTATGCAGTCTGATCGTCGCTCAACACAGAGTCGAGCGCGTTGAACCAGCCGCGAGTATGAACAAGCCGGGCAATGTGTGCCTCGCTGCTCAAGATCTCCGCCTTAGTCATTTGTGCGATGCTTTCCCACGATTCCATCGGTAGTACATAGGTGGCGTTGTTGACCTGTGGGCATTCCAGAACGCATAGATTTAATCGATCAAAACCGAACACGACATATCCCTCGAATCCTCCGACGCCAATCGCCACAAAGTCAGGTTTTTTGGCTCCGACGGCAGACAGTCGGGCACGCAACACACCTCGATTTCCCTTAGGAGAGCGTTCGACGACTCGTTCAAGGGCGGGGAGTGCAGAATCCCAGGGATTATGGCCTGGAGGTAGTAACTGCCAATGTAGTCGGTGGATAGGAGCGCTGACCCAACTTGTCAGGTCCTTGCCCAATACCTCAAAGCCACCGAGCACCTCGCGCAACATATTGGCAGTGTTGGTTGCTATCGCAACGCTGGATTCGTCATTTATGAACGGCCCAGTTACCACGTACTTTTGACCATCCTCGCGTATTCTGATCTCTAGCTCAATGCTATATGGCGGGACATGGGTGCGAGGGTAGCGCTTGTAGGGAACATCAACCACCTTACTTTTTTCCTCGGTGTCATTGCGGCCGACGAATTGCGTCCAAGTCCAAACTGCCTGGCGGTAGGCAGTTTCCATGGGCTGGTCCCTATGGATGATATCGAAGCCCTCCGCGTTGCGTCGGGATGCCGGCCCCTTGCGAGTAGGGGGCAGAACATGCTGACCGGGGACGAGAGGAGTCTCGAAACCTAGGTCCTTCAGGTGTGCCTCGATGTATGGGTCAACGGCAAGGCCAAGCATGTAAAGTTCCAGTGGCTTGAGATGTTTGATGTATTTTGTAATATTTCGGGTTTTTCTGTTAATCTGCATTGTCAGAGTTCCTTGTAAATGTGACTGAGGCTGCGGAAACTTCGCCTCTTACTTATTTAGGACTCCTTAGACTGGCTCCGTGGACGCCGGCACAAAAAATATTTTTCATCCGAGCCGTCCAGCGCGGCGAGGTTAAGAGTCATAGTGAGGAAGGGCCCGTCTATGTCTGCGATACCCAACCCTGAAGAGCGCTTGTCCAAGGCCGAGGTAGAGACAATCCTCCGAGGCTTGAGCCCGGCTGATTGGAGGCGCGCGGAGTCTATCGCTACGTTTTTATGTGGTGGTTTGATTGGCTGGACGTCGGATGATTTGCTACAAGAGGCGCTGTGTAGCTTGCTGGATGGAACCCGAATTTGGCGGCCAGGGCTCCACCCTCTCGTTGTTCTCAAGAGCGTTATGCATAGCATCGCTAGTAATAAACGTAAGAGCAACGAGGCCGGCCCCATCGACGAGAACGTGGTTGTGGACGCGCTTGAGTCTTACGAAGACGATAAAACGCCGGTAGCATATGGCAAGACCACAATCACTCCGGAAGACGAGTTGTCAGGAAAGCAGCAAATGCGTGTCCTATACGCGACAGTCGAGGGAAAAGAGGAGCTGGAGCTACTCGTCATGACCTGGGCTGACGGTTTGCGAGGCACTGACGCACGCGATGCTCTGGGATGGGGTGAGAAAAAGTACGACGCGGCTCGAAAACGGCTCCAGCGCCGATTGAGTGTGCTGGACCCAGAGCGGAGATCCACATGAGCACGAAGCCGGACAACGAATTTGACAATTTCATCGATGCATATGTCGATGAACTAATTGAGACTCCCGACGACCTGATCCTTGAAGGGTTAGACCCGACCGCAGTGCAAGCCAAGGGGCTTAGCCTGCTTCAGGCCGCCAAAACTAAAGTTGCTCGTTCGCGGCTTGCTGTCGCCAAGGCCGGGTATGCGGCCCTAAAGTCGACTCCTAAAGCGACACTCCAGGAGGTTTCGGCAGAGGAAGCTAGGCGCTTCTTAGCGCAAGCGTCCAATGACAGCAGGTATACCCTGGCTGCGCGCAACCTTGGCGAATTATCTGACTCTGAGGCGATAGCGTTGTATACGAAGCTAAAGAGTATTGAGTCACATCAAAATGGAGATGACAAGTGAGGTCGGCCGTTGGCGAGTGCGCTGAGGCGTTGATTGCGGACTTGGGTATCAACAGTCCCGACGAGCTGGATGTGGAAGCGATCGCGTTCGACTCCCAAGTAGATGTCGTCTATGAAGCCATGACAGGATGCGAAGCCTCCCTGGTAGGTTATCGCGATCGCGCCATCGCTACCATCAACCCCTGCGGGGTGCGTGGGCGTGAGCGGTTTTCCGTGGCACATGAGCTCGGACATTGGCATCTACATCGAGGGCGGTCTTTTAGATGCCGTGTAGACGATCCTAGTGCGAATTTGTCATCTGAGCGAACATTGGAGAAAGAAGCCGACAGCTTTGCAGCCCACCTGCTAATGCCCAGATCGCTTTTTACCCCAATGGTCGCCTCGTTCGGAAAACCGACATTTCAGCAACTGACGCATGTTGCGGGTATCTTCGAAACAAGCATCATGGCCACGGCGCTGCGTCTAGTCAACATTAACACCCTCCCTGTTATCGTAGCTTGCTACGACAGCGAGGGTCGGCGTTGGGCGATGCCGGATCAAGATATACCCAAACGTTGGCGCTTGAAAGAAAAGTTAGATGAGGATTCTTTCACCTATGATTTGCTCAATTATGGAAAGGAGTGCATAGGGTTGAGCAAGCAACCGGCTGACGTCTGGTTTGAGAACAATGATGCAGCCGAGTATGAAGTTCAGGAGCAATGCCTCAGTAGCACGACGGGCTCGGCGCTGGTCCTGCTTTACCTGGAATCCTCGATGTTCGAGGTCGGTCCCGACTGGGACGTCGGCCGAAAATACAACGAGTATGGTTCCTTCGTTGCTCGAAGGCGCTCTGCAACATAGCGTCAGATTTTATGGTTCAGTTAAGATGGTCCAGACTAGACCAGCAGCCGAGTAGTGTCACCTCGCTCGGATAGCAGCACGATGGCCTTCTTGTCGGAGGACATGAATGTTTCGCCGCTCAGCCATTTGCCTCGCATATGCGAGGACATCGTAGGCAAAGTCACTTTTGCGTATTCCGATGATTGTGACCACCGATTCCGGTGATCGTGACCAGCCAATATTTTCAATCTGATTTTTCTGATTCCGGCATCGTGACCACTCATTCCGGTGGTGTGACCAGCGATTCCGATGATCGTGACCACCGCCGCAACAGCCGGCGAGATCCCGCGCGTTGACATCAACCTTGCGGTAGGGTGTTGGGCTTTTTTTTGGAGCCCACATGCCGCCGCCGTTACTGAGTACGCGCATGATCAAATCCATTCTTCATCACACGCTTTGTCTGGGCCATTCCCAACGCCATTGCGCCCAGGCCCTGGGCGTGTCCAAGAGCGCCGTCGCCAAGTACCTGGCCGCCGCCGCAGCGGCGGGCCTGGACTGGATCGCCATCGAGCCTTTGGACGAAGCGGCCCTGGAGCAGCGGTTGTTCCCCGCCCGGGCGGGCACCGCCGCGGCCATCAACCCGGACTACGCTGCCATCCACCGCGAACTCTCGCGCAAGGGCATGACCCTCATGCTGTTGTGGCAGGAGTATCAGGCCAATCACCTGGGCCGGCGTACCCTGCAATACAGCCAGTTCTGTGAACGCTATCGGCAGTACGCCAAGACCCTTAAGCGCTCCATGCGCCAGGTGCACCGGGCCGGTGAGAAGCTGTTCGTGGACTTCGCCGGGCCCACGCTGGCGCTGGCCGACGGCGCACGGGCTCACCTGTTCGTCGCTGCCATGGGGGCTTCGCACTACACCTATGTTCATCGGCAGAGCGTCAGAGTGGGTACAGTGATAGAGTTCTTCGGCCTGTGCAGGAGGAATATACCCGATGGACCCAAGCAGACGTTGATGGTTGTACCAGGCAACCCATTCCAACGTTGCCAACTCCACAGCAGCCCTGGTTTTCCAGGGAGCTCGGCGATGGATCAGTTCGGCCTTGTACAGACCGTTGATGGTCTCAGCCAGGGCGTTGTCGTAGCTATCGCCTCGGCTACCGACAGACGGCTCGATGCCTGCCTCGGCTAGGCGTTCGGTATAGCGGATGGATACGTATTGCGATCCTCGATCGGAATGGTGGATCAGGGAGTCGGCGGGACGCCGGTCATACAGCGCCTGTTCCAAAGCATCGAGCACGAAATCTGTACTCATGGTGCTGCTCACGCGCCAGCCGACGATACGGCGGGCGAATACGTCGATCACGAAGGCCACATATAGCCAGCCTTGCCAGGTCGACACGTAGGTGAAGTCCGAAACCCATAACTGATTGGGCCTGTCGGCATGGAAGTGGCGATTGACGCGATCCAGTGGGCATGCCTGCGAATCGTCGGAAATGGTAGTGCGCACCCGCTTGCCCCGGCGCACACCCTGCAGACCCAGGTGACGCATCAGGCGCTCAACCGTGCAGCGGGCCACGGCAATGCCTTCGCGCTGCAACTGGTGCCATACCTTGCGTACGCCGTAGACCTGCATGTTGGCTTGCCAGACACGCCGAATCTCTGCCATCAAGCCCTCATCGCGCTGGCTACGCGCACTGCGCAGTTCCGGGCATCGTTGGCGGGCGGCATGACGCCGATACGCCGATGGGGCAACCTGCAACACCTTGCAGATCGGCTCGACCCCGTAGATGTCCCGGTGCCGGTCGATATAGGCGTTTACTTCTTCAATTCGCGGTCGAGCGCCGCCTGGGCGAAAAAAGCACTGGCCGACTTCAGGATCTCGTTGGCCCGGCGCAGTTCTTTGTTCTCTCGTTCCAGCGCCTTCATGCGTTCGCGTTCGCTGGTAGTCATGCCGTCACGCTTGCCGCTGTCGATCTCGCTGCGCTTGACCCAGTCCAGCAGCGTAGCCGGCACGCAACCGATCTTCGGCGCAATGGACTCGACGGCCGCCCATAGCGACGGACACTCGCCACGGTGCTCCTGCACCAAACGAACTGCGCGTTCGCGGACTTCCGGGGAAAACTTGCTTGCTTGCTCATAGTGGCTCCATTTTCTCAAAGAGTGGAGCCTCCTCAAAACCCGGTGTGATTCAGGGACGAATTTTTGGTGATGTCCAGTCTTACGATCCGCTTCTGCAAGTCAACCTGGCCAAGCCGCAATCCACCAATCTCCGATAGCCGCATCCCGGTTTCCAAAGCAATGCGAACGATCCAGCTAAACATCGGATTCGAGTATGCATCTACGGCCGCCAACAGACGATTATTCTCCACTGGTGTCAGCCGTCGATTTCGCCCCGCACCGGGGGCCGGTCTGCGAATATTAGCTACAGGGTTGAAGGGGAGGCCTATACCCCATTCTTTGATTGCTACGGTGAACAAGTGGCTGAGGAGCGCTAGTTCCAGGCGTACTGTGTTGTTGCTGCGCGGAATGATCTTGCCGCTATCGTTAGCATCCCCCGCTAGCCGCGTGTCGCGGAACTGAGCAACGATTTCAGCAGTGAGGGCGGCTAGCGAGTGTTTGCCAAGGTGCCGGATCAGAACTTGCGCTTTCTTGTGTTCCCCTGTCTGCGTCGACGCGCGTTTGGTTGGCGTGACTTCCTTGAGATAACGGGTCAGAGCTGCTTCTACGGTCATGCGTTCCGCTGGCGCGCGCTGGATATACACGCCGCGCACCATCTCGTCTTCCGTGCGGCGCGCCCAGTCCTGCGCGTCGCGCTTGGTGCGAAATGTTTTGGCCGTGGTTGGCCAGCCGGTCTTCCGAATGAGCGCTTTCCAAGTGCCCGAGGATGTCTTAACGATAGTAGCCATGTGTTTGAAAGCTCCGGAAAATGCACGCGGTGCTTCGCCACTGTACTGAAACTGTACCTGGCTCACAAACTTGGAAAATCCCCCAGAGATGGGGAGAGGCTTTGAATCCAGCCAAGTGCCTGTAAATACGAGGAAATTTAGACTGGTGCCCGGGGCCGGAATCGAACCGGCACGCCTTGCGGCGGGGGATTTTGAGTCCCCTGCGTCTACCAATTTCACCACCCGGGCAGGGTCGCCGCGATCGATCGCCGCAGCGGAAAAGGATCGCCATTATACGGCCTTTTCCCCCGCCCCCGCACGGCTGCGCCACGCGCCCGGAGCCATGCCGTGATGTTTGCGAAATGCCCGCCCCATGTGCGCCGCGTCGGCGAACCCGCAATCCGAGGCGATGGTGGCGATGCTCTTGTCGGTGCGCTCCAGCATCCAGGCGGCCAGGCGCAGGCGCAGGTCGCGGGCATAGGCCTGGGGGCTGATGCCCATCGAGGCCTTGAACAGGCGCTGCAGCTGGCGCGGCGACAGGCCCAGGCGACCCGCCAGTTCCGACAGTTCCAGCGCCTGCCCCGCGTGCTGCTGCATCAGCAGGACGGCGCGGCCCACGGGCGGCGGCAGGTCGGCGGGCACGTCCGGCGGCAGGGGCTGGACGGGCTGGCTGTGGTCGGCGTCGTCGACCTGCAGGATGCGCAGGGCTTTGCCAACGTCGGCGGGATCGAGGTGGCGCTTGAGGATGCGCGCGGCGACGTCGATCGAAGCGGGGCCGCCGGAACAGGTGATGCGCCGCCGGTCGAACACGTACAACCGGTCGGCGACGACGGCCTCGGGATCGAAATGGGGGAACTGGTGGATGAAGTCCCAATAGTGGAACCAGCTGACGCAGGCGCGGTGGCCGGCCAGGACGCCGGCCTGGGCCAGGGCAAAGACGCCGGTGCACAGGCCGACGATATGACGCTGGGCGCGGGCGGCCCGGCGCAGGTAGTCGAGAACGTCGGGGCTGGCGGACTGACGCGCGCGCCACTGGCCGCCGACGACGATGATGTAGTCGAACCGCGCCGGATCGCCCAGCAGGTCGGTGGGCACGACCTGGACGCCGCTGCTGGATCGCACGGGGATCAAGGTTTCCGCCACGACCTCCCAGGTGCAGCGCACGGGGCGGCTGAGGTCGCCCTCGTCGGCCGACAGGCGCAGGACGTCCAGCAGGCCGGCAAACGCGGTCATGGTGAACTGCGGCAGCAGGATGAAGGCGAATCGGACGGGCGAAGTGTTCATGACGTTTTTATTCTAACAAAACGAGTTGTTTATGACGCCCTTAACCCTATAAAACGATCAAGCCCGCTGTAACAACAAAACCTACAAACACAAGCCACTCAGTAATCGACACGATATCGTTCCTGAAGAATGTCGCTTTCATTCAATCAAAAACCCGCGTAAATCCTAGAATCATCGTATGGGCTTTCCGGATGCGGCGCCCTCCCTGCGGATGATATTTTGGAGGCGGATCATGGCCTTATCGGTATTCGACATTTTCAAGATCGGCATCGGGCCGTCCAGCTCGCACACGGTGGGACCGATGCGCGCGGCGCGCAACTTCGCCCGCAATCTGCAGGCGCGCGGCCTGCTGGAACGCACGACCGGCCTGGCGGTCGAGCTGCACGGTTCGCTGGCGGAAACGGGCCCCGGCCACCGCACGGACATGGGCATCATGCTGGGCCTGATGGGCGAGGCGCCCGACACGGTGGATCCGGCGGCGATATCCCGGCTGATGGACGAGGCGCAGGCGACGAAATCGCTGACGCTGTGGGGCGACCATCGCATCGATTTCGACGCGGCCCAGGTGTTTTCATACCGGATCAAGCCCATGCCGGAACACCCCAACGGGATGCGCTTCACGGCGCGTGACGATCAGGGCGAGGTGCTGCTGGACGAACGCTATGTGTCGATCGGCGGCGGCTTCATCCGTGCGCTGGACAGCATCGAAACCGACGAGCGGGTACCGGAACACGACCCGATCCCCTACCCGTTCTCGACCGGCGCTGAACTGGTCGCCCGCTGCAAGGCGCATGGGCTGACGATTGCGCAACTGATGATGGCCAATGAAACGGCGCTGCGCCCGGCGGCCGAGGTGCGCGAGGGGGTGCTGCGCATCGCGCGGGTGATGAACGATTCGATCGACCGGGGCTGCGGGATGCACGGCCCGGTCGACGACGAGGTGCTGCCCGGCGGCCTCAAGGTGCGCCGGCGCGCACCGGCCTTGTACCGGGAACTGCAGGGCGGGCACAAGCGCGACGACGTGATGTTCGCGATGGACTGGGTGAATTTGTTCGCCATGGCGGTCAACGAGGAAAACGCGGCCAGCGGCCGGGTGGTGACGGCGCCCACCAACGGTGCGGCGGGCCTGCTGCCCGCGGTGCTGCGCTATTACCACGATTTCATCCCCGGCTGGTCCGAGGACGGGGTGGTGGATTTCCTGCTGACGGCGGCGGCCATCGGGTTCCTGTACAAGGAAAATGCCTCGATCTCGGGCGCCGAGGTGGGCTGCCAGGGCGAGGTCGGGGTAGCCTGTTCGATGGCGGCCGCCGGCCTGGCGGCGGTGCTGGGCGGCACGGTCGACCAGGTGGAAAACGCCGCCGAGATCGGCATGGAACACAACCTGGGCCTGACCTGCGACCCGGTGGGCGGCCTGGTGCAGATCCCCTGCATCGAGCGCAATGCGATGGGCGGCAACAAGGCGATCAATGCCTCGCGCCTGGCGCTGCACGGCGACGGCAAGCACCACGTGTCGCTGGACATGGTGATCGAGACCATGCGCCAGACGGGCGCCGACATGCGTTCGAAATACAAGGAGACCTCGCGCGGCGGCCTGGCCGTGAACGTGGTGGAGTGCTGACGGCGGCTGCGCCAGCCGCCGCACGGCGCCATCCCGCGCCGCCCTGCCCCGCGCCTCAGCCCGCGCCCTGGCGCACGACGCCGATGCTGGCGCACACGACCAGCAGGGTGCCCAGGATCTGGGCGCCGGTCATGGCCTGGCCCAGGATGATCCAGCCCGACAGCGCGCCGATGGCGGGCTCCAGGCTCAGCAGCACGCCGAAGGCGGCGGCGGTCAGGTACCGCAGGGCGGTGATTTCCAGCACGTAAGGCACCAGCGGCACCAGCACGGCCAGTCCCGCGGTCCACACGATCTGGTCGGCGGGAAAACGCAAGGCGCCGACCTCGGCCACCGCCAGGGGCAGGGTCAGGACGGCCGCCACCAGCAGCGAGACCGACAGGCCCTGCAGACCCTGGAAGACGATCCCCACGCGCTTCATCATGACGATGTAGGTGGCCCAGCCCGCCGCGGCGAACAGGGCCAGGACCACGCCCAGGGGACTCACCCCGCCCCCGCCATGCGCGTCGCCCCAGACCAGCAGGCCGATCCCGGCGGCGGCCAGCAACGGCCAGGCCAGCGCCAGCACGCCGCGCACGCCGACGACGGCGACGGCCAGGGGCCCGCAGAATTCCAGGGCCACGGCCAGGTACTGCGGCAGGCGCTCGATGGCCATGAAAAAGCACAGCGTCATGACGCTCATGCCCGCGCCCAGCACCAACGCCGCGCGCCACTGCGCCCGGGTATAGCGATGCAGGGGCGGGCGCACGATCAGGGCCAGCACGGCCGCGGCCCAGCACAGGCGCAGGCTGGAGGTCGACAGGACGCCGTATTCGCGGATCACCGGAAGCGACAGGGACACGCCGGACTGCACGCTGACCATGGCGGCCAGCGACAGGACGACCGCCACGGCGATGGCGTGGGCGGGGCGGCTCAAGACCGCCCCCGACAGGGTTTCACAAGAGGCATTACACTGGGCGTTTGTATGTTTCTATGGCGGGGACACGGGATTCTGCCACCGTTTGGCGGCGTCCATCCCCGATCGCGATGATCCCATTATCCATCCTCGACCTGTCGCCCATCACCCAGGACGGTTCGGCGGCCGAATCCTTCGCCCGCACCGTCGACATCGCCCGGCACGCCGATGACTGGGGCTATACCCGCTATTGGATGGCCGAGCACCACGGCATGCCCGGCATTGCCAGCGCCGCCACTTCGGTGCTGATCGGCCACGTGGCCGGGGCGACCTCGCGCATCCGGGTGGGCGCGGGCGGCATCATGCTGCCCAACCATTCGCCGCTGGTGATCGCCGAGCAATTCGGCACGCTCGACGCCCTGTATCCCGGGCGCATCGACCTGGGCCTGGGCCGCGCGCCGGGCTCCGACCAGGTGACGGCGCGCGCGCTGCGCCGCAACCTGGCGACGGATCCGGACGAGTTCCCGCGCGACGTGATCGAACTGATGTCGTATTTCGAGGGGCGGGCGCAGGTGCGCGCGGTGCCCGGCGAGGGCCACGACATCCCGATCTGGATCCTGGGCTCCAGCCTGTTCGGCGCGCAATTGGCGGCGATGCTGGGCCTGCCCTATGCCTTCGCCTCGCATTTCGCGCCGGCGCAGATGATGGACGCGATCGCCTTGTACCGCGCGCGCTTCAAACCCTCCAGCCATCTGGACAAGCCCCATGTGATGCTGGGCTTCAACGTCTTTGCCGCCGACACCGACGACGAGGCCCGCTATCTGGCCACATCGTGGCAGCAGTCCTTCGTCAACCTGCGCACCGGCCGGCCCGGACGCCTGCCGCCGCCGGTCGAGGGCTACGTCGAGGCGCTGCCCCCGCAGGGCCGCGAGCTTTTGGACCATGTGCTGTCGTGCGCCGCCATCGGCGCGCCGGACACGGTGGCCGATCAGGTCCGCGCCTTCATCGAGCGCACCGGTGCCGACGAGTTGATGCTGACCTGCAATATGTACGAGCATTCCGCGCGCCTGCGATCCTACGAGATCGTGGCGGGCCTGATCGAAACGCCCGCTTCGGCGGCATAGCCACCCCCCTGGACAAGGAATCGACATGCAAGCAAGAATGGATTATTTCAAGGCGGCACCCGAGCTCATGGAAGGGATGCTGCACATGGAAAAGACGGTCAAGGGCGCAGGCCTCGATCCCTTTCTGTACGAGCTGGTCAAGACGCGCGCCTCGCAGATCAATGGCTGCGCCTATTGCCTGCACATGCACACCACCGATGCCCGCAAGATGGGTGAAACCGAAATGCGCCTGTACCTGCTATCCGCCTGGCGCGAGTCCAGCCTGTATACGCCGGCCGAGCGCGCCGCCCTGGCCTGGACCGAGTCGCTGACCCTGATATCGCAGACCGGCGCGCCGGATGCCGAATACGACGCCCTGCGCCCGCATTTTTCCGACCATCAGATCGTCGCCCTGACTCTGCTGATCACCACCATCAACGCCTGGAACCGCCTCGCGATCGGTTTCCGCTCGCAGCATCCCACGGCCTGAGCCGCCCCTGCCCATGAACGACACCCCCTCCTCCGACACCGCTCCCGACCGCGAGGCCGTGCGCGCCCGCGTGCAAGACTGCTTCGACCGTTCGGGCCTGTTGTGCCACCTGGGCGCGCATCTGGGCGAGGTCGCGCCGGGCCGCGTGCACATCCACCTGCCCTACGGCGCCCAACTGACCCAGCACCTGGGTTTTTTCCATGCCGGCGCGACTTCGGCCATCGCCGATGCGGCGGGCGGCTTTGCGGCGCTGACGAGGATACCGGTCGGACACACGGTATTGACGGTGGAATTCAAGATCAACCTGATGGCGCCGGCCCAAGGCGAATCGCTCGAAGCCGTAGGTCGGGTGATCCGCGCGGGGCGCACGCTGTCGGTGGTGCAGGTGGACGTCTACGCGGTCCAGCTGGGCGAAAAGACGCCGGTGGCCCTGATGCAGCAGACGCTGATGAGCCTCCCGGAAAAATAAGCCGCGCAGCGCGGCCAGGCCCTCAGGGCGCGATCGGCAGCGCGCGCTTGTGGGCCGAGCGCCGGTAGACAGACACGATGGTGTCGTAGGCCTCGTCCGGAATGTCGCGGCCCTCGAGGAAATCGTCGATCACCTCGTAGCCCACCCCGAAGGCCTCCTCGTCGGGCTTCAGCGGCGACAGCAATTCAAGGTCGGCGGTCGGCACCTTGCGGACCAGGCGGTCGGGCGCGCCCATGGCGGCGGCCAAGGCGCGCACACGGCGCTTGTTCAGGCCCGCCAGGGGCGTGACGTCGGCGGCACCGTCGCCGAACTTGGTAAAAAACCCCATCAGGGCCTCGGCTGCGTGGTCGGTGCCCACCACCAGGCCGGCGCGCGCGCCGGCCACCGCGTACTGGGCGATCATGCGCTGGCGGGCCTTGATGTTGCCGTGCAGGAAGTCCTGCTGCGCGGCATCGCGAAAGACCAGGCCGCCCCGCAGAAGGCCATCCAGCATGGCGTCCGAGGCGGGCTTGACGTCGACGGTGAGGCGCTCGTCGGGCGCGATGACGTCCAGGCAGGCCCGGGCGTCGGCCTCGTCCAGTTGGGTCCCGTAGGGCAGGCGCATGGCCGTGAAACGGGCCTCGCCGCCCTCGGCGCGGATGCGCTCGCAGGCGCGCTGCGACAGGCAGCCCGCCGCCAGGGAATCGACGCCGCCGCTGATGCCCAGCACCAGGCCGCGCAGGCCCGAGGCGCGCAGCTGGGCCGCCAGGAATTCCACGCGCCGTTCGATCTCGGCCTGGACGTCGAAATCATCCGCCATGCCCAGTGCCTGGCGGATCTGCTGTTGCAAGCCGCGTTGTTCCGGCGTCATTTTCAGTGATCCTCGAATCGGTCCAGCACGGCGCCGGTGCTGGCGTCCGAGCAATTGAAGGCGAACTTGGCCTGCACACCGCGGAAATTGCGCGGCTTGGGCGCCCGCCAGGCGGCCCGGCGGGTCGCCAGTACGCTGTCCTCGACGTTCAGCTGCAGCAATTGCCGATGGGCGTCGATGGTGATCGAGTCGCCCTCCTCGACCAGCGCGATCGTGCCGCCGACGGCGGCCTCGGGCGCGACGTGGCCCACCACCATGCCCCAGGTGCCGCCCGAGAACCGGCCGTCGGTGATGAGGCCGACGGAATCGCCCAGGCCCTCGCCGATCAGCGCGCTGGTCGGCGCCAGCATTTCCGGCATGCCCGGCCCGCCCTTGGGCCCCAGGTAGCGCAGCACCATGACGTCGCCCGCCTGGATGCGGCCGGCGAGGATCGCGTCCATGGCCGAGGACTCGTCGTCGAACACCCGCGCCGGCCCGGTGATGACCGGGTTTTTCAGGCCGGTGATCTTGGCCACCGCACCGTCGGTGGCCAGATTGCCCTTGAGGATGGCCAGATGGCCCTCGGCATACAGGGCCTGGTCCAGAGGCCGGATGATGTCCTGGCCGGGATCGGGAACGTCCGGCACGCCGGCCAGGACCTCGGCGATGGTCTGGCCGGTGATGGTGATGCAATCGCCGTGCAGCAGGCCGGCGTTCAGCAGGAGTTTCATCACCTGGGGGATGCCGCCGGCCTGGTGGAAATCGACCACCAGGTACTTGCCGCTGGGCTTGAGGTCGCAGATGACCGGCACGCGGCGGCGCACGCGCTCGAAGTCGTCGATGGTCCATTCGACCCCGGCGGCATGGGCGATGGCGAGGATGTGCAGCACCGCGTTGGTCGAACCGCCCGTGGCCATGACCACGGCGACGGCGTTCTCGATCGAGCGGCGGGTGACGATGTCGCGCGGCTTGAGGTCGAGCTCGATGGCCTTCAGCAGCACGCGCGCGGATTCAGCCGCCGAGTCGAGTTTCTCCCGGTGGACGTTGGCCATGGTCGAGGAATACGGCAGGCTCATGCCCAAGGCCTCGAAGGAGGAGCTCATGGTGTTGGCGGTGTACATGCCGCCGCAGGACCCGCTGCACGGGATGGCGTGGGTTTCCACGTCGTGCAATTCCCCGTCGGTCAGCCGGCCGGCGGCGTGCTCGCCCACGGCCTCGAAGACGCTGACGATGTTCAGGTCGCGGCCATCCAGGCAGCCCGCCAGGATGGTGCCGCCGTAGACATAGATGGATGGCACGTTGGCGCGCAGCATGCCCATCATGCCGCCGGGCATGTTCTTGTCGCAGCCGCCGATCACCAGCACCCCGTCCATCCACTGGCCCTGCACGCAGGTCTCGACGCAGTCGGCGATGACCTCGCGCGAGATCAGGGAATATTTCATGCCCTCGGTGCCCATGGCCATGCCGTCCGAAATGGTCGGCGTGCCGAACATCTGGGGATTGCCGCCCGCGGCCTTGATGGCCTCGGCGGCGGCGTCGGCCAATGGCTGCAGGCCGCTGTTACAGGGCGTGATCGTGCTCTGGCCGTTGGCGATGCCGACCATGGGCTTGTCGAAATCCGCCTCGGTGTAGCCCAGCGCGTAGTACATGGAACGGTTCGGCGCGCGGGCCACGCCCTGGGTGATGTTGGCGGAACGCAGGCGACGGGTCATGGCAGGTCCTCGGTAGTGTCTGGATGGCCGCAGGCCCGCCAAGACGGCGAGCCCGCAGGGCGGCAGCTGTCCAGTGTAAGGCCAGATGGCCGGCTTGCGTAGGGCACGCATGCGCCGCTTGCGGGTTTTGCGGACACCGGCGGCTGCACGGCGCCCCTAGAAACCGCGGCGGGCGGCTTGCGACAGGTCCTCGAGGAAAGCCAGGTCGCGCAGTTCCCAGTCGCGGCGCGCGCCGACGACGCGCGACTGCCCCGACCAGTCGGCCAGCAGCCGGCTGAGGGTTTCCGCGCGGATGCCCAGGTGGGCGGCCAGTTGACGCTGCGTGAGGGGCAGGCGGACGCGGTCGCCCATGCGCGCACGCAACCCCAGCAGGTAGGCGGCCAGGCGCTGGGCCGCCGTGCTGTCGCTGAACCACTCGACCTCGTTGACCCGCTGGTAGACGCGGTCACTCAGGCGCTGGAGCATGCGCATCGACAGTTCCGGCCACGCCCGGCAGGCGGCCAGCAGGCCGTCGCGCTTCAGGTACAGCACCGCGGCATCGCCATGCGCGCGCGCACACATGGGATAGCGCCCGTGGCTCATGAACATGGCGGTCTCGGCCAGCATCTGGCCGGTCTCGAAGATATGAAAGACGCGTTCCTGTCCATCCTGGGTGTGGCGCAGCACCTCGACCTGGCCCTTCTGGACGTACAGGTATTCCAGGGCTGGCGCGCCTTCCTCGAACAGCATCTCGTGCGGCTGGGCATGCAGGGTGGCGGCATCGCGCAGCAGCAGCGTGGCGACCTCAACGGGCGCCCCGCGAAACAGGCGGTGATCCAGCACCTGCGGCATGGAAACCTCCCGAAAACTTGACAAGTGTCATTGTATCGATTGGAAACCGATGAGACCATATGCGGCTGATAATAATTCGCATTAGCGATATGTGGAATCACCATTCGAGGAATCCCATGACACGCACACCCCCCCTCAAGCCCCTGGCCCTGGCCGCGGCCCTGCTGGCCGCCGGCATCGCCTCCGCGCACGCCCAGGACGTCGGCCGCCTCGCGCCCATCACCGTCACCGGCGACGACGCCGGCACCCCCCTGCAGGCGGGCGTCGCCACGGAACAGGCCCGCCTGCAGCAGGTGGCGGGCGGCACCAACCTGATCCAACCGCAAAAGGAAGTCCGCCTGGCCACCCTCAACGACGCCCTGAACTACCAGCCCGGCATCGTGGTGCAGGAATTCTTCGGCGGCCTGGACCAGCCGCGGCTGAACATCCGCGGCTCGGGCATCCAGAGCAACCCGGTCAATCGCGGCGTGCTGCTGCTGCAGGACGGTCTGCCGCTGAACGAGGCCGACGGCTCTTTCGTGATCGGCTTCCTCGAGCCGCGCAACGCCCGGCTGATCAGCGCGCGGCGCGGCGCCAACGCCCTGTCGGCGGGCGCCACCACCCTGGGCGGCGAAATGGACTTCCAATCCTTGATCGGCACCGAGGGCGACGTGCTGCGCGTCGAGGGCGGCAGTTTCGGGCGCTTCGGCGCGCAGGCCGCCAAGGGCTTCGAGTCGGACAAGGTCGACGGCCGCCTCAGCCTCACCCACGACCACTATGACGGCTATCGCCACCACTCGGGATCCGACCGCACCAGCGTGCAGGGCAATATCGGCTTCCAGGGCGACGGCTTCGAGAACCGCACCTACCTGTCGTACGTGGACCTGGACGTGACGATCCCCTTCGTCGTCACCCGCGAGCAGATGGAATACGACCCGCGCGAGGTCAATGGCGAGGGCGTGAAGGTCAACCCGCCCTTCAACCAGGTCGACGTCTACAAGCGCAATCCCCACCGCAAGTCGCGCCAGTTCCGCGCGGCCAACCGCACGTACTGGGGCACCGAGGCCTTCAACAACACCTTTGGCGTCTACGCGCAGAACATCGACGACACCTTCCAGGATCCGCTGACCTCCACCGTCACCGACGGCATGACCTACGGCGCCCAATGGCAGCTGGCGGGCAAATATCAAGCCTTCGACTACCGGCTGGCCCTGGACTGGGCGCGCAGCGACATGGACCGCGACCTGTACACCGTCAACAAGGACACCGGCGCGCGCAAGACCCACTACGGCAACTACGACCTGCAGGCGGAAAACCGCAATGCCCTGGCCAGCCTCGCCTGGCACGTGCAGCCGGGCTGGACGGTGGTCGGCGACCTGAAGTTCACCCAGGCGATCCGCGACGCGCGCGACCGGCTGTCCGGCCAGTCCCTGGACCAGGACTGGGACTACGTCAGCCCGAAACTGGGCCTGATCTGGCGCCCCGCCGATGACCAACGGCTGTACGTCAACGTCAGCCGCAGCAACGAGGCCCCCACCTACTGGGAAATCATCAATGGCGGCACGGGCCCCATGAGCCTGCCCAATCCCATGGTCGATGCCATGGGGACCACCGGGCTCAGCACGCTCAAGCTGCAGCGCGCCGACACGGTCGAGATCGGCGGCGACGGCCTGCTGGGCAGCGGCCGCTACGCGCCGCGCTGGTCGCTGTCCCTCTACCACAGCGACGTCAAGGACGAACTGATGTCGGTCAGCAACGCCAACGGCACCGCCGCCGGCACCTACAACTACCAGGGCGGCACGCGCCACCAGGGCATCGAACTGGGCCTGTCCGGCAGCCTGTGGGCCCCGGGCCAGGGCGCGGCCTTCGACTACCGCGTGGCCTACACCTTCAGCGACTTCCGCTTCAAGGGCGGCGAGTTCGCGGGCAAGCGCATCGCCGGCGTGCCGCGCCACCTGATCAACGCCGAGGTCCTGTACCGCATGGGCGGCCTGCGCATCGGCCCGAACGTGCGCTGGATGCCGACGGACACCGAGACCAACCACGCCAACACGCCCGATACCCAGCAGGATGCCTACGCCATCCTGGGCTTCAAGGTGGACTACCGGCACGGCAAGCACTGGAGCGCCTACCTCCAGGCCGACAACCTGACCAACGAAACCTACGCCAGCGCCTTTGTGATCCGCAACGCCGGCACCACGGCCATGCCCACCTTCCTGCCGGGCAACGGCCGCAGCATCACCGCGGGGCTGGCCTACCAGTTCTAGAAAACCCCTGCGGCCATGGGCTGATCCGTGCATAATGGCCCGGTCGGCCGGACCGTCGAAAGGCGGGCCCGGCCAATCGCGGCACCGCCGCAAGGAGCGACCATGGACAAGCAGCCCAATCACGGCGCCCCCTCGGGCGCCGTTCTCATCACCGGCGCGGGGCGCGGCATCGGCGCCGCCACCGCCCTGGCCGTGGCCCGCGACGGCCACGACATCGTCCTCAACTACGTGCGCAATGCCCAGGCGGCGGAAACCGTCGCCGAGAAAATCCGCGCGCTGGGGCGCAAGGCCTACGCCATCCAGGCCGACGTCGGCCTGCCCGAGGACGTCCAGCGCCTGTTCGAGCGCGCCGAGGCCGAGGCCGGGGCGCTGTACGGCCTGGTCAACAACGCCGGCATCACCGGGCAGATCGGCCCGTTTTCCAAGACGACGGATGCGCTGATCGAGCAGGTATTCCGCGTCAACGTGCTGGGCGCGATCCAGTGCGCGCGCGAGGCCCTGGCCAATTTCCAGCGCCACGGCACGCGCGGCGTGATCGTCAACGTCTCGTCCGTGGCCGCACGCACCGGCAGCCCGGGGGAATACGTGCACTATGCCGCCAGCAAAGGCGCGCTGGACAGCTTTACCCTGGGTCTGGCCCGCGAGGTCGCCGCCCAGGGCATCCGCGTGTGCGGCCTGGCGCCGGGCAGCACGCTGACCGAGATCCACGCGGCGGGCGGCGATCCCGACCGCCCCGCCCGCGTGGCCTCACGGATCCCGCTGGGCCGGCTGGCCGAGCCCGCCGAGATCGCCGAAGCCATTGCATGGCTGCTCTCGCCCGCGGCCTCATTCGTCACGGGCACCACCGTGTCCTGCACCGGCGGCGTGTAGCGTAGCGGCGGGCCGCCGCCCTCAGCCGCGCAACTGGCCCACGTCCCGCACCGCGCCGCGGTCGGCCGAGGTCGCCAGCGCGGCGTAGGCGCGCAGCGCCTGCGACACCTCGCGTTGACGATCGACGGGCTGCCAGGCCTGCGCCCCACGCGCCTGCATGGCGGCACGCCGGCCAGCCAGCGCCTCGTCCGTGATCGCCAGGTGGATGCGGCGGTTGGGGATGTCGATCTCGATCGTGTCGCCGTCCTCGACCAGGGCGATGTTGCCGCCCTCGGCCGCCTCGGGTGAGGCATGGCCGATCACCAGGCCCGAGGATCCGCCCGAAAAACGCCCGTCGGTCAGCAGCGCCGAGGACTTGCCCAGGCCCATGGACTTCAGGTAGGAGGTCGGATAGAGCATTTCCTGCATGCCGGGGCCGCCCTTGGGGCCCTCGTAGCGGATGACCACCACATCGCCCGCCTGGACCTCGCCGCCCAGGATGCCTTGCACGGAGTCCTCTTGGCTTTCGTAGACGCGGGCCCGGCCGGTGAAGGTCAGGATGCTTTCGTCGACACCGGCGGTCTTGACGATGCAGCCGTTGGGCGCCAGGTTGCCGTACAGCACGGCCAGGCCGCCGTCCTGCGAATAGGCGTGGGCCTGGTCGCGGATGCAGCCGGCCTCGCGGTCGAGGTCCAGGTCCTCGTAATAGCGGTCCTGGCTGAAGGCGACCTGGCTGGGCACGCCGCCGGGCGCCGCGCGATAGAAATCGGCGACCGCCGCGCCGTGCTCGCCGCGCACGTCCCAGCGCCGGACGGCCTCGCCCAGCGTCCCGGCATGCACGTTGCCGACCTCGAGGCTCAGCAGGCCGGCGCGGGCCAGTTCCGCAAGGATCGCCATGATGCCGCCGGCGCGATGCACGTCCTCGATGTGATAGGCCTGGGTGGCGGGGGCCACCTTGCACAGGCACGGCACGCGCCGCGAGATGCGGTCGATGTCGGCCATGGTGAAGGGCACGCCGGCCTCCTGGGCGGCGGCCAGCAGGTGCAGCACCGTATTGGTCGAGCCGCCCATGGCCACGTCCAGGGTCATGGCGTTGCTGAAGGCCTCGAAGGTCGCGATGCTGCGCGGCAGGACCGATGCGTCGTCCTGCTCGTACCAGCGCCGGCACAGCTGCACGATCAGGCTGCCGGCCAGCTCGAACAGGCCCTTGCGCCGCGCATGCGTGGCGACCACCGTGCCGTTGCCGGGCAGGGCCAGCCCCAGGGCCTCGGTCAGGCAGTTCATGGAATTGGCGGTGAACATGCCCGAACAGGACCCGCAGGTCGGGCAGGCGCTGCGCTCGACCGTCTCGGCCTGCTCGTCGCTGATGTTGGGATCGGCCGCCTCGATCATGGCATCGACCAGGTCCAGCTTGCGCACCACGGTCTTGCCGTCCTTGGCGATGACCTTGCCGGCCTCCATGGGGCCGCCCGAGACGAACACCGTCGGGATGTTCAGGCGCATCGCCGCCATCAGCATGCCCGGCGTGATCTTGTCGCAGTTCGAGATGCACACCATGGCGTCGGCGCAATGCGCATTGACCATGTACTCGACCGAATCCGCGATCAGCTCGCGCGAGGGCAGCGAATACAGCATGCCGCCGTGGCCCATGGCGATGCCGTCGTCCACGGCGATGGTGTTGAATTCCTTGGCCACGCCGCCGGCGGCCTCGATCTGGCGCGCGACCAGCTGGCCCATGTCCTTGAGGTGGACGTGGCCGGGCACGAACTGGGTGAAGGAGTTCACGACGGCGATGATGGGCTTTTCGAAATCGCCGTCTTTCATGCCGGTGGCGCGCCAAAGGGCGCGCGCGCCCGCCATGTTGCGGCCGGCCGTCGAGGTGCGGGAACGGTATTGCGGCATGGAATGTCCTGGGAACGGGTTGGCAAAAGCGCTTATCATAAACCCTTCCGCTGTCCTGTAAATTCCCTGGATCGACCGCCTGGCGGGCCTTGCGCGCCGGGCCCCCTTGTCGACTTTTTTGGAGCCATCGTGAAACCAGCCGCCGCCCCGCATGAACCGACCTCGCCGCTACGCAAGGACATCCGGCTGCTGGGCAGGACACTGGGCGAGGTGGTGCGCGAATGCGAGGGGCGGCCGGTCTACGACGTGATCGAAAAGCTCCGCCGCACGGCGGTCAAGTTCCGCCGCGAGGGCGACCCGCGCGACGGCCGCCTGCTGGAACGCCAGATCCGGCGCCTGGCCGACGGCGAATCCAATCTGGTGGCACGCGCCTTCAGCTATTTCCTGCACCTGTCGAACATCGCCGAGGACCGCGACCAGACCCGCCGCCAGCGCCAGGGGCTGCTGGCCGACGACGCGCCCGCCCCCGGCAGCCTCGAGCACGCGATCGGCCTGCTGCGCGCGCGCGGCCACACCGGCCCGCGCATCCGCCGCTACCTGGCCTCGGCCTGCATCTCGCCCGTGCTGACGGCGCACCCCACCGAGGTCCAGCGCAAGAGCACCCTGGACCTGCACCAGGCCGTCGCGCATTGCCTGCGGCGCATGGACGGCACGCTGACCACCTCGGAATCGGCGCGCCTGCACCAGCAGCTCGCGGGCCTGGTCGCCGCGCTGTGGCAGACGCGCATGCTGCGCCAGCAAAAGCTCACGGTCCTGGACGAGATCGACAACGCCCTCACCTACTACACCAGCACGTTCTTCAGCATCCTGCCGCAACTCCACCTGGATATGGCGGCGCTGCTGGCCAAGTCCGGGCGCACGCCGTTCGATGCGGATGACGCGCCGCTGCCGCCGTTCGCCTCCATGGGCAGCTGGATCGGCGGCGACCGCGACGGCAATCCCAATGTGAATGCCGACACGCTCGAACAGGCGCTGCTGCGCCAAAGCACGCACGTCCTGCGGCACTACCTGACCGAGGTCCATGCGCTGGGATCGGAATTATCCATCTCGCAATCGCTGATGCGCGTCACGCCCGGGCTCGCCGAACTCGCCACGGCCAGCCAGGATCCCTCGCCGCACCGGCTCGACGAGCCCTACCGCCGCGCCTGCATCCATATCTATGCGCGCCTGGCGGCGACGGCCCAGGCCCTCACCGGCCGCCGCCAGGCACGGCGCAACACCTACGACGCCCCGGCCTACGCCTCGGTGGCCGAGTTCGGGGCCGACCTGCGCACCGTCGCCGGCTCGCTGGATGCGCATCACGGCGCCGCGATCGCCCGGCTGCGCCTGACGCACCTGATCCAGGCGACCGAAATTTTCGGTTTCCATCTGGCGACGGTGGACCTGCGCCAAAGCTCGGACGTGCACGAGCGCGTGCTGGACGAACTTATGCGCCATGCGAAAGTCACCCTGGACGGCAAGGCGGTGCGCTATGCCCGCCTGTCCGAGGCGGACCGCGTGCGCGTGTTGCGCCAGGAATTGCGCGAGCCGCGGCCCATGGTCTCGCCCTGGATCGAATATTCCCCCGAGACCCGCAAGGAACTGGCGATCCTGCGCACGGCGGCCGCCGGCCGCGCGCGCTTTGGCGACGGCGCCATCCGCCAGAGCATCGTGTCGCACACCGAAACCCTCAGCGACCTGCTCGAGGTCCTGGTGCTGCAGCAGGAAACCGGCCTGATCTCACCCACGGTCGGGGAATCCCAGCCGCGCGGCGGCCTCATGGTGGTGCCGCTGTTCGAGACCATCCCCGACCTGGAGCGCGGACCCGGCATCATGGACCAGTGGCTGTCCCTGCCCGAGGTCGCCGCGCGCGTGCGCCACGCGCAGGACGGCATCCAGGAGGTCATGCTGGGCTATTCCGACAGCAACAAGGACGGCGGCTACCTGACCTCGAACTGGTCCCTGTACCGCGCCGAACGCCAGCTGGTCGAGGTTTTCAAAAAGCACCGCACACGCCTGCGCCTGTTCCACGGCCGGGGCGGCTCGGTGGGCCGCGGCGGCGGCTCCAGCTTCGAGGCCATCCTGGCCCAGCCTCCCGGCACGGTCAACGGCCAGATCCGCCTGACCGAACAGGGCGAGATCATCCAGGGCCGCTACAAGGACGCCGAGGTCGGCCGCTGGCACCTCGAACTGTTCGTCGCCGCCACGCTGGAGGCCAGCCTTGCGCCGCAGCATCCCGCCGCGCGCACCGAGGACGACAACATGGCGCGCTACGGCCAGGCCATGGAATGGATGTCGCAGGTCGCGCAGGAGGCCTACCGCGACCTGGTGTACGGCACCGAGGGCTTCACGGATTATTTCTTTGCCTCGACCCCGATCCGCGAGATCGCCGGCCTGAACATCGGCTCGCGCCCGGCGGCGCGCAAGGCCAGCCAGCGCATCGAGGACCTGCGCGCCATTCCCTGGGGATTCTCGTGGGCGCAATGCCGCCTGCCCCTGCCGGGCTGGTACGGCATGGGCACCGCCATGGGCCGCTACCTGCGCGAGGGCGGCCCCGACGCCGGGTCCACGCCCCAGGCGCGCCTCGAGACCCTACAGGCCATGGCGCGCGACTGGCCTTTTTTTCGCACTCTCTTGTCCAATATGGAACAGGTCCTGGCCAAGACCGACCTCGCCATCGGCCGCGCCTATTCGGAACTCGTGTCCGACAAGGCGCTGCGCAAGCGGATCTTCGACCGCATCGAGGCCGAATACCAGGCGGCGCTGGAGGCGTTCCGCACGGCCACCGGACATGAACTGCTGGCCCACGACGAACAGCTCTCGGCCGCCCTCAGCGAACGCTTCGCCTACATCGACCCCCTCAACCGCCTGCAGGTGGAACTGCTGCGCCGCCACCGGGCCGGCGAGCACGCCGCCCGCCGCGGCGACGAGCAGGAAACCCGCAGCCAGCGCGCCATCCACATGACCATCAACGGCATCGCCGCAGGCCTGCGGAACTCGGGATGAGACCGGACATGTAAAGGTCCCTGCGGACCTTTACATGCCTGTCGAATCGGAGCGGCATGCAGGCCGCGAGGTGGAGAATCCGAGCGGCATGCAAGCCGCGAGGTGGGCGCTACCCGATATACACCGGCTCCTCGATCCCGCGCACGCCAGGCCGCAGCGCAAACAAGGCGCCGTCCAGCGCATGCGGCGCGGCCCCGGCCGGTCGGATCGTGGTGACGAACAAAGTGTCCAGCCCCGCGCCGCCGAAGGCGCACATCGCCAGCTTGGACGCCGGCACGCGCAGGCTGCGGTCCAGCCGGCCGTCGGGCGTATAGCGATGCACCAGGCCGGCGTCGTTGCCGCAGATCCAATAGCAGCCGTCCGCGTCGATCGCCGCCCCGTCGGGCCGCCCGCCGGCCAGGGCCTCGATGAACACGCGCCGGTCGTGCGGCACACCGGCATCGATGTCGTAGTCGTAGGCCCAGACCCGCTGGCGCGTCGGATGGGAATCGGACAGGTACATCGTGCGCCCGTCGGGACTGAACGCCGTGCCGTTGGGGACGATGAGCTCGTCCACGACGCGGTCGAGCCGCAGGTCCGCGCCCTGCCCCGTCATGCGATACAAGGCGCCCACGGGCGCGGCCTGGGCCATGTCGATCAGCATCGTGCCGGCCCAGAACCGCCCCTGGCGGTCGCAGCGCCCGTCGTTGAAGCGCATGGCGGCGCGCGCATGCTCGACGCCCGCCAGCTTCTCCGTACCCAGCACCTGATCGGGTCCCGGCGACAGGCGATAGACACCATCCTCCATCGCGCCGATCCAGCCGCCGCCCGCCAGCGCGGCGATGCAGCCCAGCTGCTGGCCGGCGCGCCAACTGGTGTGCTGCTGGTCGGCCGGCCGCCAGCGATGCAGGGCGCCGGCCTGGATGTCGACCCAATACAGCGCCTGATCGCCGGCATGCCACACCGGGCTCTCGCCGGTCTGGTTGCGCAGATGCAGCACCAGCTCGGCCTCGCCGGCGGAGCGGGTCGGGCGACGCACCGGCGGCTGGTGCTCGAAGGGGCCGGCGGCGGTGAAGGCGCCGCCTTGATAGACGGCATCCGGATCATCGGCGGCGGGCGCGGGCTGGGCCTCGACCTCGGCGCGAAACGCCTCGGAGCTGTCGCGCGGCGCATAGCCGAGGATGGCCGCGGCGCTGTTGTCCCACCAGACATCCCGGTTGTCGGACACGCCATAGACGACCGTATGGCCCACGCCCGGCGTGTACAGGCCGCGGCGCACCAGGTCGGTCAGGTCGCGATAGCTGAGCCAAGTGTGCAGCATGCGCCGGTTGCGCGGCCGCGGGAAGGACGAGCCGATCCGGATGCTGACGGTCTCGATGCCGTAGCGGTCGTGGTAGAAACTGGCCAGGTCCTCGCCGAAGGATTTCGACAGTCCGTAGTAGCCGTCGGGACGGCGCGGCGAGGCGCTGTCCAGGCACACACCCTGTTTGTGAAAGCCGATCACGTGATTGGAACTGGCAAAGACCACCCGGCGGACGCCATGGCGCCGGGCCGCCTCGTACAGGTGATACATGCCCCGGACGTTCGCCTCGATGATCTCCTCGAAGGGACGCTCGACCGAAATCCCGCCCAAGTGAACCACGGCGTCGACGTCCTCCAGCAGGGCGTCGACCGCGTCCTTGTCCGAGAGGTCGCAGGTCGCGACCTCCTCGGACGGCCCCTGGGCCGGCGCCATCGGTGCAATGTCGGACAGGCGCAGGATGCGGGCGCAGGGTTTCAGGGACTCGCGCAGGACCTGGCCCAGGCCGCCGGCCGCGCCGGTCAGCAGGATGCGTTCAAAAGGCGGATGAAAATCAGCTGGATGCGTCATCGAAAAAACCACATGTAGTTATCGTACAACCTATCGTGAATTATTCATGCCCGCCTGCCGACTTGTCAACAAGGCCGCATTTTTACAATGTGTTCCAAGGGTGTCTACGCCGCCGTGATTCTGGTTCTAAGCGGATTTTTGTTGTCATACAACAAGGCGGGATACCGGCCGGTGGACGCCCCGCGGCGCGCACGTGCCGGGCGCGCGCCGCCGCCGCCTTCGTGCCGCGACCCGGGTCGGGCCGGTGCGGACACCGGGCATTTCCGTTCTATACTGCGCGCATGATATCGGCGGCCCGATCCTTCGCCTGGCGCCCGGCCCGATGGACCTGGGCCTGGGTGCTGTGCCTCGCCCTGGCCTTGCGCGCGCTGGTGCCGGACGGCTACATGCCCGATCCCGGCGCCCGCGCGCAGGGCGTGCTGGCGCTGACGATCTGCACGGCCCACGATCCCGCGGGCCTGAATGCCCCGATCATTCCCGCGCACGGCCCCGGCAGCGCCCACGACTGCCCGCTGTGCCTGTTCGCGCACCATGCCTCCGGCTCGCCGCTGCCGGCCGGCACCACGCCGGCCCTGTTTGCAACGCCCGCCGCCGCGATTGCAGGGATCGCCGACACGCTTGTTGCCCACGTCTTTCGGGAACGCGGCGCCCCGCTGGGGCCGCGCGCCCCGCCCCGGCCGGAACGATAAGTTCGACATGCCGCGCGTTCCCCCCTGAAACGCGCGGCCCGCGCCGCGCATCCCCCCTGGTGCGCGGCTTGCGTTCCGCCCACTCTGACAAAGGACACACCATGACGTACACAAGGTCGACTATCGGCATCGGCGCACTGGCCCTGGCCCTGGGCCTGGCCTGCGCGGCGCCGGCCAGCGCCCACATCACCTTCGAAACCCCCAGCGCCGTCGTCGGCGGCAGCTACAAGGCCGTGCTGCGCGTACCCCACGGATGCAAGGGATCGGACACGACCCGCATCCGCGTCCGCATGCCGGACGGCGCCGTGGCGGCAAAACCTCAGCCCAAGCCCGGCTGGACCCTCGACCTGGTGCAGGGCGACTATGCCAAGCCCGAAACACTGCACGGCGCCACGATCACCTCGGGGGTGCGCGAGATCAGCTGGAGCGGCCGGCTGCCGGACGCCTACTATGACGAATTCGTGTTCCGCGTCTCGCTGGCCTCCTCGCTGAAGGCGGGCGACACCCTGTATTTCCCGGTCGTCCAGGAATGCGCGCAAGGCGTCGAGCGCTGGATCGATACCTCCGGCAAGGATGGCGCGGACGGCCCGGCCCCCGGGATCGAGCTGCTGGCGCCCGCAAAAGCCGATGCGCACGGCCATAGCCATTGAGAATACTCACCGCCCTCCTGCTGTGCCTGGCCGCCTGGTCGCAAGCGGCCTTCGGCCATGCGGTGCTCGTGACCACGGACCCGGCGGCCGGCGCCGTGCTGGATCGCGCGCCGGCAGAAATGCGGCTGCAGTTCAATGAACCGGTCGGCATCAGCACGCTTGCCCTGTTGGGGCCGGACGGACGGCGATTGCCACTGGACAAGCCGCAAGGCGAGGGCGCGCAGGTCCGCATCCCGCTGCCGCCACTGAGCGCGCAAGGCACTTACCTGCTGACGTGGCGCGCCTCGTCGGCCGACGGCCATCCGGTCGGCGGAACCCTGGATTTTGCGCTCGGCACCCCCTCGGCGACACCGCCGGTGGCCGGCGAAGCCACCGGCCCTCTGTGGCGCGCCGCCGCGATCTGGGCGGGGCGCCTGTTGGCCCTGGTATGCCTGATCGCGGCCTGCGGCGCGGCCGTGTTCCGCGCCGCCGCGCCGCCCGCCCGCGACGACTGGGTGCGGCGCGTGATCGGTGTCGGCCTGGCGGCCCTGTTCCTCAACCTTGCGCTGCACGGCCTGGACCTGCTGGACGCGCCCCTGGGGGCGCTGGCCGAGGCCGATACCTGGCGCGCCGCCCTGGCCACGCCGTATGCCGGCTCATTGGGTCTCGCGGCGCTGGCGCTGGCGGCGGCCTACCGCGCCCAGGACACCGGCCGCCGGCTCGTGTTGCGCCTCTCGGCTGCGGGCAGCCTGATCCTGCTGGGCCTCTCGGTCGCCAACAGCGGTCACGCCGGCACGGCCCCGCCCCAATGGCTGTCCCGGCCCGCCATCGCGCTGCACGTCATGGCGGCCGCGGCCTGGCTGGGCGCCCTGGTGCCGCTGGCGCGCGCCCTGCGCCGGCACGCCGGTCTGCAGGCCCTGGCGCGGTTCTCGCGCTGGATCACCCCGGTCGTGGCCTTGCTTCTGATCAGCGGCCTCGCGCTGGCGGTGCTGCAGCTCGCCGCGCCGTCGGACCTGTGGCGCGCGCCCTACGGGCGCGTCCTGTCGGCCAAGCTGACTCTGGTCCTCGCCCTGCTGGCCCTCGCGGCGGGCAACCGCTGGCGCCTGACCGCGCCGACCCTGTCCGGCGATCCGGACGCGGCGCGCCGGCTGGCCCGATCGATCCGGGTCGAGGTCGTCCTGGCGGTCCTGATCCTGGGTGTGGTGTCGCTGTGGCGCTTCACGCCGCCGCCGCGCAGCCTGGACGCCGCGCCGGCCGCGGCGGGGCATCACATGAACTCGGGTGTCAAAAGCCCGCTGGCCCTCAGCAACGACCAGGTGTTGGCCTGGATTCGCCGCTCGGCCGACGGGTCCGAATGGACCATCGAACTGGCGACCCCCGAGGGCAAGCCCCTGGCCGCGCAGGCGCTCACCGTGATGCTGGACAATCCCAGCGCCGGCGTCGAACCGCTGCGCCGCGAGGCCGTGCACCGGCCCGACGGCGCCTGGCAGCTGCGGTTGCCGCCGCTGCCCGACGTGGGGTTCTGGCAGTTGAGCCTCGACATCCTGATCGACGACTTCGATCGCATCACGCTGCGCGCGGCCCTGGTGCTGTGAGGCGGCAAGGCTCCGGGCGGAGCCGCGCGCCGCTGCCTCAGTGCGTCGCCGAGGCCTTGGGCATCCCGTCAGGCCCGACGTGCGCAAGGAACTCGCGCGCTTTCGGATTGCTGTCGGCCTGGGCCTGGATCAGCTTGATCGCCTGGGGCACCCATTTCGGCCGGTCGGCCTCGGGCTGGACAAAGTAATCGGCCGCATCGACCCGGTCGCCCTCCTCGATCACGTTGGCGCGCTCGATCAGGGGCAGATGCCAGCTGCTGGTCAGAAAGACGTCGCGGGCGGGCTTGCCCGGGCACTGCTCGTGATAGGCGATCAGGCCATAGCCGATGGGCTTGTCGGGATCGGCCTTGTGAACCACGACGCCCTGGTCGGTCACTTCGTCCCAGGACCGGACGTAGCGCGTCATGACGGCATCGTAGAGGCAGGCGTCGGGATTGTCGCGAAAGCCCATGGAGTGCGTCTTGAACTGGCCGAAATAGACCCGCTGGCTGCGTTCCGCCTTGATGTCGGCGGTGGCGTCCATCACGGTGTTGGGGGTGATCAGGGTCGCCACCGCCTTGCCCGCCCGAATGGCGGCGCAGCCGGAAAGCGCGGTCGCGGACAGTGCGGCCAGGACGATCAGGGTTTTCTTCATGGTGACTCCTCGAGTAGGCGGCGAAGGCAGCGGTGCCGCCGATGTGCATGGAAAAAACGGGAGGGTGAAAACGGAAAGAAAACAAGTTTAGTAATAAACGGCAATCTCGCTTTACATGTCAATCATAGAGGCGGCACAATCTCAAAAACCTGAACGCAGACGATTGGAGCCCGCCATGCCCACGGAAAACGCCCCCGCCCGCAAACCTTTCCACGGCCTCCCGGCCGCGCAAGGCCGCGGTCCCGGCTGGCGCCATGCGATCACCGTCGCCTCGGCGCTGTGCCTCGCGGGGCCCGCCTGGGCCGCCAACAGCGGCGGCAGCACGGATACGGATTGCGGCTTTTCCGGCGACAGCTACATCGGTGCCTGCAGCACCGATTCGTCCCCCGCGGCAGACGCCGACGTACGGATCGATTCGCCGCCGCCATCGGCCGGCGACCCGGACGTGCCTGTCATCGAAATCATCGGCGGCATGAGCGACGGCGACGCCACCCACAACCGCGTGACGGTCACCGGTTCGGAAACCTACGACGGCACGGCATTCGTCGGCGGATCCGCCACCTGCGGCGGGACCGCCGCCAACAACGCCGTCACTATCGGCGGCCAGGCCGTCCTCGTCAATACCGCAAACGTGGTAGGCGGCGACAGCTGCTCCGGCCCCGCCGAGGGCAACACCGTGGTCATCCAGGACCAGGCCGTCATCGACGGCGGAATCCTCATGGGCGGCAGCGGGGGTACCACCGCCACCGGCAATACCCTCGTGCTGCGCGGCCAAGCCACCGCCGGGAACGGCAGCTTCATCGTCGGCGGCTATGCGTTTGGCGATGCGACCGGCAACGCCGTCGTCCTCCGCGACCAGGCGGCGGTGGACAGCAGCCTGATCTACGGCGGCTATTCGACCCTGGGCAAGGCCACGGGCAATACCGTCACCCTCCGCGACCGGGTGACGGTCCTCGACGGCGGCGCCATCTACGGGGGCGCCAGCGCCATCGGCGAAACGAGCGGCAACACCGTGGACATTCAGGGCCAAGCCGCCGTCAGCGACGCCATTGCCATTGCCGGCGGCAGCACGGCCACCAACGCCTTGGGCAATACGGTCATCATCCGCGATCAGGCGCGCGTCGAGAACAGCCAGATCTCGGGCGGCGAAAGCAACGACACCGGCGATGCCACCGGCAACACCGTCATCATCCGCGACCAGGCGCGGGTCGAGAACAGCCTGGTGTTCGGCGGGCTGGCCATGGACGGCGATGCCACCGGCAACCGGATCATCCTGCAGGGCACCCCGATCCTGACCGGCACCCTGCTCATGGGCGGCAGCAGCGCCACGGGCGACGACACCACCGGCAACGTCCTCGAAATTCGCGGCACCGGGCTCGTGGCGGGCGCCGTGGCGAACTTCGACCACTACCGCTACGTCCTGCCCCCCGGCACCGTGCCCGGCACCCCGGTGCTGACGACCGACGTGACCTGCATGTGCGATGCCACCGTGTCGGTGGACGCCGAGCGGGGCGCCGGCCCCTTCCAGCCGGGCACGCGGATCACCCTGATGCATTCGGACGACCTGGACAGCGAACGGTACTCCGACACCCCGACATACATCACCGGACGACAAGGCCTGGCCCTGCGCTACCGCTGGGGCCTGACGGCCAACGCCACCGACCTGGTCGCCACGGTCGCCGAGGTCAGCGTCAATGAGGAAAGCAAGGCGCCCGTCGAGGGCCGCATCGCGCCCCTGGCGCTGATCAACCAAGGCGGCGACATGGTCGCCGGAGCGGCCATGGACCGTGCCCGGGCCGCGGCCAACGCCGGCCAATGGACCGGTTTCGGCACCATCGGCGGCGGCAGATCCCGCTATGCCTCGGGCTCGCACGTGGACGTCGACGGCCTGTCCTTCATCCTGGGCGCCGCCCGGCGCTTCCAGACCGGCACCGGCAGTCTGGCCGCCGGCGCTTTCGTCGAGCTGGGCACCGGCAACTACAGCAGCACCAACCGCTTCAACAGCGGCACCGCGCGCGGCAGCGGCAAGAGCCGCTACTACGGCGTCGGCCTGATGGTGCGCCAGGACTTCGGCAACGCGGCCGCCGACGACCCGCGCGGCGCCCCCGGACCCTACGCCGAGGCCTCGCTGCGGGCCGGGCGGGCCAGCAGCGACTGGCGCAGCACCGACCTGAACCGCATGCTGGGCGCGGACGCCTCGTACGACAGCGCCGCGCCCTACTACGGCGCGCACCTGGGCCTGGGCTATGTCGCGGGCCTGGGCCCGGCCACCAGTGCCGACCTGTATGCCAAGTATTTCTGGAGCCACCAGGACGGCGACCAGGTCTCGATCGCGGGCGATGCCTTCCGCTTCAGCGACACCGACTCGCACCGCGTGCGCCTCGGCACCCGCTTGAACTACACGTTCAGCAGCCAGACGCGCGCCTACGCGGGCGCGGCCTGGGAACACGAGTTCGACGGCAATGCCCGCGCCACCGTCTACGGGTTCGAGGCCCCCTCCCCCAGCCTGAAGGGCGATACGGGCGTCTTTGAGCTGGGGCTGGAGATCACGCCCAAGGAGGCCCGCGCGCTGACCGTCAGCCTGGGCCTGCAGGCCTACACCGGCAAGCGCGAAGGCCTGGGCGGCAGCGCGCTGCTGAAGTACGCGTTCTGACGGCCTCAGCCCGACAGTTTGTCGAGCAGGCCGTACCAGGCTACGCCGGCGGAAATGTAGAAGCGCTGCAAGCCATGCAGCGGGATCGGCGACGGGGTCGTGATGGGAAAAGGGAAATCCTGCTCCGGCCCGCCCGTCAGCCAGGCGGCGAGGTGCTTGCCCATGGCCGTGGCGGTGGCCACCCCCCGTCCGTTATAGCCCAGGGCGATCGTCACGCCCGGTGCCGGCCGGTGCACGTGCGGCAGGAAGTCCCGCGTGATGGCGATCCGGCCGCCCCAGCGGTACTCGAACTGAAAGGGCGCCAGCGCCGGATAAAGCTGCGCCAGCGCGCGCTCCACGTGGGCGAAATCGGCCGGCCCCGCGGGATCCGCAAACAGGCCGCGGCCGCCCATCAGCAGGCGCCCCTGGGCATCCTTGCGCAGATAGACCAGCAGGCGCTGGGCGGTCGACAGCGTCTCACCGCCCGCCAGGATGTGCGCCGCGGCCGCCCCCAGCGGGGGCGTGGCCACGATGAAGCTGTTGGCCGACAGAATGGTACGCGCCAGTCCCGGCCACAGGCCGTCGCTGTATCCGTTGGTGGCCAGCACGACCTGGTCGGACAGCACCCGGGCACCGCCCGCCACGGTCGCGACCCACCGCCGGCCGTCGCGCCGCAGGTCGGTCACGGGGCTGGCGCCATGGATACGCGCGCCGGCCTGCAAGGCCGCCGCCGCCAGCCCGCGGGCATAGGACAGGGGCTGGATGCTGCCGGCGCGCCGGTCCAGCCAGCCGCCATGGAATTGGTCCGAGCCGGTCCGCGTGACCATGGCCTGGCGATCCAGGACATCGACCGCCGCCCCCCGATCCCGCCACTGTTGGGCGCGGCGATGGAGGGCCGGCACCCCCGCCGGGGTATAGCTGGCCTGCAGCCAGCCCGCGCGCACCGGTGCGCAGTCGATCCGGTGCCGTGCGATCAGTTCGAACACCAGGTCCGCCGAACCGGCAATCGCATCGAGCAGGGGTTCGGCGCGGGCGCCCAGCAATCCGGCCAGTTCATCGGGGTCGTGCTTGAGCGTCGGATTGACCTGGCCGCCATTGCGGCCCGACGCGCCCCAGCCGGGTTCGTGCGCCTCGAGCACACAGACCGACGCACCGGCCTGCGCCAGATGCAGGGCCGTGGACAGGCCCGTGTACCCTCCCCCGACGACCAGCACGTCCGCCTGGCAAGCGTCCTCGATCGGTGGGGTGGGCGCCGCGGGCGCCGCGCCGGCCGCCCAGAGCGAGGCCGCGGCCGGATGGGACATGACTGGACGGATGCTTGCCATGGAGATGCTCCCGGTGTTTCCTGGTGTCGTGTTTGCGTGAATTCGAGCGCTTGCGTATCGATGGGGCGCCAGGCCGATGGGGCACTAGGCGCCGGGATGCAGCACCCGCCGCAGGAAATCCTGCGTGCGGGGGTTCTGCGGCGCACCCAGGACCTCGGCGGCCGTGCCTTCCTCCATGATGCGCCCGTCATACAGGAAACAGACGCGGTCGGCGACCTCGCGGGCGAAACCCATTTCGTGGGTGACCACGATCATCGTCATGCCCTCGTCGGCCAACGCGCGCATGACCTGCAGCACGTCGCCCACGAGCTCGGGATCCAGCGCCGAGGTCGGCTCGTCGAACAGCATGGCCTCGGGCTTCATCGCCAGGGCGCGGGCGATGGCGACGCGCTGCTGCTGGCCGCCCGAGAGCTGGGCCGGATAGGCCCCGGCCTTTTCCGACAAGCCGACTTTTTCAAGCAGCGCCAGGGCCTCGGCCCGGGCCTGCGCACGCGGCTCCCGCTTGACGTAGACGGGCCCCTCCATCACGTTCTGAAGCACCGTGCGGTGCCCGAAGAGATTGAAGCGCTGGAACACCATGCCCAGGGACCCCCGCAAGGCATGGATCGACGGCGACGTCCGGTCGACGTGCCGGCCAAACACGCGGACCTCGCCGCCCTCGTAGGATTCCAGGCCGTTGATGCAACGCAGCACGGTGGACTTGCCGGATCCCGAGGGGCCGATCAGGCAGACGACCTCGCCGCGCGCCACGCCCAGCGTCACGTCCTGCAAAACGATGTGATCGCCAAAAGCCTTGCGCAGATTCGTGATTTCTATCATCGTGCACGCCCCGCGCCCATGCGCCATTCCAGCCGCTTGAGGATCCACACCAGCGGCAGGCTCATGAACAGGTACAGCAACGCCACCAGGGTATAGACCGTCATGTTCTGGAATGTCGAGGACGCGATGAGCTGCCCCTGCCGCGTCAGCTCGGCCACGGTGATCGTCGACACCAGCGACGAATCCTTGAGCATCATCACCAGGGTATTGCCATAGGGCGGCAAAGCGATCCGGAAGGCCTGGGGCAGGACGACGCGGCGCATCAGCAGCGGCGTGCGCATGCCGATCGCCTGGGCCGCCTCGCGTTGGCCCTCGTCCACCGCCTCGATGCCCGCACGGAAATTTTCCGCCTGGTAGGCGCTATAGGCGATGCCCAGGCCGATGACGCCGGCCTGGAATGCCGTGAGCTGGATATTGAACTCGGGCAACACGAAATAGATGTAAAAAAGCTGGACGATGATCGGCAGGCCGCGAATCACATTGATGATCGACGAGGCGCCCGCCCGCAGCGGCGCCACATGGCTCAGGCGCATCAGCGCCAGGCCCAGGCCGATCACGCTGCTGAGCAGGAACGACAGGACCGTGACCTGCAAAGTGACGACCGCGCCTTGCAGCAGGATCGGCAGAAAGTCGCGGGCCTGCTGCAGGAATTCATGCATGCCGCGGGCCGCCCATCAAATGCCCCATTTGGCGATGATCTTGTCGAGTTCGCCACTGGCCTTGACCTTGGCGATCGCGTCATTCAGAGCCTTGCGCAGTTCATCGTCGCCCTTGCGCACCACCAGGCAGATGCTGCCGACGGCTTCTTGTTTGTAATCCTGGACCAGCTTGACGTCCTTGAGGGTGCCTTGCTGGATCTGATAGGCCATGATGGGCTTGTCGGCCACGCCCGCATCGATGCGGCCCAGCGCCAGGTCGCGCGCCATGTCGGCGATCGAGTCATAGGTGCGGATTTCCTTGAAGTAGCCTTTCTTCATCAGCAGGTTGTAATAGGTCGTGCCCGCCTGCGCGCCGACGACCTTGCCCTTGAGATCATCCAGGGTCTTGTAGTCGTTGGTCTCGCTGGTCCTGACCAGCAGGCCGTCGCCGTAGGTTTCGTACACGGGGTCCGTGAAATCGACGACCTTGGCCCGTTCGTCGGTCTTGATCATGGCCGCCGAGATCACATCGAGCTTGTTCGAGGTCAGGGACGGGATCAGCGCCGAGAACACGGTCTGCTGGATTTCGGCCTCGTAGCCGGCGGCCTTGGCCACGGCATGGGCCGTATCGACCATCATGCCTTCGATCGTATTGGTCTTGACGTCCAGAAAGGTGAACGGGATGCCGGTGGACGTGGCCCCCACCCTCAGGGTCTTGGCGCTGGCCGCGGTGGACAGCACGCCGGCACCGGCGCAAAGGCAGAGTGCGGCGGCGGCAAAGCGCAGCAAGGAATTCACGCGAATCATGGCGGGTCTCCTGTGATGTTCCCCCGGACTTGGGGCCGGATCGGGGGATCAGGCCCGCCGTGCGGGTGAAAGCAGAAATGGTGCGGGTCATGAGCGGCCCGAGCGGACCGGTAATTCGATATTAGAAAGATATATATCGATTCTCTATTGGTAATAACCATTAAACAATTAAGTCAAATCGATATTCGATTTTTAAAAGAAATTCCCTATACTGGCGGCATGAACACACCCGCCGCACGTCCCCGCAAGGTCAGCCCGCTGTTCAATCAGTCGCTGGAAAAAGGACTCGCCGTCATCCGCGCCTTCAGCACTGCCCACCGCTCGATGACCATGGGCGAGGTGGCGCAGGCGGTCGACATCAACCGCAGCTCGGCCCAGCGCATGGTGTACACGCTCGAGCAGCTGGGCTATTTGAAAAAGCAGCCGCGGACGCACCGCTATCGCCTGACGGTCAAAGTCCTGGCGCTGGGCTTCAACTACCTCAGTACGCACACCTTGATCGACATCGCGAATCCGTTCCTGGCGGAACTGTCGAACGTCTCCCAGGAAACCATCTGCCTCACCGAGGCCGAGGGCGCCGAAATGGTGTACATCGCGCGTTTCGTCAGTGCGCGATACATCCCGATCCACATGCCCATCGGCAGCCGCATCCCCATGTATTGCACCGGCTCGGGACGGGCCTACCTCAGCGCCTTGCCGGGGGACGAGGCCCTGGCGCTGCTGCGCGCCATGCCACGCACGGCACACACCATGCACACGCGCACCGACGAGGCCGAATTGCTGGGCCTGCTGCGCGACGCGCGCCGGCGCGGCTATGCCGTCAACCAAGAGGAACTGTTCCTCGGTGACATGACGCTGGCCGCCCCCATCCTGAACGGCGCCGGCCGCCCGGTCGCCGCCGTGCACATCGTCGCCCCGACCAGCCGATGGAAACTGCAGGACGCCCAGGAACGCCTCGTCCCCTCGCTGCTGGCCTGCGCACGGTCGCTGAACAATTCGATCCGCGCCATGGACTGAGCAGCCGCCGGGGATGCCGGCGCGGCGAATCCGCACCGGCCGGCCCTCGGATCGTCAGGCTACGTATTGCTGAGACACGACACTAGCCGATCACGGCCATCAGGCGGACATGGGCGCGGCTGAGGTGCCGCTGCATGGCGGCCTGCGCCTGCAGCGGATCGCGATCGGCGACCGCCTCGTAGATGTCCTGGTGTTCCTGGACGGCGTCCTGCCAGACCGCCTGGTTGTCGAACAGGCGATGCATGGAACCGCCGATCGGCGTATAGCGCTGGTCGAACAGCTCCTCCAGGGTCTGGATCAGCAATCGGTTGTCGGTGGTCGACGCCAAGGTCACGTGGAACTGGCGGTCGGCATCGGCCAATGGCTTGTCGCCCATGCGATTGCGCATGCCCAGCGCCTTGCGCATGGCGGCCACGCTGGCGCCCAGGGCCTTGAGCTGTTCGCGATTGATGAAACGGGCGGCGTGGGCAGCCACCCCGCCTTCCAGGAAATACCGGGCCTGGTTCACGTCCCTGGGGCTGTGCCCCATCAACGAGGCCTCGAAGCCGGGCTCGACGGCCGATGCGGGCGTCTGGACCGCCCCGCCGTCCGCCGGGGCGCGCCTGAGATAGATCCCCGAGCCGACGCGGATCTCGATCTCGCCCTGCAGTTCCAGCACGATCAGCGCCTCGCGCAAGCTGGGCCTGGAGACCTTGAGCAGCTGCGCCAGCTCGCGTTCCGAGGGCAGGCGCGAGCCGGCGGGTGTGTCCATCTTGCGGATTTCCTGCCGCAGCGCCTCGGCGATGTGCAGGTAGCCCCGGGTGCGATCCATGGGTCGCAGCAAAGCATCGGTCTTTTCCATGGTGGGCTCCAACCAGGCGCAAAATTCGAGAGAGCACCCATTTTAATTTGGTCAGACCGGTAAAGCAAAATTATAGGGAAAACCATAAATGGTTTTACCGGTCTGTCCAGTTAATCTATGGACTCCGTCTGGCGTTCATCGGTTGCGAACATGACCTACCAATTCGATTTCGGCGCGGTGCTGCAGTATTGGCCCATGCTCTTGCAAGGCGCCGAGACCACCTTGCTGATGTCGTTCTGGTCCACGCTGGCCGGTTTCGTCATGGGCGTGGCCTGCGCCATCGCGCGCAGTTCGGGCGGCCCGCTGCTTCGCCGTGCCGTCGGGGCCTACGTCGAGGTCATCCGCAACACGCCGCTGATCATCCAGAGCTATTTCCTCATCTTCGGCCTGTCCAGCGTCGGATTCACAATGTCTATCCTCACCGGCGCCATCCTGGCGCTGGTGATCAACATCACGGCCTACACCTGCGAGATCGTGCGCGCCGGCATCGAATCGGTGCCGCGCAGCCAGCGCGAGGCGGCCGAATGCCTGGGCCTGTCGCCCCTGCAGGTCTACTGGCACGTCATCCTGGTGCCGGCGCTCGAGCGCGTCTACCCCGCCCTGACCAGCCAGTTCGTGCTGCTGATGCTGGTCACCAGCCTGCTGTCGGCCGTGGGGACGGAAGACCTGTTCGGGATATCCGGCAACATCCAGGCGCTGACCTTCCGCAACTTCGAGGTCTTCATCGTGCTGTGGGTGGTGTACCTGGCCATGTCCGTGCTGGTGCGCGGCACGACCAACGACGCCAACGTCACCCGGCTGGCCCCGGCCGGCACGAACATCGTGCGCTTCGAAAACGATGCGACCGCGATCACGGCGGTCACCAGCGGGCGCGCCCACATATTCTCGGGCGCCCCGTCGATCATCGCCTCCCTGAACAAGAACATGGGGGACAAGCCCCTGGAGACCAAAGTCGTCATGGCGACCGCCATGATGGGCATCGGCGTGGCCAAAAACAACCCGGAACTGCTGAACAAGATCAACGAGCTCATCCGCCAGAACCTGAAGAACGGCAAGCTGAACGAGATCTTCAAGACATTCCATGGCGCCGACCTGCCGCAAGAGGTCCTGGCCGAAGGGAAATAACAGGAGTCCAGACATGACGACAGGGCGAGTAGCCGGCAAGAAAGTCTTGATCACCGCCGCGGGCCAGGGCATCGGACGCGCCTGCGCCCTGGCCCTGGCCCGGGAAGGCGCCGACGTACGGGCGACCGACATCGACCAGGGTGCCCTGGACACACTCGCCGCGCTGGCCCGCGACGAGGGCTTGGAGATCCAACCGGCCATCCTGGACGTGCGCAAGCAGGCCGACGTGGATGCCGCGGCCCGGGCCACGGGCGCCATCGACGTGCTCTTCAACTGTGCGGGCTTCGTCGCGCATGGCAATGTCCTCGAGTGCAGCGAGTCCGACTGGGACTTCAGCATGGACCTGAACGCCAAGGCCATGTACCGGACGATCAGGGCATTCCTGCCCGGCATGCTGGAACAGGGGGGCGGCTCGATCATCAACATGTCCTCGACCGCATCCAGCGTCAAGGGCGTTGCCAACCGCTACGCCTACGGCGCGTCCAAGGCCGCGGTGATCGGCCTGACGAAGTCGGTGGCCGCCGACTTCGTCGGCCGCGGCATCCGCTGCAACACCATCTGCCCGGGTACCGTCGAATCGCCATCGCTGCGCGGGCGCATCCAGGCCCTGGCCGAATCGACGGGACAGGACACCGATACGGTGCGCGCCGCCTTCATTGCCCGCCAGCCCATCGGCCGCCTGGGGCGGGCCGAGGAGATCGCCGCGCTGGTCGTCTACCTGGCATCCGACGAATCCAGCTTCACCACGGGCGGGGTACACATCATCGACGGCGGTTGGATATGCTGATACCGTCAGCCGACAATCATCTGAAATCTGAAGGAAGGACATGAAACTACTCCGTGTAGGCCCCAAGGGCCAAGAGCGCCCCGCCATGCTCGATGCGCAGGGCGGTATCCGCGACCTGTCCGGCAAAGTCGCCGACATCGCCGGCGAGGTCCTCACGCCGCAAGGCCTGGCCGCCCTGCACGCCATCGACATCGATACGCTGCCGCTGGTCGAGGGCGCGCCGCGCATCGGCGCCTGCGTGGGCGGCATCGGGAAGTTCATCTGCATCGGCCTGAACTACGCCGACCACGCCGCTGAAACGGGTGCCGACATTCCCAAGGAACCCGTGGTGTTCAACAAATGGACCAGCGCGGTCATCGGTCCCGACGACGACGTCGAGATCCCGCGGGGTTCGGTCAAGACCGACTGGGAAGTCGAGCTGGGCGTCGTGATCGGCCAGGGGGGACGCTACATCGACGAGGCCAATGCACTGGATCACGTGGCCGGATACTGCGTGGTCAACGACATCTCGGAACGCGAATACCAACTGGAGCGCGGCGGCACCTGGGACAAGGGCAAGGGCTGCGACACCTTCGGCCCGATCGGCCCCTGGCTGGTGACGCGCGACGAGGTGCCCGATCCCGGCCATTTGTCCCTATGGCTGGAGGTCGACGGCAAGCGCTACCAGGACGGTTCCACCTCGACCATGGTGTTTTCCGTCCCCCAGATCGTCAGTTACCTCAGCCGCTTCATGAGCCTGCAGCCCGGCGACCTCATTTCCACCGGCACGCCGCCCGGCGTGGGGCTGGGACAGAAGCCCCCCGTCTACCTGCGGGCGGGACAAACCATGCGCCTGGGCATCGAGGGCCTGGGCGTGCAAACCCAACGAACCATACAAGCCTGACCATGACCATCATCCAATCCATCGAAGTCATCGACGTACGCTTTCCCACGTCCCGGATGCTGGACGGCTCCGACGCCATGAATCCGGACCCGGACTACTCGGCGGCCTACGCCGTCCTGCATACCGACACGGGGCTGGAAGGCCATGGCATGACCTTCACCATCGGCCGCGGCAACGAGATCTGCTGCGCCGCCATCCGCGCCATGGAACACCTGCTGATCGGCCTGGACCTCGACTGGATCACCGAGGACATGGCCCGATTCTGGCGCCATGTCACCTCGGACAGCCAATTGCGCTGGATCGGGCCGGACAAGGGCGCGATCCACCTGGCGACAGCGGCGCTGGTCAACGCGGTGTGGGACCTCTGGGCCAAGGCCGAGGGCAAGCCCGTCTGGCGCCTGGTCGCGGACATGACGCCCGAGCAGATCGTCGGCCTGATCGACTTTCGCTACATCACGGACTGCATCACGCCGGACGAGGCGCTGCAGCTGCTGCGGCAACGGGCCGCCGGCAAGGCGCAGCGGCTGGAGGACCTGCAGGCCCACGGCTACCCGTGCTACACCACGTCCGCCGGCTGGCTCGGCTACAGCGACGACAAGCTGCGCACACTGGCCCAGCAGGCTGTGGACGACGGGTTTTCGCACATCAAGCTCAAGGTCGGGCGCGACCTGCAGGACGACATCCGCCGGGTCCGCATCGCACGCGAGGTCCTGGGTCCGGACCGCCACCTGATGATCGACGCGAATCAGGTCTGGGAAGTCGGGCAGGCCGTGCCGTGGCTCGAGGAACTGATCTTTGCCCGGCCCTGGTTCATCGAGGAGCCCACCAGCCCCGACGACATCGCGGGCCACCGCCACATCCGCCAGGCGCTGGCCGGCCGCATGCAGGTCGCCACCGGCGAAATGTGCCAGAACCGCATCATGTTCAAGCAACTGATCATGGAATCGGCCATCGACGTCGTGCAGGTCGACGCCTGCCGGCTGGGGGGCGTGAACGAGGTGCTGGCCGTCATGCTGATGGCGGCCAAGCACGGCCTCAAGGTGTGCCCGCACGCCGGCGGGGTCGGCCTGTGCGAATACGTCCAGCACCTGTCCATGATCGACTACCTGTGCATCGCGGCCACCAAGGAAGGCCGCGTGGTCGAATACGTCGATCACCTGCATGAAAATTTCGTCGATCCCTGCGTGATCCGCAACGCCGCCTACGTGCCGCCCACGCAGCCCGGCTATTCGATCGAAATGAAGCGCGAGTCGCTGGAACGCTATCGCTTTGCCGGCTGACGGCGGCGGGCGGCGTCACTCTTGCAGCAGCGCGAGACCATCGTCGCTCTGCTGCGTGCCCAGATAGGCGACAAGCGCCTCGCGCGCGGTGCTCAGATGGAGGGCGATCAGCTCGGCCAACGCTGCGCTATCGCGCCGATCGATCAGGTCCAGCATGGTCTCGTGCTCGCGATCGGCGCTTTCCTGCGCCTGGGCGGTCTGCATGTACAGGCGCGAGTACGGCATGGTGAGGTTGAACAGAGATTGGATCAGGCGCAGCGTATGCGGCCTGCCGGTCACCTCGTAGAGGGCGAGATGAAACCGGTAATTGGCGCGCACCCATTCGTGCAGCGGCAGCGGCTGGCCGTCCATCTCGCGGATCAGGGTACGCCAGCGCTGCAGATCGGCCTGGCTGGCATTGGCGATGATGTAGGGGCTCAACGCCGGTTCGATCGTCAGGCGCAGGTCATAGAGTTCGGCCACGTCGGATGCGTCCAGCTTCATCACCGACAAGCCGCGGCCTGGACGAGCAATGGCCAGTCCATCGGCAACGAGCATGCGCAAGGCTTCCCGCACCGGGATGCGACTGACCTTGAAGCGCTTGGCGAGATCCTCCTGCACCAGCGCCTGGCCCGGACTCAGGATCCCCTCGCGGATCGCCCGGCGCAACAAGTCTGCGAGTTCATCTGGTTGCATGATCGATATACTCTGAAAACCGGGACCGCCCGCGCCGGAAATCGGCGCGGTTGCCCGCATTGTAGAGCAGACTCCGGTGCAAAATTAGCGCGAGAACATCGTATCGGGCAGCCAGGTCGCCAGACCGGGAAACGCCGCCAACAGGACGATCGTCAGCAATAGCAGCAGGAACGAGGGCAGCGCCGCCCGGGCGATGCGGGCCAGCGGCTTGCCGGTCAGTCCCTGGATGACGAACAGATTCATGCCCACCGGCGGCGTGATCTGCGCCATCTCGATGACAATGACCAGATAGACGCCGAACCAGATGGGGTCAAAGCCCGCCTGGATCACCATGGGCATGATGACCGCGGTGGCCAGCAGCACCAGCGAAATGCCGTCCAGAAAACACCCCAGGGCAATAAAGAACAGGGTCAGCACGACCAGCAGCTCGTTGGCGTCCAGCCCCAGGGTCACGATCCATGCCGCAAGCTGGCGCGGAATGCCGGTGAAGCCCATGGCCACCGTCAGCACCGCGGCGCCGGCCAGAATGAAGGCGATCATGCACGAGACGCGCGTCGCGCCCAGCAGGCCCTCCCGAAAGGCCGCCCAGCTCAGCACCCCTTGCCGCCAGGCGATCAGCAGGCTGAGCGCCACGCCCAATGCCGCGGACTCGGTGGGCGAAGCCAGGCCGGTATAGATCACGCCGATGACGCCGGCGATCAGGACGACCACGGGCAGGAGCTTGCGCAGGGCAAAGAGCGCCTGCAGCCAGGAAACCCGCGGCTCGGCGACCGGCATGCGCTGCGGATGCAGCAGGCTCCACACAATGATCCAGCCCATCATCAAGCCGGCCAGCACCATCCCTGGAAACACGCCCGCCAGAAACAGGCGGGCCACCGATTCCTCGATGGCGGCGCCATAGACGATGAAGATGACGGAAGGCGGAATCAGCAAGCCCAGCGTGCCGGCGCCCGCCAGAGAGCCCAGCGCCTGGCGCTCGTCGTAGCCGCGCGCCTGGAGTTCCGGCAGGGAAATGCGGCCGATGGTCGCGGTGGTGGCGGCCGATGAGCCGGACACCGCCGCAAAGATGGCGCAACCCATGATGTTCACGTGCAGCAGCCGCCCCGGCAGGCGCTGCATCAAGGGCGCCAGGCCTGAAAACATGTCGCTGGACAGGCGCGAACGGAACAGGATCTCACCCATCCAGATGAACATCGGCAGGGCCGCCAAATCCCACGAGCGGCTCGAGCTCCATAGATTGGAGGCGACCACGTCCAGCATCGGGAGAGGCTTGCTGGACAACGCCAGCAGGCCCACCAGGATCAGGCTGATCGAGACCCAGACGCCGGCGCCCAGCGCCAATAGCAGGACGCCGACCAGGAGCAGCGGAAAAGTGGCATCCATGTCATTCCCCCATCGGCTCGGCCGCGCCGGGAGCTTCCGCCGGACGGCCACGCGCGATCGCGATCGCGCGATCCAGCAGGCTCACGCACAGCAGGCCCAGGCCGAGGAACATGACGGCCTGCGGCAAAGCCAGGGGCACCGGGACCAGCCCCGCGGAAACATCGCCGAAGTGCCAGCTCTTGAGCACCAGCCGGCCCATGCCCCACGCGCAGGACAATGCGGCACCCAGGGCAGCCAGGCAGGCGAGCAGCTCGCACGCCTGCCGCGCGCGCCCCCTCAAGTGTTCCAGCACGAGGCTGACGCGGATGTGGACGCCGCGCGCCATGGTATCGGCCAGCGCGAGGAAGGTCGCCGCCGCCAGCAGATAGCCGCAGATCTCGGCCAGCGAAGGCACGGTCGCATTCACCGTGTCCATGCCCATGGCAATCCGGATGCCATTGAACACGCGTCCGGAAATTTCAATGCAGACCAGGACCAGGATGGCGACCAAACACAGGGCGGCGGCCACCGCCGCCCAACTATAAATGCGTCGAAGCATGGGGGTGTCCTTTGTTTACCGGCCCGCTTGATAAGTATCCAGGATCGCCTTGCCTTCGGCGGAACTCTCGGCCGCCCACTCCTTGGCCATGGCAGCGCCGATCTCGCTGAATTTTTCCTGGAGGGAAGCCGGCAGCGGCTGGATCTTCATGCCTTCGGCGCGCAAGCGTTCGGTCGCCTTGTCCGCCTCGGCCCGGGAACTTTCCCAACCGCGCCGCTCGGCAACACGCGCGGCATCCAGCACCGCCTGGCGCTGGGCCTGCGGCAAGGCGTTGAACGTCTGCTTGTTGGCAATCACGATGTTGCGCGGCAACCAGGCCTGGACTTCGTAGTAGTGATCGACAAAGTCCCACGCCTTGACGTCCACGCCGCCCGTGGGTGAATTGACCATCGCATCGGCGCGGCCGGTCGCGAACGCGGTCGGAATGTCCGGCACCTCCACCTGAACCGGCGTCATGCCCGCCAGCAAGGCGAAACGCTCCGTCGCCCGGCTATTGACGCGGAACTTCAGGCCTTTCAGATCGTCGGGACCGTTCAGCTGCTGCTTGCTATAGAGCGATTGCGCCGGCCAGGCGACCGAATACAGCAGCATCAGGCCCTGGCGATCCAGGTGCGCCTCGATCTGGGGCTTCTGCGCCTCGTACAGTGTCCAGGCCTGCTCATAGTTGGTCGCCAGGAACGGCAGCGAATCGACGCTGAAGATCGGATTCTCATTTTCCAGCGTCGAGGCGAACACCTCGCCGATCGGCACCAGGCCGTCCCGGACCGCGCTCTTGATTTCCCGGTGCGGAACCAGCGAACCGGCGGAATGCACGGTGAACTTCAGCGCGCCTTGCGTGGCCGCGTCGACATCCTGCGCGAACTGGACGATGTTGCGCGTGTGGAAGTTGCCGTCCGGATACGGAACCGGAAAATCCCAGACGGTCTGCGCGCCGGCCGCACAGGCCGCGGAGGCGAAAACGGACGCCAGGGTGATTCTAAGTGCCTTCATGCATTGCTCCTCGTCGTTATGTCTTGATACCACAAGGCGACGTCCTCGTGACCGTCGCCTTGCCTCAATGAATAGTGCTCTCTGCTGCCTTGCGGATCCATTGAATCCATTGGATCCAATGGATATAATAGCATTGTGCTCCAGTATCGCAAAGCAACTTCCGGGACCCCCATGACGGCTGAAACCAAATCTCCCTTCATCAAAAACATCCACACGTTGGAACAGTTGCGCGAATGGATACCGGCGCCCTCCGATCTGGTGCTGAACAAGGTCATCCCCGACATCGATGACCATGTGCGCGCATTCATCGGATTCTCGCCCTACGTCATGATCTCCACCGCCGACCGCAATGGAAATTGCGACGCGTCCCCCCGCGGCGGCGAACCCGGGTTCGTGAAGGTCCTGGACGATCACCACCTGGCCTGGTCCGAGTCCACCGGCAACCGGCGCGCGGATTCACTGCAAAACCTGCTGCAGAACGACTCGATCGGCATGCTGTTCCTGCTGCCGGGCTATGACGAGGTGCTGCGCATCAATGGAACCGCAGTCATCACGACCGAAAGCACGTTGCTGGAACAGCTGGCGCCGCGCAATCAACCGCCCGGGGTCGGTGTGGCGGTGGGCGTCACGGTACACGAATGCTATATCCATTGCGCCAAGGCGGCCCTGCGCTCGAGCCTCTGGAATCCTCTGGGCTGGCCAGACTTGTCGGCCATGCCCAGCGCGGCCCAGATCCTGCGCGACCACACCGGCGCCGGGGAAGGCGACGGCAGCGTCGAATACATGCAGAGGATGCTGGATGAAAGCTACACCAAGCGACTCTGACACGGCGCCCGCACCCCAGCCGCTGTATGTCCGCATCGACCGCATCCGCCAGGAAACCGAACTCATCCGTTCCTACCGCCTGGTGGCGCTGAACGGCGGCGAGCTCCCCGCCTATGAGGCGGGCGCCCACGTGGGCGTCGTGCTGCCGGACGGCAAGACCCGCTATTACTCGCTGTGCGGCGACCCGGATGACCGGCGCCAATACCTGATCGGCGTGCAGCGCGAGGACAAGGGGCGTGGAGGCTCGCGCCTGCTGCATGCCTCCGCGCGCGAAGGACGATTCCTCAAGCTGGTGCCGGCGCGCAACCATTTTCCGCTGGCGGACGGCGACAGCCATCTGCTGATCGCCGGCGGCATCGGCATCACGCCCATCCTGGCGATGGCGGCGTCGTTGCAGGCACGGGGAATCGACTACCGGTTGCTCTATTTCGTCCGCACCGAGCGGGACATCGCCTTTCGCGACCTGCTCGAACCTTTTCTGGCGTCGGGACGCGGACAGGTGATCAGTTTCTCCGACCCCTCGGACGCCCCGCCGCTGGCCGAACTGCTGGGCGCGCCGCGGCCGGGCCGGCACGCGTATTTCTGCGGCTCGCCGGGCTTCATGGACTGGATCGAATCCCACTTGCAGGACTGGGATCCCGCCCAGGTGCACAAGGAAAATTTCCATCCGGCAACGGCACGGCCGGGTGACAAACCCTTGACCGTCACCGCCGCACGCCGCCAATTGGACATCAGCGTGCCGGCCGACGAATCGATCCTGCACGCCTTGCGAGACGCCGCTGTGCTGATCGACTCGGTCTGCGAGAACGGCACCTGCGGCACCTGCAGGGTCGCCTACCTGTCAGGCACACCAGAGCACCGCGACAGCGTCCTGACGCCCGAGGAACGGCGGCAATACGTCATCACCTGCGTTTCGAGAGCGGATCCCGGCGAACCGCTGGTGTTGGATATCTGAGGCGCTGCGGGCCTACTTCCCCAGCATCCGCGACAGGACGTCCTCGTCGCCGGCTCGGTACCGGTGGACCAGCGTCATGACGACATGACCGAGGATCAGCGCCAGCAGCAGCCAGCCCAGCGCGCCATGGAACAGGCTGGCCGGGGCGGTGAGCCATTCGATCTTGTCCCCCTCGAAACCGGGCATGAGCGGCAGGCCGAAGGGCGAGAAGGCCCGTCCCGATCCATACTGCCGCATCAGGGCCAGTGTCGGGATCACCAGGATCAGGCCGTACATGGCCAGATGGCCCAGGCGGGCGAGCGTGCTGGTCGCGGCGGGCCGCTGCCGGACGTTTGCCAGCGCCCAGGCCGCGCGCAAGACGATCAGCACCAGCAGCAATACGCCCGAGTGCTTGTGCGTCGCCCACAGGAATTCGTCCAGCGGGGAATCCTCGGCCACCACGCGCGTGATGGCCGTGGCGAATTGCCAGGCGACCAGCAGCGCCATGCCCCAGTGAAAAAAACGGCTGACCGTGCCGTAACGCACCTTGGAATCTTTCAAGTTCATGTTCGGGTTCCTTTCTCAGATCCGGGCCGCCGTTCCCCCAACGCCCCATGGACATGCCGCATGCGGCGCGCCGCCGGCCGCGTGTCCAAGCTCAAAGATAGTACAGAAAGATTGCGCGAAAAATATGAAGACCCTGTGAAAAGGCACGCGCCCTCTGGGTCCGTTCAGAGAAATGCCTAGTCGATCGGCACCGAGAACCGGGCGCCCAGGCCGTAGGCGCCCGTGACGATATTGCCGTTCGCCTCGAAGCGCACTTTGAGGTGGGGGCCGTAGCGAAAACCCTGCGCCAAGCCGATCGTCCGCTGCAGCTCCCCCAGCGCCCTGTTTCGCTGTTCGTAGGTGCCGCTGAGCCGGCCCCAGCGCCCCAGGGGCACGCTCAGCCCCCACTGGTTGCGCACGCAATCGCAGGCCAGCGGATCCTCGTCATACGTGGACAGGTCGGCATAACCGGCGCCCCGCTGCTCGTTGACCCAGGACAGCTTCAGATCGCTGAATACGTCGACCTTGTAGCCCAGTTGATAGCGCCATCCGCTGCCCAGCGGCCGCCGGGATTGCGAGACCCCGAGCGCCAGGGCGCCCCAAGCGTCCGTGGAATACTCGCCGCCCAAGCCCAGCGCCAGCAATTCCGGCATACCTTGCACTTGCGAAGCCAGGGACAGGCCCGGGCCCACCGCATACTGCGAGGACACGTCGTATGCGGCCGGCCCGTACGCCAGCCCGCCGCTTTTGACGCCGCTGGACGACTCATCCAGCACGCCGGCCGCGGCGGCATACGTCCAGTCGCCGGACTGCTGCACGCCGCGCGGCACGCCGCCGTATACACCAACCCCGGCGAGGCGCACAGACCGGCTCCAGGACGGCGCACGCACCGGCTCGTTGCCCAGCGTCAGGCGGTACCCGTCGCCGCCGGTGTAGCGCCAGCTGCGGGCGCCGAAGGACCAGGGATCGTCCACGCCGGGAATCGAGGGGCCGAAATCCTCGAGGGGATCTCCGTCAGCGGTCTTGTCCGGCCAGTAGACGCCGTCCAGGATATCCAGGGCATACGCATCCGGCACCAGCCCGAACGAGGTGACCTGATCCTTGCGGGTCTTGACGCCGGTGCCGGACAGATCGACGGGCACATCCACGGGAACCGCGTGCACCGGATAGACCTGGGGCGACAATCCCAGGAGTGCCGCGCCGTCCGCCGCGGCTGTCGGGCGGACCTGCGCACACGATGTCGTCAGGCCGCACAGCGCGCATGCCGTGAACGCCCATACCCCGCCTTTCCGTATCGAAACCCGCATCCGCCTGATTGCCTGGACCTCCGGCCGCCGCGCTGAAGCGGCGGCTGCCGTGACACACCACATGACCGTCCACCACGCGCCGCACACCGCCGCGCATGACGTTCCGGCCTCTCTTAACGATAGTGGCTACGCGCCGGCTTGTGCAATGCTCGGCCGCTCAGGACGTAACAGCTTGTTCACCTGCCGGACGGCACGCACGGAGACTGGCGCATGGGGATTAGGCGAGCAGGGCTTCCGCGGCCTTTTTCAATAGCCGCCGCGCCTGGGCTTCACGGTATGCGCCATGGGCCTGGATGTCGCTTTGCCCCGGATGTTCCTCGAAAACCCGATCCAGCCCGGTGCTGCCGGCCGCGGCTCCACCCGCCAGCCACGCCTCCGCCGCGAAAGCGCGAAACGCGGATGCCGACAAACCGCTGATGCCGACACCGAATTCATGTTCCGCCCGGGTCGCAAACACAGTCAGCAGCGCAAAACGACCGGGTATCAAACGGAGACACTGGTGGCTTGCCGCATCGGGTATCCGCAGGCTGACCCCCACGATCAACTCCCCTTTTTCCAGCGTGGGGCCGCCGGGGCCGCGGGGCTGGAACCAGTCGTGCGCGGCAATGTCGCGCGCAGTGGTGTGCACGACTGCCCGGGTGCCCAGCATCGCCGCGGGCAGGCAGCCCGCCTGTGACGTGGTGCACAAGGCGCCGCCGATGGTGGCGCGATTGCGCATGAGCCGGTCCCCCATTTTCCCTGCCAGGCTCGACAAGGCCGGAATGCCGTCGCCAACCGCCGCCGACGCCGCAAGCTCGTTCAGCGTCACTGCGGCACCCAGCCTGAGCACGCGTCCGTGTCGCTCTATGTGCCGCATGGCCGGGACCAAGCCCAGACTGACGACGGTGGCCGGGGTTCCGGACTGCCGCCAGCGCGGAATCAGGTGCTGGCCGCCGCCCATGGGCACGGCATCCGGAAAGCGCGACAGCAAGGCCTGCGCGTCCTCGAGCGCGGCGGGCCTGTGCCAGTTCAGTGGTTTATCGATCATGGCCATCCTGTTTCTGCATGTCATGCGGCGCGTGGTTCAGGCTGTGCGCCCCTCGCCGCCAGGCGATGCGCCCCGCAACAACCGGGCGGCGAGCCCGACCATGTCGACAATGGGCAGGTAGCCCGTACACCGGCACAGCAGGCCGGCGAAGGCATCGCGTATCTGGGCGTCCGTCGGATCGGGTGTGTCCTGCAGCAACGCGATCGCCGCCAGCATGAACGCGGGCATGCAGTAGCCGCATTGAAAGGGCTGCCGTTGTTCGGCGGCCGCCAGCACCGCCTGCGTTGCGGGCTGGTCGAGCAGAGACAGGCCCGCCAAAGTATGGACGTCCCGGGCGCCCGCCTCCTGGGCCAGGACGCTGCACGATTTGACCGGCACACCATCCACCAGGACCGCGCAGGCGCCGCAGTGTCCGGTGTCGCAGCCTTTGCGCACGTCGACGCAATCAGCCGTGTCCCGCAACCATTCCAGCAGCGACTCGCCGGCCGGAACCTCGAGCCGCGCGACGGTATTCACGCGGCAGAAGCCGGCCTGCCCCGGATCGTTCGACGACGGTGTTTCGCTCATGCCCCTGACCCTTCAGCGTGCAGCAATGCCCAGATGGCCGGCGGCGTGGCGGGCATCTGGATCGCCGACGCTCTTTTGCCGAGCGCGGTGCTCAAGGCATCCTGTATCGCGTTCATGACGGCGGGCGGCGCCGCGCTGGCGCCGGATTCGCCGCAACCTTTGATGCCCAGGCGGTTGGCGCCGGCGCTGCCCTGGTTCAGGACGATGTCCATGTCGGGAATGCTCGCGGCCTGGGGCAGGTGGTAGCGCCCGAAGTCGGTCGTCAATAGCCGGCCGCTGTCGGCATCGAAGCGGCAATCCTCCAGCAAGGCCTGGCCGATGCCTTGCGCGCTACCGCCCATGACCTGGCTGCGGACTTTGTCCTCGGACACGATCACGCCGAAATCGTTGACGGACACGTAAGCCAGGATGTCCACCACACCGGTATCGGGATCGATCTCGATCTCGCAGGCATGGCAGCCATTGGCGAATGTGCCCTCTGTGATCGCGGCGCAGACTTCGGTCTCGAACGGATGGGGCGTCCCTTCGGGCAAATCGGCCACTGCCATGATCGCCAGTTCGCGCAGGCTGAAACACCGCTCGCCGCCGCGCAGGCGCCCCGCCTCCCAGCGGACCTGCTCCAGCGGCATCCGCCATGCCTGGGCGGCCCATTCGCGCGCCTTCTGTATGACGGCGTCGGCGACCTGCAGCAATGCGGTGGAGCCCGACAGCAGGGATTTCGAGCCGCCCGTACCCATGCCCTGCCCCAGGCGATCGGTGCGCCCCTGATGCACGGAAATGGCTGACGCGTCGTAGTGCAAATAATCCGCCAGGATTTTTGCGTACGAGCTGCGATGGCCCTGCCCGCTGCTTTGCGTCCCCACATCCGCACGCAGGCGGCCGTCGCGGTGAAAGCAGATGCGGGCCGATTCGCGCGATATCCCGTCGGGCTGGGTCAGGCGGGCCAAAGCCATGCCGCCGTTGGTTTCGAGGTAATTGGCAATGCCCAGGCCCCTGAGTTTGTTGCCGGCGCGGCTCTCGTCCCGCCGGGCTGGAAACCCGGCGTAATCGATGGACCTGAGCGCCCGCTCCAGGTTGTCGGCGAACAGGCCGCCGGTGAGCCTGACGCCCGTCGCGGTCGTATAGGGCAGATCCTCGGGCGCGAGCAGGTTGCGCCTGCGCAAGGCCGCCCGATCCAGGTTCAGCTCGAGCGCGGCGATGTCGATGACGCGCTCCAGCACGTAGTTGGCTTCCGGGCGGCCCGCCCCCCGGTACGAATCCAGGGGCACGGTGTTCGTCAGCGCGCCGCGCACGCGGCTGTACATCGCCCCGAATCGATAGGCGCCCGGCAGGACGGGGGTGCTGCACATCGTCGGGTTGAAGGGGCCATAGTTCGACAGGAAAGCCCCCAGATTCGCATCGGTGTCCGTGCGTATCGCCAGGAAATTCCCGGCGGCGTCCAGCGCCAGCCTGACACGGGTATGGTGATCGCGACCGTGCGTGTCGCTCAGGAACGCCTCGGTGCGTGAACCCACCCACTTCACGGCATGCCCGAGCGCCTGCGCGGCCAGCAGGACGAGCACCTGTTCCGGATAGATGAAGATCTTCATCCCGAAACTGCCGCCCACCCGGGGGGTGATGACTTCGAGCGTCGCAGGGTCCCAGCCCAGCACATCCCGGGCAATGACGTCGCGCGTCCAGTGTGCGCCCTGGGAGGGCGTGACCAGGATGCGCTGCCCGGTGTCGGGGTCCGCCCAGCCGATCGCGCTGCGTGTCTCCAGCGGACTGGCGACGACGCGATTGTTGACGATGCTGGCCTCCACGACCGACGCCGCCGCCTGCAGGGCGGCATCGACGGCCGCCTCGTCGCCGGTTTCCCAGTCGAAGCACAGATTGCCGGGAATATCCTCCCAGACCCGCGGCGCGCCGGGCTGCAGGGCCAGGTCCGCCTGGGTGACTTGCGGCAAGGGCTCGTACACCACCTCGACACGGCGCGCCGCCGCCTGGGCGATGCGGGCGCTGCGGGCCACCACCATCGCAACCGCCTCGCCGTGATGGCGCACCTTGCCGCGCGCCAGCAGCGTGCGCGGCGGGTCGGCGCGCGAAGACCGGTCCCGGTTCAGCAGCGGAATAATGCATGGAATGGGACGCGGGTGGCCCGGCAGGTCATCCGCGGTCCACACCGCGACGACGCCGTCCATACCCTCGACAGGCGTGCGTATGCCGGCAATCCGGGCATGCGCATGCGGCGACCTCACAAAGGCGGCGTGCAGGCAGCCCTCCGGATAGATGTCCTCGGTAAAGACGCGCCCGGAACACGCCCTGCGCAACCAGCCCGGCATCCCTGCGTAGTTCATGACAGCAATCGCGAGTCATCGGGAGACCAGCGCACCTTGACCGGCGTGCCCTCGGTGAATGCCGTGTAGGCCGCATTGGAGGTATTGGGCAGCATGACCATGAGGGGCTGCCCATCGGGCAGGCTCAAATGGCATTCGACGACGGGCCCCAGGTAGGTGAACAGCCGGATCGTGGCGGATAGCGAATTCAGGGACGGATCCTCGGCGGCATCCGCCGGGGCAATGTGCGCTCGTTCGGGCCGAAAGCTCAGGCAACTGGCGTCCTGGCCGGCCGATTGCCCCGTCCTGAGCATGATGCCGCTGTGGGTCCGAAAACCGGCGCCATCGACGCGAGTGCCTTCGAGCAGATTGGTTTTTCCCATGAACTCGGCGACGAAGCGATTGGCGGGCTCTTCATAAAGCTGGGCGGGCGTGCCGACCTGCTCGATGCATCCCTTGCTCATGACGACCAGCCGGTCGGCCATGCTCAGGGCCTCGTCCTGGTCGTGGGTGACGATCAGCGTCGTCAGGTTCAGCTCGCGCTGCAACTGCCGGATCTCGGCGCGGACCTCATGGCGCAGCCGGGCATCCAGGGCCGACAAAGGCTCATCCAGCAGCAACACATCGGGATTGATCGCCATGGCCCGGGCCAATGCCACACGCTGCTGCTGACCGCCCGAGAGCTGGCGGGGCATGCGTTCCGCAAAATCGCCCAGACGAACGCGCGACAGGGCTTCTTTCACCCGCCTGTCGATGTCGCTTTTTGACATCCGCTGCATCTCCAGGCCGAATGCCACGTTTTTGGCGACCGTCATGTGGGGGAACAGGGCGTAGCCTTGAAACACCATGCCGATATTGCGCTGGTGCGCGGGCATGTGCGTGATGTCCCGATCATCCAGGGTGATGCGGCCCTCGCTGACGGAAATGAATCCCGCCAGCATGCGCAGGGTCGTCGTCTTGCCACAGCCGCTGGGGCCCAACAGCGCAACCATTTCGCCTTTGTCCATCGACAGATTGAAGCGATCGACCGCACGCGTCTGACTGTAGTATTTCGTGACGTTGTTGAATTCGATATAAGACATAGGCGGCTTCAGAAGGCGTTGCTCAGTTTCACATACCGGTCGGAGACGATCAGCGCAAAGCCGATGATGAAAATCTGGACCGTGGCCACCGCCGCGACGGTCGGGTCCAGATTCCATTCAAGGTAGTTCAGGATCGCGATGGGCAGCGTGGTCCTGCCCGGCCCCACCAGAAACAGGGATTTCTCCAGATCGGTGAACGACACGATGAAACTGAACAAGCCGCCGGCCACCAAGCCCGGACGCGCAATCGGCAGCGTGATCCGCCAGAATGTCGTCAGCGGCGTGGCGCCGAGGTTCTGGGCGGCTTCTTCGATGTTTTCGTTTGCCGACAACAAGGACGTGGTCACCAGGCGCACGACCCAGGGAATCACGATGACCACGTGCGCAATGATGAGTCCGGGCAGCGTGGCGACGAGTTGTATGCCGGACAACAGCTCGATCTGGATGAAATAAATGTAGACGCCGCTGCCGGCCACGATCGCCGGCACCATCATGGGCGACAGCAACAGGGTATTGATGACGGCCTTGCCCGGGAAATTCGCGCGGGCCAGCGCCAGCGATGCCGGAACGCCAACCAGCAGTCCCAGGAACGTCGCCGCAATGGCGACCTGGAAGCTCAGCCAGAACCCTTCGCGGAAATCTACCAGTTCCCACGCATTGACATACCAGTGAAAGGTGTACCCCAGCGGCGGAAAGCTGATCACCTTGTTGGAGAACACGCTGACCCACACCACGGCCACCAGCGGCGCCACGACAAAGGCGAGGGACAGGAACACCGCGGTCCGATAGGACCAGGTACGCAGAGGGGTCTTCATGATGTGGCCGCCCGCATGCGGTCCTGGGAAATGCGTCCCACCAGCCAGGATGAAAATATCGTCAGCAGCAAGGTCGTGACCATCAGAATGACGGAAATCGCGGATCCGAACGGCCAATTGTTCGCCTTGGTGATCTGCTCATAGACCTTGGGCGCCATCATGTGGAATGTCGGCCCGCCGATCAGCACCGGCGTGGCATACGCGTTCATGCCCATCATGAAGCACAGTATCGTGCCCACGACGATGCCGGGCGTCGACAGCGGCAGCAGTACGCGGCAGAACATGCGCCAATGGCTGGCGCCCAAGCCCAGGGCGGCTTCCTCCAGCGAGGGGCTGATCGATTCGATCACGCTTTGCAGCGTGATGATCATGAACGGCAGCTGCACCGAGATCGTCCCGATCATGACCGCCACGTCGGTGTAGAGCAGTGTCAGCGGCTCGCTGACCACGCCGGTCGTCATCAGCGCCGAGTTGATGACGCCCCGGTCGCCCAGCAGCACCAGCCAGCCCGCCACCCGCACCGGATTGCCCATCAGCAGCGGCAGGATGACGGTGATGATCAAGATGCTTTTCATCTTCACCGACCGGGTGCGGGCGATGAAGTAGGCCGGCAGGAAGCCCATGATCAGGCACACGAATGTGCTGACCACGCCGATGTAGATCGTTCGAAACAGGACATCCCGGTAAAAGGGGTCTGAAAAGAACTTGACGTAGTTGTCCAGCGACCAGGCATCGACCATCAGGACGGTCGGATCGAACCGGTTCAGGCTATAGCGAAACAGCAGGAAAATCGGCCCGATCAAGACGGCCAGGACGGCGAGCGACGACGGCGCCAGCAGCGTGGCCGCGGTCCAGCCGCGCGGCCTGAGCAAGGATCGATGGGCGGCTTCGTTCATGCCGGTCCTCACACCTTGATGTTCTTGTTCCACCATTCAAGCCATTCCGGCTGATGCTTTGCCGCATATCCGAAATCGACCACGTGCAGGCGGCTTTGCTGTTCCTCGCTGAACTGCACTTGCTTGGCCACTGCCTCGGGCAGCGTCACGTTGGAGATGGCCGGCGCATAGTAGGTCCGCTCGGCCAGCGTGCGACAGGCCTGCGGCGTCAGCATCTCGTTGATGTAGTGGTAGGCCAGGTCCTTGTTCGGCGCGCGCTTCGGAATCACCACCCCGAACCGGATGGCGATGCCGCCTTCCGCGGGATAGGCGCCGCGCACCGGCAGTCCGTCGGCTTCCCATTGAGCGGCCCGCGCCTTGTAGTTCGCCGAGATCCAGATCTCGTCGGATTGCATGGCGGCGACCAGCTGCTGATGGGAGGGATAGATCTTGGGATCGACCTGCTCCTTCAGCTTGAGCAAGGTGGGGAAAGCCGGCTCGATATTGCCCATCGTGCCGCCGCCCACCAGGGAAAAAGCATACAGATAGTTGAAGTAGATCTGGTCGATCAGCCCGACCCGCCCCTTGTACTCGGGGTTCATCAGATCCTTGAAAGAGGTCGGCGCGGAAATCTTTTCGGGGTGATAGATCAGCTCGACGCCGCTATACACCCAGGGCGCAAAGTACTTGTTGTCCATGCCCCGCATGGTCAGCAAGTGCTTGGCGTTGGGAATCCGGTCGTAGTCGATTTCCTCCAGGACGCCCTGGACTTGCAGCTCGTAGGCGTCGGCATCGGTCAGGTGCGCGATGTCGACACTGCCGCGGGGCAGGTTGCGCTCGGCAAGCAGCTTGGATTTGCGGGCGGGCGCGCTGGCCAGGTCGCGCCGGACCTTGATCCCCTTGTCTTCCAACAGCGGGGTTTCCAGCGCCTTCATCACATTGCTGTTCCAGTCGCCGCCCCAGTTGGAGACCACCAGTTCGCCCCTGGGCTGCGCAAGCGCCGCGAAAGGCGCCGTCCCCGCCAACAGGCCCATGCCGGCGCCGACCGCGGTCTGCATGAATTGACGCCGCGAGGGCGAGTAGAGGGTCCGCTTCGACATGATGGTCTCCTTGTGTTTTGGAATATATGCAACTGGATCGACACTGTACCTGCCAATTGTGTCTGATATGATTCTGAATTGTGTCTAGCATGTCGCAATGAGCCGATGGAAACGAACGCGCCCCTACTGCTGGTCGAGGACGATGAAACGTTCCGGACGATTCTTGCCGGCTATCTGGAAGCCAAGGGCTGGACGGTGGAAATGGTGTCGACGGGGCACGAGATGCTGCACCGGATCTCCAGCGGCCACTATGGCCTGATCCTGCTGGATCTCGGCCTGCCCGACGAGGACGGCCTGGCGCTCCTGCGCAAGCTCCTGGGCCGTTCCGACGTCCCGGTCATGGTCATCACCGGCCGCACCGACATCGATGCCCGGCTCACGGCGTTCGAACTGGGCGCCGCCGACGTCCTGACCAAGCCATTGAATCCACGCGAACTGCAATACCGGGTCCTCAACCTGCTGCGGCACAGCTCGCCCTCCACGCCCGTGAGTTACCTCGAGGCGGCGCCATGGCGCGTCGACGTGGCGTCGCGCACTGTGGTGTCGTCCCTGACGAACCAGCCCTGCGCGTTGACCCGCGCCGAATTCGATACCCTGGCTTTCCTGCTGCGTGCCCAAGGCAGGGTCTGTTCCCGGGCACAAATACTGGACGCCATTACAGTATCCAGCGACCCTGAATCGGAGCGGGCCGTCGACACCCTGGTCAGCCGCCTGCGCAAGAAACTGGGCGTCGAATGCGACGCAGGCGCATTGATCCTGACGGTCAGGGGCATCGGCTACCGCATCGACCCGCAGGCCGCGGCGCCCGTGTCACCCGCGGCCACGCCTGGATAGCGGCCCCGCGCCTCCCCGCATGGCCTGCTCCAGCACTGGCAGGCTGTCGGCGGCCGCGCTGCGCAAATTTTCCAGCCGGCGATGCATGTCGTCGTTGTGGGCGGCCGTGCCGCGCGTGGAGGCCAGCAAGGCCTCCACCGCCCTGGCGTGGTCGCTCAGATGATGGAACCCCATCTGCGATGCCGTGCCCGCCACCCGGTGGGCATAGCTGCGCAACGAGACCGGGTCCTCGGTGTTCAAGCCGGCCGCCTGTGCGAACAGATCCCGCGCGGAACGGACACTTTGCCGGAAGCGGGTGCGGCCGATGTCCTGTTCCAGCTGCTTGAGGGCCGGCTCGACGCCGTCCCCATCGCCGCCATCCACTGCCGTGAGGACCATGGGCGAAAACACAAAAGGATCCTGCTTGCGCGCCCCGCGGTCGAAGCTCGCCGCCCACGCCAGGGCATACCGCAGTTGCTCGATGTAGAGCGGCTTTTGCAGGACGGCATCGATGCCGACCTTCTTGCAAGCCAGCAGATTGTCCGAAATGATATTCCCAGTCAGGGCAATCACAATCAGCCTCGAAAAAACCGGGTCCGCCTGCGCCCGCAGGCGTGCCGCCAGATCGAAGCCGGACACATTGGGCATCATCAGGTCCAGCAGCAGCACATCGAGGTTGCGGTCCCTGACGGCCCGCACGATATCCTGCGTATCATCCAGCACCACGGCCTCATGGCCGGATCGGATCAATAGCGCATGGGCCACCGTCAGGTTCAGCGGATCGTCATCCACCACGCCGACACGCAATGCCGCATCCGCCTGGGGAATCAGCGTGTCCGCGTGCACGGACACCGGCGACCCCTCGCGCAGTGGAACAGTGAACCAGAACGTGCTGCCCTGCCCCGGCCGGGTATCCACACCAATGTGTCCACCCATCGCCGTGACGAGCTGCTTGCAAATCGCCAAGCCGATGCCGGTTCCGGCCGGCTTCTGTGAACTGGTCTGGGAAAAATACTCGAAAAGCCTGCCGACGTCCTCGGGGGCGATCCCCGCGCCCCGGTCCCGGACTGCAAAGCGCAGGCGTTGGCCGTCCGCCGAGATGCGCACGGTGATGATTCCGCCGCTTTCGGTGTACTTCAAGGCGTTGCCGGTCAGATTGGCCAACACCTGCAGGACGCGGCCCGGGTCGATGTCCACCCAGCGCGGCACCTTCCCCGACACCACCGTTTTCAGCACGATGCCGCGTTGCGCCGCCCGTGGTTCGAGCTCGGCCTTGAGGGTGTCGAGCAGATCCCGCGGCGCCGTCGCGCGCAGCCGTATCGCCACCCCCACCGCTTCGTTTTTCAGATAATCCAGAAGGTCCGACAACACCGTCGTCAGCCGCTTGGTGGACTGCAGCATCAGCTGGGTATTGGCTTGTTGCGAGGGCGACTCCGCATCCAGCGCGAGGGTCTGCGCCAGGCCGGCCAGGCCATTCAATCCGTTGCTGACTTCGTGGCTGAACATGGCCAGGAAACGGGCCATCGATTCAGACGTGCGCTCGGCATGCTGCTTGGCCTTGCGCAATGCCTCCTCCCGTTCTTTCAGCAGCGTGATGTCGGCCCGGATGCTGGTGACACCGCCGGAACGGGTGCGCCGCTCGCTCAACTGGATCCATCGGCCGTTATCCAGGTGCTGCTCGAAAAAGCCCTCGCCACGCTGATGGAACTCGAGGCGCCTCTTCAGCCAGCCATCGGCGTCGTCCCCATAGCGGAACTGGCCGCGCTGCAGCGCGGTTTTGGTGATCTCGGAGAAGGTGATGCCGGCACGCAATATGTGCGCAATGGTCGGGTAGAGCTCGCCGTACTGGGGGTTGGCGATCAGCAGGCGATCGTCGGCGTCATACAAGACAAAAGCCTCGGGCAACGCATTGATGCCTTCCTCGAGCCAGTTCAGATAGGTGGAGACCCGGTGCTCCCAGCGATGCAGGCGCGTGACGTGCAGCAGCACGCCCGCCCCCGGTTGCGTGACGATGATCTGGACGACGCGCCGGCCGACGGCAAACGGCCGGCTTGGCGCACCGCCGTCTGCTTGCAGGGCCGCACGCAAGGATCCAGGCAGTCCGGACAGCGGCAAGCTCAGCGCCCGGCGGCGCGCGCCGGGCCTGGAGAGCGGACCCTCGAGACGCACGACCCCGTTTTCCAGCATCCAGGCGTAGCCCGGAAGGGCGGTGGACAGGGTGTAGGGCGCGGCGCGGGTGTCAGTCATGGCTCAGGTGTCCGGGCGCGGAAAATGTCAATGGTGACGGCTTTGACGCCGATTGGCGCAATATCGTCTTTATACGCCAAGACCGATACCCGAATGCCCGCACCGCACCAGCGCCGGCAGGCCGCCGCGCCGGCCTGCCCGGTGGGCAGTGAACTTCGCATACTTGTCCTGCGTATTCCGGCGAATCATTGCCGTGTCGAATCCGGCATGGCTTCGATATGAATCGTTGCTGTTGTGGACATGCCGACCCTCAACTTCGAGGCCGACGGCTGACCGGGATCGATGCGAATACGTACTGGCAAACGCTGTACGATCTTTGTGAAGTTTCCAGTGGCATTGTGTGGCGCAATGGGCGAATAGCTGACCCCACTGGCCGGCGCCAGGCCGTCGACAGTTCCTTTCAATTCTGCATCCGGCAAGGCATCCACCTCGATATCGACGGATTGTCCCTCTTGGACATGCGCCAACTGTGTCTCACGGAAATTGGCCCTGATGTAGACAGCGTCCAGAGGAACGATCGCCAGCACAGGCATGCCTGCCTGGATAAATGCGCCCACGCGCACGGTTCTCTTCCCTATCGTGCCGCTGATCGGGGCAATGATGCGGGTATAGGACAGCTTCAGCTCCGCGGCAGCCTGGGCGGCACGCGCCTGCGCGAGGGCCCCTCGTGCCTTTGCCAGATCGGCGGCCAGGATATCCACCTGCTGTCGGGCAAGTTCCAGACCGGCCTGGTTTTTTTCCCGCTCGGCCAGTTGAATGCTCAATTGTGCTTCGGCCTGCTGCAGGGCTTGCACCGTTCCCGAGCCATCTCTGGACAGGTTGCGATAACGCTTGCGATTCTTTCTGGCCAGCTTCAGTGTGGCTTCGCTTGCTGCAACCGCCGCCTGCGCCTGTCGTATGGCGGACGCCTGTTGTTCCAGGCGCGCTTCCAAGCCGGCGACACTGGCCTGAGCACTGGATACCCGGGCCTTCGCCATATTCACCGCCACAACGGAATCACGATCGTCCAGGGTGGCGAGCAGTTGCCCCTTCTGTACGCGCTGGTTATCCGCGATCAGCACCTTGTCGACCAGCCCCGATACCTGGGGGGCCACCATGGTGAAGTCTGCCATGACGTACGCGTCGTTTGTGGTCTGGGTTGATGCGCTGGACTCGGGACGATTCAGATAGAACGCAACGCTCATTGCCGTTACAAGCAACAGAACGGCACTGAAGATCTTGGCTTTCTTAGGTAATGCCATGGCGTGTAGTCCAGATTAGGGGGATGGAACAGGAGTCGCCAGCGTGCTGGCATGTGTGTCCGGCGCGGGGATATGAGTGAGCCACAGCACCACTGGAATCAAGAGAAGCGCCAGAACTCCCAAGACTCGATAGGCGTCCGCGATAGACAACACCAGCGCTTGTCGGCCAAGGGCCTGCGCGAGTGCGGACGGCTCGAACGCAAGAGAGAGGGGATTGCCTGTGAGGGCTGCATGGTTCAGCAGCATCTCGGTATGAAAGCGCCCACGCACGGTCACTAGATGGCCGACCACCGCAGCGCCAAGCAACACGCCGAAGGCCCGCAGCGCGTTGACGACACCGGATACATACGGCCCTTCGTGGGGCTGCACGACGCTCGTGCATAAGAACAGCATGGATATCACGGCCATGGGCTGGCCAAAGGCCTGCAAGGTTTGCGGCAGGACGAACTGATCACGGTTCCAATCGGGGGTCAGTTGCGCGCCGGAGAAGCACGCCAGAGAAATCAGCAACAAACCCGATCCAAACACGAACCGCGCGTCGGCCCACTTCCGATACAGCAGCAATGCCACGCCAGCCCCCAGGATCAGTTGGGGCATGGCGACGATCAGGCCGATAGACGCCATCTGTCGCGGCCGGTAGTCGTGCAGATGCCCCAGATAGCTGGATGGCAGTAGCGAACTGGACATCAGCACGACCAGCAGGAATACGAACAGCGTGAAGCCCAGCCACAGGTTCCTGCGCGCCAGGATCTGCAGCTTGATGAACGGTGACGGGTGATACCACTCCGTCAACAAATAGACGGACAGCAGCACCAGGCCAGTCGGCAGCGAAGTCACGATCACGGACGAGTGAAACCAGTCCAAACGCTCGCCCTCACCCAATGTCACCGCAATCAAACCGAGCGCCGGCACCCCGCAGGCCATGCCGGGCCAATTGGCCTGCCGGAATCTGGCGGTCTGGACGGATTCTCTAGGCAGTCCCCAAGCCACCAGGCACGCCGAGGCCACAGCCAGAGGAATGATCTGCCAATACGCCCAGCGCCAGTCGAACAGCTCATCGGCCCAGTATCCTGTCAGCCAAAAGGAAAGATTGGGTGAGAAGGTGGCGGTCATGGCATACAGGCCCAAGCCATGCAGGCGTATGGGTGGCGGCAGAAACTTCAGGGCCGCCATCATCAGCAATGGGATCAAGGTGCCGGCGGCGATGCCTTGCAGGAAGCGCAGGGTCAGCAGCAGGCTCTGATCCTGAATGAGGGGCAGAATCAGAGCCAGCAGTGCGCAGACACCGAGCATCCACAGCTCGAGGCGACGCACCGAGAGCGTGATGGCAAACCACGCTGCAAACGGCATGGCGATAAACTCGCCTGCGCTGTACGCCGTGGTAATCCACGAGGCGCCATCAAACCCGAACCCGAGTGCGCCCCGTATATCCGCCAGTGCCAATGCGCCCACTCGATTGTTCAGCCCGGCCATCATGGCGGCGATGAAAATGCCGACAAGTCCTGCCATGATCCGAACGGTAAAGCCGGCTTTCGGCGCTCGTTGACCAGGGCCGGCCGCACATTGCGGCAATGCAGCGCTAATCATTGTCGGCCTCCAGTTCGGCCGGGTCCCAACCGCCCCCCAGAGATTTGTACAGATTGACTACGGTGAGTGCAGCGTGAGTCGCACTGGCATTGAGACGGGTCTGGCTGGCAAGCAGGTCTCGCTGTGCAGTCAGGACACTGAGATAGTTGGCCGCACCTTCCTGGTAGGCTCGCTCGGCAGTATGCAAAGCCTGTTGACTTTGTTCATATGAAACCTGCAGGTCGCCGTGCTGACGCTGTTGGGCAGCCCAGGCATCGAGCGCATTGTCGACCTCGTGCCAGGCTCGCAATACCGTTTGCCGATAGGCAATGGCTGCGGACTTTTGCCGTGCCTCATTCAAAGCCAGGCGCTGCGTCAACCGACCGCCCTGAAAGATAGGCAGGTAGACCGTGGGGCCGACGGAGAAATAGCGGGAGTTCCAGCTGTCGAGGTCACCGCTTTCGAATGCCTCGACCCCAAGGCTCCCTTTCAAGCCAATGCGCGGGTAGAAGTCGGCTTGTGCCACACCGATGGCCGCAGTGGCGGCATGAAGCCTGGCTTCCGCGCTGAGAATGTCGGGGCGTCGATGGGCCAACTCAGAAGGGATGCCAACGGGTACGCGGGTTGGGAACGAGGGCAAAGGCATGGCGGTGCGCAATTCCGCATCGAGCGCGCGGGGCTTTTGCCCCAACAACAAGGCAAGCGCGTTCATCAGCAGGTTTCGGCGCGCAGACAGCGCCGGCATCGTGGCCTGGATGGCCGCGAGTTGCGCGTTGGCCGACGAGGTCTCGAATCGTGTCGCGACGCCATTGCGCACGCGACTTTCCGCCAACCTCAAGGTGCGCTCCGCGATCTCGAGGTTCTCTTGGGCGATACTCAGTTCGGACTGCACTCCGCGCAGCCGCAAATAGGTCCGGGCCACCTCAGCGGACACCGCAACCCTGAGCGCCTCACGATCGTACACTCTGGCCTCCAGAGAGGCGGCAGCGCCTTCCCGCACTCGTCGCGCCTTGCCCCACAGGTCGATCTCCCAGCTGGCGTCAAAGCCAATCTGCCAGTCATCGCTGGGACCGGGTGGCGCGCCCAAAGCGACGAACTTGCCGTGTTCGCTGAGTCTGTCACGGCTGTAGCGAGCGTGGACGCCCGCGCGGGGTAGCGACTGCGAAGCCGCCATGCCAAGCTGCGCCCGACTTTCCTCGATACGTTCGGACGCCAGCTGGAGGTCTGGATTATCATTCCGCGCGCGCCTCTGCAGTGTGGCCAACAGCTCATCGCCTAATAATTGCCACCACGTGGCGGGAACATCGGCATCGGAAATCGAGGCATGCCCCGTATTGTTCTGCCGGGGTGCCAGCACCGCCTTGTCGAGTCCACTGTCAGGCGGCACGAAGTCCGGACCCACTGTGCAAGCCGCCAGACAGGCCATGCTCAACATGGCGAGTACGTACCGAGAGCGTCGTGGATGCATTGTCTCTGAGATCATGGCGGTGTCCGACACCCGGCAACATGCCAGGCCAGTCTTCAGAACAAAGCGTAGGCAAAATCAGGGCGCGACAGTAGATCCGCACAAGGGCTCACAGCGTTGCCTGCCCAACAACAATCTTTGATGCGTATGAGGCAACACTGTGAGCCCGTCTTGAGGCCTACCGCGGCACACCATTGCTCCATACGATGACCACATCCGGCGTTCTGCCGCGATCAAGGCCCTGAAAATCGGGGCATCACCATCATGTCGTCGTATGGAGGAATCATGACTCAGCGCATCAACTACATCCAGCAATCCCCCGAGCTGTTCAAGAAATTCGTGGAATTCAGCACGGCACTCACCAAGACCACGATCGAGCAGGAAATCCGCGATCTGGTTTCAATCCGCGCCTCGCAACTCAATGGTTGCGCGTTTTGTCTGGACATGCACGCGAAGGAAGCGCGCATGCACGGAGAACGCGAACTGCGCATCCACCACTTGCCGGCATGGCGCGAATCCACTCTCTTTTCCGCGCGTGAGCGCGCAGCGCTCGCCTGGACCGAAGTCGTGACGAAGCTGCCTGAACAGGGCGTGTCGGACGAGGTCTACGAAAGGGTGCGGACCCAACTGAGTGAAAAAGAGTTGTCCGACCTGACGTTCGATGTGATGGCCATCAACGCCTGGAATCGCGCGAATATCGCGTTCACGACCGTCCCCGGTTCCGCCGATAAGGCATTTGGCCTGGACAAAGCCAACCTGGCCTGAACGACGCCTGGTCGCCGGTCATCCGACTGGTTGACCCGAATCATCGGGCTACCTCATTGGAGATTTTAATCATGCTTACCGTAGACAACACCCTGGTTTCCGAGAATGTAGAAACCCCCGAACTCGTCCCGTCACGTTACGCCGTGCAGGTTGGCGAGATCGAAGTATTGGTCATCAGCGATGGCGTGCTGCCGCTACCCACCGCCATGCTGGGACCCAACGTCGATCCGGCCATCCGGGCAGCCTGGATGAAAGACATGTTTTTGCCGCCCGACGCGTTCGACTGGGCGCTGAACGTGGTCCTGGTACGCAGCGGCGAGCAGACCATACTGATTGACGCCGGGCTGGGATCGGATCCCGACTTGCAATTGCCCCGCGCCGGCCAGACGGTCAAGCGGCTGCAGGCCGCCGGCATTGATCTTGCCTCCATCACGGACGTGGTGCTCACCCATATGCATATGGACCACATCGGCGGGCTGCTCGTCGAAGGCGTGAAGGATCAACTGCGTCCTGATCTGCGGATCCATGTCTCGGCTGCCGAGGTCGAGTTCTGGGACTCACCCGATTTCTCGCTCACTGCAATGCCCTCTGGATTTCCGGACGCGCTCCGCTCGACCGCAACGCGGTTCAAGAATGAGTACGGCGGCTACCTGCGGCCTTTCAAGGATGAGTCCGAGATCGCCCCTGGGGTGATGGCCCGCCGTACGGGTGGTCATACGCCCGGACATTCTGTGGTGCGCGTGGCATCCAATGGCATGGGGCTGACATTCGCCGGCGATGCCGTATTCGCCGTCGGGTTCGAACACCCTGACTGGCACAACGGCTTCGAACACAACCCCGATGAGGCCGCGCGCGTGCGAATCGGCCTTTTGCGGGAACTGGCCGCGTCCGGTGAACTGCTCGTAGCCACTCACCTGCCGTTCCCATCCGTTGGCCGGGTGGCGATCGACGGTGATGTCTTCCGCTGGGTCCCCGTCTTCTGGGATTATTGATCGTTTGTCGGACCTGGCCCGGCCATCAGATTCTCACGAATACGTGGTGGACCTGGCCCGACAATCGAGCGTTCACTTTGGAGCTCTTATTATGGCCATTCTGAAACAGATCGCTGTCGCTCTCTGGATGACTGCGGGCGTACTCGGTGGCGTCGCCCATGCGGCTGCCCCGAAAGCAATTGTCACGGAAGTCATGACAAAGCCGTTGCCCGATTTTCCGGGCAAGGAAGCGCTCATGATCACCGTCGACTATCCGCCGGGGGCGGTGGATCCAGTCCATCGACATTATGCAGACAGTTTCGTGTATGTACTGGAAGGTTCGATTGTGATGCAGGTGCAGGACGGGCCTGAAGTCACGCTGACACCCGGGGAGAGCTTCTACGAGGGCCCCGACGATTTGCATACCGTAGGGCGTAACGCCAGCCAGACGGAATCTGCGAAATTTCTGGTTCTGCTGTTGAAGGATCAGCACGCACCGTTCTTCATCCCGGAGCATCCAAGCACGCTTGACCATAAGTAACAATTTGAAAATTTGAGGTCCGGGAAGTCACAGCGCTTGGTATTCATACGTCTGGTCAAGTATGAATACTCACGCCCTTCCTCCCACCTCAAATGAGCAGTCGCGCCGGCCGCTTGCCAGCACGGTCGACTCGCTCGCCAACAGTTTTGTCACCAGCTACGCGGGTGTTATTGCATTTCTGGCTGTCGCCGACGAAGGCAGTTTCTCGCGAGCGAGTGATCGCCTGGGCATTGGCCGCTCGGCAGTGAGCCGCAGCGTGCAGAAGCTGGAGGCGCAGTTGGACGCCCGCCTGTTCCACCGCACGACGCGCAGCACAGCGCTGACCCGGGAAGGCGAATTGTTCTACCAGAACTGCCAGCCAGGCGTCACCCATATCGCCCGTGCCCTGGAAGACATGCGCGAATTGCGAAACGGCCCGCCACGGGGCCATCTGCGCATCCATTCGACATTCGGCTTTGGGCGCCAAGTGGTCGCGCCGCTGCTGCCGGGCTTTCATGTGCAATACCCCGACATCACTGTGGAACTTCTGTTGGATGATCGTTCAGCGGAGTTCACTGCAGACCGCATTGATGTGTCGTTTCGCGACGGCCGGATGGAGGACTGCGATATTGTGGCGCGCCAGTTGATTCCCATGCAGATGATGGTCTGCGCGTCGTCCGCATACGCGGCGGCCCACGGCCTGCCCCGGCGTATCGATGATCTGACCCAACATCGCTGCATCAATTTTTGTACCAGCGCGGGGCGTACCAGGGAATGGGAGTTCAAGGTCGCGGGCTACGCCCAGCGGCTTGTGCCGCCCGCGCACGATACGTTCAATGATCTGGACTTGATCTTGCAGGCCGTACTGCGCGGCCAGGGCATCGCGCAGTTGCCTGCGTACCTGGTGTGCGATCGGCTGCACGACGGACAGCTGGTCGCGTGCCTTGCCCAGCATGCGCCTGACGACGGGGGCCACTATCTGTGCTATCTGAGCCGCAAGCAGCTCCCTGCCAGAATCCGCGTATTCGTGGATTACTTCACCGAACACATTCGTGCATTGGACTTGCAATACCTGGCCACGCAGGCGAACGCCGCTGCGACCTGATGGCCGCCCCATTGATGCCCGCAATGCAACACCATGAGTCCATTCGGGGGTCTACTGCGAGGCTACGCCCAATCCTACAATTTTCATACTTACCCATCACTTGGAAAATGTTATGAAAATCGTTGTCATTGGAGGCACGGGTCTGATCGGCAGGAAAGTTGTCGACAAGCTGGGAGCCCAAGGATATGAAGTTGTCGCAGCGTCCCCCGCCACCGGCATCAATACGATCACAGGCGAAGGCCTGGCACAAGCCATGGCAGGTGCCTCGGTTGTCGTGGACCTGGCCAACTCGCCCTCATTTGCCGATCAGGATGTGCTCGAGTTCTTTGAAACTTCCGGCCGCAACCTCTTTGCAGCCGAGATCGCCGCCGGCGTGCAACACCACGTGGCCCTGTCGGTCGTCGGCACCGACCGTTTGTCCCAAAGCGGCTATTTCCGCGGGAAAATAGCGCAGGAGAAAATCATACGCCATTCAGGCGTGCCGTATACCATCGTGCGCTCAACACAGTTCTTCGAGTTTCTGGCGGGCATCGCCCAGGCAGGCAGCGCAGGGGAAGCGACCCGGATATCGCCGGTGTTCTTTCAGCCGATTTCCTCGGATGACGTCGCCACGGCCGTGGCCGACTACGCGCTTGCCAGTCCTTGCAATGGCATCGTTGAGATCGCCGGCCCGGAGCGCTTCAAGCTCTCTGACCTGGTTCGCCGCTATCTGGGCTTGACGACGGATTCACGCACGGTGGTAGAGGACGAACACGCCCCCTATTTCGGTGCCCAGCTGCAAGGCGACACGTTGATGCCCGAAGTCAATCCCCGCCTTGGCGCCGTGGACTTTGATACCTGGTTTGCCCAGTCGCACGCATCGCAATAAGGGGCACGCTCATCATATTATGGTTACTTTAAAAGCACCTCCCTTATCCTTGCTGGACAAGTACCGCGGACGTGACACGCAAACGCTGTACTCCACCATCGTCACGGTGACGGGCGGCGACGCCGGTCATGGACGTGCATCCGGCCTCGCACGGTCAGATGACGGCAATCTGAATGTCCACCTGCGCCTGCCGGAGGCGCTGGGTGGGCCCGGCGGAGGCACCAATCCCGAGCAACTGTTCGCCGCCGGATATGCCGCCTGCTTTCACGGCGCCCTGAGTCTGCTTGCTGCACGCGATGGCATCGACATTCCCGACAGTTCCGTAGAGGTCCAGGTCGAGTTCAGCCGTGACCCCGTGGACGGCCTGTTTGTCCTGACCGCCAACACACGGATTCATTTGCCTGGCGTAGAACGATCCATTGCCGAAGAACTGGTTCGCAACACCGAGCGCTTTTGCCCCTATACCAAAATGGCGCGGCAAGGCATCACGAACATTGTGGCCCTGGTGTCAGCAGATGACGCTGACGAGTGATAGCCGCGGAGCCCACCCCTTTTTGATTAGGTAACACAATGACCCCATCCAACAAACAAGTCGTCTTGGTGACTGGCGGAGGCGCAGGCATTGGACTCGCTGCTGCCTCAAAGCTTGCCAACAACGGTGCGCGCGTCGTCATCACCGGCCGTAGGCAAACAGCACTTGAAAAAGCAGCCCGCGCCAATTCTCGTATCGACTATATCGTCGCCGACGCGGGTAATCCGTCCGACGCGGCACGAACGATTACAGAGACCCTGCACCGACACGGACGCCTGGATGTGCTGGTGAACAACGCGGGGGCCGGTGCGATCCTGCCACTGTCACAGGCCGGCTACACACAAATCAACGACATATTCTCGGTCAACGTCATTGGCCCCTCGTTGCTGGCGACAGCGGCACTGCCTTACCTGAAGCAGACCCAGGGCAGCATTGTCAATGTATCCAGTACCTTTGGACACAAGGCCGCAGCGATGCTCTCGCACTATGCCGCCAGCAAAGCAGCGCTCGAGCAGTTGACCAAGTGTTGGGCGCTCGAACTGGCGAATGACGGCATACGGGTGAACGCCGTCGCCGCGGGTCCTACTGAAAGCGATTTCCTCGCGGAAAGAATGAAGTTGTCGGCACAGCAGATAGAAGACATCAAAGCGAGCGAGCGCGCCCGCATTCCTCTGGGCAGGCGCGGGCTACCCGAAGATGTGGCGAGCTGGATCGTTGCGCTCGCATCCCCCGACGCGGCCTGGGTCACCGGACAAGTCATTACCGTCGATGGCGGGCTTAGCGTGAGCTGATCCCAGTTGCGTCCATGGGCTGACCGTGTCTCATCTGGACGTCTTGCGAAGGCCCAGCGGACGCATTAATGGACACGGATGCATGGCCGGTCAGTGCGGCGTCAACAGCCAGAAACGCACTGATTTCAGAAGAATCGCTCTTTTCCAGAACCCGGAACAAGATACCCAACAGATGATGGTGGACTTCCGGCGGAACGAAAAAGTGTGGCCGGCCACTGTGCAGCTGCGCCTTTGCACGGCTGACCAGTTGCCGGCACGCCCCTGGGGCTTTCTGGAGGGTTCTGGCGATCTGAACATAATCGGCATCAAAGACCTCACGCATGAGAAACGCCGCACGCGCTTCGTGGCTGAGCCGCTCGAGCAGAATCAGGTAGGCCATCGACACATCATCCGCACGCTCACTGATATCCTGGGGCGTCGCGGGTGAGTCTGCCACCTGCGCACCTGAACACCAAAGCTCAGGGCTGTGTTCACGTTGGATCTTGTTGGCCCGAAGCCTGTCAATGGACAACCGTCTTGTGACCGACACCAGCCAGGCTTCCTCGTTCTCGATCTCTTGTCGGGCCGCACTATGCCATCGCAACCATGTGTCCTGGACGACATCTTCCGCTTCGGCAGTCGAACCCAGCATACAGTAGGCAATTCTTTCCAGACGCCGGCGTAATCGATTGAAGCGTGCTCCGCCATCGTCGACGCCCTGACAGTCTGGGTGAGTTGAGGCTTCAGAAAATGACTCACTTTTCATGACATTCTCCCGAATGCGCACCTGCGTTGGCGGGCTGCACCGTAGGCAGCCCGACACGCAGCGTGCGACCTTCGTCGATCAACTGCGGAGGAAGGCCAGCAAATCAGCGTTGAACTGGTCTCGGTGCGTCTCCGGCAAACCGTGCGGCGCGCCCGGATAGACGACGAGCTTGGAGTTTCTGATCAGTTTTGCCGAGGCACGGCCAGCGGCGTCGATGGGGACGATCTGATCGTCGTCGCCATGAACGATCAGCGTCGGCACATCAATTTTTTTCAGATCTTCCGTAAAATCCGTTTCCGAGAAGGCCTTGATCGACTCGTAGGTGTTGTGATGCCCCCCTTGCATGCCTTCGCGCCACCATTCGTCGATCAGCCCCTGTGATGGCTTCGAACCGGGACGATTGAAACCGTAAAACGGGCCTGCCGGAAGATCCTGGTAGAACTGTGATCGGTTTCTCACCTGCGCAGCACGAATATCGTCAAAGACTTCGATCGGCAATCCATTGGGGTTTTGTTCGGTCTTCAGCATCAGCGGCGTTACGGCGGACACCAGCACCACTTTGGCAACGCGCCCAGTGCCATGGCGTCCAATGTAGCGGGCCACTTCGCCGCCGCCGGTGGAGAAGCCCACGAGCACGACGTCCTTGAGCTTCAGGCTTTCGATCACAGTCGCCAGATCGTCGGCATAGTGATCCATGTCATTGCCCAGCCATGACTGGCTGGAGCGCCCATGGCCGCGCCGGTCGTGAGCGACCGTGCGAAATCCCTGTGAAGCGAGAAACAGCATTTGTGCTTCCCAGCTGTCCGAACTGAGGGGCCACCCATGGCACAGCACGACGGTGGGGCCCGAACCCCAATCCTTGTAGTAGAGCTGAGTGCCGTCGGCCGTCGTGATCACACTGGCCGACACCTGGGCGGGCCGGGTCTTTGATGCTGCCGCCGGCTGAGCGCCGGCCATTGCGGGATGAGAGACGCCCGAGGCCAGGATCGCGCTGGCGGCCGAAGCGCCGCCAAGCAGCAGATTCCGACGATCAGGGGCAAAAGCGTTTGTGCGAGACATGATGATATTCCTTTAAAAAAACAGACAGTGAGTACATCCAGGCTACATATAGATGACCAGTCATCTATAATTCAGAGACAATAAAAGGTATCGGTATGAGAATCAGGGCTCAACGGGTTATTCCAGGATGCTGGGCAGTGTGGTGTCCACGAAGCGTTGATACGCGTTGCCGGTACGCTCGATCTTGGAGCGCAGGATCGCCCCTTCGCAGCTGTCTATGATGATTGCCGCCAGCTTGTGTGCATCCCGCTGCATCGAGCCGCCGCCACGATGAGCCTGCGTTATGCACGAGGCCAAGGCGGTTTCCCACTGACCCAGGATATGTTTCAGGGTCGCACGCACATCATCACTACTATTGGCCAGTTCCAGCGAAAGATTCCCTATCAGACAGCCTATCGTGAAGTTGTTCGAGGCGTGTTCCTTCCCCAGCAGATCAAAGAAGCGCTTGATCCGGTCCAGTGGCGGGATGCTCGCGTCATGCAGCACCGGGATCAGGCGGTTCTCGATGTCAGCCCAGAACCGCTGCAATATGGCGCATGCAAATGCTTCCTTGCTATCAAAGTAGCTATAGAAGGATCCTTTGGGGATCTGCGCGGCCGCTGCGATGTCCTGGACTCCAGAGGCATGGAATCCGGCTTTATGCACCAGGCGCCCGCCGTCGACGAGCAGGCGTTGGAGGACTTCAGGATTAGGACGTCTCGACATATCGTGCTTCACTGAACGGTGGATTTAAAAATAACCGACCGGTCGGCTATTGTCAATACAGGGCATCGAAAAAGCGACACGAAACCAGAACTATGCGCTGCGTGCGGCGTGACACCGCCAAGGCGTTCAGCCAGGGAAACCATGTTCGCAGCGCAAGTACGGGCGACCAAGTGCTTTACGCCTTGGAATGGGAACCATCGCTGCCACTGCCAGCGATCGAACGCTGTGCAGGATAGTTTTGAGGATACTGCTCGTTGAGCTTCAAGCCGATCTGGCTGGTGATGATGTCGCCCGTGCGGACGGCCTCGGCCAGTTCAGCCTCGACTTGCGCGCGGGTCTTGCTGGCGACCCTGTGCTGTACGGGATAGTTCTGGGGATACTGCTCGTTGAGCTTCAAGCCGATCTGGCTGGTGATGACGTCGCCCGTGCGGACGGCTTCGGCCAGTTCAGCCTCGACTTGCTCACGGGTCTTTACGGCGGAATGCTGTGCGGGATAGTTCTGGGGATATTGCTCGTTCAGCTTCAGGCCGATCTGGCTCGTGATGAGGTTGCCCGTGCGGACGGCCTCGGCCAGTTCAGCCTCGACTTGAGCGCGAGTCACAGGCGTGCCGCCGGTAGCCGCCATGGCTTGTCCTGCAAACACAGAGGCCAGAACGAGCGCGATAGCGTAGGTATGGGTGCGTGTCATGATGTATATCCTTTGAGTATGTTGATTGGCTTTGAACACCCCCGGAAAAATTTCAGGGGCCTCGGCAGGCCATTGCGTCTGTCCCGCCGATGTAAATACTTTAAGAGCGCCAGCCAGACGGATAAATAACGTCAAAGGACATGTACTTTCCACTCTAATGAAACAATGGAAAGTTCCAGCAAATCGGGCCCCAGGCGTTCGCTGGCTTGGGGCCCGATCAACTGCAAAAACACAAAAGCCCCGGATGGTCGGGGCTTTTGCGGAAATAGTGGTCGGGGTGACATGATTCGAACATGCGACTCCTGCGTCCCGAACGCAGTACTCTACCAGGCTGAGCTACACCCCGACGGTGCATCGGACCCCAAGGCAAGCACTGCCGCCCAAGGGTCTCGGGACTTGTTTTCAGCGGTCTCGGTCGACCGCGAAAGAGCAAAATTCTACCAGAGTTTCACGGTATGCGGAATCCGGCAAGGCTTCCAGCGCCTGCAGGGCGATGGCCGCCTCGGCACGCGCGGCCTCGCGCGTGTAGGCCAGGGCGTCGGTGTTGTGGATGGCCTGGGCCACCGCCTGGAAATCCGCGGAGCCGGTGCGGATGGCCTCGCGCACCAGGTCACGCTGCGCCGGCGTGCCGACGTCCAGTACGCGGATCAGCGGCAGCGTGGGCTTGCCCTCGCGCAGATCATCGCCGACGTTCTTGCCCAGGGCCTCGGCGTCGCCGCTGTAGTCGAGCACGTCGTCGACCAGTTGGAAGGCGGTTCCAAGGTGCCGGCCGTAGGCCGCGGCGGCCTGTTCCTGCCGCGGCGTGGCGCCGGAAATGATGGCACCCACCTGGGCGGCCGCCTCGAAGAGCTTTGCGGTCTTGTAGCGCACCACCTGCATGTAACGGTCCAGCGAGACGTCCGGGTCGTGCACATTGAGCAGCTGCAGCACCTCGCCCTCGGCGATGATGGTCGTCGCCGCCGACAGCACCGCCATGGCGGACATGGAATTGGTCTCGACCATCATCTCGAACGAGCGCGAATACAGATAGTCGCCCACCAGCACGCTGGCGGCATTGCCGAACACGGCATTGGCCGTGCCGCGGCCGCGGCGCATGTCGGACTCGTCGACCACGTCGTCGTGCAGCAGCGTGGCGGTGTGGATGAATTCCACCACCGCCGCCAGGCGATGATGGTCGTCGCCGCGATAACCCAGGGCGCCCGCCACCAGCAACACCATGGCCGGGCGCATGCGCTTGCCGCCGGCGCCGACGATGTAGTCGCCGATCGTGCGAATCAGGACGACATCGGAATCCAGACGCGCGCGAATCACGGCGTCGACCGACTGCATGTCGTCGGCGATGGGCGCGAACAGTTCAGAAAGTCTCAAGGCAAACCCAGGGTCTGGAGGCGGGACCGCAAAACGCGGCCACAAAGACCCAGATTATACTTTCCAATCCAAATCAGGAGATTCCATTGACCGATCCGCAATTGCGCCCGCTGCTCGAGAGCGCCCAGCGCGTGCTGGCCCAGCTCGAGGCCTGGCTGCCCCCCGCCCCGCCCCCCATCGACTGGTCGGCCCACGCCTACCGCTGGCGCCGCCGCGGCGCGCGCGGCTGGCTGGACGCGGTGACGCGCATCGCCCCCATGCACCTGGACGACCTGCAGCACGTCGACCGGCAAAAGGCGATCATCGAGCGCAACACCCTGGCCTTCCTGCGCGGCAAGCCCGCCAACAACGTGCTGATGACCGGTGCGCGCGGCACGGGGAAAAGCTCGCTGGTGCGCGCGATGCTGGACGCCTACGGCCCGGAGGGCCTGCGCCTGATCGAGATCGACAAGTCGGACATGGGCGACATCGGCCAGATCATGGAACTCATCACGGATCGGCCCGAACGCTACATCATCTTTTGCGACGACCTGTCCTTCGAGGAAGGCGAGCCCGGCTACAAGGCGCTGAAATCGGTCCTGGACGGCTCGGTGGCCGCGCCCGGCGACAACGTGCTGATCTACGCGACCTCCAACCGCCGCCACCTGATGCCCGAGTACATGCACGAAAATCTCGCCGCCCAGCACCAGGCCGACGGCGAGATCCACCCCGGCGAGACCGTCGAGGAAAAGATCTCGCTGTCCGAGCGTTTCGGCCTGTGGCTGTCGTTCTATCCATTCAGCCAGGACGACTATCTGGACATCGTCGGGCATTGGCTGGCGGCGCACGGCTGCAGCCCGGACAACGTCGCCCAGGCGCGCACCGAGGCGCTGCAGTGGGCCCTGGAACGGGGATCGCGCTCGGGCCGGGTCGCCCGCCAGTTCGCGCGCGACTGGGCCGCCCGCCATGTCTAGCGCCGATGGGCGCGCAGCACAGGCCGCCGAATCCCCGCCCGCCGGCGCCAAGCCCTACATCCGGGTGGCGGCCGGCCTGATCCTCGATGCCGGGGGGCGCCTGCTGCTGGGCCAACGCCCCAAGGGCAAGCCTTGGGAAGACTGGTGGGAACTGCCCGGCGGCAAGATCGAGCCCGGAGAGACCGTCCAGCAGGCGCTGGCGCGTGAACTCGACGAGGAGCTCGGCATCCACGCGACCCGGATCTATCCCTGGGTCACCCATGTCCACGAATACCCCAAGACCATCGTCGAACTGGCCTTCTGCCAGGTGACCGCCTGGGAGGGCGAGCCCCGCGGCCTGGAAAACCAGGCGCTGCTGTGGGTGGACCCCGGCGCCGTCCGCCTGGATGTCGCGGACCATCCCGTGGCGCCCAACGGCGGGTTCCTGCTCCCGGCCGCCACGCCGCCGCTGAAATGGCTGCGCCTGCCGATCCGCTACCGGATCAGCGCGATCGGCGGGCCAGAAGGCGTGGCCGACTGGCTGGACCGCCTGCGGGCGGACCTGGATGCCGGTCCCTGCCTGGTCCAGTTCAGGGAACCGGAATGGGCGGGCGACGAGGCCTCGCTGGCGGCCGCCTTCGAGGCTACGCTGGACCTCTGCCGGCGGCGGGCGGCGCCCTGCCTGGTGAACAGCGCGCACCCGCGTGACTGGTGGGCGCGTGCCGGCGGCGTGCACTTGCGCGCGGCGGATGCGGCCGCCTTGGCGGCTGCGGACGAGCGCCCGGCGGGCCTGCTCGCGGTGTCGGCGCATGACGCCGGCGACCTGGCTCATGCGCGTGCGCTGGAGGCGGATTTCGCGGTCCTGGGACATGTGTTGGACACCCCCAGCCACGCTGGCGAAACCCCGCTGGGCTGGGCCGGATTCCAGGCGCTGGCCGCCACGGCCGGGCGACCGGTATTCGCCCTGGGCGGCCAATCCCTCCAGACGGCCGAGACCGCCCGCCGCCACGGCGCCCACGGCATCGCCGCCATACGCGGCGCGCTGGCCTGAGCCCGGCGACACACTAGGATGTGTCGCCGGGATCCGGGTGTGGCAGGCCCGCCCAGCCGCCGCCCAGGGCGGCAATGAGCTGCACGGTGGCCTCCAGCCGCTGGGCCTCCAGGTCCAGCGCGGATTGCTCGGCCGACAGCGCGCTGGTCTGCGCCTGCACCACGCTCAGGTAGTCCACCAGGCCGGCCTCGTACTGGTTCGTAATCTGGCGCAGGGTCTCGCGCGCGGCCGCCAGCGCGCGGGCCTGGGACGCCTGGGCGCGCGCCATGGCGCCGGTCTGCGCGAGGGCGTCCTCGACCTCGCGCACGGCCTCGAGCACGGTCTTGCGGTAGGCGGCGGCCTGGGCATCGTAGGCCGCGCGCGCCGACTCCAGCTCGGCGCGGCGCGCGCCGCCGTCGAACAAGGTCAGCGCCAGGGTGGGGCCGAGGGTCCAGAACCGCGCCGGCGCGCTCAGCCAGTCGACGAACTCGGCCGCGCGCCAGCCGGCCTGCGCGCCCAGGGTCAGGTCGGGAAACCATGCGGCTTCGGCCACGCCGATCTGTGCGTTGGCCTCGGCCACGCGTCGTTCGGACGCGGCCACGTCGGGCCGGCGCTCGAGCAGCGTCGAGGGCACGCCGGCGGGGACCTCGGGGACCTCGGGCACGCCGGCGCCCTCCGGCATGGTGAACGCCGCGGGGGTGCGTCCCAGCAACACGGCAATGGCGTTGACCTGCAGTTCGCGCTGCCAGCCCAGCCGGATCCGCTGGGTACGCGCATTGTCCAGCTGCGCCGAGGCGGCGGCCACGTCGGCCGGCGAAGCCACGCCCGCCGCGTAGCGATTGCGGGTCATCCGCAAGGCGCGTTCGTATTCCGCGACCGTGCGATCCAGCAATCCGGCCTGCGCCTCGTTGGCCCGGACCGCGAAATAGGCCTGCGCCAGGGTGGATTGCATGCTCAGGCGCGCGGCGGCCAGGTCGGCCGCGCCGGCCGCCAACCCCGCCCGCCCGGCCTCGACGCCGCGGCGCACCTTGCCCCACAGGTCGGCCTCCCAGCTGACCGAGACCGAGGCGCCGTATTCATTGGAGGGATTGTCGGCCGTCGCATTGCCGCGGCCCGCGCGGGTGTATGTCCCCGAGGCGCCCACAGTCGGAAACAGGCCGGCGCGCGCACGATCGAGCGAGGCGCGCGCCTGCCGGTACTGGGCCTCGGCGATGGCGATGTCCAGGTTGCCGCCCGCCAGGGAATCCATCATGCCGTCCAGGCCGGCATCGCCGAACATGCGCCACCAATCGGCATCCAGGCCCGCCCCGCCGGGCTGGGCGCGGCGCCACTGGCCCTCGGGCGCGTGCCGATACGCGGCGCCGACCTCGAGGGCGGGCCGCTGGTAGTCCGGACCCACGGCGCAAGCCGCCAGCAGCAGCGCGCAGGCGGCCGCCGGGAGCGCCACGCGGGCACGATGCGCCAGGCTACGAACCCGCATGTCCCAGTTCCTGTTCCCGCCGGCGCCGACCACGTAGACGATCCATATACAAATAAACGACCGGCGTAGTGTAGAGCGTGAGCACCTGGCTGACCAGCAAGCCGCCCAGGATGGTGAGGCCCAGGGGCTGGCGCATCTCGACCCCGGCGCCCGATGCCAGCACCAGCGGCAGCGCGCCCAGCATGGCCGACAGCGTCGTCATCATGATCGGCCGGAACCGCGCCAGGCAGGCCTCGTAGATCGCCTCGCGCGGATCCAGCCCGTCACGGCGCTGCGCCTGCAAGGCGAAGTCCACCATCATGATGGCGTTCTTCTTGACGATGCCGATCAGCAGGAACACGCCGATCAGCGCGATCAGGGTGAATTCCATGCCGGCCATGCGCAGTGCCAGCAAGGCGCCCACGCCTGCCGAGGGCAACGTCGACAGGATGGTGATGGGATGGATGGTGCTCTCGTAGAGCATGCCCAGCACGATGTACATGGCCACCAGCGCGGCCAGCAGCATCAGCGGCTGCTGGGCGACGGCATCGCGCATCAGGCTGGAGCTCTGGTCCAGCCCCGCCTGGACCAGGTGGGTCGGCAGGTTGATGCGGGCGACCGCGTCGTCGATCGCCTGCAGGGCCTCGTCCAGCGACACGCCCGGCGCCAGCCCGAAGGAAATCGAATCGGCGGCCAGCAGGCCCTGGTGATTGACCGAGCGCGGCGCATTGCCTTCGCCGATGCGCACGAACGCCGTCAGGGGCACCGCCTCGCCGTCCGCGTTGATGACGTGCAGCGCGCGCAGCGAGCCGATGTCGCGCGCGTCGCGCGCCTCGACCCCCATCACGACGTGGTACTGGTTCAGCGCGCCGTAGATCACCGCCACCTGCCGCTGGCTGAAGGCATTGTTCAGCACGCCGGCCAGGTCGGACATCTCGATCCCCAGGCGGCGCGCGGCATCCCGGTCGACCTGGAGTTCGACGCGCCGCGCCTTGTCCTCGACATCCTGGTCCACGTCCACGAGTTGCGGCAAAGGGGCGATCGCATCGCGCACGCGCGGCATCCAGGTGGTCAGCGCCGAGAGCTCGCTGCTCATCAACATGTAGCTGTACGAGCCCGAGCGCGATGAATGGCCGACAAAGATGTCCTGCTGCGGAACCAGGAACATGCGCGCGCCCGGCACGTGTTCGAACCGGCCGCGCAGACGGTCGACGATCCGGCTGGCGGGCGCGCGCCCCGTCTCCAGGGGCTTGAGCTGGATCTGGATGAAACTGGAATTGCTGCCGCCGCGTCCGCCGGCATATGCCGTGACGCTGTCCACGTCGGGATCGGCCAGCAGGATCTTGCGAAAGAAATCCAGCCGTGCCTGGGTCTGGTCGAACGATGTTCCGGTATCGACACGGAAGAACCCCATCAGCTGGCCCGTGTCCTGCTGGGGAAAGAATCCCTTGGGAACACTGGCGTACAGGAACACGTTCAGGCCGATCGTGGCCACCAGCAGGGCCAGGATCAGGCGCGGGCGGCCCAGCGACCAGCGCAGCGAGCGCCGGTAGCCCCGCCAGCAGGCATCGCCCAGGCGCCGCAAGGCGCGCATCGGGAGGTTGGGCCGCGCCTCGCGGCCTTCGTCCTCGGGGCGCAGCAGCCGCGCCGCCATGACCGGCGTGAGCGTGACCGAGATCAGCAGCGAGACCATGATCGCGGCCGACAAGGTCACGGCGAATTCCTTGAAGAGGCGCCCGACCAGGCCGCCCACCAGCCACAGCGGGATGAACACCGCGACCAGCGACAGGCTCATGGCCAGCACCGTGAAGCCGACCTCGCTCACGCCCCGCAGCGCGGCGCGACCCGGCCGCATGCCGCGCTCGATGTGGCGCATGATGTTTTCCAGCACCACGATGGCATCGTCCACCACGAAGCCCGTGGCCACGATCAACGCCATCAAGGAGATCGTATTGAGCGTAAAGCCGAACCACCACATCAGGCTGAAGGTACTCAGCAACGAGGCCGGCACCGCGACGGCCGGGATCAGCGCGGCGCGCCAGTGCCCCAGGAAGGCCAGCACCACCGCCACCACCAGGACGACGGCCAGCACCAGCGTCAATTCCGCCTCGTAGAGCGAGGCGCGGATGCTGGGCGTGCGGTCCTGCGCGATCGACAGCGTGACGCTGTCGGGCAGCAGCGCCTGCAAAGCGGGCAGCCGCTCGCGGATCGTGTCCACGGTGTCGATGATGTTGGCGTCGGTCTGGCGGCGAATGATCAGCAGCACCGCGGGACGGTCGTTGAAGTAGCCCACCTGGTTGGTGTCCTCGACCGAATCCTCGACCCGCGCGACGTCCGACAAGCGCACGGGCCGCCCGTCGCGCCAGGCCACGATCAAATGGGCGTAGTCCGCCGCCCGGCTCAGTTGGCCCGCGGAGCCCACCTGCCACTGGAAGGCGCCGCGCTCGACCACGCCGCCGGGGCGCAGCGAGTTCACGTCGCGCAGCGCCTCGCGCACGGTGTCCAGCGGGATGCCCGCGGCCTCCAGCGCGCGCGGGTTCAGCGACACGCGCACCGCCGGCAGCGAACTGCCGCCGACGGTGACTTCGCCCACGCCGTTGATCTGCGCGAGCTTCTGCGCCAGCACGGTGGCCGCAAAGTCGTAGAGCTCGCCGCGCGTGGCGGTGCCCGAGGTCAGCGCCAGGGTCATGACCGGCGAGGACGAGGAATTGACCTTGTTGTAGGTCGGGCTGCCGCGCATCCCGGAGGGCAACAGCGGCCGCGCCGCGTTGATCGCCGCCTGCACGTCGCGCGCCGCGTCGTTGACGTCGCGATCCAGCTCGAACATCAACGAAATGCGCGTCGAGCCCTCGCTGTTGCGGGAACTCATGTCGCTCAGGCCGGCGATCGAGCCCAGCGATTGCTCCAGGGGCATGGCCACGCTGGACGCCATGGTCTCGGGACTGGCGCCGGGCAGGGACGCCTGCACTGAAATCATGGGAAAGTCCACCTGGGGCAGCGGCGCCACCGCCAGGAAACGCAAGGCCAGCGCCCCTGCCAGCACCATGGCCAGACACAGCAGGCTGGTGCCCACCGGCCGGCGCAGGAACAGGGCGAAGAACCTCATGGCGCCGCCCGGTCGGAGGGCCGGCGCCGCGCCAGGCGCTCGAACCACAGATAGATGACTGGCGTGGTGAACAGGGTCAGCACCTGGCTGCACAGCAGGCCGCCCACCATCGCCAGGCCCAGGGGCTGGCGCAATTCCGCTCCCGACCCCGAGGCGAACACCAGCGGAATGGCGCTGAAGAACGCCGCCAGGGTGGTCATCAGGATCGGCCGGAAGCGCAGCAGCGCGGCCTCATGGATGGCGGCCTGGGGTCCCAGGCCGCGCTCGCGCTGCGCCTCGAGCGCAAAGTCGATCATCAGGATGGCGTTCTTTTTGACGATGCCGATCAGCAGGATAATGCCGATCACCCCGATCATGTCGAGCTCCAGGCCCGCCAGCCACAGGGCGATCAGCGCCCCGATGGCGGCCGACGGCAAGGTCGAGAGTATCGTCACGGGATGAATGGTGCTCTCGTAGAGCACGCCCAGGACGATGTACATGGTGACCACCGCCGCCAACAGCAGCCACAGGGTGCTCGAGAGCGAGGCCTGGAACGCCTGCGCGGCGCCCTGGTATTGCAGGTCCAGCGATTCGGGCATGCCCAGCGATGCGCGGGCCTGGTCGATGGCCTCGACGGCATCCGACAGGGCCGCGCCGGGCGCCAAGTTGAAGGACACCGTCACCGCCGGAAATTGGCTCAGGCGCTGCACCGCCAGTTGCGCCGCACCCGGCTCGAACCGGGCCAGGCTGGACAGCGGCGTGACCCCGCCGCTGTCCGTGGCCACGTACACGTGGTTCAGGGACTCCGGGCCGGCCTGCTTCATGGCGCCGCCCGCCTCCAGCACCACGCGATACTGGGCCGATTGCGTATAGATGGTGGAAATCAGGCGCTGTCCGAAGGCATCGTAGATCGCGTCGTCGATCGCGGCCTGCGTCACCCCCAGGCGGGCGGCCGCGTCGCGATCGACGCGCACCGACAGCCCCAGGCCGTTGTTCTGCAGGTCGTCGGTCACATCGCGCAGCTGTGGCAGCTCGCGCAGGGCCTCGACCAGGCGCGGCGTCCATTCATTCAGCACCGCCTGATCGGGATTGGACAGCGTCAGCTGGTACTGCGTGCGGCTGACCTGATCCTCGACCGACAATTCCTGGACCGGCTGCATATAGGTCTGCAGGCCCGGAATGCCGCGCAGGGATTCGGCCAGGCGGTCCATGACGCCCTGCACGCGTTCGCCGCGCTCGGCCAGCGGCTTGAGGGCGATCTGCATGCGCCCCGTATTGAGGGTGGCGTTCGAACCATCGATGCCGATGAACGAGGACACCGCCTCGACGTCGGGATCCTGCAGGACGCGCTCGGCCGCCGCGCGCTGCAAGGCCGACATGGCGGCAAAGGAGGCGGTCTGCGGCCCTTGCGTGACCGCCTGGATCGCCCCCGTATCCTGCTGCGGGAAAAAGCCCTTGGGAATGCCGGCATACAGGCCTGCCGTCACAAACAAGGTGCCCACCGCCGCCCACAGTGTCAGGCGCTGGTGGTCCAGCACCCAGTGCAGGCCACGGTCGTACCAGGCCACCAGGCCCTCCATCGCGCCCGCCGACCAGCGCTGGAAGCGGCCCTGGCGCACCTCGGCCTCCGGGCGCAGCATGCGCGCGCACATCATGGGGGTGAGGGTGAGGGAAATCAGCAGCGACAAGAGGATCGCGACCGCCAGCGTCACGGCAAACTCGCGAAACAAACGCCCCACCACGTCGCTCATGAACAGCAGCGGGATCAGCACGGCGATCAGCGACAAGGTCAGGGACACCAGCGTGAAGCCGATCTGGCGCGCGCCGCGCAGCGCGGCTTGCATGGCGTTCTGGCCTTGCTCCATGTGCCGCGCGATGTTCTCGATCATCACGATGGCATCGTCCACCACGAAGCCGGTGGCGATGGTCAGCGCCATCAGGGTCAGGTTGTTGATGCTGAAGCCCAGCAGGACCATCAGCCCGAACGTGCCCACCAGCGACAGCGGCACGACGACTCCAGGGATCAGGGTGGCGCGCCAGGTGCGCAGGAACACGAAGGTCACCGCCACCACCAGCAGGATCGCCAGGAGCATCTCGATCTGCACGTGCTCGACCGAATCGCGAATCGTGTGGGTGCGATCCGAGGCCACCGCCACGTCCACGCCGATGGGCAGCCCCTGCTGCAGCGCCGGCAGCAGCGCGCGCACCTGATCGACGACCTCGATGACATTGGCGCCCGGCTGGCGCTGGATGTTCAGCAGGATCGCGGGCTCGCGGCCGAACCAGGCGGCCTGCTGGATGTTCTCGGCATCGCGGCGCACCGTGGCCACGTCGCGCAGCCGCAGCGGCGCGCCGTTCTCGTAGGCCAGGATCAGCGCCTCGTATTCACCCGGATCGCTCAGCTGGTCGTTGACGCTGATGGTGATCGAACGCTGCGGGCCGTCGAGGTTGCCCTTGGGCTGGTTGACGTTGGCGCGCGTCACCGCCGTGCGCAGGTCCGCCAGCGCCAGCCCGTGGGCGGCCAGCGCCTGCGGATTGGCCTGGATGCGCACCGCCGGGCGCTGGCCGCCGACCACGGCGACCAGGCCGACGCCGGACACCTGCGACAGCTTTTGCGCCACGCGCACGTCGATCAGGTCGCGCACCTCGTACAGGGGCAGCGTGGGCGAGGTCACGGCCAGTGTCATCACCGGCGTGTCGGCGGGATTGACCTTGTTGTAGACCGGCGGCGAGGGCATGTCGGTCGGCAGCAGGTTCGAGGCGGCATTGATCGCCGCCTGGACTTCCTGCTCGGCCACGGCCAGCGGCAGGTCCAGGTCGAAACGCAGGGTGATGCGCGAGGAGCCGCCGGAACTGGTCGACAGCATCTGCGACAGGCCGGGCATCTGGCCGAACTGGCGCTCCAGCGGCGAGGTGACCAGCGCCGTCATCACGTCGGGTCCGGCGCCCGGGTACAGCGTGGTGACCTGGATGGTCGGAAAATCCACCTGGGGCAGCGCCGACACCGGCAGTTGGCGATATCCCATCAAGCCCGTCAGCAGCAAGGCGATCATCGCCAGCGTCGTGGCGACCGGACGCAGGATGAAGGGACGCGATAGATTCACCGGGCCGGCACCCCGGCCGGCGCCTGCGGGTCGCCGGTCACGATCTCGACCGGGCTGTCCTCGCGCAGGCGGTCAGTACCGTCGACCACCACCTGGTCGCCCGCCTGCAGGCCGTCCTCGATGATGACGCGCTCGCCGTCGCTGGCGCCCGTGCGCACCGGCACGACGTGCGCGCGCTGCTGCGCATCGATGCGATAGACGAAGGCGCCGATCGAGCCGCGCTGCACCGCCCGCACCGGCACGAGGATGCCGTGCTGTTGGCCCAGATACAGGCGCACATTGACGAACTGGTTCGGGAACAGGGCATCGTCCTCGTTGGCAAAGCGCGCCTTGAGGCTGACCGTGCCGGTCGATACATCGATCTGGTTGTCGATGGCTGCCAGCACGCCGCGCGCCAGCACGCGGTCGCCCTCGCGGGACCGGGCCTCGGCCACGAGGCCGCCGCTGGCCGCCTGGCCCGCCATCAATTCCTCGAGCCGGACCTGGGGCACCGCGAACACCACGTCGATCGGACGGCTGCGGGTGATCACCACCAGGCCGTCCGTGTCCGAGGCGCTGACCATATTGCCGGCATCCACCTTGCGCAGGCCCAGGCGCCCGTCGATCGGCGCAAGGATCCGCGTGTAGCCCAGCTGGCGTTTCGCATCGTCGACCGCCGCCTGGTCGGTGCGTGCCTGCCCCTGCAGTTCGAGAACCTGGGCACGGGCGGTATCGAGCTGCTGGCGCGCCACCGAGTCCTGCTTGAACAGACGCTCGTAGCGTTCGAGATCGCGCTGGGCATTGGCCAGCTGGGCCGCATGCTGGGCCTGCTGGCCCTGGGCCTGGTCCAGCTGGATGCGAAAGGGCTCGGGATCGATGCGCGCCAGCACGTCGCCGGCGCGGACCGTCTGCCCGTCCTGGAAATCAACCGATTCCAGCAGACCGTCGACCCGTGGACGCACGGTGACCGTGCCGCTGGAGGTCACCGTCCCGATGGCATCGAGCAGCCGGGCGACGGCACCGTCCTGGGCCAGGGCCACCCGCACGGGTGTGCTCATACCCCCCCGCCCCGGGAACCCGCTGGGTCCCCCGGCATTCCCGTTGCCCTTGTACAGCCAACCCCCCACGGCCAGGCCGGCCAGGACGATCGCCGTTCCCAATATCCAGGACAGGCGGCGCGCCCCCGGCCGCATCGTGGAACCCACCATATGAATCTCCGGCATGCAGAGGCGCACCGGTGTCGCTGACCGGGCCCCGCCTCGCTGAATACAGCCTAGATATTACAGCGCGCGAGCCGGAAGCTGATGTCGCGAACCGCCGGCTGGGGCTTGAGTTCCGTGTCCTGGGTGGAAAACCGCACCCAGATCACGTATTTGTTCGCGCTGATCTCGGGGAAGACCTGCTGGGCGCCGTCGACCCAGACCCTGAGGAGCTGGAAGGTCTTGCCGCCCAGCATTTCCTGGTAGGCGCCCTGGACGGCGCGCTGGTCCTGGGCATCGCCGGAATCGCGCAGCAGCCGCAGAATCATGGCCATGGCGCGGTACAGGGGCAGGAACGGATCGATCCAGCGCGCCAGGTCGCGCGCCCGCGCCTCGGCGGGCGTGATCTGCCAGGCGTGGTAGGACGGCATGTCGATCTGTGACGAGCCGCCCGGCACCATCACCCTGCCGCGCAGGCTGACCAGCCATTCGTTGTCGCGCAGGTACTGGCCGATGCGCCCCTGCCCGCCCAGGTCGGCGACGGCCGCCTGGATCTGCGCCAACAGGTTGTCCACCGTCGCGCCATCGACGCCCGGGTGCTCGCGCAACCCCGATAGCGCGCTGCGGTGGCGGTCGAGGTCCTGCAGCACCGCGGTGCGCAGGTCGGCCCGGTCGCAGATGTCGAGCAGGTCGAACAAGGTCGCCATCGCAACCTGGTGGCAGCGCGCGTCCTCGCCCTGCGCAAAGAAGAACAGACGATCGAACAGATGCTCGACTCTTAGAAAGGTCCGGACCCGTTCGTTGCAGGGGTACTCGTATAGAACCACGCGTTACTCACCCTATTCGTGACTGGATTCGCCGCCGGATCGGCACGCGGCACGCGCGCGCCAGGAATCGTGGATGACACGGGTACGGCGCACCAGTTCGTCGAGGCTGGTCGGCCCGTCATTGAGCACGACATCATCGGCGATGGCCAGGCGATCCGCCCGCGATGCTTGTGCGGACATGATACGCTCAATGGCCTGCGGCGTCAGCCCGCTGCGGGCCTGGACGCGCCGCACTTGGGTCTCGGGATCGCAGTCGACGACACAGATCCGGTCGACCCGATCCCGCCAGCGGCCGCTCTCGGCCAGCAAGGGCACCACATAGACCAGATAGCAGCCACGCGCGCGCGCCGCCTGGTCGCGAACCGCCTGGTCGATCCGGGGATGCAGGATGGCCTCGAGGGCGCGGCGCACGGCTGGATCCTCGAACGCGCGCGCGCGCATCCAGGCCCGGTCCATGGCGCCGTCCGGGGCGATGGCGGCCTCGCCGAAACGCGCGCGTATCGCCTCGATCGCCTCGCCGCCCGGCGCCGTCAAGGCGTGCGCGATCTGGTCGGTGTCGATAACGGCCGCGCCCCACCCGGCCAGCAGATCGGCCACTTTGGATTTGCCGGATCCTATGCCTCCGGTCAAGCCGACGGAAAACATGCGTCGAGGGCTCCTGTCCATGTCCAGACCATGACTGTACCGCAAGGCGGGTGCCCGGCCACGGCTCGCCGCCGTCGCCAAGCCTTGCGCAAATGCGTAGAATGCGGGTTTCAGACCCGGAGCACGTCCCATGCGCTATTCCGCCCACGCGATACGACGATCGTACCGGCTGGCCCTCGTGCCCGCCTTGCTGGTCCTGCTGGGCGCCTGCGCCCAGCAACGCGAATCCGGTTACTACCAGAGCGCCCCCGCCGGCACGGCCTCGGATGCCATGCACCGCGCCCAGGGCGGCTCCGACATCATCGCACCCTCGCAGATCCAGCTGGGTTTCGGACCAGACACCCAGCGCAAGCCGGCCGCGCAAGGCGAGGCACCGGCTGAGGCGCCAGCCCCGGCCCCAGCCCCCACGCCGGCACCCCTGGCGGCCACGCACACCTACCTGGGCACGGTGCCCTGCGTCGATGGCATGCAGTGCCCCGCCTCGCGCATGACGCTGACCCTGGCGCCGGACGGCCAGTGGCGGGCCCGCAGCGTCACCGTCGACGCGGCGCAAGTCACCACCACCCGGATGGGCTGCTGGTACGTCACGAACGACAAGCCCCTGCGCATCATGCTGCAAACCGGCGAGCGCACCACGGCCCGGCTGGAGTTCGCCTCGAACAGCACCCTGCGCATCCTCATGTTCGGCGGACACCGCCCCATGCTGGAATACACCCTGAAGCGCCAGGCCGACATCGACCCGATCCAGGAGCTGTCGAGCCAGCCCGCGCAGACCTGCAACAGCCCGGGGGACTAAGGCCCGTCACGCACGCCGCGCTAGCCGGCCAGGCGCGGGGCGCCGGCCTGGGTCTGGAGGCACAGCGCCTCATCGGCCTCGAGCTGCCAGTACAGATAACGGTGGGTGAGTTCGACCGCATTGCGCACCCGCATCTTTTCGAAGATCCGCGCACGGTGCGCCTCGATCGTGCGCTGCGAGACGCCGAGCTCGGCGGCGATCACCTTGTTGGGCGTGCCGCGGGTCACATAGGCAAGGACGTCGCGCTCGCGCCGCGTCAGGACGTTGAACGGCGACGCCCGTTCCTCGCGGATGTCGAATGAAACAGCGGGTTGTGACATGACTGGCTCCGTGGACGTGCAAAAGTCGTTTGGATTCTGTCATGCCGCGATCCGCAGCGATAAGCTGCCAGTCCTGACAGGCACTGATACAGCCCCTGTCGCACAGGCCTTTCAATCCCCGACGCGAAGCTCCAGATTGTCGATCAGGCGCGTGGCGCCCAGGCGCGCGGCCGCCAGCACCACCAAGGGTTCGCCATCGCGGATCTGGGCTGAATCGGGCGGCAACAGGTCGCGCTGGCGCCGCAAGGACACATAGTCGACCTGCCAGCCCCTGGCATCCAGCATGCGCCGGGCCTCGTCCTCGATGGCCTGCAGGTCCGCATTCCCCCCCAGCACGGCATCGCGCACGCGCTGCAGGGCGCCATACAGGTTCGGCGCTTCGGCGCGCTCGGCGGGGGTCAGGAAGCGATTCCGTGATGACAATGCCAGGCCGTCGGCGTCGCGCACGGTTTCGTGGGCGATGATCTCGACGGGCAGCTGGAACTGCCGGCACATGGCGCGCACCACCATCAATTGCTGGTAGTCTTTCTTGCCGAACACCGCCACGCGCGGCTGGACGCAGGAGAACAGCTTGAGCACGACCGTACTGACGCCGACGAAGAAATCCGGCCGGAATTCGCCCTCGAGGATCTTGCCCAGGGCCTCGGCGGGCTGGATACGGAAATTCTGGGGCTCGGGATACATCTCGCGTTCGTCGGGCGCGAACAGCACATAGACGTCGCGCTCGCGCTCGAGCTTGGCGATGTCCTCGGCCAGGGTGCGCGGATAACGGTCGAAATCCTCGTTGGGCCCGAACTGCAGCCGGTTGACGAAAATGCTGGCCACCACCGGGTCGCCGTGCTGGCGCGCCAGGCGCATCAGCGAGAGGTGGGCCTCGTGCAGATTGCCCATGGTCGGGACGAAGGCCACGCGCAGCTGTCCACGCAACTGGTCGCGCAAGGCTTCGATGGTATGGACGACTTTCAAGGCTTCCTCCGGCGTGCCTGAACGGTCAGGCCGAGCGAGTATATGACAGTCTGACGTACAGCGGCGCATAGGGCGCCGCCTGGGTGATGTCCAGCAAGGACTCGCGCGCGAGTTCGAGCAGGGCGAGGAAATGCACGACCACCACGGCGGCCGCGTCCCCCTCGCGGATGCGCTCCATGAACAGTTCGGTGAACTCCATGAAACGCACGTCGGACAGGCGCCGCAGGATGCGGCTCATGTGGTCGCGCACGGACAGTTGTTCGCGCGTGATGCGGTGGTGGGCATTCAGCCGGGCGCGCCGCATGATCTGCGCCCAGGCCTCGCGCAGATCGTCCACCGACACCTCGGGCAGCAGGCGTTCGGTGCGCAGGTCGGCGAAGGCGTGCGCCGCCTGGAAGTCCCGTCCGATCTGCGGCAGGGCGTCGAGCCGCTGGGCGGCGAGCTTCATGCGCTCGTATTCGAGCAGCCGGCGCACGAGCTCCGCGCGCGGATCCTCGACTTCCTCGCCGGTATCGGACTTGCGCACCGGCAGCAGCATGCGCGACTTGATCTCGATGAGCATGGCCGCCATCAACAGATATTCCCCGGCCAGTTCCAGATTGCCCTCGCGGATTTGCTCGACGTAGGCCAGGTACTGGGCCGTGACCTCGGCCATGGGGATGTCCAGGACGTTGAAGTTCTGCTTGCGGATCAGGTAGAGCAGCAGGTCCAGCGGCCCCTCGAAGGCCTCGAGGAAGACCTCGAGGGCATCGGGCGGGATATAGAGATCCTGGGGAATGGAAAACAGCGGCTCGCCGTACAGGCGAGCCAGGGCGACGCTATCCACGACGTCGGGCGTGCTGTCGATCTCGGGGGCCACCAGGGCCTCCAGCCCGCGGGCCTCGTCCGGCGGACGCATGGGCCGCGTCAGGCCTTTTGGTAGTAGACGTAGGGGTCCTGGGGCACCCGGGCGGCCTTGTAGCCTTCCTGGAGCTCGGGATCGATGTAGCGGTCCCACAGCCGGCCGCGGCCCGCGCGCTGGCGCGCCTCGGTGTCGTCGCGGTCGGTCTTGTACTGCTTGAGGAACTGGGTCAGCTCGGATTCAAAGTTATTTGCCATAATATCGCCATATCCGATCGAGTGATCGATGCGCCCAGTGTACTTCACCCGGGCCGATCCAGCCTCCCAGATGTCAGCCTCCCTTCCGGAAACGCCCCCCGCGCCGGCCGGTGATCCCCGCGCCGTCCGCATGATCCCCCTGATCGTCAGCTGCGCGCTGTTCATGCAGATGCTCGATTCGACCGTCGTGGCCACGGCCCTGCCGGTGATGGCCCATGGATTCGGAACCACGGTGGTGCGCATGAACGTCACCATCACCGCCTACCTGCTGGCGGTCGCGGTCTTTGTCCCCATCAGCGGCTGGGCCGCCGACCGCTTCGGCTCGCGCAGCGTGTTCATCGCCGCCATCGCGCTGTTCACGCTCAGTTCGGTGGCCTGCGCCGGCGCGCAGGACCTCACCCAGCTGGTGGCCGCCCGGGTGGCGCAGGGCGCGGCCGGCGCCCTGATGGTGCCGGTCGGCCGGATCATCCTGCTGCGCATGGTGCCCAAGGCCGAACTGCTCAAGGCCATGGCCCTGCTGTCCCTGCCGGCCCTGATGGGGCCGGTGATCGGGCCGCCGGTGGGGGGCTTTCTGGCGACCTACGCCACCTGGCACTGGATTTTCCTGATCAATGTGCCGGTGGGGCTGCTGGGCATCGCCCTGGTGCTGAAATTCATTCCCCGCGACGTGCCGGCGATCCGGCCTCGCCTGGACTGGCTGGGCTTCATCCTCAGCGCGGTCTCGATGGCGGCGCTGGTCTCCAGCCTCGAGGCCCTGGGACACGGCAGCCTGCCTCCCCTACAGCTGGCCGGGCTGTTCGCGCTCGGGCTGGTGTGCGGCCTGCTGTACATCCGCCATGCGCGCCACACCACCTATCCCATCATCGACCTGGGGCTGCTGCGCACCCAGACCTTCGCGGTCTCGGTCCTGGGCGGCAACCTGTGCCGCTTCGCCATCGGGGCCTCGCCGTTCCTGCTGGCCATCATGCTGCAGGTCGGCTTCGGCCTGTCGCCGTTCGCGGCCGGCCTGATCACTTTCACCTCGGCGGCGGGCGCCATGGCCATGAAGCTCGTCGCCACGCCCATCGTGCGCACCTTCGGTTTTCGCCGGGTGCTGATCGGCAACGCACTGCTGACCGCGGTTTCCGTGGGTGCCTGCGGGTTCTTTCGCGCCGACACGCCGGTCTGGCTGATGATGGGCATCCTGCTGATCGGCGGATTCTTCCGCTCGCTGCAATTCACCGCCGTCAATACCTTGACCTACGCGGACCTGGACTCGGCGCGGATGAGCCGCGCCAGCAGCTTCGCCGCCACGGCGCAGCAACTGGGCATCAGCCTGGGCGTGGCCTGCGCGGCGGTCACGCTGAACCTCAGCATGGCGTGGCGCGGCGGCGCCGAACTGGCGCTGATCGACGTGATCTGGGGATTTGCGGTCACGGCCCTGATCGTGGCCGCCTCGGCCCTGTCGTTCGCCCGCCTGCCGGCGCACGCCGGCCGGGACCTGCACGGCCGCACGGCGCGCTCAGCCGCCTGAAACCGGCTCGCCCGCGCCGGCGATGCCGCCGTCCTCCAGCAGCATCACCAGCTTGCAGTCCTGGCGCGTGGCCAGGCGGAAGGTGAACTGGCGGAAACGCAGGATACCCTCGCGCGGATGATTGAATTCGCGCAGGCCGCCCTCGCGATCGACCACGGCATGGCGTGTCCACCAATGGGCGAACAGCGGGCTGCCGGACCGAAGGTCGGCCACCAGGGCCTGGATGTCGGGGTCCTCGGCATGGACACCCACATCCGCGCGGAATTCGGCGACGACGCGGCTGGCGCGCCGCTCCCAATCGACGACCAGGCCGGGTGCGGCCGGATCCAGAAAGATATAGTGCAGCAGGTTGGGCTGCGGGCTGCGGTCCGGCCAGCCGTCGAACACCCGCAGCAGGGCCTCGTTGCGCGCCAGGAGATTCCAGCGGCGATCCAGGATGTAGGCGGGACAGCGGATGCTGTCGACGCAGCCGGCCAGGCCCTCGGGCAGCGCCACCGCATCGTAGCGCGCCCCCTCCGGGTCGGCGCATTCGGCCAGGTCGAACAGGTAATGGCGCTCGGCGCGGGCCAGCGCCAGGGCGTCCGCCAGCCGGCGCCAGACCTCGGCCGATACCGAGATGTCGCGGCCCTGTTCGATCCAGGTGTACCAGGTGGCGCTGATCCCGCAGAGCTGGGCCAGCTCCTCGCGGCGCAGGCCCGGCGTGCGGCGGCGCTCGCCGGCCGGCAGGCCGTGGTCGGCCGGGCTGACCCTTGCCCGGGCGCGGCGCAGGAACTCGCCCAGCGCCTTGCGGCGCGCGGTATGGTCCTTGCCGCCCGTCGTCATCAACGCAGGGTGCTCGCCAGGCTGCGGCGCACGTCATCCTCGTCGCGGCCGCTGCGGCGCACATAATCCTCGACCTGGTCCGCGCCGATGTTGCCGACGTTGAAATATTGAGATCGGGGATGGCTGAGGTAAAAGCCACTGACGCTGGAGGCCGGGTACATCGCGAAACCCTCGGTCAGCAGCATGCCGATTTCCTCGCATTCCAGGACCTCGAACATGCGGCGCTTGACCACGTGCTCGGGACAGGCCGGATAGCCCGGGGCGGGACGGATGCCCTGGTATTTCTCGGCGATGATGTCCTCGTTGCTGAGGGTCTCGTCGGCCGCATAACCCCACAGGTCGCGGCGCACGCGGGCATGCAGGGTCTCGGCGAACCCTTCGGCCAGGCGGTCGGCGATGGCCTTGAGCATGATGACCGAATAATCGTCGCCCTGCTCCTGGAACATCTGCTCGTATTTCTCGATGCCGACGCCGCCGGTGACCGCGAACAGCCCGATGTAATCCACGATGCCGGTGGACTTGGGCGCAATGTAGTCGGCCAGGCACTTGTTGTCGACGCCCTCGCGCTTGGCCGTCTGCTGGCGCACGTTGCGCCAGGTCATGAGGACCTCGCTGCGGGTTTCATCGCGATAGATCTCGATGTCGTCGTCGTTCACGGTATTGGCCGGATAAAAGGCCACCACCCCGTTGGCGGTCAGCCAGCGGCCGTCGACGACGCGCTTCATCATGGCCTGCCCTTCCTCGAAGAGCTTTTGCGCCTGCTCGCCGACGACCTTGTCCTGCAGGATCGCCGGATACTGGCCGAACAGGCTCCAGGTCTGGAAAAACGGCGTCCAGTCCAGGAATTTCAAGATCTCGGACAAGTCATAGTGCTTGAATACCCGGCGCCCGATGAACTTGGGGCGCGGCGGCTGATACGTCGCCCAATCGATGGCTGGGCGCGCCGCGCGCGCCTGCGCCAGGGGGATGATGGGCGTGGACTTGCGCTGGGCGTGGCGCTCGCGCACCAGCGCGTATTCGTCGGCGACCTCCTGCAGATAGCGGTCGGCCTGCTCGGACATCAGGCTGGTGGCCACGCCCACCGAGCGGCTGGCGTCGGGCACATAGATGACCGGCCCTTCGTAGTTGGGGGCGATCTTGACGGCGGTATGCACGCGGCTGGTGGTGGCGCCGCCCACCAGCAGGGGCAGCTTGCGGCTGAGGAAATACTCGTCGCGCTGCATCTCGGAGGCCACATAGGCCATTTCCTCGAGGCTCGGCGTGATCAGGCCCGACAGGCCCACCATGTCGGCGTCGACCTCCTTGGCCTTGGCGAGGATCTGGCTGCAGGGCACCATCACCCCCATATTGACGACCTCGAAGTTATTGCATTGCAGGACCACGGTGACGATGTTCTTGCCGATGTCGTGCACGTCGCCCTTGACGGTGGCGATGACCACCCGGCCCTTGGAACGGACGTCCCCGCCGGCATCGGCGATCCGGCGTTTTTCCTCCTCGATGAAGGGCAGCAGGTGGGCGACGGCCTGCTTCATCACACGGGCCGATTTCACCACCTGCGGCAGGAACATCTTGCCCGAGCCGAACAGGTCGCCCACGACGTTCATGCCGTCCATCAGCGGCCCTTCGATCACCTCGATCGGGCGCCCGCCCGCCGCGGCGATCTCCTGGCGCACCTCCTCGGTGTCCTCGACGATGAAGGTGGTGATGCCATGGACCAGCGAATGCGTCAGACGCTCGCGCACCGTGCCCTCGCGCCAGCCCAGGTCCTCTTCCTTTTTGGCGCCGGCGCCGCGTATGGTGTCGGCCAGTTCGACCAGCCGCTCGGTCGAACTGCGCTCGTCGGCGGGATCGGTGCGGCCCACCGGTTCGGGCCGGTCCAGCACCACGTCCTCGACCATGTCGCGCACCGCCGGGTCCAGGTCGGAATACACCCCCAGTTGGCCGGCATTGACGATCCCCATGGTCAGGCCCTGGCGGATGGCGTGGTAGAGGAACACCGCATGGATGGCTTCGCGCATCGCCTCGTTGCCGCGGAACGAAAAACTGACGTTCGAGATCCCGCCCGAGACGCGTGCGTGGGGCAGGTTGCGCGTGATCCAGCCGGTCGCCTCGATGAAGTCGACCGCATAGTGATTGTGCTCGTCGATGCCGGTGGCGATCGCGAACACATTGGGATCGAAGATGATGTCCTCGGGCGGAAAGCCCACCTGCTTGACCAGGATGTCATAGGCCCGCGCACAGATGTCGATGCGGCGCTGCAGGCTGTCGGCCTGGCCCTCGGTGTCGAAAGCCATGACCACGATGGCCGCGCCGTACTTGCGGCACAGGTTCGCGTGCTCGATGAAGGGGCCCTCGCCCTCCTTCATCGAGATCGAGTTCACCACGCACTTGCCCTGCACGCAGCGCAGGCCCGCCTCGATGACGGGCCATTTCGAGCTGTCGATCATCACCGGCACGCGGGAAATGTCCGGCTCCGAGGCCAGCAGGTTCAGAAAGCGCGGCATGATGGCCAGGGCGTCGAGCATGCCCTCGTCCATGTTCACGTCGATGATCTGGGCGCCGTTTTCCACCTGCTGGCGCGCCACGGCCAGCGCCTCGTCGAATTTTTCCTCGCGTATCAGTCGCAGGAACTGCTTGCTGCCGGTGACGTTGGTGCGCTCGCCGACGTTGACGAACAGGGACTCGTCGTCGATGTTGAGCGGCTCCAGGCCCGAGAGGCGCGTCTTGACCGGGATCTGGGGCGGCACCCGCATGGGCAGCTCGCGCACCTTGTCGGCGATCTGGCGGATGTGCTCGGGCGTCGTGCCGCAGCAGCCGCCCACCACGTTCACCAGGCCGGCGCGCGCGAACTCCTCGAGCAGGCCCGAGGTGTCCGCCGGGGTTTCGTCGAAGCCGGTCTCGGCCATGGGGTTGGGCAGGCCCGCATTCGGGTACACGCACACATAGGTGTCGCAGATCTTGGAGATCTCGGCCACGTAGGGCCGCATCAGCGCGGCGCCCAGCGCACAGTTCAGCCCGATGGTCACCGGCCGCGCATGGCGCACCGAATTCCAGAAAGCCTCGACCGTCTGGCCCGACAGGATGCGGCCCGAGGCATCGGTGACCGTGCCCGAGACCATCACCGGCAGGCGCACGCCGCGCGCCTCGAACACCGACTCGATGGCAAAAATCGCCGCCTTGGCGTTCAGGGTGTCGAAGATCGTCTCGATCAGCACGATGTCGATCCCGCCGTCGAGCAGGCCTTCGAGCTGCTCGGTGTACGCCACGCGCAATTCCTCGAAGGTCACGTTGCGGGCGCCCGGATCGTTGACGTCGGGCGACAGGGAGGCGGTCTTGGGCTGCGGCCCCAGGGCGCCGGCCACGAAACGCGGATGGTCCGGCGTGGACAGCGCGTCGCAGGCCTCGCGCGCGAGGCGCGCCGAGGCGACGTTCATTTCGTAGGCGAGGTCCTCGAGCCCGTAGTCGCCCTGCGCGATGCGCGTGGCCCCGAAGGTATTGGTCTCGACCACGTCGGCCCCCGCCTCGAGGTAGGCCTCGTGAATGCCGCGGATGATGTCCGGACGCACCAGCGAGAGCAGCTCGTTGTCGCCCTTGACGTCCCTGTCATGCCCGGCGAAGCGCTCGCCGCGAAAATCGGCCTCGGACAACTTATGGCGTTGGATCATCGTGCCCATGGCACCGTCCAGCACCACGATGCGCCGGGTCAGCAGGCGCACGAACTCGGCGCCCCGGGTATAGGCTTCGATGGGATAAGGCAAGGCAGGATAGGTCACGACGTTCCAGTGGACGTTGGAAGGGAAATCGCCATTGTATCGCCCGGTGTCTGTGCCGAGCCGCCGCGACGCCGTGAAACGGCCACTTTCATTCAAATATCAATCATTTAGGGCACTGGAATTCAGGCAAAAGCTGGCTTTATTCTGTCACTTTGGTATACTAGGGTTTACCCTATAAGTAAAAACCCGCGATTGCCCCGCAGTCGCCCAATCATAGGAGAACACTATGCTGCGTCCCTTCTCGACCCATCCCGTCAACCAGGCCTTCGAACGCCTGATGGCCGAAGAGCGCGCCGCCCGCGCTGCGCGTGCCGCACAAAACCAACCGGGCCGGATCGCCCGCTTCCTGGGCATCCTGGTCGGCGTCCCGCCCAAGGCCGCCCGCACCGCCTGATCCAGAAACCCCCGGCCCCACGCCCATCTAGGATATCCTCCGACCGCACCTGGCGCTGTGATATATTTCGCGGCGAAACAGGTGCTTTCGACCTCCCGCCTGCAGGCGGGCGGATGCGAAAGTCAAACGGGAAACAGAACGGTGCGCCCTATCGGCGGCCGCCAGCTGTGCTGCCCCCGCAACGGTGAGCATGCCTCGCATGCCAGCCCGATACCGGCCTGTCTCGCAACCTGGTCCATTCCCGGGACGCGACCGCCTTCGACGTGACGCTGTCCCCAAGCCCCGCCATCCGGCGGGCGGGAATGTCGTTCGTTCATGGCGTGCGGGGACGCGCGCCGTACAGGATATCTCATGGCATCCCTCCATTCGCGGCGCGCGCTCGCTGCTCTGTGCTCCCTTCCCCTGGCCGCCACGGCCCAAACCCTCCAGCCCGACACGCCCGACACCCAGGTCCGCGCCTTGCCGGACATCATCGTCACCGCCAGCCGCAGCCCCGAACCGCTGGCCGACGCGATCGGTGATGTGACGGTCATTGGTGCCGAGGAGTTGCAGGCCGCCGGGAACGACAGCACAGCCGAAATCATCGGCCGCCAACCGGGTGTGCAGTTCACCAACAACGGCGGCCCACAGACCGTGGCCAGCATTTTCCTGCGAGGAGCAAACTCGCAGCACACGCTGGTACTGATCGACGGTATGCGTGCCACCGACCTGCTGACAGGCGGCACGCGTCTCGAAGCCATCGATCCGGCCATGATCGAACGCATCGAGATCCTGCGCGGGGCGGCCAGCAGCCTGTATGGCTCGGACGCCATCGGCGGCGTCATCAACATCATTACCAAACGCGGCGAGCAGGACCGTCCCCTGTCGGCGTGGGCCAACTTCGGCTATGGCACCCACCAGACCATCAAGTCCAGCCTTGGCCTTTCGGGGGCCGCGAACCAATGGGACTACAGCCTGTCGGGCAGCATGGCCGACAGCAAAGGCTTTGACGTCATGCGCCGGCACTTTGCCAACAACAGCTCGACCGATAGCTGGGGCCACTATGATGATCGGGACGGCTACAGCAGCCATGCCTGGTCAGGCACCCTGGGATATCGCTGGGCGCCCGGCCACCGCGTCGGCCTGACCGCCTACAACGGTTATCTGCACGCGGATTCCGACGGAACGCAGGAAAGCTTTCCATGGTTGACGCAGGACAACGTGCGCAACCTGGTGCGCCAGCAGGCCTATAGCCTCTCCAGCGAAGACCAGGTCACCGATTGGTGGGAGAGCATACTGAAGTTCGGTTGGGGCCGGGATTCGCTGGACTACCGCACGCCCGCCGACGGCTCCTTCGTCCACTCCAGCCTGAAACGCACCTGGTCTTGGCAAAACAACCTGCGGATCGCCCCCGAGCATCGCATTTCGCTCCTGGCCGAGCGCCTCGAGGAGCGGGCCAACAGCACCTTTTCTTACGACCGCAGCGATCGCAACGTCAACAGCTTGGGGCTGATCTACAAGGGGCGCCTCGATCGCCTGCGGGTGCAGGCCAGCGTGCGCAACGACAAATATACGGACCACGGCAATCAGACGACCGGCGGGCTGGGCCTGGATCTGGATCTGAGCGAGCAGTGGCAGGTCGGGATCGCCGGCAGTACCGGTTTTCATGCTCCGACCTTCGCCGACCTGTACCAGGACTACCCGTCGGCCTTCTACAAGGGCAACCCTGACCTCAAGCCCGAAAAGTCCCGCAATATCGAAGCCCACGTCCAGTATCGAAGCGACGCCACCCTGTTCAGGGTCACCGCGTACCAGAACAGAATCCGCGATCTGATCGTCAATGTCTCCGACCCGAACACATGGATCACCTCGCCGCAGAACGTCGACCGTGCCGTCCTGTCCGGACTGACGGTCGCGGGCGAACATCGCCTGGGCGACAGCACGATCCGCGCCAGCGCGGACTTTCTGGATCCGCGCAATGACGAGCCCCGGACCGGCGAAGGGTCGCAGTTGACTCAACGTGCCCGCCAGGTCTTCCACCTGGGCGTCGAGCATCGCATCCAGGCCCTCAAGCTCGGTGCGGAGTATCAGTACACCGGCAACCGCTACGCGGATGCCGCCAACAAGATCCGCCTGGGCGGCTATTCCCTCGTGAACCTCACCGCCGCCTACGACTTCAGCAAATCCCTGGGCGTGCAAGTGCGCTGGAACAATGTGCTGGACAAGGACTACGTACTGGTCGACGGCTACAACACGCCCGGTTCGAACGTCTTCGTGAACGTCTCCTGGCGGATGTAGGCACCGCCGTGAAGGCAGCCCTCGCCCTGGCTCGCGCCGCCTGTTCCGCCCCGCTTGCGCGCGGCCACGCAGGGTGGGCTGCGGCGCGGCGGCTGGCCGCGGTCCTGGCCGCTATCCTGCTGCTGGCCGGGCCCTTTCCCACAGCCGGCGCCGAGGGCACGCCGCAGCGCGTCGTCACCCTCGCGCCCAGCGCCACTGAACTGGTGTATGCCGCCGGAGCGGGCGGGAACATCGTCGGCACGGTGCTCAGCAGCGACTACCCGCCCGCCGCGCGCAACATCCCGCGCATCGGCGACGGCATCCAGTTCGACCAGGAAACCATCCTGGCGCTGCGCCCCACCCTGGTGGTGGGCTGGCTGGCCTCGGGCGGCAGCCAGGCGCTCGCCGCCGTGCTGCGCAACCTGGGCGTCCCCATGATCTATGCCGACCCCCGGTCCCTGGACCAGATCCCGGGACTGATCCGCGAACTGGGCCGGCACCTGGACACCAGCCTGGTCGCCGACCGCGCCGCCGCGGCCCTGCGGGCACGCATCGACGCCCTGGATGCGCCCGCCGGCCGGCCGCTGACGGTCTTCATCGAAGTCGGCGTGGACCCCCTGTACACCCTAGGAAAAGATCCCCTGGTCGACGACATGCTGGCCCGCTGCGGCGGCGTGAATCCCTATGCCGACCGCGCCGTCGCGGCCCCGCAGGCCAGCGTGGAATCCGTGTTGCGGATCGACCCGGACGTCGTCATCGTGTCCCCCTACGGACGCCAGACCCTGGCGGCCCGCAGCGCCTATTGGACCGGACTGGGTCTGCGGGCCGCCATGCGCGGCCATCTCTACGCCATCGATCCCGACTGGCTGCATCGCCCCGGCCCCCGACTGGTGGATGCGGCCGAGGCCCTGTGCGCGGATCTGGATCGGGTCCGGGCCGACTTGGGGCATTGAGGCCGCGCCGCATCCGCGTCTGCACGGCTGCAGGGGACAGCCAGTCAGTCGTCCCCCACCACTCCAAATGGATTATCCTACTAGATGACCGCCAGGATTCCTGGCGGCGCCCAGCGCGCATACGCACAGCGAACCCAACGACACCATGACCCCAGCATCATCAGATCCCCTCACCATCGCCGACCACACCTTCCAGTCCCGCCTGCTGGTCGGCACCGGCAAATACCGCGATTTCGAGCAGACCCGCCAGGCCATCGAGGAAAGCGGCACCCAGATCGTCACCGTCGCCATCCGCCGCACCAACATCGGCCAGAATCCGGGCGAGCCCAACCTGCTGGATTTCCTGCCCCAGGACCGCTACACCATCCTGCCCAACACCGCCGGCTGCTACACCGCCGAGGACGCCGTGCGCACCCTGCGCCTGGCGCGCGAACTTCTGGATGGCCGCGCGCTCGTGAAGCTCGAGGTCCTGGGCGATTCGGGCAACCTGTTTCCCAACATGCCCGAGACGCTGGCCGCCGCCCGCACGCTGGTCGCCGATGGCTTCCAGGTGATGGTGTATTGCAGCGACGATCCGATCCAGTGCCGCATGCTGGAGGACATCGGCGTGGTGGCGGTCATGCCGCTGGCGTCGCTGATCGGTTCGGGCATGGGCATCATCAATCCGTGGAACCTGCGCCTGATCATCGACCAGGCCAAGGTCCCCGTCCTCGTGGACGCGGGCGTGGGCACGGCCTCGGACGCCGCCATCGCCATGGAGCTGGGCTGCGACGCCATCCTGATGAACACGGCGATCGCCGGCGCCCGCGACCCGATCCGCATGGCGCGCGCCATGCGCCTGGCCGTCGAGGCCGGCCGCGAGGCCTACCTGGCGGGCCGCATCCCGCGCAAATACTACGATGCCGATCCCAGTTCGCCCACCGAGGGCCTGCTGCCCTCGACACGATCCTGAGCCGTCCCCATGATCCCCAATACTTTGTCCATCGCCGGCGTCGACCCTTCAGGCGGCGCCGGCGTGCTGGCCGACGTCAAGGCCATGAGCGCCCTGGGCGCCTATGGCATGGCCGTCATCGCCGCGCTGACTGCCCAGAACACCCAGGCGGTGACGGGCATCTCGCCGGTGCCGGCGGAATTCGTCGCCGCCCAGATCGACACGCTGTTTGCGGACGTGCGCGTCGACGCGGTCAAGATCGGCATGCTGGGCCAGGAAAGCGTCACCCTGGCCGTCGCCGATCGCCTGGCGCACTGGCGGCCGGCGCACATCGTCCTGGACCCCGTCATGGTGGCCAAGAGCGGCGACCATCTGCTCGAAAAACGCGCCATCGCGGCGCTGCGCGAGGCCCTGCTGCCGCTGGCCACCGTCCTGACGCCCAACCTGCCCGAGGCGGGCGTGCTGCTGGACCAGTCACCGGCCGACAACCTCAAGGACATGCGACGCATGGCCGAACGCCTGCGGCGCCTGCTGAGCGACGACGATGAGCGCTGGGTCTTTCTCAAGGGCGGACACCTGCCCGGCCCGGACACCATCGACGTCCTGCACAACGGCGATCGCCTGATCGAAATGCCGGGCCGGCGCATCCAGACGCGCAACACCCACGGCACCGGCTGCACGCTGTCGGCGGCACTGGCCGCGCTGCTGCCGCGCACGGCCGACGTGCCCGAGGCGGCACGCCAGGCCAAGGACTACCTGGTGCGGGCCATCGCCAATGCCGATACCCTGACCGTGGGCGCGGGCCACGGCCCGGTGCAGCATTTCCATGCCTGGTGGCCCACGGGCGCGACAGGGGCTTGACCCCTACGGGGCCGCGCCTGGCCTATAATCGACCTATCGAAAACCCTTGGTTTTTCAAACCTTTCGTACCCGATATGAACATCAACGAGCTTCCGGAAACAGAACGCGCCCGCTTCAACATGGTCGAACAGCAGGTTCGTCCATGGAACGTCCATGACGAAAGCGTGTTGCAAGCCCTGTTCGACGTGCCGCGCGAACGCTTCGTGCCGCCGCACCTGCAGGCGCTGGCCTTCTCCGACCTCGAACTGCCGCTGGTGATCGACGGGGTCGATACCCGGGAAACCATGCTCACGCCCAAGGTCGAGGCCAAGCTCGCGCAGGAATTGCTGCTGCAGCCCGGCGACTGCGTGCTCGAGATCGGCACCGGATCCGGCTACCAGGCCGCCTTGCTGGCGCGCCTCGCCCAGCAGGTCACCAGCATCGAACTCGAAAGCCGCCTCTCGGCCTTTGCCCAGACCAACCTGCAGCGCAATCAGGTCCACAACGTCAAGCTCGAGACCGGCGACGCCCACGCCGGCTGGGGCACCGCCGAATACGATGCAATCCTGATCACCGGTTCGGTGCCCAGCGTCCCCGACGCCCTGAAATACCAGCTGGCGATCGGCGGCCGGATGGTGGCCGTGGTGGGCCGCGCCCCGGTCATGACGGCCTGCCGCATCACGCGCACCAGCGCCGCAGGCTTCGAGACCGTCGGCCTGTTCGACACCCTGATCAAACCCTTGCGCGGCACGGCCAAGTCCCGCTTCAAATTCTAGGGCCGGGCGCCTGACCGCGGCGACCTAGCCGCGGATCTTCCTCAGCAAGGCCGTCGTGGATCTCTGGTGCTCGAACGGAATCGCCACGGCGCGTCCGCCCCAGCCGCGCACCAGCGCGGTCTCGGGCAGGATATCCATGTCGTAGTCGCCTCCCTTGACGATCACATCCGGACGCAAGGCCTCGATGAGCGCCACGGGGGTGTCCTCGTCAAACATCGTCACCGCATCCACGCAGGCCAGCGCCGCCAGCAGCGCCATGCGATCCTCGAGGGCATTCAGCGGCCGGTCATCCCCCTTGCCCAGGCGGCGCACCGAATCGTCCGTGTTGACGGCGACGATCAGGCTTGCGCCCAACTGGGCGGCGCGATCCAGGTAGGTGACGTGCCCGCGATGCAGGATGTCGAACACCCCGTTGGTGAACACCAGCGGACGCGGCAGGCGCCCCTCGCGCACGGCGCGCTCGCAAGCCTCGCGTCCGAGGATCCTGGTTTCGAAGCGGGCGGGACGATCCATGACCTAGCCTCTCGTCAGCGCCCAGACGGCCACGCCCAGCGCCACCGCCAATATGCCGCACAGGACGGTCAGCAGGCGGTTGGTGTGGTTCTGGACCCTGCACAGGCGCTCGAGGTCGGCCCGCATCGCCGCGCGGTGATCAGGCAGGCTCAGCCGTGTGTAGACCAGCCGTGGGATCTGCGGCAGCATCTGGGCCCATTGGCCGGCCTCCTGGTCCAGGCGCTGACGCAGGCCCTGGAGGCCGATGCGCTGATGCATCCATTTCTCCAGGAAAGGCTTGGCCGTTTGCCAGAGATCCAGCGAGGGGTCGAGCTCGCGTCCCATGCCCTCGACGTTGAGCAGCGTTTTCTGCAACAGGACGAGTTGGGGCTGAATTTCGACATTGAAGCGGCGCGAGGTCTGGAACAGGCGCAGGAGCACCTGCCCCAGCGAAATCTCGGACAAGGGACGGTCGAAATAGGGTTCGCACACCGCGCGCACCGCGCCCTCGAGTTCCTCCTCGCGGGTCTGCGCCGGCACCCAGCCGGACTCGATGTGCAGTTGTGCCACACGCCGATAGTCGCGCCTGAAGAAGGCCAGGAAATTCTGGGCCAGGTAGTTCTTGTCGAATTCCGACAGCGAGCCGACGATGCCGAAATCCATGGCGATGTAGCGCCCCAGCGTCTCGGGGTCGTCGGAGACATAGATATTGCCCGGGTGCATGTCGGCGTGGAAGAACCCGTCGGTGAACACCTGCATGAAAAAGATCTCGACCCCCCGGCGCGCCAGCAGCGGGATGTCCACCCCCGCGGCGCGCAGGCGGTCGACCTGGCTGACGGGAATACCCCGCATGCGCTCCATCGTGAAGACCTGGGTGGCGCAAAGTTCCCAGACCACCTCGGGCACCTGCAGCAGGTGTTCGCGCCCGGTGCCGGGGCCGAAATTGCGGCGCAACTGGCTGCAATTGGCCGCCTCGCGCACCAGGTCGAGTTCGTCGTGCAGGTACTTGTCGAATTCTGCCACCACCTCGCGCGGCTTGAGCCGGCGTCCGTCCGCCCCCAGCCGCTCGACCAGGCCGGCGGCTGCGCGCAGCAGCATGAGATCCTTTTCGATGGCCTCGCGCATCTCGGGGCGCAGGACCTTGACGGCGACCTCGCGGCCATCGTGCAGCACGGCGAAATGGACCTGGGCGATCGAGGCTGAAGCCACGGGCGTGCGCTCGAAATGCGCAAACAAGCGGTGCGGCGAGTCGCCCAGGGCCTCCTCGATGATCGCCTCGGCGATCTCCGACGGAAACGGCGGGACGCGGTCCTGCAGCCGGGCCAGCTCGTCGGCGAGGTCCTGCGGCACCAGGTCGCGGCGCGTCGACAGGACCTGGCCGAATTTCACGAAGATCGGCCCCAGGGATTCGAGGGCCAGGCGCAGGCGCTCGCCCCTTGGGCGGCGCGGGCGATGACCCAGGCAGACGACCTTCAGCAAGCCGTGCGCCCAGGGGTGCTGGATGCTGGAGAGCACCAGTTCGTCCAGACGATAGCGCAGCGAAATCAGGATGATGTGGGCCAGGCGCAGGAACGTCAGCATGATCGGTCCGCCCCCGCGGACTGCACCGCGACCCGCCGGTCCAGGGCGTCGAGGCGGCCGCGCAGCGCCTCGATGCCGTCCCGCCAGGCATCGAACTCGGGGCGCCGGACGGCCAGGCCGCTTTCCTCGCCCAGATATTCGGCCACATTGTCGCGCGCGCGCTCCGCAGCCTGGCGCGCGCCGACGCCCAGGGCGCGCAGGCCACCGGTCAGCCGCAGCGCCGCCACGTCGCCCATCACGCGCGCAAGGTCGTCCTCGATGTCCCAGCGCAGGTTGGCGGCAAGATCGGACACCGCCTGGGCCAGGCCGGCATCGCCTTCGATGCGCGCCGCGGAGGACACTTCCGCCATGCCGCCGCGGCGCCAGAGTTCGGGCAGCTCGCGCCAGCGCCCTTCGGGCAGGGACACCACGACATCGGGCACGATGGCGGCGTCCGAGACCTGCAGCAGCCCCTCGGAGGAGATGGCGGCCTGCAGGCGCCAGGGGCCGCCCGCCGACAGGCGCAGAACCTTGCCGGCATGCGCCGCCAGGCGGCGACGCGCCCAATCCTCGCGCTGCAACAGCACGTTGAGGACGCGTAGTGCGATGCCTGCGGGATGCGGCAGGGGAATGGGAGGCGACATGGTCATACGCGGTGCACGGATACGAAAAAGAAGGGCCCGCAGGCCCTTCAGTTTACCGGTTTTGCGCAGCGCGCATGAAAGCGGGATCAGTGGGTGTCGATCTGCTGGATACCGGCCAGCAGCCAGCCCTGTCCATCGGCCTTGTACAGGTTCCAGACCTCTTCGAAACGAAAGGCCTCGGCACCGGCGGATTCGCGCAGCATGCCGGAATAGCGCACGCTGGCCAGGTGGCCGCCGGCGACTGTTTCGATGCCCAGCAGTTCGGCGTTCAGCAGGACCACCTCGGTCTGGTTGCCCTCGTCGTGTTGCGGCAGCTGGGGCGTGATCTCGACCAACAAGTCGTCGGTCAGGTATTCACGCAGGTTGTCGCGATTGCCGGCATCCCAGAGCGCCTGGATCTGGACGAAGCGCTGCTTGGCCTGGGAGAGAAAGGTCGGCACATCGAAATCACCCGGGATGAACCAGTTGGGATCAGCGGCCGGCGACGAGACGGACTCGATCTCGGGTACCGCGGCGGGCGCCGGCCCCCGGGGCCACGACGCATCCGGCGACGGGCCCTGGCGATAGCTGTGCCCCGCGGGCGCCATCGAGCGCTGGCCGCCGCGCATGCGGCGCACCAGCCAGATCACGGCGAACGCCACGAGCCCGATGAGTATCATGCTGGACAGGAACTCGAGGAAAGCGCCCGACAGGCCCAGGCTGGAGAGCAGGGCCGCGATGCCCAGGCCCGCGGCGATGCCGGCGATCGGACCCAGCCAGCGCGACATGCCCGAGCGGGCGGCGGTGCCGGCCGCAGCGGTGCCGGCGGCGGCGGTCGGGCCGGTCGCCGCGGATCGCTGCGTGGTCTGCGCGGCCGGTGGCGTCACCGCCTGGCGCTGCTGCGTCACATTGGTGGATTGCTTGCCGAAGCTGCGGCCCATGCCCATGCGGCGGGCCTCGGCGTCGCTGGAGACGGCAAACATCGCAACGGCCGAGAACATGAGCATGGCCCCGGCCATCCAGCGGGATAGTCGCAAATTCATGAGGAGAAACTCCGATGGTGCCAGGCCGCGGCATCCGGGACGGATGATACGAAACTGACGTTCAGCTAAATGTCAGCTCCACATTAACACAAAAATCCGCCCGGATGGCAAGGCCGGACGGCGAAACCGCGCCAGGTCCGGATTCAGTCGAGCCGCACGCCCTCGTGCAGGGCCACCACCCCCGCGGCCATGTTGAAGTACTGGACGCGGTCCAGGCCCACGTCGCGCATCATCGCCGCCAGCGCCTGCTGGTCGGGATGCATGCGGATGGATTCGGCCAGATAGCGGTAGCTGTCCTCGTCGCCGGCGACGAGCTTGCCCATGCGCGGCAGCACATTGAAGGAATACCAGTCGTAGGCCGGTGCGAGCGGCGGCGCCACGCGCGAAAATTCGAGCACCAGGAGCTTGCCGCCGGGCCGCAGCACGCGGCGCATCTCGGCCAGCGCCTGGTCCTTGCGGGTCATGTTGCGCAGCCCGAACGCCACCGTCACGCGGTCGAAATAGTTGTCCGGAAAAGGCAGGTGCTCGGCGTCGCACACGGTCGCCGGCGTCACGATGCCGTCATCGAGCAGGCGGTCGCGGCCCACCCGCAGCATCGAATCGTTGATGTCGGTGAGCCAGACCTCGCCCGTCGGCCCCGCCCGCCGCGCAAACGCCCGGGCCAGATCGCCCGTGCCGCCGGCAATGTCCAGCACGCGCATGCCGGGGCGCACCTGGGCGCGGCCGATCGTGAACGCCTTCCAGAGCCGATGCAGGCCGGCGGACATCAGGTCGTTCATCACATCGTAGCGCGACGCCACGGAATGAAAGACCTCGGCCACGCGCCGCGCCTTGTCCGATTCAGGCACGGTCTGGAATCCGAAATGGGTCTGCGGCCCCGGTCCGGCCTGGGTGTCTTGGTGGTCGTTTCGCATGATGCGGCTATCGTACCGCATTCCCGGCCCGCTCCCCGCCCCGGAAAACAGCATTTGCATTTTGGCGCATCGTCATACCCATGAAATAATTCCGCCATAGCATTACAGTGCCGTCATATTCAAAGCAGCCGGGACCCGGTCCCAGCGCATCCACACCATGCAAACCACCATTCTGGTCATCGAAGACGAACCCTCCATCCAGGAGCTCATCGCCGTCAACCTCAAGCTGGCAGGCTACGAGGTGCTGCGCGCCCTCGATGCGCGCGAGGCCGATGCGCACATCCGCACGGCGCTGCCGGACCTGATCCTGCTCGACTGGATGCTGCCCGGAACCTCGGGCCTGCGGCTGGCGCGCGATCTGCGCGCCGAGGATCGCACGCGCGCCATTCCCCTCATCATGCTCACCGCCAAGGGGGCGGAGCAGGACAAGATCGACGGCCTGGAGGCCGGCGCCGACGACTACATCACCAAGCCCTTCTCGCCGCGCGAGCTGCTGGCGCGGATCAAGGCCTTGCTGCGCCGGCGCGCGCCGCAGCTCACCGAGGACCCCATCCAGGCGGGCGAGCTGCGCCTGGAGCCCGACGCCCGCCAGGTCCTGGGCCATGGCCAGGCGCTGCCCATGGGGCCGACCGAATTCCGCCTGCTGCATTTCTTCATGACGCATGCCGACCGCGTCTACACGCGCGGGCAGGTCCTGGACCAGGTATGGGGCGACCATGTCTTCATCGAGGAACGCACCGTCGACGTCCACATCCGCCGCCTGCGCAAGGCCCTCTCGCCGGTCGGGCTCGACGCCTACATCCAGACCGTGCGCGGCGCGGGCTATCGCTTCAGCACCTCGGCCGCGGCATGATCAGGACCCTCGTGCCCGTCGGGGTCTGGGCCCTGCTCGGAGGGTTGGTCGGCGCCTGGCTGGGTGCCGCCACCGGCTGGGGCGTATTCGCCGTGGGCCTGCTGACGATGGTGCTGGTCAGCGGCTGGCAGTTGTCACGCATCGCGCGCTGGATCCGCAACATCGACGACCCCCCGCCCCCCTCGGTCGGCCCGTGGGACGGGATCCTCGCCCCCATCTACCGCAAACTCAAGCAGAACCGTCTCGAACTGCAGGAACGCACCCGCAGCTTCCAGCGCGTCCTGCTGGCCGCCGAGGCCCTGCCCGACGGGGCCCTGACCCTGGACGCGGACCAGGCCTTGCTCTGGTGCAACCAGACAGCCGCGACGCACCTGGGGCTGGATCTGGAGCGCGACAAGCACCACAGCATCCTGAACATCGTGCGTTCACCCGAATTCGCCGCCTACGCCCGCCAGGCGCAATGGGACAAACCACTGGTGCTGCACCTCAAGCGCGAATCGCGCGAACGGACCCTGCTGCTGCATCTGGCGCCCTATGGCGTGGGCCAGTTCCTGATGGTCACCCGCGACATCACGCAGATCGAACGGCTCGAGAACATGCGCAAGGACTTCGTCGCCAACGTCTCGCACGAGATGCGCACCCCCCTCACCGTCCTGTCGGGCTTCCTGGAAACCCTGCACGACATGCCCGAGGGCGCGCTGGACCCCGACCAGCGCCGCCACTACCTGGGACTCATGATCGAGCAGTCACGCAACATGCAGGCCCTGGTGGCCGACCTGCTGACCCTGTCGGCCCTGGAGTCCTCGCCCAACCGCCACGGCGAACCCATCCTGCTGCCCGCCCTCATCCAGACCGCGCTTGCCCAGGGCCAGGCCTTGTCCGGCGGCCGCCATGTATTCGAAACCCAGATCGACGAGAACCTGCGCATCCTCGGTGCGGACACCGAACTGGCCTCGGCCGTGACCAATTTGATGACCAACGCCGTCAACTACACGCCGGACGAGGGCACCATCACCGTCACCTGGGCGCGCACCGAGGATGGCGGCGCGCGCTACGCCGTGCGCGACACCGGCATCGGCATCGCCGAGCAGGACATCGTCCGCCTGACGGAACGGTTCTTCCGGGTGGACCGGGGCCGCTCGCGCGCCACGGGCGGCACCGGCCTGGGCCTGGCGATCACCAAGCACGTCGCCATACGCCACGACGCCACGCTGCGCATCGACAGCGTCCTGGGCAAGGGCAGCACGTTTTCCATCGAGTTCCCGCCCCACCGCGTCTGCACGGCGGATGCCGAGGCGCAGGACTACGCCGCCTGAAGTCCCCAGGGCCTACAGGAACAAGCGGTACGCCGGGTTTTCGGTCTCGTTCCAGTACGGATAGCCGAGGGTGGCCAGGAATTCCTTGAAGGCTTTCTTGTCGGACGGCGGCACCTGGATGCCCACCAGGATGCGGCCATAATCATCGCCCTGGTTCCGGTAATGGAACAGGCTGATGTTCCAATCGGGATTCATCGCGCCCAGGAAGCGCATCAGGGCGCCGGGGCGCTCGGGAAACTCGAAGCGATACAGCACCTCGTGCTTGGCCAGCCCCGAATGCCCACCCACCATGTAGCGCAGGTGGGTCTTGGCCATCTCGTTGCCGGTCAGGTCCAGCGTCGGGAAGTCCAGCTTGCGGAAATGCGCGGCAAGCTTTTCGATCTCGGCCTCGGAGCGGATTTGCAGGCCGACGTAGACATGGGCCGTCTCGGCATCCGAGATCCGGTAATTGAATTCGGTGACTGCGCGCTGGCCCACCGCCTCGCACAGGCGCAGGAAGCTGCCGCGCTTTTCCGGCAGGGTGATGGCGAACAGCGCCTCGCGCGCCTCGCCCACGTCCGCGCGCTCGGCGACGAAGCGCAGGCGATCGAAATTCATGTTGGCGCCGCAGGTGATGGCCACCAGCGTCTTGCCCTTCCATTTCTGCTGGACGGCGTAGCGCTTGGCCCCGGCCACGGCCAGCGCGCCGGCGGGCTCGAGCACGCTGCGCGTGTCCTGGAACACGTCCTTGATGCCGGCGCAGATCGCATCGGTATCGACGGTCACGTAGTCGTCGACATATTCGCGCGCCAGGCGGAAGGTCTCGAGGCCGACCTGCTTGACCGCCGTGCCGTCCGAGAACAGGCCCACGTCGGCGAGCTTGACCCGCCGGCCGGACTTGATGCTGCGGATCATGGCGTCCGAATCCTCGGTCTGCACGCCGATGATCTTGATCTCGGGACGCAGCTGCTTGATATAGGCCGCAACGCCACTGATCAAGCCGCCGCCGCCGATGGCAACGAACACGGCATCGATCGGCCCCGGATGCTGGCGCAGGATCTCCATCCCGACCGTCCCCTGGCCGGCGATCACATCGGGATCGTCGAACGGATGCACGAAAGTCAGACCGTCGCGCGCCTGCAGTTCGGCCGCATGCTCGGCCGCGTCGGTAAAACTGTCGCCAAACAGCACCACCTCGCCGCCCAGTGCGCGCACGGCATCGATCTTGACCTGGGGCGTGGTCACCGGCATGACGATCACCGCCCGGCAGCCCAGGCGGCTGGCCGACAGGGCGACGCCCTGCGCATGATTGCCCGCCGAGGCGGTAATGACGCCGCGCTTGAGTTCGTCGGCCGACAGATTGGCCATCTTGTTATAAGCGCCGCGCACCTTGAAGCTGAACACCGGCTGCGTGTCCTCGCGCTTGAGCAGCACCGTGTTGCCGATGCGCTTGGAAATTCGGGGGGCCAGGTCCAGGGAGGTTTCATGGGCGACGTCATAGACTTTGGACGTCAGGATGCGTTTCAGGTAATCGACGGACATGGCATGCGCAATCGGGATAGGGAGGAAAAGAATATCATAGGGCGCATCTCGGGCCGCGCTGGTGGACGCATGGCCGTCCATCGGGCCGAAGACCCACCCTGCGGTTTGACAGCAGTCTGAGGAATCTTATACTTATAAATATATTGTGTTCTCAGCAGGTGGTCGCCCATGTCTCAAATGACGCTTTATCTGGACAAGGACACTCAGGCGTTGATCGAACGCGCGGCACAGGCCAGTGGTTTGTCGAAAAGCCGCTGGGTGGCCGAGGCCGTCCGGCAATACGCGGCCGAGGCCTGGCCCGTCGACTGCCTGGAACTGGCCGGACGTTTCGCAGACTTTCCGTTGCGTGAAGACGCCCCAGCCACGATTGGGCAGGATGCGCCGCGTGTGGGATTTTGAGCGCCTGACATGTTGATCCTCGACAGCAATACCATCAGCTATTACTTTCGCGGCGATCCGGCGGTGGTGCCGCGATTGCAGGCGCTGCGCCCGGCCGAACTTGGCGTGCCGGCCATCGTCGAGTACGAGCTGCGCTACGGCTTGTTGCGCTTGCCGCCCGCCGCGTCGAGGCCGCGCATGGCGGCCCTGGACCAATTGCTGCAGCCCATGCACCGGTTCGCATTCGACAGCCAATGTGCCGAGCGGGCGGCCGAGATTCGCGCTGAACTGGAGGCGGCGGGTACGCCCATCGGCCCACATGATGTCCTGATCGCCGCCACGGCGCTGCGGCATCAGGCCGAGCTGGTGACGCGCAATACGCGCGAGTTCGCCCGCGTGCCGGGACTGCGCTGCCGGAACTGGCATGAATCCTGAGCAAGGTCGCAGCCCAGCCTGAACGCCCTCCGATACGCCATCGGCGAGGTCTTGAACGCCGCCCGGAAATGCTGCCTCAGCGACAGTGCCGAACCGAATCCCGCCCGCTGAGCCACGACCTCGACGGTCGCGTCGCCGGCCTCGAGCATGTGCTGCGCATGGGCCAGCCGCTGGCTCAGTAGCCACTGCTTGAACGATGTGCCGGTCGCCTGGCGGAAGCGCCGGGTGAAGCTGCGCCGGCTCATGGCGGCGCGCTCGGCCAGTTCGTCGATGGTGAGGGTCTGCTCCAGGCGGCTGGTCGCCCATTCCAATACCGCTGAAAGACGGCTGTCGGCGGCGGACAAGGGCACCGGCCGCTCGATGAATTGCGCCTGGCCGCCCTGCCGCTGCGGTGCGACGATGAGCTGGCGCGCGACCTGGTTGGCGGCCTCGGCCCCGCACAGGCGCCGCAGCAGGTGCAGGCAGCAATCCAGGCCCGCCGCGACCCCCGCGGACGTCAACACCTCGCCGTCGTCGACATACAGGACATCGCGATCGACGTTCACGCGCGGATGGCGCCGGGCCAATATGTCGGCGTAGCCCCAGTGGGTCGTCGCGGATCGGCCATCCAGCAGGCCGGCCTGCGCCAAAGGGAAAGCGCCCAGGCACAAGCCCATGACCCGGGCGCCGCGTGCGTGGGCGCGCTGCAAGACGCCGATCACGGCGGCCGGCGCCTCGCGGCAGTCGTCATGCCAGGTGGGCACGATCACCAGGTCGGCCTCGTCCGCCGCAGACAAATCATGCTTGACCACCAGGTCGAAGCCGGCGGAGGTGCCCAGCGGCGCATCGCCGCAGGCACAGACACGCACGTCGAAAACAGGGCCCGCCGCACAGCGGGATCCGAACACGAGGCTGGGAATCGACAGGTGAAAGGGCGACATCCCGTCGAACGCGATGACGGCGATCCGGTACTGATGGGTGGGGGTGGAAAGGTCCATGGCCCGATATTATCCTATATATGCCTTCAGGCCAGTATCGCTCAAGGCAGGTTCGCCGGACAATGCCTGCAAACGGGCGATGCGCCCGTCCCCAAGCCGGCAAGCCGCCGGACGAACCCAACTAGGAGAACACCATGTCTGAATCCCCCCGTCGCGCCCTGCTCGTGATCGACGTGCAGAATGAATATGTGACCGGCAATCTGCTCATCGAGCACCCGCCGGTCCAGAGCTCGCTGGACAACATCGGGCGTGCAATGGATGCGGCCCGTGCGGCCGGCATTCCCGTCATCGTGGTCCAGCACGACGCGCCCAAGGATTCGCCTCTGTTCGCCAAGGGCTCGGAAGCCTGGGAGCTCCATCCCGTCGTCGCGCGGCGCACCGCCGATCATCGCATCAACAAGCACATGGCCAGCGCCTTCGCCGGCACCGACCTCGCCCAATGGCTGGCGGATCAGGCGATCGACACCCTGACGGTCGTGGGATACATGACCCACAACTGCGACGCCTCCACGATCCTCCAGGCTTCGCACGAGGGCCTGAACGTCGAGTTCCTGGCCGACGCCTCGGGCTCGCCCTCGTACGAGAACGCGGCGGGTCGCGCCAGCGCCGAAGAAATACATCGGGTGTTCAGCACGGTGTTCCACTCGAGCTTTGCCGCCGTCGCCACGACCGAAGGCTGGATCGCCGCGGTGAACGACGGCCGCGCCCTCGAACGCGACAATATCTACCTGTCGAACCAGCGCACGAAAAGAGCGCTGCCGGCCTGAGCCGGGCCTGCGGAAGTTACCGTAGAATAGGGCGACACAATCACCAGGAAACGGGAACTGACCATGGGTAAGAAACTTCTGGCGTCACTGGCCCTGCTGGGCTGCCTGCTGATGGCGGGTTGCGCCAACACCGTCGCCGGCGCCGGCGAGGACATCAGCAACGTCGGCAACGCGATCACCAAGTCCACAAAGTAAAGCCCTCCTGAAAACCGCCCGGCCGCCGCATGCCCGCAGCCGGGCGGGTTTTTCGCGTTCGCGCGGACCGTGTCCCCGGGCAGACCGCCCTTCGCGCCGTGCCCGCAAGGCGGCGCCGGACGGCGCCTTGCGCTGAGCTACACTCCCCTCCACCATGGAACTCTGGCTGCAATCCTCGATCCATGCCCTGCTGGCCGCGCTTGCGCTGCCCAAATTCGGACTCTCGGCGATCTTCATCGTCAGCCTGGTGTCGGCCACGCTGCTGCCCATGGGATCCGAGCCCGCCGTTTTCGGCTATGTCCAGATCGCGCCGCACATGTTCTGGCCCGCCGTGCTGGTGGCCACCCTGGGCAATACGGTGGGCGGCGCGATCAGCTACACCATGGGCGCGGGGGCCGAGGTGGCCTACGAGAAATGGCGCCTAAAGCATCCCGGCAAGGCGCGTGCGAAAGCCGGCGGCCGCTGGCACACGCTGACGACGGACTGGTTCCAGCGCTTCGGCCCGCCCGCCCTGCTGCTGTCCTGGCTGCCCATCGTGGGCGACCCGCTCTGCGCGGTGGCCGGCTGGCTGCGCCTGCCTTTCTGGCCCTGCGTGATCTACATGGCGATCGGCAAGTGCCTGCGCTACATCGCGATGACGGCCGTCCTCCTGCAGGCCTGGCCGTGGATCAGCACCTGGCTTTAGCCTTAAACTAACCGATTACCCGCGCCCCGCTCCGGGGCATTGACGCCGCGACCACCCATGAACGCCCCTCTCGACCCCGAGCTGCTTGTCCAGGCCCAGGCGCCCCGCCTGCGCGAAATCCCCTACAACTACACGTCTTATTCCGACCGCGAAATCGTCGTGCGCCTGCTGGGCGATGAAGCCTGGACGCTGCTGTCCGAGCTGCGCGGCGAGCGGCGCACGGGGCGCTCGGCGCGCATGCTGTTCGAGGTGCTGGGCGACATCTGGGTGGTACAGCGCAATCCCTACCTGCAGGACGACCTGCTGGACGACCCCAAACGCCGCCACCAGCTGGTCGACGCCCTCGATCACCGGCTCTCTGAAATCGACAAGCGGCGCGACGACGACCACGGCGTGCGCGACACCAAGGTGCTGCAGCTGCTGGACGCGGCCCGCGTGGCGGTCGCCCGCTTCGAAGAGCAGTTCGTCCAGACCGCCGCCCTGCGCCAGACTGCGCTGCGCAAGCTCTCGCGCATCACGGCCAAGGACAATATCCGCTTCGACGGCCTGTCGCGCGTGTCGCACGTGACCGATGCCACCGACTGGCGCGTCGAGTATCCCTTCGTCGTGCTGATGCCCGACACCGAGGACGAGATCGCCGCCCTGGTGCGCGCCTGTATCGCCCTGGGCCTGACGATCATCCCGCGCGGCGGCGGCACCGGCTACACGGGGGGCGCCATTCCGCTGACCTGGCGGTCCGTGGTCATCAACACGGAAAAACTCGACGCGATCGGTCCGGTCGAGGCCGTGGCCCTGCCGGACGTCGAGGGCTCTGTCCACACCATCCTGACGGGCGCCGGCGTGGTCACGCGCCGCGTGGCCGAGGCCGCCGAGGCGGCCGGCCAGGTCTTTGCCGTGGACCCGACCTCGGCCGACGCCTCCTGTGTGGGCGGCAACGTGGCCATGAACGCGGGCGGCAAAAAGGCCGTGTTGTGGGGCACCGCCCTGGACAACCTCGCCTGGTGGCGCATGGTGGACCCGGAAGGCAACTGGCTGGAGGTCACGCGGCTCGCGCACAATCTGGGCAAGATCCACGAGGTGGACGAGGCCCGCTTCGAACTCAAATGGTTCGACGGCGCCAAACCGCCCGGCCGCGCGCTGCTGAGGACCGAGACCCTCGCCATCGAGGGACGCCGCTTTCGCAAGGCGGGTCTGGGCAAGGACGTGACCGACAAGTTCCTCGCCGGCCTGCCGGGCGTGCAGAAAGAAGGCTGCGACGGCCTGATCACCGCCGCCCGCTGGATCCTGCATCGCATGCCGGCGCACACGCGCACGGTCTGCATGGAATTCTTCGGACAGGCGCGCGACGCGGTGCCCTCGATCGTCGAGGTCAAACATTATCTCGACACCGAAGGCCGTGCGCGCGGCGCCATCCTGGCCGGCCTGGAGCACCTGGACGAGCGCTATCTGCGCGCCGTCGGCTACGCCACCAAGAGCAAGCGCGGCACGCTGCCGAAAATGGTCCTCATCGGCGACATCGTGGGCGACGACGACGATGCCGTGGCGCTGGCCGCCAGCGAGGTCGTGCGCATCGCCAATTCCCGCCATGGCGAGGGCTTCATCGCCGTCAGCCCGGAGGCCCGCAAGAAATTCTGGCTGGACCGTGCGCGCACGGCGGCCATCGCCCGCCACACCAATGCGTTCAAGATCAACGAGGACGTGGTGATTCCCCTGGACCGCATGGGCGAATACACGGACGCGATCGAGCGCATCAACATCGAGCTGTCCACGCGCAACAAGCTGCGCCTGATCGACGCCCTAGAGGCCTATCTGCAGGGCGAACTGCCGGTGGGCAAGACCGTGGATCACGACGACGCCGAACACACCCGCGACGAAATCCTGGCCGAACGCCGGCAAGACGCCCTGGACACGCTGGCCGCCGTGCGCCGCCGCTGGACGTGGCTGCTGGACGGGCTGGACCAGCCCCTGGGCGGCAGCCTCGACACTCTGGCCGAACTGGGCCTCGGCGAACACCTGCCGGCGCTGCGCGAACGCCTCGGGCGCCAGCCGGCGGCGCGGGTCTTTGACGTGGTGCAGGACCATACCCTGCGCATCTCCTGGAAGACCGACATCCGCAGCGCCATGGAGCGCCATTTCGCGGGGGCCGACTGCGCCGCGGTGCTGGCGGGCCTGCAGGCCACGCACGACCGCATCCTCAAGAGCCGCGTCTTCGTCGCCCTGCACATGCACGCGGGCGACGGCAACGTGCACACCAACATTCCGGTCAACTCGGACGACTACGAGATGCTGCGCGAGGCCAACGAGGCGGTCGCCCGCATCATGGGCATCGCCCGCGGCCTGGACGGCGTGATCTCGGGCGAGCACGGCATCGGCCTGACCAAGTACGAATTCCTCACCGAGGCGGAGCTCGCCCCCTTCCAGGACTACAAGCGGCGCGTCGATCCCGACGGGCGCTTCAATGCGGGCAAGCTCATGCCCGGCGCCGACCTCGGCCGCGCCTGGACGCCCAGCTTCAATCTGCTGGGGCACGAATCCCTCATCATGCAGCGCAGCGAGATCGGCGCCATCTCGAACGCGATCAAGGACTGCCTGCGCTGCGGCAAGTGCAAGCCGGTCTGCGCCACGCACGTGCCGCGCGCCAACCTGCTGTACTCGCCGCGCAACAAGATCCTGGCCACGTCGCTCCTGATCGAGGCCTTTCTCTACGAGGAACAGACCCGGCGCGGCGTGAGCATCCGCCACTGGGCGGAATTCGAGGACGTGGGCGACCACTGCACGCTGTGCCACAAGTGCTACAACCCCTGTCCGGTGGACATCGATTTCGGCGACGTATCGATGGAGATGCGTGCGCTGCTGCGGCGCATGGGCCAGAAATCCTTCAATCCGGGCACGGCCGCCTCGATGTTCTTCCTGAACGCCAAAGACCCGCGCGTCATCAAGGCCACCCGTGCCGCCATGATCGGCGTGGGCTACAAGGCCCAGCGTCTCGCGCACGACCTGCTGGCGCCGGTTGCCAGGAAACAGGTCGCCCACCCGCCGGCCACCGTGGGCAAGGCGCCGGTGCGCGAGCAGGTCATCCACTTCATCAACAAGAAAATGCCCGGCGGCCTGCCCAAGCAGACCGCGCGCAAGCTCCTGGACATCGAAGACCCCGAGATCGTGCCCATCATCCGCAATCCGGCGACCACGGCACCCGACAGCGAGGCGGTGTTCTATTTCCCGGGCTGCGGGTCGGAACGCCTGTTCTCGCAGGTCGGCCTGGCGACCCAAGCCATGTTGTGGCATGTCGGCGTGCAGACGGTCCTGCCGCCCGGCTACCTGTGCTGCGGGTATCCGCAACGCGGCAACGGCCTGTCCGACAAGGCCGACAAGATGGTGACGGACAACCGGGTGCTGTTCCATCGCATGGCGACGACGCTGAACTACCTGGACATCAAGACCGTGGTGGTCAGCTGCGGCACCTGCTATGACCAGCTCGAGAGCTACGAGTTCGACCGGATATTCCCGGGCTGCCGGCTGATCGACATCCACGAGTACCTGCTGGAAAAGGGCGTCGACATCGCCGGCGTGGAGGGCGTGCGCTATATCTACCACGACCCCTGCCACACACCGATGAAGCAGCAGGACCCGATGAAGACGGTCAAGTCATTGCTGGGCGAAGGCAATGCCATCAAGACCGACCGCTGCTGCGGGGAATCGGGCACGCTGGCGGTCTCGCGCCCCGACATCTCGACGCAAGTCCGTTTTCGCAAACAGGAGGAACTCGCCAAGAACACGGCCGCCATCCGCGAGGACGGCTTCCAGGGCCAGGTCAAGATGGTGACCTCGTGCCCGTCCTGTCTGCAGGGCCTGGCCCGCTACGAGCAGGATACGGGCCTGGCGGCCGACTACATCGTGGTCGAAATGGCCCGCCACCTGCTGGGCGAGAACTGGATGCCGGACTACGTGCAAGCGGCCAACGCGGGGGGCATCGAGCGGGTGCTGGTGTAGCAGGATCGCGGTATCAGGCGGCCGTCACTCGGACGCGAACTCACAGACCGTGTAGACCGGCAGCCCCGAATCCCGGACGGCCTTGGAGCCGCCCAGGTCGGGCAGGTCGATGATCGCGGCCGCCTCGGCGACGTTCGCCCCCAGGCGCTGCAGCAGCCTGGAGGCCGCCATCATCGTGCCGCCGGTCGCGATCAGGTCGTCGATCAGCAGCACGCGCTGGCCCGGGCGCACCGAATCGGTGTGCATCTCGACCGCCGCATTGCCGTATTCCAGCGCGTATTGCTCGGCCACCGTGCGAAACGGCAGCTTGCCTTGCTTGCGCACCGGCACGAAACCGAGGTTGAGTTCGTAGGCCAGCACCGAGCCGACGATGAAGCCGCGCGCATCGATGCCGGCGACCAGGTCCAGGCGCTGGCGCATGTAGCGGTATACGAACAGATCGATCAGCACCCGGAAGGCGCGCGGGTCCTGCAAAACGGGCGTGATGTCGCGGAACCTCACGCCGGGCTTGGGCCAATCCGGCACCGTGCGGATCGTGTCGCGAATGAACTGGGCCGGGTCGGTTTTCATGGAGCATTCCAGAAGGGGGGTGAAAGCGGGCACAGTTTAACAAGCCTGCGCGCCTCAGCGTAAAATCCACGGATGTATACGAATCCGCAGCCCACCGCCCAGGCCTTGCGCGCCAGCGCCGAACGTTGCTTCGACATCCAGATCGCCGCCCTGCAGGCGCTGCGCGGCCGGATCGGCGACGACTTCGCCGAGGCTGCCGGCATGGTCCTGGCCTGCCAGGGACGGGTGGTGGTGACCGGCATCGGCAAGTCCGGCCACGTGGCCCGCAAGATCGCGGCCACGCTGGCCTCGACCGGCACGCCGGCCTTCTTCATGCACGCCGCCGAGGCCATCCATGGCGACCTGGGCATGCTCACCGGCCAGGACATCCTGCTGGCGATCTCGTATTCGGGTTCCGCCCAGGAACTCATCACCATCATCTCGGTGGCCAAGCGCATGGGCACGCGCATCATGGCCCTGACCGGCCGTCCGGATTCCGAGCTCGCCCACAGCGCCGACCTCGTCCTCGAGGCCGCCGTCGCCCAGGAGGCCTGCCCGCTCAACCTGGCGCCCACCGCCAGCACGACGGCGGCGCTGGTGATGGGGGATGCCCTGGCGGTCGCCTGCCTCGAGGCGCGCGGCTTCAGCCGCGACGACTTTGCGCGCTCGCATCCGGGCGGCGCGCTGGGGCGACGCCTGCTCACCTCGGTGGCCGACGTCATGCGCACCGGCGCGGCCCTGCCGCTGGTGGCCGAGGACACCCTGATTCCCGACGCCCTCACGGAAATGTCCTCCAAGGGCATGGGCATGGCCATCGTGCTCGATGCGTCGCGCCGCCCGGTGGGCATCTTTACCGACGGCGACCTGCGCCGCATGATCGCCCAGCATGGCGACATCCGCGCCATGGCCGTATCGGCGGGCATGAGCCGCCATCCCAAGGCCATCGGCCCCGAGGCCCCCGCCATCGAGGCCGCCACCCTGATGGATGCGCACAAGCTCAACCAGATGCTGGTGCGGGATGGGGACGGGCTATTATTAGGTGCCCTGCACATGCACGACCTCCTCGCCGCAAAGGTGATCTGATGAACGAGCAGCCCGCTTTCTCGCACCCTTCCGAGGCCCAGATCCTGGCCCGGGTGAGCCCTGCCGTCCAGGAGCGCGCGCGCGCCGTGCGCATGATGGTCTTCGACGTGGACGGCGTCCTGACCGACGGCAGCCTCTGGTACGGCGAGCACGGCGAGGCGCTCAAGGCCTTCCACGCCCTGGACGGCCACGGCATGCGCTTGCTGAACGAGCAAGGGGTGGCCGTGGCCTGGCTCACCGGCCGGCAAAGCGCGATCACCGCGCGGCGCGCCGCCGAACTGGGCATATCTCCCGTCGTCCAGGGCGTGCGCGACAAGGCGCAGGCCATCGAAGCCCTGACGCGCGAGGCCGGCCTGGACCTCGGCCGCGTCGGCTACATGGGCGACGACATCATCGACCTGCCGGTCCTGCGGCGCGTCGGGTTCGCCGCCAGCGTGCCCAACGCCCCCCTGTACGTCAGCCAGGCGGCGCACTGGGTCTCCACCCAGCGCGGCGGCGCCGGCGCCGTGCGCGAATGCTGCGACCTGATCCTCGCCGCCCAGGGCCGCATGCTGGCCTGTTTCACGGCCACCCTGTCGCCGCTGGGCGGAAGCATCCAATGAAGGAGCGTTTCCCCAGCCTGGTGGCCGTGCTGCTGCTGGCCCTGCTCGTGATCGGCACCTGGTGGGCGTCGGACTACACGCTGCGCTCCATCGAGATCGACCCCCCGCGCCGCATCACGCACGAGCGCGACTCGTGGTCCGACCATTTCGTGATGGTGCGGACCGACCCGCAGGGCCTCGCCATCAATCGCCTCGAGGGTTCGGCGATGGAACACTTCCCCGACACCGACGCCTACGAGGTCACGCAGCCGCAGGCGGTCAGCCACCATCCGGGATCGCCGGTCACGGTCGGCACCTCGGACCACGCGACCATGGACCAGAACGGCGAGCGCATCGTGATGGTCGGCCATGCCCACCTGAAACGCCTGCCCGATGCCGAGCACAAGCTGCTGGACGTCCGCAGCGAGCGCCTGGTCCTCAAGCCCGACCAGGACCTCGTCTACACCGACCAGCCCGCATTGGTGGTCAACGGCCAATCCACCATGCGCGGCACCGGCATGCGCTACGATAACCGCAGCCGCCAGCTGATGGTCTATTCTTCCAGCGACGTCAAGATCTCCGGCGAAGAGCAAGGCGCCAGGACAACCACGCCCCGAAAGACATCCCAGCCATGAACAAAAAGTACATCGCGATCCTGGCCGTGCTGGCCTGCCTGCATGCCCCCGCCATTCTGGCACAGGCCTCCGGCACGCCTGCCGAGGCGCCGCCCCCTTCCGATACGGCGCCCGCCTCCGGCGAGGCCGCCGAGCCGGACACCCTGATCCTGTCGGACACGCTGCATTACGACGACGTCAAGAAGGAAAGCACCTTCACCGGCAACGTCGTCCTGACCCGGGGCGCCATGACCCTGCGCTCGGACAAGCTCGTCACCCGCGAGGATGCCGACGGCTACCAGTACGGCACGGCCACGGCCGACAAGGCCGGACTGGTGCACATCCGCCAGGAAAACCCCGAAAAATTCGAAACCATCAAGGCCAGCGGGGTGCGCGCGGAATACGACGGCAAAACCGAGGAGGTCACCCTGATCGGCCAGGCCGTCATCACCCGCTACATCTGCGGCAAGCCCTTCGACAACCTGCGCGGCGCCCGCGTCATCTATCACCAGAAGGACGGCACCTACGAGGCCTTCGGCGGGGCCGACTCGGCCGGCGAGGGCGGCAGGGTGCGCTCGCTGACCAAGCCACGCGCCCAGGCGGACCAGGCGGCGGCCGAATGCCGCAACAAGGCCCCCGGTCAATGACGTCCGCGCATAGCGACACCCCGCAGCAAGGCACGCCCGATCCCACCGAGACGCCGGCGCACGGCTTGCGCGCCATCGGCCTGGGCAAGACCTACGGCCGGCGCGCCGTCGTTCAGGACGTCACCCTGTCGGTCCAAAGCGGCGAGGTCGTCGGCCTGCTGGGCCCCAACGGCGCCGGCAAGACCACCAGCTTCTACATGATCGTCGGGCTGATTCCCACCGACACCGGGCGCATCCTGATCGACGACGTCGACATCACCGCGATACCCATGCACCGGCGCGCGCGCCTGGGCCTGTCCTACCTGCCCCAGGACGCCTCGGTATTCCGCCGGCTGACCGTCGAGGAGAACATCCGCGCCGTGCTCGAGCTGGTGCGCACGCCCGAAGGCCGTCCGCTGACGGCCTCCGTGCTGGACGACCGCCTGGAATCGCTGATCGACGAGTTGCAGATCGAGCACATCCGCCGCAACATGGCGATTTCGCTGTCGGGCGGCGAGCGCCGCCGGGTCGAGATCGCCCGGGCGCTGGCGACGCAGCCGCGCTTCATCCTGCTGGACGAGCCCTTCGCGGGGGTCGACCCCATCGCCGTGATCGAGATCCAGCGCATCGTGCAGTTCCTCAAGGGCCGCAACATCGGCGTGCTGATCACCGACCACAATGTGCGCGAAACCCTCGGCATCTGCGATCGCGCCTACATCATCAGCGAGGGCAAGGTCCTCACCAACGGCCATCCCAACGAGATCATCGACAACGAGGCCGTGCGCCAGGTCTACCTGGGCAAGAACTTCCGCATGTAGGCCCCCTCGGCGCGACGCCGCCCCCGCCCGGACGTTGATCCGACCCCCTTGATTTAACCCGGGCAAACGGTACACTGGTTTCATCAGCATCCGTTCTTCAACCACCCATAGGAGACCCGCCAACGAACCAAACCGTGCCCCGCGCACACCCGTTTTCTCTTGCAAGGAGTCTGAATATGAGCTTGAGCATCAGCGGTCGTCACTTGGAAGTCACCCCCGCCATCCGTGAATACGTCCTGAACAAGATCTCCAGGATCACGCGGCATTTCGACAGCGTCATCGACACCCAGGTCATGCTCTCGATCGAGCGGCTGAAACACACTGCGGAAGTCACCGTGCACATGCGCGGCAAGGACATCCACTGCGCCGCCAGCGACGAAAACCTCTACGCAGCCATCGACCTGCTGGCCGACAAGATCGACCGCCAGGTCATCAAGCACAAGACCAAGACGCAAACCTATGCGCATGAACCTCCGAAACGCCAGGTGCTCGCCACCGAATAGGTCGGCATCCCCAAAACCTCCAGGCGTTTAAAATCGTGGCCTCGATACAGGAAATCGGGGCCATAATCATGTCTGAGACCCTCCGGGCAGGGTGCGCGCACAGGGCGCGGATGCCTCCTATAATGACACCATGAACCTGACGCCACGCATTCTGTCGCCGTCCGACATCATCCTGGATCTTGCCGCCACCAGCAAAAAGCGCGCATTCGAGCAGGCCGGCCTGCTGTTCGAGAACAACCACGGGGTATCCCGCATGGCGGTCTTTCACAGCCTGATCGCCCGCGAGCGCCTGGGCTCGACCGCGCTTGGACACGACGTCGCCATCCCGCACGGCCGCCTCAAGGATCTGCGCGAGCCCCATGCCGCCTTCATCCGGCTGGCCGAACCAGTCCGATTCGACGCCAATGACGGACGCACCGCCCGGCTGCTGTTTTTCCTGCTGATCCCGGAAACCGCCACCCAGACCCACCTGGACCTGCTGGCCGAGATCGCCCGCCTGATGTCCGACGCCTCGATTCGCCACGCCCTGACCCATTCGCAGGACATCGCCGAGATCCACCGGATCCTCCTGGCGGAGCAACCTGCGCGCACGCTCGAACATGCTGACCATTCAAGATCTGATTCGTGACAACGCCGAAAAGATCTCTTTCACCTGGATCGCCGGCCAGGACGCCTCGGCTCGACGCATCCTCCCCGACACCAACCGTTCCGCCGCCGACCTGGTCGGCCACCTGAACCTGATCCACCCGGGGCGCATACAGGTTTTCGGCGCCGAGGAGCTCGCCTACTACCTGCGCTTCGAGCCCCAACGCCGCATCCACCACCTCGAGGACCTGGTCGCCGGCGGGGTCCCCGCCATCGTCCTGGCGGCCGACATCGACGTCCCCGACGACCTGCGCGATTTCTGCATCGCGCACGAGGTGCCGCTGCTGGGCACGCCGATCGACGCGTCCCACCTGATCGACCTGCTGCGCATCTATCTGGGCAAGCGCATGGCGCCCCGGACCACCGTCCACGGCGTCTTCATGGATGTCCTGGGGCTGGGTGTGCTGATCACCGGGGAATCCGGCCTGGGCAAGAGCGAACTCGCCCTCGAACTGATCTCGCGCGGGCATGGACTGGTCGCCGACGATGCGGTGGAACTCTCGCGCACCGCCCCCAATTTCGTCGAGGGACAATGCCCGGCGCTGCTGCAGAACCTCCTCGAGGTGCGCGGCCTGGGCCTGCTGGACATCCGCACGATATTCGGCGAGACCTCGGTGCGCCGCAAGATGAAAATAAAGCTCATCGTCCACCTGCTGCGCATGACGCCCGACACCTTCGAGCGCCTGCCGATGAAGGACGAATACGAGGACATCCTGGGCATCCCCATCCGCCGCGTCATGCTGCAGGTGGCCGCCGGCCGCAACCTCGCGGTGCTGGTCGAGGCGGCGGTGCGCAACACCATCCTGAACCTGCGCGGCATCGACACCATGGGCGACTTCATCGAACGCCAGGCCCTGGCCATCATGGAGAACAGCCGCGAGGCCAAGCCATGATCCGCTTTTCGCCGCCAACATCGGCAACCGCACGGGCCGCCACATGCTGAACATCGTCCTCATCACCGGCATCTCGGGTTCCGGCAAATCCGTGGCGCTGCGCATGCTCGAGGACACCGGCTACACCTGCGTCGACAACCTCCCCGTGCGCTTCCTGCACGAGTTCATCGCCAATACGCGCGACAGCGGCCTGGAGCGCATCGCGGTGGCGATCGACGTGCGCACGCCCGGCGACCTGGACGACCTGCCCGGCGTGCTGACCAGCCTGCGCGCCATGGGCATCGCCCTGCACGTGATTTTCCTGGACGCCGACGACCAGACCCTGATGCAGCGCTATTCCGAGTCCAGGCGGCGACACCCGCTGACCGACCGGCTGCGCCGCGAGGGGCGCGGCGCCTCGCTCGAGGAATGCATCGCCACCGAACGCGACATGCTGGCGCCGCTGCGCGATCAGGAACACGTCATCGACACCTCGGACCTGACGCCGGGACAGTTGCGCAGCTGGGTGCGCGACCTGGTGCAGGCGGACCGTTCCTCGGTGATCCTCACGTTCGAGTCCTTTGCCTACAAGCGCGGCGCCCCCCACGACGCCGACCTGGTGTTCGACGTCCGCTGCCTGCCCAACCCCTACTACGACCGGCGCCTGCGGCCGCTGACCGGCCGCGACGAAGCGGTGGCGGCCTGGCTGGCCCAGTTCGGCAGCGTCGAGGCCATGATCGACGATATCTCGGCCTTCATCCGCAAATGGCTGCCGCTGTACATGCAGGACACCCGCAATTACCTGACCGTGGCCATCGGCTGCACCGGCGGCCAGCACCGCTCCGTCTACGTCACCGAGCAGCTCGCGCTGCGGTTCGCCGACCACTCGCCCCTGCTCATCCGCCACCGCAACCACCTGTTGCACAACCCGGTCTCATGAATCGCGCGCGCCTGCTCCTCGCCATGCCCCTGTGCGCCGCACTGCTGGTCGTGGCGGGATGCGCATCGCGATCGGGCGGCGGCTACTACAAGGACGACGGACCGGGCAGCGACATTCCGGCCGACATCCTCTCGATCCCCGATGCCGTGCCGAGGGTCGAGGCACACGCCCGGGCGAACTTCAGGCCCTATGTGGTCTTCGGCCAGCGCTACGTGCCCATCGGCGAGAACCAGCCTTACCGCCAGACCGGCGTCGCCTCCTGGTACGGCCGCAAGTTCCACGGCCAAAAGACGGCCAACGGCGAAACCTACGACATGTATGCCATGACGGCCGCCCATCCGACCCTGCCGTTGCCCAGCTATGCGCGTGTCACCCGCGCCGGCACGGGCCGCTCGGTCATCGTGCGCATCAACGACCGCGGGCCGTTCCACAGCTCGCGGATCATCGACCTGTCGTATGCCGCGGCGGCCAAGCTCGGCCTGATCGGCCCGGGCAGCGGTCAGGTCATCGTCGAGGCCATCACCAATGACGACATCCTGAGCGGGCGCTACGGCGCAACGGCCGTCGCCCGGGCGGCTGCGGCCCCGCCCGCCACACCCGCGCCCCCTCCGGCTGCGCCGGCGCCCGTCCCCACGGCGGCCGCCCCCGCCCCACTCGCCGTCGCCGCGCCGGCGCTGACGACCGCGCCCGCCCCGCGCCAGAATGCGCTCTATGCTCCGGTGACGGACGGCATCTACCTGCAGTTCGGCGCGTTCTCGTCGGAATCCAATGCCCGTGCCCTGGCACAGCGGCTGAACCGGGAATCCGGCGGCCTGCAAGGCATGGCCGAGGTGGTCTACCAGTCGCCACTGTACAAGGTCCGCACCGGCCCCTACGACACGCGCACCGCCGCGGTCAATGCCGCCTACGAATTATCCCTGGCGACCGGCCTGCAGGCCACGATCGCAATGGAGTGAACCCCGGCGCGCCTCAGCGCCGCAGCGCCCAGGCATACAGCGTCTCGCGCGGCAAGCCAGTGGCCCGCGCGCCGATCCGGGCCGCATCGCGCACCGACAGATCCTCCAGCAAGGCCTCCATCAATCGCACGTGCTCGGGCGCAAGAACCGCCTCGGGATCCGCGGCGGGCGTCTCGTCCGGATGCAGGATCAGCACGAACTCGCCCTGGCCGCGATGCGGGTCCTCGTCCAGCCAGGCGCACGCCTGCCCCAGCGGCACGGTATGGATCTGCTCGAAGCGCTTGCTCAACTCGCGCGCGAAGGTCAGGCGCCGTTCGGAGCCGCAAGCGGCCGCCAGGTCGGCAACGCTCGCGCGCAGCCGGTGCGGGGACTCGAACAGCACCACGGGAACGTCCAGCCGGCCCCAAGCCTGCAGCCACTTGCGGCGAGCCGCGGCCTTGGCCGGCGCAAAGCCCGCAAAGGCGTAGCCCGGCGCCTCGTCGGTGGTGGCGCCGCTGGCCATCAAGGCCGCGATCACGGCGCTGGGGCCGGGAATGGGCATCACCCGGTATCCCGCCTCGCGGACCCGGCGCACGATGCGCGCCCCCGGATCGCTGACCGCCGGCGCGCCCGCATCGGAAATCAGCGCCACGCGCTCGCCGCGCGCCAGGCGCTGGACGATGGCCTCGGCCGCCTGGTTCTCGTTATGGCGATGCGCCGCCATCAGCGGCGTGCGCACGCCCCAGACGTCCAGCAGCGCGCGGCTGCTGCGGGTGTCCTCGGCGGCAATCGCGTCGCAACGCAGCAAGGCCTGCCAGGCGCGCAGCCCCAGGTCGCCCAGGTTGCCGATGGGCGTGGCCACCACATAGAGGCACGCCTCGGGCCAGGACTGCCCGGCCACACGGCCGGCGAGACGTTTCCATGTCTCTCGCAGCTCCTCGAATTCCGCCTCATCCGTCATACTCGGTCTCCATTCATCCACCGCGACGGGCGCGCCATGCACGACGACGATCCCTTCGAACGCGCCCGGCAGGCCCAGGCAAGCGCCATTGCCCGCCGGCGCCGCCGCGCCAAGGCCCGCCCGTCGGCCGCGGCGGCCGTCCCCTGGCGCGGTTCGCCCACCCAGCGGCAGGGCCGCGCCGCGGAGACCCGCGCCGGCCGCTACCTCGAGGCGCGGGGCCTGCGCCTGGTGGCCCGCAACCTGGGCTGCAAGGCCGGTGAAATCGACCTGGTGGTCCTCGACGGCCCCGTCCTGGTCTTCGTCGAAGTGCGCGCACGCCGCGATGCCGCCTTCGGCGGTGCCGCCGCCAGTGTAAACCGGGGCAAGCAGGCGCGCCTGATCCAGGCGGCGCGCTATGTCCTGCCCCAGCTCGCGCGACGACATTTCAAAGGCCGCGTTCCGGCCTGCCGGTTCGACGTGGTCAGCCTGGAGTCCGACGAGATCGACTGGATCCGCAACGCGTTCACGGAATGAACGAATCCTCCGCCCGCCCTCGCGCCACGCCGGAAACTGTTACCGCCCCCCAGATCCGGCCGGCGGACTCATGCGATAATCGCTGCCATGGACATGACCTCCCGGATGTCGTCCCACTTCGAGGACGCAATCGATACGTTCAGGGCCAGCGCCCGTGAACTCGCGCCCGCCCTGGCGGTCGGCGTCGATCTGTTGTTCGGCGCCCTGACCAACAACGGCCGCGTCCTGGCCTGCGGCAACGGCGGCTCCGCCGCCGACGCCCAGCATTTCATCGCCGAGCTCGTGGGCCGCTTCGAGCGCGACCGCCTGCCCTTGGCGGGCATCGCGCTCAACACAGACACCTCGATCATGACGGCGGTGGGCAACGACTACGGCTTCAACGCGATCTTCGAGCGCCAGGTCAATGCCCTGGGCCAGCCCGGCGACGTGCTCGTGGCCATCACCACCAGCGGCAATTCGCCCAACGTCGTGCGCGCCATCGAGGCGGCGCACGAGCGTGAAATGCAAATCATCGCCCTGACGGGCAAAGGCGGTGGGCAGGTCAACCAGCTGCTCTATGAAACCGACATCCATCTGTGCGTGCCCCATGATCGGACCATGCGCATCCAGGAGGTCCATATCATGCTCCTGCATGCCTTGTGCGACGGCATCGACGCCCTGCTCCTAGGAGACACCCTCTGATGAATCCCGCCCTCTTCATTCCCACCCGCCGGATCGCCCGCTGGGGCCTGTCGATCGCCGTCCTGGCCGCCCTGTCGGGCTGCGGGCTCCTGGTGGTCGGCGGCACCGCGGCGACCACCGCGGTGGTCGCCACCGATCGCCGCACGGCGGGCGAGCAGGTCGACGACCAGACGATCGAACTGCGCGTCGCCAGCGAAATGAACAATGCCTTCGGCGACAAGGCACGCGTCCTGGGCACCGCCTACGCAGGCCGCCTGCTGCTGGTCGGCGACGTCCCGGCCGAGGCGGATCGCGCGCGGGCGGAATCCCTGGCACAGGGCATTGCCAAGGTCACCCACGTCGACAATTACATCCGCGTGGGCGACATCACGCCGCTGTCCGTACGCACCAACGACACCTGGCTGACGTCCAAGGTCAAGGCCCAGCTCGTGCGCACCGAACAGATCCCGTCGCGCACCATCAAGATCACCACCGAGCGCGGCGTGGTCTACCTGATGGGCAAGGTCACCGATGCGGAAGGCCAGCGCGCCGCCACGGTGGCCTCGGGTGTCGAAGGCGTCAACAAAGTCGTAAAATTGTTCCAGATCGTCACCCCGGCCAGCATCGCCGCCGAATCCGGCCAGCCGGCCGCCACTGACGCCTCGACCACGCCCGCCCCCGACCAGCCCACAGCCGACGAGGGCGTGCAAGCCATGCCCGTGAAATGAAAAAGATCCTCATCAGTCTAGTCGCCGTCGTCGCACTGGCCGGCGTCACCCTGTGGCAAGTCCAGGGCTTCGGCGGCCAGCCGGCGCCCCAAGTCACCTTCACCGACCTGCACGGAAAGTCCGTGACGACCGAGGACCTGCGCGGCAAGGTCGTCCTGGTCAAGTTCTGGGCCACCAGCTGCACCACCTGCGTCGCCCAGATGCCGGACACCATCCGCCACTACGAGGCACTCTCGGCGCGCGGCTTCGACACCATCGCGGTGGCCATGCAGTACGATCCGCCCAACTACGTCGTCAACTTCGCCGAAACGCGCAGGCTGCCCTTCCCGGTGGTGATCGACGCCCAGGGCGAGATCGCCCGGGCCTTCGGCGACATCAAGCTCACCCCGACCGCGATCCTGATCGACAAGCAGGGCCACATCATCAAGCGCTACCTGGGCAACTACAACGAACAGGCCTTCCTGGCCACCGTCGAAAAGGCACTCGCATCATGAGCGACCCGCAGGATTCCGGCCTCCATTCCGCAGCAGTGAAGGCCGAGGTGCTGTCCGAAGCCCTGCCCTACATCCGCCGCTTCCACGGCAAGACCGTGGTCATCAAATACGGCGGCAACGCCATGACCGAGGAACCCCTGCAGCGCAGCTTCGCCCACGACGTGGTGCTGCTCAAGCTGGTCGGCCTCAACCCGGTCGTGGTGCACGGCGGCGGGCCGCAGATCAACAGCGCGCTCAAGCGCATCGGCAAGGAAGGCACCTTCATCCAGGGCATGCGCGTCACCGACGCCGAGACCATGGAGGTCGTCGAGTGGGTGCTGGGCGGGCAGGTCCAGCAGGACATCGTCATGATGATCAACGAGGCCGGCGGCAAGGCCGTGGGGCTGACCGGCAAGGACGGCTGCCTGATCGAGGCCCGCAAGAAACTCATGCCCGACCCCGAGCACCCCGGCCAGTGGCTGGACATCGGCTTCGTGGGCGACATCCAGCGCATCGAACCCGCGGTGGTCAAGGCCTTGCAGGACGACCAGTTCATTCCGGTGATCTCGTCCATCGGCTATGGCGACGAGGGCCAGGCCTACAACATCAACGCCGACGTGGTGGCCGGCAAGATGGCCGAGGTGCTGGGGGCGGAAAAGCTCGTCATGCTGACCAACACCCCAGGCGTGCTCGACAAGAACGGCCAGTTGCTGCGCAGCCTGTCGGCGCAGACCATCGACGAACTCTTCAAGGACGGCACGCTCTCGGGCGGCATGCTGCCCAAGATCTCCTCCGCACTGGATGCCGCGCGCTGCGGCGTCAACTCGGTGCACATCATCGATGGCCGGGTGCCGCACTGCCTGCTGCTCGAGATCCTCACCGACCGCGGCGTCGGCACGATGATCCGCTCCCACTGATGCGGCCCGCGCGCGCCCCCAGCGCCCTGCGGCGCTCGCGGGCGGCCGGTCCGCACGACGGCCCGGTCTGGCTGTTCGATCTCGACAATACGCTGCACGACGCCTCGCGCTCGATCTTCCGTCTCATCGACCAGCGCATGAGCCAGGCGGTGGCGACGACCCTGGGCGTGGACCGCGCACAGGCCGATGCGCTGCGCCGCCGATACTGGACGCGCTACGGCGCAACCGCCATCGGCATGGCCCGCCACCACGGCGTGGACATCCATCGTTTTCTCGCCCTCAGCCACGATTTCGAGGTGGCGCCGCTGGTGCATGGCGAAACGGGGCTGGCGCGACGCCTGCGCCGTCTGCCGGGTCGCAAGATCCTGCTGACCAATGCGCCCGCGCACTACGCGCGCCAGGTCCTGTCCACCCTGGGCATCCTGCACGAATTCGACGGCCTGTGGGGCATCGAGGAGATGAACCTGCAGGGCCGTCACAGACCCAAGCCCTCGCGGGCCCTGATGCACCAGATCCTGGCGCGCCTGCGGGTGCCGGCGCACCGCGTGATCCTGATCGAGGACACCCTGGCCAACCTGAAAAGCGCCCATCAGGCGGGGATGCGCACCGTCTACGTCTATCACCCCGGCACGCCGTTCTCGACCCAGCGCCGCGGGCGCGACCTCTACGTCGGCCGGCGCGTCAATGCCCTGGGGCCGCTGCTGACATGGGCGCGCGATGGCCGCATACCGGGCAGCCCGGGTCGCGCCTGAAACGGATCGTGTGCCATTGCATGGCCAAGGCGTCGATCGACAACAGCCGCCCGACCAGGGGCTCGCCCATGCCGGCCAGCAGCTTGATGGCCTCGGCCGCCTGCACGCTGCCCACCATGCCCACCAGGGGACCCAGCACCCCCGTCGTTGCGCAGCGCAGTTCCTGCGCATCGTCGGCTTCGGGAAACAGGCAGTGATAGCAGGGCGCATCGTCCCGACGCAAGTCATAGACGCTGACCTGGCCGGAATAGCGGATGGCCGCGCCCGACACCAGCGGCACGCGGCGGGCGACGCACGCCCGGTTGATCGCATGGCGCGTGGCAAAATTGTCGCAACAATCCAGCACGAGGTCGCAGCCTCCGACGAGCTCGAGCAGCCGCGCGTCGTCCAGACGCTCGACCAGCGTCTCGACGTGGATTTCGGGATTGATCGCCAATAGCGACTCACGGCCCGAATCGGCCTTGGGCCGTCCGATCCGCGCCGTGGTGTGCAGGATCTGGCGCTGCAGGTTGCTGAGCTCGACCACGTCGTCGTCGGCCAGCACCAGGTGCCCCACCCCGGCGGCGGCCAGGTAGGCCGCCGCCGGCGAGCCCAGGCCGCCCGCACCCACGATCAGAACGCGCGCGGCCAACAGCCGCTCCTGGCCTTCGATGCCCAGTTCGTCCAGCAGGATGTGGCGGGCGTAGCGCATCAGCTGCGCATCGCCCATGGGGCGCGTGTCCCTCCCCATCACTGCACCTTGATCAGCCCCTGCGGCGTGATCCGGTAGCGCTCGACGGCGGCGCCGGGATCAATCAGCGTTTTTTTTTCAGCCGGCGGCGCAGTCGGCTCGGCGGCGGCCGGTGTGGCCTTTTCCTGGGAGTCGACGGCGGTGCGGCCATCCTCGGCCTCGGCCCTGGCCCTGGCCTCGCGGACCTGCACCGGGTCGGACTTGAGGACGGGACGGCCCTGCAGCGCATTGATCGCCTGGCGCAATTGCCAGTCGTCCTCGCCGCCGAACTCGAACATCTTGATCTCGCCCTGCACGAAGTCGTCCTCGACGGCCTTGTCGTCGCCGGCGGTGCGCTTGGCATCGGCCTGGTTCTCGAGGTGGTGCTGCAGGTCGACCTCGCGCTGCAGCTGGAACAGGTTGCCTGCCGCGCTGTCGTCGACCAATTGGTCCGGCACCACGCCGGTCAGCTGGATCGAGCGCCCGCTGGGCGTGTAGTAGCGCGCGGTGGTGAGCTTGATGCCGGTATCGTCGCTGAGCTGCAGCACCGATTGCACGGAACCCTTGCCGAACGTCCGGTTGCCGAGGATCCGGGCGCGCTTGTGGTCCTGCAGCGCACCGGCAACGATCTCGGAGGCCGAGGCCGAGCCGACGTTGACCAGCACCACGAGGGGCACCGTGCGCGTCCAGGCCGGCGGCTGGCCGGCGTCGCCCAGGCCGAAGCCGTGCACGCCGCTGAGGCTGCGCGCGTAGAACTCCTCGTTGGAGGACGGAATACGGCCCTTGGTGGAAACCACCAGGCTGCCGGGCTCGAGGAACAGCGAGGACACGCCGATGGCGCCGTCCAGCAAGCCGCCCGGATCATTGCGCAGATCCAGGATCAGGCCCTTGGGCGCCTTCTTGGGCGACAGGCTGGAGAGCATGCGCACCAGATCGCTGGTGGTGCGGTCCTGGAATTGGGTGACGCGGACGTAGGCGATGTCGTCGGCCAGCATTTTGCCGCGTACGCTGCGCGTCTTGATCATCTCGCGCACGATATGGAACTGGAGGGGCTTGGGACTGCCGGCGCGCTGGATCGTCAGGTCGATCGGCGTGCCCGGTTCGCCGCGCATTTTCTTGACCGCGTCGGTGAGCGTCATGCCCTTGGTGGGCTCATCGTCGATCCGCGTGATCAGGTCGCCGGTCAGGATCCCGGCGCGCGCGGCCGGCGTATCCTCGATGGGCGCAATGACCTTGGGCATGCCGTCCTCGGTGCCGATCTCGATGCCCAGACCGCCGAAGCCGCCGCGCGTGATGTCCTGCATCTGCTTGTAGGCTTCCTCGTCGAGGTAGGTCGAATGCGGGTCCAGGTCGGCGAACAGGCCCCGGATCGCGTCGTCGATGAGCTGCTGGTCGGAAACCGGCTCGACGTAGCTGGACTTGATGGCCCCGAACACATTGGCGAACTGCTGCAACCCCTTGAGCGGCAGGGGTTCACCGCGCTGGGCGACAGCGCTGATTCCGAGGCTCACGAGGATGCCCCCGAGGAATCCGACGAGGATCCAGCTCAGCGACCTGACTTTGCGAGTGCTCATGCACGTTCCCGATATGGTTCAGAACCGCCGGGCACCATGCGTTCCCGGCAAAGATTGATGTCGTGTCCCGTGAGTGCGCAACCCTGATGAGGCACGACACTAGATAGTAACGAAATTACAGGGCCGGCGTCATGAAGGACAGGCCGCCACCCCGGCCGCCTGGCCTTCAACGGGCCAGCCACAGCTGCGGATTGATGGGCGCGCCTTCGTGGCGCAGTTCGAAATACAGCCCCGGCTCGACCTGTCCGCCGGTGGCGCCAACCCGGGCCACCACGTCCCCGCGCGCAACGACATCCCCCACCTGGCGCAGCAGGCTTTGATTGTAGGCATAGACGCTGAGGTATTTGCGGCCATGGTCGATGATCAGCAGGTTGCCGAAGCCGCTGAGCCAATGGGCGTAGACCACACGCCCCGCCGCCACGGCGCGCACGTCGGTGCCCTGCGCGGCGCGCAGCACGACGCCGCGCCACACGCCGCCGTCGGGCCGCTCGGCCCCGAAGCGCCCCTGGGCCTCACCGTCCACGGGGTACGGCAAGCCCTTGCTCAGGCCCGGGAATCCGTCGGCCGGCACGCTTTTGGCGGATTCGCGCCGTGCCTCGGCGGCCTGTCGCGCCTGCTCGGCCTGTGCGCGCTCCGCCTCGGCGCGTTCGGCCGCCTGCGCCCGGTCGTGCTCGGCCTGGGCCCGCGCCTGCGCCTCGCGATCCTCGCGCGCCTTGGCCTCGCGCATATGCTGCTCGGCCTGTTCGCGCACCTGGCGCGCTCTCTCGGCGGCTTCGCGCGCCTCACGGGCCTCGCGGGCCTTGCGTTCGGCCTCGGCGCGCAACGCGGCCTGGCGCCGCGCCTCGGCCTTGGCGATTTCGGCATCCAGCCCTTCGATCAAATCGCCCAGGCGGGTGTCGCGAGCCTTCAGTTCACGGGCCTGGCCGCGCTGCGCCTGCAATTCGGCCTGGATGCGCTGCAACGTCCGGCGCCGCTCGTCCTGCTGTTCCTCGAGCGCCTTTTTTTGTTCGGCGGTCTCGGCCAGCAGGGTTTCGAGTTCGGCGTGGCGGGCGTCGGTTTGTGCCTGGAGGTCGGCCAGCTTGTCCAGGCTGCGCTGCAGCGCCTCCAAGGCTTGCGTGCGCGCCTTGGAGATGTACGTCAGATAGGCCAGTTCGCGGCCGATCCGCTGCGGATCCTCGCCCGACAGCAGGGCCGTCCAGGGCGACAGGCCGCTGGAATACTGCGCCCGCAGCTGCCGCGCCAGCGCCTCGCGCTGACGATCGAGCTCGACGGTCTGGCCGCTGATGGCGGTCTCGAGATCACGCAGGCTGGCCGCCAGCGACTCGCGACGCCGGTCGAATTCGTCCAGCCTGCGGCTGATGTCCGAGATGGCCTGCTCGGAGGCCTTCAGGGCCTGGCTGGCATCGCGCTGGGACGAGGCGGTGTCCTCGATCCGTTCGCGCAGGTCATCGATCTGCGCGCGCAAGGCAGCGCGTTCCTTGTGCGCCGCCGCCTGGCGGTCGGCCAGCGAGGTCTGGGCCTGCGCGGCTGCCGCAGCCAGGCACAGGGCCGCCCCGAGGCACGCGAGGCGCATGTCAGGCCTTGGCGGCCTTGCCCTGGTTGGCGACCGCCTGCATGGCCGCCTCGATCTGGGTGGCGTCGCCCAGATAGTCGCGACGCACGGGGCGCAGCTCGTCATCCAGTTCGTAGACCAGCGGTTGGCCGGTGGGAATGTTCAGGCCGACGATGTCCTCGTCCGAGACCCCTTCCAGGTGCTTGATCAGCGCCCGCAGGCTGTTGCCGTGCGCCGAGATCAGCACCCGGCGGCCCGAGCGGATCGCCGGCGCGATGGAATCGTTCCAGAACGGCACCACGCGCTCCACGGTATCGCGCAGGCACTCGGTGGCGGGCAGTTGGTCGGCGGGAATGCGCTGGTAGCGCGCATCGAAACGGGGATGGCGCGGGTCGTCCAGCGCCAGAGGGTCGGGGGCGATGGCGTAGGCGCGCCGCCACAGCAGCACCTGCTCCTCGCCATAGCGGGCCGCCGTTTCGGCCTTGTTCAGCCCCTGCAAGGCGCCGTAGTGGCGCTCGTTCAGGCGCCAGCTGAGCCCGATGGGCGTGTGCATGGCGTCCATCGCATCCAGCGCGATCCAGAGCGTGCGGATCGCGCGCTTGAGGACCGAGGAAAAGGCCAGATCGAATTCGTAGCCGCTGGCACGCAGCAGTTCGCCCGCCTGGCGCGCCTGCTCGCGGCCGGTCTGGGTCAGGTCCACGTCGGTCCAGCCGGTGAAGCGATTTTCAAGATTCCACTGGCTTTCGCCATGGCGCATGAGTACGAGTTTGTGCATGTCCGAACAGCCCCGAACGGGCCCCGAAGTTGAAAACTGCCGTCCATTTTATAATCCCCCGGCATACAATTTGTTTTGACCCTTGTTACAGGATCGACCGTGGATTTTCTACTCAGCCAGAACAACCTCTGGATATTGCTCATCGCCCTGGCGTCCGGCGGCTTGCTGCTCTGGCCCAGCCTCTCGCGCGGGCGGCCGGGCGGGCGCATCGCGCTCAACGACGCCGTCCAGCAAGTCAACCGCGAACATGGCCTGTTCATCGACTTGCGGCCGGCCGAACAATTCAAGGCGGGCAGCATCCCCCAATCGCGCAACGTCCCCATGGCCGACCTCGAGTCGCAGGTCGCCAGCCTGCCCAAGGACAAGCCCCTGATCCTCGTGGACGGCCAGGGCCGCGACGCCCAGCGCGCCCTGGCCAGCCTGCGCAAGCACGGCTTCGATCGGGTATCCTCGCTGGAAGGCGGCGTGAACGGCTGGGTCCAGGCCGGCATGCCGCTCAAGAAGTCCTGACGTCGCCGAGGATCCCCCATGCCCCAGGTCACCATGTACTGCACCGCAGTATGTCCGTATTGCATCCGCGCCGAGGCGCTGCTGCGGCAGCGCGGCGTCGCGGACATCCACAAGATCCACATCGATCGTGATCCGGCGCAGCGCGCCGTGATGATGGAACGCACCGGCCGGCGCACCGTACCCCAGATCTACATCGACGACCGCCACGTCGGCGGCTACGACGATCTGGCCGCACTGGACCGCGCCGGCGGCCTGCTGCCTCTATTGCAGCCCGCTTGACTCACCCCTTACAGGAAACCACATGTCTGAAAACCAGGGAAACCAGGGTAACCAGGACGGCCAGGCCCCCAGCTTCGGCCTGCAACGCACCTACGTCAAGGATCTGTCGCTCGAGATGCCCAACGCGCCGGCCATTTTCCTCGAGCAGGAAGGCCCGACCGTCGAGGTCTCGATCCAGGTCGGCGGCCAGCGCCTGGCCGAGACCGTCTTCGAATCGGTGGTCACGGCCACCGTCACCACCCGCATCGGGGACAAGGTCCTGTACCTGGTGGAACTCAGCCAGGGCGGGATCTTCGAGGCCGCCAACATCCCGGAGGAGCAGCTCGATCCCCTGCTGGGCATCGTCTGCCCCACCATGCTGTACCCGTACCTGCGCGCCAATATCGCCGACGCGATCACGCGCACCTCGATGCCGCCGCTGCACCTGGCCGAGATGAATTTCCAGGCTTTGTACGAGCAGCGCCTGGCGCAGGCCGCCGGCGAACAGGCGTCCGAGAAACCGGACTCGGGCCTGATCCTGCCCCCGGGCGCACGCAACTAGGACGGGCATCGCCATGCCCCGGGTCCACGTCAGCGTGCTGGGCGCCGGCGCCTGGGGCACCGCCCTGGCCGCGCTGGCCAGCGCCCGGGCCGATGCGCTGTTGTGGGCGCGCGCGCCCGAGGTCGCGGACGCCATCGGCCGGGCGCGGCGCAATCCACGTCATCTGTCGGACATCGAACTCCCCTCGGCCCTGCGCGCCACCGCCGACCTGGACGCCGCGCTGGACCACGTGCTCGACGCACCCGGCCCGGGCCTGATCGTCCTGGGGGTGCCCATGGCCGGGCTGGCGGACATCTGCGCGCGACTGGCATCCGCCCTGCCCGCACAGCGCGACAGGCCTTTGCACCTGCTGTGGACCTGCAAGGGCATCGATCCCGACACGCTGCAACTGCCCCATCAAATCATCGCCGGGCACCTGCCGCGGCGGCCCTGGCTGCACGCAGGCGTGCTGTCGGGCCCCTCGTTCGCGCGCGAGGTTGCCCAGGGCCTGCCGGTCGCCCTCACCCTGGCCGCCGGGGATCCAGGCACCGGCGCGGTCTGCCAGGCGGCCTACCATGGCGTCCAGGCGCGCATCTATACCACGCCGGACATCGTCGGGGTCGAGGTCGGCGGTGCGCTGAAGAACGTCATGGCCATCGCCTGCGGAATCTCGGATGGCCTACGGCTGGGCACCAACGCGCGCGCCGCCCTGATCACCCGGGGCCTGGCCGAGATCCAGCGCCTGGGCATCGCCCTGGGTGGCCAGGCGGATACCTTTTCCGGGCTGGCGGGGCTGGGGGACCTGGTCCTGACGGCCACCGGGGACCTGTCGCGCAACCGGCAGGTGGGCGTCGCCGTGGGCGAGGGCCGCCGCCTCGAGGACATCCTGGCGGGCGGCATGACCGCCGAGGGCGTGCGCTGCGCACGCGCGGCGCTCGAACTGGGCAGCCGCCACGCCCTGGATCTGCCGATCACCGAGATCGTCTGCCGCGTGCTGTTCGACGGCCTGGCGCCGCGCGAGGCGGTGGCGGCGCTGCTCACGCGCGAGCCGCGGCCCGAATGACCGCGGCCTAGGGCCTGTTCACACTAAACCCCGCCCGCGTATCCCGCCTGGCGCCACGCCTCGAACACCGTCACCGCCACCGCGTTCGACAGGTTCAGGCTGCGCTGCCGCGGCATCATCGGCAGGCGGATGCGCTGCGCCTCGGGAAAGAAGGCCAGCTGCGCCTGCGACAAGCCCGCGGTTTCCCGGCCGAACACAAACACGTCGCCCACGCGCAGCGGCTGATCGCCGATCAGCGCCGCGCCGTGCGTCGTCATGGCAAAGCGGCGCGCCGGGTCCGCGCCGATGGCATCCAGGGCGCCGGCCAGGTCATCGTGCACCCGCATCCGCGCCCACTCGTGATAGTCCAGCCCGGCGCGCCGCAGCCGCGCGTCATCCAGCACGAACCCCAAGGGCCGCACCAGGTGCAGGGTTGCCCCGGTGTTGGCCGCAAGGCGGATGACATTGCCCGTGTTGGGCGGGATTTCCGGCTCGACCAGAACGATATGGAACATGAAGGGCACACCTTTTTACGATTTCAATCCATGCGATCCCGGGCGGCCGTGGCGGGCGGCCGGCCGCGCCGCAGCCGCCACGGCGCGCGCCAACACCAGGCCGGTGACGCTGGCCGCACCGGCGGCCTTGAGCGCGCGCGCGATCCCGTCCAGGGTGCTGCCCGTCGTCAGCACGTCATCGACCACGGCGACATGGCAGCCCTCGGGCACGGCCCCGCAACGGTAGGCCCCGCGTTGGGCGGCGCGGCGCGCCGCGCCATCCAGCAGGGCCTGTTTGGCGCCCTCCCCCGTGCGCCGGAGCATGCCCGGCCGGCAGCGCAGCCCCAGGCGCGGGGCCAAGGCCCGGGCCACCTCGGCCGCGGGACTGAAGCCCCGGCGCAGGATCGCCTCGCGCCGCGCGGGCACCGGCACCAGGATTGTAGACCTCGGCAGGGGTGCATCCGCATCCGCCACGGCCTCGGCCAGCAGGCCCGCCAGGACGCCGGACAGGTCGAACCGCCGTCGCGCCTTGTACAGCAGGATCAAGTCGCGACCCTCGGCCTCGTAGTCGAAGGCCGCCACCACCCGGTCGAAGGCCGGCGGCCGCAGGCTGCAGTCCAGGCAGACGGCATCCGTCAGCCGTTGCGCACACAGCGGACAGCGCCGCGCCCCCGCCCGGATCGGCGCCGGCCGGCATGCGGCACAGGGCCGTCCGCCCCGGGCACGGACGCCGCAACGCGGACAATCGGTAGGCACCCGGGCCAGCAGCGCGCGCGCACCGATGCCGCCCAGACATCCCAGGCGTTCGCGCCATCGGGCCGTATCCAGCATAATGTCACCTCCCCGCGATCGATCCGGACATCTGAACACAGCACGCCGGGACGCGGACACCCCTCTTGATCCGACATGTCACAGCTCCCCCGCCTGCCCATCGATCCCGCCGCCGTCAGCCGGCAGTTCGCCCGGCGCAGCCCCCTGGACGCCGCCCAATTCCTGTATGGGGAAATCGCCCAGCGCATGCTGCAGCGCCTCAGCTACATCCGCATCCAGCCCAAGGACATCCTGGATGCGGGCTGCGGCGCCGCGCATGCGCTCGATCCCCTGCGCGCCCGCTATCCGGACCAGCGATACACCGGGCTGGACGCCTGCGGGCCATTGCTGGATACCGCGCGCTCGCGCTACGCGGCCAAGCCAGGGTTCTGGCACAAGCTGCGCAACAAGCCCACGCCGACGCCGGGCTTCATCCAGGCCGACCTCGCGGAAACCGGCCTGCCCGACGAAAGCCTCGACCTGGTCTGGTCGAACCTGGCCCTGCATTGGCATCCCGAGCCGCACCTGGTGCTGCAGGAATGGCGCCGCATCCTCAGGATCGACGGCCTGGCCATGTATTCCAGCCTCGGCCCCGGCACCTTCAAGGAATTGCGCGAGGCCGTCCACGAGGCTGGCCTGGGGACGCACACCATGGAATTCGTCGACATGCACGACTTCGGCGATCTCATGATCCAGGTCGGATTCGCCGATCCTGTGATGGACCAGGAAATCATCACCCTGACCTACCGCAGCGCGGACAAACTGCTGGAGGACGTCCGCAACCTGGGCGGCAATCCGCATCCCGAACGCCGCGCCGGCGCCGCCGGCCGGCAATGGCGGGCGCGCTTGATCCGGGCGCTGGAGCGCCGGCGCCACGCGGACGGCACCATCCACCTGAGCCTCGAGGTCGCCTACGGCCACGCCTGGCGGGCCGCCGCGCGCCGCGGCCCGTTCGGCGACCTGCCGGTGACCACATTCAAGCGATCACAACCCCTGGAATCCGGCAAGCCGCCCCCGCGCGTGGTGCCGCGCAAACCCGATCAAAAGGATTAGGGCCCGACCAGGGCTGGACGACGACGACACCGCGGTTTCAGGCCGGCACGCCGTACAGATCGTATTCGTCGGCGTCCTCGATGCGCACCTGGACCAGGTCGCCGGCGGCATGGCCGGCGGCATCGCGCAGCAGCACGGTGCCGTCGATTTCAGGCGCGTCGGCCATGGACCGCGCGGTGGCGCCGCCCTCGCCGTCGACCTCGTCGACCAGCACCGTCAGGGTGCGGCCGACCTTGGCCGCCAGGCGGCGCGTGGAGATCGACTGCTGGTGCGCCATGAAACGCTCCCAGCGCTCGGCCTTGACCTCGTCGGGCACCGCGTCCGGCAAGTCGTTGGCGCGCGCACCCTCGACCGGCGAATACTGGAAACAGCCGACGCGGTCCAGCTGCGCCTCATCCATCCAATCCAGCAGGTACTGGAAATCCTCCTCGGTCTCGCCGGGGAAGCCGACGATGAAGGTCGAGCGCAGGGTCAAGTCCGGACAGGACTCGCGCCACTGGCGGATGCGCGCCAGGGTGCGGTCCTCGAAGGCGGGACGCTTCATGGCGCGCAGGATGCGCGGGCTGGCGTGCTGGAAGGGAATGTCCAGATACGGCAGGATGCGGCCCTCGGCCATCAGCGGGATCAGCTCGTCGACGTGGGGATAGGGATAGACGTAGTGCATGCGCACCCAGACCCCGAATTCCCCCAGTGCACTGGCCAGCGCGGTGAGGCGGGTCTTGACCGGGCGGCCGTCCCAGAACCCGGTGCGGTACTTGACGTCGACCCCATAGGCGCTGGTGTCCTGCGAGATCACCAGCAATTCCTTCACGCCCGCGTCGACCAGGCGGCGCGCCTCGCCCAGCACGTCCCCGATGGGCCGGCTGACCAGGCGTCCGCGCATCGAGGGAATGATGCAGAAACTGCAATTGTGGTTGCAGCCCTCGGAGATCTTCAGATAGGCGTAGTGGCGCGGCGTCAGGCGGATACCCTGCGGCGGCACCAGGTCGACGTAGGGATCGTGGACGACGGCGGGCGGCGCGGCCTCGTGCACGGCGCGCACGACCTGCTCGTACTGCTGGGGGCCGGTGACGGCCAACACCGCCGGGTGCACGTCGCGGATCATGTCCGCCTCGACGCCCAGGCAGCCGGTGACGATGACCTTGCCGTTCTCGACGATGGCCTCGCCGATGGCGTCCAGCGATTCCGCCTTGGCGCTGTCGATGAAGCCGCAGGTATTGACCACGACCACGTCGGCGCCCTCGTAGTCCGGGCTGATCTCATAGCCCTCGGTGCGCAACTGGGTCAGGATCCGCTCGGAATCCACCAACGCCTTGGGGCAACCCAGGCTGACAAATCCGACTCGGGGGGAAGCACTCATGAAAACCTCTCGGGGCCTTGCGCCCGTTCAGGATGCCAAACCTCGTATTTTAGCGAATCGGTGCTAAAGTCCCCTGGAAACGCTCCTCCCGCCCCTTTTTCGTGCCAGATTCACACACGCCTTCGCTATCGGACCAGATGCTCGCGGCCGCCCAGGCCGTGCGCGCCGTCCTCGCCGGACAATCGCTCTCGGACAGCCTCGCACGCACGCCGCCGGCGCAGCGCGCCGCCGCCCAGGCCCTGTCTTTCCACGCCATGCGCCGTCTTGGCCTGGCGCGCGCCCTGCAGCGGCGCCTGGTGGCGCGCGCGCCCGCCGATCCGCTCGCGCACGCGCTGCTGCTGCTGGGCCTGTGCCTGATGGACGCGAGCCTCGAGCCGGCGGAAGGCCGGGGCGCGCACGTCCCGGCCTATGCACCGCACACGATCGTGCACCAGGCGGTCGACGCCGCCGCACGCGACAGACGCTGCCGGCCCGTCAAGGGCCTCATCAACGCCGTCCTGCGCCGCTATGCCCGTGAACGCACGCAATGGCTCGCGCAGGTGGCCGACGAGTCCGAGGCCCGCTGGAACCATCCCGCATGGTGGGTGGATGCCTTGCGCGAGGCCTGGCCGGCGCACTGGCAGGCGCTGCTGGCCTCGGCCGACATCCCCGGCCCCCTGGTCCTGCGGGCCAATGCCCGACGCACCACGCCGGCACAGCTGTGCGAACGCCTCGCCGCCGAGGGGATCGACAGCCGCCTCGTGGGCGCGGACGGCCTGCTGCTGCCGCGGCCGCGGCCGGTGCACGAGATCCCCGGCTATGCCGAGGGCCTGTGGTCCGTGCAGGATCTGTCCGCGCAACAGGCGGCGCGCCTGCTGCCGCTGGCCGACGGGATGCGCGTGCTGGACGCCTGCGCCGCACCGGGCGGCAAGACCGCCCACATGCTCGAGCGCCATGCCCTGCGCCTGACGGCGATCGACAGCGACGCGCAGCGGCTGGCCCGCATCGGGCAAAACCTCGACCGCCTGGGCCTGTCCGGCCCCCAAGCCATGCTGCGGCACGCCGATGCGGCCGATCCGGCGGCCTGGTGGGACGGACAGGCCTTCGACGCCATTCTCGCCGACGTGCCCTGCACGGCCTCGGGCGTGGTGCGCCGCCACCCGGACATCCGCTGGCTGCGGCGCCCCGAGGACCTGCCGCGCACCGCCGCGCTGCAGGCGCGCATCGCCGATGCCCTCTGGCCGCTGCTGCGCACGGGCGGCCACCTGCTGTATGCCACCTGCTCGATTTTTCCGCTGGAATGCGAGGACCAGGTGCGGGCATTTCTGGGGCGGCATCCCGATGCGCGGCGCCTGCCCGCGCCCGGCCAGATTCTGCCGCTACCCGGCGCGAACGGCGAGACGGGCGATGGATTTTTCTACGCCTTGATTGCCAAGCATGAATGAGTCGACAACAATACGGCATGTTTCCCGACGAACCGCCACGTCCACGGTCGCCGCGCATGTATCGACTGATCCTGTCCTTTGCGCTTTGCCTGTTCGCCCTGCTGCCATTCGGGCAGGGCCTGGCCGAACCGTTGGTCGAACGGGTCGAGCCCATGGCCGTGGACGGCCGCCTGCTGATTGACGCCGACGTCGAGTTCCGGCTGACCGACGAACTGCGCGGTTTCGCCGAAAAGGGCGTGCCGCTGTACCTGACGGCCGATCTGCAGATCACCCGGTCGCGCTGGTGGTGGTTCGACAAGACCGTGGTCTCGACCGAGCTGACCTGGCGGGTGCAGTACAACGCGCTGACGCGCCAGTGGCGCGTGGGTACCGGCGACCTGTCGATGCCGGCCTCGACGCTGGACGAAGCCCTGGACCTGGTGCGCTATATCCGCGGCTGGGACGTGGCCTCGACCGACGAACTCGAGACCGACACGCAATATGAGGGCCAGCTGCGACTGCGCCTGGACACCGCCCGCCTGGCGCGACCCTTCCAGGTCGACGCCCTCAACAGCAAGGCCTGGTCCCTGACGACGCCATGGAAAAACTTCACGTTTTCGATCTCCGTCGCCGCACCCCGGCCCTGATCCGCTGGGCCCTGCGGGCGGCGCTGGCGGTGGCGGCCATCAGCGCGCTGGCCCTGCTCGCGCTGCTGGTCTGGTCCACCGGCAACGCCTCGCGCTACGCCCAGCAATACGATCTGCTGCTGCTGTTGAACGGCATCCTCGCGGTGGCCCTGATGTCGTGGGTGCTGCTGCTGACGGTGCGGCTGCTGCGCCAGATTCGCCGGCGCCAGTTCGGTGCCCGGCTGACGGCGCGCTTCGCACTGTTCTTTACGCTGATCGGCATCCTGCCCGGCGCGCTGATCTACGTGCTGTCGGTGCAGTTCATGTCGCGTTCGATCGAATCCTGGTTCAACGTGCGGGTCGACAGCGCCCTCGAGGCCGGCTTGAACCTCGGTCGCGCGGCGCTGGATTCACAATTGACCGAGCTCAACACGCGCGCGCAGGGCATGGCCGGGCGCCTCACCAACGTCAGCGACGCAGAGATCGCCCTGCTGATCACACCCCTGCGCGAGAACAACAATGTCTCCGAGGCCATGGTCTTCAGCGGCAACGGCCGCCTCGTCGCCTTTTCGTCCTCGGCATTCGGCCAGTTGCTGCCCGACATGCCGCCCAGCAATGTGATGAACCAGTTGCGCGTCGCCCAGAGCTACTCGGCCGCCGAGGCCGACAGCCCCACCGGCGACAGCCTGGCCGCCAACGGCCTGCACCTGCGGGTGGTCATCCCCATCGACACCCATGATCGCTTTGGCGCGGCGCTGGGCATGAGCGCCGATTCGCGCTGGCTGCAGGTCATCCAGCCCGTGCCCGATCGCATCGCGCACAATGCCAATCTGGTGCAGCAGGGCTTTCGCGACTATCAGGAGCTGGCCCTGTCGCGCCTGGGCCTGCGCAAGCTCTATGGCATCACCCTGACCCTGGCGCTGATCCTGGCGGTCTTTGCGGCGGTGGTGGCCGCCTTGGCCGTGTCGCGGCGGCTGGTGCGCCCCCTGTTGACGCTGGCCTCGGGCACCCAGGCGGTGGGCGTGGGCGATTACCGCCCGCTGCCCGAACCTCCCGAACGCGACGAGGTCGGCCAACTGACGCGCTCGTTCAATGCCATGACGCGCCAACTGGACGAGGCGCGGCAAATGGTCGACCGCAACCGCCGCCAGCTCGAACAGACCAACCTATACCTGGAATCCATCCTCAGCAACCTGTCCTCGGGCGTATTGGTGTTCGACGAAGCCTTCCGGGTGACGCTGTTCAACCAGGGCGCGCAGGACATCCTGCGGCTGGACCTGCGCACCATACGGGGCCGCCCGCTGGAGACCGCCGACGGCGCGCTTGGCCTGGCGCGGCTGCTGCGCGAGGCCTTCGCCTCGCACGAGGCGGTCGAATCCACCCGTCCATACTGGCAGCAGCAGTTCGAGCTGGAACTGGAGCAGGCCGCCGACAACGAGAGCAAAAAGCACGTCGTCACCCTGCTCGCCAGGGGCACCCAGCTGCACATGGACGGCCACGGCAACGGCCACTTGGTCGTCTTCGACGACATCAGCGAGGTGATCTCGGCCAACCGCACCGTGGCCTGGGGGGAGGTTGCCCGCCGGCTGGCGCACGAAATCAAGAACCCGCTCACGCCCATCCAGCTGTCGGCCGAACGCCTGGCGATGAAGCTCGCCCCGCGCCTGGAGGAGGCCGACGCCGCCTTCCTCATCCGCTCGACGAACACCATCGTCAACCAGGTCGCCTCGCTCAAGCAGATGGTCGATGATTTCCGCGAGTATGCCCGCACGCCGCCGGCGCAAATGCAGGACGTGGACCTCAACGCACTGGTGACCGAGGTGCTGACCTTGTACGGCTGGGATCCCGTCGACGGCATGGTCCATAGTGTCGGCGGCGCGCCGGCGGCGCACATCGAGGCGCAGCTTGCCGAGGCATTGCCGACGCTGCAGGGCGATCCCGCCCAATTGCGCCAGGTCATCCACAACCTGGTGGCCAATGCACGCGATGCGGCCTGTCAGCATCGCGGCACGGCCGATGCGCGGATCATGGTCCAGACGCGTCTGATCCAGGCCGAGGACGGTACGCGCAGCGTGCGGCTGCGCGTCATCGACAACGGTCCGGGCTTTGCGCCGCAAGTCATCGCACGCGTCTTCGAGCCCTACGTCACCACCAAGGCGACGGGCACCGGCCTGGGCTTGGCCATCGTCAAGAAAATCATCGAAGAACACCACGGACGCGTGGACATCTCGAACCAGGACGACGGCGGCGCGCGCATCTCCATCCTGTTCACCCTCATGTCAGGGCAGGGGCGGCCGGCTGGACGCGATGCATCAAGCACTGGATAATATGGAAAAGAAATAGGCGAGGTTTTAATGGCCCGAATTCTGGTTGTCGACGACGAGATTGGCATCCGCGAACTGCTGTCCGAGATTCTCTACGACGAGGGCCACACGGTCGAGCTCGCAGAAAACGCCGCACAGGCGCGCGAGTCCCGCCTGCGCAGCCGCCCCGACCTCGTCCTCCTGGACATCTGGATGCCCGATATCGACGGCGTCACCCTGCTCAAGGAATGGAGCAGCCAGGGCTTGCTGAACATGCCCGTCATCATGATGAGCGGCCACGCCACGGTGGATACGGCCGTCGAGGCGACCCGCATCGGCGCGGTCGATTTCCTCGAGAAACCCATCACGCTGCAAAAACTGCTGAAGGCGGTCGCCGCGGGCCTGGCGCGCCCGGTCATCCCGGCCTCGATGCGCAGCCGCACCGAACGCCCCGCCGCCGATCCGGTGTTCACCCAGGTGCCGCAAGTCGCCGGCAAGGTGCCGGCCCCGCCCGCGGCGCCACCCGCCGCGCCGGCGCCGGCCGTCGATGACTCGCACCTGGGCAGCATCTCTCTGAATCAGCCCCTGCGCGAGGCGCGCGACGAATTCGAACGCATCTACTTCGAATATCACCTGGTCCGGGAAAACCACAGCATGACGCGCGTATCCGAGCGCACCGGTCTCGAGCGCACGCACCTCTACCGCAAGCTCAAGCAGCTCGGCATCGACACCTCCCGCAAGAAAAGCACCAACAGCTGATCCCCGCCCCCGGCCTCACGCCGGCGGGTTCCAGCCCTGTGCGAATTGCGCCGCCGACTGGCGCTTGCCGCCCGCCCGCTGCAGTTCCGTGATCCGCAGAATGCCGTCGGCAGCGAGCACGTCGATGCCCTGCGCGCCCGCCGCCAGGATCGTGCCCGGCGCGGCCCCTGCCGCACGCGGGTCGGCGGCGACGGCATGCGCCTTCCAGACCTTGACGGGCTGGGCCAGCCCGGGCAGCATCAGCGTGGCGCCCGGGAACGGATCGAACGCACGGATGCGGCGCGCCAGGTGCTGCGCGCCCTGCTGGAAATCCAGCGCCGCCTCGGACTTCGACAGTTTTTCGGCGTAGCACACCCCCGTCCCGGGCTGCGGCACGGGCTGCGGGGGGCGGCCCGCCGCAAGGTCGGCCAGGACTGCGACGATAGCGCGCGCCCCGGCCTCGGCCAAGGCATCGTGCAGGCTGGCTGCGGTGTCCTCGGCCCCGATCGGCACCTCGGCCACCCGCAGCATGTCGCCGGTGTCCAGGCCGGCATCCATCTGCATGATGGTCACGCCGGTCATCGGATCGCCCGCCTCGATCGCGCGCTGGATGGGCGCCGCCCCGCGCCAGCGCGGCAGCAGGCTGGCATGGATGTTCAGGCAGCCCAGGGGCGGCAGGTCCAGTACCCATTGCGGCAGGATCAGCCCGTAGGCGGCCACCACCATGACATCGGGCCGCATGGCCAGCAGCGCCTCGCGGGCGGCCCGCGCCTCGTCGGGACACTTGCCGTCCAGCCGCAGGCTGCGCGGCTGCAGCACCGGGATGCCGGCCTCGAGCGCCGCCAGCTTGACGGGACTGGGCGCGAGCCGCATGCCGCGCCCCGACGGGCGGTCGGGCTGGCTGAGCACGCCGACCACCTCGTGGCCCGCCTCGATGAGGGCAAGCAGCCCCTGGCGCGCGAATTCCGGCGTGCCGGCAAAGACGAGTCGCATGGCCGGGTCAGGCGCTGGCGGCTTCGCGCTCGGCCTCGCGTTGCTGCTTGCGCAGGCGCGTGCGGATCCGGTTTTGCTTGAGCACGGACAGGTACTCGACGAAGACCTTGCCCATCAGGTGATCGAGTTCATGCTGGACGCAGACCGCCAGCAGGCCTTCCGCATCGAACTCGTAGGGCTCGCCCTGTTCGTTCAGGGCGCGCACGTGGATGCGCGCGGCGCGCTGGACCTCGTCGTAGACGCCCGGAACGGACAGGCAGCCTTCCTCATAGACCTGGAGCTCTTCGCTTTTCCAGGTGATTTCGGGATTGATGAGGACATGCAGCTCGTTGCCGTCCTCGGACACATCGATGACCACGACGCGCTCGTGCACGTCGACCTGGGTCGCCGCCAAGCCCACGCCGGGTGCCGCGTACATGGTCTCGGCCATGTCGCGCACAAGCTGGCGGATACGATCATCGACCTGCGCAACCGGGGCGGCCACCTTGTGCAGGCGCGCATCGGGATACTTGAGAATGGGTAGCAGGGCCATGGTGAATCCAAATCGTATGAGACTTAAACCTCTATGATAAAACAAGTTTTGGCGCCTTACCCGCACAGAAACGTACCGCTTGCCAGGGCCAGCAGCATGTCGGGGGACAGCCAGGCCTGGAAGACCAGGACCAGGCCGCACAAGCCCCCCGCCCAGCCCAGCAGCCGCAACGAAAACCCCCATACGCGCTTGGGGCGGCCCGGCGCGCTCATGGCGCCCCCCAAGGCGCTACGCGCCGCCCCCCCGAGGGGGGATTCGCGCTTGGGGCGGCCCGGCGCGCTCACGCCCCGGACTCCAGGCGCGCCGCGAGCGGGGCGTCGTCGATCAGCCAGTGCAGCAGGGCGGCGACGATGCCGACGGCGATCGAGCCCAGCCACAGCAGATCGTAGGATCGCGTGGCATCGTAGGCAATCGCGCCCAGCCAGACGCCAAAGAAGCCGCCCACCTGGTGTCCGAAGAACACCAGGCCGAACAGCGTGGCGATGTAGCGCACGCCGAAGATCCGCAGGACGAGTTCATTGGTCAAGGGCGCGGTGCCCAGCCACAGGAAGCCCATCAAGACCGCGAACGCATAGGTGCTGGGCGCCGACACCGGCAGCCAGAGAAACACCAGCATTCCCGCCACACGCGCGGCATAGATGACCGCCAGGACGCGCTTGATGCGCCACACGCCCCCGATGCGGCTGCAGGTGTAGGTGCCAAAGACATTCGCCAGGGCGATCAGTGCCAGCGCGGTGCCCGCCTGCGCCAGTGAAAGGCCATGATCCATCAGGTAGGCGGGCAGGTGTGTGGCAATGAAGGCAAGCTGGAATCCGCAGGCAAAGAAACCCATGTTCAGCAGCCAGAAGCCGCGATGCCGGAACGCCTCGCGCAAGGCGTCCGGAATCGACTGCCGGGGCCCGGCCCATGCGGTGCCCGTCCGCCGGTCGCGCAGCAACACCGCCAGGGGCGCGCACACCAGGATGAGGACGCACAGGGCCGCGGCCGTCAGTGTCCAATCCATGCGGCCCAGCATGGCCTGCACAGCGGGCACCAGGCAGAACTGCCCGAGGCCGCCCACCGCCCCCGCAACGGCCAGCGCCCAGCTGCGCCAGGCGGGCTCGAAAATCCGCGACAACGCTCCGTACACTGTGCCGAAGGCCGTGCCCGACAGGGCAATGCCGATGAGCACCCCGTTGCTGAGCGCGAACCCCAGCGGGGTCGCGGCATCGGCCATCAGCAGCAGGCCGAGCGCGTAGGCCGCCATCCCGACGAACAACACGCGGGCCGAACCGTACCGATCGGCAATCATGCCGGTGAAGGGCTGCGCCGCGCCCCAGACCAGGTTCTGCAAGGCCAGGGCGAACCCGAAAGCCTCCAGTGTCCAGCCATGGGCGCCGACCACAGGCTGCATGAACAGCCCCTGGGTATGACGCACGCCCAGGGACAGGCCCATGAGCAGGCCGCCGGCGATCACGATCATCCAGCGCGAGCGGGGTGTCAAGCCATATCGATATTCCATCGTCGGATCCTGGTCTGTGGAGGAAAGGGTGTCCGGCACGGCCTAGGCATCGGCCAGCATCGGATATAGCGAGGCCAACAGCAGCAGGGCCATCGCCAGGTTGACGCGACGCTGCCGCGCGGGATCGTCGAGCACCTGTCGCAACAGGCTGCCGCAGCCGGTCCACAGGCCCACGCAGGGCAGGTTGATGATCGCGAACAGCGCCGAGATGAGCATCACGCTCGCGGCATAGTCCTCGCGCGGCGCATAGGTGGTGACGGCAGCGACGGCCATGGTCCATGCCTTGGGATTGACCCACTGGAAGGCGGCGGCGCCCAGGAAGCCCAGCGGCCTGGCATGGCCCGCGCCTTCGCTCGCCGGGGACACGGCGACCGGCCGCGTGATGTTCCAGGCGAGATACAGCAGATAGGCCGCGCCCACGTAGCGCAGAACGGCATAGAGGCCGGGCACCGTCTGGAATACCGCGCCCAGTCCCAGGCCCACGGCCAGCACCATGATGAAAAAGCCGCCCGTGACGCCGAACATGTGCGGCAGCGAACGGCGGAACCCGAATGCCACGCCGGAGGCGAGCAGCATCGTGTTGTTGGGGCCCGGCGTGATGGATGAAACCAGGGCGAACAGGGAAAAGGCGAGCAGGAGGTCGGCAGGCAGATACATGGTTCGTACAGTGCGGCAATGTTGCTTCGCGGATGCGGCATGGCCTTATCTTGTCAGTTCGCCCATCTGTATTGAATACACAGAGGCGGCCGGATTTCCGCATACAGGCCGGCTCGCACGCCCTCTTATCCGTCCGGATTTCGCCCGATCTGTGTCATTCCGGAATACAGGGAGGACGGCCGGAGCACACTCGCACGCCGCGCCCCGTTCTTCCATGGCACACTAGTGTCGTGTCTCATTAATACGTAGCCATGATGAAATCGATGGATTCGTGCCCAGGGCAAGGCGCAAACCGCAGCGATAGCCAGTGCTATCGCGAGGATTTGCAACGCCGCACTGGGCACGAAGACACGATTTCATGGATGCGTATTAATGAGACACGACACTAGTGCTTGTCCACGAGCCTGGGCACCTGCACGGCGGCCAAGGCGCCCCACGACCTCCTCTTCCTCCGCCTCGCGCACCATGCCTCTCACCGCCGACGAACACGAACTGCGCGCCTGGATCCGCCTCGGCCTGGAACGGGAACTGGACGCTGCCCGCATTCGCGAACTGCTGGCCGTGTTTGGCATGCCGCAGGACATCTATGCCGCTTCCACCGGCAGCCTCGCGCGCCATCTCGACTCCGACCTGGCGGCGCGCCTGCGGCAGCCGCCGGACGCCGATACGCTGACCGCCATCGACGGCGCGCTCGCCTGGCTGCGCAAGCCCAGCCATCGCCTGCTGACCCTCGCCGACCCCGACTATCCGCCCAGCCTGCTGGCCTTGCACGATCCGCCGCCGATGCTGTATTTGAACGGCCGGGTGGAACTGCTGCGGCGCCCGGCAATTGCCGTGGTGGGCGCGCGCAGCGCCACGGCCGGCGGCATGGACAACGCCCGCGCCTTCGCGCACTACCTGGCGCAGCGCGGCTGGTGCGTCGTCAGCGGCCTGGCCAGCGGCATCGACGCGGCCGCCCACGAAGGCGCCCTCGATGCCGGGCCGGACGCGGGAGGCACCATCGCCGTCCTGGGCACGGGCATCGACGTCGTCTACCCGGCCCGCAACCGCGCGCTGGCGCACCGTACGGCCGCGCAGGGCCTGCTGGCCTCCGAATTCCCGCTCGGCACCCGCGCCCTGCCGTTCTTCTTTCCCAAGCGCAACCGCATCGTCGCCGCCTTGTCGCGCGGGGTCCTGGTGGTCGAGGCGGCCCGGCAAAGCGGCTCGCTCATCACCGCCCGTCTGGCCAGCGAACTGGGACGCGAGGTCTTCGCCATCCCCGGATCCATCCACTCACCCCTGTCGCGCGGCTGCCATGCCTTGATCCGCCAGGGCGCAAAGCTCGTCGAATCAGGCGAGGACATCCTCGAGGAACTGCGCCAATCGGGGCTTGGGCTGCCCCCGGCGCCGGTGCCCGAGGCGACAAAGGGCACCCATGCTCCCACCCGCGGTCCCGCGCCGTCCGCGGGCTCCGACGCCGGCATCCTGCTGCGCGCCCTGGGCCACGACCCCGTGGATACGGATACGCTGCTCGCGCGCACGCAATGGGACGTCGGCCGCCTGAACGGCCAACTGGGCATGCTCGAGGTCTCCGGCGCGATCCAGCGCGGGGCCGACGGCCGCTACTCGCGGACCGGCTGAGATATCATGATGGTTTGCCCACGATACGCCCGCCGCAGGGCTGCCCACCACCGGAAACCGCCATGTCCGAATACGTCAAAATCGTCGAGGTCGCTCCGCGCGACGGTCTGCAGAACGAAAAGCAATTCGTCGATACCGCCGTCAAGGTCCAGTTGGTCGACCGCCTGTCGGCCGCCGGCTTTCCCAACGTCGAGGCGGCCTCGTTCGTGTCGCCCAAATGGGTTCCGCAAATGGCCGACGGCACCGAGGTGATGGCCGCGATCACGCGGCGCCCCGGGACGATCTATTCGGCGCTGACGCCGAACATGCGCGGCTTCGAGGCCGCCCTGGTGGCACGCGCCGACGAGGTGGTGATCTTCGGCGCCGCCAGCGAGGCATTCTCGCAGCGCAACATCAATTGCTCGATCGCCGAGTCCATCGCCCGCTTCGAACCCGTCGCCGCGGCGGCCAAGGCGGCGGGCATCCGCTTGCGCGGCAGCATCAGCTGCTCGCTGGGCTGCCCGTACCAGGGGGAAACCCCCGTGTCCGCGGTGGTCGACGTGGCCGAGCGCTTCCTGCGCCTGGGCTGCGACGAGATCGACGTGGCCGACACCATCGGGGTGGGCACCGCCGCGCAGGTCAAGCGCGTGATGCTCGCGGTGGGCCAGGTGACCGACCTGGGCACGCGGGTCGCCGGCCATTTCCACGACACCTACGGACAGGCGCTGGCCAACATCGTCGCGGCGATGGACGTGGGGGTGCGGATTTTCCACAGCTCGGTGGCCGGCCTGGGGGGCTGCCCGTACGCCAAGGGCGCCACCGGCAACGTCGCCACCGAGGACGTCCTCTACCTGATGCGCGGCCAGGGGATGGACACGGGCGTGGACCTCGACGCGGTCGTCGAGATCGGCCAATGGATCTCCGGCCACCTGGATCGCAAGGCCGCCAGCCGGGCCGGCAATGCGCTCATGGCCAAGAAATCATGAGCCCATTCGCCAAGCCCTCCCCCGAGGAACACGCCGAGCTGCTGGCCCAGATCGGCGCCCTGCCGTTGCGCGGGCGCGCCTGGCCCCGCTGGATCGGCGTGATCGCGTGGCTGATCATGCTGCTGATCCTCGCCCGTCTGATCGCCACGGCCAGCAGCGAGGCCGGCCAGCAGATTGCGCCCATGGTCGCCGGTGCCGCGCTGGTGTGCGTCGCCGCCCTGTTGGTAATGGCCTGGGGCATCTGGACGTCCGAGACCGAAATCTCGGAATACGGCCTGCGCCAAAGCTGGATCACCCGGCGCGAGGTGCCCTGGGAGCAGATCCAGTCCACCAAGTTCATCCCGCTGGTGGCCTCGAAAAAACTGGTGTGCTTCGTCCAGAAAGGGCGCCCCGTGACCTTCCAGGCCGGAACGCCCGAGCTGCAGGCGGCCTTTGCGCGCATCAGCCTGGTCTACCGCCGGCGCACCTGAGGGCGCCGGTCGCGCCGGCCACAGGCCGGGCCGGCGCGGGGTTCGGCCTCAGCGCACCGGCAGGGGATACATCAGGCCGCCGTCGATCCACAGGGCGTTCAGGCCGCGCTGGATCTTCAAGGGGCTGTCCTGGCCGACGTTGCGTTCAAAGGACTCGCCGTAGTTGCCGACCTGCTTGATGATGTTGTAGGCCCATTTCTCGTCCACGCCCAGGTCCTTGCCGGCGCCGGGGGTCGCGCCCAGCAGGCGCCGCACGTTGGGATTGGCGCTGTCCAGCGCCTCGTCCACATTGGCCGAGGTCAGGCCCAGCTCCTCGGCGCCGATCATGGCATTGAAGGACCACTTGACGACGTTCAGCCAGGCATCGTCGCCCTGGCGCACGAACGGCCCGAGGGGCTCCTTGGAGATGATCTCCGGCAAGACCTCGTAGTCATCGGGATTGGACAGTTTCGAAATCCGGATCGAGGCCAGGCCCGAGGCGTCGGTGGTGAACACGTCGCAGCGGCCCGACGCAAAGGCATTGACCACCTCGTTGAACTGCTCGATCACCACCGGCGTGTACTTGACGCCGTTGGCGCGCGCCCAATCGGCCATGGTGTTCTCGTTCGAGGTGCCGGTCTGCATGCAGACCGTCGCGCCGTCGATGTCCTTGGCGCTCTTCAAGCCCAGCGACTTGGCGACCAGGAAGCCCTGGCCGTCGTAGAAATTGATGGCCGCATGGATCGCGCCCACGCCGGTATCGCGCGTCAGGGTCACGGTGGTGTTGCGGGCCAGCAGGTCGATTTCGCCGGACTGCAGGGCCGTGAAGCGCTGCTGGGCGTTCAGGGGCACGACCTTGACCTTGGCGGCGTCGCCCAGCACCGCGGCGGCCACCGCGCGGCACATGTCCACGTCCAGGCCCTTCCAGTCGCCCTTGGCGTCGGGGGCCGAGAAACCCGCAAAGCCCGTCGTCACGCCGCAACGCACCGCGTCGCGCTCTTTGACGAGATCCAGGGTGTCCGCCTGGGCCAGCGGCACGACAGCCGCCACAGCCAGCAAGCCCGCCGCATACTTGAATCCGCGCATGGAAGTCTCCTCGAGAACCGGAATGGCAAAGGGAAATATTACCCCAAGGCTTCATGGCGTTCGGTCATATGATCAGGCGGGCGGCGGCATGAGGCCGCGGTACCCTACTCGTAATTGCGCGCGTCCTCGATCACCTTGCCGTCATTGGGCAGGCTGCCAGGCGCCACCGCCTCGACCCGCGCCCGCAACTTGGTCAGTTCGCGCACACTGGCGGCCAGCGCCTCGACCGGCGCCTCGCCACGGGCCTCGACCTTGAAGGTCATCTCATCGTGCCCCGCGACGCCCGAGACGACCAGGCGGGCGCGCAGGACCTCGGGATGTCGCGCAAGGATGCCGGCCACTTGCTCGGGATGGACGAACATGCCGCGCACCTTGGTCGTCTGGTCCGCACGGCCCATCCAGCCCGCGATCCGGACGTTGGTGCGCCCGCAGGGCGACGCGCCCGGCAGGACGGCCGAGAGATCGCCGGTACCAAAACGCAATAACGGATAGTCCGGATTGAGCGTCGTGACGACGACCTCGCCGACCTCGCCCTCGGGGACGGGCTGATGGGTGCCCGGGCGTACGATCTCGAGGATCATATCCTCGTTGAGGATCAGACCTTCGCGCGCCTCGGATTCGTAGGCAATCATCCCCAGGTCGGCGCTGCCGTAGGCCTGGTAGCCCTGGATGCCGCGCGCCTGGAACCAGGCATGCAGGGACGGCGGATAGGCCTCGCCCGAAAACAGCGCACGGCGCAGCGACGGTAGGGAAACACCCATCTCGTCCGCCTTCTCCAGGATGATCCGCAGGAAACTGGGCGTGCCGGTATAGGCGTCCGGCCCGAGGTCCGCCATGGCGCGCACCTGCTGTTCGGTCTGGCCCACGCCGCCTGGAAACACCGCGCAGCCCAAGGCGTGGGCGGCGGTCTCCATCATCGATCCGGCCGGCGTGAAGTGATAGGAAAAGCAGTTATGGATCAGGCAGCCCGGCCGCACGCCCGCCGCATGCAGGGCGCGGGCAAAACCCCAGTAATCCGGCCGCGGGCCCTCGGGCTCGTAGATCGGCCCGGGCGAGGCAAAGACGCGGCGCGCCCGATCCCAGCCGATCGCTGAGAAGCCGCCGAACACCCGATCGCGCTCGCCGGCGCCCGCATGGGCGAGACGAGCCCCATGCTGGATCTGCAGCAACTCGCTCTTGCGCAGCGCCGGCACGCGGGCAAGGCCCGCCCGGTCTGACAGGCCGGCGGGGTCAAAGCCTTGCAGCTGCCGTGCCACAGCCGGCGCCGACCTGGCCGCCGCCCGCAGAAAATCCGGCAGTCGCGCGAACAGATCACGCTCGCGCCCGTCCGCCGGCTGGGTTTCGCGGACGTCGAAAAAAGCCTGCATGCCTACTCCCTTGTGCTCAGGCCAGCCAGCGCTTGCGGCGGCGATAATGCTTGACGTTGTGGTAGTCGACCTTGCCGCCGCCGCCCAGGTAAAACTCCTGGACATCCGGATTCTGCTTGAGCGCGGCGGCCGAGCCGCTCATGACCACGTTGCCGTTCTCGAGCAGATAGGCGTGATCGACGATGTCCAGCGCCGCCCGGGCGTTCTGCTCGACCAGCAGGACGCTGGTGCCATGCTCGCGGTTGATCGTCCGGATGATGGAAAAGATCTCTTTCACCAGCACCGGCGCCAGGCCCAGCGAGGGTTCGTCCAGCATGATCAGCTGCGGCTCGGTCATCAGCGCCCGGGCGATCGCCAGCATCTGCTGCTCACCCCCCGACAGATACCCCGCCTTGGTGCGCGAGCGCTCCGCCAGCCGGGGAAAGTAGGTGTAGGCCTGGTCCCTGAGGTCGCCGTAGCGGCTCTTGGCCCGACGGCCCGGATAGGCCGCCAGCAGATTGTCATCCGGCGTCAGGTGCTCGAAAATCCGCCGCCCTTCGAGCACGTGGACCAGGCCCATGCGCACCCGTTGCGGCGGGCTGTGGTGGCCGATGTCCTCGCCCCGGAAATTCACCTGTCCACGCCTGATGGCGCCGCGTTCGGGCGCCAGCAGGCCGCTGATGGTCTTCAGCGTGGTGGACTTGCCGGCGCCGTTGGCGCCGAGGATGGCCACGATCGAGCCCTCCTCGACGTCCAGCGAAACGCCGCGAATGGCGAGGAAGACCTTGTCATAGGCCACCTCGACATTGTTCAGTGAGAGCAAGCTCACTTCTTGGCCTCCTTGGCCGCCTTCTCGGCATCGTCACGCACCAGCTGCCAGACCACGTCCTGGTAGGCATGACCCCAATCGTTCAGCGGCACCCACTTGTCGCCATCCCATTCGGACACGCGGCCCCAACCGCCGCCCTGGTGATCCTTGTCGGTGATGGTGAGCGGCGGCATCAGGCCCTCGGCGTCGAAGTCCTTGATCATTTCGAAGCCGGCCTTGAGCTTGTCGCCCGTGAGCGGGGCCCCTTGCGTGTCCAGCGCCTGCTTGGCGGCTTGCGCCATGATCGCCATGCTGGCCACCCCGATGTTGTAGTAGGTGGAGCCCACGACCTTGGCATCGCCCGTCCCCTTGCCAGCGTCGATGACCTTTTCACTGATGCGCTTGAGGATGGCCGAATCGGCGCCCGTGTTGACGGCGGTAAAGCGCTTGACGCCGACGACGGCATCGCCCTGGAACGAACGCATGTCGGTCTCGGACAGCCAGATCACCGAATAAATGCTCTTGGGCGATATGCCGTTGGAAATCGCACCGCGGATCGAAACCGCCTGGCCCGGACCCGCGCCCCAGATGATGACATTGTCGGGCCGGAAGCGGCGTACGTCGGTCCAGGCCGCGGACTGTTCGGTGCCCGGGACCGCATAGGGGAAGGCCTTGAGCGTGAAGCCCTTGGTCTTGGCCATGGCCTCGAGCAGCGCGAGGGGTTCGCGCCCGAAGGGCGAGTCGATATGGACGAAGGCGATCTTCTTGTCCTTCAGGCCCCCGTGCTCATCCATGTATTGCAGCAGCAGGGCCGCCTGTGACCGGTAGATGGCCGCAGACGGGAAGACAAAGGGGAAGCGCTGTCCATCGATGGCGTCGGCGCGGCCATGCGCGAACGTCATCATCGGCAAATGGTCCTCATTGGCGCGCGGCATCACGGCATTCGCGACCGGCGTGCTGAGGAAGTCGAAAAAGATGGCGCCTTCCTGACGCGCCTGGTTATACAGCGCGATGCCCTGCTGGGGCTGGCTGCCTTGGTCCCGGACGATCAATTCGACTGGATGGCCGTCGATGCCGCCTTCCATGTTGAGCAGCTTGATGTAGTCCTGCTGGCCCTGACTGTACTCGTCCGTCAGGAACGTATAGACGCGCGTGAAATCCAGCAAGGTCGCCGCCTTGATGGGCGCCTTGTCCTGGGCATGGGCGACCCCGCCGGCCAGGCCGGCTGCAAGAATCGCGGCGCCGGCTAGACCGCTGCCGACCATTGAACGGATGCTATGTCTCATGTTGACCTCCTCCTGTGCGTGATGACACGAAATGCGACCTCAACTCTGAGTGTGACGGAACGGCCAGACCAGAAAATATTTCCGGGCGTTGTCATAGATCTTGGCCAGGCCCAAAGGTTCGAATAGCAGGAACCCGATGATCATGGCGCCGTAGATCATCAGCGGAATGTGGGCCATCAATGACGCCGATACCGGCAGCCAGCCAGCCTCGACCATGGGTGCGACGATGTTCAAAAGCACGATCGGCGCCAGCAGCACGAAGCCCGCGCCGAGGAAGGCGCCGATCGTGCTGCCCAGCCCGCCGACCAGCACCATGGCGACGAGCTGGATCGAAATATCGAAGCTGAACTGCTGCGGCGTGACGGCCCGGTAGAAACAGAAGGCCAGGATCGCTCCCGTCACGCCGCCCAGAAAGGAGCTGGTGAAGAAGGCCAGCAGCTTGTACTTGAAGATGTTCACGCCGATCACGGCCGCCGCGAAGTCCTTGTCCCGCACCGCCACCAGGGCACGGCCAAAGCTCGTGCGCTTGATGTTGAGCATCAGCAAGGTCACGATCACCGCCCACAACAGCGCCACGTAATAGCGCGCGACCAGCGTGTCCACGGGTATCCACAGAAATTCGACGGCGGGTGCCTGCAAAGTGGCCACCGCGCCACCCGAGATCGCCTTGACATTGACGATGACCCAATCCACCAGGAACTGCATCGCCAAGGTGGCCATGACCAGGTACAGGCCCTTGACGCGCAGCGCCGCCGCCCCGAACAGGCAGCCGATCAGCGCGGCCAGCAGGCCCGCCACCAGCAGGGCAAGCTCGAAGGGCACGCCGGCCTGGGTCAGGTGGATGCTGGTGTAGGCCCCGATCGCCATGACGGCGCCGAAGCCGAAGTGCAATTGTCCGGCGACCCCCATCAACAGCGTGAGGGCCAGCGTGGCGGTGCTCCAGACCAGCCACGGCAGCATGTAGCTGGACAGGTACAGGTCGGACATATAGAGGGGCGCCGCCACCGCCAGCACGAAGACCGCGGCGACCTGCCAGCGATCGGCCGGCAGCGGCCAGAGCTGCCGGGCCGAGGCATAACGGGTGTGATGGACGCCGGAGAGCCGATAGAACATGGGCCTATATCCTTTCGATGTCTTCGCGGCCGAACATGCCGTACGGCCGGATCATGATGGTCAACAGGATGATGATCGAGGTCACCACGTCGCGCGTGCTGCCGCCGACCAGCGGATCGACATAGCCCGGAATGACGCTGCCCAGGACGCCGACCACGATGCCGCCCAGCAGCGCCCCGAGGATGCTGTCGATGCCGCCGAGGATGACCACGGCCACGGCCGGGAACAGCAAGGCGGTCAGGGACCATTCCACCCCCTGCACGGTGCCCCAGATCGTGCCCGCACCGACCGCGCAGACGCCGGCCAGGCCCCAGGACATCGCCACGGCATGCTCGACCGAAATCCCCACCGACCAGCTGGAGACATGGTCGTCGGACACCGCCCGCAGCTTGGTTCCCAGCCGGGTGCGAAAGAACAGGGCCGCAAGGGCAAACAGCGCCAGGGCCACCACACCGCCCACCAGGTAGACCCGGTTGATGAAGACGTCGCCCAGAATCAACGGCGCCATGCCCACCCCGATGTCGAGGTGCTTGGGCGAGGTGCCGAGAATCCCGGGGACGAGTCCCCGCAGGAAGACGTCCAGCCCGAGCGTCAGCATGACGATCATGATGATCGGCTGGCCGACCATGGAGCGCAGCAGCAGGCGTTCGATCAACAGACCGAAGACGAACATCGCGACAATGCCCAGCGCCACAGCCGCGTAGATCGACAAACCGAAGGACGTCATCAGCCAGGTGACGTAGCCCGCGGTCATGACCATGGCGCCCTGAGAGAAATTGAGCACCCCCGAGGATTTGTAGATCAGCACGATCCCCAGCGCCACCATGCCGTACATCAGCCCCGTCAAGGCGCCATTGGCGAGCAGTTCGAGAAAGAATTCAATGTTCATGCAGCCACCTCCGCGCCGGCCGGCGAGGGGACATCGCGGATCACGAGATGCCGCTTCAGCACGCCCGAGGCGCCGGTTTCATACGTGATCTGCGCCTCGGATTCGATCGCGTCCCGGCCCGCGTAAACCGCGTCGATGATGTCGCGATAGTGCGCCTCGATGACGCCCCGGCGCAGCTTGCGCGTGCGCGTGACCTCGCCGTCATCCGGATCGAATTCCTTGTGCAGGTTGACGTAGCGGCGGATTCGCACGGCCTCGGGCAGCAGGGTGTTGACATGCCCGATCACATCCCCGATCACACCGTAGACCTCGGGTTTTTGCGACAGCTCGGCGAACGAGGTATAGGCCACGCCGCGCTCCTGCGCCCAATGGCCCACCGCGTCCCAGTCGATGGCCACCAGCGCCGACAAATAATCGCGGCCGGCGCCGATCACGCAGACATCCTTGATGTATTGGCTGAACTTCAGGTGGTTCTCGATATAGGTCGGTATGAAGCGCTCGCCGCCGCCCGTATGGACCACCTCGGACACCCGGCCGAGCACCACCAATTGACCGTCCGCCTCGATATGGCCGGCATCCCCGGTATGCAGCCACCCGTCCTGCAGGACCTCGGCCGTGGCGTCGGGGTTCTGGTAGTAGCCGTCGAACACATTGCCGCCGCGCACCAGGATTTCCCCGGAATCGCTGACACGGACATCGATGCCCGGGAAGGGCACCCCGACGGTGTGCAGCTTGACCGACCCCGGTTCCTGGGCGGCGCACAGCGCGCTGTTTTCGGTCTGGCCGTAGAACTGGCGCAGATCCAGCCCCAAGGCGCGAAAGAACAGGAAGACCTCCTCGCCGATCGCCTCGCCGGCCGTGTACGAGCGCCGCGCGCGCGCCAGGCCCAGCTGGTCCTTGATCGGTCCATAGATGAGGAATTCGCCCAGACCGCGCCACATCCGTTGCGCGAAACTGGGCTGGACACCCTGCAGCCGCGCGCGCTCGAGCCGGATGGCAAACGGCATGAAGTGCTGGAACAGCCTGCGCTTGAACGGGCTCGACTCCTCGATGCCGACCTGTACCCGCGTCAACATCGCCGACCATGCCCGCGGCGAGGTGAAATATACGGTGGGCGCGATCTCGCGCAGATCGTGCTGCACGGTTTCCTGGTTTTCCGGGATGTTCACGGAAAAACGCAGCGCCAGGGCCGCGCCGATCGAAAAGATGAAATCCCCGACCCAGGCAATGGGCATGTAGGCCATGTGCGTCTCGCCGGTTTCGAAATAGCCGGCCTCGGCGGCGCAGCGCACGGCAAACAGGACATGCCGGTGTTTCAGCGGAATCGCCTTGGGTGCGCCCGTGGTGCCCGAGGAATGCAGCAGCACCGCGACGTCGTCGGCGCGCGGGCGCTGCAGCAGTGCGTCGCGCAGGCCCGGTTCCTCGCGCAGGCGATCGGCCCCCCGGCGCACGAGCTCGGTGAATGCGATCACGCCGTCGGGCACCTGGCCGGTCAGCCCCCGTGGATCGTCGTAGATGATCCACTGCAGCGCCGGATGGCGTTCGCGCAAGTCGAGCAGCTTGTCGACCTGTTCCTGGTCCTCGGCAATCGCGCAGCGCACGCCCTCGCGATCCAATTGGCCGAATAGTTCGTCGGGCGGCGTGTCGGGATACGCCGGCGAGGGCACCGCGCGCAGGGCGATCGTGCCCAGCATCCCGAAATACAGCGCCGGCCGGTTGTCGCCGATGACCAGCACATTGTCGCCCGGCGCCACGCCCAGCGTCTCGAGGCCGGCGGCGGCGCCCAGGACCTGGTCGAGATACTCGCGCCAGCAATATTCCTGCCAGATCCCGCGATCCCGCTCGCGCATCGCCACGGCGTCGCCATGGGCGCGGGCATTGCCGGCGAGCACCGCGAGCAGGTGGTCGCCGTCATCGTGGCCCACATCCGGCCGGCGTGCGTCGGAATGTTCATTCGTCATCCGACACTCCTCCGATGTAGGCCGACACGACGTCCGGATGGTTCACGGCCTGTGCCACAGGCCCCTCGGTGACCACCCGTCCGTTGTTCAGCACCAGGGCGCGGCCGCAGATCGCCGTGACCACGTCCATGTGGTGCTCGATCAGCAGGATGGTGAGGTCCAGCGCCTCCTGGGCATCCAGGATGAAACGCACGATGTATTCCTTTTCCTCCTGGTTCATGCCGGCCATGGGCTCGTCCAGGATCAGCAGGCGGGGCTCGGCCGCCAGCGCGCGGGCCAGTTCGACCCGTTTCTGCAGGCCCAGGGGAATGATCTCGACGGGCTCGTCGCGCACGCTCTCGAGCTGCAGCAGGTCGATGATCTCCTCGGCCTTGTGGCGATGGGCGATTTCCTCTTTTTGGGCCCACCACCAATAGAACAGCGATGCCAGGGCGCTGGGCCGCATGAAGATATGGCGGCCCAGCAGGATGTTGTCGAGCACGCTCATGCCCTTGAACAGGGCGACGTTCTGGAATGTGCGGGCGATGCCGTCACGGGCGACGCGGTGGGGGTGGATCCGGTTGAGCGAACGCCCCTCGAAACTGATCGTGCCTTCCTGCGGCGGATAGAAGCCGGTGATCGCGTTGATCAGCGTGGTCTTGCCCGCGCCGTTGGGGCCGATCAAGCCATAGATCTCGCCCTGGCCGACGTCCATGGAAACGTCGGCCAGGGCCTGGACGCCGCCAAACCATCGGCTGACATGCTTGAGAGACAATACCCCTTCATTCGAACCCGCAGCACCCGACACCGAAGCCCTCCCAGATTCTCGTGAACACCGATCTGAAACACGTTTTGTTCCGTCTAAGATACAGTGTAGGCACCTGACCAACTGTCACGTATATGACATTCGCTCCAGTCCTAGGGTAATCACCCATGAATATCGTACAGATGCTGCAGACCCATGCCGCATGGTTCGATCTCCTGGATGCGGACCAGCAGGCGCGTGTCGCCCGGGACACGACCCCGGCCACCATTCCGGCCGGCACCATCGTCGAGCACAAGGGGGGCGTCGCGGACGCCTGGATCGGCGTTCTCGAGGGACTGATCAAGGTCTCCGTGAGCAACGCGGACGGCAAGATGGCCTCGCTCACCGGGGTGCCCGCCGGCGGCTGGATCGGCGAGGGTTCGCTGCTCAAGCACGAGGCGCGCAAGTACGATGTGGTGGCCCTGCGCCACAGCACGATCGCGCGCCTGCGCGGCGACACCTTCTACTGGCTGCTGGACAACAGCATTCCCTTCAACCGCTACCTGCTGCACCAACTCAACGAGCGGGTGGCGCAATTCATCGGCAAGGCCGAGTACGATCGGCTGCTGGCGCCCGACGCCCGGGTCGCGCGCTGCCTGGCGGAACTGTTCAACCCCCTGCTCTACCCCAGCGACTCGATGCGCCTGGAGATCACCCAGGAGGAAATCGGCTACCTGGCGCGAATCTCGCGCCAGCGCACCAACCGGGCCCTGCGGGCCCTCGAGGCCGCCAGCCTGCTGAAGGTCGAGTACGGCGCGGTCCAGGTCCTGGACCTCGAAGGCCTGAAGCACTACGGGCTCTGAAAGACGCCGGCGCCCGTCGGCATCCCGCCGTCAGGCCGCCCGGATCAGGCCCGCCGCGGCCGTCTGGTTGGTCGCCATGTCGATCAGGATGAAGGCGCCGGTCGCCCGTTGACGCTCGTAGCTGTCCAGCACCAGAGGATCGCGCGTGCGCAGGCTGGCGCGCCCGATGTCGTTCATCGCCAGCGTGCCGCTCCAGTCGACCGCGCGCAGTTCGTGAATGTCGCGCCGGCTGTGAACGGCTTGCACGCGGGCCTGCGTCAGCCGCGTGCCTTGCTTGAGCCAATACAGGCGCGCCGGATTGAGGGCCTGCTGGTCCAGCCAGCACAGGTCGGCCTCGAAGTCGCGCCCCGTCTGGGTCCGGGCCTGCGCACCGACCAGCAAGTCCCCCCGCGACACATCGACGTCGCGATCCAGCACCAGCGTCACGCTGTCGCCATCGCGCGCGGCCTCCAGTTCCTCGTCGCCGCGCAGGATCCGGGCGATGCGCACGGGTTCGTCGCTGGGCAGCACTCGCAAGGCGTCGCCCGGACGCCAGAGGCCGCCGGCCAATTGCCCCGCATAGCCGCGGAAGGCGTCCCGGCCGCTGCCGTTGTGGCGGATCACCCACTGCACGAAAAACCGCGGCTCGGCAGCCCGCGCGGCCTCGTCGAGCGGCAGCGCCTCCAGCAGGGACAGCAGGGGCGGACCCTCATGCCACGGTGTGCGCTCGGACGGCTGGACCACATTGTCGCCGGACAGCGCGGACAGCGGCAGGATGTGGAAGGACTCGATGCCCAGCCGCCCGGCCAGCTCGCGATACGCCGCATGGATGCGCTCGTAGACGGCTTGGTCCCAATCCACCAGATCCATCTTGTTGACGGCCACGATGAGGTGGCGCAGCCCCAACAGACGCGCCAGGGTGCTGTGACGCTTGGTCTGGGGCAGCAGTTCGCCCTCGCGCACGCGGCTGGCGTCGATCAGGATGATGGCCGCCTGGGCCGTCGAGGCGCCGGTCACCATGTTGCGGGTGTACTGCTCGTGGCCCGGCGCATCGGCGACGATGAACTTGCGCACGGGCGTCGCAAAGTACCGGTAAGCCACGTCGATGGTGATGCCCTGTTCGCGCTCGGCCTCCAGGCCGTCGGTCAGCAGGGCCAGATCCAGGGCGCTGTCCGGGGCGCGCGCATACTTCGACCCGGTGATCGCCTGCAACTGGTCGGCGAACACCCCCTTGCTGTCGAACAGCAGGCGGCCGATCAGGGTGGATTTGCCGTCGTCCACCGATCCGGCGGTGATCAGCCTCAGCACCTGCGTCTGCCGCGCATCCGGCCATTGTTCATTGATCGCGTTCATCAGAAATATCCTTGTTTCTTGCGCCGTTCCATCGAGGCCTCGGAGGTCTGGTCGTCCATGCGGGTGGCGCCGCGCTCGGTCACGGTGGTCACCGCGGTCTCGGCGATGATGGCCGCTGGCGTGGCAGCCGTCGAAGCCACCGGGCAGGTGCAGGACACATCGCCCACGGTGCGGAAACGCACCGTCAGGCGTTCGGCGCGCTCGCCCTCGCGCGGCGGCGTCAGCCGTGTCACGGGCACCAGCAAGCCGTTGCGGCGCACCACCTCGCGCTCGTGGGCGTAGTAGATGGAGGGCAGGTCCAGGTTCTCGCGCTCGATGTACTGCCAGACGTCCAGTTCGGTCCAGTTCGAGATCGGGAACACGCGGATGTTCTCTCCCGGAAGCACCCGGGTGTTGTACAGGTTCCAGAGCTCGGGACGCTGGGCCTTGGGATCCCACTGGCCGAACTCGTCGCGAAAAGAGCAGATGCGTTCTTTGGCGCGCGCCTTTTCCTCGTCGCGCCGCGCCCCGCCGATGCAGGCATCGAAGCCGAACTCGGCGATCGCCTCCAGCAATGTGGTGGCCTGTGCGGCATTGCGCGAGTCGGTCTCATGGCGCAGCACCACAGTGCCGCGCGCCATCGAATCCTCGACCGAGCGCACGACCAGGGTTTCACCCAGTTTGGCCACGTGCCGATCGCGGAACTCGATGACCTCGGGGAAGTTGTGCCCTGTGTCGATGTGCATCAGGGGGAAGGGGAAACGGCCGGGCCGGAAGGCTTTTTCGGCCAGGCGCAGCAGCACCACCGAGTCCTTGCCGCCGGAAAACAGCAGCACCGGCCGGGCGCATTCGGCAGCCACCTCGCGCAGGATGTGGATCGCCTCGGACTCGAGCCAGTCCAGGTGCGTGCGCAGTTTCAGTTCAGTCATGTCCATCCTCATCGAAGAGCGGGATCGCGCGCCACCACGCCGGGGCGCCGGCCCGCCAGGTTGCCCGCGTGCAGGCCGCACTCGCGGCTGTCGCGCTGCTCCCACCACCAGCGGCCCGCGCGGGGATCCTCACCCGGCTGTACGGCCCGGGTACAGGGTTCGCAGCCGATCGAGGGATAGCCGCGGTCGTGCAGCGGGTTGTAGGGAATGTCCAGGGCGCGCACCAGGGCCCAGACCTGTTCGCTGGTCCAGGCCGCCAGGGGGTTGAACTTGCGCAGGCCGAAGGCCGCGTCCCATTCCTCGACATCCAGGCCGCTGCGCGTGACGGACTGCTCGCGCCGCTGTCCCGTGATCCAGGCGGAACGACCGGCCAGCGTCCGGCGCAAGGGCTCGACTTTGCGGATCCCGCAACAGGCCTTGCGCAATTCGACGCTGTCATAGAAGGCATAGGCGCCGTGCGCCTGGACGTGCGCCCGCACCGCCTCGGGGTCGGGCCGCACGATCCGCAGCGCGATGCCGTAGCGCGCGGCGAGGACGTCGACCATGGCCAGGGTCTCGGCGTGCAGACGCCCGGTGTCCAGCATGAACACCTCCAGGCGCGGCGCCACCTGGGCCAGCGCATGGATGAGGACCATGTCCTCCACCCCCATCGAGGACGCCAGCAGCGCGTCGGGATGGGCCGCGGCGATGCGCGCGAGTTCCGCCCGCAAGGCCGCCCAGGCCGAATCCGGCGATCCGTCAATACTCGTTGGCACGTCCATCCTCCCTGCGGTGACCGCCCGGCGTTTCCCCGGGCAAGGAAGGACAGTGTGCATCGGGCGGCGCGGCGCAGGAACGAATTAATCGTTGATTTCTTATAACCGGGCCGGCACGCGCGTGCATCTGGGGACGCATCCCCCGAGGAAACCGCGCGGAGGCGGTTTCAGGGATGCGTATTCATCGGACACGATACTAGAATGTAGCCTTCGCCATTACTCATTCTTCAGATCATCCTCAATAGGCTACCGTCATGACAGAACCCGTGCCGCATTCGCTGCCTTCCTACCTGAATCCGAACGATCCGGGGCCCTGGGGCATCTATCTCGAGCAGGTGGACCGCGTGGCGCCCTACCTGGGTTCGCTTGCGCGCTGGATCGAAACCCTGAAACGCCCCAAGCGCATCCTGATCGTGGACATCCCCGTCGAGCTGGACAACGGCGAGGTGGCCCATTTCGAGGGCTATCGCGTCCAGCACAACACCTCGCGCGGGCCCGGCAAGGGCGGGGTGCGCTATCACCAGGACGTCACCCTGTCCGAGGTCATGGCCCTGTCGGCATGGATGTCCGTCAAGGCCGCCGCGGTCAACCTGCCCTTCGGCGGCGCCAAGGGCGGCATCCGCATCGACCCGCGCAATTACTCCCAGGCCGAAATCGAGCGCATCACGCGCCGCTACACCAGCGAGATCGGCGTGATCATCGGACCCAACAAGGACATCCCCGCCCCCGACGTCAACACCAACGCCCAGACCATGGCCTGGATGATGGACACGTATTCGATGAACGAGGGCGGCACCGCCACCGGCGTGGTCACCGGCAAGCCCGTGGCGCTGGGCGGCAGCCTGGGCCGCGTCGAGGCCACGGGGCGCGGCGTCTACGTGGCGGCCTGCGAGGCGGCGCGCGAATGTCAGATCGAGATCAAGGGCGCCCGCGTGGCCGTGCAGGGCTTCGGCAACGTGGGCGGCACCGCGGCACGCCTGCTGTACGAGGCCGGCGCCAAGGTCGTGGCGATCTACGACCACACCGGCATCGTCCACAACGCCCACGGCCTGAACATCCTCGCGCTGTTCGACCACGTGCGCACCACCGGCGGCGTGGCCGGGGCGCCGGATACGGAATCGCTGACGCCCACGGAATTCTGGTCGCTGGAAACCGAGATCCTCATCCCGGCCGCCCTCGAAGGCCAGATCACCCACGACAACGCCGACCTGATCCACACCAAAATCCTCGTCGAAGGCGCCAACGGCCCGACGACCCCCGAGGCCGACGACATCATCTCGTCCAAGGGCACCATGATCGTGCCCGACGTGGTGGCCAACGCCGGCGGCGTCACGGTCAGCTACTTCGAATGGGTGCAGGATTTCTCCAGCTTCTTCTGGACCGAGCAGGAAATCAACCACCGCCTCGAGGCCATGATGCGCGCGGCCTACGGCGCCATGTCCCGCGTGGCGCGCGAACATCAAGTGTCGCTGCGCACCGCGGCGTTCATCGTGGCCTGCACGCGCATCCTCGAGGCCCGCCAGGTGCGCGGCCTGTACCCCTGATGACGATGGGCCGCGCGCCGGCGCGCCTGGTGCTGCTGGGCACCGGCGGCACGATCGCCTCCACCGCCGGGCGCGCCAGCCAGCTCACCGATTATGCGGTGACCGAGGGCATCGAGGCCATGCTGGCGGCGGTGCCCGGCGCCGAGGCGCTGGGCGCGATCCGCTGCGAGCAGGTCTTCAACGTCGACAGCCGCCGGTTCTCGACCGCGCGGGTGCTGCGGCTGGCGCGCCGCATCGACACCTTGCTGCGCGATCCGGCGGTCGACGGGGTCGTCGTCACGCACGGCACTGACACGCTGGAGGAAACCGCGTTTTTCCTGCATCTCACGATCCGCCACCCCAAGCCCGTGGTGCTGGTGGGCGCCATGCGCCCAGGATCCGCCCTGAGCGCCGATGGCCCGTTGAACCTGTACAACGCCCTGCTGGTGGCCCGCGATCCGCTCAGCCGGGACTGCGGCATCCTGGTGGTCATGAACGACAGCATCCTCGCGGCGCGCCACATCGCCAAGGGCCACACCACCCGGGTGGATGCCTTCAGGGCTGAAGGTCCCGGCACGCTCGGCGGGATCAGCGACGGCACGGTGCGCATCCTGCAGCGCCCGGCGCTGCCGGCGACGGCCGCCTTTCCCCTCAAGGGGCTGCGCGGTTTACCCGCGGTCGACATCCTCTATGACCACCAGGATGCCGGCGAGCACCTGTACCAGGCCGCCATCGAGGCGGGGGCGGCGGGGATCGTGGTGGCGGGCCTGGGCAACGGCAGCCTCAGCCCGGCGGCGATACGGGGCTGCGCGCGGGCGCGGCGCCACGGGATCCAGTGCGTACGCGCCAGCCGCGTGCCGCATGGCGAGGTCACGGCCAAGGCCACCGACGCGCGCGACGGCATCCTGGCCTCGCATGGGCTCAATCCCCAGCAGGCCCGCACCCTGCTGCGGTTGGCTCTGGCGACCGGGCTGGACACCGACGCGATCCGCACGGCATTGAAGGACGCCTGAAACCAGGGACCAGCGCTGAGGCGGCCGACCCGATCCCGCCGCGCTCAGTGCCAGTCCAGGATGACCTTGCCGCTGCGGCCCGACAGCATTGCGTCGAAACCTTGTCGATACTCCGACACCGGATACCGGTGGGTCAGGATGGGCGTCAGGTCCAGGCCGCTTTGCAGCATGGCGACCATCTTGTACCAGGTCTCGAACATCTGGCGACCGTAGATGCCCTTGATCTCGAGGCCCTTGAAGATCACCTGGCTCCAGTCCACGCCGACCCCATCGGGCAGGATGCCCAGCATGGCGATCTTGCCGCCGTGGTTCATCTGCGCAAGCATCGAGGAAAAGGCGCTGGGCACGCCGGACATCTCCAGGCCCACGTCGAAGCCCTCGCTCATGCCCAGCTCGCGCATGACCTCGGCCAGGTCCTCGCGCGCCACGTTCACCGCGCGGGTCGCGCCCATGCGGCTCGCCAGGTCCAGCCGATAGTCGTTGACGTCGGTGATCACCACGTTGCGCGCGCCCACGTGGCGGGCGATGGCCGCGGCCATCGCACCGATCGGTCCCGCGCCCGTGATCAGCACGTCCTCGCCCACCAGGTCGAAGGCCAGCGCCGTATGGGTGGCGTTGCCGTACGGATCGAAGATCGCCGCCAGGTCGTCGGGCACGTCGTCGGGGATGCGAAAGGCATTGAAGGCCGGAATCGCCAGGTAGTCGGCGAAGGCGCCCGGCCGGTTCACACCCACGCCCGAGGTATTGCGGCACAGGTGGCGGCGTCCAGCCCGGCAGTTGCGACAATGGCCGCACGTGATGTGGCCCTCGCCGGAGACCCGGTCGCCGACCTGCAAGCCCCGGACCTCCTGGCCGATCTCGACCACCTCGCCGACATACTCGTGGCCGACGTGCATGGGCACGGGCACCGTGCGGGCCGCCCATTCGTCCCATTTCCAGATGTGGATGTCCGTGCCGCAGATCGCGGTCTTGCGGATGCGGATGAGGATGTCGTTGTGGCCGACATGGGGACGATCGGTCTCGATGAGCTCCAGCCCTTCGGCCGGGTGCAGCTTCGCCAATGCGCGCATGATGCGTATCCTGTGGTCAGTTGCGGGGAATCACGCCCAGGGCGCGGCCCACCCGCGCAAAGGCCTCGACGGCCTCGTCGATCTGCTCGGGCGTGTGCGCCGCGCTCATCTGGGTGCGGATGCGTGCCTGCCCCTTGGGCACCACGGGATACGAGAACCCGATGACGTACACACCCTCGTCCAGCAAGGCGTCGGCCATGCGCACCGCCAGCGCGGCATCGCCCAGCATCACCGGGATGATGGGATGCTCGCCCGGCACCAGCTCGAAACCCAGATGCTGCATCGCCTGGCGAAAGCGCCGCCCGTTGGCATGCACGCGCCGGCGTTGGGCCGCGCCTTCGGCGCCGGCCAGCAGCTCGATCACGCGCAGGGAGGCCGCGACGATGGCGGGCGCCAGCGAATTCGAAAACAAGTAAGGCCGCGAGCGCTGGCGCAGCAGCTCGACCACGGCGGCATCGGCCGCCACGTAGCCGCCCGAGGCGCCGCCCAAGGCCTTGCCCAGGGTGCCGGTGAGGATGTGCACGCGCCCCCGCACGCCGCAATGTTCGGGCGTGCCGCGCCCGCCCTCGCCCATGAAGCCGACCGCATGCGAGTCGTCGACCATGACCAGCGCGTCGAATTCCTCGGCCAGGTCGCAGATCGAACGCAGGTCGGCGATCACGCCGTCCATCGAGAACACCCCGTCGGTGGCGATCATCACGTGGCGCGCGCCCGCGGCGCGGGCCGCCTCGAGCTGCCGGCGCAGGTCCGTCATATCGTTGTTCGCATAGCGATAGCGCCGGGCCTTGCACAGGCGCACGCCATCGATGATGCTGGCATGATTCAATGCGTCGCTGACGATCGCGTCGTGTTCGTCGAGCAAGGCCTCGAACAGGCCGCCATTGGCGTCGAAGCAACTGGAATAGAGTATCGCATCGCCCATGCCCAGCCAGGATGCCAGCGCCGATTCCAGCGCCTTGTGCCCGGACTGCGTGCCGCAGATGAAACGCACCGAGGCCATGCCGAATCCGCCGGTCTCCAGCCCTTCGCGCGCCGCGTCGATCAGCCGCGGATCGTTGGCCAGGCCCAGGTAATTGTTGGCGCAGAAATTCAGGACCCGGGCGCCGCCGGCCAGCCGGATCCCGGCGGCCTGCTGGCTGGCGATGACGCGTTCGGCCTTGTAGAACCCATCGGCGCGCAGCTGCCCGATCCGGGCGCGCGCCTCATCCAGGAAACGCTGTGACATGAAGAACCTTTTTGAGGTTGATGACCGCGAGGGACGAGAGGCGTTATTTTATCCTCTCATCGCGATACCAGGGATGGCGGAGCCCATGCGCAGCCGGCATTCTTCGTGCATTGGGGGATTGACCTTGGGCCTGTGTTTTCCGTATCGTCATTATTGATCCCTACCGCGCACCCGGGTCCCGGGCCTTGTATTGGTTGTTGGCGAACTGATAATATCGTCAACAATTTTTGTCCAGCAATGCAGCCCGATCAATTCCTCCGATCAACCACGGTCGACGAGGGCCGTCGAATGGATCGGCCTAATCCTCCGATCAGCGATCATCCGACGCCCGACCCAGACCCATGCGGATCACCATCCGATACCTCCGAAGCATCCTCCTGTCGTCCCTGATCGCCGTATTGGCCGGCCCGCAGGCGGCGCATGCGACGGCGTTGCGCGTCGGCATCTACGACCAGCCGCCCGACATCTACATCACGCCCGACGGGCGGCCCGGCGGAATTCTGGGCGAGATGCTCAACGAGATCGCCCGGCGCGAGGGCTGGACCCTCACCCTCGAGGCTTGCGACTGGGCCGTCTGCATGCGGCAGCTCGAGAGCGGCGCGATCGACCTGCTGCCCGACGTGTTCTACACGGCCGAACGCGCCCGCTCGATCGACTTCCACCACATTCCCGCCCTGCACAGCTGGTCGCAAGTGTATGCGCCGCGGGGCAATACCTTGCGCACCCTTCAGGACCTCGATGGCATGCGCCTGGTGGTGCTCGCCGGCTCGGCCCAGTACGACTACCTCAGCACGCTCCTGCGGACGCTGAGCATCAAGGTGAGCCTGACAACGGTCAGCCAGCTGACACAGGGATTCGAACAGGTCCAGGCCGGGCAGGCCGACGGGGTGGTCTCGGACTATTTCTTCGGTGAACTCACCGCACAGAAATACCAACTGGTGTCCACACCCATCATCTTCCAGCCCACCAAGGCATTCTTCGCGGCGCCCAAGGGCCGCAACACCGCCGTGCTCGTGCGCATCGACGAATACCTCGGCACGTGGCAGGCCAATCCCGACTCGATCTATTTCCAGATCCTGGCACACTGGCGCAACCCCCAGCCACGGCCCGAGGCCGCCTGGTACCAGAGCGGGATCGTCGGTGCCCTGGCGGCGATGCTGGCACTCGTCCTCATCGTCGCGTTGCGCCTTCAGCGGCGGGAACGCCGGCAGCGCCAGCGGCTGCTCACCAGCGAGCACCGTCTCAACACCATTCTCGATACCGTCGACGCGATGATCTACATCAAGGACCGCGAGCGGCGCTATCTATACGCCAACCGCAAGGTCTGCGAGTTCTTCGGCCTGGATGCCAAGGACCTGCTCATGCGGCACAACCGCGAGCTGATCGACGACACACGCACCGTAGAGGTCATCGAGCAATCCGACCAGCAGGTCCTGCACCTCGAGCAGCGGGTAGCCCTCCAGGAACGGCTGACCTCCACCGCCACGCACAAGCAGCACACCTTTCTGTCGATCAAGGTACCCCTGCACAATGCCGACGGATCGGTCGAGGCGGTCTGTGCGATCCTCACCGACACGACGGACCGCATGCAAGCCGAAGAGCAGGCGCACCGCCTGGCGTTCTACGACACGCTCACCGACCTGCCCAACCGCCGGATGCTGCTCAGCCGCCTGGGACAGACCCTCGAGAGCGTCAGCAGTGGCCAGGTGTTCGGCGCCCTGCTGACGCTCGACCTCGACAGCTTCAAAAAGATCAACGACGCGCGCGGTCACGCCGTCGGCGACCGGATCCTCCAGGAGGTCGCCCGCCGGCTGGTGACCAGCACCCGGGAGCGCGACACCGTCTCGCGGGTCAGCGGCGACGAGTTCATGGTCCTGCTCACGCAGCTTGGCACCGGCATCGAGGAAGGCGCGCGCAATGCCATGTCGGTGGCCGAGAAACTGCGGCTCGCCCTGTTGAACGACCCCTTGATCGTCGAGGGCAAGCCTTGCGTGCTGAGCGCCAGCATCGGGCTGACCTTGCTGCAGGCGCGCAGCACCTCGATGGACGACGTGATGCGCGAGGCCGACATGGCCATGCACCGCGCCAAGCAGCGCGGCGGCAATTGCGTGGTCTTCTACGAGCAGGACATCCAATCCGAGGTCGAGCAGCGCCTGTGGCTGGAACACGACTTGACCCTGGCCTTGAACACACCTCAGCTGAAGATGCACCTGCAGCCCCAATATGCGCAAGGCGGCCGCGTGACGGGCGCGGAACTGCTGACGCGATGGATGCATCCCACGCGCGGGGCGGTATCGCCCGCCCTGTTCATCCCCCTGGCCGAGGAAACCGGCCTGATCAGCCACCTGAGCGATTGGACGCTGGAGGTCGCCTGCAAGACCCTGCTGGATCTGCAGGCGCTCGACGAAATCTACCCGGTGTCGCTGAACATCAGCCCGAAGCGCTTGATGGACTCGAACTTCGTCCAGTACGTGCGCGACATGCTCGAACGCACCGGTGCGCCGGGCAACCGCCTGATCTTCGAGATCACGGAAGGGGTGCTGATCCGCGACATCCACGCCACGGCCGAGCGCATGGGCGAGCTCAATCGCCTGGGCATCCGCTTTTCGATCGACGACTTCGGCACGGGATACTCGAACCTGGCCTACCTCAAACGCCTGCCGCTCTATGAACTCAAGATCGACAAGAGCCTCGTCCAGGACATCCCGAACGATCCCGACAGCATGGCCATCGCCCAGTTGATCCTGGCCATGGCCGAACAACTCGGGCTGCGGGTCGTGGCCGAGGGCGTCGAGACACGGCCGCAGGCGGATTTCCTGCTGCGGCATGCCTGCGACGCGCTGCAGGGCTACCTGATGGCGCGCCCCATGCCGATCGACGACTGGCTGGCACGCGTGCGCCAGCAGCGGCCCGGCCCACGGGGCTGAGGCCGGCCGGCGGCGCACGCCGCCCGGCCGGTCGGGGACCGCCTACTTGAACAGATTGTTCAGGTCCTCATCCGAGGGCGTGCCGGCGGCGTCCCGGGCGGCATCCGAGCCATAGGCCCCGGCCGCCGAACCGTCGCCATAGCTGCCCGTGCCATAGCCCGAAAATGCCCCCATGTCGATCTCGATGTTCTCGATGTTGACCTGGGGACGGTCGGCCTTGTAGTGCGTGACCATGCCGGGATACATCAGCACCAGCACCACCATGACGATCTGCATCACGATGAAAGGAATCGAGCCCCAGTAGATCTGGCCGGTGGTCACCTTGGCGATGGTCCGGCCGGTGACCTTGTCCTTGTAATCGTCCTTGGGCGCGACCGAGCGCAGGTAGAACAGCGCAAAGCCGAAGGGCGGATGCATGAACGAGGTCTGCATGTTCACCGCCAGCAGCACGCCCAGCCAGATCAGGTCGATCCCCATCTTGTCGGCCACGGGACCGATCAGCGGCACGATGATGAAGGCCAGCTCGAAGAAGTCCAGGAAGAACGCCAGCAGGAAGGTCATGATGCTGACCACGATCAGGAAGCCCATCTCGCCGCCCGGCAGGCCGGTGAGCAGGTGCTCCACCCACAGATCGCCGTTGACGCCGCGGAAGGTCAGGCTGAACACCGAGGAGCCGATCAGGATGAACACCACGAAGCAGGTCAGCGTCGTGGTCGTGTCCATCGCCTGGCGCAGCAGCGACCAGCTCAGGCGCCGCTTGCTGATCGCCATGATCAGCGCGCCGACCGCGCCCATGGCGCCGCCCTCGGTGGGCGTGGCCACGCCGATGAAGATCGTGCCCAGCACCAGGAAGATCAGCGCCAGCGGCGGGATCATCACGAAGGTCACGCGTTCGGCGATCTTCGAGAGCAGGCCCAGGCGCAGATACTTGTTCACCAGGGCCAGCACGAAGGCGGTCAGGCCCCACAGCAGGATGCTGGTGACGATCAGCTCATCGACGTGCGGATCGTCGGCCAGCATGAGCTCGACGCCGATCACCGATGCCGTCACCGACACCGCCATCAGCACCAGCAGCGAGGGAATGCCATGTCCGCCGTTGGGCTCCACGAAGGTGCGCGCCTCGGGCGGAATGGCCGGTGCCGCCTTGGGCTTGACGAACGCGACCAGCATCACGTACAGGATATACATGCCCGTGAGCGCGAAGCCCGGCAGGAACGCGCCTTTGTACATGTCGCCGATCGAGCGGCCCAACTGGTCGGCCAGCACGATGAGCACCAGCGAGGGCGGGATGATCTGCGACAGCGTGCCCGAGGCCGCGATCACCCCTGAGGCCAGCCGCCGGTCGTAGCCGTAGCGCAGCATGATCGGCAGCGAGATCAGGCCCATCGAGATCACCGAGGCCGAGACCACGCCGGTGGTGGCCGCCAGCATCGCGCCCACCAGGACCACGGCGATCGCCAAGCCGCCGCGCAGCGGACCGAAGAGCTGGCCCACGGTCTCGAGCAGGTCCTCGGCCATGCCGGACCGTTCGAGGATCAGGCCCATGAACGTAAAGAACGGCACCGCCAGCAAGGACTCATTGGACATGACGCCGAAGACGCGCTGCGGCAGGGCCTGGAACAGCGCCGGCGACAGCAAGCCCATCTCGATGCCGATCAGCCCGTAGAGGATGCCGTTGGCCGCCAGGGCGAAAGCCACCGGGAAGCCCAGCAGCAGCAGAAAGACCAGGGTGCCGAACATGATCGGCGCGATGTATGCGAGAAATAGCGCTTCCATGGTCAGTGCTCCGTCCCGTGATGCGAGCCGGCCTCGCGCTGTTCGGCCTCACGGGCGATTTCCTCGGCCAGCAGCTCCTCGGCTGATTTGCCCTTGTGGGTGTCGGTCGGATCGGGGCATTCGCCCCGCAGAAAGCCCACGCACTTGACCAAGTGCGAAAAGCCGGCGGCGATCAGCAACGCAAAACCGATGGGGATGAGCAGTTTCGCCGGCCAGCGGATCAGGCCCCCGGCGTTGGAGGATTGCTCGTTGTTGACGAAGGCGTCCATGAACACGGGCCAGGACAGCCACATGATGATGAAGCAGGCGGGGAACAGGAACAGCAGCACGCCGATGATTTCGATCTTGATCTGGGTGCGCCGCGACAGCCGCTGGGCCAGCACATCCACGCGGACGTGCTCGTTCTTGAGAAGGGTGTAGCCGGCGGCCAGCAGGAATACGGCGCCGAATAAATACCACTGCAGTTCGAGCCAGGCGTTGGAACTGACGTTGAACAGCTTGCGCACGGTCGCGTTGGTGGCGCTGACGAGCACGGCAAGCAGGATCAACCAAGTCACGGCCCGGCCCACGCGGCGATTGATGTCGTCAATCACCCGCGAAAGGGCGAGTAGAGCTTTCATGATCTGGGTCTTTGGAAAATGTAACGACAAGACACGCGCAAGCCCCCGAGGTCGGGGGCAAGCGCGTGTCACGCACTACCGGAAGCCCGATGGCGGGATCCGAGGCGACGTAGCCGGCTTATTTGGCAGCCGAAGCCATGTACTGGTCGAAGCTGCCCTCGGCGACGCGGAACCAGGGGATTTCGCTGTCGCGGAAGCCCATGTAGTGATCGTGGACCTTTTTGAAGCCGGCATCCTTGGCCGAGAGTTCGGCGTAGGTGTCCTGGGCGGCCTTGTAGCAGGCGTCCATGACGGGCTTGGGGAAAGCGCGCAGCTTGGCGCCCTCGCCGATCAGGCGCTTGAGGGCCTTGGGATTTTCGGCGTCGTAGGTGGCGATCATCACGTTGGTCGCCAGGGCGGACGCCTGGTCCAGCACGGCCTGGTAGTGTTTTGGCAGGGCCTCGTATTTGTCCTTGTTGACGTACAGCGACACCTGCAGCGTGCCTTCCCACCAGCCGGGGAAATAGTAGTACGGCGCCACGCGGTGGAAGCCGAGCTTTTCGTCGTCATAGGGGCCGATCCATTCGGCCGCGTCGATCGTGCCCTTTTCCAGCGAGGGATAGATGTCGCCGCCGGCGATCTGCTGGGGCACCACGCCGAGCTTGGTCAGCACGGCGCCGGCGAACGCGGCGGTGCGGAACTTCAGGCCCTGCAGGTCCTCGACGGTCTTGATTTCCTTGCGGAACCAGCCACCCATCTGGGTGCCGGTGTAGCCGCAGGGGAAGTTCACGATGTTGAACTTGGCGAACATCTCGCGCAGGATGTCCAGGCCGCCCGCGTGGCGCACCCAGGCGTTGTACTGGCGCGTGTTCAGGCCGAAGGGGACCGCGCCGTCGAAGCACAGCGAGGGGTCCTTGCCGAAGTAGTAATAGGACGCGGTATGGCCGCATTCGACCGTGCCGTTCTGCACGCCGTCCAGCACCGCCAGGGCGGGCAGGATCTCGCCGCCCGGGAAGGCGCGGATCTGGAATTTGCCGCCGGTCGCCTCGGAGACGTACTTGGCGACGTGCTCGCCACCCGAATAGATGGCGTCGGCGCTGCGGGGGAAGCTGGAGGCGAGGCGCCACTGGAGTGTGGGCGCATCCTGTGCGAAGACTGGAGCGGCGAGGGTGGCGCCACCGGCAGCCGCACCAAGTGCGGCCTTCTTGAGGAAGGAACGACGTTGCATGAGAGAGAGCCCCTGTTTTGGTTTGTAAACCTGAGTAAATGTTTCCGTTTTGTAAACGGGTGAGAGCGCGTGCATAGTGCAGGACACCCACATATTTAGGCAATCAGTATTAACGCTAGGAACTGCGTCCGACCAAGCGTCGATGCGCAGCATCCACAACGCGCGGGAATAAACACCGCACGGACTTGATGTCGATTAGGATGTCCGGGTTCCGGATGCGGCCGGCAACGAACAGCCGCGCAAAACCCGGTAAAGTACCGCATGGTCCAAGCAGGAGCCCGTCCATGAAGACACCGCTTGCGCATCGCAATCTACCGCATCTGCTGCTCAGGGGGCGCGAGGCATTGCTCTGCCACTTCCGCCCGATCTTGACGCATTTCAACCTGACCGAGCAGCAATGGCGCGTGATCCGCAACCTGAACCAGCATGGCGACATGGAGCCCAACCAGCTCTGCGACCTGTGCCAGATCCTCAGCCCCAGCATGACCGGCGTGCTGGCGCGGATGAAGGCCATGGACCTGATCAGCCGGCGCAAGGTGGCGCGCGACCAGCGGCGGGTGATTATCAGCCTCACGCCACGCAGCCAGGAAATCTGCGCCCGCATCGCGCCGCTGATCGACGAGCAATACCGCCTGATCGAGGACGCCATCGGGCGCGACCTGATGGACCAGACCTACCTTCAGATCGACCGCCTGCTGAATGCGCCCCTGGATCGCATCCGCTCGGTCAAGCTGCCGGAATACTAGCACCGCGCCCCACCCATGCAATCGTATCTGGCAATCAGGCACAGCGCCGGACATCCCAATCGCCCACACCCATGGCCGGGAACCGCGGGGCCGCGCCGGATATGCCAGAATAGAGCCCTTCGAATCCCGACCACTGTCCGTGCAGGAACCCGACCCTCCCTTCAGCCTGCGCAAGATCGCGCTGGCCGCCTTCGGCCCCTCGCTGTTGTTTGGCGTGGGCGAAGGCGCGATGTTCCCGGTGCTGGCGCTCAGCGCCAGGGACCTGGGCGCCTCCGCGGCATGGGCGGGCTTCATCGTCGCCCTGGTGGGCATCGGTTCGCTGCTCGCCAATCTGCCGGCCGCCACGCTGGCCGCCCGATTCGGCGAACGCCGCGCCATGGTGGGCGCCTCTGCCTTCAGCCTGGTGGGGCTGGCCCTGTGCCTGCTGGCCCACGAGCCCTGGCTGTTCGGGATCGGCGTCCTCATGATCGGCATGGCCAGCGCCGTGTTCCTGCTGGCTCGCCAGACGTACCTGGTCGAGGCCGTGCCCCTGACGATGCGCGCGCGCGCCATGTCGACGCTGGGCGGCACCATGCGCATCGGCTTGTTCTTTGGGCCCTTCATTGCCGCCGGCTTCATCCATGTGCTGGGCCTGGACGGCGCCTATTGGGCGGCGGCCCTGGCCATCCTGGGCGCCGGCCTGCTGTCGCTGCTGATTCCCGACCTGCCGGGCGACCGCAAGCAGCGCGCCTCCGCCCGGCACATCGCCATGGGCCCGATGATGCGGCGCCATGCACGCGTATTCCTCACCCTGGGCATCGCCACGGCGCTGGTGTCGGCGCTGCGGTCCTGCCGCCAGATCGTGATCCCCCTATGGGCCGACCAGATCGGCCTGGACGCGACCACCACCGCCCTGATCTACGGCATCATGGGCGGCGTCGACATGCTGCTGTTCTATCCCGCCGGCAAAGTCATGGACGTGAAAGGCCGGCTCTGGGTCGCCCTGCCCTCCATGCTGATCATGGCCACGTCCCTCGCGCTGATGCCGCTCACCCACGGCTTTGCGACCCTCATGGCGGTCAGCATGCTGCTGGGCCTGGGCAACGGCATCGGTTCGGGCATCATCATGACCATCGGCGCCGACGCCTCCCCCAACGAAGGGCGCACGCAATTCCTGGGCATCTGGCGCGTCATCACCGACCTGGGCGGCGGCGGCGGGCCGCTGCTGCTCTCCGGGCTGACGGCGGCACTGTCGCTGGCCGCCGGCATCCTGACCATCGGTGGCCTGGGTTACATGGCGGCCTATATGTTCTGGCGCTGGCTGCCGCGCAAGGTCACTGCGTGAGGCGTACCGGCGCGCACACCGAAAGGCTTTGATGTCCCCCTCGACCGAACACCCCTACGCCGTGCGCGCCGCCTTGTGCCTGGTGCTGGCGGGCGTCTGCGCGGCCCTGCACATCTGGAAGCTGCCCCCGGCGCTGCCGGCGCTGCAGGAACAGTTCCAACTGGACCTCGTCGAATCCGGCTTCCTGCTGTCCATTGTGCAATTGGGCGGCATGACGCTGGGCCTGCTGGTCGGCCTGATCGCCGAGCGCATCGGCCTGCGCCGCAGCATGATGACCGGCCTGGCGATCCTTGCGGCCGCCTCGGCGGCGGGCGCTCATTTCGGCACCGCGGCCATGATCCTGCTGTTCCGGGCCATCGAGGGCTGCGGATTCCTGATGGTCGTCATGCCGGCCCCCGCGCTGATCCGGCGACTGGTGCCGCCGGCAAGCCTCAGCCGCCTCATGAGCCTGTGGAGCTGCTACATGCCCATCGGCACCGTCCTCATCCTGGCCGGCGGCGCCTGGCTGCTGACGCTGGGCGACTGGCGCTGGCTCTGGACCCTGCTGGGGGCATTGACCTTCGCCATGCTGCTGCTGACCTGGGCCCTCGTGCCGGCGGACCCGCCCGCGGCGGCCGCCCATGGCGGCAATGCGTCGGGCCAGCCACCTGCCCTGCGCCTCGTGCGCCTCACCCTGGGCTCGCGCGGCGTCTGGATGATCGCGTTGATCTTCGGGGTTTATGCGGCGCAATGGATCACGGTCATTGGATTCCTGCCCACCATCTACGCCGCCGTGGGCGTCGCCGGCACGACGGCCGGCTTGCTGACCGCGCTGGTGGCCGGGGCCAACATCATCGGCAACCTGCTGGCCGGACGCCTGCTGCACCAGGGCCTGCCCGCGCAGCGGCTGATCATGGCGGGCTTCATCACCATGATCGTCTGCGCCTTCGCCGCCTTTGGCGCCGGCTTGCCGACCGCCGCACAGTTCGCCGCGATCCTGGTGTTCTCCGCCGTCGGCGGCCTCATCCCGGCAACGCTGTTCGTGCTCGCCATCGCCCTGGCGCCCACGCCGCAGGCGACCAGCACCACCATCGGCTGGATGCAGCAATGCTCGTCCCTCGGCCAGTTCACGGGACCGCCTGTGGTCGCCTGGGTGGTGAACCTCGCCGGCGGCTGGCAATGGACCTGGCTGGCCACCGGCGCCTACGCCCTGGCGGGCATCGCTCTGGTCCTGGCCATCGGCCAGCGCGCGGATACCCGGGGACGCTAATGTCCAGCTTGACGGGACATTACGACTTGGCGGTGCTCAGTGAACTGCCGCGCCATTCGCTGGGCGATACGCCGAAGCGGCGCCGGAAGGCGTGGCTGAATGCCGAGGTGTCAGCAAATCCATGCGCATGCGCAAGCTCGCCGATCTGGCGGACACAGGCGGGATCGGCGAGCAAGTCGCGGCAGCGCTCGAGCCGCGCCCCCAGGATGTAGTCGGCGGGGCTCAGGCCGCGAGCGGCAAAGAGCTTGTACAGGTAGCGGCGCGACATCCTGAAGCGCTGCGCCAGAGTATCCGCGTTCATTTCGCCGTCATGCAGATGCTCATGCACGTGGCGCAGGATCACGCGCAACTGTCCCTGGCGGACCTCCTCGAGACCCGAGACGCCGCCGCCGTCCGCCTGCCCGCCCAAGCTGAGGGCGAAAAGCTGCAACACGGTCGAGGACACATCGAAGGCCTCCTCGGGCGCCAGCGTGGCGCCCTGGGCGACCAGAGAGCGCAGGGCATCCATGGCGATCCGGCCACTGCCGCTGCCCGACCCGAAGCGCATCGCCACCCGCGTCCGCATCCTGGCTTCCCACTGGGCGAGCGCCGGAGCCGGAATCTGCAGCACCAGAAAGTGCGCGTCGGGATCCACGCAGACCTCGTAGGGCCGGGACGTGTCGTAAAAGCCCCAGTCGCCCGGACGCAGAATGGCGGAGCGGCCGTCCTGCGCAATCTGGGACCGGCCGGAGAGCTGAACGCTGAACTTGAACCGGACCTGTTCGCTGCGGTCGGCCAGCGCGCGGGTGCGACGCACCCGCTGCGCGGACGTGATCAGCTCGGATACCTGGATGCAGCCCAGGATCTCGCTGGCGGCCAGGTTATGGAAAGGCCCGGTGGACCGCGCTTCGACCTCGAGCGGCACAAAATACTGACAGATGCTGTCCGACCATCCAGCGCGGGTCTCGAACCGCCTGGGCGCGGACGGCAGCCACATGCGGGATTTTGCCATGAACATGGGCGTGAGCATGAGCCGTTCCTCGCTCCCTAACATCATAGGGAATCTATAGGACGAATAATCATGTCTCGCCTAGAGGGAAAAACCCGTACCCGATGCGCCTGCCGCCGAAATACTTGATGCAGATCAAGTAAAAGAGGCGCGCCCGCGGCTCGTGGCGCTGCGGCGCACCAGGCGGGCGGCACGGATCAGTTCTGCCCATACAAATAGGGGGCTGGCGTGAGGCCCTTGCGCGCGAGCGCCTGCTCGACCTTGCGGCGGGCCGCCGCGACGTCGTCATAGCGGTAGGGCCGCACGGCGCCGACCTCGTTGGCAGTGAAGGGCCTGAAGTCCGCGGCAAGCTGCCCGGGGCTGTAGGTGGCCACCATCCAGTTCAGCACCTCGGCCAGTTCCGCATTGATCAAGGGGGACTGTGAGGCGCCCGGCACGCGGATCATGTATTCGCGCCCCTCGGGGATCTGGGTGAACATGCCGATCGAGTCGCGGAAACTCGGCACCGCATTGCGTCCCACACCCTCGCCGTCGAAGCGGTGGCACCCTCCGCAGGTGAGCATGTAGTCCTTGAAGGCCGTGGTGCTGGACTTGAGGGTCTCGATCAGGTCCTGCGGGGGGCCGGCCTCCCCGGCCGCGACTGAGAAGGCCAGCGCCAGGCCAGGGAACAGGCCGGCCCAAGCACGACGCTTGAGCCTGGTCATGATGAAGCTCCTGTAGGAATCAGTTCTTGGCAAGGCCGACGATGATCGATACCGTGCAATGGTAGACCGTGTTGGTATTGGCCATGCACCAATTGACGTCGTTGTGCAGGAAGAACTCGTAGCCGGGCCGCTCGCGCACCTGGCCGCCGCAGTAGCATCGGCCGCAGGCGGTCTTGCCGCAGCAATCGTGATAGCTGACGAGGTAATCCTTGCCGTCCTTGGGATTGTGGCAGGTGCCGACCCACGAAATCGGCGAGGGCTCGCTGCCCGGCGGGCAACTGGTGGCGGACCCGCCGCAGCAGTGGCACAGGAAACCGTCCACTGCGCAATGGCGCCAGTACTCGCAAGACGTCAGTTCCTCTTCGGTGGCGACATCCAGGTCAGCCTTCTGGGCGGCGCTCGCATTGCGTGCGATCGGCAGCACCGGCATGACGAATGCCGAGCCCACCAGGACTTTGCTGATCGAGGACAATACGCTGCGACGCGACGCAGTATGGGCAAGCTTGCGAGTCATGGTCTCGCCGAATTGATCAAGCCAGCGCATTGGTGTTCTCCTTGCGTGAAATTTCCTGGATTGAGGCTTCGCCGCGCTCGAGCCATTCCTGCGCGGTTGCGACGCCGATCTCCTTGGCCGTGAACAGGCTCTCGAGCTGCTCGCGGGAATTGATCAGGCCCTTGGCCCGGATGATGCCCTGCTCGTCGATCAGAACCGCATAGGGCAGCTTGCTGATCTGAAAGCGCATCCCGACCTCGGCCGACAGGATGTACGGGAAGGCCTCGAGGCCCGCCTTGCGATAGAAGGCCAGGTGCTCGGGCATCTCGCCGTCGCTGACGAACACGATGTCGAGCCAGGCGCGCTCGGTGTGGGCGACCGACTTGAGGATGGGCAGGAGCTTCTTGCAGATCGGGCAGCTCGGCGACAGGAAGAACAGCAACTGGCTGCGCACCCCCGCGAAGCCGATCCGCTGCGGGCGTCCGGCCAAGTCGGCGAACTCGAACCGAGGAGAAGCCTCGCCCGCGGCGGGGCCCTTGTCGATCGTCAGCGCGCCCATGGGGGCCACGCGCTCGTACAGCACTCCGATCTGACGCGACAGGGCAAGCACCACCAGCAGCAGCGCAAGCACCACCACCCACAGCGTGATATTGGAAACGATCAATGCAGTCATGATTGACTCCTGGTTTTTTGGATCCGCAAATGCGATTCGATCAATTGATTGGACACGAGATACAGGCCCAGCAAGGCCAGCGCCGCGCCGAAGAAGGTCACGCCGTCGAACCAGACCAGTTCGCGCGATGCTCGCCCGGCCGATGCCAGCACCATCACGGCCAGCAGGGCCGGCAGTCCGTTGCGCGCCACCACCCACCACGACAGGCCGCTCGAGGCGTGAACCAGGCCGCCGCAACCGCAATCGATGTCGGTATTGCCGCGCAGGAGGTTGATCGCCACTCCGAGCGTGGCGACCGCCAGGATGGCCAGTGTGAGCATGGCGCCCGCCATCCGCCAGTCAGGCGTCAGCAGCATTGCCCCGGTCGCCAGTTCGGCGCCGATGAAGGCGGCGGCGAAGGGCCGGTGCAGGATCGCCGGCAGCAGGCGGTAGCCCGCGACCGCGCCCTCGAAAGCGGCAAAGTTGCGCAGCTTGTCGAGGGCGCCCAGCCAGAGGATCCCCGTCAGCGCGGCCAAGGCGGCATAGACGATGATGGGATCAGCCATTGCCGCCTCCGCCCGCCGGCATGCCCATCACCTGCAGCGAGGTCTCGGCCGCGCCCTCGATGGTGCGCACGAGCTTGGGTTCCGGCGCCGAAATATCGTAGATATTGACGTTGGCGACGTCGATCGTCAGCAGGCGCGGGTTCTTGCCCTGGACGAGAGCCATGGACAGGGCTTCCTTGCCGGGAATGCGGGCAATCCGGGCCTTGGTCTTGAGGTCGTACACCCAGATTTCGGCAGCGGGATTCTTGTGCGAGCCTTCCTTGCCGTCGGGATGCATGAAGATGTAGAGACGCTGCGTCTTGGGGTCGACGGCCAGCAGATTGTAGCCGCCGGGCACCCAGTTCCTGGCCCGGTCCTCCTCGTTGAGAAGGGACCATACGGGATCGAAGGCCAACCCGTCCTCGCCTGGTCTGGCGGTGTAGACATTGCCGTAGAAAGACACGTACACCAGTGCATCGTCGAGCAGGCCGGGGCTGATGAAGACAGGGTCGTCCTGCACCGGAAACATGGGCTTGCTGCGCTTCTGGTCCAGCAGCTTGCCGTCCTCGCCCAGCGTCATCATCAGCAAAGCGCCGTCGCCGCACACCGTCGAGAAGCTGCGCGGCGTGCCCGGGATGGGCGTGACGCTCCAGCAGCCCGCCGAGGCCGTGATTTCCTGCACGAATGCGCCCTTCTGCATGTCGACCACGGTGATCGAAGCCGCCGGCGTGGCATTCTGCAGCAAGGCGAAGCGTCCATCATTGGTCTGGCGGAACAAGACGTCGTAATTCAGCGCGCCCGCGCGCTTCGGGGGGATGACGATCTCGCGCTCGAAACTCAGGGTGGACCCGTCCCACACCTCGATGACGTCCGTGCGTTCGCCCCGGGTGACCCGTTCGAAGTACGTCGTAGCGACGTAGATTTTCTTGCCGTCCTTGGACACTTGGGCATGACCGTTGAACGCGGTCGGAACCATGCCGAGGAACTTGCCGGTGGCGCCGTCGAACACATTGAAGCGGCTGTCGGTGAGGTGAAAGAACACCGCGTCCATGACGAACACGCGTTCCGCGGGATTCCCCCCGACGGTATGGCCGCCGGTGAGCTTTTCCACCGGCAGATGTTGCGCCTGTGCCGGACCTGCGCCCAGCCACAGACCCGCGGCCAACAGGCCCACCAGCGGGGAAATCCTCCGAGCTTGCTTTTTCATAGATCTTGCCTCCTTGCTGGTCTTAGAATGCGTGGACGTAGCGCAACTGCACGCCTCGCATGCGCGGACCGTTCTCGACCTTGAGGTCGTGGATGTACATGAGCTGCACTTGATTGGCGTCGTTGATCTGGTGGGTCACCTCGAAAGCCAACTGGTGGTTCTTGGCGTTCGTCACGGCCTCGACCCCGTTGAGCTTCTCGCGGCCGCCGGTCTCGTAGCGATAGCGCGCGCCGATGTAGGTGCTGGGAGTCAGGTTGGTCGACGCCAGCGCCATCAGCCGGACCGCCGGGTCTTTCTTGAGGGTCATGCCGTAGTAATTGTTGTTGTCGCCGAAGAACTCGAACTCGGCGACCGCCTCGAGAAACGTGGATTCACCCACGCCCTGGACGAAGGCGAAGTCCTGGAGCGTGGTCCAGCGATTGTTGCCCGGCGAGGCATCGGCATGGTTGCTATGATAGAGACCCGTCGGAATGGTGATGAAGGGTTCCCAGGCGAACCAGGTCTTGGTTTCCTCGTTGTTGACGAACCAGATCGCCGCGCCCAGTTGCGCATCGCCGACTCCCGTCTGGCGGTCGTCGGGCATTCCGGACAGCCCGATGGTGGTGCGCATGACCGGCAGGATCGCCTCGTACTGAACGGTCTTGCCGAAAAGCTCGCTGAAATACATCGGCCGCAGGACCATGCCCTGGACGTCGATCTTGGGGCCTCCGCTCACGCGTTCGCCCTTGTCGTAGAACCCGCTGGAGCTGAGGCCCAGCAGGTAGGCCGCGAACACCCCGGTGCCCGGCGGCGCCGGGATCCAATCCCGCGCACTGGGATCGCCCGCCTGGGCCGCTCCGGTCGCGGCGATTGCTGCAATGAGCGTGGCAACACGCAATTTGCCCAATACTGACATAGAGAGTCTCCTTGAGGCCGGCTGTGGCGCCGGTTCTGATGTGTCGAAGCCCGGCCGTTACGAAGCGGCGTAGGCGATGCAGACTGATTTGCTTTCCAAGTAGGCCTCGACCGCCGCACGCCCATGTTCGCGGCCGATGCCGGACTGCTTGAAGCCGCCGAAAGGCATGTGCGGATCGAGCATGTTGTGCGTGTTGACCCACACCGTGCCCGCCCGGATGCGCGGCACCAGGCGCTGGACGCGGCCCAGGTCGTTGCTCCAGATGCTGGCGCCCAGGCCGTAGCGGGTATCGTTGGCCAAGGCGACCGCCTCATCCTCGTCTTGGAAGCGCGCGGCCACCACCACCGGCCCGAAGATCTCCTCGCGAACGATGGACGCGTCCGGCATCGCATCAGCGAACACCGCCGGACGGACGAAATAGCCGGAGCCCTCCCAGGGCTGGCCGCCAGCCAGCAGTCGGGCACCGCCCGCGCGGCCCGCGTCGATGTAGCCGTCAACGCGTTCGCGGTGACGCGACGAGACCATGGGGCCGATCTGGGTGTCGGGATCGAATCCGGAGCCCAGCTTGAGGCTGCCGGCCACGGCGACCAGACCCTCGACCACGCGATCGTAGATGCCCGCCTGGATGAACACTCGGGAGCCGGCCGTGCAGACCTGGCCCTGGTTGAAGAAGATCGCGCCGGCCGCTCCCTGGATTGCCAGATCGACGTCGCAATCGTCCATGATGACGACCGGCGACTTGCCGCCCAGTTCCAGGGAAACGCGCTTCATGTCGTCCATGGCGGCATGGCCGATGAGCTTGCCCACCTCGGTCGAGCCGGTGAAGGAGATCTTGTCCACGCCGGGATGCGCGACGAGGGCCGCGCCGGTGACCTCGCCGCGGCCGGTGATCACATTGAGAACGCCCGGCGGGAAGCCGACGTCGAGCGCGAGCTCGGCCAGGCGGATCGCCGTCAGGGGCGTTTCCTCGGCGGGCTTGAGCACCACGGTGCAGCCGGCGGCCAAGGCGGGAGCGATTTTCCAGACCGCCATCAACAGGGGGAAGTTCCATGGCACGATCGAGGCCACCACGCCCACGGGCTCGGGCCGCGTGTAGGCGTGATACTTCACCCCTGGGGGGAATGGGATGGACAGATCCAAAGTGTCGCCGGATAGCTTGGTCGCCCAGCCGGCCATATAGCGCAGCCACTGTGCCCCGGCGCCGACCTCCAGCCCCTGGGACAAGGCGAGCAGCTTGCCGTTGTTGAGGGTCTCGAGCCGCGCCAGGGCTTCGCCCTCGGCCTCGAGCCGGTCGGCCAACGCGAGCAGCAGCCGCTCGCGGCCCGCCGGCGTCACGTCGCGCCAGGCCGGCGATTCGAATGCCCGCCTGGCAGCCTGCACCGCCTGATCGACATGGACTGTCCCGGCTTCGACCTGCTGGGCGATGACCTCGCCGGTGGCGGGATCGTAGACCGGCAGGCGCCCGTCACCCTGGATGCAGGCCTGCCCGTCGATGATCATGTGTTCGCGGATGGCGGCGAGTTCGGGACGTTGGGCCGTCGCTGTCATGGTTTGCCTCCTCTGGTTTTTGTCCGTGGAAGCTTAACCAGAGGAGCCGCACAAGAATTGTCCTGCCGTGCACCGTGACATGTCAGAACGTGCACGACGAGCCCGACGGCGACTGTGAGAACTGGATCCGGCGGAATCGACCGGAATCCGTAGCCGCCGACGGATGGGGGCGCCCGGGGGAATCAGCCGACGACGCTGGGCAAATTGAGGCCCGACTGCGCCCAATCGACCGGCTTGACCGCCGGCACGATCCGGATGTCGCAGCCCGGAGCAGAGAGATCGATACGGCGCTCGGCCGTGTATTGGCACAAGCGATTGGAGTAGAACACCTTGGCCACCGGGGCGTCCGGTGCATCACGGTTTTGCGCGACCACGACGGCCAGTTCGCCGGAGGTCAGGCTGAGGATGGAACCGACCGGAAAGCGCCCCAGCGCCCGGACGAAGGCGGCCAGGATGTCCTCGTCGAACTGGCCCGTCCATTCGGCCATCTTGCCCAGCGAGAACGCCGGATCCCAGCCTTTCTTGTAGGGCCGGTTCGATGTGATCGCGTCGTAGACGTCGCAAATCGCGCCCATGCGCGCCAGCAGACTGATCTGCTCGCCGGCCAGGCCGTCCGGATAGCCCCGCCCGTCGATGCGTTCGTGGTGATGCAGGCAGACGTCCAGGACCTCGGGTGGAATGCCGGGTTCCTCGCGCAGCATCGCCGCGCCCTCGACAGGATGCCGCCTGACGATCGCGAATTCCTCGTCGGTGAGGCGGCCCGGCTTGTTGAGGATCTTTTCCGGGATGCCGACCTTGCCGATGTCGTGCAGCAGGCCCGCCATGCCCGCCAGGCGCACCTGTTCCTCGGAATGCCCGAGCTCGCGCGCCAGGGATGCCATCAGGGCGGCCACGGCCACCGAATGCATGTAGGTGTACTGGTCGGCGCGCTTGATGCGCGCCAGGCTGAGCAGCGCGTCCGGATGTTCGTCGATGGACCCCGCCACGTCCTGCGCCAGGCGCTCGGCCTGCTGTACGTCCAGGCGGCGCCCCAGCTGGGCATCGCTGAACATCTGCGCGACCACGTCGCCCGAGGCATCGCGCACCCCGCGGGCCCGCTCGTAGGCCTGGTGGACCTCGTCCGCCGGCCCGGCCGCGTCTGCGTCCTGGGCGCGGCCGCCGTCGCGCCGGCCCACGGCCCGCGCCATCGGCTGGGCCTGGTCTTCGACGTCCAAGCCCCGATCCGTATCGATCCAGACCCACTCGAGCTTGGAGCCTCGCAGGCGCGACAGGTGGCTGTCCTGCTGGATCAGGAAGCGTTGGCGCCAGAATGAATGGTCCAGCCACGAGCCGCACAGCTCATGGATGTACATGCCGATACGCAGTTGCGAAACAGGCACTCGCTTGAGCATGGTGGAATCCGGGGATCAGTCCGGCGCGCCGGGGGTTTCATCCATGCCTTCCCAGCGCGGGCCGGGCACATGGATGTCGAACAGGTCGAGCACACGGCAGACCGTATGATCGATCATTTCGTCCAGGGTCTGCGGCCGCATGTAGAACGCAGGCAGCGGCGGAAACACCACGCCGCCCATCTCGGTCACCGCAGTCATGTTGCGCAGGTGCGCCAGATTCAGCGGCGTTTCCCGGATCATCAGCACCAGGCGCCGCCGTTCCTTGAGGGTCACGTCGGCCGCCCGGGTCAGCAGATTGTCGGACAGGCCATGGGCCACCGCCGCCAGGGTGCGCATGGAACAGGGCACGATCACCATGCCCGTGGTTGCGAACCCGCCGCTGGCGAGCGTCGCGCCCACGTCGCGGTGGCTATAGACGCGATCGGCCAAGGCATGGACGGCCTGGCGCGACATGCCCAGCTCGTGGCGGATGTTGAGCACCCCGGCCGGCGACACCACCAAGTGAGTCTCGATCGTGCCGAGCTCGCGCGCGAGCTGCAGCAGGCGGATCGCGTATTGCGCGCCCGTGGCCCCGCTGATGCCGACGACCAGGCGACGCCGGTCGGTCACTCGATGGCCCCGGATTCCTTCAGGAGCTCGGCGAGTTCGCCCTTTTCATACATCTCGGACATGATGTCCGTGCCGCCGATGAATTCGCCCTTGACGTAGAGCTGGGGAATCGTCGGCCAATTGGCGTAATCCTTGATGCCCTGGCGCACCTCGGCGTCCTCGAGCACGTTGACCGTCACGAGCTTGGTGACGCCCACCGCCTTGAGGACCTGGATCGCGCGGGCCGAAAAACCGCATTGCGGGAACTGCGCCGTGCCTTTCATGAACAGGACGACCGGATTGTCCGTGACCGTCTCGCGGATGAATGACTGGACTTCGGATTGGACTTCTTCGCTCATGGTGTTCCACCAGAAAATGTAACGTTTAAAACGACAGGCGACCCCGGGTCACCCGCTCGATGCCTGCCAGGTCCCGCAGGCTGGCAATATCGGCAAACCCTCGACGCCGCAACAGCCGGCGCACCGCGCCGGCCTGGTCCCATCCGTGCTCGACACACACCGTGCCCGACGGCGCCAGATACCGCGGCGCCCCGTCGATGATCGCACGCAATGCCGACAGGCCGTCGGCCCCGTCCGTGAGCGCCGTCGGCGGCTCGAAGCGCAGGTCGCCCTGCCCCAGGTGCGGGTCCCGCGCGTGGATGTACGGCGGATTGGACACGATGAGGTCGTATTGCGGCGACCCCAATCGGCTATCGTACCAATTCCCGTGGAAAAACTGTAGCGATGCCCCCAAAGCCCGGGCATTCTCCGCCGCGATCGCCAGCGCCGCCGGGCTGACATCGGTGGCGTCCACCCGCGCGTCGGGGCGCGCCAGGGCGACCGAGACCGCCACGGCCCCGCTGCCCGTCCCCAGGTCCAGCACGCGCGGGGCGGCACACCCGGCCACGGCCTCGAGGGCCGCCTCGACCAGTTGCTCGGTCTCGGGTCGGGGAATCAGCACATCGGGGGTCACCCGGAATTCGCGGCCCAGGAACTCGCGCCGCCCAAGGATATAGGCCATGGGCTCGCCCGCGGCGCGGCGCGCCTCGAGGGCCTCGTAGGCCGCCAAGTGCGCCGGATCCAGAGGATCCGTGTCGTGGGCGATCAGCCAGCTGCGCGGCACCCCCAGCACCTGTTGCCACAGCATATGCGCCTCGAGCCGCGGCAGCGGACTGGCCGCGACCCGGTCGCGCAGGGTATGGGTCGCCGCCATCGCGCGATCACTCGTCCAGGGCCAGGGCGGCGAGCTGCTCGGCCTGATGTTCGGCCAGCAAGGCGCCGATGAGTTCCTCGAGGTCGCCTTCCATGATCTGGCCGAGCTTGTACAAGGTGAGGTTGATGCGATGGTCCGTCACCCGTCCCTGGGGATAGTTGTAGGTGCGGATGCGCTCGGAACGGTCGCCCGAGCCCACGAGGCTCTTGCGCTGCGCCGCCTCGCGCGCGTGCGCCTCCTGCTGCTGCCGGTCCTTCAGGCGTGCAGCCAGCACCTGCATGGCCTTGTCCCTGTTCCGGTGCTGCGAGCGGTCGTCCTGGCACTCCACCACCAATCCCGTGGGCAAATGGGTGATGCGCACCGCCGAATCCGTCTTGTTAATGTGCTGGCCCCCGGCGCCGCTGGCGCGAAAAGTGTCGATGCGCAAGTCGTTGGGATTGATCTGGATGTCGGCCAGCGTGTCGGCCTCGGGCATGACCGCCACAGTGCAGGCCGAGGTGTGCACGCGGCCCTGCGCCTCGGTCTCGGGCACACGCTGCACCCGGTGGGCGCCCGATTCGAATTTCAGTCGGCCATAGACGCCGTCGCCCTCGACGTGGACGATGACCTCTTTGTAGCCGCCCAGCTCGGCACCGCTCTCGGACATGAATTCCACCCGCCAGCCTTGGCTTTCGACGTAGCGCATGTACATCCGCAGCAGGTCGCCCGCGAACAGTGCGCTCTCGTCGCCGCCGGTGCCGGCGCGGATTTCCAGGAACACGCTGCGGTCGTCATCCGGATCGCGCGGCAGCAGCAGGACCTGCAACTCGCCTTCCAGCGCCTCGAGGCGGCCCTCGGCGGCCTCCAGTTCCTCGGCGGCCATGTCCCTCATCTCGGGATCGGACATGAGCTCGCGAGCGCCCTCGCGATCGGTTTCGGCCCGTTGCCATGCCGTGAAGGCGGCGACGACGGGGTCGAGCTCGGCGCGCTCGCGCGTGAGCTTGCGGAAGCGGTCCATGTCGGCAGCGCTGTCGGGCTCGGCCAGCAGCGCATCGATCTCAATGAGGCGGTGGGCCAATTGTTCCAGCCGGCTGCGCATCGAGGGTTTCATCGTGGGGTCATCCAGTACAACGGGTTCGGGAGCCGGGCGGCAAAAGCATGCCCTCCCCGGCGGGGGGACGCGGAAGATGGGGAGCGTCGCTACCGGCGGCGGGCGCCGGCCTCGGGCGTCAGGCGCGGCAGCAGCGCCAGCAATTGCTGGCGCTCGGCGCCTTCGCTGCGATTGAGGGCCGCCAGCGGCCCGTGCATGAATTTCTGGGTAAGGCCGTGGGCGAGCTGGTCCAGCACCGCCTGCGGATCCTCGCCGCGCGCCAGCAGGCGCCGCGCACGGTCCAGTTCAGCATGGCGCAGCGCGTCGGCGTTGCGCTGGAAATCGATGATCGCCGGGACGATCTCGCGCTGGCTCAGCCAGTGCATGAAATTCTGGACGCGGGTCTCGATGATGGCCTCGGCCTGCACCACCGCCGCGCGACGCGCATCCGCGCCGCTTTGGACCATGCGGCCCAGGTCGTCGACGGTATACAGATAGACGTCGGCCAGGCGACCGGCCTCGGCCTCGATGTCGCGCGGCACCGCCAGGTCGACCATCACCATGGGGCGATGGCGCCGCGCACGCGCAGCCCGTTCCACCATCCCCAGACCGAGGATGGGCAAGGAGCTGGCCGTACAGGAGACCACCACATCGTATTCCGCCAGATGGTTCGGCAGTTCGGACAGTTTCAGCGTACGGGCATCGAAGCGGCCCGCGAGGACCTCGGCGCGTTCGACCGTGCGATTGGCCACGGCCATCCGGCGCGGGCGCGCCGCGCCGAAGTGCGTGGCACAGAGCTCGATCATTTCGCCCGCGCCGATGAACAGCACGTTGGCCTGCGACAAATCGCCCAGGACGCGTTCGGCCAGGCGCACGGCGGCGGCGGCCATGGACACGGAATGGGCGCCGATGGCCGTTTGCGAGCGGACCTCCTTGGCGACCGAGAACGTGCGCTGGAACAACTGGTGCAACAGGGTGCCCAGCGTGCCGGCCTCCTCGGCAGCGCGCACGGCGGATTTCATCTGGCCGAGGATCTGGGGTTCGCCCAGCACCATCGAATCCAGGCCGCTGGCGACCCGGAAGGCATGGCGCACAGCGTCGTTGCGCTGGTAGCGGTAGACGTGGGGAATCAGGATGCCCGCCTCGAGGCGGTTGAACTCGGCCAGCCAGCCGGGCAGGCGCTCGGCGACGCCGGGGTCGGCGGCACAGTAGACCTCGGTGCGATTACAGGTCGACAGGATGGCCGCCTCGCGCACGGCGCTGCCGAAGGCCGAGCGCAGGCCTGCCAGCGCGGGCTTGAGCACGTCGAGCGGAAACGACACGCGTTCCCGCACCGACACCGGCGCGGAAACATGGTTCAGCCCGAAAGTGAGAACGTCGACCGACATGCCCGGAAACATTTACGCAAGAATGACAACCGGCATTATAAACGCCCGGGAGCCCGCCAGGGGATTTCCCGAGGGTGGACGCCTGCAGAACGTCGTTTTTTCGTGTATTATTCTGCGTCTTGGCCCGGTAGCTCAGTCGGTAGAGCAGAGGATTGAAAATCCTTGTGTCGGTGGTTCGATTCCGCCCCGGGCCACCACCCCTTCTTCCCTCCCAGTCTCACCAAGCCCCATTTTCACCGCGGAAATAAGGGCTTGCGTCGAAAACCCATCCCAAGCCGCCTCATCGGATTCCACTGAATCCCGGGCTTTTTGTTCCCTGTTGTGTTGGGCGCTTCCCCCATATTCGGCGCTTGGTGATCGTGGCCGACCGGGGGCTGCTCTCGCTCGATAACATGCAGGCCATCCAGGCCTTGCAATTGCCCGATGGCAGCGCACTGGAATTCATTCTGGCGGTGCCGGGCCGCCGCTACGGGGAATTCCACGTCATCTTGCAGGACTTCCACAAGACCATTACAGACGAAGAAAATGAAACCGTCTGCGAAACGCGCTGGCGGGGGGGTGCGTCTGGTGGTGGCTCATCATCCGCTCCGCGCCGCCGAACAGAATGCTTGGCGCAGGGACAAGATTGCCGAACTGGAATCCAACGCTTGATGCAACGTATTCGATCGAGTACAATTAGTCGTGTACACGATAAAGCCGTTGCCCGAATTCGATGCGTGGTTCGACAGCCTGAAAGACCCGTCGACCCGCGCCCGCCTCATTCGCAGACTTGAGAAAGCTGAACGGGGCCTCTTGGGCGATGTAGAACCCGTCGGGGAGGGTGTCAGTGAGATGCGCGAGTTCTTCGGCCCTGGCTGGCGCATGTACTACATTGAGCAGGGTGATGTGCTGATCGTCATGCTCGGAGGTGGCAGCAAGGCCACACAAAGCCGCGACATCAAGCGGGCCAAAGAGTTGGCCCGGACCCTGAGATACGATGAGGAAAACCGATCATGAGCAAGAAGACAATCAAGGTCTCTGACCTCCCCACCTTCGATCCTGCGCGCTACCTGCGCGACGATGAAGACATTGCCGCCTACTTGACCCAGATCATCGAGGAAGGCGACTCCGGCGAACTCGCCCATGCGCTGGGTGTGGCCGCCCGCGCGCGAGGCATGACGCAAATTGCGGAGGCTGCTGGTATTGGCCGCGAATCTCTTTACAAGGCCCTGCGAGCCGACGCCAGTCCACGCTTCGAGACGATCGCCAAAGTATGCAAGGCGCTGGGCGTGCGTCTCGTCGTTCAGGCCGAGCACCCGGCCTGAGTCAGCGCGCCACCACTTGCTTGCCAAGACCCTCAGCCGGTCACTCGCAAAGAAGCCAACTGGACAATGGCCGTGGACGGCCTGCTCCTTCAAGACCCGGTGCTGTGCGGGTGAGGGCCGAGATGGCCCTACACAGCAGGCGCGGGGTAGTGCCTGCATGACGCTAAAATGAGGCTCGGGCATCAGAATCGACTGCCGCACGCCAGCCGATTGCCTCCCCCCTTCCCGTCATTTCAAATAGAGCGTACCGAATATGGCCGGCACACTGGCGATCGTCGTTTCCCTACTGCTATTGATGTACCTGGCCTATCGGGGCATCACCGTGCTGCTGCTTGCACCGCTGATGGCCGCTCTGGCGGTACTGCTCTCGGGCGAGATCGCGCTGTACCTGCCGATCTACACCGAAACCTTCATGAAGGCGCTGGGCAATTACGCGATCCAGTTCCTGCCGATCTTCCTGTTGGGCGCCTTGTTTGGTCAATTGATGGCCGATTCGGGGGCGGCCCATACGATTTCCCGCTGGATTGTGGAAAAACTGGGTCATAAGCATGCCATCCTGACGGTTGTGCTGGCCTGCGGGATCCTGACTTATGGTGGCGTATCGCTATTCGTCGTGGCCTTTGCCATCTATCCGATTGCAAAGGATCTGTTTCGCCGGGCAAATTATTCCCAAGCGTCTGATACCGGCGACCATTGCCCTCGGGTCCTTCACCTTTACCATGACAGCACTGCCCGGCACGCCCTCGATCCAGAACGCCATACCCATTCCGTACTTTGGCACCAACGTGTTTGCGGCGCCTGGCCTGGGCCTGATCGCCGCGGCCATCATGCTGGGAGGCGGCATGTGGTGGCTGCACAGGCGTGCGACGCTGGCCGCAGCCGCGGGCGAAGGTTATGGCAGGCACGAGGACGATGCGGCCGCCGCAGCCGTAAGCCCGGATAGCGGCGCACTGTCGCACATGCCGTTGGTACTGGCGCTCCTGCCGCTTTTTCTGGTCATCGCCGTCAATGCGCTGTTCACCTACGTGATATTCCCGCATATGGACATGAGCCCGGTCACCGACCGCTTTCCGCACCTGAGGCCAGAGAACGTGATCGGACTGTGGGCGCTGATCATTGCGCTTGTCGCTGCCTGCACGACTTTGATTGTTGCTCGCCTGGGGCACTGGGATGATTTGCAGGGGACGGTCAACAAAGGGGTATTCGGCTTCATGCTTCCGCTGTTCAACACAGCCTCGGAGGTTGGCTATGGCGCCGTGATTGCCAGCCTGGCGGGCTTTGCCATCATCCGCAACGCAGTGCTGAATGTGACACCCGATAATCCCTTGATTTCCGAAGCGATCGCAATGAATGTGCTGGCGGGGATCACCGGATCCTCGTCCGGCGGCCTGAGCATTGCGCTGCAGACTTTGGGTTCGGATTATCTGCGCATGGCACAGGAAGCAGGCATCAGCCCCGAACTGATGCACCGCGTGGCCGTGCTGGCGGCGGGCGGCTTCGACACCCTGCCGCATTGCGGGGCAATTATCACGCTGCTGTCAATTTGCAAGCTGACGCACCGCCAGTCCTACATGAATATCGCCGCCGTGACCATGGGCGCGCCGATGATAGCCCTGATCGTCGTGATTACGCTGGGAACGCTGTTCGGTAGTTTTTGATATCGGGTGGCTGTTGCACCAATATGGCCAGCCAGCGGCGAAGCACTGCTTGCCGCCGCCGTTGGAGCGGTGGGTGCCATACCGCTAAACGTGGCAAGAATGATCCTCCAATGCACCCAAAATACCACATGCGTCGGTTGGGGCGGTGCTGCTGCACTTCCGGCGCAAGGTCACCAGATGCTGTTTCAACTGCGCCAGTGCCTGGATACGCGCCTCGACCGCCCGGATATGCCCATCCAGGAAGGCATTGACCTCACCGCAGTCCTCGGTGGGAATATCCCGGTACTGAAGCAACGTGCGTATTTCGCTTAGCGCCATGTCCAGCGTGCGGCAGTGCCGGATGAAGCGCAGCCGCTCAATGTGGTCATCGCCATACAGGCGATAGTTTCCCGCGCTGCGGGACGGCGCCGGCAACAGCCCTTCTTTTTCGTAATAGCGGATGGTTTCCACCGTGGTTTCGGTGCGCTCGGCCAACTCGCCGATCTTGATTGGCATGATGGCCTCCATCACTCAAACATTGAAGTAACTATAGTCTTTTAAATCGAGGTTGGCAAAATCTTGTTCCGCACACAGTCGCTTGACTCTGAAGTCGCTATAGGGTTTCCAATGGCCCCATTGCAGGAGAACTCTGATGCGATTCCATATCGAAGGCATGACGTGCGGCGGCTGCGCCTCCAAGATCGAAACCGCGCTGGCGCGCTTGCCCGGCGTGTCCGACATCCGCCTGAACTTTGCCAACGAGAAACTGGACCTGACGCTCGGCCTCCAGTCGCCGACACGGCCCGACGACATCGTGGACACCATCAAGGGCCTGGGTTTCGGGGTGTCCGCCGACGGCCAGCCGGCAGCCCCACCGCCATGGTGGCAGGCCCGGAAAGCCAAACAAGTCATCGGCCTGGGCGCCTTGATGGGCGCCGCCACCGCCACCGCCCTGCTGTTTCCCGTCTACGGCGTGTGGGCCTTTGCCTTGGCCGTTTTGGCCGGTGTACTGCCCTTTGCCCGCCAGGCATGGGCCCTGGCCAAGTCGGGTACGCCTTTTTCCATCGAGACCTTGATGTCGGTGGCGGCGCTTGGCGCGCTCCTCATCGGCGAGGCCGCGGAGGCCGCGGCGGTCGTCTTCCTGTTCTCGGTCGGCGAGTTGCTGGAAAACGTGGCCGCCGGTCGGGCACGCGCCGGCATCAAGGCGCTGGCCTCGCTGCTGCCGAAAACGGCCTTGCTGCTGGATGCGCAGGGCGGACAGCGCGAGGTCCCGGCCGCGTCGCTGCGGGTGGACGACCTCGTACTGGTCCGGCCGGGCGACCGCGTTCCGGCCGATGGTTTCATCGTCGAAGGCGCGTCCAGCCTGGACGAATCCCCCCTCACCGGCGAATCCATGCCGCGCGCCAAGGCCCCGGGCGACAGCGTGTTCGCCGGATCGGTGAACGTCGACGGCGTACTGCGGATCCGCGTGGAAAAAACAGCCGCCGACAACACGTTGTCGCGCATCATCCACTTGGTCGAAGAGGCCCAGGCCAGCAAGGCGCCCACCGCGCGTTTCATCGAACAATTCAGCCGCTATTACACACCGGCGGTAATGGCGATCGCCGCGCTGGTCGTGCTCGTGCCGCCGCTGTCCATGGGCGGCGACTGGGAAACCTGGTTGTATCGCGGCCTGGCGCTGCTGCTGATTGCCTGCCCTTGCGCACTGGTCCTGTCCACGCCTGCTGCCATTGCCTCCGGCCTGGCGGCCGGCACACGCCGCGGCCTGCTGGTGAAAGGCGGCAGCGCGCTGGAAACCATCGGCAAGGCGGGCGTCATCGCGTTCGACAAGACCGGCACGCTCACTGATGGCACGCCGATGGTGACCGACATTGTGGCGTTCGACGGCGCCGACAGGGACGCGGTGCTGGCCCTGTGCGCCGCGGTGGAATCCGGCTCAAGCCATCCGCTGGCAATCGCCATCGTGCATCATGCAAAAAGCGCCGGCTTGGCCATCCCCGAGGCTTCCAACGCCGCCGCGATCGCCGGCAAGGCCGTGCACGCCGATGTGGCCGGCCGCCGCCTGGCCATCGCCTCGCCAGCTTACGCGGTCCAGGCCGCCGCGCTTGCCGCCGGCCAGGCCGAACGCATCGCAGCGCTGCAAACCGAAGGAAAAACCGTTACCGTGCTGTTCGACGAACACAGCTGCAAGTCGCTGGGGCTGGTGGCCTTGCGCGACGAGCCCAGGCAGGATGCTCGCGCAGGTCTGGCCGCGCTGAAAGCCATGGGCGTGCGGACCATCATGCTCACCGGCGACAGCCGGCGCACCGCCCAGGCGATTGCCGACGCACTGGGCATGGATCATGAGGCCGAACTGTTGCCGCAAGACAAGCTGCGCCTGATCAGCGACATCAAGGCGAAGACCACGGTGGCCATGGTGGGCGATGGCATCAACGATGCCCCGGCGCTGGCGGCCGCGGACGTGGGCATCGCCATGGGCGCCGGCACCGACGTGGCCATGGACACCGCCGACGCCGCGCTGATGAACAACCGCGTCACCGACGTCGCCCATCTGGTGGCATTGTCTCGGGCCACTCTGGCAAACATCCACCAGAACGTGGCATTTGCGCTCGGCCTGAAAGGCGTTTTCCTGATCACCACCGTGTTGGGGCTGACCGGATTGTGGGTGGCCGTGCTGGCCGATACGGGCGCCACGGCGCTGGTCACGCTGAATGCCTTGCGTCTGCTGCGCTTCAAGGGCGGCGAGGCGTACAAAAACGCCTTGTAAAGACCGGCCGCGATACTGCGCGTCGCAGCGGCCTCCTGCTCGGGCATGGAACTTGCTACAGGCCCTGCAACCCCTGCCGGGGCCCTGTTCCATTCTTGACGGAGGCCACAATGACCCAAACCAGAACCATCCAGGCGCTGTCCCTCATTTCGGCAGCGCTGCTCCTGACGGCGTGCGGCGCCCCGCGCTACAACCAGCCCGTCACCGACAACGGACAGAACGAGTTGACCACGACGCAGCCGACCTATTATCGCGGCACCGAAAGCGGGATTGCGGTCGTCAACACTGAGGACGAGATGATCAACGCCAATGTCCTCAGCGCCGTTTCCATGGTTCCAGGGCTGCGTCAGTCCAACATCCAGGTGGGTACCCTGCACGGTGTCGTGTCACTGAGCGGCACGGTGGACAGTCGCGCCACGGCTCAAAGCGTCGTGCAGGCCGCGCGGCAGGTGCAGGGCGTACGCAGCGTCACCTATGACCTGCGCATCCTTTGAGAAGCCGCTACGATCCGCGATGATGCACGAGCTGGGCAAAACGCGCCATGTCGATATTGCCGCCACTGAGCAGGACACCGACGCGTTTGCCTTGCAAGGCGTGCGTCATCTGCCGGGCCGCGGCGAATCCCAGACAGCCCGTGGGCTCGACGATCAGTTTCATGCGGGTGGCCATGAACATCATGCATTCGACGAGCTCGGCATCCGAGGCGGTCAGGATGTCGTCGACGTCGCGCCGGATGATGGGGAAGGTCACCTCGCCCAGATGCTGCGTCTGCGCGCCATCGGCAATGGTCTTGGGCGTGTCGATGTGCACGATGCGGCCGCTGCGCAACGAGCGCTGGCCGTCATTGCCGGCCTCGGGCTCGGCCCCGTATAGCCGGCAGTTTGGCGACATCGCCCGCGTGGCCAGCGCGCAGCCGGACAGCAGGCCCCCGCCGCCCAGCGGCACGAACAAGGCATCCAGCGGGCCGACCTCCTCGAACAACTCCTTGGCCGCCGTCCCCTGGCCACACAGCACGTCCGGGTGGTCATACGGTGGAATCAGCGTCAGGCCATGCCGCTGCGCCAAGTCGCGGCCGATCTGCTCGCGGTCTTCTGTGTAGCGATCATACGTGACCACCTTGCCGCCGTATCCCTGGGTGGCGGCCACCTTGCCGGCCGGCGCATCCTGCGGCATGACGATGGTGGCGGGGATGCCCAGGATCTGCGCCGCCAGCGCGACGGCCTGCGCGTGGTTGCCGGAGGAATACGCCACGACACCCGCCTTGCGCTGCTCCGGGCCCAGCCTCGAGAGCGCGTTATAGCCGCCCCGGAACTTGAAGGCCCCCATGCGCTGGAGGTTCTCGCATTTGAAGAACACCTGGCCGCCGAATGCCTCGTCGACGGTGCGCGAAGTCATCACGGGTGTTTTATGGACGTGGCCCTTGATGCGCTCCGATGCCGAGGCCACATCGTCGAAGGTGGGTAGCTTGATCATGGGGGAGCCCCTTCACCGGCAGCACATCGCCGGCGAATCGTCTGGATACGCTGACATGTCGGCGGAGGCCCCTGCGCCTCAGTGATAAGCCAGCCGGCCGTCCTTGTCCCGGTCCTGCCGATCGAAATCGCGCATGACACGGTCCATGAATTCAGCCTCGCTGATGTCGCTGCTGCCATCGGCGTCCACGGCGGCGAACTGTTCGGGTGTCAGCACGCGGGCCGCCTCCTGCTTGGTGATGCGCCCATTGCCATCCGCGTCGAGCCGGCCGAACGCGCCTTCCATGTACTGCTGATATTCGGCGCGAGAGACTTGGCCGTCCTTGTCGACATCCAGCTGGTCGAAATGCTCTTGTGTCAATTCCACCGCGGTCGTGCTTCCTTGCGCCACGGCGGCCAGCGGCGTGCCCAGGGCCAAGGCCAGGACGATGGCAAGCGATGAGTTCTTCATGTCATGTGCTCCTCAGTCGCAACCCAGCCGGTTGCCGGCGTAGCCGCCGGCGCCGATGCCGACCGCGGTGGCCACCGTGCGGCCCGACCCGCCGCCGATGGTGCTGCCCAGCAGGCCGCCGACAACCGCGCCGCCGACGGTGCCGGCAATGCAGTTGAACTCGGAATTACGGGACTGGCCATGCGCGCCCGAGGGGGATTGGCAGGCCCCCAAGGCCCCCAGGCCGATCAAGGCGATGGCGAGTGTCATGTGTCTTTGTCTCATGGTTTCCTCCGGCCCTGCGTGGGCGTTCAATCGAGTTTCGTGATCTTGCTGCCTTGGACGCCGATGCCCGCCATCAGGCCTTTCTGCCCGAAGACGTACGCATAGATGTCGTGGTCGGCCGTCGTGGAAGACAGTTTGCGGGCCGCGCCCTCGTCGATCAGGACGACGCTGGGTCCGACGCCGATTTCCCAGCCGTTGCGGTCATCCAGCGCCCGCGTGGCGCTTTCGCGCATGAAGAACAAGGCGTATCCGTAGGCTTGCGCCCCGGCCTGCAAGCCATAGGACAGGCCCGTGGAGGCATAATGCCCGTCGGGCTTGTCGTCACGGAACAACACGCCCTTGCCGCGCTCGGCGCCGACCACCAGGCCTGCCTTGAGAATGCGCGGAAACACCAGCACGGCCGAGGACTGTTCCGCCAGGAACCGGGTCTCGGGCTGTTTCTCGTAGAGCTGCTCCAAGGCCGCGCGCGCGTCTTGCTCGAGCTCGGCACCAGAGGCTGCGGCCGCGGTGTGGCTCCAGCCCAGCAAGGCCGCACACAATGCAATGCCCAGCCAAGCCGGCCAGCCGGCAGGATGCCGCAGACTCTCGAATGCTCTCCCCATCATTGCCTTCCCCTTCCTGTATTGTGCCGCCGCTTGGCCGCCATCCGCTGATCCCACACGGCCCGGATTGCCAGAACCATAGCAGAATCCACTGTCGGAAGGCTAGAATGCGCTGTCCTTCGCCTTCAGCGGGGGCGGCACGCGGACGGCGTGACGATCGAACGCTATGAAAAGAACGGCGCCGCCGCGACCCTCACGCGGCCGTGGCCCTAAGATCGCAGCCCGGCGTCACGACAGGATGCCGGGCAGCCACAGCGTCAAGGACGGAAAGAACACCAGCAGGGCCACCATGATCAGCATGGTGACGACGAAAGGCAGCGCGCCGTACACCACGTCCTTGAGCTTGCCGGACTCGCGCGTGCCCTGGACGACGAACAGGTTGATCCCGACCGGCGGGGTCAGCATGGCGGTCTCCATCAGCACCATCATCAGGACCCCGAACATCAGCGGATCGATGCCCGCCGCCTTGATCGCCGGGATGATCAGCGGCACGGTGGCGATCAGCATGGACAGCGGCTCCATGAACATCCCCAGCACCAGGTAGAACACGACCGCGGTCAGCAGGACGGCCGTGGGCGACAGGCTCGCGTCGCTGAACAGGTGCGTGACCAGCGATGACAGGCCGATGGCCGTCAGCACGAAATTGAGCAGGAACGCGCCGATCACGATCAGGAGGATCATGGCGGTGGTGGTCATGGTGGCCTCGGCGGCCTCCAGCAACATCTTGATCGAGAAGCGCCGCCGCACGACGGCCAACAGCAAGGCCATCAGCACCCCCAAGGCCGCCGACTCGGACGGCGTGGCCCAGCCCACATAGATGGCGCCGATCACCAGGATGAAGATCGACAAGGGCGGCAGCAAGTCGGGCAGCACCTCCCAGCGCCGGCGCCAGGACGTCGAAATGGCCTCGCCGCCCCAGGCGGGCCGAACGAGGCAGCACACCAGGATGATGGTCGAGAACAGCACCGCCAGCAGCACGCCGGGCAGCATGGCCGCCAGGTACAGCCGGGGAATCGAGGTCTCGGTGAGCACGCCGTAGATGATCAGGGGAATGGACGGCGGGATCAGGATGCCCAGCGAGCCGCCGGCGGCGATCGTGCCGAGGAACAGCGGCTCGTTGTAGCGGTACCGCTTGATCATGGGATTGGCGATGGTGCCCAGCGTCGCGGCGCAGGCGACGCTCGAGCCGCTCATGGCGGCAAAGGCGGTGGAAAAGCCCACGTTGGCATGCATCAGGCCGCCCGGCATGCGGGCCAGCCACTGCGCGATGGCGTGGTACATCTTTTCGCTGATGCCGCTGCGCAGCAGCAGTTCGCCCAGCAGGATGTACAGGGGGATGGCGAACAGCGTGAAATGGCTGGAGGTCCCCCACGTCAGCTCGCCGAAGGCGATCCACAGCGGCATGGGCGAATACCATCCCGCCAGCAGCAGACCCAGCACGATCATGGCCGCGGCCACGGGAATGCCGACGGCCAGCAACAGCAGCAGCATGCCGACGGAAATACTAAGCATGGCCGTTCCCCTTCGCGGCGATGTCCTCGATCACCTGCTGTTGTTCGCGCAGATCGTCCTCGGCGGTGCGGGTGCCGATCAGCGCCACCACGCCCATGCGGTCGCCCCGGACCAGGCGGACAAGCGCCTTGACGAACAGGTACAGGCTGGTCAGGCACAGGAAGACCAGCCCCGCGGCCCAGAGTCCCTGGGGAATCGCCAGGGGCACCGCCAGCGGCGTGATCGAGTGCGCATCCCGCGACAGGGACTCGAGAAACGTCGACACCCCCACCCAGGCCAGCACGGCGGCGGCCAGCCCGAAGACGAGCATGGCGAACAGATCGAAGAACACCCAGGCCGCGCGCGGCACGACCGATTGCAGGATGTCGATGCGGATGTGGCCGCGGTGCAGCAGGGTGAGCGAGGCGGCCCAGGCCGTCGAGACGGCGAGCACGTAGCCCGACAATTCGCCCGCCCCGCCGGACAGGATGGAGTCGCCGAAGAGCTTGCGGCTGAGCACATCGATGCCGATGACGAATGCCATCAGCAAGACGGCCAGGCCGCCGGCGCGGGCGCTGTAGCGCGCGAGCTTAGAGAAAATATCCGACATGGACGTAACCTCGGGAGCCGAGCCGGCGGCTTTCACGCCACCGGCTTCTGGACGTTTAAAGCTTGGTCAGGTCGATCTGCATGCCGACGACCTTGCCGACCGTCTCGTTCCAGCGGCCGGCGCATTCCTTGCCGCAGCGCTGGGCCCACTGGGGCAGCACGACCTCCTGGGCGATCTTCTTGATCAGCGCCTTGTCGGCGTCGGTGGGCGGGACCAGGGTCATGGATTCCTTGCGCCCCAGGGTGCAGGGATCCTTGCCGGTATTGCAGTCGATGCCTTCCTGGTTGGCCTTTGCGCCGATGGCCCACAGCCGCTCGTCGAGCGACTCGAACTTCTTGGTCAGGTATTCGCGCACGGCCGGATCGAAGCTGTTCCAGGATTTGAGATTCACCGACTGGTAGTAGATGGACCAGTTGATCGGCACGGGCAGCAGGTATTTGGTCACCTCGCCCCAGCCGGCGGTATTGCCGGCCAGGCTGCCGGTGATCGCGCAATCGAACACGCCGCGCTGCAAGGAGGGCACGACCTCGCCGAAGGGCGTCGTCACCGGCGAGCCGCCCAGCGCCACGACCATGTCGGACATGGTGCGGCTGTTGACGCGTACTTTCTTGCCCTTGATGTCCTTCAGGCCGGTGATCTCGGGCCGGCACCAGAAGATCAACCCCGGATTGGGCGCAAGGCCCAGCAGCTTGGTGTTGAATTTTTGCTCCATGATCCTGGAGATCTCGGGCGCCCAGGCTTCGCACGCCTTGTGGGCGGTCTCGAGGTCGGGCGAAATCCCGGTCAGGTCGCAACCTTCGAAGGCCGGTTCGTCACCCGCGACCTTGACGATGTCGGTGGAGGCGAAGTCGGCGACGCCGGACGCCGTCAGGCGCAGCAATTGCTGTTCCTGCAAGCCCATGACGTCATAGTTGGCGTACTCGACCGTGATCTTGTTCCCGGAATCGGCCGGGATTTCCTTCAGCCAGAAGGGCTTTTCGACCTGCTGCGTCTGGACCAGGGTGCTGTAGCCGCCGATGACGCGCAGCTTGGTCTCGGGCATGTCCTGCGCCACGCTGCCGGCCACGGGCGCAAGCGCGCCCAGGATCAAGGCCGCAGCCAGGGAGGGTGCGCACAAGGCGCGGTGGATCGTTGGGTGAGTGGTCATCATCAGTCTCCTTGGTCATGTGGATTGTTCTTATTGGGCGGGATGTGTCAAGAAAATCCTGCCGCGAACGCCTCGGCGCGCGGCCGTTCACCAGCCAGGGCGGCCTCGAGGATGGAGCGCACGCCCTGTGCATGCACCGGACGGGGATTCAGGCCGTTGTCGGTCTCGATCACCAGTTCGGTGCAACGCTCGATATCCCCGCCTGCCATGCCGTGGTCGGCCAGGCAAACGGGGGCGCCCACGGAACGGGCGAAATCATAGATGCCGCCGGCCGCCGTCTCGGCGCCGAGCGCCTGGGCGACTTTGGCCATCACCGCCGGGCGGGCGGGCTCGTTGAAGGCCGTCACGTACGGCAACGCGATCGAATGAGAGGACGCGTGAGGAATGCCGTAGCTCGCGCCCAGGACGTGCGCGACGCCGTGATGCAGGGCGAATCCGCCGGTCAGCGCGGCCCCGCCCAAATACGCGCCGTACAGCGCGCCGCGCCGGGCCTGCAGGTCCGTTGGATCGCGCATGACGCGCGGCACGCTGTCGCCCAGGACCCGGATGCCCTCGAGGGCGGCCATGGCGATGATGGGGCTGGCGGTCGGCACGTACAGCGCCTCGACGCAATGCGCCATGGCGTTCATGGCGCTCTCGGCGCTCACTTGCGCCGGCAGGCTCAAAGTCAGTTCAGGATCGTAGACCACGGTGCGCGCCAGCATTCGCAGGCTGGTGTGCATCCGCTTGACGCCATCGATGGTGATGCCGCAAAACCCGGTCATCTCGGATCCCGAATATGTCGTGGGGATGTCGATGCAAGGGCAGCCAGTCTCCAGGGCGACCGCCTTGGCCAAGCCGACGGCGGCCCCGCCGCCCACGGCAACCAGGCAGTCGATGCCATGCGCGCCGGCATGCGCGCGCGCCGTCCTCGCCAGCTCGATGGGCACTTGCGACACCGCCTCTGGATAGACGCCGGCGCACAGGCTCCCCAGGCGTTCGGCGACCCGATGCGCCATCTCGTTGCGCCCGGGCGTGCAGACGACCAGGGCACGTCGTGCGCCCAGGCGCACGACCTCGTCGGCCACATCGGCGACCGCGCCCGCACCGAACACGATGCGCGGCGGCATCGCATTGTAGATATCGCCCGGCGTGGCAAAGTCCGCCCCGCCAAACATGCCCCACTCACTGCTGCCCATCGATGCTGCTCCCTCGAAGTTGATCTGTTGTCCTTGCGGCCCCCGATCGGGCGGCCTCGCGTGCCGAGCTACCAGTCGACGATGGTTCCGTCGCCGAGCACCGCGCCTGCCGCATGCATGACTTCCTGCTTGAACGGATGCCGGGCGGCCTCGCGCTCATTGATCTCCACCCCCAAGCCCGGGCTGTCGGGCACCTGCCACGCATTGCCCACCCGGCGCATCGGCGTGGCGACCACGTCGTCGTACCAGGGCACCGCGCCCGACATTTCCTCCTGGATGACGAAGTTCGGCGTGGACACATCGAAATGCAGGGCGGCGGCGCCGGCCACCGGCCCGTTCGGATTGTGTGGCGCCACGCCCATGAAGGCATGCTCGGCCGCGTGCGCGATGCGCTTGCCCTCGAGCAAGCCGCCGGTATGGTTCAGGTCCGGCTGGATGATATTGACGGCCTGGGCACGGAACAGCGGCTCGAATTCCTTGAATCCGACCAGGCGCTCCCCCGCGGCAATGGGGCAGGCCGCGCGCGCCGTGATGGCGCGCAGGGCCTCGGCATCGCCGGGCTGCACGGGCTCCTCGCAGAACATCGGCCGGTAGGGCGCAAGCTCGTCGATGAACTGCAGCGCCGCCGACAGCGATGCCGGCCGTCCATGGAAATCGATCATGATTTCCACATCGTCGCCCACCGCCTCGCGCAGCACCTGCATACGCCGTCCCACATCGCGCCGCGCCGCCGTGCCGACCGAATAGTGGGAATAGGGAATGAAGACGACCTTGAGCGCGTCGTAGCCCTTGTCGATCACGGCCAGCGCGCGGTCGCGCAAGGCGCCTTCGTCGAAGGTCTCGTAGACGGATTTCATGTCGCCCATGCCCAGGTGCGTATAGACGCGCACGCTGTCGCGCACCTTGCCGCCCAGCAGACGCCATACCGGGACGCCCAGGCTTTTTCCGAAGATGTCCCAGAGCGCATGCTCGATGCCGCTGATGGCCGTCGCGCCGATGATCCCGAGGCGATAGTAGCTGTGCTTGTTCAGGACGCGCAGGATCTGTTCAATGTCGCGCGGATCGCGGCCAAGCAGCAGCGGTGCCAGATCCTCGACCGTCGAGGCGACCGCGCGCGTCTTCCAGTTGAGGCTGGCTTCGCCCCAACCGTACAAGCCGTCCTGATCGGTCGTGACCTTGACGAAGATCCAGTTGCGCATCTCGGCATTCACCACCGTGGTGGTCACGTCGACGATCTTGATCGGCACACCGCCTTTAGTGTCCAGCATTCCCGTTCCTTTCTGTCATGACCGTCCAGGCGCCGGCGCCCGGACAACGTTGAGCAAGGGTTCGCCGGCCATCAGGCGGCGGATGTTGCCCGCAATGAACCCGTACCGGCGAACCGCCAGATTGGCCGTCCAGGCGCACGAATGCGGCGTGCACACGACGTTCGGCAATTCGTGGAAGGGATGATCCGCGGGCGCGACCTCGTCGTCGGCCGACGCCGGATAGCGGTACCACACGTCCAGCACCGCAGCGCCGATGGTCCGGTCCTTCAGCGCGGCGAACAGGGCGCCCTCATCGACGATCTGGGCGCGCGATACATTGATCAGCACCGCCGAGGATTTCATGCGCGCGAGTTGCCGGGCGCCGATCATGCCGCGCGTCGTCTCAGTCAATGGACAGGCGATCACCACGAAATCGGATTGGCCCAGCAAGCGGTCCAGTTCACCCGGCGGCGCGAAATCATCGATCAGTCCGGGCACGATGCCGCCGGCCGGATCGGTGGCGATCGTCCGCATGCCGAACGCCTTGGCGCGCTGGGCGATTGCCCGCGCGATACGGCCCATGCCGACCAGGCCCAAGGTCTTGCCATGGATTTCGCCATGCTGGACCCGATGGCGGTATGCCTCGGACCAGCTTTGCGTTGCGAACCGACGGCGCATGTCGGCCAGCCGGATCTCGGATTCGAGCATGGCCAGCAGGACGTACTCCGCGATGGGGATCTCGTGCTCGAAGACGTTGCACACCGTGGCTGAGGGCGGCAAAGCATCCAGCGCGATGCCATCCAGGCCGGCCCCCGGCACGTGCAGCAGGCGAAAGGCCGGCACCCTGCCCGAGGGCCTCGAAAACCGCAAGGTGATCAACACGTCCTCGGCGCCGATCGCCACGTCGTACTCGTCGCTGTGCGAGGCCTCGCGAGGCAGGGCAATGAACTCGCACCCGGCGGGCAGTTCCGCCGCCAGCGTGTCCTTGTGATTCGCCGCCTCGCCGACCATGATGATCTTCATTGACTGTCTCCTTGGGCACATCCTACAAGTGGCCCACTGAGAAAGTCCAATTATGTTTTATGATCTAATAATAAATACTACTTATCATAAAACCACGCGGGGAACCTCATGGATCAACGCCGTCTGCAATGCTTCATCGTCCTGGCGGAGGAACTGAATTTCCGGCGTGCGGCCGATCGCTGCCACATCAGCCAGCCCGGACTGAGCCAGCTGCTGCGGCAATTGGAGGACGAGCTGCAGGTCCAGCTTTTCTATCGCGACAGACGCAACGTGTCCCTGACGCCCGCAGGCGAGCTCTTTCGCAAAGAGGCCTACAAGCTGCTGCTGCAGATGACCGACATCGTCGACCGCGCCCGCCAGATCGAACGCGGCGCCATCGGCGAGCTGACCATCGGCGCCACCGCAACCGCGTTGTTCGTGATCCTTCCCGAAATCACCCGGCGGTTTGCCAAGGCCTTACCCAAAGTCGCGCTCACCATCCGCTCGATGACGACCGCGGATCAGGAACGCGCCCTGCGGCGCGGCGACATCCAGGTCGGCCTGGTGCACCCGCCCCTGGAGGACACGGCCCTCGTCTGCCGCGTGATTTCCGCCATCCCGTTCGATGTGGTGCTCTCGGACGAGAATCCCTTGAGCAAAAAAGCGGTCCTGACCTTGAAGGATCTCGCCCAGGAAACATTCATCCTGTTTCCCCGCGCCGTCGGGCCGCGGCTGTACGACGAGATCATCGCACTATGCCATCAGGAGGGTTTCAGCCCCCGCAAGATCATCGAAGCCGCACCGGCCCAATCCATCGTCGCCATGGCGGCCTGCAACATGGGCATCGGCTTCGTGGCCTCCAGGCTGCAGCACTATGCGCGACCGCTGGCCACGTATCGCCGGCTGCGCGGCCCGGGGCCGCGATTGACGCTGGGCGTCATCCGCGCCAGCGAGCGCATTTCACCCACCGTCGAGAAGTTCGTCGATATCGCGACGATGGTAGGCGCCTCGTTGCGGTAGTGGTCCACGCCCACAAGAAAAGTGAAAAAAACTGTATCCAGGCGATTGGATATGTCGACAATATTGTTAAATTTTAAAAACCATTCCAATAGTAAGGATATACATCCTTCGACGACAAAAAGAGCACGGAAGACAACAAAAAGATTGATGCGTAACAGCCAGTGACCGCGGGGTTACCGTGCCCCCAGCGGTTTTTCATTCACAGTTCTCCAGGAGAGAGCGAATGGGCGGCATCAAGACATACGACAGCAAGCCGACGCCGGATCACGCAGCGGCCCGGCGCAGGACCGCACTGCGAAACACCGCCTTGACGGCGGCACTGGTGGCCGCGTACGCCTATGCACCGAACACGGGCGCCGTCAACCTGACCATAGGCAACACACAGGACTTGGGCGACTCCACCATGACCAACAGCACAGTCACCGTGCTGGACGGCGGCGTGGTCACGGGCGACGGCACGCAGATCAGCGGCAAAGCCTACGAGATGCTGCGCATCGAGTCGGGGGGCAGCCTGACGCTGGAGAACGCCACACTGACGAACGACGTGCAGCCCAATCAAAATGGCCGCACCGTGACGGCCACCGGGGCCGGCGCCAACGCGACGCTTAAAGATTCAACGATCACCTTGAACGCCTATGACGGCTACGCGGGCGGGCACGCCTTTACCGCGGGCGTCGGGGCTGAAAACGGCGGGCATGCCGTCATCGACGGCGGCACGGTCACGGGGTCGGGCAGCAAGCGCACCGTGGGCATACAAGCCAATGACGGCGGATCCATCGATGCCAGCCATGTCGTCATCAGCACGCACAGCACCTTCGGCCATGCCGTCAACGCCTACCGGACGGTCTCGTCGCCAGAGTCCGAAACACGCGTCACACTCGACCATGTCACCATCCATACCTACGACCCGAACTACGCCGACGGCATCCAATCGGCGAACAAAGGCGCCAGGGTCGAAGCGACGGATACGGACATCACCACGGTCGGCACGAACAGTTTCGGTGCCGAGGTGTTCAACGGCGCCAGCGCCTCGCTGACGCGCGGCAGCATCACGACCTCCGGCGCGGCGGCCGCCGGGGTGCGCGTGTACGGCGGGTCCCTTGGAAACGGCGTCGTGACGATCGACGGTACGCGGATCAGCACCAGCGGCGCCGGTGCCATCGGTGCCAGCGCCGCGGATGCAGCCGAACAGACATCGGGCACGATCCATCTGACCGACACCACGATAGAGACCCACGGGGCCAACGCCCCCGCGCTGCAATCATCCTACGGCAGCCAGATCACCAGCGGCGGCGGCAACACCTTCCATACGCATGGCGCCAATAGCACGGGCGTCGCGGCGTCCACGGGCGGCAGCGTAAGCCTGGCCGGCGACGACTCGGTGACCGCCGAGCAGGGCTACGGCATCAGCGCGAACGGCACCGGTTCAATGATCACGACGAACGGCACGACGATTTTGACGAACGGCGGCAAGTACGGCGCTTACGCCTCAAACGGCGCGTCGATGGACTTGTCCGGCGGATCAGTCACAAACGCCAGCACCTCGTCGGGACGCACGGGCGTCGCGGCTGACGGCGCCGAAACGCGGGTGACCACCCATGACGTGGACATCGGCACCTGGGGGGCCTACACCGGCCCGGGCGAACTCTCCAACGCGGTCGCCGCCAGCCACGAGGCCAACATCGAACTCAATGGAGGGCGGATCCGCTATCTCGGCCTCCAGTACGGCCGCGGCCTGCTGGCCAGCACCAGCGCCACCATCAGCGCCAACAACGTCGATATCGTTACAGGCACGGAAGGCTCCACCACGACCGGGCTGGCGTCCAACGCCGTGCACGCATACAGCGGCCGCACGACGGACAGCAAACCCGAAGACACGCCCACCATCGCGCTGCACAACAGCCGCATCCGGACTTACGCGAACGACGCCTACGGCCTGTCGGCACAGAACATCGGCAGCCGGATCACGACGACGGGCTCGGCCATCGAGACCCATGGCGAGAACGCGTACGGGGCGGTCGCCTACAACGGAGCCGTCCTGGATCTCACGGACACCAGCATCGACACCTGGGCCGACGGCGCGCGCGGCATCTCGCTCAACGCCATGAGCACCACACAGCGGCCGGGCACGCCGCCCAACCCCCTGACGGCCAGCACCCTGTTCCTGTCGGGCGGCACCATCCACGCGCGTGGCGGCCAGTCCGCCGAAGGCGTGGCCGCCGATGCGATATACCTCACGGGCGGATCCAGCGCCCAGATCGCCGGTACGCAGATCCTGGCCTCGGGCGAACACGCCTCGGCCCTCTATCTGGAGGACAGCGGCAGCGTAATCCTGGACCAGGTACGCGCCGAATCCAAGTCCGCGTCCATCACCTCGCAAATCAACCAGGCGGGGCAAGTCCAGGACATCACCATAGGCGCGGGCTCGAACCTGACCGTCAACAATGGCACCTTGCTGCAGGTCAACCGCCGCGACGCGGGCATGGACGGCATCGTCAACCTGACGCTCGAGGCCGGCTCGGTGTCATCAGGCGACATTATCGACCAGGACGGCCTGGACCCCAACGGGGACGGCACGCGGGCCGCGGGCGGAAAGACCAATTTCACGATCGGCGCGGGTGCCCAGTGGGCCGGCATCGTCTGGGGCATCGACGACACCTCGGTCGGTGACGGCGGCTCGTTCGAGGACTCGGGCGGCGCGCCCATCGACGGCAACGTCACCGGCGGCCAGAACTCGACCATCGTCTTCACCAACGGGGCGACGATCTCGGAGGGCGTCCAGACCCAGACCGGCAGCACGGCCAGCTTCAACGGCACGACCACGATCGGCGGCGCAGTCGTGGGCACCGGCTCCCGCTACGTATTCCTCGGTTCGACGACCGTCGGACAGACCGTCTCGGGCAACAACACGTCGTTCCAGTTCAGCCAGACCGCACCCACCCTCATCAAGGGCAGCGTGGTCCTGGACATCGGCTCCTCGCTCAAGGGCGGCACGGTCCAGACGCCCATCTCGATCCAGGGCGGCGCAACCGCCAACTCGGGCTCCACCCTGGGCGGCAATCTGCTGGTCAGCGGCAGCCTGGGCGGCAACGGCGGCACCCTGAGCCCCGGCAACTCGGTCGGTGTCCAAAGCTACGGCACCAGCGCGGGCTTCAGCGGGAACTACGTCGCCGAAGTCAACTCGGCCGGCCAGTCCGACCTGATCATCATCCGCAACGGCGACTTCGACCTGTCCGGCATCGGACTGACCGTCCGCCAGGAAAACGGCAACGGCGGCTACCTGCTCGATCACGACTACACCATCGTGAAGACCGAGGCGGGCCACGTGCTCAACACGTTCTCCAACGGCGGCACGCTGGATGATTCATTTGCCGGCACCCTGGTCAAGCTCGATCCGGTCAAGTACGGCCTCGACAACGTCCGCATCAGCCTGTCGGTCGACTCGGGCAAGGCCGCGGACCGCAGCGGACTTTCCGGCAACCAGAACGCGACCCTCGACGGCGTGCTCTCGGTGGCCGGCCGAAACAGCGCCGCCGATGCCACCCTGCAGATGCAGGCGGAAGCACGCAGGAACGCGCTGAACCAGTTGTCCGGCGAGGCGCACGCCAGCACACAGGCCGCGCTGATGCAGTCCGGCGACCGGATCGTACGCACACTGGCCGGACACCTGCGCGGCAATCTCGGCATCGGGATGCTGCCGGGCGCGCCGGTCGCCCAGTCGGGCGGCACCCTGCCGGCCGGCGCCATGCCCCGCTCGGCTGCCTATCCGCTGTGGGCGCAGGTGACGGGGAACTGGAGTTCGCTGGAGGGCGACGGCAATGCCGCGACGGCCCGGACGCGGATGGGCGGACTGTTCGTCGGCGGCGACCGGAACCTCGGCCACGGCTGGCGCGTGGGCGGGGCGCTGGGCTACATGGACGGCCGGATCGAGGTCGATGACCGGGGCTCCCGCTCGGACGTCAGCAGCTACACCGTGGCCCTGTACGGTGGCAAGGCCTGGGACGCCGGCCCCGGCAAGGTTAGCGTCCTCGCGGGTGCAGCCTACACCCGCCATGACATCGACAGCCGCCGCAATGTGGACGCGGGCGGTGCCCAGACCTTGAAGGCGGACTATCACGCCAATGCCACGCAACTGTTCACGGAACTGGCCTATGCCATGCCGGCCGGCAAGGCCAGCGTCATCGAACCCTATGCCGGCGTGACCTGGATCGGCCAGAAGACCGACGGCTTCACCGAGTCGGGCGGTTCGGCGGCGCTGCACAGCGACAGCCAGAGGGACGGCATCACCGCCCTCACCCTTGGCCTGCGCGGCAAGACCCGGGTCGAACTCGGCGCAGGCGCCGCGGAATTGTCCGCGGGCGTGGGCTGGCGGCATGCCGCGGGCGACGTCGATCCGGGACGCAGCCTGTCCTTCGTCGAAGGCGGCGGCAGCAGCTTCCGCGTGTCGGGTGCGCCGATCGCCCGGGATGCGGCGGTGCTGGACCTGGGCGCCCAGGTGGCGGTCGGCCGCAATACGGCCGTGGGGCTGGCCTACAGCGGCCAGTTCGGCGGCGGCAACGCCGACCACTCGGCGTCGCTGAACCTGAAGATCCGGTTCTGACTCACTCGCGGCTCATCTCGGCCAGGCCGACGGCCTCGCCGTCGAAGGCCTGGTCGTCGTCCAGCTCGACCTCGACGCGGGACAGCAAGCCCGTGAACGGGAACGGCGCCTCGTACAGGGACACCGCGCAGCCCCGGTCGCAGCCGATGTCGCAACCCGACCATGAAATGAGGGACTTGAAGTAGCGCGTGCTCTCGATGCTGCCCGCGGGTTCATCATCGACCAGCAGGGTGTAGCGGCTGCGCAAGGCCTCGCCCTGCGCCCCGCGCTCGAGCCTGTCGACCCGCAGGCCCAGTGTGCTTGCACTGGACGGCACCCGGTGGGTCGATTGGACGATCTCGTGGCTGCCCCCGAGGTTGAGGTCGTGGAACAGGTGGCCGTCCTTGAGGTACAGCGCATAGCCCGTCGTGGCGTCGCCATGGGCGATCAGCACGCCCTGCGCGCCCGGTTTCATGTCCACGAAACAGCGGATGGTATAGCTGCGGCTGCGGACGTCCGGGGCCAAGTCGGTCGGCACGTGGCCCACGCCACGGTGAAAGACGAAGTGCCGGCGCTCGCCGAGTATGCGCTGGGCATTCTCGGCAAAGCGGGGACCAAACCGGTCGTCCAGCGGCAGGACCTTGTATTGGGCGGCCTGCTCCCACCAGATCGCCTTGAGCGCGTCGAGCAGGATGGGCTTCTGCGCCGCCAGGTCACGCACTTCGGAGAAATCCGTGTCGAGGTGATAGAGCTCCCACTGGTCGCCGTCGAACGGCGTACCGGGCGGATGGTAGGCCACGGCCTTCCAGCCCGCCAGCCACAAGCCGCGGTGGCCGAACATCTCGAAATGCTGGGGCACGTTCTTGGAAGGCGCCTCGGGATCGGCGAGCGACGCCTTGAAACTCACCCCCTCGATGGGCATCTGCGCGATGCCGTTGACGGACTCGGGGCTCTGTACCCCGATGAGGTCCAGCAGGGTCGGGTACAGGTCGCAGGCATGGACGAACTGGTGCCTGATCTCCCCTCGGGCCGCGATCCCCCGATCCCATGACATGACGAAGGGATCCCGGATGCCGCCGCCATGCGTGTTCTGCTTGTAGCGCTTCAGCGGCGTATTGGAGGCCATCGCCCAGCCATGGGGGATGTTCGAGTGGCTGCCCGGTCCACCGATGGTGTCGATGCGTTCGAGCTTGTCCTGCAGGGACTCCGGTTGGTAGTTGTAGCTGCCCAGGGTGTTGACCGCGCCCAGCGGGCCGCCTTCCTGGCTTGCGCCATTGTCGGACATCACGATCACGATCGTATTGTCCAGGGTTCCGGTGGTGCGCAAAAAGTCCACCAGGCGCGCGATCTGCTGGTCGGCATGGTCCAGCATCGCCGCGTACGCCGCCTGCAGGCGCACGAACAAGCGGCGCTCGTCGCCGGAAAGCTCGTTCCAGGGACGCACCCCGTCGTTGCGCGGCGGCAGCGGCGTGCCCGGCGGCACGATGCCCAGTTCGATCTGCCGGGCCAGGCGCCGCTGGCGGTCGACGTCCCAGCCATCGGCGAATACGGATTCGTAGCTGTCGATGAGGGCGCGCGGCGCCTGGTGCGGCGCATGGCAGGCGCCGAACGCGAGCCATGTCAGCCACGGCGCCGAGGGCTTTTGCGCGATGTGGTCCGCGATGAAGCCGATGGACTTGTCCACGAGGTCGGCGGTCAGGTGATAGCCGCCGGCATAGTCGCCCGGGGTCGCGATGTGCGTGTTGTCCTGGACGAGTTCGGGCGAATAATGATCGGTTTCCGCGTTCAGAAATCCGTAGAACCGGTCAAATCCACGGCCCAGCGGCCAGCCGTCGAAAGGCCCCGTGGATCCGGCCTCATTCATCGGCGTCACGTGCCACTTGCCGACGAAGTAATTCCGGTAACCGGCCGGCCGCAGGGCTTCGCCGAGCGTGCAGGCTTCCTTGGCGATCTTGCCCCGATAGCCTGGATATCCGCTGTCGAAGTTGGCCAGGCAACCCATGCCCACCGAATGATGGTTGCGGCCCGTCAGCAGGGACGCGCGGGTGGTCGAGCACATCGCGGTCGTGTGGAATCCCGAGTACCGCAGGCCACCGGCGGCCAGCGCATCGATGGCCGGGGTGCGGATCGCCGAGCCATAGCATCCGAAGTCCGAAAACCCGACGTCGTCGAACAGCACCACCAATACATTGGGCGCCCCTCGCGGCGCGGTCGGTTGCGCGGGCCAATGGGGCGTGGACTCCTCGATTGTCCTGCCGATACGCTGGGGATGGGCCATGCCTGGTCTCCTGATGCCCGTCGCGGCGCCGCGCGGGCGTGCCTTGCCGACCGGCTGCGGTTCGCGGCCCGGGGCGCGACGCCGGCCTGGCGGCGGGTTGATCCGGAGACTCAGTGTATGTGCCTTGCGCGTAGATATCTATTGCATTATTTGGGACGATTCGATGCATTTTCTGCATTTTTGGCGGTGTTTCGTGGCCCGGACCATAGCAATGATCTATTCGATTCCCAGCCCGGAAAAGATTAATCTATAGTGGACAAATGAATGTTTTTTAGGCTGAAAACATCATGGTTTACCAGAATGATTTTTCCACATCGCGCCCGATAAAAAAATCCATGAAATGAATAAAAATGGATTTTTCCTTATTAATCAAATAATAAAAAATCCAATGCTTCGAATTCCAGACCGTTTCCTCTCACCGCGCCTGGATTGATCTTTATGCGCAGCGATGTCTACTATAAGCTCACGAGCTGGTAGACAGACTCCGGCTCCGAAACGCTTCCTGCCCGACTATACGCAGCATCGACAAGGTGAACGCAGCCATGGACATCCGAGAAATCCATCTCATCACTCAAGAAATTCATCACTCCTCGGGCGTGGCCATCGACCCGCCAGCCCTGCGGGTTGCCGCTTGCGCGGTGCTGAGCAACCCCGCCCGCGGGAGCGCGGGCCCCGACACGCTGGACGACTGCATCGCCGAATCCACCCGCATCGGCGACCTCCTGGTGCGCCGCAGCCTCGATGCCCTGGGCGGGCGCCGGCCGATTGCTTTCGGCAAGGGCGTGATCGTCGGCGAAGCCGGCGACCTCGAGCAAGGCGCGGCCATGATCCACTGCAAGATCGGCCTGTCGATTCGCGCCGCCATCAAGGCCGGCTATGCCCTGATACCGGGCAATGCGAAACGAGGCGGTCCAGGCGCCTCCATCGACGTCGTGCTGGGCGGCATCGATGACGGCTGGCATTACGACGCCATGGACACGATGGAGATCCACGTGCCCGGCGCGCCGCGCGCGGATGAAATCCTGCTGATCGTCGCCTATGCCACCGGGCGCCCGAACGCGCGCATCGTGGGCGCCAGCGAGGAAACCGTGCGCAACCTGGTGAACGGCATGCGCGACACCCCGCAAAACGCCTGATCCCGAATTTTTCTCTCTTATAGCGGTGACGACATGGACACTTCCATCAGGAAAATCGGTTTTATCGGCCTGGGCATCATGGGCACTCCCATGGCGGGCCACCTGATTGCGGCGGGACATGAGGTCTACGCGCACAGCCGCAGCGGGATCCCCGAGGCGATCGCGGGCACGAGCGCCGTGCCCTGCGACAACCCCAGCGAGGTCGCCCGCCAGGCGGACATGATCATCCTCATGCTGCCCGATACGCCCGACGTGGAACTGGTGCTGTTCGGCGAGCACGGTGTCGCAGCGGGCCTGGAGCCCGGCAAGACGGTCGTGGACATGAGTTCCATTTCGCCGGTCGGCACCAAGTCCTTCGCCAAGCGGATCGAGGCGCTGGGATGCGACTATCTGGATGCCCCCGTCAGCGGCGGAGACGTCGGCGCCCGGAATGCATCCCTGTCCATCATGGTCGGCGGCCGGCCGGAGGTCTTCGAGCGCACCAAGCCGGTCTTTGCCCTGATGGGCAAGAACATCACACGCGTCGGCGACATCGGCGACGGCCAGACCTGCAAGGTCGCCAACCAGATCGTGGTGGCGCTGACCATTGCCGCAGTGTCCGAGGGGCTGCTGTTCGCCGCACGCGCGGGCGCCGACCCCTCCAAAGTCCGGGAAGCCCTGATGGGCGGTCTCGCGACCTCGCGCATCCTCGAGATCCTCGGCGAGCGGATGATCCGGCGAACCTTCCAGCCGGGATTCCGCATCGCGCTGCATCAAAAGGATCTCAACCTCGCGCTGGGCTCCGCCAAGGCACTGGGCCTGGCGCTGCCGTCAACCGCGCTGGCCCAGCAATTGTTCAACGCCTGCGTCGCCCATGGCGGCGCGGACTGGGACCATTCCGGCATGGTCCGGGCGCTGGAACAGCTATCCCGATTCGAAATCGGACAGGACCCCACGGCATGACCTGATCCCGTCGCGCCGCATCTGGTCTGAACCCCGGGGATCGACCGCAACCCATCTCAGGAGGCATCATGAAACCCACCAGACTCTTGCTCAGCTTGTGCCTGACGTTCGGACTTACCCTGGGCGGCGCCCAAGCGCAGACCGTCATGCGCATCAGTATCGCCACGGCGCAGGATTCACACCAAGGCGTCGCCATCGACACCTTCGCCCGCGAGGTCGAAAAACGCACCGACGGCAGATACCAGATCAAGACCTTCTACAACGGCGCCCTGGGCGGCGAACGCGAGTACGTCGAGGCGGTGCAGATGGGGACCCAGGAACTGGCCCTGTCCACCACCGGCCCCATCCCGAACTTCGTGCCCGAGACCAAAATCCTCGACATGCCGTTCCTCTTTCGCGACAAGGCCCATGCCCGCGCGGTACTGGACGGCCCCATCGGCGCGGAGCTCTTGAAAAAATTCGACGGCCGGGGTTTCAAGGCCCTGGGATGGGGTGAAAACGGCTTTCGCCACATGACCAATAACGTCCGCGCCATCCACACGCCCGAGGACCTCCATGGCCTGAAGATGCGCACCATGGAGAACCCGGTGCATATCCGGGCCTACAAGGCGCTGGGCATCATTCCAACCCCCATGGCGTTCCCCGAGGTCTTCACCGCCTTGCAGCAAGGCACCGTGGATGGCCAGGAGAATCCCTTGTCCATCATCATCGCCGGCAAGTTCGAACAGGTACAGAAGCACATCTCGCTCACGGGCCATGTCTACTCGCCCTGCGTCTGGCTGATGAATCCGGATGCCTACGCCAAGCTCAGCGACACCGACAAGCAGGCCTTCCTCGAGGCCGCCATCGAGGGCACGAAGGCAAACCGCGCCCGCGTCGATGCGGACGACGCCAGCGGGGTGGAGTACCTGCGCAAGGGTGGCATGGAAGTCATCGAGGATGTCGACAAGACAAAGTTCATTGCAGCCCTGGCGGAGGCCAACGCCTACTTTGAACAGGAATTCGGCGCCGACAACATCCAGCAGATCCGCGATTTCAAATAGCCACTCATCATGAAGCAGGCCTTTCTCGCATTCGAGCGCAGGATGACGCAACTGGCCACCGCTGGGGCCTGCGTCATGATGGCGGTGTCCTCCACCCTGGCCATGTTCCAGATCCTGACACGATTCGTTCTGGAGCAACCGGCCGAATGGACGGAGATCCTGATTCGCTTGAGCCTGATCTGGATGGTGTTCCTGGGCTCCCCCATCGCGTTCAGGCTGGGCGCCATGATGAGCGTCGATGTCCTGCACCGTCTTGCCACGCCGTTCTGGCGACGCGTCATCGACTGGGTCGTATTCATCGCCGCGCTCGCGCTGGTCCTGGTGATCATCCATTGGGGCTGGGACTACGCACTGCGCAGCCGGGTGCAATCCATGGCGGGCCTGGAGTCCATCTCGATGATCTGGGGCTATATCGCCATGCCCATCGGCGGCGTGTTCTGCATCTTCGCCCTGATCGGGCACATGCTCGATCCGAAGCACGAAGAGCTGGAAACCGCCACATGACGGCCCTGGAAACCGACACCCTGGAGCGACAACCATGACCACCGTCATGCTGACCACGATGGCCATCGGCTTCGCATTGTGCGTACCGATCGCCGTGGCCATCGGGCTCGGTGCGGTGCTGGGCATACAGGTCGCCGGCATCAACATGCTGCTGGCCGTCAAGGAAATGTATGCCGCCATCAACAAGTTCCCGCTGGCCGCGATTCCGTTCTTCATCCTGGCCGGCAATTTGATGGAGGCCGGAGGGATATCCGAGCGGCTGGTGGCCTTTGCCAAGAGCATCGTCGGCAACGTCCAGGGCGGGCTGCCGATGACTTGCGTGCTGACCTGCATGATATTCGCGGCGGTGTCGGGCTCGTCGATCGCCACCACCTTCGCCGTGGGTTCCATCCTGATCCCGGCCCTGATCAAGAACGGTTACCCCACCCCCTACGCCGCGGCACTGCAAGCCACCAGCGCGGAATTGGGCGTCATCGTGCCGCCCTCCATTCCCATGATCCTGTTCGGGGTCAGCGCCGAGGTCTCGATCGGGGAGCTGTTCATCGCCGGCATCGGCCCGGGCATTTTCATTGCCGGCGCCTTGATGCTCTACGTCTACATCTACTGCAAGATCAGAGGCCTGGGCAAGCACGACGGGGACGGGCGCATGAGCCTGCCGCGCGCCACCTGGCGCGCCGGCTGGGCGCTGCTCATGCCGGTCATCATCCTCGGTGGTATCTACGGCGGTGTCTTCACACCCACTGAAGCCGCCGCCGTCGCCGTGTTCTACGCATTGGTCGTCGGCATGCTGATCTACCGGACGATCCGATACAAAGAGCTGGTCCAGGTCTTGCGCAAATCGGTGATCTCGAGCACGGTCATCATGTTCATCATCGCCAACGCGGGCCTGTTCGCCTTCCTGATCACGCGCGCGGGCGTCCCGGATGCAATCGGCTATTGGCTCGAAGCCAACATGAGCTCGCCGGCGATGTTCCTGATCGGCACGAACCTCGCCCTGTTCATCATCGGCATGTTCATCGAAACAAGCGCGGCGGTCATCGTGCTGGCGCCCATCCTGACACCGGTCGCCATGCATTTCGGCGTGGATCCGATCCACTTCGGCATGATCATGGTGGTCAACTTGGCCTTGGGCATGATCACCCCCCCGTTCGGCGTCAACCTGTTTGCCGCCTGCTCAGTCGCCAAGCTGCCCCTCGACAAGATCGTGCCGAACCTGCTGCAGTTCGTGCTCGTCATCGTATTCTGCCTGGCGGTCATTACCTATTTCCCGTCCCTGTCGCTCACCTTGCGCGATCTGGCATACGGACGTTGACGAAAGGGCCATGCAGGCGGGAATCAGAAGCTGCCCGTATCGTTGTTGTTGACCACAACGAAGAACCTTGCCTCCTGGACCGCCGAGGCATTATCGAACCGATGGGGAAGGTGGGCCCGATAAAAGATCGAGTCCCCTTCGGACAGATCGTAAGGTGTTTCCCCATGCCATAGGACGATGGCGCCCGACATGATGTAGAGGGTTTCCTCGACCCCCTCCTTGTGCGGGGGAAAATAGCCCGAACTGCGGCCCGGCGGAAGGACATTCATCGCGAAATCCACCGTCCGGACCTCGCTGATCGGCGACAGCGACCAGCGCTCGAATCCCGTCTTGGGCACCCGGAACACCGGATGTTCGCTTTGCCGCATCACGATCACGTCACGCGGCGCGACACCGCCCACCAATTGGGAAATCGAGATGCCCAGGCCCTCGCAGATCTTGCCCAAGGTCGTCGCCGTCGGTGAGGAACGGCCCGTTTCGATCTTGGAAAGCATCGAGCGGCTGACCCCGCTCAATTGCGAAACTTCTCTCAGATTCAGCTTTCGGGATTGTCGCAGTTCCCGCAACCTGCTGCCGATACCGGAGTGCATGATCTGGACTTGATCTATGAAACCAGCTGTGCCGTCAGCCGCTCGCAATGGGCGCGCAACGCAGCCGGCAGGCCCGCGGCGAGCTTGTCGAACCATTCGGCGTGGGAGGCCAGTTCATGCTGCCAGGCCTGTGCGTCGATGGCGGTGATCCGGTCAAAGGCGTCCCGGCCGAAATCCAGGCCGTCCCAAGCGATGTCCTCGTAGCGGGGCGTGGTCCCCAGCAGGGTATCGCGCCCGCCCGCGCCGCCCTCGATGCGCTCGAGCATCCACTTCAGCACCCGCATGTTTTCGCCGAATCCAGGCCAGAGGAAACGCCCTTCGTCGTCGGCCTGGAACCAGTTGACGGCGAAAAACCGCGGCAGCGTGGCGCCCGCGGTCTGGAGCCTTTCCCCCAGGCGCAGCCAATGGGCAAAATAGTCGCTCATGTTGTAGCCGCAGAACGGCAGCATGGCGAAGGGATCGCGGCGCACCACGCCCTGGGCGCCCGCGGCGGCGGCCGTGGTCTGCGATCCCAGCGTCGCCGCCATGTACACGCCTTCGACCCAGTTGCGCGCCTCGGTGACCAGGGGCACCGTATCGGCGCGCCGCCCGCCCACCACGAAGGCGTCTATGGTCACGCCCTCGGGGTTGTCCCAATCAGGGTCGATGGCGGGGTTCTGCTGGGCCGACACGGTGAAGCGGGCATTGGGATGCGCCGCCTTGCGGCCGCAGTCCGGCGTCCAGTCCCGGCCCTGCCAGTCCAGGCAGTGGGCCGGCGCCGGACCCATGCCTTCCCACCAGACATCGCCGTCGTCGGTCAGCGCCACGTTGGTGAACAGCACGTTCTCGCGCAGCGAGGCCATGCAGTTGTAGTTGGTCTTTTCATTGGTACCCGGCGCGACGCCGAAATAGCCGGCCTCGGGATTGATGGCACGCAGCCGGCCGTCGGACCCTGGTTTGATCCAGGCGATGTCGTCGCCGATGGTAGTGACCTTCCAGCCCGGCAGCGAGGCCGGCGGAATCATCATGGCGAAGTTGGTCTTGCCGCAAGCCGAGGGGAAGGCCGCGGCCACGTGCATTTTCCGGCCCTGCGGCGAGGTCACGCCCAGAATCAGCATATGCTCGGCCAGCCAGCCCTCGTCCCGCCCCATGTTGGAGGCGATCCGCAGCGCGAAGCATTTCTTGCCCAGCAAGGCATTGCCGCCATAGCCCGAGCCGAACGACCAGATCTCGCGGGCCTCGGGGTAGTGGACGATGTACTTGGTTGGGTTGCATGGCCAGGGCACATCGGCCTCGCCGGGCTGCAGCGGTTTGCCCACGGAATGCACGCAGGGCACGAAATCGCCGTCCTCGCCCAGCACGTCGTAGACCTTGCGGCCCATGCGCGTCATGATGCGCATATTGGCCACCACATAGGGCGAATCGGTGAGTTCGACCCCGATGTGGGCGATCGGGGAGCCCAGCGGCCCCATGGAAAACGGGATCACGTACAAGGTGCGGCCCTGCATGCAGCCATCGAACAGGCCATGGAGGGTTTCCCGCATCTGCCCCGGCGGCGCCCAGTTGTTGGTGGGGCCGGCATCCTCCTGGCGTTCCGAGCAGATGAAGGTACGGTCCTCGACCCGGGCGACGTCATCGGGGTCGGACCAGGCCAGATAGGAATTGGGCCGCTTTTCCGGATTCAGCCGGCGCAGCGTGCCCGCGCGCACCAAGCCCGCGCACAATCGGTCGTATTCCTCTTGGGAGCCATCGCACCATTCGATGCGGTCGGGTCGGGTCAAGGCGGCGATTTCCCCGACCCAGGCCTGCAGGCGCCGGTGGCGCACCCACTCGGGCGCATCCACCCGCACTGACGATTTCGGATTGGCTGCGTTCATGAAATGCCTGGCCTCCTTATTCTTGTTCCGGGTTCAATCCTGCTAGTGTCGTGCCTCGGAAATACGCAGCCATGATGAAATCGATGGATTCGTGTCCGGGGCAAGGCGCAAAGCGCAGCGATAGCCCGTGCTATCGCGAGCATTTGCAACGCCGCCCCGGGCGCGAAGACACGATTTCATGGATGCGTATTTCCGAGACACGGCACTAGTGTATGGCATCGAAACGCCGTTTTGAACACGGGCCGATGGATGCATGGCCGCCGGCCACCCTTTTCGCTAATATAGGTCTGTAGGGTAGGAAAATCCGACTGAATCCACGAGACACAAGGGGGTTTCCATGCTAGGCCGTATCGCAATCCACCTGAGTGACGACGATGCCTGCGCTCGACGCGTCGACGCCGGCTTTCTGCTGGCCAAGGAACACGGCGCCGCGGTGATCGGCGTCTATCCGACCGAAGACTACATCGACCGCTACGGCAACGTCCTGCCACAGGACGTCCGCAGCCACCTGCGCAAACAGCGCGAGGAACGTCGCGAAACCCTGCAAGCCCAGTTCGAGCAAAAGGCGCGCGCCGCCGGCGTCCAGGCCGACTGGCGCGAACCGCAGGGCGTGGCCGAGGAATCCCTGGCCCTGCATGCGCGCTATTGCGACCTGCTGATCATGAGCAAGTCCCGGCACGACGACCAGGTCGCCAGCTTCATCCCCGATCTGCCCGAATCGGTCATCATGGCCGCGGGCCGGCCGGTACTCATGGTCCCAAACGCGGGTCCCATCGAGTCCATCGGCCAGCGCATACTGTACTGCTGGGACCAGCGCCGCGAGGCCGCCCGCGCATTCGCCGATGCGGCGCCCTTCCTCGAACGCTGCAAGGCGCTCGTCGTCCTCGAGGTGGACCGCGACCAGGACATGCTGCAGGTGCGCGACATCCAGGATAGCGACTTCAGCGATTACTGCGTCCGGCGCGGCTATCCGAAGCCACGGCACCAGATCACCGAAAGCGGCGACATCGGTGTCGGCCACGTCATCCTGAACGCCGCCAGCGACGCGGCCAGCGACCTGATCGTGATGGGCGCGTACGGCCACAGCCGCATGCGCCAATGGGTGATGGGCGGCGCCTCGCGCACGCTGCTGTCGTCCATGACGGTGCCGGTGCTGCTGACGCAGTGACCATCCGCCTGGCCCTGCGACACCGGGGCGACCACATGCCTGGACCTGCCGCGGACAGCGCGGCAGGGTGATTTCCTGGTACGATTTGCAGCTTTGCGACGACCACGGCGCAACGGCCCAATTGCCTGTTGCGACTTACCCAATCAATGGCCATGCTGCAAATTTTTCCAGACCAGAGCGCGATTGCCGAGCACGTCAGCAACATCCTGATCGACAAGATCCAAAGCAAGCCCGACGTGGTGCTGGGCCTGGCCACCGGCGGAACCATGGAGCCGATCTACGAACGGTTCGTGATCAAGGTGCGACGGCAAGGCGTCGACGTGTCCAAGCTGACGTCCTTCAACCTGGACGAGTACGTGGGTCTCGCGCCCGATCACCCCAAAAGCTATGCGGCCTACATGCGCAAGCATCTCTTTGGGCAACTGGGCTTTGACGAGTCGCGCCTGCACCTGCCGAATGGCCTGGCGCCAGACCTTGAACAACACAGCAAAGACTACGCCTTGCGGCTGCGCCAAATTGGCGGCGTGGAACTGCAGCTGCTGGGGGTCGGCAGCAATGGACATATCGGCTTCAATGAGCCCGGCACGCCCTTTGACAGCCAGTGCCACGTTGTGCGGCTGTCCGAGGACACCCGGCGGGACAACAGCCGGTTTTTCGAAGGCGATGCCATCGTGCCCGCCCATGCCGTCACCATGGGCATGGCGGACATCATGCAGGCGCGGGAAATCCTGCTGGTGGCGACAGGCGAGACCAAGGCGCGGATTGTCGCCCAGTGGTATCACAACGAGGTCACCGAGGCCGTGCCCTTCACCATTCTGAAGCGGCACCGCCGGGCCCGCATCCTGTTGGACGAGGCGGCCGCCAGCCTGCTGCCCGACCAGGCCCAGAAGACCTGGGCGGCGATGCCGGCGTAGCCGGCGCCAGGGTCCCCCGGTACGGGGGCTGCCGACGCAGCCAACCGCCCGTTCCGCTACTCGAATCGGCCCAGCGTGATTTTCAGGCCCGTGGTCTTGGTGGCGATGATCATGGGCTGCTGATCCCCGACGTCGTCGTAGGCAAACCCATACGCCAGGCCGTTGGCGCTGTACTGGTGGAAGTGCTGCGCCCACGCGTTGCAGGCGGTGCTAGGCGGATAATTGGTGCTCAGAGGCGGGGTATAGCTGGGCCCAGACTCGATATTCAGCTCGGTGGTGTCTTTGATGACGCCGCGGTTGAACCCGGCCAGAATGGCCTTGCCGGTATTTTTGAGGTCGCCCAGCAGATCGCCGGTCTGCGGCACGCCCACGCCCGTCATCGTGCCATCGCAATCCAGGACATTCGGGGTCGTGATGTCATCAAACGTGAACTGTGCCCCACCCGTTTTGACCTTGTCTTTATAGAAAATCAGTGTCTTCGGGGTGCTGTGCGGATCGGCTTGCCCGTAGTACGTCTTTTGCAAGGCATTGGACGGGCACGTCACGACCAGCCAGTTGTTCTCCCAATAAGCCAACGCCGCGTCGATCACCGCATCCAGGTAGTGGCTGTCGGCAATGCCCGGGGTCTTGGACGGCGCCAGTGCCCGCAATTTCCCCTGGGTATTGGCCGTGGGCGGATAGGCGTCGGCATCCACGTCGGCCGTCGGCAAGGCAACCGACGTATTGAACGGCGCGTCCAGCGCGGCCAGTTCGGTGAGGATCTCGGACCGCTTTTTGTTGAAAACACCTTGTGGGCTGCCGTGCACGTTTTCGCCGGTGGCTTCCGCGGAAACCGGGAATCCGTATTGGTCGACCTGCGTCGTGTTGATGTACAGCAGCCCGTTCACGTCGAACGAGAATTCCATCCAGTCGTAAAAGCAGAGCGACCCGATGCCGTCGGCCGCGACGACGGGCGTCGTATAGCCATCGACCGTTCCCGCCCCCTCAAAGTCACCACCCACCCTGGGGGTGAATGGCAGCAAGGGCTTGCCCACCGAGATCCAGATGCGCCCGCTGAAGGCGGCGGCGCCACTGCCATAACCCGGAATATTGGCGTTGTTGAAACTGGCCAGATCCGCGACTACGGTGACGTCCGAACGGCTCAATGGAATGCTGTAATTGGCCCAGGGCGAGGGATAGTTCTTGGTGTAGTTGATGCCGTACAGGCCCGTTTCGATCTTCAAGCTGTCGGTGATCGTGTTGTCCCGGGTCGACATTTCGACGGGACGGCCCATGGCTGAATCGTAGCGATAGAACACCTGGCCCGGTGTTTTGACCAAGCCGGTGATATAGGCATAGATCGGGATATTGGCGGGAATGCCGGTGGCATCGACACTGGCGTCGATCAAAAGCTTGTTGGCCATATCGCCCGGGCCGCTGCCCAAGCGCGGCGCCGCGGCGGCCGTGCCGCCGGATCCGGAATCGTCCAGGCAGCCGCTGAGAATGCTCACCATCCCCGCCGCGCCCAGACCCTTGAACACCGCCCGCCGTTTCCAGTTGAAATCCGCCATGACGCCTCTCCTTGGATACACCCAATCTATGCCTGACCGTGAACGGCCTTGGCTGCGAGACTCCTGACGCTGATGCCCGGCTGAGGCCCCTTCCATCCGACCGTCGATGCGCCCCTGACTCAGGGACATCCTGCATCCCAAAACACTTCAAGCTTTAATTATTCTTAACAGTATATTGCGATTCGAGTTGGAATTTCCAATCTTTTTCATGGCGGCTGCGGAGGTCACGTCACGACAGACGCACTGAAGCCATCTCATGAATCAGTAGCGGGGGCGTGCGTGTGGGGCACTACCATCTCCACCGTCAATCCCTGTCCATCTCGGGAGTAGGCCCGCAAACTTCCACCATGGGCCTGCGCAATGCGCTGCGTGAAGTAATACCCCAGGCCACTGCCTTTCTTGCCCAGCGACGTTCCCGCGCGGAAATATGGCGTCCCCAGTTTGGCCAGCGCCGCTCGATCAAGGCCTGGACCGAAATCGACAACCCGAATCCGTAATCCTTTCCGATCGCACAACGCTTCGATCTCGACCTTGCTGCCCATAGGGGAGTATCTCAGGGCATTCGTCACTAAATTGCCCACCGCAGCGCTGATTAATGTTTCATCGACATTAAAGGAAAAGCTGTCGGGGAAGATCCTCAGTTGGATACGCGGCTCCTCCGACTCGCTCTGTTGACGAATGATGTTTTCCAGCATGGATCGAATGTTGCATAGCTTGCGCGATGAGGCAACGCCATGGTGTTCCACCCTCTCCACCAACAGGAAATTGTCCACGAAACTTGAAAGTGTCGCGGCGTTGGCGCGGATCCGGACCAACCGCTGGACTTCCGCTGGAGCCAGATCCGGCGCCTTGATCTGGATCATTTGCACGGAACGATCGATGGCTGCCAACGGATTATGGAATTCGTGCGACAGCATGGCCACGAAACGCCGCTGTTCTTCCGTTCGCCGAGTAGCGATGGCGGCATCCTGCTCGGCGCAAGCCTTGTCCCTTTGCAACTGCCGCAGACGTAAGGCCATACCGTAGCTCATCACGAACACATGGATCAGCGAAGCGCCCTGATACAGGTTCGTAGTGACAACATTCTGGGCCAGGGCGCCTTGGTTAGCGGCAGTATTAACCAAGGTACCTATCGCAGGGATGATGAAGGCAACGAAATACACCATTAACTCAACCTGGCGGTTGCGTCTCCAGGAAATCAGGATCACGACCATGCTGATGAGGAAATTCAGGCTGTTGAGTATGTTTGCAAACTTGACGATGACCAGCAGCCACGGCGCCACCAGCGAAGGCATCACAGCGAAAGGAAACAAGCCGAAATTCAGCCAAAGGGTAAACCAGTACAGCTGATGGATCCGGGGGTAGTGATGCTTCAATTCCAGCAGCCGATCCCACATCAACACGATCGATACCGCTCCGCCTAGCCAACCGAGACGTGGCAATGCGTCGGTCAGCCACGCGCCGTGGCTGCTTAGCAGCACCGGGAAATAGCCGTTGGTTCCCAGATGGAAAAGAATGAGGGAAGCGACATAACCTGCATAGGCGGCCATTGGAACATCGCGCAGCCTGGTCCCCAGAATCGCATAAAGGATGACCGCGATCAGCAAAATGCCAAAATACAGGCCACGATAGAAATTATCGCGTGTCTGATGGGCACTGAAGGCGGCAGGCTGCCAGATTTCAGCCTGTACATTGATTGCGTTGTTCGTGCGCACCCGCAAATAGAGATACGTGCTATCGAACACATCAAATGGAACGGCAAAGAGGCGAGTCTTCAAGGGGCGATTGTCATAAGGCTGGTAATAGCCCATCGCATACTGCTCGAAGCTGCCGTCCCGCTTCTGTATCCAGACGTTCACATCCTCCAGTTCCGGCGTGCCAATGGCGATGACCCAACGCGTCGGCGCGTCCGGCTCTGGAGCGACCTCGACGCGAAACCAGTGGGCATTGTCGTCGTAGCCGAGGCTGCGAAAATCCGGCAGGCGCTGGAAGCTCTGTTCCCGCACCGCCTCGAAGGGCAACACATGGGTCGGATCCTTGAAGTAATCCAGCTTGCCCTCCAGAGAAACACGAGGGGTTTGCGCCTGCAGAGGAATACCGGCCGCTATCGCGGCCGACGACATCAACATCGAAGCCATCGCCAGCAATAGCCGGGCAACCACCCAGCGCCTCATGTGGCGAGTCCGCAGCGCCCGCTGAATGTGTAGCCCTTGCCATAACTCGGCCGCAAGGGAAGCTCCATGCCGCAGGCAGCGAACGCCTTGCGCCGAAGGCGGCTCGCCGTGTTGTCCAAGTTGCGCAGGTTGGACAACGTGTCCGGCTTTTCCAGGCGCAGCAGCAAGGCTTCGCGCGCGACCGCCTGCCCGGGGTGCTCAAAAAGCATCGTCAGTACCACGACCTCGGCGTGGGTTAATTGCAGCGTGCGTCCATTGGGCGCCCTCACGATCCAGTCCCGGGCCTGCAGGTGCCAGAAGTCGTCCGGCGTGGATTCGCCCTTTGTCTCATGATCGGCGGCTCGTCGCTCCAGGCGACGTTGCACACTGTGGCAAGTGGCCGCGATGACTTCCAGTGAACTGCGCTTGGAAAGATACATGTCGGCACCGGCCTCCAATCCAAGCACATGATCGCTACTTGCATCCAGCGCCGTCAACATCACGATCTCTGGCAGGGTGTCGCTGGCGTGCCGTGCACGCATCTGTTGGGCGACCTCAAGTCCGCTCATTCCCGGCAGCGCCACGTCTAGCAGCAGCACATGAAAAGGGATGAAGGGCCAAGCCTTGAAGAACTTTTCCCCGGTTTCGAATCCCTGAGCGTAAAAACCTTGCAGGCTGAGATACTCGACCAAGTCCGTGAGCAGCTCGGGGCTGTCTTCCACCACCGCAATAAGAAGAGAAGATTTCGACATGGGAGACGACGGGCAATAAGTAGGGAAAAGAATACTCCCTCATCACGGCTATTGACAGATTTTTCCAGAATTTGACAGAAATTAGTCCATTCCGGCACGGAACGAGCCTTTTATAATCCGCAAAAGATGCCGCAAGGCCTCCAGTCGAAGGCTCGCAAAAGGAGTTTTAAATGAATTGCTCTATTCGCCAACAAGTGAGACGGCCCCTTCCTACCGCGCTGCGCGCCAGCGCCGTGCTCCTGTTGACACTTGCCGCGGCTGCCTGCGTCGACGACAGCGGCCCCAGCTTGGCGGGCTCGGAGGGAGGGCCACGAGGATCAGGTGGAGAGCCTTCCCATGGCCAGAGCGTGGCCTGCAAAGACTATGACGGGAATCAAATGATGGTCAAGCCAAAAACCATCACCGTCTACAACAACTCAGCAAGCGACACGATTTATCCCGTCCTGGCAACCAGCAAGAACGCAGTGAATGAATGGATTCAGGGGTGTTTTCGCACTGCCGAACCCTACCCGACAGACCATGTTTATAAGCTATATATCAATGAGGGCAAAGGCATACCGCCCAACTCATCAGTCACGGTCACTCTTCCGCTATATAGCAAACTGCCGAATGAACGCTATATTACCTGGTGGAATGGCGGGCGCGTCGTACTGGCCGACAAAGGCGAAAGGCTGCGGAATACCGAAGACAAGCCTCTGACCACGCCCGGCGATGTCAGTTGCCAAGGCAAGAATACAGAGTGCGTATTGAACACTTATTCCAGCGACGTCCAGTTCCCAGAAAATATATATGCGCAGTTATCTGAATATACCTTCGGGGACTCCATTGTGCCGGCCCAGCAGACGCTACGGCTGCTAAAGCCGGAAAATGTCGGGTATAACATTTCCTATGTGGATCACGTTTACATGCCTGTGGCCATCGGACCCAAGGGCAACCCTTACATTGGGTATAGCGGCTCGACACAACCCTTGGTCAACTTCCGCAATACGCTGGACTTATTTTTGCAAAGCGCTGTCGGACAAGGATGGCCTGTCTATAACCTGGACGAGCTGAAACTGCCTGGGGGCTACAACATTTTTGCGCAACGCTCTGGAACCTTGCCCCCCGATGATAATGTTCCCGTCAAACCTTTGAATGACTTTCCGCCTGTATTGACCGTATTGACGTGCATCAATCAAGGTTGCAGCGACGAGGAAAAGAAATCTCTGCATTTTGGCGAGGCAGTCCAGCGCATGCAGGATCTATGGGGTTCGTGCGTTGATTGGAACGGCGAAGACCTTAGCAAGTACGTAAAAAACAACGTTGATTGCTCGACAGCGACGCAGTTGCGCGACAACCTCGAAGTGGTCAAGGAATTTTTTGTGGAAAACCATAAAAATTACTTGACCATGTATGGCGAGGGAAAATGCGAGGGCACAACGCCAAAAGTACCCACATTCAATTATTGGGACGCCATGATGCATATCTATGGCTGGGTACCTTTCAACGAGGGCTGCGGGGCAGGGGCGAACCCTTTGGCTGAGACGCAAATACCAGGATGGAAGCATGCACAAGTCCAATCCATGTATATCCACGACCTGCAATACAACCACTTGCAGGCCGACGTCAAGAACAACCCTCAGTTACTATTCAACCCTTATGTCCAGTTGATACATGACGATCTTGAAATGAACGCTTACGGATTCTCTGTCGATGACGCGGTCGGATTCATGAGCGAGCTAGGAGACGGGCTGATTTTCACTGTGGGAGGACCCAAAGGTCTCGAGAATGAACAGCAGTTCGAGTACGCGGATGGGTTCTCGCTGGCGATCGGTGTGCCTGCCGCCATGCTGGATCGTGCGAATACGCCATTGATAAAAAAATACGGCGTATGCGTATTGAATCAAGACCCTAATGATCTGAATTGCGAGGCCAACAAACAAGATGTCGTCATGCCGGACAATAGTCAAATCGCGGGCTTCAGGGTTGGCACTGTGGCCAAGTATCCTATCAAAGTGCGCTTCACCGATCTGAATGACAACGTGTATTCCATACAGGTCAATACCAAATTCGCCCCATGCCCGGACGACATGGACGCTTCGCTATGTCCAACCAACAGGGTGGGAATCATCGACCAGGCCTCTTGTCTCGTGACCAATGGCAGCGGCGATAAACATCTCAAGTCGAACGACTGGTGTCTGAACGCGAACCCGAATCAACAGAAAGAAAAGCAATTGACCAAGAACTACATCAGCTTTCCGCAGCCGGTCGATTTTATGTAATCACTCGAGATTGCATAGTGCCCTGACGCGGCCGATCGGCACTGACCGACGGCCGCGTCTCGCTGCGGTATAAATGGCTGGCTCTACATCATTAACGGGGGACACCGGCATTCATTAGACTTGTTTTTGCGAAGAACACTTCTAATGGAGCAATGCCGATGTCCCCAATCGATTCTATCCTAGGTATCCAGGGCCTGGCGGTGCAGGCGGTCCAACGCGGCAAGGACATCCACGTCTGGGCCAAACCTCACCAACGGGCTGCCTGCCCGCAATGCGCAGGCGCGCAAGTGCGCATCAAGGCGACGCACCACAGGACACTGAAGCACACCCGCCAGGGCAACCAACTCATGGTCCTACACCTGGCGGTGCCCAAGTAGTCGACCCTGAATAATGCGCGAAGCCAATGGTGGCGCGGGTTTCAGGGTAATTTTGGTGGTTTGGATTTGCAGGATTTGAGATAATGTGGGCACGTTTTCCTGCAAATTTCTACGGTGTTT